>OLXK01000001.1_pt1 | contig 562016 bp, 448 predicted proteins | sample 1674321 | NCBI WGS metagenome assembly OLXK01 (sample SAMEA103958162, study PRJEB25191) | human gut metagenome | reverse complement strand
TCCTTACTATATTCCATTGTTACCCTCCATAACTTCTGATTGTTGCCGTCTTGACTATTATGTATCTTTTCTTTCCAAAATGGTATAGGCTTTTATTTTTATAATGCTGCAAAACTTTTCTTCTGTAAGGTATTCAAAGGATATTTCCCTTTGCCGCCGCTATTGGAAAGCCAAAAGCAGCGGCTTTTTTACGCGATATGACCGAAAAGACTAGAAAGCAGGATATGTCATCATTTGTCATTTCTTCTCAATGTAATAACTGCATGGCATATCAAGCCAAATACAAGAGAAAAACAGCCACCGCCAAATAGTGATGCTCCCCACCCTGCACCCGACATTGTCATAAAACCGCCAACAAAGAAAATACCAATGCCAAGAAATATCCCGACACCATAAAAAAGTCCAATTGCCATATCATACTTATTAAATTGTCGTTTCTCTTTTTTTCACATGTTTCCATTTTTGTTATTACCTCCTTCGCAAAATCGTCCATGTGGACTCCAAAAAGAAAACAAATTTTTTTCAACGTATTTAAATCGGGTTCATTAACATCTCTCTCCCAATTCGATAGCGCCTGCCGGGTAACATTCAATTTCCCAGCCAGTTCTTCCTGTGTCATTCCCGATTGTGTTCGCAGATGACGTATTTGCTTTCCTGTTGTAATATCCGTCTGTTTCTGGTTCAAAATGGTTCCTCCTCTCTGATGCTGATTTTATCAATGATATTTCGCAATAGCCAGCAATGAACGTTTGCATTGCGCAAGATGTTACATTATCTTCTGAAACATATGCCGGATCTTGTCTAAACGGCTGTTCGGGCGGCGTGGCTGAAACACAGGCTCGCCGGAAGTTTCCTGATACCCTTTTAATTCTGTAATGCAGACACTTCTTCCATTTGTATAAAAATTCAAATCATTTCTATATTCACCAATACAACGGGCAGGGATTTCCCCCTTAAAAATAACTTCATCTTTTTCAAGTCTGGTTGATTCAATGATTGCGCAATACTTTGGTGCGTCATTATAAGCCCGTGAAAGATATTCCTGCGGTGCAAAAAGGGTAAAGGAAAGGTATGGTTCCAACAGTTGTGTTCCTGCTTTTTTCAATGCCTGCTCCAACACGACAGGCGCAAGAAAACGAAAATCAGCGGGGGTGCTGACCGGGCTGTAATAAACTCCATAATCAAAACAAATTTGGCAGTCTGTCACTCCCCAGCCATATAAGCCCTGCTCCATTCCATAACGCACACCCTCCATGACGGCATTTTGAAAACTTTGGTTTAAATAGCCGAGAGATACCTCGCTTTTATATTGTGTTCCGCTTCCAACAGGAAGCGGTGTTACAGTCAAACCAATAGATGCCCAAAACGGATTCGGCGGCACTTCAATATGAATCGTGTAGCTCGCTTTTTTTTGCGGTCTTTCCAGATAAATAACCGAAGGCTCTTTCATAGCCACGCCCACATGATATTTTTCTTCTAATAGCGAACAAATAACTTCTAACTGTACTTTTCCCAAAAAAGATAATATAATCTCATGTGTAACAGTATCAATGTCAAAATGCAAAAGAGGGTCTGTATCAGCAATCTCTGTGAGGGCATTTAACAGGGCTTCCCTTTGCTCCGGCTTTTGCGGCTCTACCGTTGTCCGAAGTAATGGCATGGGATTATCAATCCGTGTTTTGTGAGGCAGGAGTTTTTCATTTCCCAGAATGTCGTTCAGTTTCAAAGTATCATCAGCTAAAATAACAATTTCTCCCGGACAGGCATGGTCAACCGGGACGATTTCACCATTTGACGGAATACACATTTCTGTAATCTTTATTTTTTCCTTTTTTGACAGCAGCAGGGTATCCCGTAAATGGAGCGTCCCATGATACAGGCGTAAATAAGAAAGCCGTTTTTTCCGCTCTGTATACTCAACCTTAAAAACATATCCACATAATTCAGACTGAATATCGTCTGTTTCTGTAATGAAAGTTTCTGTAATCGCTTCAATCAGTTTTTCTGTTCCTAAATTGTCTTTTGCACTCCCATGATAAACAGGAAACAAAGAGCAGCATCTGGTTCTTTTGCACTTTTCATATTGTAATTCCTGTATATCCAAAGAATCCTCTGCAACATATCGTTCTAATAGTTCATCGCTTCCGGAAATAATCATATCCCATTTGTCCAAATCAGAAATATCGGTCATGGTTATCTTTGGCGACAGGGAAACCTCCTGCATGACAATCATATCACTGGTAAGTTTATCTTTAATGCTTTGGTAAACACGCCGCAGGTCGATCCCATTTTGGTCTATCTTATTTATAAAGATAATTGTCGGAATGTCCATTTTCTGAAGCGCATGGAATAATATACGGGTTTGTGCCTGTACGCCGTCTTTTGCCGAAATGACTAAAACAGCTCCGTCAAGGACAGATAAAGAGCGGTATGCTTCGGTTAAAAAATCCATATGACCGGGAGTGTCCACGATATTGATTTTATAATCATTCCAGCAAAAAGAAGTAACCGCTGTCTGAATGGTAATTCCGCGCTGCCGTTCCAAAATCATAGTGTCTGTTCTTGTAGTTCCTTTATCCACGTTTCCTTGTTCCGCAATCGCTCCACTGGTGTACAGCAGGCTTTCCGTCAATGTTGTTTTTCCTGCGTCTACATGGGCGAGAATTCCAATATTGATTATTTTCATGTGATTGTCCTCCTTTTACAGCCCCAAAAGGGCATAAAAATCCCCAGCAGTAAAATACTTTTACCACTGGGGATTATAATTTGCGGACATACACATATACAGCATACACCTGTTTGTGATTGCTGTTTTTCGGATATGTCAAAATTGATAAGGCAAAAGTATTTTTAAATTGGGTACAAAAAACCAAGCCCCCACAAAAGGGACTATCATAATCCTTTGTTCCCACTATTTGATTATAGTTTTATTTAAGAATACCTTGCCGCATATTTTTTACTCCTTTTCTGGATTAAATCATTGTATCACATCAGTTTTAGGAAAGCAAGTACCTAAAAGAAATTTTTCTTCCCCTTATATGTAACAATCATACCGGCTTCCTAGCGTTCAGAATGTTTTCTGCTGTCTGCTGTGGTGTTTGGTTGGAATTGTCCAACCAAAAGCCGATCCGTGGTGTTGTCTGCATTTTACTAAATACAAATTCAATGTATACAGAAAGAAATATATAAGGAGTGGGAGGGATTCCGCCGTAGTCGGCATTGTAGGAAAATCCAAAAGTTTAGATTTTCTCAAAATGCTTATCTTTTGGTCTTTGGTTCGGAATAGTGTAGTGCTGGCGGTCTATCTATTGTTTTCGGTTGCTTGCTTCTTTACCGTACATGAGCATTTTCTGCGGGCTTGATTAAAAGTTTTTCAAAGCGTCCAGCCATTTTTCGCGGTCAAACCGCACGTTTGCAGGACTTGTGGAGGGCAAAAGCACAGTGTTTGCGTCAATATCGGGAAAATATCTGTTGAGCAGCTTAAAGGCCGTCGTGCCGTTGCAAAGGATTGTTTTTATGCTGCCGCCTTTTATCAGCCTGTCCACTTCGTTGGGTTTGAGACACACGAGAGAGCTGTCCGACGAGCCCTTTATTTCGCATTCGCAAACCACGTCCCACAGAGCAATATGCCTTTCAAGCAGAAACGCTGCTTTGTCAGACGGAGCGGCGAATTTGTCAAGCCCCAACGCCTCCTCCAAAACGCCCCAGAAACGGTTCTGTTTGTTGCCGTAATAAAAGGAAACCTCGCGGCTCTTTACGCTCGGAAAGCTGCCGAGAATCAACAGACGGCATTGCTCGTCGAATATAGGCGGAAAACTCTTAAAGCTCATTTTCAGACCTTGATTTCGCTGTCCGACTCGGTTGTCGGATTTGCTTCAAGCAACGGACAAACCACGTCGGCGAGATAGCGCTCCGTCTGCTTTTGGGCGCGTCCGACAAACAGCGCCGGGTCGGTAAGCCTGTCGAGGTTGATTTTCTCGAATTCACGCCTTTGCGCAAGCAGTTCAATCAGATTGTTTTCTCCGCCGTTTTTCTTGACGTTTTCGGCTGCCTGCATGGAACAGACACGGATAATTTCGTGCAGCTCCTGTCTGTCTCCCCCCTGCTTGACCGCTTCCATAAGTATGGATTCCGTCGCCATAAAGGGCAGCTCCTCGCGGACGTGCTTTAAAACAACCTTTTCGTAAACGACGGGCGCGGAGGTAATGTTTTCGTACAGGCTCAAAACCCCGTCCAAAGCAAGAAACGCCTGCGGTATGGTTATGCGGCGGTTGGCGGAGTCGTCAAGCGTCCTTTCAAACCATTGCGTGGACGCGGTGACCGCCTCGTTCAAGGGCAAGGTCAAAACAAACCGCGCCAGACTGCCCATACGCTCGCTGCGCATGGGATTGCGCTTGTAAGCCATTGCGGAGCTGCCTATCTGATTTTTTTCAAACGGCTCCTCCATTTCCTTGCGGCTTTGCAGAATGCGCATATCGTTGCTGAACTTGTAAGCGCTCTGAGCGATTGCGGACAGTGCGGACAGAATCGTGTAGTCGAGCTTGCGCGTGTAAGTCTGTCCCGACACGTCGAAAACCTTGTCAAAGCCCATTTCCTTAGCCACGAATTTTTCCAGCCTGTCAACCTTGTCGTCGTTGCCGTCAAACAGCGTGAGGAAACTCGCCTGCGTTCCCGTCGTGCCCTTGACGCCTCTGAGCTTCAACTGAGACAGGGCAAAATCCAACGCTTCCAAATCCATAAGCAAATCCTGAATATAGAGCGTGAATCTCTTGCCTACGGTTGTCAGCTGAGCAGGCTGCAAATGAGTGTATGCCAGACAAGGCAACCACTTGTAGCGCTCGGCAAGATTTTTAAGGTTCTTCACGACGGCAAGCAGCTTGTTTCTGATTTCAAGCATCGCCTCGCGGAAAATGATTATGTCGCCGTTGTCCGTGACAAAGCAGCTTGTGGCGCCGAGATGTATTATCGGCTTGGCGTGAGGCGCAACCAGCCCGAATGCATACACGTGCGCCATAACGTCGTGCCGCACCTCTTTTTCGCGGCGGGCGACCGTTTCGTAATCGATATTGTCAAGATTGCTTTCCATTTCGGAAATCATCTGCTCCGTGATTTCCAGACCGAGCGCCTTTTCACCCTTTGCCAGAGCAAGCCACAGCCTGCGCCAGATGCCGTAACGATTGTCGTCTGAAAAAATGCGCTGCATATTTTTGCCCGCGTAACGGGTGCAAAGCGGATTCTCGTAAACGCTGCCGCTCATAAAACCTCCCTTTTCAAAGCGTCGCTATGCTGTCGCGGTCGGGACCTACCCCCGCGTAAGCCACCTTGACGCCGGTGTATTCTTCAATCAGTCTGAGATATTTTTTCGCGTTTTCAGGCAGGTCGGCAATTTTTCTGACGCGCGTGGTGTCGCATTTCCAACCCTCCATTTCGCGGTACACGGGCTTAACCCTTTCAAGCTCCGAAGTCGAGGGCATGACGTCAAGCAGTCTGCCGTCAAGCTCGTAGCCTACGCACACCTTGATTTTGTCAAAGGAGTCCAGCTTGTCTATTTTGCATACGGCAAGCTCGGTGTAGCCGTTTATCTCCGCGCCATACTTTACGACAGGCAAATCCAACCAGCCCAGCCTGCGCGCTCTTCCCGTGCGCGCTCCGAACTCGTCGTCCACGTTCTCGCCGCTGCCGCGGAATGCTTCCGACTCGGCTTCTCCCATTTCCGTAGGGAAGGGCCCCTGCCCCACCGCGCTTGAAAACGCTTTGATAACGCCCGTAACGTCGGTGATTTTTCCTATGGGTACGCCGCACGACGCGCAGGCGTAAGCCACCGTGGGATTGCTGCTCGTTACGTAAGGATAAATACCGAGGTCCAAATCCTTCATTACTCCCAGCTGTCCCTCGAACAGCACGTTTCTGCCGCCGTCGATATATTTTCTTACAAATGAAACGGGTTCGACAAGCCTGTGTGCAAGCTTGTACGACCAATACTGCAATTTTGAAAACAGCTGCTTCAAATCAACCTCCCCGCCGCCGAATGCTTTGAGCTCGAGGTTGATTAAGGGCAACACGCTTTCCAGACGACCTTTTGCGTAATCGAGATTTTTCAGGTCGCCCATACGCAAAGCAATGCGTCTCGCCTTGTCCGCATAGGCGGGACCGATACCGCGCTTTGTGGTGCCTATTCCGTTTTTGCTGCGCTCGAAAAGCTCGTCCAACGTAATATGATAAGGCATCAGCATGGTTGCCCTTTCACTGATAAAAAGCTTCGAGCTGTCAACGCCCTTGGACTCTACGTCGGCAATTTCTTTGAGCAGCTCGTCCGGATTGACGACCATGCCCGTGCCCGCAAGAGCCGCGCACCTGTCGTAAAAAATGCCGCACGGAATCAGGTGCAGCTTGAATACGCCTTTGTCGTTGACAACGGTATGCCCCGCGTTGTCTCCTCCCTGATAACGCACTATCAGGTCGGCGTTTTGCGCAAGATAATCAACCATCTTGCCCTTTCCCTCGTCGCCCCATTGCGCTCCCACTACAATCCTTGTCGCCATAATCCTTTTCTCCTTTTTTCTCGGTGCAATTTGCATAAAAAAAGCATAGACTTTCGCCTATGCCCGAGCCTTGCCGACAGTATGAGGAAAGACAGCGCCGCTCGGTTGCGTGTCAGATTGAAAAACAAAGCCCATCGTCCTTTCCTCCTGTCGTATTATATCATATTTTTTCCGAAACTCAAAATGTTTTTTTGCTGTTTGAACGATTTAAGGCATATCCTTTTCTGCGCATTTCCCCCTTTCGATTCAGGTATTGTCGCTTTCATATCGTTTCGCAGAACTATATACAGATTAAACCTCTTTCGCTTTCATATCTTAATTGAAATCCAAACTTATCTCCTGTTAATATATAAATATTTCATCTTCAAAAGGCGTGTACTCCACTATTTTTTTATTATACTTTACCGTTAAAGCGTCAATTTCTCCCAATTCATCCCGTTCTATTTCCAATATACAAACAAAGTGCTTGTTTTTCCCTTCGGGCAATAAGAGATTAGCGTCGTTAAATAATACATCTAAATCAATAACCAGAGAATTTTTTTCCTTGGTCAATTTCTTTACTTCTACTCTCTTTATCGGCTCGATGTTGGTGCTCCATTTTTTAACTATTATTACGAGAGAATTATTTGAAAAATATTGTCGGTCGTATCTGTCCAAAACTTCATTCAGCCTTGCATCGCTTTTTTGAGCGTCAACCGTCTCATCCCCAAGCCATCCTGCAGAATTGCGAAACGCATTTAAATCTTCAAGCGAATTGACCAAAACCTCAGATTGCAAATACTCTGGATATTCCTGTATATCAACATGCCCTCCCCGAAATTTAAAGCTCACCTTATTGGAACAGCCCGTCAAAAACATTGAACAAGCGAGAACTATCGCCACCGCCAAAATTATTTTTTTGCCAAAATCGACTTTTATTTTAATCATTTTTTTCTTCCTTTAAATGCAATAAAAAAGAAAAGCATTGTTTGTTAAACGCAACATCCCTATTCTTTCGTTTCTCATATTTCCCTCTCTTATAAAATATTAAAATTGTAAATCGTATATTCGCTTTCTATATATCGATATTTTAAATCGGAACGATTAATTTCAGCTAAAATTACCCACTGTTCGCTAGGCATAACCATAGGTGTTGCAATAAATCCTGCATTGTAATCAATATCCAGCTCTATTCGTATACAATGCTCAACTAACTTTATTGATTTTAAAGTTATACCTTTGATTTGATAAGGACAACCGGTATAAATCGCAAAAACCAAAATCTTTTTATCAAAAAAGTCTTCGTCATAGCTACGTAAAATTTGGTTTAATTCTCTTTCGCTATCTTCTTCAATACTTTCTTCAAATGCAGTAATATTTACGCGGCTACAATAAATTATCAGAGATTCAAGAAATTTTATAGAACTTTCGCCTCTGTAATAGTTACTATAATTTGCTTTACAATAGCTTCCGCTGTAACGTATTTCGTATTTGACGTTTATCGCTTCTTTTTCTTCGGGGGTACACCCGCACAGAAAACACATACACAGCAACAGTAAAAGAGCTGCCGCAACAATCGACTTTACTTTGTTTATTTTTTTATTCATATACTTTCTCCCTCTTTTTTAATTTTATTGTCAAATCATAAATCAAAATATTTTTTACCAATGAAATATATGCATTCACATGCCTGCGCAGTTTCCGGTTGACCGCTTTGAAAAGGGAATTTTTCACCTGAAATCAAATTGACAAAATCTTCTCCTGTTTTGATTGCCGGTATATAATAACAGTCTTCACTTTCTAAAAGATAATACTTAGCGTTGCCTGCATTCGCTACATAAAACGGACTTCTGTCGTAAACTATTTTGTTTCCATCTTCATCCAAAATCCACTCTTGCTCGGATGTAGTTGAATTTAAAGTATAAGGACTCCAAGTGCGTGTAATTGTTGAGTTGGATAATCTGTACATACTTGTCCTAAATCCCAACCAACCGAAAACTTTGTTCAACTCGTCGCCCACAAGAACATATAAATAACCGTAGGGCTCAAATTCCACCAAAAAAATATTCAGCATCCCATTTTCGTTATAAAGCGGTTTTATTTCAAAGCCCGTCGGTTTGCCATTGTCCTCCGCCATAAATCTTTTTTCTATCCGCTCGTACATCCGCTGAATATGTTGTTCTGTCGTATAGTCGCTTGCCTGACGCGCGTGCCCCCAAACAAAACACATACACAGCGAAAACAAAAGAACTAACGCGACAATCGACTTTATTTTTATTTTGTTCATTTAGCCTCCTCCCTGAATTTTTAATCAGATAAACCAAATCCCGTCGCGCAAAATCCTTTACGCTCCCCCGACGCGATTTAAATCAAATAAAAACCGCAACACAAACCAAAACGGTCGGTTGCGGTAAACAGACGTAAAAATCGGGTTAAATTTTTCAGGCGGACGTCATTTCGGGCAGAACTTTAATACCGTCTTTGCAGTTATCTTACCACACATATCAAAGTAAGTCAACGAATTTATATCCGAGTTGTTTCAGCGTTTTTTTCGCCTTATTGCGGCTGCGTGGCTTTTTCAATCGCCTTGTCGAACTGCTCCTCCGTGAGAAATCCAAGTTTAAGCGCCGCCTGTTTGAGCGTCAATCCCTCTTTTCGCGCGGTTTTGACAATAAAAGCCGCACGGTCGTAGCCCACAACGGGAGAAAGGGCTGTCGCAAGCATAAGGTTTTTGTCCAGATTGTCCTTCATTCTGCGTTCGTTCGGAACAATGCCCGCGACGCAATTTTTGTCAAAGCTTTCCGCCGCCTGCGCAAGCAGGTTGATGCTTTCGATTGCCTTGAAGGCAATGACGGGCATACAGGCGTTAAGCTGCAACTGTCCCAGCGCGCACGCCGCAGTAATCGTCTGATGATTGCCGAAAACCTCGCAGCACACCATAATCATTGCCTCGCATTGAGTAGGATTTACCTTGCCGGGCATAATCGAGCTGCCCGGTTCGTTTGCGGGCAAGGATATTTCCGCTATGCCCGTGTCGGGACCGCAGGCAAGGAATCTGACGTCGCCCGCGATTTTCAGCAAATCGGCTGCAAGCGTATTCAGCGCGCCGTGAAAATTGAGCGCCGCGTTTTTTGAGGACAGCCCTGCGAATTTGTCCTTTGCCGGCACAAAAGGCAAACCGTATATTTCGGAAAGACACTTTACCGCCGCCCTGTCAAAGCCTGCGGGCGCGTTCAGTCCCGTGCCCACGGCGGTGCCGCCCAAAGGAAGAGCGTAAAGATACTTCATGCTGTCGTCAATCATCGACAGGTCGTTTTCAATCAACGTCTCAAACGCGCCCAGCTCGCTGCCGAAAGTCACGGGAGTGGCGTCCTGCAAGTGAGTGCGCCCCGATTTGACAATACCGCCGTACTTTTTCTTTAAACCTCCGAATGAGGCTGCAAGGCTTTTGAGGGCGGGACGAAGGCGCGTGCGGTACAGCTCCGCGCAGCAGACGTGTATTGCGGTAGGAAACACGTCGTTGGTGCTCTGCGACATATTTACCTTGTCGTTTGCGTGAGCCTGAACGCCGTTTTGACTGCACAGACGGGAAATAACCTCGTTGAGGTTCATGTTGGTCTGCGTTCCGCTGCCCGTCTGAAAAACCACAAGCGGAAACATATCGTCCGCGTCGCCCGACAAAATCAACTCGCACGCCGCGACGATTGCCCGCTCGGTTTGCGCGTCAAGCGCGCCAAGCTGCGCGTTTGCCTTTGCCGCCGCCTTTTTGACGTTGGCAAGCGCATAGACAAGCTCCTTGGGCATTTGTTGCCCGATGCGGAAATTCCTGCGGCTGCGCTCGGTCTGCGCGCCCCACAAAGCGCCGCTTTCTATTTCTATTTCTCCGAAACTGTCTTTTTCCTTTCTGTACTCCATAAATTACCTCGCGGCAATTATACCACAAAAGCGCGCCTCCTTCAACCGCAGGGACGCTCAAAACAAAAAAGCCGTCTTTGTACGACGGCTTTTAGACAAATGCTTATTTCAGCTCCGCAACAGCTCCCGCTTCCTTGAGCTTTGCGACCATCTGTTCGGCAAGCTCCTTGGGCTGAGCTTCTTTGATTGTGGAAGGAGCGCTTTCCACCATGTTTTTCGCTTCCACGAGTCCGAGACCGGTTAGCTCTCTGACAACCTTGATGACGTTGAGCTTGCTCGCGCCGATTTCCTTCAAAACGACGTCGAACTCCGTCTTTTCCTCTGCGGGAGCCGCAGCCGCTCCGCCTGCCGCGGGACCGGCAACCGCGACCGCAGCCGCGCTTACGCCGAATTCGTTTTCTATTGCTTTTACAAGCTCGTTGAGTTCAAGAACGCTGAGCGCCTTTATATCTTCTATAAATTTTGCAATATCTGCCATTTTTTTAATCTCCTTTAAATTTTTTCCGCGGTTTTTCCGCTTTTTTAAATCACGCGATTAAGCGCTTTGTTTTTCCGCAACTGCATTGAGGGCGATTGCGAGACCCTGTATGGGAGCGTTGAGCACGTTTGCCAACATTCCGTAAAGAACCTGTTTGCCGGGAATTTTCGCCAAAGCCTGAACCGTCTTGTCGTCGACGTAAGCCTTGTCCATCATTCCGCACTTAATGGACATAACCTTGTACTTGTCTATGCCCTCGCTGACAACCTTTGCGGGCGCGATTGCGTCGTCGTAAGATATGGCGATTGCGGTAGGTCCGTTGAGCGCGGCGTCGAAATCCTTGTAACCAAGCTCGTTGAGAGCTATCCTGACCAGCGTGTTTTTAAGCACCTTGTACTCTACGTTCGCCTTTCTGAACTCGGCGCGGAATTCGGTATCCTTTTCCACCGTGAGTCCTTTGTAATCGATAATGACAAACGAAGCGCATCTTTCAAACTTTTCTTTGAGGTCGTCTATGATTGCTCTCTTTGCGATTTGACTCTCTCTCATCTGATTTCCTCCTTTAAATATTTTGCCGGGAAAAACCCGTATAAAAACCCTTGCACTAACAAAAGTACAAGGGTCGGAAGAACTTTTACCGTCTTGTACCTCGGCAAGATTTGCTGTCACTTGCTGTCTTTGGTCAAGGGAATTTATTTTGTTTAAGCGGTGCGGTAATTGACCTTTATGCCGGGTCCCATCGTCGAAGAAACGGTGACGCTTTTGACATAAGTGCCTTTTGCCGCCGCAGGCTTCGCCTTGATGATGGCGTCCATGATTGTGGAAAGGTTTTCCATAAGCTTCTCTTTGCCGAAGCTCTTTTTGCCGAATATGACGTGGCATATTGCGGTTTTGTCCACTCTGTACTCCACCTTACCTGCTTTGACGTCGTTTATGGCTTTTGCTATATCCTGAGTTACCGTGCCGCTCTTGGGGTTGGGCATCAGTCCCTTAGGGCCGAGAAGCTTACCTATACGGCCTACAAGTCCCATCATATCGGGGCTTGTGATGCAGACGTCGAAATCAAACCAGTTTTCGGTCTGAATCTTCTGTATGATTTCCTCCGCGCCGACGAAGTCCGCTCCCGCCTTGGTCGCTTCGTCCGCTTTTTCGCCCTTGGCTATGACAAGAACGCGAACGGTTTTACCCGTTCCGTTGGGAAGAACCACAACGCCTCTGACCTGTTGGTCGGCATGACGGGGGTCAACGCCCAATCTCACGTGCAACTCCATGGTTTCGTCAAACTTGGCTTTCGCCGTCTGAAGAGCCAGTTCTATCGCCTCTCCCGTTTCATACTGTTTGGACCTGTCTATGAGCTTTGCGCTCTCTACGTATCTTTTACCCTTTTTCATCGCAAAGCCCTCCTCAGTCAACCACGACAATGCCCATGCTGCGGGCAGTGCCGGCTATCATGCTGCAAGCCGATTCCAAAGACGCCGCGTTGAGGTCTACCATTTTTGTCTTGGCTATTTCCTCAATCTGCGCTTTGGTTATGTTGGCAACCTTTGTTTTGTTGGGAACCGCAGACGCCGTCTCTATGCCGCACGCTTTTTTAATCAGCACGGGCGCGGGAGGCGTTTTGAGCACAAACGAAAAGGACCTGTCCTGATAGATAGTGACAATAACGGGAATAATCAATCCCGCCTTGTCCGCGGTCTTTGCGTTGAACTCTTTGGTAAAGCCCGGAATGTTGATGCCGTGAGGTCCCAATGCGGAGCCTACGGGAGGCGCGGGCGTCGCTTTGCCCGCGGGCAGCTGCAATTTGACAACCGCCGTAACTTTTTTCGCCATTTTTATCTCCTGATATGTGGTATTGATGAAACGCATGAAAGTATTTACGTTTCTCCCACTCGGACGCTTTCAAAAAACATCCGTAAAAAACTATTTCAATGCCTCGACCTGCACAAAATCCATTTCGACGGCGGTTTCCCGTCCGAACATATTGAGCACAAGTCCCACCTTTTGGTGCGCGCGGTCGATTGATTTTATCACTCCGATAAGTCCCTCGAAAGGTCCGTTGACCACCTTTACGCTGTCTCCGATTTCCATATCGAAATCGACAACGACCTCTTCGAGACGCAGCCGTCTGACCTCGTCCTCGTCGAGAGGCCATGCCTTGCCCTGCGGACCGACAAAGCCGGTGACGCCGCGGCAGGTATACGTCAGCATATACCACAGCTGGGAGGAGTAAACCAGCTTTACGAAAACGTAACAAGGCATCGTCTTGTTTTCCACCGCTTTCTTTTTGCCGTTCTTTTCCTCTATGGTCTGCTCGGTAGGGATTTTTATGTCGAGAATCTGTTCTTGAAGATTGTTGTTTTCAATCATCTGTTCCAGATTTGCCTTGACTATATTTTCATATCCCGCATAGGTGTGCAGAATATACCACTTGGCTTCCTTGTTTTCGCTCATTTCCCACCGATTTTTACGACACGCCCGTAAGCGCTTTGAGCGCTGCGGAAAGACCGAAATCGGCGGCGCCGATAATCAACGTAAAGAATATAACGACAGCCAAAACGATACCCGTATTTTTTACGACGGTCGCAAAGGACGGCCACGTGACCTTTTTAAGTTCAGACGCGCTCTTGCCCAAAAAATTGCCGAAACGTCTGAATACGTTGGGCTTTTTATTGCCGACTTGATTGTTTTTCGCCATAGTTCAACCCTCTTTCAGTTGGCGCAAGGTTGTCCAATTAAAATTATTTGGCTTCCTTGTGCGCGGTGTGTTTTTTGCAGAATCTGCAATATTTGTTAAGCTCCAGTCTGTCGGTGGTGTTCTTTTTGTTTTTGTAACCGTCGTAGTTACGTTGTTTACACTCCGTGCAAGCCAAAGTTATCTTAACTCTGTTGCCCTTGGTATTAGCCATCGTACTATCTCCTAAAATTTTTCAGTGCAAAAATTTGCACCCCTTAAAAGAGTGCTTGTTTATGTTAGCAAAGACCGAAGGTTTTGTCAAGCAAAAAATCGGACAAAACCCAAAAAAAACGCTTTTTCCCAAATATTTTTTCCGAGGGCGGCAAACGTCCGAGCTTTGCCGAAAAAAGTCCGCAGACGTTGTGTCTGCGGACTTTGTTTGAAAATTGTCAGTTGAGAATTTTGGTAACAACGCCGGAGCCGACCGTTCTGCCGCCTTCGCGAATTGCGAAGCGCAGTCCCTCTTCGATAGCGATGGGGGTGATGAGCTTGACGGTGATGGTGGTGTTGTCGCCGGGCATAACCATTTCAACGCCCTTCTGCAACTCGATGGAGCCGGTAACGTCCGTGGTACGGAAATAGAACTGAGGACGATAGCCGTTGAAGAACGGGCTGTGACGTCCGCCCTCTTCCTTGGTCAGAACGTATATCTGAGCCTCGAAATCCTTGTGGGGATGAATGGTGCCGGGCTTGGCGATAACCTGTCCTCTCTCCACTTCGTTTCTCTGAATACCTCTCAAAAGCAGACCTACGTTGTCGCCCGCATAAGCGACGTCCAAAAGCTTTCTGAACATTTCGACGCCTGTGACAACCGTCTTTTTGGGTTCGTCCTCCAAACCGACGATTTCAACGTTGTCAAGCGGCTTGATTTCGCCTCTCTCCACTCTGCCGGTTGCGACGGTGCCGCGTCCCGTGATGGTGAAAACGTCCTCGACAGGCATAAGGAAAGGCTTGTCCGTAGCTCTTTCGGGAGTAGGGATGTACTCGTCAACGGCCTTCATAAGCTCTTTTATGCAGTCGTAAACGGGGTCGGAGATGTCCTTGCCCTCGATGGCGGCGTCCATAGCAACCTTGGCGCTGCCCTTGATGACGGGAAGCGTGTCGCCGGGGAATCCGTACTTGGAGAGAAGCTCTCTGACTTCCATTTCGACCAGGTCGATAAGCTCGGGGTCGTCAACAAGGTCGGTCTTGTTCATGAACACGACGATGTAAGGAACGTTAACCTGTCTTGCGAGCAGGATGTGCTCTCTTGTCTGAGGCATGGGACCGTCGGCTGCGGAAACGACGAGGATTGCGCCGTCCATCTGCGCCGCGCCGGTAATCATGTTTTTGACGTAGTCCGCGTGTCCCGGGCAGTCAACGTGCGCATAGTGGCGCGCGTCCGTCTGATATTCAACGTGAGCTGTGTTTATTGTGATGCCTCTCGCTTTCTCTTCGGGGGCCTTGTCGATTTGGTCATAACGCATAACTTCGGCTTTGCCTTGCATAGCCATAACCATGGTGATAGCCGCAGTCAAAGTGGTCTTGCCGTGGTCAACGTGACCTATGGTACCGATATTGACGTGGGGCTTGCTTCTGTCAAACTTTTGTTTTGCCATTTTGAGTGTCCTCCACTAAAATTTTTAATTTGAAATTTTAATAAACTTTGCGTTTATTATAATATAAGATAATTTTTTTTGCAACTGTTTTTTTAACTTTGCGGCAGCGCTCTTATTTTTTGCCGATGATTTTTTCCGCTATGTTTTTGGGTATCTCGTCATAGTGGTCAAACTGCATCGTAAAGTTGCCTCTGCCCTGCGTCCTGCTTCTCAAATCGGTCGCGTAACCGAACATTTCCGAAAGCGGAATAAACGCGTGGATTGCCTGTATGCCGTTGCGCATATCTATGCCCGTGAGGTTTCCGCGTCTGCTTGAAATGTTGCCCATGACGTCGCCCAGATAATCGTCGGGTACCGTGACCTCCACCTTCATCATGGGTTCGAGCAGCACGGGGTTGGCTTTCTGACATCCCTCTTTGAACGCCATGGAGCCTGCCACCTTGTATGCCATTTCCGAAGAGTCCACCTCGTGGTAGCTTCCGTCCACGACGGTAACCTTGAAGTCCACCACCTCGTAGCCCGCAAGCACGCCCGTCTTTGCAGCCGCCTGAATACCCATGTTGATGGGCTGAATATACTCCTTGGGTATGCAGCCGCCGACAGTCTGGTCTTCGAAAACGTAGCCCGTTCCGGGTTCCGTGGGCTCCAGAATGATTTTGCAGTGACCGTACTGTCCCTTGCCGCCGCTCTGCCTTACGTATTTGCCCTCCGCTTCAACTCTCTTTCTGATTGTTTCGCGGTAGCTCACCTGCGGCTGACCGACGTTGGCTTCCACCTTGAACTCCCTGAGCAGTCTGTCCACGATGATTTCAAGATGAAGCTCGCCCATGCCTGCGATGATTGTCTGTCCCGTCTCGTTGTCGGTGTAGGTCTTGAAGGTGGGGTCCTCCTCGGCAAGTTTTGCCAGAGCAATGCCCATCTTTTCCTGTCCCTGCTTGGTTTTCGGCTCAATCGCCACCTTGATGACGGGGTCGGGGAAAACCATATTTTCCAGCACGATAGGATGCTTTTCGTCGCACAGCGTGTCGCCCGTGGAAGTTTCTCTGAGTCCCACAACGGCGACGATTTCGCCGGCGTAGGTTTCGGGAATTTCCACCCTCTGCGCCGAGTGCATCTGCAAAACCTTTGCAATCCTCTCGCGCTTGCCCTTGCTCGCGTTGTAAACGTAAGTACCCGATTTGAGAGTGCCGCTGTAAACGCGCACATACGCCAGCTTGCCCACAAACGGGTCGGAGACGATTTTGAACGCCAGCCCGCAGAAAGGCTCGTTGTCGTCGGCTTTTCTCTCCTCTTCCTTTTCGGGCTCGTCGGGATTGAAGCCCACGACGTGGTCGATATCGATAGGAGAGGGGAGATAATCGGTAATGGCGTCCAGCAAAAGCTGTATCCCCTTGTTTTTGTAAGCCGTGCCGCAGAAAACGGGATTGAGTTCGAGCGCAATCACCGCGCTGCGCACGCCCGCCTTGATTTCCTCTACGGAAATTTCCTTGCCTTCGAGGAACTTTTCCATAAGCACGTCGTCGCGCCCCGCGACGAACTCCACCAAATCGGCTCTCGCCTGCTCCGCACGCGCCCTGATGTCGGCGGGGATTTCCCCTTCGTCAACGCTCATGCCGGTAGGGTCGTTGTAGAAATAGGCTTTCATCTTTATGACGTCTACAATTCCCTTGAAATTCTCCTCCTTGCCGATTGGCAGTTGGAGGGGCATGGCATTGGCTTTGAGGCGCTCCCTTATCATGTTGACCACGTTGTCGAAGTCGGCGCCGTTGATGTCCATCTTGTTGACAAACGCGATTCTCGGAACCTTGTACTTGGTCGCCTGATGCCAGACCGTTTCGCTCTGAGGCTCCACGCCGCCCTTGGCGCAGAACACCGCGACGGCTCCGTCGAGCACTCTCAAAGAGCGCTCCACCTCTACCGTAAAGTCAACGTGTCCCGGCGTGTCTATCAGGTTTATGCGATAGTCAACGCCGTTGTCCTTGTTTACCCAATGCACCGTGGTAGCGGCGCTGGCTATGGTTATGCCTCTCTCCTGCTCTTGCTGCATGGAGTCCATAACCGCAGTGCCCTCGTGCGTTTCGCCTAACTTTCTGGTTTTGCCGGTGAAAAACAGGATTCTTTCGCTTGTCGTAGTTTTTCCCGCGTCGATGTGCGCCATGATTCCGATGTTACGCACCTCGCGCAAAGGATATGTTCTTGCCACCTGTCTTTTCTCCCGTTACCAACGATAATGTGCAAACGCTTTGTTGGCTTCCGCCATTTTGTGCACGTCTTCCTTCTTTTTGAAGGCTCCGCCCTGACTGTTGTAGGCGTCCATAAGCTCGCCCGCAAGCCTCAGGTACATTTGTTTTTCGCTTCTCTTTCTGGCGTAAAGCACCAGCCATCTTATTGCCAGCGTCTGCCTTCTGTCAGGTCTGATTTCCATAGGCACCTGATAGTTGGAGCCGCCGACACGCCTTGCCTTGACCTCCAACACAGGCATAATGTTGTTAATCGCCTGATTGAAAACTTCCATGGGGTCAAGATTCATTTTTTCTTTGATTGTATCGAATGCACCGTAAACGATTTCCTGCGCGATTCCCTTCTTTCCGTCAAGCATAATCTGATTGACAACCTTTGTCACGACTGTGCTGTTGTAAACGGGATCGGGCAGAACTTCTCTTTTGGGTACGCCGCTTCTTCTCGGCATAATATACCTCCTTTCAATATTCGAAAATTTTTGATTTTGTCCGATGGACCTTGATACGGCTGACTGCACGGAAAACTCCGGAGAAACTTCTGCGCCTTAAACGCATACTGCCTATCGTGAACAACGGACAAAACCTATCCGACCTTCACAATTTGTGCCGTAATCAGTTGGAAAAATTATTTCTTGGGACGTTTTGCGCCGTACTTGGAGCGAGCCTGCTTTCTGTTTGCGACTCCGGCGGCGTCAAGCGTGCCTCTGATGATGTGATAACGCACGCCGGGCAGGTCTCTGACTCTGCCTCCGCGAATCAACACCACGCTGTGCTCCTGCAAGTTGTGACCTTCGCCGGGAATGTAGCACGTACCTTCCTCACCGTTGGTGCGGCGGATTCTCGCAATCTTGCGCAAAGCCGAGTTGGGCTTTTTGGGAGAAGTGGTAGTCACGTTCAGACAGACGCCTCTTTTCTGAGGGCATCCGTTGAGCAACGGCGACTTGGACTTTTCCTCCGCTCTTTCCCTGCCTTGACGAATCAACTGATTGATTGTTGCCATTTGTTACCTCCTTGTGATATTTTGTCGGATATAAAAACTCTCGCGAGATATATCGTCAGTGTTTGAGCACTCCCACCACGGAAGCGCGATTGTGCGCGAGTCCGCATTTCTCCGCGAACTCGGCGCTTGTTCCTCCCACCTCGACCTGCACGTTTTTTTCGAGCGCGGCCGTAAGCACACGCTCCTTGTACGCCGCGTCGGAGTCTTTGGCGAGATAAATTTTGCTGATTTTGTCCTCCTTGAGAGAGGCCAACACCTCTCTCAGTCCGACAACCCTGTTTTTGTTTTCTGTTCGGTCTACGTCCATTTTTCGGTACACCAAAAGCAATAATATCAAAACGCGCAGCCTAAGTCAAGCGTTTTTTTAAAACTGCTCTCTGTCGCTCCTTTCGACGACTTCCTTTATCTGAACGTTGCGGTACTCCGCAAGCCCCGTACCGGCTGAAATCTGTTTGCCGATAATTACGTTTTCCTTCAGTCCGTAAAGCGGGTCGACCTTGTTCTTGATTGCCGCTTCGGTAAGCACTCTCGACGTTTCCTGGAAGGACGCCGCGGACAGCCAGCTGTCGGTGGCGAGAGCCGCCTTTGTGATGCCGAGCAGCGTGCGCTTGGCGGTGGCCGGTCTGCCGCCCTTTTCCAAAATATCCGTGTTGGCTTCCTCGAACTTGAAAATATCCACAAGCTCGCCCGGCAACAGCTCCGTATCGCCGCCGTCCTCCACCTTGACCTTGCGCATCATCTGCCGCACGATGATTTCAACGTGCTTGTCATTTATTTCGACGCCCTGCATACGGTAGACGGACTGCACTTCCTTGACAAGATACTCCTGCACCGCTTTAAGTCCCTTTATGCGCAGCAAATCCTGCGGGTAAATGGAGCCTTCGGTAAGCATATCGCCGCTTTCTATCACGTCGCCGTCATGCACTTTGAGACGCACGGTGAAAGGTATGGAATAGGATTTCGCCACGCCGTTCGCGTCGGTTACCACAACGTCCTTCTTGCCGTTCTTTTCCTCTATCGCGACAGTTCCCGAGGTTTCGCTGAGAACGGAAAGTCCTTTGGGCTTTCTCGCCTCGAAAAGCTCCTCGACGCGGGGCAGACCCTGAGTTATGTCGTCCGCGGTTGCCACGCCGCCGGTGTGGAACGTTCTCATGGTGAGCTGCGTTCCCGGCTCGCCTATACTCTGCGCGGCAATAACGCCTACCGCTTCGCCCAAATCCACGGGCTTGCCCGTAGCCATATTTTTGCCGTAGCATTTGCTGCATATACCGTGCTTGCTGCGGCAGCTCAAAATGGTGCGCAGATAAACCTTCTTTATGCCGGCGTCCACAATCGCTTTGACCTGCTCGTCGGTTATCATGCTGTCGGCAGGCGCAAGCACCTCTCCCGTCTGCGGGTGCACCACGTCGTCTATCGTGTATTTGCCGATAATTCTGTCTTCCAGCTTTTCGATCACTTCGTTTTCCGAGCTTCCCGTGATTGCGGAAATCCACATGCCCTGCGGCTTGCCGCCGTGCGCGCAATCCTCCTCGCGCACAATCACGTCGTGGCTTACGTCTACGAGTCGGCGCGTCATGTATCCCGAGTCGGCAGTTTTCAACGCCGTATCCGCAAGACCTTTGCGTCCGCCGTGCGAAGAAATGAAGTATTCCAAAACGGTAAGTCCCTCGCGGAAGCACGCCTTGACGGGCAGCTCTATGGTTTTGCCGCTCGGGTCTGTCATGAGTCCGCGCATACCGGACAGCTGTCTGATTTGGTTCATGCTGCCGCGCGCGCCGGAGTTTGCCATCATCCAGATAGGATTGAATTTGTCGAGGGTACCTTTAAGCTTTTCGGTAACCTTGTCGGTGGCCTCCTTCCAGATTCCGACAACTTTTTTGTAACGCTCGTCGTCAGTAACCATACCCATGTTGTAAAGCTCCTCGACTTTGAGCACTTCCGTGTCGGCGTCGGCAAGGATTTCCTGCTTTTCCTTGGGGATGTGCATATCGAATATGCTTGCGGTGACCGCTCCGATTGTCGAATACTTGTAGCCGAGCGCTTTTATTCTGTCAAGCACCTCGGAGGTAACGGTAGCGCCGTTGACCTTGAAGCAGCTCTCAACAATCTGACTCAGCTGCTTTTTGCCCACAAGGTATTCTATTTCGTTTTTGAGGTAATCCTCCTTTGTCTCTCTCTTGCAGAAGCCGAGATTCTGAGGAATAGCCTGATTGAAAATCATTCTTCCGACGGTGGTGGTTAAAAGCGTGCTTAGCTTTTCGCCGTCTATTTCCTTGGTTACTCTTATTTTGACCACAGATTGAAGCTCGATGTCTCCCGCGTTGTAGGCAAGGATTGCCTCGTCCACGTCGCTGAACACCTTTCCCTCGCCTCTTGCGCCCTCTTTTTCGATTGTGAGGTAATAGCACCCCATAACCATATCCTGCGTGGGTGAAATGACGGGCTTGCCGTCGGAAAGCTTCATGATATTGTTGGACGCAAGCATGAGGAATCTCGCTTCCGTCTGCGCTTCCACCGAAAGCGGCACGTGAACCGCCATTTGGTCGCCGTCAAAGTCCGCGTTGAAAGCCGTGCAGGCGAGAGGGTGCAGTTTAAGCGCTCTGCCCTCTATGAGCACGGGTTCAAACGCCTGTATGGAAAGCCTGTGCAGCGTAGGCGCGCGGTTGAGCATGACGGGGTGGTCCTTGATGACTTCTTCCAGCACGTCCCACACCTTGCTGTCCGCGCGTTCTATTCTGCGCTTTGCGCTCTTGATGTTTTGGCACTGATTGGTTTCCACCAGCTTTTTCATGACAAAGGGCTTGAACAGCTCCAAAGCCATTTCCTTGGGGAGACCGCACTGATGCAGTTTAAGCTCGGGACCAACCACGATAACGGAACGTCCGGAGTAGTCAACGCGCTTGCCCAAAAGGTTCTGACGGAAACGCCCCTGCTTGCCGCGCAAAAGCCCCGACAGGGATTTAAGCTCGATGTTGCCTGCGCCGCTGTGCGGACGCTTGCTTCTGCTGTTGTCAATCAGGCTGTCCACCGCCTCCTGAAGCATTCTCTTTTCGTTGCGAATCAGTATATCGGGAGCGTTGATTTCCTTGAGCTTTTTAAGTCTGTTGTTTCTGTTTATAACGCGGCGGTAAAGGTCGTTGAGGTCGCTTGTCGCGTATCTGCCGCCGTCCAGCGGAACCATAGGTCTCAGCTCCGGAGGAATAACGGGCAGCACGTCCAGAACCATCCATTCGGGTTTGTTGCCCGAGCGGCGGAAGGACTCGACTATTTCAAGACGTTTGATTGCTCTGATACGTTTTTGTCCCGTAGCCTTTTCCAGCGTCTTTCTTAGCTGCTCGGCTTCCTTTTCGAGGTCCACCTCCATGAGAAGCTCTTTGATGGACTCTGCGCCCATGCCCACCTTGAAATTGGCGGCGCCGTAGGTCTCAACCGCTTCTCTGTGCTCGTTGGGGGTAAGCACCTGCTTTTTTGCAAGCGACGTCGCCATGGGGTCAAGCACCACGAAGCTTGCGAAATTCAGAACCTGCTCCAAAAGCTTGGGCGACATATCCAGCAAAAGCCCCATTCTGCTCGGCACGCCTCTGAAATACCAGATGTGGCTTACCGGTGCGGCAAGCTCGATGTGCCCCATGCGTTCGCGGCGCACCTTGGCGCGAGTGACCTCGACGCCGCACTTGTCGCAGATGACGCCCTTGTAGCGGATTCTCTTGTATTTGCCGCAATGGCACTCCCAATCCTTTGTCGGACCGAAAATCTTTTCGCAGAACAAACCGTCCTTTTCGGGCTTGGTTGTCCTGTAATTTATGGTCTCGGGCTTAGTGACTTCTCCGTAAGACCACTCTCTGATTTTTTCCGGGGAAGCGATACCTATCTGTATTGAATCGAAATTGTTAAGCTCGTACATTTATCTTCCCTCCTCAAAACTCCTCGTCCTCGTCCGTTTCGTCGTCGTCGAACAAATCCTGAATATCGAACTCCTCGTCCTCGTCCATTTCCTCGTCGTCGAAGCTGAAATCGTCCGCCAAAATGTCTATTTCTTCGTTTTCGTCGAAGCTCAAAATCTTTTCTTTCTTTTCTTCCTTTGCCTTGTTGATAAAGTCGGCGTAGTCAAGCTCCGTATCGGAACTGTCTATTATCTGAATTTCCTCGTTGTCCTCGGAAAGCACCTTTACGTCGAGCGCAAGTCCCTGCAACTCCTTTATCAGCACCTTGAAGGACTCCGGAATACCCGGGTCGGAAATATTGTCGCCCTTTACTATGGATTCGTAAGTTTTCACTCTGCCCACGACGTCGTCCGACTTGACGGTAAGAATTTCCTGCAAAATGTTGGAAGCGCCGTAAGCTTCGAGCGCCCACACCTCCATTTCGCCGAAACGCTGTCCGCCGAACTGAGCCTTGCCGCCCAAAGGCTGCTGCGTGACAAGACTGTAAGGTCCCGTGCTCCTCGCGTGGATTTTGTCGTCCACAAGGTGAATGAGCTTGAGCATATACATGTAGCCCACGGTGACGCGGTTTTCAAAGGGAAGTCCCGTTCTGCCGTCGTAAAGCGTCACCTTGCCGTCAACCTTGTTGGTTGCGGGATTGGTCATGCAATTCTGCTCGAACAGCTCCTTGATGTCCGTTTCCGTCGCTCCGTCGAAAACCGGAGTAGCCACCTTCCACCCCAAAAGCTTGGCAACAAGCCCGAGGTGCACTTCGAGAACCTGACCTATGTTCATACGCGAAGGCACGCCCAAAGGATTGAGCACTATCTGCAAGGGTGTGCCGTCCTCCATAAAAGGCATATCCTCCTGCGGCAGTATGCGGCTGATAACGCCCTTGTTGCCGTGGCGTCCCGCCATTTTGTCGCCGACGGATATTTTGCGCTTCTGCGCTATATAAACTCTGACAAGCTTGTTGACGCCGGGATCCAGCTCGTCCTTGTTCTCTCTCGTGAAAATCTTGATGTCTACGACAATGCCCTCCTCGCCGTTGGGCACGCGCAGCGAGGTATCCCTTACCTCTCTCGCCTTTTCGGAGAATATCGCGCGCAGCAGACGCTCCTCGGGCGTAAGCTCCGCTTCTCCCTTGGGCGTTACCTTTCCTACCAGAATGTCTCCCGGATGGACCTCCGCGCCTATTCTGATAATACCCTCCTCGTCGAGGTCCTTCAAAGCGTCCTCGCCGACGTTGGGAATATCGCGCGTGATTTCTTCGGGACCGAGCTTGGTATCGCGCGTTTCCGTCTCGTGCTCCTCTATGTGAATGGACGTGAACACGTCCTCCTTGACGAGGTTTTCGCTTATGAGAATGGCGTCCTCATAGTTGTAGCCCTCCCAGGACATGAAGCCTATCAGGATGTTTCTGCCGAGCGAAAGCTCGCCCGCGCTTGTAGAAGGACCGTCGGCGATTATGTCGCCCGCCTTTACGACCTGTCCCACGTTGACAATCGGACGTTGATTTATGCAGGTGCCCTGATTGCTGCGCACGAATTTTTTGAGAGGATAAGAATGGACAAGACCGTGAGTGTCCCTCACCTCGATTTTGTCGGCGGAAACGCGGTTGACCACGCCGTCCTCCTTTGATATGACCATTACGCCGCTGTCGTATGCGATGCGGTGCTCGATGCCGGTAGCCACTATCGGCGCTTCGGGCTTCAACAACGGAACTGCCTGACGCTGCATGTTAGAACCCATGAGCGCGCGGTTGGTGTCGTCGTTTTCAAGGAACGGAATAAGGCTTGTTGCCACGGATACGAGCTGCTTGGGGCTTACGTCCATATAGTCTACCATGTCGCTGCGGAACTCTTTTATGTCCTCGCGGTAACGGCAGGTGACGCGCTCCTTGACAAACCAGCCGTTTTCGTCCAGCAGCTCGTTTGCCTGCGCGACGATAAAGCCGTCCTCCCTGTCCGCCGTGAGATACTCGATTTCGTCGGTAACCACCTTGCGCTCCTTGTCCACGCGGCGGTAAGGGCTTTCCACAAAGCCGTATTCGTTGATTCTTGCAAACGCCGCCAGTGAAGTTATCAGTCCTATGTTCTGTCCTTCGGGCGTCTCTATCGGGCACATTCTGCCGTAATGCGAATAGTGAACGTCTCTGACGTCAAAGGTCGCGCGCTCCCTGTTGAGACCGCCGGGTCCCAACGCCGACAGCTTGCGTTTGTGCGTCAGCTCGGCAATCGGGTTGGATTGGTCCATAAACTGCGACAGCTGAGAGGAGCCGAAAAACTCCTTGATTGCGCTGCTCACGGGGCGCACGTTTATCAGGCTCTGCGGAGTCGCCTTGTCTATTTCCTGAATAGCCATACGCTCGCGTATGACGCGCTCCAAACGCGCTATTCCTATGCGGAACTGATTTTGCAGCAGCTCTCCCACGCTTCTTACGCGGCGGTTGCCCAGATGGTCTATGTTGTCCACCTGCCCCACTCCGTGTTTGAGGTTGAGATTGTAGGAAACGGTGGCGATTATGTCCTCCCTCGTGATATGGCGGGGAATAAGCCCGTCGCGCGACTTGGAAATAAGCTCCACCGTCTCGTCTACGGGGAGATTCTGCGCGAGTATGTCCTTCAACACGGTCAGATTGACGTATTCGTTGATTCCGAGCGCTTTGAAATCGTATTTGGCAAAATCCGGATTAACCAATTTGAGGTAATAAAGGATATCCACCGTATTGTTGCCGATAACCTTGACCTTTTGCCCGTTGCTCTCTATATAAACGACGTTTACGCCGCTGTTCTGAATGGCTCGGGCTTTTTCTTCGGTAATCTCGTCTCCCGCCTTGCCAAGTTCAATCGTCTTTTTCCCCTCTGCGGTATCGACGTCAACGGAAAGATTTTCCGCAAGGGTATAGGTTACGTAACGGGTGCTGTGGTCGCGGTAGCCCATAATTCTGTTGGCAAGCGACAGCTTTTTGTTGAATTTGTAGCGTCCCACCTTTGCCAGGTCGTAACGCTTTGCGTCGAACAGCAGGTCGGTCAGCTGCTTTTTAATCGACTCCTCGGTGGGTATTTCGCCCGGGCGCAGACGCTTGTAAAGTTCAAGCAGACCCTCGCGCTCGTTTTTGCTTGTGTCCTTTTCGCAGGTGCGCAAAATGGTTTCGTCGTTGTCGAACAAGGCGGCTATTTCGTCGTCGCCCGAAATGCCTATGGCTCTCAAAAGCACGGTCGCGGGCAGCTTGCGGTTTCTGTCCACGTGAACGTAAAGTATATTGTTGTTTGCGTCATGCACAAATTCGAGCCACGCTCCGCGGTTGGGTATGACGGTGGTGTCGTATTTGCGCTTGCCGCTCTTGTCCAGCTCGCTCGCCGCGTAAACGCCGGGCGACCTGACAAGCTGACTGACCACCACGCGCTCCGCCCCGTTGATGATAAAGCTGCCGTTGTCCGTCATCAGCGGGAAATCGCCCATAAAGACCTCCTGGTCCATAATTTCCCCCGTGTCGTTTCTAATCAGCCTGACCTTGATTTTGAGCGGCGCCGCATAGGTGGCGTCCCTTTCGCGGCACTCGTTTTCGCTGTACTTGCTTTTGAAATCCAACGCGTGCTCCAAAAATTGCAGCTCGAATCTTCCCGAATAATCCACTATGGGAGAGAAGTCGTCGAATACTTCTCTGATGCCCTCGCGCACAAAAGCGTCGTAGGAATTTTTCTGCACCTCTATCAGGTTGGGCAGGTCGAGCACTTCCTTGATTCTGGAAAAGGTTTTGCGTTCCGTATTGCCGAATCTTTGAGTCCGAATGTTCCGCATTTAAGCACCTCGAAAAAAAATTTTGGAAATTTCAGTAAATATGTTGCATTGAACACCGTCTTGGTGTAAAATATATTTAGACGTTGCGACGTTCCCCTCCCCCGATTTTGCTTCCGCGCCGCAAAATAAAGACGGCAGGGCAAAATTGGGCATATTACTGCATTAAGTCATTTTACTTAAACAAAAGTCAATAGTCAAGCCATTTTTCGTAAAATTTTTCATAAAAAAATAAATAAAAATTTTTTCATTTTTGAACGCCGAAAAAACGGCGTTTTTTTGTCGGACGGCGGCTGAACCTCGCCTCCTTCATTTTGATTGAAATAAATTCGGATAAATGTTAAAATCTATGCGGGCGGAAAACAATTGCGCCGCATATAATTGAAAACCGACAACGACGCGGAGAAAAAACGATATGAGACTTGATAAATTTCTGAAAGTGAGCAGAATCCTCAAACGACGCACGGTCGCCAACGAGGCGTGCGCGGGCGGCAAGGTGAGCGTAAACGGAAGGACGGCAAAGCCCGGCGTGCAGCTCAAAACGGGAGACGTGGTAAACATTTCCTTTGCGGGGTTCGATTTGACCTTCGCGGTCAAAGAGCTGCGCGAAAGCGTAAGAAAGGAGGAAGCCGCCGACATGTACGAAATCATCGGAGAAACCGAAAAATGAGAAGCGCAGTCATAGTCGCCGCAGGCAAAGGCGAAAGATTTAACGGCGACAAAATTTTCCTTAATTTTTGCGGCGCGCCCGTTCTGTTGAGAGCGACGCTGCCCTTTCTTCATTTATGCGGGGAGACAATCGTCGTGGTAAACGAAAACGACGTCGAAAAAGCGCGCACGCTGTTCGCTTCCATGCCCGCCGTAAAAATCGTCGCGGGGGGGAAAACGAGACAGCAGTCCGTCTTAAACGGGCTTGACGCCCTGTCTCCCAGCTGCCTAACCGTTGCCGTTCACGACGGCGCGCGCCCCTTTCTGTCGGAAGCGCTTGCAAAAATCTGCTTTGAACAGGCGGAAAAGCACGGCAGCGCCGTGCCCGTCGTCCCCTCGTCGGACAGCGTTTATTTCAACGGCGCTCCCGTTGACAGAAACGGCGTCAGACTCGCGCAAACGCCTCAGACCTTCGACGCGGAAAAAATAAAACAGGCATACTCCGAGCTAGACGGAGTCGCCGCAGACGACGCGACAGTGTATTTCGGCAAATTCGGCAGTCTTAATTTCGTGGAAGGAGAAACCTCGAACAAAAAAATCACCTATCCCTCCGACCTCCCCGACATAAGGACGGGGTGCGGGTTTGACCTGCACACGCTAGAAAAAGGCAGAAGGCTGATTTTGGGCGGCAGGGAAATCCCCTGCGACGCGGGACTCAAAGGGCACTCCGACGCGGACGTATTGCTCCACGCCCTGACCGACGCGCTGCTGTGCGCCGCGGGAGAAAGGGATATAGGCTGCCTTTTCCCCGACATCGACGAAAAATTCAAAGACGCGGACAGCAGCATATTTCTTTACGAAGCGTCAAAGCGCGCGAGGGAAAAGGGATTTGCCGTCATGTTCGCGGCTGCCGACCTGATAGCTCAAAAGCCGAAGCTCGCGCCCCACATACCCGCAATCAGAGCCTCCGTCGCAAAAATGCTCGACGTCCCCGCGGAGCTTGTCAACATTTCCGCGAAAACCGCCGAAAAGCAAGGCACAATCGGCGGCGGAAAAGCCATAGCCTGCGACGCGACGGTGACGTTGATGAAAATCGATTGACACGCCAACCCCCTGCTGATACAATAATCGAACCGAGGAGGATTAAAAATGAGATATTTCAAAAGCAGACTGAAAGGAAGCGCCGTCGGCACGATTGTCGGCAGCGCGGCAGCGGCAATAGGCGTCCCGATTTTTTGCCTGATAAAGTGGTTTACAAGCGGCGAGAATTTGTTGGGCTTGGGCATATTGTTTTTTATCGGCGGCGCAATCGGCGTTGTAGTCGGAGTTGTCCGTTACCGCATGATAGAAGAACGCGTTTCGGACGACCCGCCGTCCGACGAACAGCCTTTTTCCAAGGACGATTTCAACAGTTTGAGATAGTAAAACAGCCTGTCGGCAAGACAGGCTGTTTTTGTTTGTTTTGAAAATCATTTGCCGCAGCTGCCGTGACCGCAGCCGTGCTCTTTGCACGAGCCGCCTTCCCCGTGTTCGTGACTGTGCGAGCAATTTGCCTCCGTACCGAAAACAAGCGTGCCTTCGACAAACTCGTCGACACGGCTGTCCGCATCGCCGGAGACTCCCGCAAGCACTCTTATACCCGCTTCGGAAAGCGCGTTTAAAGCTCCGCCGCCTATTCCGCCGCAAATCAGAGCGTCGGCTTTGTGGGTCGCGAGAAAACCCGCCAGCGCGCCGTGACCGCTGCCGTCGGTGGGAATTATTTCCGAACCGACAACCTTGCCGTCCTTCACATCGTAGATTTTGAAATATTCCGTATGCCCGAAGTGCTGAAAAACTTTTCCGTCTTCGTAAGTTACCGCTACTTTCATTTTTATCTCCTTTATTCTCGATTTTTGACTTTTTCGAGCCTTTTAACCGTACACAAAATGCCCGCGTTCACAAAACGCGCCTGTTTTCCAACGCCTGAACAAGCGTGGCTCTGTCGGCGTATTCAAGCTCGCTGCCCACGCTTACTCCCTGCGCGGGGCGCGTGACCTTGACGCCGAGAGGTTTTAAAATGCGCGCGAGATACATGGCGGTGGCTTCGCCCTCCACGTTGGGATTTGTGGCGACTATGACCTCTTTGACCTCGGGCGTGATTCTTTTGAGCAGCTCCTTTATCCTAAGCTGCTCCGGACCGATTCCGTCCAGCGGACTCAGAACGCCGCCGAGTATATGATACACTCCCTCGTATTCGCCCGTCTTTTCCAGCGCAAAAACGTCCTTTGCGTCCTTTACCACGCAGATAACGGAGCTGTCCCTCTTTCTGCATATATCGCACGGGTCGGCGCCCGCTTCGGTAAAATTGCCGCAAACGGAGCAATATTTTACGTTTTTCTTGGTGTCGAGCAAAACCCTCGCGAACTCCTCCACCTCGCCTTCGCTCATTTCGAGGATTTTAAGCGCGTATCTCTGCGCCGTCTTGCCGCCCACGGCGGGCAGCTTGTTGAATTGATTTATCAGGCGCGCTATGGGATCGATGAACTCCTTCAAGTCAAATCATGCCCCCGAACATACCCATTTTGTCCTCGTACTCCTCGTCGGCGACTAAATACGCGTCGTTGATTGCCGCCACAATGAGGTCTTCGAGCATTTCCACGTCGTCGGGGTCAACCGCCTTGGGGTCGATAGAGATTGAGGAAATAACCTTTTTGCCGTTGCACACGACCTTGACCATGCCGCCGCCGCTCTCGCCCTCGATTTCCATTTCTTCCAGTTCCTTCTGAGCGTCGGCAAGCTTTTGCTGCATCATTTGCGCCTGTTTCATCATTGCCTGCATATTTCCGCCGCCGAAGCCGCCTTTGAATCCTGCCATATCAAAATCTCCTTTATTTTGCCTTATTTAAAATTATTCGTTTACGATAAATTCGCTGTTTCCCGCAAGTTTGCGGAACGCTTCTACGGTTTCCTCCGCGTCTCCGCGCTTTTCGCGCTTTTTCAGAACCAGCCTGAGCGGCGCGCAGTCGGACAGCAATTTCTGCAACTTTTCCGTATTCTGCCTCTGTCCCAGCAGATTCAGCTGCCCCGCGGTAAGCTCAAGCACCAGCTCGCCGTTTAAAATGTAGCAGTCGGACACCTCGGTACACACAGTGGAAAATATCGGCTCGTCCAGAGTATGCACCTCTTTTAAAACGCTCGCCCACACACGGCGCGCCGCGTTGTAATCCTTGACTCCCGCGGCGGGCAAAGCCGGTTCCGTGCGCGGCTGCTCAGTTTTCCCCTCGTTCCGGACGGCATAGGATTGCCCGTCCGACGCTGCTTTTGCAGGCGCGGCTGCCGACCTTTTTTCAAGCTGTCTGATTCTCCTGTCGAGAGACTCCGCGTCCACCTCTCCGTTCGAGCTTGCCACCTTGATTGCAGTGGCTTCAAACAGAATTCTCGGATTCAACGCGAATCTCAAATCCGAGTCGATGCGCCCGAAAACCTCGGCTGCGTACAAAAGCTTTTTGAGGGAAACGTCCTTTGCCGAGCTTTCAAGCACTGAATACATGCTGTCGGGAACATTGACGAGCTTTCGGGCATTGTCGCACAGCTTGATGACAGCCATATCCCTCAACTGCGCGGCTATATCGCGCGCCAGAAGATTTACGCTTTTGCCCTCTCTGACCGTTTTGTCGGTCAAAACCAGAAACTCCGCCAATTGCCCGTTGAGAATATAGCTCGCAAATTTGTTTACCGTGCGCCCGTCGTTGGCGCCCAGCACGTTCAATACGTCATCGTAGGTCAACTGCCTGTCGCCGCAAAAAGCAATACACCTGTCCGCGACGGACAGCGCGTCGCGGGCGGAGCCTTCCCCCGCGACTGCGACGGCGTTAAGCGCTTCGGGCGTAAAGCTTTTGCCCGACCTGACAAGCACGTCTCCCACAAGCGCTTCCAGCTTGTCTACGCCCACCAGCTTGAAATCGAAACGCATACAGCGGGACAAAATCGTTTGCGGAATCTTGTAAGCCTCCGTAGTGCACAGTATAAAAACGGCGTGCGCGGGCGGCTCCTCGAGAGTTTTTAAAAATGCGTTGAAGGCGCTCTGCGAAAGCATATGCACTTCGTCTATGATATAAACCTTGTATTTTGACGAGCCGGGCGCATACTGCACCTTTTCCTTTATATCCCGTATATACTCCACGCCGTTGTTGGAAGCCGCGTCCAACTCCACAATATCCATACCGCCGTTGTCAAGGCAGCTGCGGCACTTCATGCAGGGGTTGCCGTCAACGGGGTTAAGACAGTTGATTGCGCGCGAAAAGACCTTTGCGGCAGTCGTCTTTCCCGTGCCCCGCGTGCCGGTAAAAAGATAAGCGTGGCTGATATTCCCCGATTTTATCTGATTTTTGAGCGTAGTCACCACAAAATCCTGTCCGACGATTTCATCGAAGGTTTGCGGTCTGAATTTGCGGTAAAGCGCAAGATAGCTCATTTCACTTCTCCTGTAACTTTCTTCTCGCGCGCTGCAAGGCCCCGTCAACCGCCTTGACGGTTTTGCCGCAGCGCGCCGCTATATCCTCGTAAGCGTAGCCCTGCATAAACAAGTTCGCCGCTTTTTTTTCAAAGGCGGAAAGTCTCGTATTGATTTTGTTTTCGAGAGACTGCTGCTGTTCCTTCAAGATTGCGCGTTCAAGAGGGTCGCTTTCGGTATCCGCCACAGCCTCCGCGACGGCGTCGTTCAGGGGAATGTAATTGTACAACGCCTTGTTTTTGCCGCTTCCGGACTGCTTGACAGCGGAGATAACCCTGCGCAAAACGCACAGATAGGCAAACGCCGAAAACGAATTGCTTTTCGACGAGTCAAAGTCCTTTATCGCCGTGTAAAGTCCGAGCATCCCCTCCGCGAACAAATCCTCGCGGTCGCCGCCGGCAAGAAAAAAGCCGTTGCTGACGGAACGCACAACTCCCTTGTATCTTGAAAACAGCTCGGCAAACGCCTGCTCGTCCCCCGCGCGCGCTTTTGCGGCAAGCGCGCCGTCCTCGTATCTGTCGCCGTCCGTCATGTCAGCCCCTCTGCCTCAACGCTTCGTAAACGGCGACTCCGCACGCAACCGACGCGTTGAGCGAGTTTATTTTGCCTTTCATTTTTATAGAAACCGCTCCGTCGCAGTTTTCCTTGACAAGCCGACTCACACCTCTGTCCTCTCCGCCTATGACAAGCGCAAGAGGACCTTTAAGATTGCACTCCGTTATTTCGCGCCCGTCCATATCGGCGCAAAAAACCCACAGTCCCGCTTTTTTGAGCGTAGCTATCGCGTTGGAGAGGTTTGCCACGCGCGCCACCTTTACGTACTGACTCGCGCCGGCGGAGGTGCGCACCGCCGTATCGTTGACGCTTGCCGCGCGGTTTTTGGGAATGATAACTCCGTGCACTCCCGCACACTCGCATACGCGGAGAATACTGCCGAGATTGTGCGGGTCCTCGATTCCGTCCAGAATCACCACAAAGGCGTCCTCCCCGCGTCTTTTGCTTTCGGCCAAAATATCCTCCACCTCGCAATAATCGAATTCGGTCGCGCGCGCAATAAATCCCTGATGACGCTTGCTTACGCTTTCGCGTTCTAGCACGCTTCTGTCAACGAATTGTATCTTTATCCCCGCCGCGCGCGCATGCGCAACCAAGGGGTGGTTTGTTCCCTTTTCCACCAAAAGAACGTCAATGGTCGTGCCCGCTCTCAAAGCCTCGCCTACCGCGTTTTTGCCTTCTATATTCATCAGATAAATTCCTCTCCCTTTTCGTAAGCGGCATTCAACAATTCCAAAATTCGCCCCGCGTCTCCGCTGACGTACAAAAAACCCAGCACCGCTTCCAGACCCGTCGCTTTTTTGTATTGTTCCAGCGTGGCGTTTTTGGCGGGCGTATTGTTGTGGCAGTTGCGCGCGCGGCGAAATACGTCTTTTTCCGTTTCGTCGAAAAAATCCGACAGCCTGTCGCAAGCCTCGCTTTGCGCCCTCGCGCTTAAAAGCCTGTTTGAAATTTTGCTCAGAGCGCCCGCCTTTCTGTCCGAAGAAACCGCAAGCCTGCTTTTGAGCCACAGAGCATGCACCGCGTCTCCCACATAGGCAAGCACCAGCGGATTGAGCCGCAGCGCCCTTTCTCGGGAAATTTGCTTTTCGTTTAAATTCATTGCCTTATTGCATATAGTTTAACACAAAAAAACAAACTTATCAACGCTTTACGGGACAAACGGCGCACGGAGATTCAAATTCTCCGTGCGCCGTCTCGGATTCGATAAAATACGGTTAACAGATATTTTTACAGCTGACCAAAATATGACAAGGCGCGAATACAATCGCAAAGACGATTAAAGGAATATTCCAAAGCATAAATCCTCCGAACAAAAATACGCACGACGGGATTGCCGAAAGCAATATCGCTTTTTCAACAGTATTTTTCCGGAAAATCGCCCAACAGGCAAGGTAAATCGCGCACAAAACAGAGTTTACGATTGCATATACAAGCATAGCCTTATCAAACCAAAAACCGAAACAGGTAAAAGGAATATTGAAAACCGTGAAGGCAATGCAGCCGTATCTGCCTATCTGTTCAAAAAGCTCTGCGGCTTTGTTTCCGCAGCTGTTTGGAAAACCGCCTTTATTTTTAATCGCATATATGATATTGGGAATCATTATAACCGAAATTACAATCAGTCCTATATAATTGAACCAAGACATCTTACCAAACAGAATCCCTTATCCCGCATTTTAGTCGCGCAACGTGATTGTTTTAGTCAATCGGAGTTGTGAGAACAACAGTTGCAGCCGTCAAACAGGTTTTTCTCCATACGGTTTTCCGATGTTTTTTTATAGCCGAATTTTTCAAAAAATCCCTCGTTTTGCCCGACCGTCACATACGTTTCCCTGCAATCGCGGTTGAGAGAGAGAAACTCCGCCATTTTAAGCAACGCCTCTCCCGTCATTTTTCCACGCAGGTTTTCTTTTACTCCCAACGCGTAAATACGGACGAAATCGCCGTCCTTTTTCAACGAAACGCATCCCGCCTTTTCGTCGCCGTCGCGAGCCAAAACGTGCAGACAAAGCCCCTCGTCGTCAAAATCAGCGTCGCCGAAAACGCTTTTTCGCACTTCCTTTATTTCTTCAAGCTCCGCCTGTTTCAATTTAAGCATTTTGTCCGCCTCCCGCAAAAAGCTTTACTTTCTGCCGTATTTTTGTTGAAGCCTTTTGAGAGCCTGTTCGAGCCCCGCTTCTTCCTTTGCCTTGCGCTCCTGCCTGATTGCCTTGAAATCGCGCCGCTTGTCGTCCTTTGCGCGCGGCTTCCTCTCCTCCTTTGGCTTTTTGCCGAAGGGATTCAACGAGGTTTTCATGGTCAAACTGATTTTGTTCTTTTTCACGTCTACGTCCAGCACCTTGACGTGCACCGTTTCGCCCACGCTGAGTATGTCCGACGGGTGCTTGATGTATCCGTCCGCTATCTGACTGATGTGCACGAGTCCGTCCTGATGCACGCCTATGTCCACAAACACGCCGAAATCAATGACGTTGCGCACAACGCCGTCAAGCTCCATACCGGGCTTCAAGTCCTTTATGTCAAGCAAATCGCTCCTTAAAACGGGAGTGGGCAGACTGTCTCTTATGTCGCGGCCGGGCTTCAACAATTCGTTTACAATATCGTCGAGGGTAAACTCTCCCACTCCGACCAGCTCCGCCACCTTTTGTCTGCCTTCCTTTTCTATCAGAGCGGGCAGCTCCTTCAATCCGCCCGACTTCACGTCGTCCACACTGAGTCCAAAGTGGGCAAGAAGCTTCTCCACCGCTCCGTAAGCCTCGGGATGCACCGCCGTATTGTCCAGCACGTTTTCGCCCTGAGGTATGCGCAAAAAGCCCGCGCATTGCTCGAATGCCTTGGCGCCGAGCTTGTTCACCTTCAAAAGCTGACTTCTGTCGGTAAACGGAGCCGTCTTTCTGTATTCCGCTATGTTCTTGGCAATAGCCGAATTAAGTCCAGCGACATAGCTTAAAAGACTCGGACTTGCGGTGTTGAGGTCGACGCCCACGCTGTTGACGCAGTCTTCCACCACGCCTTCAAGCACCTCCGTAAGCCGTTTCTGCGGCATATCGTGCTGATACTGTCCGACTCCTATGCTCTTCACGTCTATTTTAATCAGCTCCGCGAGAGGGTCTTGGAGCCTGCGCGCTATCGAAACCGCGCTGCGGATGGAAACGTCGAATTCGGGAAACTCCTGCGCGCCCAGCTTGCTGGCTGAATAAACCGAGGCCCCCGCCTCGTTGACTACGGCGTAGCTCAACCTTGCGTCGCACTCTTTGATTAACTCGGCGACAAAAATCTCCGCCTCCTTGCTCGCCGTGCCGTTTCCGATTGAAATCACGTCCACGCCGTGCTTTTTTATCATGGCTTTCAGCTTGGCTTTCGCCTCCTCGACGCGGTTTTGCGGCGGCGTGGGATAAACCACTCCCGTGTCCAGCACGTTGCCCGACGGGTCGATTACCGCGATTTTGCAGCCCGTCCTGTACGCGGGGTCTACCGCAAGTATGGTCTTGCCTTTGAGCGGAGGCTGCATGAGCAGCGGACGCAGATTGACCTCGAACATTTTGATTGCCTGTTCGTTAGCCATGTCGGTCAGCTCGTTTCTGACCTCGCGTTCTATGGAGGGGAAAATCAGCCTGTCGTAGGCGTCCTCCGCCGTAGCCTCCAAAAGTCCTCTGAAAATGCTGTCGCCCTTTACGTGGGCGGCCTTCACCTTTGCAAGCGCGGCTTCCCTGTCCTCGACTATACCGACCTTCAAGCACTCCTCTTTTTCGCCGCGATTTATCGCAAGCACCCTGTGCGCGGGAATTTTGGCGATTTTCTCGCTGTGGTCGGCGTACATTTCGTATACGCGTCCCTCTTCCTTTTCGGGGTTGATTTGCTTGGTGGATATATCCGCCTCGTTTTTGAGAAACTCTCTGAGCGATTTTCTCAGCTCGGCGTCGTCGGAAATCATTTCCGCTATTATGTCCGCAGCGCCTTTGAGAGCCTGTTCGGAGTTTTCCACTCCCTTTTCGGCGTTTACGAAAGGAGCGGCCAACTCCGATATATCCCCTTCCGTCGTCTGCTGCGCGTATATAAGGTCGGCAAGAGGTTGAAGCCCCTTTTCTATCGCGACGGACGCGCGCGTCTTTTTCTTCTGCTTGAAGGGACGGTACACGTCCTCCACTTCGGTAAGCGTCTGCGCGCGTTCCAAAGCCGCCGCCACCTCGTCGGTCATTTTTCCCTGCTCGGTGACGGAGTTGAAAACCTCCTCCTTGCGCTTGGCAAGATTGCGCAGATAAGTAAGCCTGTCCGCGAACTCTCTCAACACCTGGTCGTCGCAGGAGTTGTGCATTTCCTTCCTGTAACGCGCTATAAAGGGAATTGTGTTTCCCTCGTCAATCAGCGATATTATATTTTCGCTGTGAATTTCCTGCAAATTAAATTCGGCTGCCAATTGTTTTGCTAATTCCATATCGTCTCCGTAGAAGGGCATTGCGCCCGACAAAGATATTATCACGTTTCGGGATTTTAGTCAAAGAAAAACGGGGCGGATAAAAAACGCGGAAAAATAAAATTAAGAGAACCGTCCGGCATTGGCGCGCCGAAAACCGCATTCTCTTAATTTTATTAAGGAGGGTGTTATGAAAATGTAACTAAACTGTTACTGGCCTGCAAGATAAGCCGAAACTGAAAAAAGAACTTATCTTACGTGAGATATGATAAATTGCGTAAGTGACGCGAAAATGAGAAAGTCAAGAATTGTCAAAGAATATTTTATAACATAATTAAAATAAATATGCCACTTTCCCCGAAAATGTCGATTTAACCGACAAAAATCTTTAAAATCATGCTTTTATGTGAAAACTGCCTGCTTTTACTGCCGATTTTTGTAATTCCAAGCCGATTTTTGCGGTTTGTGAAAATAATTCATATTTTGCGTATTTCCGCCCCCCCCTAATCGGAATTTTCAAGCGATGAATAAAAATAAACGAAGTCAGGGCAAATTGCCGGAATACATATACATCATCGCCCCCTCGAAAATAATCTTGGTCAGCTGCGCCTGATACTCCTTGTCGGAAAGCTTTCTTTCGTCCTCCGCGTTGGACAAAAAGCCGCACTCGACAATGACGCTCGGACTGTCGGTGCATTTGAGTATAAAATAATCGCCGCTTAGCGCGGAATGGGAATTGCCGGTAAATTTGTTAAGCGCGTTTTGCAGAGAAACGGCAAGCGCCTCTCCCGCGCACCCCTTTTCCAGAAAAAACACCTGAGGACCGCTGCGCGACGGAGAGGAATACTTGTTCATATGGATTGAAATAACCATATCGGGCTTGCTCTGTTCTATGATTTCCCTTCTCTTTTCCATATCGCGGCGCTTGAAACCGCTTGTCGCCGTGCCGTACAGACCGTCCTTGGTTTTTCTCGTCATGACTACGGTTATGCCGCAGTTTTCAAACTGCTCCTTCAAAAGCCGCGAAACGGAAAGATTGAGGTCGCTTTCCTTGACTCCCGTATTGACGCCGGTAACTCCCCCGTCCACTCCGCCGTGACCCGCGTCGATGCACACGGTAAACTGTTGATACACGTCCAGCGCGTCGCCGTCCTTTCTCAGACAAAGCAGCAGCGCGTTGAGCGACAGCAAAAGACCGACAAGCAAAAAAGCAATCCAGAAATAAGTTTTCTCTTTTCGCATTTAAAACCTCTGACGGCGGAAAAATGACCGAAAACGGCAAAAAACAGCCGATTTTTAGTAGGTTATACACTTTTCCACAGAGTTATCCACAATTTCACTTTGTCCTGTGTGGACAAGTTGTTTCATAATCGTCGTGAAACCGCGGCTGCTCCGCAGAAGAAAAATCGGAATTATTTTTTCATTATTTTTTGTCGAACAATCCGCCTGTTAAAGAATATGAAACGCTAAAAAGTTTTATACTTTTTAGCCCCTTTGCGCACGAAAAAAAACTCCGCCCAAAGGCGGAGCAAAAAAGCCGCATACTTTTTCCGTCCCGCTGCAATGCCGCGGATACGGTACAAGAAAAATATTTATTTGGTTTAAAAAATCATTTGTCGGACTTTGCGTACAGGCGCACTATACCCAGCAAAATTTCCACCGTTTTTTCCATGGACTGCACGGGAATATATTCCTTAAGCCCGTGAAAATTGTGTCCGCCCGTACAGAGGTTGGGGCAGGGCAATCCTCTGAAAGAAAGCTGCGCTCCGTCGGTGCCGCCGCGTATGGGGACGACGACGGGCTTTACTCCCGCGTTTTCCATAGACTTTTTCGCGTTTTCTATCAGGTGTATATGCGGCAAAATTTTCTCGCGCATATTGCGGTAGCTGTCCTTCAAGACAAGCTCCGCCGTTCCGTCGCCGTAAGCATCGTTTATTTCGCGGCAGGCTTTTTCGACAAACTGCTTTTTAGCCGAAAATTTTTCGGCGTCGTGGTCGCGTATTATGCAGACGAGCTTAGCGCTTTCCACAGTCGCGTTCAACTCGTCGAAGTGGAAAAAGCCCTCGTAGCCCTCCGTTTTTGCGGGAGTCTGTTCGACGGGAAATTTGGATACAAGCTCGTTGGCAATTAGCAGAGCGTTTTTCATCTTGCCCTTGGCGTCGCCGGGATGTATGCTCACGCCCTTTATCCTGATTTCCGCCTGCGCGGCGTTGAAATTCTCGTATTCCAGCTCGCCGAGCGCGCCGCCGTCAACGGTATAGGCGTATTTGCAGCCGAAGCCCTCTATGTCAAGCAGAGCCGCGCCGTGACCTATTTCCTCGTCCGGAGTGAACGCCACCCCTATTTCGCCGTGTTCTATGCTTTTGTCGCAAAGCAGGATTTCGCACAGCTCCATAATCTCCGCTATGCCCGCCTTGTCGTCCGCGCCGAGCAGAGTATCCCCCGACGAGGTGATTATATCCTGCCCGATATAGTTTGAAAGGTGGCAAAACTCCTCCGGGCGTATACTCACTCCGTTTCCTATTTCAAGCGTACCGCCGTCGTAATTTTCAAAGACGCAGGGCTTGACTCCCGTCCCCGACACGGCGGGCGCGGTGTCAAGATGCGCAATAAAGCCTATTTTGGGTATATCCCTCTTTACGTTTGACGGAATCCGCGCGTAAACATAAGCGTTGTCGGAAATTTTTACATCCTCCGCGCCCATGCCGCGCAGCTCGTCGCAAAGCATTTCCGCAAAAACGCGCTGCTTGGCGGTGCTTGGCGTCTCGGGGAAATCGGGTTCGGACGCAGTGTCCGTCGCGGCGTAACGAAGAAATCTCTCTTTTACCTTCATATAAAACTCCTGTCGATTGAAAAGATTATAGCACAAACCGAGCGCAAATTAAAGTTTTTTTCGCAAGACTTATTATTTTTTTGCATAATATGGTATAATAGTCGTATGTCAGACAAAAAATCGGAAAACCGCGTCGAAACGAGCGCCCGAAAGCCCGTCAAACTCAAAGGTTGGCTAATCGCGCTGTGCGTGTGCGTAATTGCACTCGTCGTTTTATGCGTGCTCAAAACAAACACCTCCGTTTGCGAATTTTTGGCGCGCACCTTTTCCCGAGCATGGGTATGGTTTTTCTCCCACATTTTCGGGTGGCTGCCCATAAGCATGTACGAGCTGTTGATTTTGGCGGCGGTTGCGGGAGCTGTCTTTTCAATCGTTCGCATAATAATAAATCTCAAACGCAAAGAGGGCTTACGCGCCCTGCGCGTGGCGGTAATTGCAGCCGTTGCCTGCACGGGCTTCGCCTCCGTCTACACCGCCACTGCCTCCGTATGCTACAACCGCAATTATATACCGCTCGGGCAGGAAAACTTTACGGTAAGCGACGAGACGCTTTTCGACGCCTGCGAATACTACGTGACAAAGCTCAACGAGGTGAGCGCGCGGCTTAAAAGAGACTCAGACGGAATTGTGGAAAACCCCTACACAACCAAAGAGTTGGGCGACATACTGCAAAACGATTTCCGCTGTCTAGACGAATTCGACGGATTTTTCAGCCCCTACACCCCGCAGGCAAAGGGAATGGCGTCAAGCTTTTTCATGAGCGCGCTCTCTCTGACGGGCATAACCTTCGTGCCCTTCGGCGAGCCGAACGTAAACACTCGGAATCCCGCCTGCGACCTGCCGCATACCATGGCGCACGAAATGGCGCATTCCAAAGGCGTAATGCGGGAGTACGAAGCCAACATAGTTGCAAATTACGTATGCCTCAATAGCTCCGACGACTTTGTTCTGTACAGCGGACTTACCCACACCGTCTACGACTTGCTGAGCCTGTACGTCACGCAGACGGGGGACAGCGAGGGACAGGACGCTTTTTACGATATGATCGACGACGCTATAAGCACGGAAAGATATGCCGTATTTTTGTTTTGGACAAAGCAATCGAGCTTTTTTTCGGGCATTTCAGAATGGTTCAACAATCTGTACTTAAAGCTCAACGGGCAGTCCGACGGCACGGGCAGCTACAAGGAGCCGCCCGTAGTAACGGAGCCGTCTCCTCCTTCGGACACGCCGGGCGACGAGCCTGCTCCTCCCGAGCCTTCAGCACCTACCGTAGTTTCCTACACTCAGACGCAGAGAATCATGCTGGAACTGTTTTTGGCGCAAAAATAAAACGGGCTTCCGCCCGTTTTTTCATTGACTTTTTTCACTTGCGTCCCGCTCCGTCTCAATCGCCCTTTCCGCATTTTGCGTTTCCGATTGCGCAGGCTCTCCCGTTTCCGCAACGGGAGGACGGCGTCTGTTGGCGCGCGCGTTCTGTATTTTTCTTTTGAGCGGCGTAAAAACAATTACGCACAGCCCGATTAGAAGAATGGAATAATAGCTCAAAACGCGCCACAGCATGGTCACCCAGAAAGTGGATTGCAGTCCCGCGAACACGGCGTAAAATCCTACCTCCGCCGCGCCCGTGTTGCCGGGAGTGGGTATAAACGTAACCGAGCAATAGGTAAAAATGGTCAGGCAAAGCATTTCCAGCCAATTGACGGACATACCGCTTGCTCTTACCACGAAATACGCTATCATGCAGTTGCTGCAAGTCATAAGCCAGCCGAGCAAAACTCCGATAAGAAGAATATACCACTTTTTAAGCAGCTGCTTGAAGGAATCTCTGTATTCGTCAAGGCTTGCGGCGGTTTTTTCCAGCGTTGCGTCCACGTCTTTGACAAGCCTCATTTTGTGTCCGAGCTTAACGAAAAAGCGCAGAATTTTGAGAGTGGTTTCCCTAAATACCGAAAAAAGTACAACTATGGCGGGCACAATCAAATAGCAAAAGGCTCCGAAGCCCGCCAGATAGAGGACGGGCGTCGCCAGCGGAAGGGAATGCGGTATGCAGGCGTAAACGACGAACATACTGATTGCAAAGCAAACGTATCCCACCTGATAGACTATCATGCCCGACAGGGGTATGGAGGTCGCGGGACCTATCGGTATTTTTTTCTGTGTGGACAGATAAACTATCTGAAAAGGCTGACCGCCCGAGCCGAGCGGCGTGATAAAGTCGTAATATTTGCCGAGAATCGCCGTTTTCAAAGCTGTCATAGGCATCCAGCGCCCGGCAAAGCTTCTTATGAAAATCAAATATTTCAAGGACTCGAAAAGTATATAGCACAAAACACAGCACAGCGCGCAAACAAGAAATCTGTAATTCGCCGCCCAGGTCACGAAAATTTCCTTGTCTAATATCTGTTCTTCCTTGCCGTGAATCTCATGCAGAATTATCCCCGCGAGCACGAGGATATTGAATGCGATAAGCGCAAGCGTAAACCACAGCTTTTTTCTGCTTTTCGCCGGCTTTGCGGTTTCCGTCAAATTTAATTCCTTCCCGATAAAAATATTTTTTTATTATATCACCGCCGCCACGATTTGTCTATTGCATTTCCTGATTTAACTCCTCCGTTTCGGGCTGTTTTTCAACATCGTCTACAAACGGAAGCTTGTGTTTTGTTGTTTTGTCGAGGATTTTGTCGAAAACGACAAGCAGCGCGGGAAGCACCACGAGCACCATAATCACGGAAACAATCGTGCCTCTCGCAAGCAGCAGCCCGACGGAATTGATTGCCTCCACCGTGGAAATAAGCCCCACGCAAAAGCCCGCCACCGTCATAATGCTGCCCGAGGTGAAAACCGTGGGCATGGCGGCTTTCAACGCCGCGCCGAGCGCTTCCCTTCTGCCGAGACTCTGACGGTATTTTACGTAAGTGCTGCTCAGTAGGATTCCGTAGTCGATTGTCGCGCCCATAAGGATACAGCTTACTATTATATACGACATGAAGAAAACGGGCGAACCGAAAATAGCCGAAAAGGACATGCTTATCCAAATGGCTCCCTGAATGATATACACGAGCAGAAGCGGCATACTCACGGAAAGAAAGGTCAGTCCTATGATGAGCACGACGCAGCCGACGGTAATAAGCGTCGTTTTGGTCAGGTCGCTGTCAAAAGCCTTTTCCACGTCGTAAAGCACCGCGCTTTCTCCCGCCATATAGGTGGCGCGCCCGTCGAACAGCCCCGAATCGAGCATTTCCTCCAAATCCGCCAGAAACGCGAAGGTTTTTTCGTCCGCCTGCTCTATGTCTAGAATAAACACGGCGCGGCAATAGTTCTCGCTCTCGAACATTTTCATCGCCCCGTCTATCATAGCCGTGACGTCAATCGCCGCAAGCTCCTCGCGCTGCCCGTAAATTTCGTCCGCCAGCTCAAACAGCGGTTGGGGGTCAATTTTGAGTACGGTTTCGCAAAGCAGTCTGACAGTCTGTCTCCACTCCTCGTCCTGCAAATCCGTGACCAGAGCAATCAACGGCACGTTGTTGTCGTAAACAGTGTCGTAATCCATCATGGTGTAGTACATTTCAACAAACGACGACTTCATGTCCGTCATGGACGCGAGCTTCTGCGGCGTAATTTTAATATTCAGTATTCCCTCCGACATATATTGCGCGGCAAACTGACGTATTTCCAACGGAGTAACCGCCTGCCCGCTTTTTTCCATAAACAAATACAGCTTTTCCACCATATCCGAGTCGAGGCGAAGCATACCCGAAAGCTCCTGTTCGGTGTATTCCTTAACAGGCGAATAAATTGCCGTCACGTCCCTGTCGGCGCCGTCCTCGTTTTTGAAATCCTCGTAATTTTCCAAGAAACTGACGATTTCGCGGTGTCCTGCGATATTTTCATCCTCCTCTCCCTTTTCAAAAAGCACCATAAACATATTGTTGTTGCCGAAAATCTCAGTCACCTGCTCCGCCTGCCCGTCGGAAGCGAGATTTACTTTGAAGCTGTAAGTATTGAAGCCTATGCTGAGCACCGCGCAGCCCGCTATCACGACGACCGATGCAAGGGAAATGACCTTTCGCAGCGAAAAGGAAAAACCCGACAAGCGTTTGGTCGGGAGCATAAGCCGCTTGTGGCGCGTTTTGGCAATCGGCTTTTTGAACAGCAGAATCAGCGCGGGCATAAGCAGAAAAACCGTTATCATACTGATTAAAACGCCCTTTGACAGCACCATGCCGATGTCAAAGCCTATTGTAAAGGTCATAAACAACAGCGCGGCAAGCCCCGCTACGGTAGTGAGACAGCTTGAAAACACGGAAGCGAAGCTCTCGCTCAAAGCCCGCGTCAAGGCTTCCTCCGCATCAAGTCCTTCGTCCGTCTTTGCATTGTAATTGTGCAGAAGAATAATGCTGTAATCCATAGCCAGCGCCAGCTGCAAGACGACCGCGACGGACTGCGTAATGTACGAAACGGAGCCGAATATAAAATTTGTGCCCATGTTAAGCAGCGCCGCAACGCCCACCACAATCAAAAACAGCAGCGGGTCCGTCCAAGAGCTGCTTGTCGCAAGCAGAATGACAAGCACCACCGCGACGCTTACTCCGAGTATAATCGGAAGCTCCCTGTTGATGGCGTCCGTCAGCTCTCTGTTCTGCACTATGCCGCCGCTCACGGCAAAATCCTCGCCGTCAAGCAGCTCGGGAACTTTTTCCGCAACGTAATCGGCGTTTTCCGAAAACTCGTCGCCGTTGACGGCAATTTGAAGCAGCGCGTATTCTCCGCTCTCGTCAAAACTTATCGTCACCAGCGACACGCGCGGACTTTCCGCCCCGTCGTTTAAGCGCGTTTCCAGCGTCGCCGCAATGGCTTGGGCGCTGTTTACGCTTTCTCCCTTCAACATGACGTTCATCATGCAGTTGTAGCCGAAGCCCTCGCTTTCGAGTATTCCCAAAGACACGTTGGTGTCCGAGTCGTCCGGCAGGTATTTTTTCAAATCGTAATTCACTTTTGTTTTGCCGATGAAAAAAACGCTTGCGACGGCAAGCGCCGCAAACAACCCCAAAAATATATATCTGTATTTTACAATAAATCGAGCAAGCTTCATTTTTAACTCCCGAAAAATCCGTCAATTCTATTGTTGGCGGCTTTAAGAAAATTATATCAGAGAAAAATTCAAAAGTAAACGAATTTTGCTTTTAAATTTGTCCGCGTTGTCTTTAAGTCGGTTGACTGAAATTCTTAAATGTGTTATTCTTTGCGTCGGAGTTTACTTATGAAAATAAAATTCGTCAAAGCCAACAGAGCCTTAAACGTCTCCACCTCCGCCATGTTTCTGGCGCTCGGAGTGCTGTTTCCGCTTTTGTTCCACGCCGTAGGGCTTGGTTCCCAGTTTTCGCCCATGCACCTGCCCGTTTTGCTCGCCGGCATGATATGCGGACCTTTGAGCGGGCTGATCGTGGGTTTTTTGGCGCCCTTTATTTCAAGCCTTGTCAGCGGCATGCCGCCCGTCTTCCCCATGGCGGTGGCAATGGCTTTCGAGCTTGCCGTATACGGATTTGTTGCGGGTCTGCTCATGTGCGTCTTTTCGGAAAGCCGAAACAAAACCCTCAAAAATCTGAATATCGTGCTGTCGCTGCTTGTCGCCATGATAGCGGGACGCTGCGTATACGGAGCGGTCATGTGGATTCTGACCGCAATTCAAGGCGGCCCCTATACCTTCGCAGTGTTTATCGGCGCGGTGCTTCTCGACTCGTGGCCGGGCTGGCTCTTGCAGCTTCTTGCGGTGCCCGCGGTCATGTACGTTTTGAAAAGCGCGCACATACTTGAAAAATACGATATGCGTCCCGTTTACGTGCAGCAGACGGAAACGGACGGAGAACAGCAAAAATAACGCAATAAAAAAGCCGCGTCTTACGCGGCTTTTGTTTTTTCAGTCCCCTACGTAGGGAATAAGCGCCATCTGTCTGGCGCGCTTTATTGCGACAGCCAACACTCTCTGATGCTTGCTGCACGTACCCGTCATGCGCTTGGGTATTATCTTGCCTTTTTCCGTAATGTATTTTTTGAGCTTGGCAATATCCTTGTAATCTATTTCCTCCACCTTGTCGGCGCAGAACGCGCAAACCTTTTTGCGGGAGGGACGACGCGCGGGACGTTTTACTTTCTCTTCACTCATTTTCGTTCTCCTTTTTCTTAAAACGGAAGCTCGGTGTCGTCCTCGACACTGGGCAAATCCTCAATGGCCTCTTTGCGACCGAACTCGTCGTAACCGGAGCCGCCGTTGCTCTGCGCGGGTCTGCCGAGAAATTCCACTCTGTCGGCTACGATTTCTGTAATATACCTTTTTTCGCCGTCCTTTTCATAGGTACGGTTCTGAATGTTGCCTTCAACAGCGCACTGGCTGCCCTTTTGAAGATAACGCGCGCAGTTTTCCGCCTGCTGTCTCCACACGACGATGTTGAAAAAGTCCGTCTGTCTGGCTCCGTCCGCCGATTTGTAAGGTCTGTCCACAGCCAAAGAAAAAGTGCAGACGGACACTCCCTGTCCGGACGTGCGAAGCTCGGGGTCTCGCGTAAGTCTTCCTATAAGAAAGCATTTGTTCATAACTACTCTCCTATTACTTCTTGACGATAAGATGACGCATGATGGCGTCCGTGATATGCATGACTCTGGATATTTCGGCGGGAACTTCGGGCTTTGCCGTAAAGTTCATGAGCACGTAAAAACCTTCGTTCTTGAAATTGATGGGATACGCAAGCTTTTTGGTTCCCCACTTGTCGATGGTTTCTACGCTTCCGCCGTCATTGACAACTATATCGGAAAATTTTGCGATAAGCGCGTCTTTGGCTTCCGCTTCCAGCTCGTTGTCGATGATGTACAGAAGTTCGTACTTGTTCATCACTCTTTTACCTCCTTTTGGACTATTGGCCCGCAAAGCGGGCAAGGATGCGCATTTTTCGATGCTTTGGTATTATAGCAAAAACACCTGCTTAAAGCAAGTGTTTTTTACCGTTTCGGCAAATCAATTTTTCACCGTTATATCCGTTTTGAACTGCACTACGTCGTAAACGCTTCTGTCTCCGAGAAATTCCAACCACTTTTTGCCGTATTTTTTGTAAAACAAATTGTTGATTTGCAGATAGTCGCCGTCAATTCCCGAAGCCTCTTCAAGCGCCGCCAAACACAGGGTCGTCATTTGCTCCTTCACCTGAACAAGCGCCTCCTCTCCGAACTCGCGGTAAGTGTAGGGCTGAAACCCTTGCAGCTCGCCCAACGTGTCCGTCCTCATGCGTTTTACGCGCGAGCTGATTTTGATTGTCGCCGTCGCCCTTCCGTTTTCAAACTCCGGCTCAATGCCGCACGATTTCTGCGTCAGTCCCACAGTGGTCTTTTCCGGCAGATAAAAGGACTCGCTTTCGGCGTCCACGATAAAGACGTCGAAAATCTTGGGCTTGGTCATAAGACACATTCCCCGCGTCGCCTCCTCCGACAAAACACCCGCAAAGCGGTTGGCTTTGAAAACGCCGAGCGTGGAAGCGTCCAGCTTGACGGCGGGCTTTTCGCTCTGCTCGTCCTGCTTTTCCGAGTCCCCCGCGGTTTCAATGGTTTTTATGCAATTGAGATAAAAACATTGACTCGGGGTTCCCTGCTTTTCCATTATGTTGTGAAGCTCGGTAAACGGCACGGTGGTCGTATCGCTGTTGTTCAAAACTATCGACAGCAAGGTAAAGGTAACGTAACTGTCCATTGTCGTCTGAACGTCAAACAGCTCCGACGCCTTTCCCTCGCACATCAAAGTCACGGTGCCGTCCTTGAAGGCGTCGCTGGCGTAAAAATAGCCGAGCAGTTGACGCAAATCCGAATTTTTCGCCGCCTCCTCGCCTATGACGAGTATGCTGCACTCCCCGAGAGACGGCGTTTTTCCGTAATGCTGATAGATATCGTCGACCGCAAGAGACACGGTTTCGCCCTTTCCTCTTACAAGCCGCGAACCGGAGCCGCCCGTGCCGCCCTCCTGAGAGCTGCCCGCCCCGGGCACAATCACCTCGGCGGTCACTTCGTATTCTCCCGTTTCCGTCAAAAGGTCTATGCCAAGCCCCAGCATGATTACCCTGTCGGACAGACCCTTGAACGCAAAGGAATACGCAATGACAAACATAATAAGCCCCGCAAGCAGAATTATGCCAAGCTTTGCTACTTTTCTCATCAGACCGCCTCCCCTTTGACGCGCCCCGCGCCGCTCGTTTTCTTTTCGCGCCCGCCCTTGGCGCACGCCGCCTTGGTCAAAAAGGGCAGACATATCGGAAGCACGTACTGAACGACTATCAGAATATACTTAACGAAGCCCTTTGACACCTGATTGAAAATGAACGTCTCCATTTCAAAGAAAAGAGGCAGGGCGATTACCGGCACCACCATAGACAGAAATACCCACCAATTGAATTTTTCCTTTTTGTAGCCCACCGTCCAGACAATCGCGCTGTATGCGCAAAAGCTTAAAACGATTATTTTGATAAAAATGGAGCACATCCATATGGAAATACTTAGCCAGTCCAGCCGTCCGTAGCTGTTGTTTGAAATGTTGAACTGCGAAACCTTTGTTATCGCAATGCCGTTGATACCCGAAGCGTTGCCGAACAGCGCCACGTACAGAACGACAAGAGCCATAGTCACGAGTATGCCGATAAGCAGCATAACGCACAGCAGCACATTGTCCTTTTTTTTCGGCGCTTCGACCTTTTCGAGAAAGAACAGCAAAAACACGCTGTCGGCAAACCAGAAGCTGCCGTCCAGACTGCCTTCGAGCACGGGCTTAAACCCCTCGTCGAGAAACGGTCTGAGATTGGAAAAATCCGCCGAGCGCAGAGAAAGAAAAATTATCGAAAGCAGCGCCAGCATGACGAAAACAAAGAGCATTTCGGTCAGGCGCGCCACGTTTCGCACTCCCTGAACGAGAGAAACCGCAACCAGCAGCGCAATGGGAATGATGTACGCCAGCCAGTTTGTGTTGATGACGAAGGTAGATGAAAACAAATCGACGCAGCCCAAAAGCAGCACCGTCACCCGCAGAAGGAAGAACACGGTAAAAACGGCAAAAATTATTTTGGAGCCTACGGGAGAAAGCGTCTGCGTCAAAATTTCGTTGAGGCTCAGACCGCGCCTGTTTAGATTGATTGCCCACAGCGTGAAAAGAAAGCATACGAAATCGAGAACGAAAAGCAGCAAAAACGAAAGCCAGCTGTCCCGCCCCGATATGCTGTACATATAGGACGGCAGTGACAGATATTTGCCGCCCGGTATGACAATCAACAAAATCAGCGCCAACTGAGAAATTTTTACTTTTTCCGCTTTTATCATTTTTCCGCGCCCCCTCTCTTTAATCTCGTTTTGTTGGTGTTTCTTATGCTGTGCGGACGTTTGTCGAGACTGTAAATATCGCGCTTGAACAGCGCGTCCTTTTTGTCCTGCTCGATGCTCGGCGCAAAAGGCGCAAGATACGGCGAGCCGAAGTCGGAAAGCCCTATCATATAGCTCAACAGCATAAGCCCCGCTATTATCAGTCCGTAAAGCCCCATCAAACCTCCCACCAGCGTGAGAACAAGTCTCAACAGCGAAAACAAAAGCGTGTTGTCGGGCATGGTATAAAGTCCGATTCCCGAAAGCGCGCCTATCATAACCGCGGGCGCGCCCAAAAGCCCCGCCTTTATCGCCGCGTCGCCGAGTACGATTGCCCCGACAACCGACAGGGAAAGCCCTGCGAAGCGGGGCATACGCGAATTCGCCTCGCGGAGAATATCGAAAAGCAGAAGCACGATTATCATTTCCTCCAACGGTCTGAACGGTATGGCGCCGGTGGCGTTGATAATGGTTATCAGAAATTTCGCGGGCAGTATCTGATAATTGAAGTTTTGCAGCGAAACGTAAATCGCGGGTATCAGGATGGACATTATTACGCTGAAAAAGCGCAGCCACCTTGCAAGAGTGGCGGTGCGCGGCGAGTCGTAATAGTCTTCGGGAGACTGCATATCCTCGATAAAAAGATACGGAAGCGTCAAAACTATGGGCGAACCGTCCACGACTATGGCTACGCGACCTTCCAGCAATTTTGCAACCACGATGTCGGGCTTTTCACAGCTGCCCACCATTTTGAACAGCCCCGATTTGTCGTTGTCCAAAAACTTGGCGACATAACTGCTGTCAATGATTCCGTCCATGTCTATCTGCGAAATTTTTTCGTAAATTTCGTTTACAATCTTCATGTCGGCAATGCTGTCGATATAGCAAACCGCCACGCTTGTCGCGGTATATTTTCCCACTTCAACCGTTTTCACCTTGAAATCGGGCGTTTTCAGACGCTTTTTCAAAAGCGTCAGATTTGACTTGTAGCTTTCTACAAAGCCCTCGCGGGGGCCCTTGGTAACGCCGCTCGTGGGCGGCTCGGCAATGCTCCTTCCCTCGCTCGTGCGCGTGTCGAAGGACGCGCAGCGGCTCTTGTCCGGCATGAGAAACACCAGACTGTGCCCGTTGAGCAGCTTGCTCTGCATTGTCTCGAAATCGCCCACAAGCTCGGCGCCTATGCTGCTGACCGCTCTGTCGGCAACCTCCTGCGCGCTTTCCAGCTTTTTTTCGGCGGAGGTCAATGGCTCGAGCACAAACCTGCCCACGTTGGCGGCGTCGCTCATGCAGTCGAGAAACAGCACGACAAACTCGTTTTCGCCCGATTTTACCGTGCGCTGCAAAAAGTCGTCCTGCCCCTCAAAGGCGGCGACAAGCCTGTCGAAATTGTTTGCCCCTCCCGACGAGCCTCCGAAAATATTTTTTAAAAAATCCATTATATTCGACATATCGTTAGTTTGCGTTTTTCAAATAAAAATATTTACATTTTTTGTCAATCTTTTATCCGTCACGGCGATTTAAAAACGGCGCGTAAAACGCGCCGTTTTTCTGTTTTGTAAATAAACTGCTCTATTCCGCATTTTAATTTTTTTTATTTAGTAACTTTATCAATCAGAAAAGCGAAACCGCGCTTAAAGACAAGCCTAAAAACAAAAAAATTTATACAATAAAGGAATTGCGCGCTCTGCGACAAACATGGTATAATAATTGCGTCAAACAGTCAAAAACCGTCTGTTTCGACGGGTTGCGGCAAAAGCTCGATAACTGCAACCAAAAAGGAGGATATTTTATGAAAAAATTTTTTTCTGTTTTGCTTACCGTATTGACGGCAGCAGTTCTTGCTTTTTCCTTAACCGCTTGCGAAAAACATACTCACGACTACGCTGCCGTTTGGTCAAAAGACGCTACATACCATTGGCACGCCGCCACCTGCGAGCATACCGACGAAGTTAAGGACAAAGCGGAACACTCTTTTTACAGCGGCTTATGTACGGTTTGCGGATACCAAACGGCTGACTATCCCAAAGGATTGAGATTTAAATTTAATCCTGATGAAAATGCTTATTGCGTTACGGGTTTGGGGACTTGTAAAGACACGAATCTTGTAATTCCGTTTGAATTTCAAGGACTGCCCGTAATCGGAATCGGAGATAAGGCGTTCTATGTCAATACGTCCCTTAAAAGCATAACCCTCCCCGACAGCGTGACGAATATCGGAGATTATGCGTTCTCCGGTTGTACTTCTCTTTCCGACATAAACATTCCCGACGGTGTGACGAGTATCGCAGATTATGCGTTCTCCAACTGCACTTCCCTGACAAGTATAACAATCCCCGACGGCGTGACTAGCATAGGAGAGCGGGCGTTCTACGGTTGCGCTTCTCTTTCAAACATAAACATCCCCGAAAGCGTGTCGGTTATCGGAGATTTGGCTTTCTCCGCTTGCACCTCCCTCAATTGTAATGAATATGACAACGCATATTATCTCGGCAACGAAACCAACCCTTATTTGGCGTTGATAAAAGCTAAGAACACTTCCGTTACAAGTTGTGCCGTCAACGAAAACACAAAGTTTATTCTAAGTTACGCATTCTCAAATTGCGCTTCCCTCACAAGCATAACAATCCCCAATAGCGTAACGAGCATCGGATTTTCTACGTTCTACGGTTGCGCTTCTCTTTCCGGCATAAACATTCCCGAAGGTGTGACGAGTATCGCAGATTTTACGTTCTCCAACTGCATTTCCCTGACAAGTATAACAATCCCCGAAGGTGTGACGAGTATCGGATTTTCTACGTTCTATGGTTGCACTTCCCTTAAAAGCGTAACAATCCCCGAAGGTGTGACGAGTATCGAAGAAAATGCGTTTTACGGTTGCAATTCCTTAAAAAGCGTAACAATTCCCGAAAGTGTCACAGATATCGGCGATTCGGCTTTTGCCGAATGCAATGCAGTGGAAACGGCTACTGTACACGCAACGGCTATAAGCTTTATTCCCAAACCGAATCTTAAAACCGTAGTGATTACCGGCGGAACAAGTATCGGATATTCCGCATTCTCAAATTGCACTTCCCTGACAAGTATAACAATCCCCGAAGGCGTGACGGATATAGGAGATATGGCGTTCTTTAATTGCACTTCCCTTAAAAGCATAAAAATTCCCGAAAGTGTGACAAGCATCGGACACAGCTCGTTCAGAAGTTGCAGTTCCCTCACAAACATAAATATCCCCGAAGGCGTGACAAGCATCGGCAATAGCGCGTTCTCGTTTTGCAATTCTCTTAATTATAACGAGTATGACAACGCATATTATCTAGGGAACGAAAACAACCCTTATTTGGCGCTGATAAAAGCCAAGGACACTTCTGTCGAAAGTTGCTCCATCAATGAAAACACAAAGTTTATCATGAGTTCCGCGTTCGAGCAATGCAGTCTCCTGACAAGCATAACAATCCCCGACGGTGTGGCGAGTATCGGAAGTTGGATATTCGCGAAATGCAGTTCTCTAAAAAGCATAACTCTCCCCGACAGCGTAACAAGCATAGAAAGTTATGCGTTCTACTACTGCACTTCTCTTACAAGCATAGCTCTCCCCGACAGCATAACAAACATCGAAATGTGGGCGTTTGCCGATTGCAGCGCTCTTACAAGCATAATCTTACCCGACGGCGTGACGAGTATCGGACTCGGAGCGTTCAGGAATTGCGCTTCACTTACAAATATAACTCTCCCCGACAGCGTGACAATCATAGAAGATTCTGTGTTCTACGGTTGCATCAAGCTTACAGATATTACCTACAACGGAACATTGGCGCAATGGGACGCTGTTGCAAAACATTATTTATGGGATACAAACACAAGCGACTACACAATACACTGCACCGACGTAGATATAACAAAAAATTAAAATATTTACATTTTTTGTCAATCTTTTTCCGTCACGGTGATTTAAAAACGGCGCGTAAAACGCGCCGTTTTTCTGTTTTGTCAAAAAACCGCACTATTCCGCATTCAAAAAGTAATTTACCAATCAGAAAAGCGAAACCGCGCTTAAAGACAAGCTTAAAACGAAAAAAATTATACAACAAAAAAATTGCGCACTCTGCGACAAACATGGTATAATAATTGCGTCAAACAGTGGAAAACCGTCTGTTTCGGCGGGTTGCGGCAAAAGCTCGATAACTGCAACCCAAAGGAGGATATTTTATGAAAAAATTTTTTTCTGTTTTGCTTACCGTATTGACGGCAGCAGTTCTTGCTTTTTCCTTAACCGCTTGCGAAAAGCCTTCCGAAGGATTGGATTACGAATTAAACGAAAATCAAAATGCTTATTATGTTACGGGCTTGGGAACCTGCGCGGACACGAATATTGTCATTCCGTCCGAATATCAAGGATTGCCAGTAATCGGTATCGGAAACAGAGCGTTCTACGGTTGTACTTCTCTTACAAGCATAACAATCCCCGACAGCGTGACGAGCATCGGAGATTCTGCGTTTAGTAATTGCCCTGCACTTACAAACGTAACAATAGGCAACAGCGTAACAAGCATAGGAATTTGTGCGTTTATTGGTTGCAGTGCGCTTACAAACATAACTATCCCTGACAGCGTAACAAGCATAGGAGAGGGAGCGTTCTCGCATTGCAGTTCTTTGACGAGCATAAATATCCCTTACGGCGTGACGAATATCGCAGATTATGCGTTTGAGAATTGCACTTCCTTGACAAGCATATATATCCCCGACAGCGTGACAAATATCGGAAATTACGCGTTTAAGAATTGCCCTCTTAATTATAATGAATATGATAACGCATATTATCTCGGGAAAAAAAGCAACCCTTATTTAGTTTTGGTAAAAGCTAAAAACGCTGATATTGCAAGCTGTTCCATAAACGACAACACTCAATTTATACATAGTTACGCGTTCCGAAATTGCACTTCCCTGACAAGTATTACTATACCCGACAGCGTGACAAGCATCGGAAATCACGCGTTTGAAAAATGCCCTCTTACTTATAACGAATATGACAACGCATATTATCTCGGGAATGAAAGCAATCCTTATTTGGCGTTGGTAAAAGTTAAGACCAAATTTATTACAAGTTGCTCTATCAACAAAAATACAAAGATTATCGGGATGTACGTGTTCAGTACTTGCTCTCTTACAAGCGTGGCAATCCCCACCGGCGTGTCGAGTATCGGAGAGAGTACATTCTCAAATTGTTCTTCCCTTGCAAGCGTAACAATCCCCGAAAGCGTGACGAGTATCGGAGAGAATGCGTTTTTATATTGCATTTCCCTTACAAGCATAACCTACAACGGAACAATGGAGCAATGGGACGCTGTTGCAAAACATGACTCTTGGGATGCAAACACAGGCGACTACACAATACACTGCACCGACGGCGACATAACAAAAACCAAATTGCCGACGGACGCTTAAAATTTTTTTCGGCCGCGCCGTCAATCTTGTTCAAATCCGTTGACTTTTTTTCCTCTTGCTTTTATTATTATCTCGGCAATCAGAGGCGTATTTTTTGCAGCGGCAAAGCGCGCTCTTTTTTGTCCTTTCACGGGAGAATATATTATGGATTACAAAAAATATTTCAGTAAAATCGCTTACGAAATGAAGCCCTCCGGCATCAGAAAATACTTCGACATCGCGGCGACGATGCCCGACTGCATTTCTCTCGGAGTGGGCGAACCGAATTTCGTCACGCCCGAGGTCGGCTGCAAAGCCGCAATCAAATCCATAGAGGACGGGATAACGCGCTACACCTCCAATTCGGGACTTATCCAATTGAGAAAGCTGATTTCCCGCTACATGGAAACTCGCTACGGCTTGTCCTACAATCCCGACAACGAAATAATCACCACCGTAGGCGTCAGTGAGGGCATAGACATAGCTTTTATGGCATTGTTGAACCCCGGCGACGAGGTGCTGCTCCCCGAACCGTGCTTCGTGTCATACGCGCCAGCCGTCCTGCTTGCAAGAGGCGTTCCTGTGGTCGTCAAATGCGTCAAGGAAAACGGCTTTATCATCACGCCCGAAATGCTCGAAGAAAAAATCACGCCCAAAACAAAGGCTATACTCATGTGCTACCCCAACAACCCCACCGGCGCAATCATGACAAAGGAACAGCTCCAAGCGGTGGCTCCCGTTTTTGAAAAGCACGATTTGATTGTCCTTTCCGACGAGGTTTACAGCGAACTGACCTACGGCGGACTCAACCACGTGTCCATAGCAAGCCTGCCCCGTATGCGCGAGCGCACAATCGTTTTCAACGGATTTTCCAAGGGATTTGCCATGACGGGTTGGAGGTTGGGCTACGTCTGCGCTCCCAAGGAAATAACAGAACAGGTGCTAAAAATCCATCAGTACATGATTATGTGCGCGCCTACCGCAGCGCAATACGCCGCCGCAGCTCTACTCGAAGACGGCCTTTCCAACGATTTTGCGGAGGTTGCAAAAATGCGCGAGGAGTACGACCGCAAACGCAAATTCCTCTACCGCTCTCTCGGAGAAATGGGTTTGGAGTGCTTCGAGCCGAAAGGCGCGTTTTATATGTTCCCGAGCGTGGAGAGCACGGGTGTGGACGGAGAAACCTTTGTCGAGAGGCTTATACACGAATACAAGGTCTGCTGCCCCGCAGGCATAGCCTTTGGAGAAGCGGGCTACTACCACATCAGGATAAGCTATGCCTACGCTATGGAACAGATAGAAAAAGGCGTCGAGCGTATGGCGAAGTTTGTAAAACAGCTGCGCTCGGAAATGAAATAATAAAAAACGCGCTTAAAGTCATAAACTTTTGAAACTAGCGAAAAGAGTTAGATAGAATTCTAACTCTTTTTTGTTGTAAATATAAATTAATTTTTAAAATAGTTTTCTTTTATATTTCTTATGTATTCAATAAATTTATCACCGGCTTCAGTTGATATATTATAGTATTGTGGTATTTTTGTTTTAGGCTTTGAAATAATATGCGAAAAGCAATCACAAACAGCCTCTGCAAACGCATTTGCATCAAATTCATTATCTTGCAATAAATACAAATTATAATTATTACTTCCATCAATATATTCAACTTCTCTTAATAAAACTTTTTCCCAATTTGTATAATTTTCAAATGGCTTAGGAATAATTGTTTTATTAATTACAACTTCATATTGGTATTTATGTCTATATTCATGAGCTAAATCATATAAAATATTTCTTAAATTATACTCTATCTCTTTTAGCATTGACAAATTTATAATTATTGTATTAGATAAACAATCAAATTGTGTAGTAGAATTATTTATGCCTTGATATTGAAAATCTAAATTAAAAGAGCCACAATAAAATGTTTCAACAAAAATCTGCAAATATTTTTTTATAAATTCAATTGCTTCCTTTTCTTGAAATGTGTAATTTGTTGTTTTGATAAAAAAACATTCTTTCGAGTTGTAAAATATTACATCCTTTGAAATAATATCACTTGTGTATTCTTTTAGATGAGATTGGAGTTTATGCTTACGCACTTTGTTTATCGTTTCTCTGCCTTTTGATATTATGTTTTCATTTCTTCTCTTGTCAAGTACCTTTCACGGCATAAAGTAGCCAAGAAAAAAGAGAACTAGATATTTTCTAATTCTCTAATTATTACACTAGTTTCAAAATTCCATGACTAAAGGCGCGTTTTTTTGTTGTCTTTAAATTTGCCGTTTTTTGCGTAGCGGCTTTTAAACCGACTTTCAGTCCTCTCTGCCGAGCAAAAAGTCGGGCGTGCAGCGGAAAACGTCCGACAACGCAAGCAGATTGTAAACGTCGGGCAAAGAGCCTCTTTTCGTCCAATTGTAAAAGGAAGAAGCCGCGCCAAGTCTGCCCGTGCGTTTGAGCATATATATTTTTATTTCGTGCCGTTCTTTGAGAAGCAAAAGCCGCTTTGAGAAATCGGGCAGATTTGTGCGCGGGCGGGTCAGAGAGTTTTCCTCCTCCAACCCCAGCAAATACAAAAGCGAGCAGCCGAAAAAATCGGCGAGCTTAACAAGACTGCGCGTGCAGGGAAGAGAGGTGCAGCGCGGCGACAGCCAACAGCGCAGTCTCGACAGACCGACGCCGCAAAGCGCGCTGATTTCTTCGGGCTTCAAGCCGCAGTCGTACACAAGCTCTTGCAGTCTTTCGGCAAAACGTTTTTCCGCATTCATATCCGTATCCCCCTTTTTTCAACGCGTCGCCCATACCGCGACGGAAAAATATCTTTCCCCGCCGATATATTAACACAATCGGGAAATTTTTGCCACGACTATATGTGTCGCCCGCGCTTCACGGACTGTCGTACTTTTTCAGCAGCGGATACTCGACGGCTATCAGCTTTTTGGCAAAAACATTGCAGCTTTTTACGTATCTGTCGACGGTGCGGGACGCGACGTGCAGACGGCTTGCGATTTCCTCGTAGCTCTCGTTTTCTCCGTTTAAAAACACGAGACAAAACACGCCGTAAAAAACCGTGCCCTTGTCCATGTCGTAAAGATACAGATAATCCGAAAGCCTGTCGAACAAGCGCCCTATTTCGCAGCAGATAATCTTGTCCGTCGAGGTGTTCCCCTCCCGTATAAGCTTTGCAAGCATATTGCTTCTCATTGTTCGCCCCCCTGTAAGCATCAAAAAAAGCCACGAAAAATCGTGGCTTTGCGTTTAAAAGCAAAAAGCGATTGACGTTAAAGACAAAAAAGCTGGACCGATTGCACCGCGCACGGGTTTCGACCGCGGCAAAACGCGCAAAAACGGCAGTTTTTTCTCCGAAAACGCGGCAATCCGCGCGACATAAATACGCGACGGAAAAAGAACGTCCAAACGCGCTATTTTTCGGTGAACTCGCGCAAAAAGTCCGTGAGCACGTCGAGCTGAGCTTTGTTCAGGCGGGAAAGCATGGCAATCAGCTCGCGCGTCTTCACCTCGTTTTCCTCGCTCTCGTTTTCGGCAAAAAAGTAAGACAGCGAAATACCGAAAAACTGACAGATTTTCTCTATCGATTTGAGCGAAGGCGACCGAGTCGCGTCGCGGCTGGCGTTTTTCTTCCATTGATACATGGTCGTGGAAATTTCCGTTTCCTTCATCAGGGCGTTCATGCTCATATGCTTTTCTTTGAGCAATTGCTCCACACGCGCCATTACCCGCTCTCTGTCCATTGCAGCTTCTCCGTTATCTACTATTTTAATAGATATTCTGCACGGGCATTAAATGCTTTATACTACTTATTTACGGTGCAATTGCACCAAGCCCCAAAAAACAGTCGGCTGCAAAAAAAAGGCAAGCGCAAGGGCGCTCGCCTGTCAACTTTGTCGGATTGCGGACTAAGAACCGATTTCCGACGGCATAAATTTCAATATTTCCATAAAATCCGCTCCGAGCAGAAACCTGTGCGTATCCGGCTCTATTGCAACGCCGTAAAGCTCTTTGTTTGCCTCGACCGCTTTTATCAGCTCGGACACGAGCGCGCGGCGTTTTTCCGCTTTCCCCTCCTTAAATCCCGCAAAAGCTTTGAGATAGCGCCGCCCCCTGTCCGTCAGAAAATCGCTCATGTCGCTTTTGACATACAGAAAGGAGTCGCGCAGACAGCGCATAACCGCATACAACGCCTTGTCGTCGCGTCTGCCGTCGAATTTATCCAGCAAAGCTTTCAGCACCGAGCCGTCCTCAAGCGAAGCCGAATCGGGGCGGAAAGCAGGATTAGCGTCTTTTTCGTCGAGGTAATAACCTACGCACCGTTCCGTTTTATTCATTTGTTTTCCCTGCCTAATTTTTTGTAAAGTGCGATTTTTCCGCTCGGCAAAACCGTCGTATTACACCCGCCGTCCCAAACGCCGCAGACAACGCTTTTTTCTTTCGGACACGCAAGGCGCAAAAAGCGTATATGTCGCGCCGCCCGTGTGTCCTCGTCGATGCGTCCGTTTAAAAGCGCGAAAAATCCTGTGTCTGTATTATAGAATAAAAAAACAAAAAGGGCAACCGAAAGTTTGCCCTTTTTCGACATAAAAACCTTAAATATCTTTATTTTCGACCTGTCGAGCCGAAACCACCCTCCCCTCTTTCGGTTTCGGCAAGGCTGTCCGCCTCCACAAAAGCCGCATTGAGAAAAGGCGTGACAACTATCTGCGCGATTCTTTCCCCGTCCTCTATTCTCTGCGGCTCGTCGCCGTGATTGTGCAACGCAACGATTATTTCCCCGCGATAGTCCGAGTCCACGACTCCCACCTTGTTGGCGGGCGCAAGTCCTCTTTTGGACGCCAGCCCGCTCCTTGCGAAAACCAGCCCCGCATAGCCCTCGGGGATTTCCATCGCCAACTTGGTGCCGACGAAAACGGTGCCGTGCGCGGGAATCTCCGTCCCGCCGTCCACGCAGGCGCACAAATCGGCGCCCGCAGCAAACTCGCTGCCGCGGGTTGGCAGCTTGGCTTTGGAATCCAGCTTTTTGACCTTGACCGGTATCATTTTTTCTCCTTTTCGTAAAACTCTTTTGCAAGCACGGTCTCCCCCTTGCGGAGAGACTCCTTCACGTCGATAATTCTCTGATTGGAGCTGCCGCGGAAACGGAGTTTAAGGTCTTTCTTTTCCTCGACAAACTCTCCGTCCACCAAAACGTCGATGTGGGAAAGCATTTTCAGCGGCTCCTGCCATTTGAGCGCCATATCGCCCAAAATATCGCGCTCGAACAGATAACCCGTATAGCACCAGACGTTCTTTTGGGGATACCTCTCTCCGAACTCCTCGAGCAACTTCAAAAGCTCCGCCTGATTGGCGCGCTCGAATGGCTCTCCTCCGAGCAGCGACAGCCCCGAAATATAATCGGGAGCGCAGGCGTCTAAAATTTCTCGGGCGACCTCCCGCGTAAAGGGCTGACCGTAGTCAAAATCCCAGGTTTCGGGATTGAAGCAGCCCTTGCAATGGTGAGTGCAGCCGCTGACAAACAGCGACACGCGCACTCCCGTTCCGTTGGCAATATCCGTTTTTTTGATTGTAGCGTAATTCATAATCAATCAGATATGCAGCACTCTCGCCTTGATTTCCTTCGTTTTGCCGAGGTTCCAGAAATTTTCTCCCAGATAACCGCAGGTGCGGCGCGTAACGTTCATCTTGGAGTGGTCCTTGTTGTGGCAGACGGGGCACTCCCATTGATTGTCGTCGTTGATTATGATTTCCCCGTCGTAGCCGCATACGTGGCAGTAGTCCGACTTTGTGTTGAATTCGGCGTAAAGTATGTTGTCGTAAATGAACTTGACTATGTCTTCAAGCGCTTTGAGATTGTGGCGCATATTGGGAATCTCGACATAGCTTATCATACCGCCGGAGGATATAGGCTGAAATTGACTTTCAAATCTGAACTTGGAGAAAGCGTCTATTTTTTCCCTCACGTCCACATGGTAGGAATTGGTGTAATAGCCTTTGTCGGTGACGTCCTCTATTTCGCCGAAGCGCGCTCTGTCAATCCGCGCAAAGCGATAGCACAGCGACTCCGCGGGCGTGCCGTACAGCGCAAAGCCCAGTCCCGTCTCCTTTTTCCATCTGTCGGTTGCTTCGCGCATATGGCGCATGACTCTGAGCGCAAACTCTTCGCCCTCGGGCTGCGTATGGCTAACTCCCTTCATGAGCTTTGTCACCTCGTAAAGCCCTATATACCCAAGCGAAATGGTGGAGTAGCCGCCGTAAAGCAGCTTGTCTATGGTCTCGCCCTTGTTGAGGCGCGCGATGGCGCCGTATTGCCAATGTATCGGGCTGACGTCGCTTTTTATGCCCTTCAAAGCGTTGTGACGCACCATGAGCGCCTCGAAGCAAAGCTCGAGCCTTTCGTCGAACAGCTTCCAAAAGGCGTCCTCGTCCTTGTTGGCAAGTATGCCTATCTGCGGCAGATTGATGCTTACCACGCCCTGATTGAAACGTCCCTCGAACTTGAAATTGCCGTTTTCGTCCTTCCACGGCGAAAGAAAGCTTCTGCACCCCATGCAGGAAAACACGTTGCCCTGATAGGTGGCGCGCATCTGCTTTGCCGAAATGTAGTCGGGATAAAGTCTCTTGGAGGAGCACTCGACCGCAAGCTTTGTGATGTAGTCGTATTTGCCGCCTTTGAGACAGTTGTGTTCGTCAAGCACGTAGATGAGCTTGGGGAAAGCAGGCGTGACGTAGACGCCCTTTTCGTTTTTTATGCCTTCGAGACGCTGACGGAGAATTTCCTCCACTATCATGGCGTTCTCTTCCAGATACTCGTCGTCCTTGTCGAGGTTCAAAAACAGGGTGACAAAGGGCGACTGACCGTTTGTGGTCATCAAGGTGTTAATCTGATACTGTATGGTCTGAACGCCGCTTTTGAGCTCTTCCCTCAGGCGGGCGTCGATAAGTTTGTTCATGGTCTCGCCGTCGAGATGTCCGCCGGCTATGCCCGAAATCTGACGCGTTATTTTTTCACGGCTGCGTCTCAGATATTTGCCGAGATGTCTCACGTCCACCGACTGACCGCCGTACTGACTGCTTGCGACCGCGGCGATAATCTGAGTGACGATTGTGCACGCGACCTGAAAGCTCTTGGGACTCTCTATCAGCTTGCCGTTCATGACCGTGCCGTTGTCAAGCATGTCGCCTATATTGACAAGGCAGCAGTTGAAAATCGGTTGCAGAAAATAGTCGGCGTCGTGAAAATGCAGCACGCCGTCCTCGTGCGCTTTGGAGATTTTTTCGGGCAGCAAAATTCTTTTTGTGAGGTCTTTGGACACCTCGCCCGCAATAAGGTCGCGCTGCGTGGACGCCACCACCGCGTTTTTGTTGCTGTTTTCCTCCATCACGTCCTTGTTGCTGTTTTTGATAAGTCCGAGTATGGACTCGTCCGTCGTGTTGGCTTTTCTTATCAGCGCGCGGGTATAGCGATAGATAATATACTTCTTCGCAAGCTCGAATTTGCCCAGCTCTACAAGCTTCTTTTCGATTATGTCCTGCACGTCCTCGACCTGCATTTTGTTTTTGCCGAGTCCTTCGATGTACGCGATGATGTCGGCAATCTGCTCTTTGTTTACTCTCTGCAAGGGTCTGACCTCGGCGTTTGCTTTGCCGATTGCCTTTTCGATTTTGCTTTTGTCATACTCGACAACCCTGCCGTCTCTTTTGATGATTTTCATTTTCCTAATCTCCGTCTATATATATTTTCTGCTTATATTATGCTTCAAATAAATCAAAAAACACAAAATGTTGTGTCAAGGAATGCCTATATACTACAACATATTGTGTTGCAAATGTCAACGGTTTTCAGCCAAATATTTTTAAAAAATTTTTTTCTATAACTTCTATAAGAAAAAAATATACAATAAAATTTTTCAGGGATTTTGAATTTCGGCTCTCGAAGCAAGTTATACTATCTTTTTTTGCGCAAGTCAAGAGACTTGAAAAATTTACACACCTTTACCCGAAAACTTTGTCGCTACAGCTGTTTTTTTCGGAAAAAGAAAAAAATTTTTTTCAAAACGCTTGACTGTACGTAAATTCCGTATTACGATATTTTTATGAGTCTTAAAGAAATACGCAAGGTGCTGCCCGACGCGGACGAAGCGAGATTGCTGAGAAACTATCGATTGGGAGAAAACGTCTCTCTTTTGTCCAAAGCCATTTCGATTAACTTTTTCGAAAACATATACAGGCACCCGACGCTTAAAAAGTACGATTTTATTTCGCATCTGAACACCTTGGAAAAGCGCATTATACTCAATCTCGGCTCTTCCCCCGAGCCAATGAGCATAAAAACGCTTGCCAAGCACGTAGGCGCAAAGCAAAAGAGTATGCACTACCCGCTGAAATGCCTGCAACAGAAAAACATGGTTGAGCTGCACGGCGGAGAGTATGACAAAAGGGAAACTCTAGTAAGCCTTACGCCCGCAGCCCGCAAAATGGACGACGACTACAACGCCGCGTCCATCGTAGCGGAGTACGACATTTTCGGCAGCATTTCCGACGAGGACATCGACGAGCTGAACAACGTGCTCAAACAGGCGCGCACGTTGCTTGAAAAATATTTTCCGCTTCCCGAAAACGAATAGTCCGTCAAAAAACGCGGTTTTTAAACCGCGTTTCTTTTTCGCCCTCTAATGCAGTTAAAACTCGATGCCTTTGCGCGCGGGCTGACCGTGCTCGAAGGGGTGCTTTTCCGCTTTGATGTAAGAAATATAATCCGCCCTGTCCTCTACTGACGGAGCAACGGAGTGCCCCGTGAGGACGACCTCCAGCCTCTCCGGCTTGTTGTCGAGAAAATCCAGCAGGCTTTTTTCCGGCAACACCTCCATATTGACCGCGTCGAGAACCTCGTCGAGAATAAGCACGTCAAGAGAGGCGGCTGTTTTTACCGCAGCCTCAAACAGCTGCGCGGCGTAACGACGGTAGTCGGACTTTTGCCTTTCGTTCATATTGAACCAGAACGGCAGCGAACAGGGAGCGTCCCCCAAGGAAAAATTCCGAATTTTTCTCAAAGTGACAAGCTCGCAGCTGTCGTTGGCTTTGAGAAACTGAACGAGGTGCACCTTCATATCGTTTCCGCAGGCTCTGATTCCCAAGCCAATGGCGGCGGTGGTTTTCCCCTTTCCGTCTCCGTAATAAACGTGTATAAGACCTTTTTGCATGACCTTATTGTACAGCGTTGCGGCAATTTTGTCAAATACTGCCGTTTTACAATTTTAAAAATTTGATAAAACCCGCCCGTCGCGCAGTGTTAGCCTGCATATTCGTTTGACCTGTTCGATATGCTATGGTATTATACAGAAAACTTTTGGTTAAGGCAGGTATATTTCCTTATGGAAGAAGGCAGTTGTAGCGACGCCGTTCCCCGAAATCAATTGAATACGACAGACAAATCAGGCGTAGTCCTCTCCGTTTTCGGCGTGGGCTATGCCTTTTTTCGCTTTGTCGGGGAGGTTGCGGCGGTGTAATAATTTGCGCTTAAAAGGACAAATATACATTAAACGGAGGTTTTTTTGAAATGACCGAAAGTTCGGCCATAATTTTGATAGTAGTTTTAGGCATTTTGCTTTTGTTTTCCGCTTACTTTTCCGCGACGGAAACGGCATTCACGGGATTTTCGCAGGCGAGAATGAAAAATCTCGCGCAAAAAAAGAAGAGCGCGAAATTGGCGTTGAAGCTCAGCGAAAATTACAACAGGATTTTATCCACGCTGCTGATTGGCAACAACATAGTTAATATCGCCGCGGCGTCCCTCGCCACTTTGGTTTTTACCTTTTATTTCGGCGACTTGGGCGTAACGCTTTCCACAATCGTCATGACGGTTTTGGTGCTTATTTTCGGCGAAATATCCCCCAAAAGCCTTGCCAAAGAGCGCCCCGAGGAGTTCGCCTGCTTTGCCGCGCGCCCTCTTCAAGTGTTTATTATCCTGTTTTTCCCGCTGACCTTTCTTTTCGACTGTTGGAAAAAGCTGCTGAACAAGCTTTTCAGACTTGACAAAAAACGCCCCTCGATGACGGAGGAGGAGTTTCGGATTATCGTCACGGACATAAAAAACGAAGGAGTTTTGAACCAAAACGAGCATGACATAATACAGAACACCATTCGCTACGACGAGCTGCCCGTGTCCGCCGTCATGACACAGGCGGAAAACATAACCGCGGTAGATTTGAGCCGACCGCTGACCGAAATCAAAGGCATGTTCGAGGAGTCCAACTACTCCCGCGTGCCGGTTGTAGACAAGAACATCGACTCCGTTCTCGGCATAATGTATCGGGCGGAGTTTTACGAAATGCTCTTAAACGGAAAAAGCGATATAAAGGAAATTTTGAAGCCCGCTTTCTACACCTCTCCCGACGAGAAAATTTCCCTGTTGTTCAAAACGCTGCAAAAGTCGCAGCAGCACCTTGCCATAGCGGTAAAGGACGGCAAAACGGTGGGACTAATATCGCTCGAAGACATTTTGGAAGAGCTTGTAGGCGAAATGAACGACAAATACGATACGGAAACCGTCGCGGCGACAGTCGCGTAAAAAATCCCCATCCAAAAGGACGGGGATTTTTTAACCCAAACGCGGCAAAATCAGGTTATATCTATAATATACGCGTCGTCAACGTCGAGGAAGCTGTCTATTGGCATCATGACGTTGCCCCTATACCCCGAATTGACAAGATAATATTCCCTTCTCGTTGTGTAGTCGTAAGTAAAAAGTATGTGTCCGTAAACAAGCACCGCATGCTTTACGTCCTCCTCGGTGTAATATGTAATCGTGTCGCGGTTCGCCACCTCCTCGTGACGCATAACGTATCTGAAACCGTCAAGGAACATCACTACGGGCTTTTGCGCGGCAAAAGCGAAAATGCACTGAGTCAAATCGGCTGTCCCCTTGGACATAACGGAGGTAAAGGTAACGGAGCGCCCTCTTCTTTCCACGTATTCGGTGAGACCCTTTTTGAAATTTCTCACCGTAACGCCGGTAGACGACTGCTTCATAAGCTCCATCAATTCCTTGTATTCATCGTAAAAATCGTAATATTCGTCGGTTGCGACATAAGTACCTTCGTAAACGTCTCCCGTCAACAGCTCGGGATATTCGTAATCGTAAAAGCCCAATGCCGTCAACCCCGCTCTGGGACCGCATTCTACCATAAGATCGTAATAGCCGAAAGCGGGCACGTCTCTGCTAGTTTTGTTCTGCTAAATATCCTTCATATTCCAATTTATCGTTTCCTGAGTTTGCGACGCATAGACGTTTGCGACGTTTCCGACAAAGAGAAACAGAAGTGCGGCTGCCATGAAAACAGCCACAAAGAGCGTAAAAAATAGTTTTTTTGATTTCATAAAAGAAATCCTCCTTTGAATTTTGTCAATCAATAAACAATTCAAAGCAGGATTAGGTACGAAAAAAGCCGACAATTTTTGTCGGCTTTCGATATCATTTAACTATTTCGCATAAAACATTATATGCAAGTGTAACAGAGTCGCTTTTCAAAATAAGAGTATATCCGTCGCGTTCAACGGCAAATACGCAGTTTTTTTTCTTAAAATCCCAGTATATACCGTAACCGTTCAACTCAAAATATTCCCCTTTCTCCGCATCCTCAAAATTTTCCGCCAAACAACCGTTTTGTATAATAACATGAAGAAAAGATTTATCCGCAGAAAATTTTGCCGTCAGACCTGTGATTTTCAACTCATTGTTTAAAGTAAAGGCAAAAGACTTTTCGCTCGCAAATTTGTCCAGCATATCGTAGGGCAAACGGAAGCAGTCGGGCACAAACCCCCGTGCGGTAAACTCGTCGGTATCCTCGTATATGACTCCGTTGTAGCCGATTATCGAGCCGTATGCACCCGCGCCCGTACCTATGAGCAAAAGCATCATGCACACGGCGACAAGCGCGCGCTTGAAACGAAGATTAAGCAATTTTTTTCTACGCGCTCTTTCCCTTTGCGCGGCGGCGTAAAGTCTGTTTTGTTCCGCCTTGCCCTCAAAAACGGGCATATTAAGAAAATTCTGTTCCGCAAGACAGGACAGCCGAAGTTCAATGTCGCTTTGACCGACGCGACGGCGTGACATTGTTTTTCTCATACTCGAAAACCCCCTTTTCAAGTAAAATTGTGTATTTATTATACATTCAAACAAACGACACGCGGCAGACTGACCAATTTTCGCAATGTACAATCAATAAATTTAATTATTTGTGCAAATTCAACAATTTTCGTCAATCCTTTCTTGACGTTTGAGGATTTCCCGAAAAACTAACCGAGTCTGTCTTTTAGCTTTTCCACTATCTTTTTCACCCTGCGTTTGAGCACGCTGTCCGGCACGCCGTAAACCGCCGACAGGGTTTTAAACGTCAGGTCGGCTTCGTATTTCAAGGCAAAAAGCTCTCTTTCTTTTTCGTCGAGGCAGGACAGGGCGCGACGCATATCGAGTTCTTCCTCCGAAAGCAGACTGCGTCCTCCCGTTCTGACCATGCGGGTGTCGGTTGCCACCTCGAACCTGCTTTTGTTAAGCTCATTCAGCGCAAAATTGCGGGCGACGGTAAAAATCCAGCCGAAGCAATTGGAAAAATTTTTTATCGGGCGGCTGTAAAGACAGAGAAAAACATTGTGCACGATATCGTCCGAAGCGTCGGCGTTTCCCGTGTAACCGTTGACGAATTTGAGGAGCGGGAGTTTGAGCAGAGAATAAAGTCTGTCGAAGGCGGTTTCGTCCCCTTCTTTGAGGCGCATGACAAGGCGGTTGACTTCTTTTTTGTCGATATTCATAAAAAATAATCGGGTTCTCCCCTGAAAAAGTTAAAAAATATAAAATAAAAAGAAAAAAAGTTGCTTTAATACAAATCAGCTTTGATATGATAGCAAATTTTTCCGTCCAATGCAAGCATATTTGTAAAATATGTCATATTTGAACAAAAACCGATTTCCCAAATGTCCTAAAACACAAATTTCCCCCGATTCACACCCTTTTATTGACAATCGCCGTAAAAAACTATACAATATAAACGCTGACAAGAATTTGACAATAAAACGGCAGGCAAAGGGGCAGGAATGGAAAGCGAGACATTGAACGCGGAAATAGACAGATTGCTTTTCAGGATAAAAGCAGGCGACGCCGACGCTTTTTGCAGCTTTGTGGACGCAACCAAAAGACCGTTGGCATTGAGCGCGTTGGCTTATCTCAAAAATGCAGACGACATCGAGGACGCACTGCAAGAAACCTATATTTCGATACTTGTCCACATAGACGGATACTGCTCGGCTCAAAATCCTATGGGTTGGGTTTACAAAATTTTCAAAAACAAATGTCTGTCCATTTTGCGAAACAGGCGCAGCGACCTGCCGTTGGACTTTGCCGCGGACATAGGAGCCGCTTTCTGCTTTGAACACACGGACAATATGCTGCTTGTTCAAACGCTGATGAACAATCTCACTCAAAAAGAAATCAAGGTTGTTTCCATGAAACTTTGGTTGGATATGACCTTTGAGGAAATCGCGTCCGCCGCGCGCATATCCAAAGCGGCGGCGCACAGAACATACGCGCGGGCGCTGAAAAAGTTGGAGGGCAGCCGTTCTTTCAAAGAAAGTCTCTGCGCCGCGTCAAAAACGCTTAGCTACGGAGGGGAACAAACATGAAAAAAATTTTTGAAACGCGCACGAAAACGGAAAAAGCGCTGTCCGAACTGCCGCAAGACGTACAGCCCTTCAAGGACACGGACTTTGCAAAAAACGCGCTCTCGCGGCGGCAGTCCGCCGAAAGAGCCTGTTCGCTGCGTCGCAAACGCCGTCTGTGCGCGGCGCTTTCCCTTGCGGTGTGCCTGATTGTCGCAGCCGCCGCAATGGTTTCGGTTCTGTTGCTGAAAGGCGACGCGGGCTACAACGGCAACGGCGATTACGAATCTAAAACTGTTTTCGATTTCGGATTTCAAGACTACAACGGGCTATACGGGACGGATTTCCCCGTTTTGCCCCCGGATGTCGGCGGCTCCCGCACGTTTCAGACAATAACACGAACAAAAAACCGAAAGGTAGTCCTGCTTTGCGAAACGGCAACCGAACAAAGCCTGACGGTTCAGCTTTACGTAGCGACGGAAGAAAGCTCGCACTCCGACGCTCTTGACGCGCTTTTCCCCGACGGCTGCCTTGAAGAAACGTTCGACGGAGTGTCGGTGGAATATTTCGGGGAAACGGCTTTGCCTCTGACCGCCGCCCGATTCCGCATCAACCGAGACGACGTTTTCCTCGTCTTGCGGCAAAGCGACAGCTTGGAGCTGCTTTTCAATATTTTAAAAGAAATAATATAAAAAAGGAGTCTTTCAGGACTCCTTTTTTTGTCAATCAAAGTCTTTTGAGGTAAGACGCGGCTTTTTTCAGCGTTTCGAGCAAATCCAACCGCTCCGCGTCGTCAAGCTTGTCTCTAACCTTGTCGCGCATATTCTTGACGAACACATCCCCCTCCTCGTCTATCAACGCATATCCTTTTGCGGTAAGCTCCACGTAAACCTGCTTGCGGTTGTTTTCCTGCTGAAAACGTCTTGCTAGCCCCTGCTTTACGAGATAATCCACAAGCCTTGTCATATTTCCTCTGTCGTAGTTTACGTTGTCGGCAAGCTCCGACATGCTTTTGGGACCGCTGCGCGCAAGCAAAAAAACCGTGTTGCGCTGCGAAGAACCGCCCAGATTGTAGCGGTCGAGAGGCTTGACGCGGACGTTTTCCTTGTCAAAAACCAATCTTTTGTTGTAAACGGCGATAAACTCCGAAAAAGCGCTGCCCAAGCTTTCAAAAAATTCGTCGCTGTCCGTGTCCTTTGCCGTCTTGACCTCGGCATACTCTTTGCCTGCTTCTTCAACCATATATTTCCACCCCGAAAAATTTCCTTTTATGTTAAAATATCAATACTTTCACATGATACAAAAAAATTGTGAAAAAATCAACTGTTTTTTATTGACATAATCCGACAAAGATGTTAAAATCGGTACAATGATTGTATTTTACAATCATAAAATTTTAATCCATAGGAGGTAACAACGGATTATGAAACAAAGAACAATCAAACTTGCGGCGCTTGTTTTCGCGCTGCTCGCGCTCGTCTGCCTTGCCGCGGCTTGCGGAAAGGTCACGCACGAGGTGGTTTTCGACGCGGACGGCGGCTCCGCCGTGGTCGGGATAACCGTCGCGGACGGTCAAGCCATAGGCAACGCTCCGCACTCGGAAAAAGAGGGCTGCAAGCTCAAAGGCTGGTCCGCCGACGGCGGAGAAACGCTCTTCGACTTCTCCACGCCCGTAACACGTCCGATGACTCTCAAAGCGGTGTGGGAAAACGTCGCCTCCCAAACGCCGCAACAGCCCGTGACCGTCACCTTCGAGGACGACGGCAAGGTCATAGCACAAGTGACAATCGAAAAAGGCGGCAAGGTTTTTGCCCCCGACTACTCCAAGGAGGGCTTTGAGCTTGTGTGGAAAAACGGCGGCGAGACGTTTGCTTTCGACACGGCAATCGACTCCGACTTGAATCTCGTTGCCGAGTTTTCCCCCGTCATGCTCAGCGTCACCGTGCAGGACGCGGACGGACTGCGCCTTGACGAGGTCGAGGTCGCCTACGGACAGGCGGCGGACATTCAGCTCGAACCCACTCACTGGGCTTATCCCGAAATTTTCACCTTTTCGGGTTGGGACAAGCCCGTTGACTGCGTAAAGGAAAACATGACGGTAACGGCGGTTTACGACTACAAATCGCTTCCCGAAAGCCTGTTTTACTTCAATCTCCTCGACGACGGCACCTATGAAATAGCCGTCAAACGCACGCTTGACTTCCGCTATATGAACCTTGACGGCGATTGGGGCGTGCCCGCGACCTTCAACAACAAACCCGTGTCGAAAATCGCCTCCTACGGCTTGTCGTCGCTCTACAAGGGCTTTAAGGACATAGACCTCCTCTACATACCCGAATCGGTAAAAATCGTGGACGCTTACGCCTTTGACGGTTTGGACATCCCCCGCGTGGACTTTGCGGGCTTGGAGCAAATTTGGGCTATGGCTTTTTTCAACTGCGCGTTTGAGCTGAACCTCCCCGCTTCTCTGTGCGAAATAGAGCCTTACGCCTTTTTCCAGTTCGGTCTCATCAATCGGCTTAACAGCCAAAACGACCGCTCCGTCAATCTTTCCTCCGATTGCGAAAACTTTTTCATGAGCGGGCTTGCCCTTTACTCCTCCGACGGCAGCGAGCTTGTGTATATAGATTACTTGAACCGCACTTCCGAAAACGCGGAGCTTGTCGTGCCCGACACGGTAAAAACCGTCTATCCCGCGCTGCTTTGGCAGGCATGGGGAATAGACTCCATCGTCTTCGAGGGAGACGTAGAAACAATCGGTTCGGGTTTTTTGTACAGTAACTTTATTCAATCCGTCACGTTCAACGGCACAGTAGAACGCATAGAGGGCGCGGAGGCAACCTACGAGCTGAAAGGAGCAATAACCCGCGACCACGCCTCCCAACTCAAAACGGGCGCTTTTCAACAATGCACACGACTAAGCGCATCCGGTACATTTGTTTTGCCGACAGGTTTAAAATATATTGGAGACTATGCATTCGCTTTTACAGAATTTGGCGAAATCAATCTTGACGGTATTGAATTTATTGGTAAAGGTGCATTTTTTGTCACAAGATATACAAAATTCCACTCAATAACAGTGGCAAACAGCGACAAATATTATAGTCATGAAAACCGTGCTCTGATAGAAAAAGGCACCGGACCCGTTTTCAACGGCAAGGCGGGTGATACTTTTTTAGTATACGCTCCCGTAATAGAAAATTTTACTCCAGAAAATGGCGAATCGCTTTTAATAGATACTTATACAGTACCACAGGGAGTAACTGCGTTTCATAATTTTGCATTCAACTGTGCTTATTATATTAAACATCTTATTATTCCCGAAGGCGTACAAAAACTTCCTATGGGTTTTATTAATTCCAATCTTACCTCAGGTGTATATAATCCGGAAACTCAACAAATAACCGAATATTATTTTGGCGTACACGATATAAGTTTACCGTCTACTTTGACCGATATTGAATCATATGGCGAGTGGTGTATTTCAAACGAATATTACCCCGCGTTGACTCTCGGCGAAAACTTCACGGGCTTTGTCTGGCCCAACGGCTGCAATCTCGAAAAAATCGAGTATTACTCCATCCACACTAAACAAACGGAGGTGGAGCTGCCCGCGACCGTCACGGATTACTCCGCGTCGGGCTACGGCAACATGTATCTTGAAAACATAACGGTAGAAGAGGGCAACGGACGCTACCTTTCCTTCGGAGGCTGGCTGTACGAAAAAATCGGCGGCAACGAGCTGAGACTCGTGCACATCCCCCGCGCTTCCGCAAACGCCGACGGAAAGCTGATTTTCCCCGACACGGGAGAATATATACTTACTGAAATAGCATCTAATGCCGCATACGGAATTATACAAAATTACGACAATCAGGGACAAATCGTGTTTGACGGAATAACGGAAATCGAGTTTCCCGACACGGTGCGCGTGATTGACGACCTCGCGTTTAACGGCTGTTCGGCTATCAAGAGCGTGACGTTCCCCGCGGGAATAGAATATATCGGGGACAATGCGTTTTCTCAAACCCGTTTAATCGAATCGATAACCTTCAACGGCATTTTGCCTCCGAAAATGGGCGAAAACGTTTTTTCAGTTCTTTTCGAAGAGCCTCTTGCCAACGCAACAATACACATACCCAACGGCACTTACGCCTGTTGGTCGGCGTTTTTGGCAGAGTACGGAAAGCTGTACGGCATAAACTACTTCAAAGCGTTGGAAACGCCGCAAAGCTTCACCTACAATTTTGAAAGCAACGGCGGCACGGAGGTTGAAAGCGTGCAAAGCTACGACCTTTGGAGCCTCCCCTACACAGAGTGGGCGGGCGAAGGCGAAAGGTTTTTCCAAGGCTGGTTCACAAAGGACGGCAGCGTGGACGGAGATTGGGGCGAAAGAGTTTTCGGCGCGCCGTATGTAGGAAAAGCGGACAGTCTCGGCGTTGTCACGCTGTATGCAAGATTCGGCGAGGACAGATACGAGGACGGTTCGGACGTGCCTTTCGCTTTCGTCGTATCCGAAACGACGAGAAAGCTGACCTTGAACGCTTGGACGACGACGTTCTTTGAGTTTACGCCCGAAAGGGACGGACTTTATCTCATGAAGATGAATTTCGACCACGTGGCTTACTCCGACTCCGGCTTCGGGACGTTCGACAAGGCTACAAACACGGTAAACGGATTTTGGTACACGACGGTTTACGACGAAAATTGGAACGTTTTGTATCTCGGATTCGAGTGCAAGGCGGGACAAACGTATTACATCTTTTACGAATTTTCGGAGCAGAACGTTTACACGGGCGAAATTGAAGTGCCTCTTGCGGAATATGAATTTACCGTCGAGTGGCAGGGAGAAATACCCGCACAGCAGGCGTGACGGCAAAATTCTAATTGATTTAAAAAAGGAGTCTAAAAGACTCCTTTTTTTATGCAAAGCAAGCAGCGCGCTCAATTTGCTTTTGCTGCCCGAACAGGCTGACGACGGGTAAAGCCAAACAACGACTAAAACCCGCAGTCCCTGACGGACAATTTTTTGAAAACTTTAAAGCAAAGGGGACGCATTTGCGTCCCCTTTTTGTCAGTACAAATCAACTTTCATTTATCACTATGTTTGCCGTAAAGGTGAAAGGAAACATCTCTGCGGGCAAATCTATTTCCAGCGTACCGAAATAGGTGTGCCCCTCTTTGACCGTTCTGTCCATTATGCTCACCAGATAGTCGTAATCCATGCTTTGGTCGGAGAACAGCATAACCCAGACTCTGTACTCCGCGCCCGCGGCTTCCAGCTCGGCGGAGATAAGCGGCACGTCGTTTGCGTCGGATGCAAGCTTACCCGACGCGGAGGCGGTAAAGCGGAAGTAGTAAATCCCCGACTGCGAAACGGTAACGGTCTTTTGCTCGGAGAAATCCCAACCCGTTTCGACGCTCAAACCGTCCTGCTTGCGCTCGGTCTCCCAGCGGGCATACAGCGTGACGCCCGTCCCCTCGCCTTCGTACCAAAACGGGAAAGACGCTTCCTCGCCCCAGACGCCGCCGGACACCGTTCCGTCCGTCAGATACCAGCCCCAGAAGAAGTAACCGTCGCGGGCGGGCACGGGTCTTGTGAGCGCCGCAAAGCCGTTGACGGAAGCAATCTGACTGCCACCCTTGGAGTCGAACACAAAGTCGTACTTCGGTTGCTTGCTGTCGTCAAGCGCGGCGGCTATTTCCGGAGCGATGGCGTAAAGCGCGTCGAAATAGTTTCTGAATCTGCCTTCGGGGAAAACAATTGTCACGTCGGAATAGAACCGCGCGGGCACCCATTCGTCGGGGTTTTCGCTCTCGGGCTGATATTTGAACCAATTGTTCTCTCCGTAGTCATCGGCGACGGCGGGCATTTCCCCGCTCAAAAATACGAGCTTTTCAAGCGCGGTATTGCCGAAAAACGCCGATACCCCTATGTTTGTCAAAGTCGCGGGCAGAGTGACTGTCTTCAACGTCGCAATACTCGCAAAGGAGCTTGCCCCGACTGAAACGCAGGCGCTGTCGTCGGCAAAGTCTACACTTGTGAGGTACGCGTTGTTTTGGAACGCACAGTCCGCCACCTCTACGACGCTTGCCGGCACCGTGTAGGTCAAGCCCTGCTTTGCCGCAGGATACATCAAAAGAACCTGCTTGTTTTTGTCGAACAGCACGCCGTCCTCGGAGGAAAGCGTAGGATGCCCTTCCGCCACGTTGAGTTCTTCCAATTTCTTACAGCCGAAAAAACAACTTTGTCCGAGAACCATGTTTTCGCCTATATCGAAGCTCGTAAGTCCCGTAGCTAAAAACATGCCGTTGCCCAACTCCGTCAGACCTTGATAGTTTTCAATAACGGAAAGGTTTTCGCAAGTAAAGACAGCGGGGTATTCGCCATAACATTCTATTCTCGCCCACATGGGTATACCGTCAAACTCGGGCAGACCGTCGGACAAAAGCCGCGTTATTTTTGAAGAAAGCGTTATTTTTTCGACGTAAGAGCCATAAAAACAGCCTGCGGGCAGCTCGGTCACGTTGCTTGACGAAAAGTCAACCCACTTTACGTTTGCATAGGCAAAGGCAAAGGGCACGACCTCCGAAACGGAGGCGGGCACGGCGTATTTTTCCTCGCCAACCCTCGCAAATTTTATCAGCCTGTCTCCGCCGTCGGCGGCGGCGCCTTTGGCAATCAACGCCTGTCCCACGTCAAAATAAGCGTTGCTTCCGCCGTCCCGCATAGTAATCACGGGCGTTTTTCCGGAGCCTATAAAATCGTCCGCAATTTTTTCCAGAGTGGAGGGAAGGCTAAGCGATTCAGGCTCACAAAAACCGCCGAACACCGCGGGACCGATGTATTTCACACCGTCGGGCAGAACGTAATTCTCGGCTCCGCAGCTTTCAAACGCGCCGTAATACATGATTTGCTCTTTTTCAAGGGGTGTGAGCCAGGTGTAAAAGTCGTCATTAAATACGTCGGTAAAACCGAATATGTACTCTATGCTGCCGTTTAACGCGACTGAGTTAAGCTCGGGCGTGTTGTAAAAGGTTCCCACACCCAAAAACTCCAAATCGCAGTTGATTGTTATGCTTTCAAGCAAGTTGTCGTCGCAGAAAAGCCCCGAGTGGAGATAGGTGATTTCCTCCCCTATCACGACGCTTGCTCCCAGCTTGGAGAAATTCGCCCAATAAAGTCTGTCGCCGCCAAGATTGCTTAGCCACTTGCCGTTGTCCTTCATCATGAAATGCCCGTTGCCCTCGGCGACTTGAAGGTTGCCAACGCCCAATTCGTAACAGCGGTAAAAGGTGTTTTCTCCGAAATAATTGAGAGAAGCGGGCAGGGTTACGTTTTTCAAAACGTATGCGCTTGCGATTGAAACGGCTTCCAGTCTTTCAAGCCCTTCCTCGATTTCCAGCGTCTCCATCTGACGGCACTGATATATGCCTATCGGGTTGACGGTGCGGTAGGTCGAGGGTATGTGCAGCTTGGTGAAGCTTTCGTACATTATTGCTTCGCACCCAATCGTCGTCACGGGCAGATTGTTGAAATAAGCAGGCAAAGCGACCTCGTCGGGCAGCTCGCCGACCACTCCCGTAAGGGTGTAGCCCTTTTTGTCCTCGTTCAGCTCAAAGTCGAAAAGAGAAGGCTCCGTTTCGAGATAAGTATAAACGGCGTTTAGCGTCATGTCCTCGGTCACGCACTCCAGCTCGTCCTCGTAAACGTCCCAGCCGCTAAGCTCGTAGCACCAGCTGTAAGTGTGCGGAGCAACTGCGGGGCAGATTACGTCGCTTCCGTAAGGCAAAACCTTTGTGTCAAAAGCATAGCCCGTGTCGTCCAAAAACTCCACCGAAACGGTCGCCGTCTCCCAGCGCGCCGAAAAGACCACGTCCTTCAAAGGGCTCTCCGACACGTCGTAGACCGAGCCTGCGGCGTAAATTTCGCTGCCGTCGCTCCAACCGAGAAATCTGTAACCCACTCTCAGCGGCGCGGACGCGAGAGTTACGTCCCCGTCCTTGGTAAAATCCACCGTCGAGGGATTTTGACAGTCGGGATAATTGAGGTCGTAGCTCGCTTTGAAAACCGTGCTTGCAAACTTTGCCCACAACGTCACGTCCTCCGTGATTTCCTTGTCGAAATCGAATTTTTCGCCCGTTCTTTGCTCGTTGTCGTACCAGCCTTCGACATAAACGCCGTCGGCGCACTCGACGGCGGGAGGTATCGCCTTGCTCCCCTTTTTCACCGTCACGACATAACCGTCGCTTTCGCCTGCGTTGAAGGTGACGCCGTACGTTTTGCCGCACGCGGCAAGGCAAGTCAAAACCAACGCGACGCAAAGCGTACAAAGCAACAACTTAAAAAGCTTTTTCATATTCTGTCCTCCGATAAAAATATTTTTTGCAAACAATTAGATTTTTCAGCCAACACGATTGGTCGAAATTATATTTGCAATTTAAAATTATCATACGGACAAATCTTTGTCAAGCGTTTTTACGCCGTTTTGTCGTAAAAATTTCTTTTTCTTGTTCAGTTGTTTTGGAAATCCGTTCTTTTTTAACTCCGATTCTTCTTGTCGCTGTCAAAAAACCTGTTTTCCTTTGGACGAGTCAAAACGCGCTTCGCTCTTCTTTTTGGCGCGCTCCTCCCCTTTGTCATAGCCCAGCAGATAATCCGTGCTTTCGTCAAACAGCGCGGCAATCCTGCACAGGTCGGTCAGAGACGGCTCCGCGCGGTTGGTCTCCCAGCTTGCGACCGACGCCCGCGTAATTTGCAAACGGTCGGCAAGTTCCTTTTGTGTCCACTCGTTTTCCTTTCTCAGCTCTTTGAGCTTGTCCGCAAATTTTCTCATACGAGTATTATGTGTAGTTAATACACGAAAAAAATGCGGTGTGCATAAATTACACAACTCAATTTTGCGCGGCGCTGCCTGCGGAGGGCATCGGAAAGCAATTTTTTACACGGAAAATTTACAAAAAGTCAAATTCCGCCATATTTCACGGCGCTGCCCGACGCATCTGCGACAATTTGATTTCAAACAAAAAAATACCGCCCGAAAACACGGTTTTATGTCGGCAATCCGTTTTTAAACGGCTCCCAAAAGGACAAAAGACGAAAAAAAAGGCGTGACCGAGTCACGCCTTTTTTGAGTTTAAATTTAATTGTTTTTCGCGCCGCCATGCTGCGCCCTTTTTCGTCAGGCAAGCAGCTTTTCCAGACGCGAGCGGATTTCTTTGAGGAAGGTTTCGCTGTTGACGGATTTTACCTTTACGCCCTCGTCCACAAGGTTGACGAGGTCCTTTGTCATAATGCCTTCCTCCAGAGTCTGTATGCAAGCCTTTTCCAGCTTTTCGCCGAACTCGACAAGCTTGGGCAGATTGTCCAGCTCGCCGCGCTTTTTGAATGCGCCCGTCCAAGCGAAAATGGTCGCCATGGGATTTGTGGAGGTTTCCTCCCCTTTGAGATACTTGTAGTAGTGACGCGTCACGGTGCCGTGAGCCGCCTCGTACTCGTATTTTCCGTCGGGGCTGACCAGAACGCTTGTCATCATGGCAAGAGAACCGAATGCCGTGCTTACCATATCGCTCATAACATCGCCGTCGTAGTTTTTGCACGCCCAGATGTAGCCGCCCTCCGACCTGATAACGCGCGCCACCGCGTCGTCGATGAGAGTGTAAAAATACTCCAAGCCCATTTTTTCAAAGGTTTCTTTGTAATCGGCTTCGTAAATCTCCTCAAAAATCTGCTTGAACGCGCCGTCGTATTTTTTGCTTATGGTGTCCTTGGTGGAGAACCAGAGGTCTTGCTTTGTGTCTATCGCGTATCTGAAACAGCTGTGGGCAAAGGATTTGATTGACGTATCCTTGTTGTGCATTGCCTGAAATACGCCGCCGCAATCCAGCTTCTGCACCTCTACCGACTCGGTTTTGCCCGACTGTCCCACAAAGGTAAGCGTCGCCGTGCCCGGCTCCGTCGTGCGCAACTCCACTCCCTTGTACACGTCGCCGTAAGCGTGACGCGCAATGGTAATGGGCTTTTTCCAATTTTTGACCACGGGCTTGATTGTGCTTATGGTTATGGGAGCGCGGAAAACCGTGCCGTCCAGCACCGAACGAATGGTTCCGTTGGGGCTTTTCCACATTTCTTTGAGGTTGTACTCGCTCATCCTCTGTTTGTTGGGGGTGATTGTCGCGCATTTGACTGCCACGCCGTATTTTTTGTTGGCATTGGCGGCGTCCCAGGTAATTTGGTCGTTGGTGCGGTCGCGCTCCACAAGCCCCAAATCGTAATATTCCGTTTTGAGGTCTACGAAAGGAAGAATAAGCTCGTCCTTTATCATTTTCCAGAGTATTCTTGTCATTTCGTCGCCGTCCATTTCCACCAGCGGCGTAGTCATCTTGATTTTTTCCATTTTCGGTTTCTCCTGAATTTTTATTCTTATTTGTTTTTTCTGTTGAGCGCCGCGTAATAATTCATCAGACAGCCCTCGCAAATAATTGTCTTCTCGTCCGCCGTCAAGCCCTTGACGTAAAGCGTGATGTCCTCGACTCCCTTTTGGGTAATCACCTTGGCGGGGATTGTCTCCCTGCCGTTGACAATAGCGTCGCGTATGCCCTTGACAAACACGAAATCACCCGGCTGATAGTCGAATTTTGTGTCCTTGTCCAGCGTAAAAGGCACTATGCCCCAGTTTATGCAGTTGGAGCGATAACGCTTGGTGGCGTACTCGTAGCAGATGTTGGCGTCGCCGCCCAGCACCTTCTGACAGCTTGCCGCCTGCTCGCGCGCGCTGCCGTCGCCGGGACGGTTTGCAAACACGCAGCTGCCGAAGCTTGTCTTTTTGATTGTTTCGGAAGGATTGTCGTCAACCTTTGCAAGTGCGTCAAGCAGCTTCTTTTCGAAATTTCCCTCGCGGCGGGCGCGCTCCGTGTTCTGTATCGCCTTGCTTCTGCCGACGTACTCGGGCACTCTGCGCGACAGCGCAAATTCCGAAAGCTTGAGAGGATTGGAACGATAGCTGCTTGTCTCTCCGCTGGGGATAAGCTCGTCGGTCGTCGTCACGGGGTCGTGTATGACGGCGGCAAGCTCCACAAGCATATTTTCCTGCAAAGGATTCATCTTGGGCCAGTCGGTTATGTTGGGACCGAGTCTCAACTGCTCGTCGGACTGCGGTTTGCCGAAGCCGTTGTAAACCCGCTTTTCGTAAACCGTTCTGTCAAAGTCGTAAGCGTATTCTTTTTTGCGATAATCTATTTCGCTTGCGGCGGTAAGGACTCCGCCGTTGCGGGCTGTCGCCGCTATGCTGCGCGCGTCCATAAGCGCAACCGAGCTGATTTGGTTTTGGTTGGGCTTGCTGCCCTCTCTGTTGGGGAAGTTTCTAGTCGTGTGCCTTATTGACAGACCGTTGTTGCCCGGCACGTCTCCCGCGCCGAAGCAGGGACCGCAAAAGGCGGTTTTCATGATGGCTCCGCATTCCAACAGCTTGCTCGCAACTCCGTTGCGGGTAGCCGCCAAATTGATCGGCATACTCGCGGGATAAACGCTCAAAGCAAAGTATCCGTCGCCCGTGCTCTGTCCGTCCAGTATATCCGCCGCTTCGCACAGATTGTCGAACAAGCCGCCCGCGCAGCCGGCGATTATGCCTTGGTCCACCATGACCTTGCCGTCATGGATTTTTTCGGTAAGGTTAAACGCAACCTTCGAGCCTATCTGCTTTTTCGCGTCCTCCTCCACGGCTCTAAACAGCTCTTTTGCGTTTTTCTGCACTTCTTTGATTGTAAACGCGTTGGAGGGGTGGAAGGGCAGCGCAATCATGCACTCCTGAGTGGAGAGGTCGATTTTTATCATGCTGTCGTAATACGCCGTGTCGGCAGGTTTAAGCTCCTTGAAATCAGCCGCCTTGCCGTGCTTGGCGTAATATTCCTTAACCTTGTCGTCCGTTACCCATATTGAGGAAAGACAGGTTGTTTCCGTCGTCATCACGTCGATTCCGTTTCTGAAATCCACAGACAGATTTTTTATGCCGGGACCGACAAATTCCAGCACCTTGTTGTTGACAAAGCCGTTGGCGAAAACCGCCTTGCACAGCGAAATGGCGACGTCGTGAGGACCTACGCCGTGAGGAACCTCGCCCTCAACCCACACCAGCACAACCTCAGGCATATTCACGTCGTATGTATTGTTGAGCAGCTGCTTGACCAGCTCGGGACCGCCTTCTCCCACGCCCATTGTTCCCAGCGCGCCGTAACGCGTGTGGCTGTCGCTGCCGAGAATCATCGAACCGCATTTGACCATTGCCTCGCGCGCATACTGATGAATGACAGCCTGATTTACGGGAACGTAAATTCCGCCGTACTTCTTTGCCGCCGAAAGACCGAAAATGTGGTCGTCCTCGTTGATTGTGCCGCCCACCGCGCACAGACTGTTGTGGCAGTTGGTCATTGCGTAGGGCAAAGGAAACTCGGTAAGCCCGCTTGCGCGCGCCGTCTGTATGATGCCGACATAGGTTATGTCGTGCGACATCAGCGCGTCGAATTTTATGCGCAGCTTTTTGTCGTCTCCCTTGTTGTGAGCGGAGAGTATGGAATACGCCATGGTTCCCTTGCGGGCTTCCTCGGGCGCAGGCAAGCCTCTGCCGCTTTCGACGATTTGTCCGTTTTTCAGATAAACGCCGTTTTTCTCCAAAGTTATCATTTTTTCTATCTCCCTTGTGTTTTTGTTGATATTTCTACGCTGTTCAAAGCAAGCGATTGCAAGTGATTTTTTCGAGGAACAACGTCAGCGCAAGCGTGTCGGCTGCTCCTCCGGGGCTTAAATTGCGCCGTATAAATTCGGCGTTAAGGCTCTCCGCCTTTTCCTCCGAAAAATCCTCGAACAAGGATTTTCCGCTTTGACGCACAAACAGCACGCCCTCCTTACCGCCCCGTTTGTAGGCGTTGCTGTCCCAAATGCTCGACATGATATAGCCGAGAGTTTTTAATTCCGCGTTTTTTTCCTTTGCCGCAAGCATACGTTTCAAAAGCGGCAGACACTCAAACAGCACAAAGGCATACCCCTCCGCCGCCTGCCCGCGCGCTCCGAGCTTGCCCGAATGCAGGAAAAATTTTTCGCCCGCAGTCAGCGCACGGCTTGTTTTGCCCGCCGCGTCTAAAAGCTCGCCTTCGATTCCCGCCGCAAGCGTTTTGACCGCGCCGCAAATTTCATTCGGTTCAAACTCTTTGCCCTCGCTGCTTAAAAGTCCGAGCGCTCCCGAAACGAAGCCGAAAGAGAAGATTGCGCCCTTGTGGGTATTTATTCCGCCCGTCGCGCCGTACATGGCTTTTTCCGCCGCAAGCCCCTGTTGCCTGAGCGCGCGCGTCAAGTCCGACGCGCTCTTTCCTTCAAGACTCAGACCGAACGTCCCGTCAAACATTTCGCCGAAAAACGGACAGACCGCGTCTATCCCTCTCGACATAAGAGCAAAATCCATGTCCGTATGCGAGCCGTTGTCCTTCAAATCCACAAGTCCGGGCTTGGGCGTGGTTTCAAGCTCGGCAATCAACGCGCGCTTTGCCAAAGCGGTTAAAAGCGTCGCGTTCATTCAAGCATACCGTTTGCGGAAAGAATCATTGCCGTAGTGTCGGGCACAAGCCTCAACGCTTCCGCAAATTTTTTTTCTTTAAGCAATGCGCGCACCCGCTTGGCGCTTACCGGCGCGCCGTCCTTTTCCATGCGGGCAAGCTCAGTTACCTTTATTCCGCGCGGCGGCAGAATCTGCCTGAGCGCAAAGTTATATTCATTTGTAACCGCGTCAAGCGGTTCGCTGCCTACAAATCTTTCGCAAACTTTGAGCGCGGGCGCGATATGTCGGGAAAACAAATCCGCGTCAAGCTGCGCCTGATTTTTGCTTACCATGCCGCTGTCTTTAAGAAAATAAGCGGGAAAGGTGGCTTTGCTTATTACGTAGTCTCCACCCTCGTGCACAACCGCATCGGGCAGATGCTTCAAGCCCGCCTTTATCATTTCGAGTCTCAACGCGAAAGGAAACTCCGACGCGTCCTCTCTGACCGCAATGACGTGCAGCCTGTCGCAGCTTTTCGCGGCGGCTTCGGCAAGATAACGGTGCCCCAGAGTGAAAGGATTGGCGTTCATGACAATACAGCCGTTTTTGCCGTCGCAGGCAAAGGCGGAAAGCTTTTCGCAAAAAGAACTCACCCCGCGCGCGCTGCTTTCCAAAAGCACCGCGTCGTCGCTTTGCGCTATCGGGTGAAAGGCAAGGCTTGCGAAAATCTCCCTGTTGGAGCGTTTTGTAAACACAAAAATGTCGCTCGCTCCGCGGCTTTTCAATTCGCTGCGCAAATGGGACACTATCTTGTTGGACAGCTGCATATCCCTCGCCTCGGGGCTTGTGGCAACGCATTTTATGACGTTTTTTTCAAACCCGCCGCAGGCGAGTATTTTGTCTCCGTCCGTCAAAACGGCAAAATAATCCAGCGGCTCGGGCGCCAGTCCGTTTGCGGCAAGAAACTCCTCCGCTCTTTTTTCAAGTCCGCCGACTCCGAGCGGAATTTGCTCTATCTGTATCATCAGTCGTATAAAAGCTCGTACTCTTCCTTCATTGCGGCAATTTTTTCATTAAGCTCGTCTGCCGAGTGAACTCTGCTCCGCGCGCAGATACGCGCGTCGTTTCCGCAAAGAAGGCATTTTCTTTCCGCGAGATTCAGCGAACTGCGGGACACCTGTCCGCCCTCCCCGTCGTAAACGTCTATGTCGAAAATGCGTCCGAGAAAATGGCTCTCCTCTATTCGGCACATCCTCTTTTTCAGCTGCGCCGCTTCAGCCGCTCGGACAACGAAAAAGGCTTCGTTGCCGGTAGGCGCGTCCACAACGGAAAACTCCGCAGTTTCTTCGAGCAGCTCTCTGCCGATTGCTTCCACTCCCGCCTCGAAAATATAGTCGGGTATTTCCCCTCTCTTTGTCTCGCCGGGAATATTCAAGGTAAGCACGACAACGGGCAGACGGTATTTCAAAGCAAGCTCCCGACGTTTTTCCTGCCGTCTGTCTCTCGCTTCAAGAACGTCCTCCAAAGAGACCTTCATTGCCCGTCGCTGTCGGCTATGTTTCTGATAACGTCGAGGAGCGCGCCGTCGCGGCTTGTGACTATCCCCACGATTTTGTCGCCCCAAGGCAGCTCCTGCGGCTTGCCGACGATTTTTTCGGCTTTTTCTTTAAGCTCCTCGATTGTGGTCACATTGAGATTTGCCGCTTTCAGTCTTTCCGCGATTTCGGGACGTCTCGGATTGACCGCTATACCCTGGTCGGTTACTATGACGTCAACCGAATCGCCCGGCGTTACCACGGTGTTTACCTTGTCGACCACGCAGGGTATGCGCCCTCTCAACAAGGGCACCACTATGATTGAAAGCGCCGCGCCCGCAGCAGTGTCGGGATGACCGCCTATTGCGCCGCGTATAACGCCGTCGCTGCCCGTCAGGACGTTTACGTTGAAATTGACGTCCACTTCGAGAGCGGAAAGCACCACTATGTCCAAAAGATTCATCGCCGAACCGTTTTCAAAAGGATTGGCGTAGTAATCCGCGGAAATCTGCTGATGGAATCTGTTGTTTTTGAGCGACTGCGCCGCAATTATGTCAAAGCTCTGAACGTCCAAAAGCTTTTTTATCAGCCCTTCCTCGTGCAAAGCGACCATCTGCCCCGTTATGCCGCCGAGAGCATAGCTCGCGTGCACGTTGTTGGCTATCATGTAGTCGCGTATGTATCTGGTAACCGCAAGGCTTGCTCCGCCGCTGCCCGTCTGCAAGGAAAAGCCCTCCTTGAAGTAACCGCTGTTGACGACAACTCGCGCCGCCGTCTCGGCAAGCAGCAGGTCGTGCGGGTTGGTCGTAAAGCGAGTTGCCCCGCTGCTGATTTTCGTCGCGTCGCCTACCGCGTCCACCTTTACTATATAGTCCACGTAATGCTCGGCTATGGCAAAGGGCGCGTTGGGATAACCGACAATATTGTCCGTCAGTATTATGACCTTTTTTGCGTAGCGCGCGTCAACCATGGCGTAGCCCAAGGAGCCGCACACCGATTTTTCGTCCCCGTCGCGGCTGTAACCGTTGGCGTTTCCCATCGTGTCGCAGCTGCTTGCGCCGAGAAAGGCAACGTCTATTTTCAGGTCGCCGTCCTTTATCGCCGCCGCCCTGCCGCCGTGTGAGCGGAACAGCACCGGCTCCTCCATGAGTCCGTGGCTCACCGCGTCCGCAAGCTTTCCGCGCAGACCGCTCGTGTTGATTTTTGTAATCACGCCGTTTTTGATGTGCTCAATAAGCGGCGCATGAACGTCGGAAAGACTGCTCGGCGCAATGGTGAGATTTTTGAAGCCCATTTCTGCAAGCTTGTCGATGACAAGATTCACGACGTGGTCGCCCTCGCGGAAATGGTGGTGGAAGGATATGGTCATGCCGTCTTTCAATCCGCTTGCCCTGATTGCCTGTTCAAGCGTGACCACCTTTTCGCTGGACCTTTGAAGCTCGTTTCTCGAATCGAAGCAGCGCGGTCTGACGCGTTTGTTCCAATTTTCGCTGTAAATGGGCATATTGTATTTTTTAAGCAATTCCTTGGGAATTTTGTTGTTTTCTTTTTCTTTCATTTTTCCGCTCCCGTCAATCCACAACGATATGCACCGCGCGCGCAAGCTCGAGCGTGCGCTCCGCTCTCAAAACTACCGGCTTGTCAATCATTTTTCCGTTGAGACTCACCACGCCGCTGCCCTTGGCCTCCGCCTCCTTCAAAGCGGCGATGATTCTTTTTGCTTTGTCTATTTCCGCCGTCGTGGGCGTGAAAATTTCGTTCACGGGGTTGATTTGTCTGGGATTGATGACGGATTTGCCGTCAAAGCCCAACTGTTTAATAAACCTTACCTCCTCCTTGAACGTGTCCATGTCGTTCAGGTTGGAAAACACCGTGTCCACGGCGTCTATACCCGCCGCACGGGCGGCGACCACAATGGTCTGACGCGCGAGCAGCAGCTCGCTGCCCTCCTTGCTGCGCGTGGTTTTGAGGTTTGCGCAATAGTCCTCCGCGCCAAGCGCGATACCCATCATACGCTTGCTCGCCGTTGCGATTTTGTAAGCGTTGACCACTCCGAGCGCCGACTCTATCGCCGCCATGATGAGAGTTCTTCCCACAGGTATGCCGGCAAGCTTTTCCACGCGCTCGATTTCCTCCTCAAGCTCCGTGATTTCCTCCGCCGTCTCCGTCTTAGGCATACGTATGACGTCGGCGCCCGCCCTTACCATGGCTTCGACGTCGGCGCGCCCGAACTCGGTGGACAGCGGATTGACTCTGACAACCTTTTCAACCCCGCCGTAGTCAATGGTTTTCAAGGCATTGTAAACAAGCAGTCTCGCCGCGTCCTTTTCGGCAAGGCTGACGGAATCCTCCAAATCGAACATTATCGAGTCAGCGCCGTAAATATGCGCGTCTCTCATCATGCTGGGATTGTTGCCCGGCACGAACATCATGGTTCTTCTCAATCTTTTCTGCATATTCTCTGCTCCGTTTTTCCTCAAAAAAATAAATGGCGAAAAAATTTCTTCGACGAGAAACTTATTCCCATTTATTTCTGTCCTTGCCAAGAGCGCGTATCAACGCCGCCTTGACTCTCGCCCTTATTGTGCAATCCAACGCGCCCTTGTCCGTCGCGTCGACAAAGCCGTCCTTGACGCCCATTTCGGCAAAGGTCTCCGAAATGACTTCCTTGATTCTTTTCCCGAATTGGTTGGCAACCGTACTGTCAAGTCTGATTGTCAGCCCCTTGCCCTCGTTAGGCTCCAGCTCGATAAGTATGTCTCCGGACTCCAACGTACCTGCCGCGGCAGGCTGCTTAAGCTCCATTTGACCTTAACCTCCAAAAATATTTATTTTCGGCTTATGCCAATCGAATTGATTATAAGTGAGCGCGGACAAAAAAGCAACTATTTGCAAAAATATTGACTTTATTTGACATGCGCTTAAAAAAAAGTTATACTACTTTCATTATGGAATTTAAAAGTTATATCTCATCCGTGCTCGACCTTGACGGACTGAGTTCCGACGAAGTCGCCTCCCTGCTTCAGGACGTCGCCGACCCGCGTATGGGCGACGTTGCCCTGCCCTGCTTCAAGCTTGCAGCGCGCCTTAAAAAGCCGCCGCAGGCAATCGCCGCGCAGATAGCGGAAAAGTTCACGTCGGACGGGCTTGTGGAACGCGCGAAGGCGGTAAACGGCTACGTCAATTTCTTTTTCGACAGAAAAGCCGCCTCGCGGAGAATTCTCGCAGAGCTTCCGGACATGAACGGCGAGCTTTTGAAAAACGTCGGACAGGGACGCACGATTTGCATAGATTACAGCTCGATAAACATAGCCAAGCCCTTTCACATCGGACATCTCGGCACCACCGCGATAGGCGGCAGCCTCTGCAAAATCTTCAAGGCGCTCGGATACTCTGCCGTCGGCATAAACCATCTGGGCGATTGGGGCACGCAGTTCGGCAAGCTGATTGTCGCCTTCAAAAAATGGAGCGACAGAGAAACCATAGAAAAGGGCGGCGTGCGCGCCTTGCAGGAAATTTACGTTCGGTTCCACCGCGAGGAGGAAACCGACCCATCCTTGACGGACAAGGCGAGGGAGTGGTTTGCAAAGCTCGAAAAAGGCGACGAAGAAGCAACCGAGCTGTTCTCCTTTTTCAAAAAAATCACTCTCGACGAGGTGGAAAAAGTTTACAAGCGCCTAAACGTCTCTTTCGACAGCTACAACGGCGAAAGTTTTTACAACGACAAGATGCAGCCGATTTTGGACGTGCTCAAACAAAAGGGACTTGCGAAAATGTCCGAGGGCGCGCTTGTCGTGGAGCTTGAAGAATACGGCATGCCCCCCTGCCTGTTGGTAAAGGCGGACGGCGCGACGCTTTACGCCACGCGCGACCTTGCCGCCGCGCTGTATCGCAAGAATACCTACGGTTTTGACAAATGTCTCTACGTCGTCGCTTATCAGCAGAATCTCCATTTCCGACAGATTTTCAAGGTTTTGGAGCTTGCCGGCTTTGATTGGGCGAAGGACATGGTGCACGTGGCTTACGGCATGGTGTCTCTCGAAGAAGGCAGCATGAGCACGCGCAAGGGCAATGCCGTGTGGCTTGCAGACGTATTGGACAAGGCGGTGGAAAAGGCTCTCGATATAATCACCGAAAAAACGCCCGACCTTGAAAACAAACGGGAAACCGCCGAGCAAATCGGTGTGGGAGCCGTCATGTTTTCCGCGCTGTGCAACGCAAGAATTAAGGACATAACTTTCAGTCTCGACCGCGTTCTCAATTTCGACGGGGAGACCGCGCCCTATCTGCAATATACTTATGCCAGATGCCGCTCCATAGAACAAAAAATAAAACAGACGCGCATAGCCCCCGACCCGAACGGAATAGACAACGACGAGGCGTGGGAAGTAATAAGGCACATTGAAAAATTCGTCCGCACGGTGGAAACCGCGGCGGAAAGATACGAGCCGAGTTTGATAAGCAACTATCTTATAGATTTGGCGCAGGTATTCAATCGTTTTTATCTCGCGCACAGAGTCATCAACGAGGACAAGGGCGTGGAAAACGCCCGCCTTGCTCTCGTCAAAACAGTGGCGAATATCCTCAAAAGAGGTCTTGCCCTTTTGGGTATTGCCGCACCGGAAAAAATGTAAAAGCAAATCAAAGGGGCGACGCCCGTTCGGACGTCGCCCCTTTTCTTTTAAGGGAGATTCCACCTTCCTTCAAAAAAGCGTTTATGCCGTCATCAAGCCGTAGTCCGAGAAACCGTAATTTCTACGGGATATTCCGCTTCTATGCCCGAAGGAGCGACAATTGACGCGGAAGCGGGTTCTTTCAGAAATCTCACTATGGTAACGACCGCGCTCGTGCAAATTGCCGCCAGCAAAACCGCCATAAGCGCAAAGATGATTTTTCTTTTTGTCGATTTGGTCATATGCGCACCTCCTTTACATATTTGCGACTACATTATACCATAGTTTTCAAATATTGCAACTGTTTTGCGCATATTTTATGAAAATATTTTTATTGTTTTTTCTTAATTTTCAAATCCCGCAAACAACGCCCATATTCAAAGTCAAGCAAAGCGGATTCATTCGATTTTTTCGATGATTATCGGAGAATACTCGGGTTTTTCGTCGCCTAGCGCAAAAGCGTCCGCCGCAAGCCCGACGGCTTTTTCAAAAAGCTTTTCGTCCGAACAGTACAGCGTGGCGCACGTTTCCCCCTCCGCCGCGAAATCGCCCTTCTTTTTGCGGAGAACTATACCCGCCGACAAATCTATCCCGTCCTCCTTTTTGTTTCTTCCCGCACCCAACGCAAGGCACGCCTCTCCGATTTTTTCGGCGTTTATTCCGACAACGAAGCCGCCGCCCTTCAATTTTACATCCATTGAAAAGGGCGCGTTGCAAATCCTTTCGGGAGCGTTCAAAAAAGCCGTGTCGCCGCCCTGCGCCGCCACCCACTCCTTGAATTTTTTTAGCGCGCCGCCCGTTTCGAGCGCCTCGCGGACTCTTTCCTCAGCTTCTTTTGCGGAAATTCCGAGCGCAAGCCGCGTCATCTCTGAAGCAAGCGCAAGGCACAGCTCTGTCAGACGCGGTTCCCCCCTGCCCCGCAAAACCTCCGCCGCTTCGGCAACCTCCAATGCGTTTCCCACGCAATAGCCCAGCGGCTCGTCCATATCCGTCACAAACGCCGTTGCCCTGCGTCCTGCAAGGCGGGCGACAAGCGTCATTTCGCGGGCGAGAGTTTCGGCAAACCTCCGCGTTTTGGCAAAAGCGCCGCTGCCCGTTTTGACGTCAAGCACTATGTTGGGCGCGCCGGCAGCCAGCTTTTTGCTCATTATGCTCGAAACAATGAGCGGAACGCTGTCCACCGTGGCGGTAAGGTCGCGCGCGGCGTAAAGCTTTTTGTCGCAGGGCGCGAGGTTTTTTGTCTGCGCAACGACGGCAATGCCCGTTTTTTTGGCAATACGGGCAAATTCCTCCTCGTCAAGCTCGGTTTTAAAACCCGGTATGGATTCCAGCTTGTCTACGGTGCCGCCGGTAAAGCCCAGACCGCGCCCGCTCATCTTCGCCACGGTTACGCCGCAGCAGGCGGCAAGAGGAGCCACCGCAAGCGTGGTTTTGTCTCCGACTCCGCCTGAGGAGTGCTTGTCGGCGCAAGCCCTCCCCCAACCGCTCAAATCAAGACTGTCTCCGCTTTTTGCCATTGCGTTTGTCAGGGCAAGCGTTTCCGCTCTCGTCATGCCGTTGAAATAAACCGCCATGAGAAACGCGCCTGTCTGCTCGTCCGAGGCAAAGCCGTTTGTCACGCTTTGCGTGAAAAAGGAAATTTCCTCTTCCGTAAGCTCTTCCCCGTCGCGTTTGCGTTTTATTATGTCGTAGATGCGCATTTTTACCAATCCTCTTTTATGTCCAGCTTGACGTCGCTGTAAAACTCCTTGTATTTACGCCTGAATTTTTCGGCGTCCTTTTCGGGAGCCTCCCGCAAAAAATCGTCGTAGTCCGGTCCGTCGTCGTCCATAAACTCGGACAGGCGCATAAGCTCGTATTTGTCCATAGCCTAATTCCCCTTTTTCAACGTAAAAGAACGGGGCAGAAGCCCGCCCAGCGAAAACTCCGCCGTTTCGCCGCCGCTTTCGGATAAAATCAAAAAATCCTCCGCGCAAAATTCACTCATAACCTGACGGCATTCGCCGCAGGGCAGGCACAAGCCGTCGGAGTCGGGCGAAACGACGGCTATTGCCTTAAACTCTCTTTTGCCTGCCGCAACAGCCTGAACGAAAGCCGTCCGCTCGGCGCATACGGTTGACGAAAACGCCGAATTTTCCACGTTGCAGCCGACAAACATACTGCCGTCCGCGCACAGCAGGCAAGCGCCCACGCGGAACAAAGAATAAGGCGAATAACTGTTTCGCGCCGCCTCGCGCGCTTTTGAAAGCAGCTTTCCCTTCACAACGTCGTCGATGCTCACAAAACAATTTCCTCCGCAAAGCTTTTTCCCGTTTTGAGACCGAGTCCGAGCAGCTGCGCGACGGTGGCGCCTATGTCGCAAAAGCTTCCCCTGACGCCCAGATTCACGCCGCTTTTCAACCTCCTGCCGAATGCCACTATCGGCACGTATTCTCTTGTGTGGTCGGTGCTCGCGTCCGACGGGTCGCAGCCGTGGTCGGCAGTGACAATCGCCGCGTCTCCCTCGCCAAGCAGCAAATCGAGCTTTTTCAGGTCGGAGTCGAAAGAGCTCAACGCCTTAGCATAGCCGTCCGCGTCGTTTCTGTGTCCGTATTTGCTGTCGAAATCCACCAGATTGACAAAAATCAGCCCGTTTATATCCCGCCTTGCAAGGTCGCAAGTCTTTTCCATACCGTCCCCGTTTGAGACGGTGTGTATACTTTCGGTAAAGCCGCGTCCGCAGAAAATGTCGCCTATTTTTCCCACGCCGACGCATTGCAGCCCCGCCGCCTTTACGACGTCAGTGAGCACCTCACCGTGCGGTTGAAGGGAAAAATCCTTTCTGTCCGATGTTCGTATATAGTCGGGTTCGTCGCCCGTAAAGGGACGTGCTATGACTCTGCCGACGGAGTATTTCCCCGTCATGATTTTTCTTGCTTTTTCGCAGACGGAGTACAGCTCGTCAAGAGGTATCGAATCAATGTGCGCGGCAATCTGCATCACGCTGTCGGCGGAAGTGTACACGATAAGCGCGCCCGTCTCCGACTGCTCCCTGCCGAAAACCTTCAAAACCTCCGTACCCGAATAGGGCTTGTTGCAAAGCACCCTCCTGCCCGTTTCTCTTTCAAGCGCGGCGACAATTTCGGGCGGAAAGCCGTTCGGAAACACGGGCATTTTTTGACGGGAAACAAGCCCGGCAATTTCCCAATGTCCGCTCGTGGTGTCTTTTCCCGCCGAAAGCTCGCGCGCTTTGCCGAAGCACCCCTCGGGATGAGACGCGGGACAGCCGCAATCCACGCCGTCGATGTTGAACAATCCCTTGGATTTGAGAAAAGGGACGTTCAGAAACGGGCTTTTGCAAACCGCTCTCAGAGTATTCGCCCCCTCGTCGCCGAACAGAGCGGCGTCGGGCGCCGCGCCCACTCCGAAGCTGTCCGCCACAATCAAAAAAACACGTCTGAATTTTTCCATAATTTTATTCCGCAGTTTCCAGCGCGATTTCTATCATCTGAGTAAACGACGTCTGCCTTTGCTCGGCGGGCAGAGACTCCCCGCGCAAAGGACAGTCGCTGACGGTGAGCACCGCAAGCGCCCTTTTGCCGAATTGCGCCGCCTTCATGTAAAGCGCCGCAGTCTCCATTTCTACCGCAAGCACTCCCATACCTTTCCACTTTTCGAGCGAGTCGTCGTAAAAAACGTCGCTGCTCAATACGTTTCCCGTCCTAGCGTTGACGTTTCGCGCCAAAGCCGCGCTCTCCGCTTTTTTCAGCAGCCCGAAATCGCCTATCGGCGCAAAGTCGCCGGGCAGACGGTAGGATGCGGCAAACGCGCTGTTGGTACACGCCGCCTGAGCCAGAACTATGTCGCGCAGGTTCACGTCGTCGGCAACCGCGCCCGCGCTTCCCACGCGGATAATGCACTCAACGCCGTAGCAATCGAAAAGCTCGTGGGCGTATATGGCAATGGACGGCATGCCCATACCCGACGCCATGACCGATACCCTCTTGCCTGCGTAAAAGCCCGTCCAGCCGTTTATACCGCGCACGTTGTTTACAAGCCGCGCGTTTTCCAGATAATTTTCGGCAATAAAGCGCGCCCGCAGCGGGTCTCCGGGCATAAGCACCGTTTTGGCAAAGTCTCCGTATTTCGCAGTGTTGTGCGGCGTAGGCGTTTTCATATCTTTATCTCCTCCTCTATAAAATCGTTTCCGAGCAGTCCGCTGGCTCCTATTCTGTCGCAGCCGAGCAGGAGAAATTTCGCCGCCTGCTCAAAGGTTTTTATTCCTCCCGAAGCCTTTATTTTAAGCCCGTCGGGCAAATGCCGTTTAAAAAGACTTACGTCCTCCTCCGTCGCCCCGCCTCCGCCGAAGCCCGTCGAGGTCTTGATGAAATCCGCTCCGCAGTCCCCGATCAGCTTCAAGGCAAGAAGCTTTTCTTCGCGCGTCAGAAAACAGGTTTCGGCAATCACTTTCAGAATATATCCCTCGGTGAGAGCGCGCAGAGCTTCAAGCTCGGTTTTCACGTATTCCGTTTCGCCCGCTTTGAGCGCGCCTATGTTGAGCACGACGTCTATTTCTTCCGCGCCGTCCTCCAGCATTCCCGCAATCTCGAATATTTTTGCGTCGGTGGAAACGTAACCGTTGGGAAAACCCGCAACCCCGCACACCCTGATTTGTCCGTCGGCGGCGCGCACCGCGTCCTCCACATAGCAGGGCGGCACGCAGACGCTTGCGGCTTTGAACCTTGCCGCAATCAAGGTTGCCTGCTCCACGTCGGCGCGGCTTGCCGTCTGCTTCAAAACCGTATGGTCCGTCCTTGAAATCACGAAACTCTTTTTCATATCCATTTTTCCCTTCGTTTCGGTTTATTATATTCTTAAACTTACTTTTTGTCAAATCGGCAAAGCTCCGTCTGAGCTTCGCGGGGAGTTAAGCGGGTTAAGGGCGCGTTTACAAAACAAAGCGCCGCTTTTGCGGCGCTTTGACACTCTGTAAAAAATTTTTGCGGTGCGCTTACACTGTCGCGTACTCCACGTCAAGCAGGGAAAGCGCTTTGTTCAGTTTCAATCGGTTGCATACTATTCTTTCGTCCACAATCAGCCAATTGCCCCTTTCTCCGTTGTGCGCGGGCTGAGCCAAAAGCAGACTCAGATATATCAGCAGTCTGTCCGTATTTTCTATGCCGGCAAGCTCTATCGCATTCTGTTCGGAATCGGAAAAAACAAGCTCGTTTTCAAAGCTTACGCCAAGACGCCCCTCCGACATGGTTTTCAACAGCGAATCCGCATACGCAACCACGCTTTTGACCTTGTCGTAAATGATTGCCGAAGCAACCTTCGTTTCGTTGAACGCCTCCGTCAGACCGCCGAGTATTTCCGCCTCGTTGGCAGCCTGCGCCAGACTGACTTTCAGCGCGCCCGTATTGACGAACACATTTAGCTCGTAGTCCAGCTTTTCTTCAAGCTCCGCCGCTTTGGCGTCGAGATTGGCAAGCCGTCTTTCGAGATTCGCCGCCCTCTCCGCCGCGCGGGGAATCTCTTTTTCTCGGGGCAGAAGCTCAAGCGCGCGCTTTTCCGTATCCGTCCTTTCGGTAAGTTTTTCAAACAGATAATCGAAATTTTTTACTCCTCTGCGCGTCGCCTCTATATCCTCGTCGGAAAGGTCGGCTATCGCGCGTATCCACTCCTCGTTTCTTTCGGAGCTTTTGAGCATTTCCGACAGAGAACGTCTGCTTTCCTCCAGAGCCTTTTCCTTCACGTCGCAATCTATTTCGAGACAGCGCAGCTCTACGCGCTTGTCGAACACCTGACGGCTCAAATTTTCCTTGCTGTCGAAAAGCATATTGCGCTCGCTCTCCACCTCCTCCAGCTCACCCTCAAGCTCGGCAAGCCTTTCCTCTGTTTCGCCGCCGGCAAACTCCTCCGCCTTTTCGCCCGCCGCCACGATTTCTCTTTCGTTGGCGCGTATTTTTTGCAGCGTCTCTATGATAAGCTCCTGAATCCTCAGACGCTTGTTGTCAAGCTGGTCTATGGTATCGAGAATTGTTTTGTGCTGTTTGTAGGACAGCGACAGCCTGTCTCCTATGTCCGCAAGCTCGTGCTTGATTTGCTCGTTGGTCTGCATAATTACTTCCAGCCCGCCCTCGTCGGAAACGCTCCTGCGGTTGTCCGAAAGATAATTGAGGCGGGTTGTAAGCTCGGTCAGTCTGCCTTTCTTTTGTTCCAAATCGCGCTTCAAGGCTCTCAGCTCGGTCTCGTTTTTTACCACGTCCTCCTGAATACCCAGCAGATATCTCGTCGCGCCGTTTGTTTCGAGAGATTTCAGATATTGCTGTGTGGACTCCGCCTGATTCTGCGCCACAAGCTCCAAATATTTTCTGTTTATATTGCTTTTTTCCTGCCGCAGGGACTCTATTTCGGCGTTGTTCACGGCTATATGCCGCGAAATTTCCCCCATCGCGCCTTTGAGCATAGCCGACGCGCGCATTGCCTCCTGCCTGTCCATAGTCCTGTTTGCCAGGTCGCTTTTGAGCCTCTCTATTTCAGGGTCGTCAAGCTGCGCGGGCAGCACGGACATGACGGAAATATTGTCCGGCTCCTCTCGTCCCGCCAGCAGCACCTGCCGCTTGAACTCCTCCTCCTTGGCAAACTGCTTTCTCACAAGAACGGTGGAAATGGACTCGCTCGATTGTTCAAGCCGCATTTCCTGAAAGCCGTTGTCCTCCAAGGCGCGGCGGAAATTGTTGAGTTTTTCTTTAAGAGAGTCGTTTATAAGCGTCAGCTTGTCTATTTTCGCGTCGATAACGCTTACTATCGCGTCCTTTGCCTTCAACGGCGCTACCGTGCTGTCAAGCGCCATAAGGCTGTTCAGCTGCTTGGTCTGCCCCGAAATGGTCAGCTCCTTGTCCGCTATGTCGCTTTCCCTCGCCGCAATTTCGGTTTGAAGTCTGTCCGTCTGCGCGCGGATTTCGGTAATCTTTACCTCGGCGCGCACGTTTTCCATCAGCTCCCCTATGCTCTGCTCGGGAATATTGAAAGACTCCATACTCTGTCTTATTTCGGCTATCGACTGCTCTACGTCGGCAAGATTGTTTTTGAGGTTTACCTTTTTGGTTTCCAGCCTGTCAAGCTGCACGTTGAGCTTGCCCATGCTTTCGGTAAGCTCGTTGTTGCGCCTTTTCAGCTCCTCCGCCTTTTTCTGTTCTTCAATGGCGATTTCCATACGGGACTTTTTGGCGATAAGGGAATCCGCCTGCGCCTGCTTGGACACAAGCTGCTCCGTTATCGAAGCAAATTCGCCGTCCTGCCAATCTATTTCGCCTTTTAACGCTTGCCGTTTTTCTTTGAGAGCTTCTAGCGCTTGCTTCTCCGCGTCCAGACGGCGCATCCTTGCGACAAGCTCACAAGCCTCGTCGTATGCCGCAAGCTGTCCCCTTTTCAAATCTATGTAATCCTTGTTTTCAAGCAGCTTTTCAAGCTTGGCGCTGTCGGAGGCGTATTCGGCGGCAATAGCTCCCGCCGCCTTTTGACCGAACATATTGCGTTTAAGCTTTTCAAGCTCGGACGCCCTTTCCTCCCGCTCGGCAAGGTTTGCCTTGACGGCGGCAAACAGCTTTTCTATATTTTCCTTTGCGGAAAAGGGAATGTCCGCATCGGTCATGCGCCTTGCGCGTTCCAAAGCCTGCCCGTGACGTTCCTTCAAACCCGCAAAAACCTTTTCCCCCTCGTCGGCCGCCCTCAAAAGCCCGTCAATATCGGCAAAGCTCCTTGCGGAACCCGTTTTTACAAATTCCTTAAATCCTTCGGCGGAGGCAAAGCAATTTTGCGCAAGCTCCCGCAAGTCGCAGCCTGCAAGCCTGAAAAGCTCCTCGTTGACGCGCTTTTCGCGCGCTACGACCTCCGTCTTGCCGTCGCAGTCTTTTTCTTTCAGCGCGCGGCGGGTGACGCCCTCGGCGTTTGTAGTCGCGCTCAAAACGTACCGTCTGCCTTTAAGCTCAAACTCCACCCACGCGTCCTTAGCCGTTTGGTTCTCATCGCCCAACGCTCTGAGCAAACCGTCGTAAAGCTCGTTGGAGCCTTTTTTGAGTATATCGCGCGACGAAGCCGCGCGTTGAAAATCGAACACGCTTTTTTCCTTTTGACCTCTTGGCGCAAGGGCGATACCGTATATTTTCATGCTTTCCTCCGAGGGGAACACAAACTGCGTTCTGAATTTATTATAATTTTATTGCTGAACTGTTTGAATTTTTACAAATGTGTGCTAAAATCTTCTTTACGGAAAAAAAGCTCCGCTTAAAGCATCGTTTTTCTTTTGTTTATTATACCACAGCTGAAAAATAAATCAAGCGGAATTTTCCATTTGACTATTAAGAGGTAATTGCTTATGCCCTTGTGCAGCGCTTCCGCCGAGCTTGTCAACTCCGGCTACACCGTTGTGGACAACGCCTTCATCGCCGAATATATGCCGCAAAGTCCTTCGGGCTGCGCGGAAATTTATCTTTTCGGACTTTATCTGTGTTCGCAGCCCAACAAGCAACACAACACTATGGAGGTCATGTGCCGCGCGTTGGGGCTAAAGGAGGAGGACGTCATAAACGGCTTCGCCTATTGGGAAGAAATGGGACTTGTGCACGTCGTGCAAAAGGAACCGATAGAGGTCGTTTACCTTTCGCAGAAAACCTCCCACGCGCTGCTGAAAAAAATCAAGGCGGGAAAATACTCCTCCTTCAACAAGCAGATTCAGGACGTAATTTCCGGCCGCATGATAACGGTGCAGGAATACAACGAGTATTATATGTTTCTCGAAACCGCCTTTTTCCAACCCGAAGCGTTGGTGGCGGTGGCAAAGCACTGCGCCGAGCTTAAAGGAAACGACATAGGCTACAATTATATTCTTACGGTTGCGCGCAATCTTGCGACGGCGGGCTACACCTCCGCAGCCGCCGTCGAGGAAAAGCTCGCCAACCACCCCAAATTCAACGAGGAACTGTCCCTTGTTTTCAAGGCGATGGGTTTAAGGCGCAAAATAGAATTCGAGGACAGACGCGCCTATGAAAAATGGACAAGCGATTTCGGCTTTTCTCCCGACATAGTTCTCAAAGTTGCAAAACGCTTCAAAAAAGGCGAAATACGCAAGCTGGACGCCGCCCTGTCTCAATATTTCAAGCTCAATCTTCTGTCCGAGAGAGAAATAGAAAACTTTGAAAGCTCCAAGCAGGAGCTTTTGGAGCTTACGCGGGAAATAAACCGCATAATAGGATACTACCATCCCTCTTTGGAGCTTGTCGCGGAGGAATACGTGACGCCCTGGACGCAAAAGGGCTACGACGGCGAGACCTTGAAGCTCATCGCAAGATATTGCTTCCGTCGGCGCATACAGACTTTGGAGGGCATGAACTACACGGTAGACAAGTTTTTCAAGCTCGGGCTTTTGGACGCCGACGCGATAAATCAATACATAGAACGTCTATTGCGCTACGACGAGAACATAAGAAAGCTTCTCGACAACATGGGAGTGCTGCGCACGGTTACGGCTGCGGACAGAAAGAATTATGCGCTGTGGATTGAGGATTGGCAGATGTCTCCGGAAACTGTCGAATATGCCTCCACCCTCTGCTCGGGCGCGCTGAATCCCATGTCTTATCTAAACAAAATTCTTTCCGATTTCAAGCAGAGGGGCGCCGCCACGCCTGAAAAGGCCAAAGCCTTATCCCTTTCCCCAAAAACGCAAATGCAGGAAAAAAAGGCGCGCCCGACGGGCACCGAAAGGAATTATACGGCGGAGCAGCTCGCTGCGCTGTTCGACAATCTCGACGAAATAAAAATTTGAAAATATGGACAAAATTCGGCTTGACAAAACAATAAAAGATATGCTTGCGCAAAGACGGCAGAAAGCGGAGCTTGACGCATTGAGCTACCGCGATTTTGTCATGAGCAACGCCGACTACGCCGCGCTGGACAGGCTTTTGAGGGAAAAAGAACTCGAAGAAATGAAGCTGAGCTTTTCGGGCAAAAGCGCCCCTCCCTCTTTAAAAGCCGAGCTAAAACGACTGCGCGGGCAAAAAAGCGCGCTTGAAAAAGAGCTTGGAATAAACGCGGAGAGACTTCTTCCCCGATATTTCTGCTCCAAATGCTCTGACACGGGAAGATACGAAGGAAAAATCTGCGAATGCGCAATCAGGCTCAGGGAGGAGCTGCTTTACTCGGACAGTTCCTTTGTGTGCAAAGGGCAGCAATTTTCCCTTTCGACCGAGACCGATGAGGAAAACAACAAAGCCATCGAAATCTGCCGCAGGTTTGCCGACGCTTACCCCTCGACGCAAATTTTGAACATAATTATTTTCGGCGCGGTGGCAACGGGAAAGACCTTTCTTGCGGGCAGTATCTGCAACCGCCTCGCAGAGCGCGGCTTGTCCTTTTGCGCGCTCACCGCATTCGGTCTTGCGAGAGAATTTCTGAACGAACACACATCCCCCGCCGCGCAGAGAACGGGTTTGTCGGAGCTGACGGACGCGCCTCTGCTTGTCATAGACGATTTGGGCAGCGAGCCCTTTTACAACAACGTTTCGCGAGAATATCTTTTTGCGCTGCTCGACGAGCGCGCGGTCGGGAAAAGAGGTACCGTCGTCACCACCAATCTTTCGCTTGCCGAGCTGTGCGAAAGATACGGCGAAAGAGTCTTTTCGAGGCTGGCGGACAAATCCAAAGGAATCTTCATCAATCTGAAAGGCTCGGACAAAAGACTCAACAACAAACAAGGCGGTCGGCAATGAAAAATTTTATCGATATCACCCACAAAAACCTTGCAGTAAAGCTTGCGGAAACGCGCGAGGAAATAGAAAAAGCGCGCGTTCTGCGATTCGACGAGCTGATAAACAAAAGCAATCCGGACATACCTTATTCCCAATGCTTCGACGACAGCGACTTTATTTACGACCACCTTATCGTTATCGACAGGGACAACGGTTCGGTAGTGGGCACCTACCGTCTGGGCAGGCGCGAGCAGCTTGAAAAAATAGGAGATTTTTACACCAACGTCAAATTCAACGTGGACAGCCTGATGGCTGCCGAGGGCGAGGTGCTCGAGCTGAGCCGCATGGCGATTAGGGAAAGCTACCGCGACGGCTCGGTCATCAAGCTGCTGTGGAAGGGACTGTTCGCCTACTGCGCGAGGTTTGACGTGAAATGGCTTTTCGGCATCATTTCCCTGCCGACAACGGAGCCTGACGACGCGCTTAATTTTTTGTCGTACATAAACAACGGCTTGCTGACGGAAGAGTTCGATTTGTTCGCAAGAGAGCCGGTGGTAAGGACAAAGCTGCTGTCTGCCGACGAAATCGACGTATTCAAGGCAAAAAAAGAAATGCACCCCATACTCAAAGCGTACCTGTCGATGGGCTGCAAATTCGCGCGCGGCGCGCACTACGACCTGGGCTTTTTGAAGAGCATAGACGTAATGATTGTCATAGACTTCAAAAAAGTCAATCCGAAATATATAGAACTTGTCACCCGAATGTGACCGAAGGCAGAATATGAAACAGCGCACACCTCCCGACAGACAACCGGCAATTTTGCCGCGCCCCTTTGCGTTGAACTTTTTCAGAAACGCAATCAGATTTTTTTATATCAACCCTCGCGTAAAAAGAAAGCTTGACTGCGACAGGAAAAAACTTCCGCCGCAGTTCGTTCTTTTGTGCAACCACCCTTCCGGGCTGGACAACCTCTACGCGGTGGATTGGCTGCTGCCCGAGCACAAGCTGAATTTTATTTCCAACCGCTATTATTTTTTCAAAACGGCGCTCGGCAGAATGCTCAGAAAGGTGGGCTGCATACCCAAGAGCCTTTTTACGGGCGATATAGAATCGGTCAAAAACTGTCTGCGCATAGCAAAAGCGGGCGGGAACATAGGCATAATGGCGGACGTAAGGCTGTCGATGTACGGACAGACGGAGGACGTGCCCGACACCACCGCAAGATTTTTAAAAAAGCTTGGACTGCCCGTTGTGGTCATGCACTTTGACGGCAGCTATATGACCAAACCCAAATGGGCAAAGGACATACGCAAGGGTATGATTCTTGCAAAATGCTACGAGCTTTTCGACAGCGCTTCGCTTGCCGCCGCCACCGACGAAGAAGTGACCTCGAAAATGAGAGAAGCCCTTTACTACGACGACTTCGAGTGGATAAAAAAGCACCCCGAAATCACCTTCAAATCCAAAAAAATGGCGGAGGGGTTGGAAAACATACTTTACAAATGTCCGCACTGCGGCAAAGAATTTTGTTTAAAGAGCAAAAAAGACAGATTTTTCTGCACTTCTTGCGGATACGAGGTAAGGCTTAATCCGCGCTACACTTTCCTGCCGCAGAGAGGCTTTCCTCTTTATTTTGAAAACCTCAGAGATTGGTTCAAGGCGCAGAAAGCGGAAATCGCCCTTGCAATAACCGATTCCGATTTTTGCCTGTCCTCTCCCGTTCTGCTAAAAAAACGCAGCAAAGACGGCAAAACATTTTTGCGCGAGGCGGGACGCGGCACGTGCACGCTTTCTCACGGAGGGCTTGTCTACGAGGGAAGCGCGGACGGCGAAAACCTTCGGTTGGAATTCAAATCGTCGGAGCTTTACGCGCTCAGCTACTTGACGGGCAAGGGCTTTCAGCATTTTTCGGGCACGGATTATTTTTGTTTCATGCCCGACGAGCCGCTGCTTTCAATCAAATTTTACATAGCCGCCGAGCTGTTGGGCAAAATGCACGGCGCAAAGGGCTGACGGGAAACTCCCCGACGTTCCGCCAAACACGTCGCGGGCGCAATTTACTTCCTCAAAAAGACAAAACAAAAAGACGGCTTTTAGCCGTCTTTTTTCAGCTGTTGAACTCCTGCTCCGGCACGGAAAGCTTTATCGGTCTTTCCTTCGCCACGAAAATCACGCCCAAGGTACCCGGACCGCAGTGTGAAGCGATGACGGGCCCCACAATCTGCCGCTTGACCTCGGCTTCGGGACGCCCCTCCTTGATAAGCCGGGCAAGCAAATCGCCGTCCTCCCCGCAATCGGCGTCAACCACGTAGACCTCGTATTTGTCAAGCTCCACTCCGTCCTCCACGACGCGGCGGGCAAGGTTTCTGATTGTTCTTTTGCGACCGCGCACCTTGTAGACAACGGAAAGTCCTCCCTCCTCGTTGAAGGTCAAAACGGGCTTTATGCCGAGAATAGTCCCGAAAATACCGCTTGTCAGACTGAGTCTGCCGCCCTTGTGCAGATACATCAGGTCGTCGCAGGCAAAATATGTGGCAACCCGATTGGTAAACTCGTTGAGAAACTTAAACAGCTCCCCGTCGCTTGCGCCCGTGCGCCACAGCTCGGCGGCGTATTTGACTTGAAGTCCCGCGCCGAGAGAAATTTCCTTGGTGTTGAAAACGGTAAATTTTCTGTCGGGAAACTCCTCTTTGAGCTTTTTTACCGCCGCGTCGAGACTCTGAAAGGTTCCCGACAGGGCGTGCGAAAAGGTAATGTAAAAAATATCCTCGCCCTTTTCAAAATAAGGGCGGAAAATCTCGTCGTACATTTCGGGATTGAGGGCGGAAGTGATACATTTCGCGCCGTTTCTGACGGATTTGTACCAGAAATCAAAATCGGTATTTTTCCCCAAATCGTAAAAATACTCCGTGTCCTCGAGAGTATACGGCATACTGATAAATTTCAGTCCAAGCCTTTCCACCTCGTCGAACCACAGTTCGCAGTTGGAATCGCAAAACAACACACTCATGTTTATGACCTCCGAATAATATTCCCCTGATTTTATATTATAAGTTGAAACGGTTTAAATGTCCAATAAATCAGAGAAAAATTTATGCCTATTTTGTCCGAAACAACCGAATCCGACGAAAAACCGTCCGCGCGGGCGAACGCTTTCCCGCCGCATAAACCAAAACACGAACTGAACTTTCAATCCCGAAAGACGGCGGCGCACCGAAAAATTTTGCGCCGCTTGGGCTGCACACGGCAAAAGAACGCAAAAAGGCGGAGTCCGTGCTCCGCCCCGCAATTAAACGTCGATTTTTCTTTTTTTAAGCAGATTGTGACAGAACTCCGCCGCCGTCTTGGGATGACCGCAATATTCGGCGTAAATGTCCAGCACCTTGTCGTAGCACTCTATCAGAGTTTCCAGCTTTTCCTCGGGCACGTTTCCCACAAGCCTGAAAAAGTTGCGCCTGATTGCGTCGTTGTTGTCCTCTGTCAGACGTATGCCCTTTTCGGTAGGCTTAACGCGGACAATTCGGCGGTTGACCTGATCGTTCCACCGCGTGGCGAAGCCAAACTTGACAAGCGTGTCCACCGCCCTCGTGGCGCGGCTTGCGGTAAAGCCGCAGGCATAAGCAAGCTCGCTCATTGCGCTTTCGCCTATGTCGTGCAGCACGGACATAGTGCTCGATTCGGTGGAATTGAGCTTTGCCTTGACGTAAGGCAGCTCCTCTCCCGTCTGATTGGTGTTGAAAATCTGCATTTTGTTGAATCGGGTAAGGCTTGAATTGAGCGACAAGACCTGCTCCGCAAGTTGATTTCTGTCTGCCATAATCTCTCCTTTGTATAAGGAAAATTATACCACTCAACATTTTTGATGTCAACCGCTCCGCCGCAAAAACCTGTTAAACATTAAAATTTTCGCAACAAAAATAACCGAGCCGTCCCCTGCGGACAGCCCGCGCGCCCAAAAACCCGCTTACTTAAAAACGAAAGCTATCACGTCCGCGCATTTGTTAAGTCCCAGCTCGCCGCTGTCAAGGCACAGGTGATAGTGCTGCGACCTGCCCCACTCCATATCGGTGTAAAAGCGGTAATACGCCTTGCGCCGCTTGTCCTTGTCTGCAAGCCGCTTTTCGGGAGACTCGTCGGTTTCGCCGTACACCTTGACAATGCGCTCGGCGCGCTTTTGCATATCCGCGTGAATAAAGACTCTCAGACAGTCGTTTCTGTCTTGAAGTATGTAGTCGGCGCATCTGCCCACAATAACGCAGCTTTCCTTTTCCGCAAGGTCGAGGATGATTTTCCGCTGCACCGTCCACAGATAGTCCTGCGTAGACATACCCGAGTAGGAACGGCTTGCGGCAAACGCGTTGGCAAACCAATTGGAATGCGCGGCGTACTCGCCCTTGTCGGCGATGTAATCGCGGGCAAGCCCGCTTTCCTCGGCTATTTTTTCAATCAGCTCGGAGTCGTAACACTTGATTCCGAGCTGCCGCGCGACCTCGCGCCCGATTGTCCTGCCGCCGCTGCCGAACTCGCGGCTGATTGTGATAACTCTGTACATAAACCGTAACCTCTTTGAAATATTTTAAACTTTTCCGCACGGTTTGTCAAGAAAAAGCGTATTTTAACGCCCGCAGCCGCTTACGTAATTTTTCGGCAAAATAAAACAATGCTTGACTTCGCGTCATAGACAAATTATAATTATATTCGACAAGGAGGAATATAATGAATACCACCGTAAAAAAATTAAAAGTCTTGAAGCTGATTATCTTAACTCTCGTTGCGGCAGGCATTTTGCTTGCGCTTACCGCTTGCGGCTCCGCCGACTCTCTCGAATTCAAGTTAATCATGGACGAATATTACGTCGTAACGGATGTAAAAGAAGATTATCCCCAAAAAATCGTCGTGCCGTCCAAATACGAAGGACTGCCCGTGAGGGAAATAGGCTCCTCTGCGTTTGCGAATTGCAAAAATTTAAAAAGCGTCGTACTCCCGAACAGCATCCGATATATAAACATAAGAGCTTTCTACAATTGCGTATTGCTTGAAGAAGTCCGATTGGGCAGCAATGTGAAAAGCATAGGTCACAGCGCATTTTCGGGCTGCGAAAAGCTTAAAAAAATAACCATTCCCGCAAAAACGGAAAAAATCGGGGATTACGTTTTTTCGGGCTGCGACAATCTCGAAACAATCACGGTAAAGAGCGGAAACAAAATTTACAGCGGGACGGGCAAATGCCTGACAGAGAAAAAAACCAAAACGCTTTTGGCGGGCGGAACAAAAAGCAAAATTCCAGACGACGGCTCCGTTGCCACAATCGGCGAAAACGCGTTTGCGGGGCGGAACATAAAAAATATCGTTGTTCCCGACGGAGTTACTTTGATAAAACAAACGGCTTTCGGCGAGTGCCGCGAACTCGAAACCTGCATTTTGCCTGACGGATGCGAGATAGAGCAAGCACTGTTCTATTTTTGCGACAATCTGAAATGGGTGGTTTTGCCCCAAAGCATAACGTACATCGACCTTTATTGCTTCGGCTACTGCAGCTCGCTTCAAAGTATTTTTTACAAAGGCACCGAGCAGCAATGGGAAAATGTGGAAGTCGTTGAAACGCGCGGCGAAAAAGTATATTTTTACAGCGAGGAAAAGCCCGCGCAAAACGACGGCGGCTATTGGCATTTCGACAGCGCCGGCAACCCCGTCATTTGGTAAACAAAACATGCGGCGGTCGCAGCGTCGCTTTATCCAATCAGCCGCACTTTTTCCTTATTCCCGAAAAAACAAAAAGCCGTCTGTACAGACGGCTTTTTGTTGCGGCGTCAAGCTTATTTTTGTCAAACGCGCGCTTTGACGGGCGGCGGCTGTTTTTGCTCAAACCGTTGAAGTCAGAAATAAAAATTTTCACACGGAGCAAAGGATTTTTTGTTTTTCCGCAGTTGACAAAGTCGGCAAAAAAGCGTATTATATCAATGGAAAAATACAGTTTAATACATGTTAGAGGAGCGGTTCGGCAAGGTAAGCGGGCGCGCGTTTGAGACGCGGTGGCGTCGATGCGTCCCGAACAATGTGCCGCCGCCGAAAGCGCGTTTGTCCACCGCAACGCGGCTTGGAGGTCGGGGTCAGTCGTCGGCTTCTGTCATAAGTTTTTTATGATGCGCTAAGGTTTTTTTGCCTTAACGCGTTTTTTTATTTTATCCGACGGAGGAAAACGTATATGAGCAAAATTAAAGCGACAATTCGTTTGAGAATGAGCGCGCACGACGCGCATTACGGCGGCAATCTGGTGGACGGAGCGCGTATGCTGGGACTTTTCGGCGACGTTGCGACGGAGCTTCTTATCCGTCACGACGGCGACGAGGGGCTTTTCAGAGCTTACGACAGCGTGGAGTTTTTGGCGCCCGTCTTTGCGGGAGACTACATAGAAGCCGAGGGCGAAATCACGGAAACAGGAAAAACCTCCCGCAAAATGAAGTTCGAGGCGCGCAAGGTCATTGCTCCCCGCCCCGATTTAAACGACTCCGCCTGCGACGTGCTTGACAAGCCCGTCGTCGTTTGCCGGGCTTCGGGCACCTGCGTGGTGCCGCTCGACAAGCAGAGAAACGCAAACCGTTAAAGGAGGCAGAAAAAATTGGAAAAGCTGATTATCACCGCGGCAATCTGCGGCGCAGAGGTAACAAAGGAGCACAATCCCGCAGTCCCCTACACCGTCAGGGAAATCGCGCGGGAAGCCAAGTCCGCCTACGACGCGGGGGCGGCAATCATCCACCTGCACGTGAGAGAGGACGACGGCACGCCCACTCAGAGCGCGGAGCGGTTCAAGCTGTGCATGGACGCAATCAGAGAGGCGTGCCCCGACGTAATTATTCAGCCGTCCACGGGCGGCGCGGTGGGCATGAGCGACGAGGAGCGCTTGCAGCCCCTCGCCCTAAACCCCGAAACGGCTACGCTGGACTGCGGCACCTGCAATTTCGGCGGGGACGACATCTTTGTCAATACGGAAAACACCATAATAAATTTCGCACGGCAGATGACGGAAAAAAACGTCAAGCCGGAGTGCGAGGTGTTTGACAAGGGCATGGTGGACATGACGTTGAGGCTTGCGGCAAAGGGCGTCATTCCACAGCCGCTGCACTTCAACTTCGTCATGGGCATCAACGGCGGAATTGCCGCAACCCACACCAACCTGCTGTTTCTTGTCAACAGCCTGCCGCAAAACGCCACCTTCACCGTTTCGGGCACGGGACGGGCGCAGCTGCCCATGGCGGTCATGTCAATGCTGCTCGGCGGACACGTCCGAGTGGGCTTTGAGGACAACGTATATCTGTCAAAGGGCAGGCTGTTGAAAAGCAACGGCGAAATGGTGGAAAAAATCGTGCGCATTGCCAAAGAGCTGGGGCGGGAAATCGCCGCGCCCGACGAGGCGCGCGAATTACTCGGCATACCTAAAAAATTTTAATCCAAACAAGGAGACGACATATATGGAAATCAAGGGAAACAAATACGGAACTCACCGCGTTATACAGCCCAAGGGCGTGCTCACGCAGGCGGCGCTGAAAATCGACAACGGCTTCGACACGGTTTACTCCAACGAAATAGTCTGCGACGTGACAAGCCTCAACATAGACTCCGCCTCTTTCACTCAGATAGAAAACGAGTGCGGCGGCGACGCGGACAAAATCGCAAGACGCATAGAACAGATTGTCGCCGAGCGCGGCAAAATGCAAAACCCCGTCACGGGCAGCGGCGGTATGTTTATCGGCAGAGTCGCGCACATAGGCAAGGATTTGACCGACACGGGACTCAAAGTCGGAGACAAAATCGCGTCTCTCGTGTCCCTCTCCCTCACGCCGCTCAAAATCGAAAAAATACTTGCGGTTCACCCCGAAATCGACCGCGTGGACGTGGTTGCCAAAGCCGCGCTGTTTGAAAGCGGAATTTACGCAAAGCTGCCCGACGATATGCCCGAAAACCTCGCGCTTGCGGCGCTGGACGTTGCGGGCGCGCCCGCGCAGACGGCAAAGCTGGTCAAGGAGGGCGACTCGGTGCTTGTGCTCGGCGCGGCGGGCAAATCGGGCGTTCTTGTTTGCTACGAAGCCAAAAAACGCGCAGGCGCAAAGGGCAATGTGGTTGGCGTCGTCATCTGCGAGGAGGACAAAAAGAAGGTCGAAAAGCTGGGGATTGTTGACAAGGCAATTGTCGCGTCGGCTACCGAGCCCGTCGAAATCCTCGAAAAAGCCGTCGCCGCAAACGGCGGAAAAGAGTTCGACCTGTCAATAAACTGCGTCAACGTCCCCAACACGGAAATGGCGGCTATTCTGCCCGTAAAGGAAAACGGCACCGTTTACTTCTTTTCCATGGCGACAAGCTTCACAAAGTCCGCTCTCGGCGCGGAGGGCGTGGGCAAGGACGTCAATATGATTATCGGCAACGGCTACTGCAAGGGACACGCCGAGCTGACGCTCAACGAGCTGCGCGAAAGCAAAGCGCTGCGCGAGCTTTTTGAAAAAACCTACGCTTGACAAGGACGGTAAAATTATGGAAACAAAAAACAAGCTTTTCGCCGACGTTTCCGCAAAGGACTGGAACGATTGGCGCTGGCAGGTTCGCAACCGCATAGAAACGCTTGACGACCTGAAAAAATACATAAAGCTCACCCCCGAGGAGGAGGAAGGCGTCGCGCGCTGTCTCGAAAGCCTGCGCATGGCAATCACCCCCTACTACCTCTCGCTGATAGATTTGGAAAATCCGTTCGACCCCGTGCGCCTGCAAGCAGTGCCCACCGCCAAAGAGCTGCACCGCTCCGACGCCGACTTGCTCGACCCTCTGCACGAGGATACCGACAGCCCCGTGCCGGGACTTACGCACCGCTATCCCGACCGCGTGCTCATACTCGTCACCGACCAATGCTCCATGTACTGCCGCCACTGCACGCGCAGACGCTTTGCGGGACAAAAGGACTGCGAGGTGCAGACAAACAGAATAGACAAATATATCGAGTACGTTGCGGCGCACCCCGAAGTGCGCGACGTGCTGCTCTCGGGCGGCGACGCGCTGCTGCTTTCCGATGAAAAGCTCGAAAGCATAATCAGCCGCCTGCGCGCCATTCCGCACGTGGAAATTATCCGCATAGGCAGCCGCACTCCCGTCGTCATGCCCCAACGCATAACGCCCGAGCTGTGCGCCATGCTGAAAAAATATCATCCCGTGTGGCTGAACACCCACTTCAACCATCCAAACGAAATCACTCCCGATTCACGTCGCGCCTGCGAAATGCTTGCTGACGCGGGTATACCTCTCGGAAACCAAAGCGTGCTGCTTGCGGGCGTCAACGACTGCGTTCACGTCATGAAACGACTGGTTCACGAGTTGGTCAAAATAAGAGTGAGACCTTATTACATTTATCAGTGCGACCTGAGCATGGGCTTGGAGCACTTCCGCACGCCCGTTTCCAAGGGAATCGAAATCATAGAAGCTCTGCGCGGACATACAAGCGGCTTTGCGGTGCCCACCTTTGTCGTGGACGCGCCCGGCGGCGGCGGCAAAATCCCCGTCATGCCGGAGTATCTCATATCCATGTCCCCCGACAAGGTAATCCTGCGCAATTTCGAGGGCGTCATCACTACGTACAGTCAGCCCGTTCATTACGAAAACGTGTGCCGCTGCCCCGACTGCACCGCAAAAGAAAAGAAAAAACTCATAGGAGTCGCGGGGTTGGAACAAGGTCAGGCTCTCTCCCTCGAACCGACGGGACTTTTGAGAAACGACAGACACGTAAAGGAGGGCTGAATGAGAAGCAAGCTCGGACTCGACAAAGACGTAATTGCAAGGGCGCGGCATTTTGCCCGCAATATTGCCGCGGACACGCAAAGCTATATCGACCTTCACACCACCGTCGCCGTTGAGCGCACCGTTTTGAGGCTGCTCGGCGTAAACGGTGTGGACGCAAACGACGTGCCGATGCCCAACGTGGTTGTGGAGCACATGACAAACAGAGGGCTGCTCGCGCACGGCGCGGCAATCGCCGTCGGCAGCGCGGTTTACGATACGGGAAAAGCTCCGCAAAAAATCGCCGAGGAAATTTCGGCGGGGACAATCGACCTGGCCAAAATCCCCCTGCTCGACGCGGAAAAAGCGCGCGTCGCGCTTGCGCCCCATGTCGTAAAATCCGTCAGAAAAATCAACGGCAACGTAAGAAAACGCAAAAAATTTCTTAAAGAATATGGAGACAAAACAGGTCCCTATCTTTACATAATAGTCGCGACGGGCAATATATACGAGGACATCGTTCAGGCGAAAGCCGCCGCCAAGCAGGGCGCGGACATCATCGCGGTGATAAGAACCACGGGGCAGAGTCTGTTGGACTACGTCCCCTACGGCGCAACGACGGAAGGCTTCGGCGGAACCTACGCCACACAGGAAAATTTCCGTCTCATGCGCGCCGCTCTGGACGAGGTCGGAGCGGAACAAAAGCGCTACATCCGTCTGTGCAACTACTGTTCGGGGCTGTGTATGCCTGAAATAGCCGCAATGGGCGCTCTGGAAAGACTGGACGTAATGCTAAACGACGCGCTTTACGGAATTTTATTCCGCGACATAAACATGAAGCGCACCATAGTAGACCAATTCTTTTCGCGCGTCATCAACGGATATGCGGGAGTCATTATCAACACGGGCGAGGACAACTATCTGACCACCGCCGACGCCGTAAAGGAAGCGCACACCGTGCTCGCCTCGCAGTTTCTCAACGAGCAGTTTGCCGCCTTTGCAGGCATCCCCGAGGAGCAGATGGGTTTGGGGCACGCCTTTGAAATCGACCCCTCCGTCAAAAACGGCTTTTTGATGGAGCTTGCTCAGGCGCAGATGGCGCGTGAGATTTTTCCCAAAGCGCCCCTCAAATATATGCCTCCGACAAAGTACATGACGGGAAACATCTTCCGCGGGCACATACAGGACGCGCTGTTCAACATCGTGACGATAACGACAAACCAAAAGCTGCATTTGCTCGGTATGATGACGGAAGCGTTGCACACGCCTTTTATGTCAGACCGCGCGCTTGCAATAGAAAACGCTCAGTACGTTTTCAACACCATGGCGGATTTGGGAAAAGAAATCGAGTTCAAAAAAGGCGGATTTATGCAGCAACGCGCGCAAAGCGTGCTTGCCAAAACCGTTTCGCTGTTGGAAGAAATCGAGCGCAACACGCTGTTTGTCTCCCTCTCGCGCGGAGTGTTTGCGGACATAAAACGTCCGCCCGACGGCGGCAAGGGGCTTGACGGAGTCGTCGCAAAGGAAGACGACTATTTCAACCCCTTCATCGAAATTTTCCTCAAAAACAAAACGGCGGACAAGGAGGAAGCGAAATGAGCGGCGGACTTTACAATACCTCCAACAAAAAATTCGACACCACTCTCAACCTCAAAGAGCTGCGCCCCTACGGCGACACAATGAACGACGGAAAGGTTCAGATGAGCTTCACTCTGCCCGTAAAAAACGACGACAAGGGGCAGGAGGCGGCGATTCAGCTTGCCAAAAAAATGGGACTCAACGAGCCTTCGGTGGCGTGCGCCAAGACGTTGGACGAGGAATTTACCTTTTACATCGTTTACGGCGAATGCGCGTATTCCGTCGACTACACCTCCATTTCCGTGCAGACGGTGGACAACGACGTCATGAGCATGGAGGAAACGGACGAATTTATCAGAGAAAATTTCGGCCGCAAGCTTGTGGTTGTAGGCGCTTCCACGGGGACCGACGCGCACACCGTCGGTATAGACGCCATTATGAACCGCAAGGGCTTTGCAGGACACTACGGACTCGAACGCTACGATATGATAGAGGCATACAATATGGGCAGTCAGGTGCCCAACGAGGAATTTATCGCCAAAGCCAAAGAACTCAAAGCCGACATACTGCTTGTAAGTCAGACTGTCACGCAAAAGGGAATACATATCGAAAATCTAACCAATCTCGTGGAGCTTATGGAGGCGGAGCACCTGCGCGACAAGGTTGTGCTTTGTTGCGGCGGCGCAAGAATCACGCACGAGCTTGCAAAGGAGTTGGGCTACGATGCGGGCTTCGGTCCGGGCAAATATGCCGACGACGTAATTTCTTTCGCCGTGAACGAAATGCTTAAACGCGGCATGAAATAAATTCAAAGGAGACAAAAAATGAAAAACAAACTCACAACGCCCGACGAATTTGCCGCCCTGATAAACGACGGCGACGAAATCATGTACGGCGGCTTTCTCGGAGTGGGCACCCCCGACTCCATTGTGGACGCAATTATCAGAAAGGGAGTCAAGGACCTGACGGTCATAGGCAACGACACCTCAGTTCCCAACCGCGGCATAGCCAAGCTGATTGAGCGCAAAATGGTCAAAAAGGTCATAACCTCGCACGTGGGCACCAACCCGCAGACAGGCGCCCAAATGACGGCAGGCACCCTCGAGGTGTGTCTCGTGCCGCAGGGCACGCTGATAGAACGAATCAGAGCGGGCGGCTACGGATTGGGCGGCATACTTACGCCTACCGGAGTCGGCACCGAGGTGGCAAACGGCAAACAGGTGCTCAACGTAAACGGCAAGGATTATCTTCTCGAACTCCCCCTGCGCGCGAGGATAGGCATCATACGCGGCTCCGTGGTGGACGAACACGGAAACGTGTATTACAAGGGCACGACCCGCAACTTCAATCCGTTGGTCGCAATGGCTTGCGACATTGTCGTTGTGGAAGCCGAAAAGCTGCTTAAAACGGGAGAAATCGAGCCCGAACACATTATGACTCCGGGTATTCTCGTGGACTACATAGTTGTCGAAGGAGAACAAAAATGAGCGACGTCAAGGAAATCATCGCAAGACGCGCCGCGCGCGAGCTGCACGACGGCGACATAGTAAATCTCGGTATCGGACTGCCCACATTGGTTACCGATTATCTCGACTCCGACATAGAGGTCATTCTGCAATCGGAAAACGGCATATTGGGCATGAAGGGCGCGGCGGAGCCGCACGAAATCAATCCCGACGTAACAAACGCGGGAGGCTCGCACGTGAGCGTTCACAAATTCGCAAGCTTTTTCGACTCCGCGACCTCTTTCGGTTTCATCAGGGGCGGGCACGTGGACGTGACAATCCTCGGAGCCTTGCAGGTGGACAGGGACGGCTCTTTGGCAAGCCACATAGTGCCGGGCAAAATGGTGCCGGGCATGGGCGGAGCAATGGACCTTGTGGCAGGCGCGAAAAACGTGATTGTCGTCATGACACACACCGCCAAGGGCGACGCTCCCAAAATACTTGAAAAATGCACTCTGCCTCTCACGGCTTACAAAAAGGTAAACCGCATTATAACCGAGCTTGCCGTCATCGACGTAACGGCGGACGGACTTGTTTTGAGGGAAATAAACAAAAACACCACTGTGGAAGACGTTGTACGCCTGACCGAGGCAAAGCTCGTTATCCCCGAAAATATAGAAACCTTTTGACTAAAACAAAAGAACACGGAAAACAAAAACAGCAGACGCATAAACGTCTGCTGTTTTTTTATTTTTATTTCTCGACCTAACTTTGAGCTATGTACCAATCGCCGCCCTGTCCGTAAGTCACAAACAACGACACGAGACTTTGATTGTTGCCGCCGAGGAGGGCTCCCGCTCTCGTCACAATTTCCATCAACTGCTGTCCGTCGGCAAGTTTGAATCCCTCTTGGAATGCCTTTAAAGTCACCGCGTTGCTGTCTCCGCCGTTTGCAATTACCGCCGCCGCAAAGTCGCTCCAATTGCTGTAAGCGCCGACGGGGAAACCGAACATTCCGTCGCTTATTCTTTGGTCCGTTCCGTCGGTATACCAGCCGTTCTCTCTCATGAAAGACACGCTGTTGTCGCCGTCCACAAAAGTAAGTTTAACTCTCGAAGTATTCACCGTCCCGTTGTCCCAATTTTGGTCGGCAGGTTTGAACGCTATGGCAAAGTTGAATATCTCCTCGTTGTTATTCTTTTTGAGCATGCTGTAACCCAATTGGCTGACGCTTGCCTGCGCCGCGGATTTAAGCTGCGCCGCAAGAGTAGCCGCGCCGTAAGCGGCGAACCAGGCTTCGTTGCCCGTTTTCCAGTTGTTGATTTTTGTGTTTTTTATGACAAGCTCGGGGTTTCTTTCGTTGCTGTTGTCGCAGTCTTCAATATGAATCGCCCCGCCGAAGCTATTGCCGAAATCGCAGCCGTCCAAAGTTATTTTCGCATTGCTCCATCCGTACAGACTGCTCTGCCAGTTGTTGTCGGCAAAACAATCGACAATAGATATTTCCCTCGTCACTTCGTTGGTGTCGAAATAATAAGCTATGCTGAAATTGTTGGCGTACACGTTGTTCAGATTGGCGTCGGCGTCTCTCGTCAAAATACCGGCATGACCGCCGCTGTGCTCCGTTATATCCTCGTTGTTGCCCTTCATTTCGCTGTTGCCTATTATATGGAGGTTGTTGTAATTGGTGACTATCTCGGCGTTTTCAAACGCTCCTCCCCTCGCTCCGAAGTTGTAGACGACAAACAAACCGATTTGTATGGTCTGTACGTCCATATCGCCCATAGGTTTGCCCTGTCCCGGAGTTGTGTTTTCGGATTCCTGACTCCATTTGATTCTCGGAACAAGCAGATTGCCGCTTTCGTCCTTTTTGCTCGCGTCCACGGTGAAGAAGTTGCCGTTGAGCGTGAACGTGTCGTCGGCGGTGACGACTCTGTGGTAAACGCTGCCCTCGGGCTTGCTTGCGTCACTGTAAGGATGGTAGTTTATCGCCGTGCCGTCGGGATTTTTCTGGTCGGCGGCAAGTTCTGCCGTTATGTCGCCGTGCAGGTTGATAATGTGCACGGAAGAGTCGTTAAAATTCTTTTTGAGTCCGTCGTGGTCATAGACGTTGACTCCGTCGTTGAGCTTGAACTCAATCTTAACGGTATAGTCGGCTGCATTTTCGTTCTGTTCTCTTGTCAGATATTTGGGTCTGATTGACAGTATCAGAGCGGAATCGATGCTCGTGTCCGCGCTTTGCTTCCACACAAGACGATATTTGCCGTCCTCGCCTGCAACCACAGTGAAGTAATCCGACGCCTTTATCGGCGCGCCGTCCTTTCTTTCAAGGTCGACCGTCACCTCTACGGAAGCGGAGTCCTTGCTCAACCTGTCGTGATAAGTAATAAGATCCGTATCCAAAATGAAATCGTTTCCGACGCCCACGTTGTAGTCTCCTTCCTTTTTGAGGAAAATGCTGTTTTCGCCCGTGTTGTCTCTGAACGCTTGGATGGTGTCGCCCGCAATAAAGGACGCCGCCTGCTCGACGAATTTGGCTTTTATCTCTACGCCGTTGGCAGTGGGTATTGTGATTGAGCCGACAGCCTTGTTTATCGTCAACGTATTGTCGTTGTCGCCGCTCACCGAATAATGCTCGTTGCCTTTTTCGGTAAAGGTGTAGGAATCGAAACGATAAGTAGTGCCGACAAAGAAAACGAATACCGTCGTCTGACTGTCGCCGCTGCCTATGGTCTCGCGTATGAGTTTTCCGTCGCCGTCCACATAGGATATGTCTGAGTCAAACACGATTTCCGTGTCAAACTCTCCAAGCTCCGTCTTTCTTCCGTTTTCCTCCACAGCGGTAATAATAAGTTTGTGAACGCCCGGCGTAAGCACGATCTGAGTGGTGTTGAGCGAATATGTCGCGACGCCTGCCGCTATTGTCGCTCGGGAAACTCTCGCGCTTTCGGAATCAAATCTCACCTCGTAATAATTCACGTTGGAGTCGGCGTTCCACGTCCACACGAAGTTGTTTCCGTTGATTTCATAGTCGCCTATTTCGGGCAGTGCCACGAACTGCGCGTAAACGCTGACATAGGAGTTTATCCCTTCGTTGTCAAACGTATCGCTGGCAAACTCCGCCGCCACCGTCCAAAAAGAGAAAACGTACCCTGTTTTTGAAGGATTGGCGGGAAGAGTTACCTTTCCGTCCTCAACCTTGACGGCGGCAATCAGCGTGCCGTCGGCGTTTCTGAACCAGACGTAAGGCGCGTCGGCGTCAAACTCCAATTCAACCTCCTCAGACTTTATTCCGCCTGCAACGGTGTAAACCGTGACCGTATGCTTGCCTGCGGAAAGCGAACGTACAACGAAGCTCGTGCCGTCTGCCTGTGCAAAGTTGAGCATATTGTCCAGCTTGTACCAATATTCCTCTATGCCGTCTATTGCGTCCCAGCTTATCGTAGCGCTCGTTGCGTCGAAGGAAACGGATTGGGGAGCGGAGGGTCTTGCCGTCCACTGCGCGTAAACGACAACCGACTCGGTTATATTGCTTGGGTTAAAGACATTTGCTCCCGCCTCGTCCGTCGTCCATTTGTCGAACACGTAGCCTTTCTTTGTCGGCTCCTGCGGCAAAAGGATAGTTCCGGAGGAATTGACCACCTTGACGTCATACTCCTTGCCGTCCACCATAAAGGTCACGGTGACGGAGCTTTCGCCTATAACGGAATAAGTAAAGTTATACACGGCTTTTTCCGACCTGAGAGCCTCGCCGTCCACCTCGTTGACCGACACGGTAACGATTTCAACGGTGTAATCGCTGTCATCGGTCAGACCTTGGGGCAGGGCAAAGGAATACGCGCTTTGTCCCTCGACAAAGTCTATTGTAGTTTCCTTTCCTTCAAAGCTCACGACAAAGCTTGCCGCGTCGCCGCCCGTATAACTCCACTCGATTGTCTGGGTTTTTGCAACGTATCTCGGGGACACGGTTTGGGGCAGCTTTTTGAACTGCGCGTACACGCTCAGACTCTCGACAAGATCGCTGTTTTCAAAGGGAATTTTTCCCTCTTTGTCCGTCGTCCAGCCCGCAAAGGCGTAGCCTTGTTCCGTAGGCGGGGCAGGCAACTCTACCGAGCCGTCCGCAATTTCCACTCTTCTGTACATTTCGTCGCCCACATAGAAACTTACGTACTGCTTGGGCTGCTCGCGGTTGACGGAAAAGGACAGGTTTGCCGTCTGTGAGGAATAATTGTTTTCCTTGGCGGTGACCTTGAAGGTGTGCGTGCCGTTGAGCATTTTTTCGGGCAGGTCGTAAGTCGTGCTTACCACAAGCTGTTCGGCGTTGTCGTCAAGCTGAATCATATAACCCGTTGCGCCGGAAACCGCCGTCCAGGACACCGTGTGGGTATCGGGGTCGTAGGCAAGGTTGGCGGGCATGGCGGGCAGCCTGTGCCACTTTGCGTAAACGACTACGTTCTGCGTGTAAGTCTTGGTGGGGTCGAAAACATTTTGACCCTCTTTGTCCGTCGTCCAGGCTTCAAGAGCAAAGCCGTCCTTTGACAGTTCGAGCAGAGTCATGTCGGGTTTTATTTCCGCCTCGCCCACGGTTATGTATTCTTCAACGCTGTCGTCCGTTTCGTACTTGGGATTGATATCCTTGTAGATGACCTTTACCGCGGGGTCTTCGCACCCGACGAATACGAAAACGGAAACAAGCAGAACGGCTATCATGAAAATTGCCGCGATTTTTTTGTTTCTCATATCTGTCTCCTTTTTTGTTTATTGAATCTATATAAAGGCGGACTTTAAGCCGCTCTTGTATTTAACCGAATACGGGACCTTCGACGTCCGAAGGCTTGTCTCCGTCCATGTCGTTGAAGTAATACAGCTTGTCCGAAAGGTTGGAGCCGTCCGTCGTCCTGACGGTAATAATCACGTTCACCGACTTGTAAAAGGTCAGCCAACCGTTGGAGGACAGGGTGACAAACTCTTTCGCGGAGTCAGGCACGGACATACTGTAAGAAAGGCTTTCCTTGCCGTAGGTCGCGTCCTCCGACAAAGTAATCATATCGGATAAAAGCACGGTGACAAAGCCCTCCTCCCCTATCTCGGGCGAGGACATCATTTTCTTGCCGTCCGCGCCGGCAGGCACGTCGAAATAAAGCTCGGTTGCAAGCACGTTGCCGCTGCCCGACGCCTGCGTTCCGAAAATTCCCACCAAAATCACTCCCGCGACGGCGAAGAAAAGTATGACAAACAACACGATTTTTTTGCTCATGAATTTCCTCCGTCAGAACTCGATGCGCTCGAAAAGGCATTTCATATTGAGATTGAACAGATAAAATCTGACCGCTACGAAGATTAAAGCCAACGCCAACGTAATCATCTGACTCCACACTCCCATAAACAGATAAAGCACGGCGGACAAAGCTCCGAACAGCAAAGCCGTAACCAACCCGAAAACTATGGACGCGGACACGTTTTTGTTGTTCTGAAAATGTCCCGTCGACGCAAACTCCCTGAGCTGCGGATTTTTTATGTCAAGCTCGAGCGACCACAGAATGTGACCGACATTGACAAACAGATAGCACAGCACCAAAAACACAGCGTCAGCCGCCGCAAGCGAGCCGAAAGCGAACATAAGCGCGGAGGTGACGACGATTATCGCGGAGGAAACAACCAGATTGGAAACGATTTTGGCAAACGCGATTTTGTAAGTGCGCCCCGGCGCGGTCTTTAAAAGCACGAACTCTCCGCCCTCCTCCGAAAGCGCTGTCGCCGTGTGGGAGTTGCTCGCCGTCACAAACGCAAGCCCTATCAGCATATTTACGCCGAACACCAGCGCGTTGCCTCGACTGCTCAGCTCTATGGAGCCGAAAATGTGGTTGACCGAATACATGAGAAAAGGCATCACGAACAAAAGCAAATAATTGTTGAGCACCCTTCCGATATTGCGCTTTGCAAGGGTAAGCTCCTTGAACAAAAACGCGCCGAACTCCCCTTTGGTTTTGTAATCCGTTCTGTGCTTTTTCTCCACCGCGTTTTCGCTGCTTGACGCAACCATACGGAAGAAAAGCGGACGCGCAAGAAAATAATTGCACACAAGAAGCGCCGCCGAAAGCGCAAGCAAAAACAGCCAGTTCAGCCCGACGTTTTTCAAAAACAGAATGTCCGCCGCAAAGGAGTAAAACAGCGCAAACCTATTGGAGTTGACAATGACCTTTACAATACCGTTTATTATCGTGTTGTAAACGGCTACAATCCTCAAAGGCTTGGGAACCTTCACAAGCAGCGAGGTCAGTCCTGCGAAAAGCAGCACGGCAACCGCGACGAGCAGCACGGCGTACACGGCGGGAAAACGACGGAAAAACTTGGACAAATACATCAGCGGGATACACAAAAGCGCCGCAATCAACACGGTAAGCGTGGGTAAAACGAAAATCATCAGCACCGAATTGACGAAAAACCATGCGGAAACGGGAGTCAAAAAGCCGAAAGCCAGAAACAGCGGCAGCAGGAAAAACAGAGACTTGGAGAACTCTCCTATGTAAAACACCGCGAGCTTGCTGTAAAAAACCTCCGAGTGCTTTGCGGGAAATGCAAACAGTATTGCATTGTCGCTGCTGTCGTAAAGCGCGCGTTTAAGCCCGATTGTCGTGACCGCAATGCCGACGTACTGCGACAGCGCAAGCACAAACAGCAGAAAATCCTTGGTCACGGGCAGGTTCACCACATATTTGAGCAAATAGAGCACGCCGAACATGACGAGAGTGCAAATGACGAAAACTCCCGTCTTGACCGCTAATTTTGCAATCAAAGCTCTTTTGCTTTTGTACCTGTATCTGTTGTCAAGCTGCAACAGCACAAGCGTTTTCATTCTGTTGAACATAATCTTTTTCCGTCAAATAGTTGTTTTGCGTCCTTTTCAGGCGTCCGCGCCGTCTGCCGCAATCGCTTTGGTGTCCGTAGCAGTGCTTGCGGCAAGGTAAACGTATTTCATGTAAAGCTCTTCGAGCGTTACTCCCTGCTCGGCAAGCTCGGAAATTTTCCACTCGCCGACCAGCTTTCCTTTGGCAATGATACAAATTTTGTCGCAGATTTTCTCCACCACCTCTATGACGTGGCTTGAAAAGAAAACGATGTTTCCGTTGTCGGCGTGCTCCCTCATGCACTCCTTTATCTGATAGGAGCTTGCGGGGTCAAGTCCCGTCAAAGGCTCGTCCAAAACCCACACCTTGGGATTGTGAATCAGAGAGGCAATCACCACGATTTTTTGTTTCATTCCGTGGGAATAGCCCTTTATTTCCTTGTCTATCGCGTCGACAAGGTTGAACATACGGACGTATTTGTCTATGCGCTTTTCCCTGTCCTCCTTTGACACGAGATACAAATCCGCCACGTAATTTATGTATTCCCGCCCGGTCAGCTGTTCGTAAACGGCGTGGTTGTCCGACACGTAGCCTATGTTGAGTTTGGCTTTCAAGGGCTGCTTGGATATGTCGTAGCCGCAAACCTCTATCGTGCCGGAGGTGATTGTCTGAATGCCGACAAGCGACTTGATTGTGGTGCTTTTTCCCGCGCCGTTGTGGCCGAGAAAGCCGTAAACCTCCCCGCCCCTGATTTCAAGGCTCAGGTCGTCCACCGATTTGACGCTGCTGCCGCTGTAAATTTTTGAAAAATGCTTTATGCTTATCATATCTGCTCCCTCCGGATTGAGCGGCTCCGAAACGGCTCTGCCGTCAAGAAGCTCTTTCAGTTGTTTCTTCCTCTGTCTTTGCTCGACAATTATTCCGTGCAGCATTGCATGGTGGTCGGCAACCCTGTACATTCCCTCGTAAATCCACCAGAGCAGGAATATCAGGACGATAAACCCGACGTACATGGCAATCCAGTAAACGTAATAAATTTTGAAGGTAAGCTCGCCTATGTTAAACGTCCAGATGTAATTGTTTTTCCACCCCACCGCAAACGCCAGATGTTTTACCAAATTGTCGCCGTTCATGAAAAAGTAGTTGACGGACGGCTCGTAATTGACAAGCCAGGCGTTGAGGACGGCGACCACAAGGAAATATCCCGTAAACACGGCAATGCAGTAGCCGACGTCTTTTATTTTAGGTCTGGGGAAAACGCCCAGCGCGACGGCGAGTATTGGCAAAACCACCAGCAGCATATGCCCGTTGAAATAGTGCATGCCCAGTTCCGACGTCAGCTGCGCTTCGGTGTCGGGCAGCAAAAGCGCGAAAATTGCGCCCGTCACGTTGACCAGATAATTGAAAGCGAAAACGGCTCGGTTTTTCAGGACAAAGGACAGGAGCATGAGCGTAATCGCCGCGTGGCAAAGATGCAGCGGCAGATTGGTAAATCCCAGCGGAAAGGCGTAATAATACCAGAAATGCATAAAGCACGCGACCGCCGCCGACGTAAGGACAAAATACTTGAAATCGGCGTCGTACCTGCGCAAAAAGATATACCCGACGACAATCATGAGCGCGGTAAAAGCCAACATAAAAATATGTGCGGGCGACATAAGATTGTTTATCGCCCCCAGCTTGCCGCCGAACAGATTGAACAGCGTGGAGCCGTGCGCCGCGAAAACGAGATAGAACGCGCCGAGCGCAAAAGTATAGAGGATATTTTTGCGTGAAAAGTCAAAATCTCTTTCGCGCAGTCTCTTTGCCAGCTCGCAAAGTCCCAGAGAAAACGCCAGAACGCACTCGACGGCAAACTGAACCTCGCGGAAACCGAAGGTGGGCAGGCTTACCGCGCCGACAAAGGCGTAGACATTCTGACGGAAAAGAACCATATCGACAAAGTACACCGCGGGCACGGCGTAGGCGACAATGTTCTTGACCGCGCGGAATTTGAACCAAGGCGCGAGAACGAGAGCAAGCACGCACATCTGAGTAAGCGCGCGCAGCGCAACGAGCAGGAAATTAAGCCCCTTGCTGAAAATGCCGACCAATGCTTCGGTTTCGTAAAAGACGTCGGTCATCGCCAGACGCAGCACAAAGCACGCCGCAAAAATCAGCGAAAGTATTTTCGCGGCGACGTTCCAACGCCTGTCGGATAAAATTTTTCCGCGTCTGAAAAACAACGTAAACGAAAAAGCCGCGCCTCCCGTTATCAGACCGGATGCAATCAGAACCGATGTCATAGTCCTTTGCTCCTCTCCTTTGTATCTCCTCTAATTTACAATCAAGCGTCTTAATTTTACAATATTGCGCCTGAATTTTGTAAGCCAATTTTTTCCTGCCGCCTTAAACTAAGGCACGAAAAAATCCGACCTTCCCCGCAAAGCCGACTGCGGAAACCCGCGCGAACAAAATCGCGCGGCGCGCCGACAGCAACGGTAGAAAAAAATCGGACTGAAATTTTCCGCGTCGAAAACGCGGAGAAAAACTATTCTTTATATCTGAGACAGAACGAATAAACGGGTGCGCAAAAAACAGCCGCGCCGTCAACGGAGGCGACGGCACGCCTTGCGACAAATCTCACACCCAAACCCCGCCCTTTGCGAACGGACGCGAAAATCGCCCTGCACGCGTTGAAAATACCCGTGCAAAGCGCAAGAGCGGCAACGGCGGCTTTGACCGCGAAATAAAAACGTCCCAGCTCGTTGAGCGCGAACTGCAAAACGCACATCATTTCCTCCGCCGCCATGCGGGCGAAAACCTCTTTGAAAAGACTGCCGAACTGAACGAAGCTTTTGCCGAAAATAGAAAAAAACAAAAAAAGCAAGAGCAACACGGCGTTTTTGAAAAAGCCGTACAGCTTGCTTTGCTTTATATCCAGATTCAGTATATTCGTCCTTTGCATTCCTTTCTCCCCGTCCGCATATATTTTAGCATACAAATCCCGCTTGTGCAAACCGATACACACGGAAAATATAAAAAACGGCTTGTTTTGCAGGCAAAAAACAAAACGCCTCTTACTTTTCATTGTTGCGTCACGTATTATTCAATCAAAAACGGTTTTGACGCCGCCGACAGACGTATTTTGACCGAGAAAAACAAAGCTCAACTCTCAATTTTTGAGATATAAGGATTAAATCCTCAAAAAATGAGAACATATAACTATGCTTAAAGACAATCTCAAAACTTTAAGACGCATGACGGGCTTGAACCAGCGTCAGCTTGCCGACGAGCTTGGCGTGAGCGTAAAAACCGTAAGCCATTGGGAGGCGGGTTACAGCGAACCGTCCTTGAGTATGCTTTCGCGTCTGCGCCGCGTGCTAAACGTGGAATACGACGATTTGCTCGAATAAGAACAAACGGCAATTTTGATTTAACAGCTTGCCCGAACAAAAACAGGCGTAAATCAGATACGAAGAAAATGCGTCAAAAAGCTGCAAATGTCAACCTTTGTTCCTAAGTAATGCCCCAATAAAACAAACGATAGCCCGAACAAACAGCAAGCGTCATTCTTTGATTTGACGGCTTGAACTAAAAAGCAAGCGTTAAATATTTGCACGAGCAAAAAGCAAAAAATATCCCCCGTCGATTTTTTCGGCGGGGGATATTTTTGAGAAAAAATGATAGGAAAGCCTACTCGGGTGTGTAATCGTAAACTATCTTTGCGTTGCAGTCCTTAAACCAATGGGTTGAAGCAGTCGCGCTTGTCGGACCGTACCAATATTGAGAAATCACATAACGGCTTTCCATGATGTAAATAGTCTGCTCCGCCGTCCAGCCGGAGAATGTGCCGGAGCTGGTTATTGCCGTGTTGGGACGAATAACAAGACTCTTGAGCGAGGTGCAGTTGGCAAAGGCGCTGCCGCCTATTTCCACCAAAGACTCGGGCAACACAATGTTCGACAACGACGTACAGCCGCTGAATACGCTGCTTGCCATTTCCGTGAGCGTATCGGGCAAATTCACCGTCGTAAGAGAGGTGCAACCGCTGAATGCAGAATAAGGTATTTCGGTAATGCCCCGCTCCAACGTCACTGTGACAAGAGACGTGCAATTTATGAAGGAGTAGTCCCAATCGGTTAAAGTGGCGGGGATGGTTATCGATTTCAGACCGCTGTTGCTGAAATTTTCTCTGTCCATACAATATAAGGAGCTGGGCAGTTTAACGCTTTCAAGGGACGTGCAGCCCGAGAAAACGAATCTTCCCATGGTTTCCAATCCCTCGTTGAAGGTCACGGACACGAGGTCTGTACAGTTTGCAAACGTATACACGTTGTGTGTGCCGCTGGCAGCCGAGGAAGTTTTGCCGAGACTCAGATGCTTCACGCCCGCGGGAATGGTCACGCTCGTCAAACCGCTGTTCTGGAACGTGTATGTTCCGAGATAGGTCAGGCTTTCGGGCAAATCGATTGTTTTGAGCGACGTGCAGCCCTCGAACATATAATTGCTCAGCACATCCAGCCCCTCGGGAAGCGTCACCGACGAAAGGCTCGTGCACCCCTGGAACAGGTTGGTTCCCAAAATATTGGTATAAGTATCTTCGACATACTGGCTTCCCAAAACAACCATGGTTTCGGGGATGACTATACTTTCAAGCGAGGTGCAGTAGGCAAAGGCGTAATTTCCTATGCTCTGCAACGTCGAAGGAAGCGTCACGCTCTTCAACGATTTGAGTCCGTAAAAGGCGTTTGCGGGGATACTTGTCACGCCTTCGGGCACCGTGATATGCTCGATACCCGTCACGCCGTAAAAGGCGTAAGCCGTGATGCCGTTGTTGAGCAGCAGCTCTTCAACGTCAATCCCTACGTCCGCCATGGCGGAAGGCACAAACACAAGCGCGCCCGTCGTTCTGTTGTAGACTATGCCGTCCTCGCTCCTGAACGTGGCGTTGAGTCCGTCTACAAGCACCTCGGTGAGATTGACGCAATCGGCAAAGGCTTTGCCGCTGATTGTCTTGACGTTTTGCGGAATAACTATGTATTCGAGACCGCTGCCAAGGAAAGCCTCCGAACCGATTGAGGTTATCGCAGACGTCAAATTGATTGATTTGAGAGACACGCAGTTTCTGAACATATAACCGGATATGCTTGTCATGCTTTGAGACAACGTCACTCTTTCAAGCGAAGTGCAGCCGTCAAAGGCATATGTGGCGGAAGTCGTCACGGTATCGGGGATAGCTATGCTTTCAAGCGAAGTGCAGTTTCGGAACATATAAGAAACCAGCTTAGTCCATCCGCTTTGCGGGAAAGTCACGCTTGTGAGATTTACGCAGCCGTCAAACAGATACGTGCCTGCGGAAACCGCAGTGCCGTCGCCCGTAGGCAGCACAATCGAAGTCAACGATTCACAGCCGCTGAACAAATATGCTCCGAGCACGCAAACACTGTCGGGCAGGATAAAGGATTCGTCTCCGTCGTATCCCGTATAGGTCACTTTTTCAAGGCTGACGCACCCCATAAAGGTCTTGGGGCCTATTGACAGCAGACCTGCGGGCAGCGTCACGCTCCTGAGATTTACGCAGCCGTCGAAAAGACTTACGTCGTTTTTGGTGGATGAGCCTGTGTTTGCCTTTGTACCGGCCTTGTGGCTGATATGCTGAACGCCCGAAGGGATTTCAATACTTGTCAGACCGCTGTTCTGGAACGTGTATGTTCCGAGATAAGTCAGCTTCGACGGCAAATCAATGCTTTCAAGCGACGTGCAGCCTCTGAATATATATTTGCCCAAGGTTGTGACGCCTTCGTGCAGCGTCACGGACGCAAGGCTTGTGCAGCCGTCAAACAGATTGTTGGGGAGAGATGTGACGTTGCCGGGGATTGTTATCGACTTAAGCGCCGTACATCCCTGAAACGCGTTTGTGCCTAACGTCTTCAAGCTTGAAGGCAAAGTTATACTCTCAAGCGACGTGCAGTCCTTGAACAGGCTGGTTCCGAGCGAAGTTATCGCGTTATGCAGCGTCACTGTCTTAAGCTTGGAGCAGCCGTTGAAAATCTGATTGCCCAGCGTTTTGATTGCCTCGGGGATTGTTATTTCGGTAAGTCCGCTCAGATTGAAAGCGTAAATCCCTATGCTTGTAACATTTGAAATGTCTATTTCCGCCAAAGACGCGCAGTTTTTGAACGCATACGTCCCTATGGTGGTCAGCGTATCTGGCAGATTGACCGTCGTCAACGAGACGCAATCGCTGAACATATAGTTAGGCAGGCTCTTTACTCCGGCGGGCAAACTGATTTCCTTTAAGGACGAGCAGTTTGCAAACAGATACTTGCCGTAAGACGCTCCCGCCGGCAGATTGATTGTTGTGAGCGAGGTGCAGCTGTTGAAAGCGCCGTTGCCTATGGATTGCAGCGCGCTTGTTCCTTCAAACTTCACTTCCTTCAAAGAGAAGCAGTTTTGGAACGCGCCCTGACCTATTTCCAGCACGGACGAGGGTATAGTAACCTTGGTGAGGTACACCTGATTTTTGAAAGCGCTCGCTTCGATGTAAAGCGTGCCCTCGGGGATAACCACCTCGGTGTTTTTGCCGTCAAGCGCCGTGAAGAAGTAAATAATCGAATTGCCCGAAGGAGTGCTTATCAACGGCAGCTCGCTGTCCACGCCGTAGCTCTCGTTGGTGGCGGCAATTTCCACTTTTTCAAGCACGGGCGCCGCCATAAGCGCCTGGTCCAGATTGGAGAGCACGCTTTCGGAAACATAGATTTCTTTAAGGCTGTTGCAGCCGAAGAACAGCTGTTTGGCAACCGTTATTTCGTTTTCGCTTGAAGGGAAACTGAACTTGGTCAACGCCGTGTTGCGGAAAGCATAGTTATATATATTTTTGAGCTTGCTGCCCGTGTCGAAGGTCAAGGACTTAAGATTGCGGCAGCCGTCAAAGGCGTACCCGTGCAGAGGACTGCCCGCGGCAGGAATATCCTCGCCTATATTTTCCACCGAAGCGGGTATTGCAATGCTTTCAATCAGGCTGTCTCTGAACGCCGCATATCCGATAGACGAGCACACGCTGCCTTCGGCGAAGGTCACGCTTTTGAGCGACGAATACGCAAACGCCGAGTTGCCTATCCTTGTGACGTTGGCGGGTATGACGACGGAATTTACGCCCGTGTACTGGAACACGCCCGAATTGATGATTTCAAGCGCGCCGTCAGCTGCGAAGGTAACCGAGGTCAGCTTTGTACACCTTGAAAATGCGTAGTCGCCTATCGTAACGACGCTTGCGGGTATGACTACGGAGGAAATTCCCGACATACTCAGGGCATATTGTCCGATTTCGGTAAGCAAACCGCCCTCGGAGAATGTAATTTGGGAAATATTGGTGGAGCAAAGCGCATAGGCGCCCAGCGTTTCAAGTCTCTTGGGGAAGGCAATCTGCGTCAGATTGTCGCAGCGGTCAAATACGGGATAATATGACGTTCCGTACTGCGAGCCGTAAACGCCGCCTGTAAGAATCAGACCGTTGCTGTCGTTGCCCTCGGCGAATGTGACCTTGCTCAGTTGCGAGCAATAGTAAAACGCTTGCTGTTCCATCGCTTTGACGGTGTTGGGAATTGTGATTTCCGTCAAAGAATTGCATTGATAGAACATATACTTGCCTATCAGCTCAATACCGTCGGGGAGAACCACCTCGGTCAGGTTTTTGCAATTGTAGAAAACTTCTGCGCCGAATTCGACGTTGCCCGTAACGTTGCCGAAGTCCACTTTGAGAAGCCCCGTATTCTCCTTGAACGCTTCAGCCCACACCTTTGTCAACGTTGCGGGGATGGTAACCACGCCGTCCACGCCCGAATTGTTGACGGGCACGGGATACAAATCTGTCACAACGCCTTCGGTTTTGCCGTAAAGCACGCCGTTGTCGGAATAGAAAGAGGCGTTGTCGGAAGCGACGTTTATTTCTTCCAGCGCGTTGCAATAGCGGAACACATACATGTAAAGTTCGCTGCCGCTTTCGGTATAGCCCAGTGAAGAAAGCGTCTTCGGCAGACTGACTCTTACAAGACTGCTGCACCACTGGAACGCTTCGGCGCCAATCGACTCCACGCCCTCGGGGATAACGATTTCCGTTATTGCGCGGCAAGAACGGAACGCGCCTGCGCTGATGGATACAAGACGCACGGGCAGATTGACCTCGGCCAGCTTGGAGCAATTGGCAAAAGCCTCATTCGATATGACAAGACCTTCGGTACCGCCGTCCGCAAACGTGACTTTTTCGAGGTTGGTACATCCGTTGAACGCGAAAGAACCGATTTCCGTCACGTTTTTGCCTATGGTGATTTCGGTGAGTCCCGTCTTTTGAGTAAACACCTTTTCGCCGATTGTCGTAACCGTTTCCGGCGTGGTGTAAGCGCCTTGCTTGGCGGAGGGATAGAAAATGATTCGGGTAATCTCAACGTCGTAAACGATGTCGTCAATTGCCGTATAATACGGATTGCCTTCGGCAATGACAACGCTCGCCAGCTTGATTCCGAAAACTCCGCCGATGTCGGCAATGTAGACATCTTTTGACAGCTCCACGACAGTAACGTATGTCGTACCGACGCTTGTCGCCGAGCTTGTTATGGTTGCAAAAGCTCCCGAAACGAAATCGACCTCTCCTATGCTGTTTACCACAACCTTGGTCAGCGTGGAAATGTTGCCGAAAGCGTTTTTACCCAGCGATTTGAGGTTGGCGGGCAGAGTGATTTCGGAAATTGCCTCCGTGGTGCTCGCCTTGCAGCCGTAAAACGCGCCCTCGCCTATTGTCAAAGCAAGGTCGTTGGCTTCTCCCTCGAACACAATGGCGGTGACGCCCGTGCAGCTCTTGAAAGCGTTTTTCTCTATCAGCGTAACCCAGCCGGGTACTGTTATGGAAGTGATTTTTTTGCAGTTTTCAAACGCGGACTCGCCTACCGTCAAAATGCCGGTGGGTATTTTCAGCGCAACCGTCATGCCTTCGGGGGCTTTGATGATTTTGGATTTGTTCGCGTCGGTAAGCATACCGTCAACGGACGCGTACGCCGCGCAGCCATCTTCCACATTGATTTTTTCAAGAGACGTGCAGCCGCTGAACGCAAGTATGTCGAAAGAGGACAGACGTACAGGCAAGGTCACTTCCGTGAGCGACGTACAGCCTTTGAAGCATTTGGCAATCAGCGTAAGATTGTCGGCTGCGGCAGCCGCAGTTTCGAGCAAGCCGACCTCGTCCACGGGCGCGTCGGGAACCGCGAGGAACACCAGCTTTTCAAGCTTGTTTGCGCCGTAGAAGCTCTCGGTGTCGATTTGTCTGACGCTTGCGGGGATATATATTTCAGTGATTTTTGTGTAGCCTCTGAACACATTGGCGGGTATGACCTCCGTGCCGAACGGAACGGTGTAAGCGCCCGAGCGCGCGTAAGGGAAGTATTTCAGCTCTACGCCGCCGGTAATCGTGTTTTTGTAAAACAGAACGCCGTCAACCGAAGCGTAAAATCTTTCGTGACTGCCCTCCACTTCGTATACGTTGACGTTTTGAAGCTTGGAGCAGCCTCTGAACGGCGAGCCAGTCTGATTGCCGCCGAGTCCCATATCGATATATCTGATTGTGTCGGGAACGTTTATTGTCACAAGCGTCGAGCAACCGTCAAAGGCGCCGCCCGCGATTTCTCCCACAGGCAAGCCGTTGTATTCGGAGGGAATGGTCACTTCCGTCACAAGACTTATGCCGGCGGCTTTCATAACCGCATACTCCTGCTCTCCCGTATCGGGATTGGTGATGAGCGCAAACTGCAACACGTCCACAAAGGCGGGATAAAGAGTTATGTCGTTAAGCGACGTCCACACGTTGACGCTGTTGCCGTAGTTGTCCGTCATTTTGACGCCGTTGCCGTTGGTGGAAGTATACCAGCCCTCAAAGGCTTTGGTCACGTCGTAGGGCACCAGCACGGGCAGCGTGAATTTCTGTCTGTAAACGACGTCCGCCTGCACTGTTTCCGAGCTGCCGTCGATTGTTCCGCCGCCGGCGGTAAGCTTGACGTGATAGGTGTTTGGCTCCCACTGCGCGTAAAGAGTAAGGTCGGACGCTTGTTTAAGCGTCGTTTCAATGTATTCCAGACCTTCCTTCTCCGCCGACCAGAATCTGAATGTATAACCGTCAAACGTAACATTGCCGGGCAATTCAAGGTCGTCGCCCGCCGCTCTGTAAAGCGTTGCGAAATCGCCCTGATACTCGAAATTGTAGGACAGGCTGACGGCAAACACCTCAACCTCTATCGTCTCCCATTTGGAAGGAGCGCCCACATTGTCGTAATAACGCACCGAAACGGTGTTTTTCCCCTTGCGGGTAAACTCGATTGACTGACTCGAAAACTTGCTTTCTACCGAGATTTCCTCGCCGTCGTTTACCTTGACGCCGTATTTCATTGCGCCCACTATGGACGACCAGACAACCTGACCGTTTTCGTAATAAACTTTTCCTTCGAGCGTGGCGGCAAATTTCTTCACGTCGGAGTACAGCGAATTTTCCGCCTCCGTTGCGCCGTTTGCTCTCACGCTTATCTGCATATTTGTCCAGTCGATGTTTTCGGGCAGCTTCAGGGTGTTGCCCGTCTCCACGAGGTACTCCGTGCCGTCTATATTGACCGTGTAGCTCACTGCATCCGCGACCGTATTCCAGCTGAGCGTGTCGCCGTCAACGGTTATTTCGACGGGAGTGGCAAGCCTCGTCTTGCTGTAAGTGAACACCGCAGGCTCGGAGCTGTTGTAGCCGTGCGCCACCGCGCGCACGCTCACCACTATGTCGCCCTGTCCCATTTCCTTCAACGACACCGTTCTGTTGAATCTCGTCCAATCTCCGTCGTTGATTTTGTATTCGTAATATTCCGCGTTGGCGACGTCGTTCCAGCTTAACGTCTCGTCTGCCTCATTGACGGTCAGTCCCGTCACCGCGTCCAGACGCCTTTCAAAAACAAAGGTTTCGGAATAAGAGGTTATGTAACCGTCGGCAACCGCCTCCACCTTGAACGTGATGCCCTCCTCGCGCATTTCGCACATGGAAAAGTCGAACACCGTGGACGTGCCGTTGTCAAAACGGTTGTGCCCCGCGACGTGTCCCGAGGAGGTGTTGCCGCACTCGACAGTTATCAGATACTTCTGTGCGTTGGCAACGCCGTTGAATTGCAGCTCGAAACCGTTCACCTCGAACAGGCTGACTCTTGCAAGCGCCTTGTTGTTGTAGTAAACCGTCGTGGTTTTGTTGTTGCAGGTTACTTCAATCTTGTATTCTCCGGCGGGCTTGGACGCAAAATCGTAGTCGTATTGCAGCGCGCCGGTAGTAAAGGGAGTTTCCGTCGTGTTGTCAGGCTTGGTTATCGTCACGCGATAACTCATGTTTACGCCCATGCTGTCCCAGACCGCGCCGTTTTCGTTCACCGACACCGCGGGAGCGTCGCTCTCAAACACCGCAAACAGCGTTATGTTCTGCGTAAGAACCTGTCCCGTATAGCGCGCGGTAAGCTTGCTTTCGTCCTCGAAATCGCTCATCCACCAGCCGAGAAACTCTTTTCCGTCCGCCGACGTCGCCGCAGGCAAATCGGTGAGAACGCCGCCCTCGTTTGTGGTGCGCGAAGCGACAGGCGTGGACGAGCCGACGAATTTAACCGTGAATATTTCCTCTATCTCATCCACGAAACGTGCGTAAACCGTCGTGTCCTGCACGATTTTCTTGGAAAAATCAAAAGGGGTAGAAAAGTCGCTGTCCTCGTACCAACCGACAAAAACCTGCCCCGCTTTCGTCGGCTGCGAAGGCATACTTGCGGTGCCGTTGTGGTTTACCGATTGAGAGGCGACCTGACTGCCCCCGTTTGTATTGAAAGTCACCGTGTAAGAGTTGACTCTCCATGTAGCCGTAAGAGTTATGTTTCCCGTAACCGTGTCCGTTCCGAAAACAAACTCGGTTCCGTCCGGCTTAACCCATTTTTCAAAGGTATAGCCGGTTCTTGTCGGAGCATTCGGCTCCTCGACAGTGCCGTTGCTTTTCACCTCGACGCTGCCGACCGCGCTTCCGCCGTTGCTGTCAAACGTCACTGTAAACGTTTTTGAACAGGCGGTAGCGCATACCGCCAGCACAACTACCAGCAGAACGGCAAGAAGAAGCTTTGTCCACTTTGTCTTTGCCTTCATATAAAAAGCCTCCTACATTTTATTTTCGCACCATACATAAATTTATTTGTCAATGTACTTATTTTAGAACAGCATGACGAATACAACCGTGCGATGTGAAAATTATAGCAATCCGAGTTCACGCTGTCAACCTCTTTTCATCGTTTTTTTTTTTTTGTAATTTACACATCTGCGATGTGTAAATTTTTTGACAAAATTGCCGTTCCGTCGTCGTTTTTCGGCAATTTTCAACAATAACGACAAAGAAAACTTATAGAACTCCGCGCAAAAAACCAATACCTTCCCCTCCCGCGGTGCAATAACAATCCGAGCCTTAAATCCTTAAAAAATTCAATGTGAAATAATCGACACGTTTATATAAACTTGACAGATGTCGCGATTTGTGCTAAAATAATTTTATGAAAAACAAAGAATTTACGCTGAGCATCTTCCGCAACGACCCCACCTTCGCCAACACGGACAAGGAGGATTTGCGAATCCGCAGAACAAAAACCTTTCTCATGCAGGCGTTGATAAGACTCATGGAAAAGCAGAGCTTCGAGCAGATAAGCGTAATAGACATCTGCAACGAAGCGCTTGTGCACCGAGCCACCTTTTACAAGCACTACAAGGACAAATACGACCTTTTGACCAACACTCTCGAAACGCTCAAAATCTATATTTTCGCGGATAACGCAAGCGAGCGCGCATATTTAAACGACAAGGAGCTGTTTTTGAACGCGGCGGACTGCGCGCTCAGCTTTTTCGAGGCGCACCGCAGCACAATCAAAAACGTGCTCAACCACAACAAGAACGAAACCATGCTGGACATGATTTTCTACATCACGGAAAAGACGCTTAAACGCTTTATCGAATGCAGAATCGAGCAGACGCAAAAGACGCCCTCCGTGCCGCTGCCCGTCATAGTTTCCTTTTTTTCGGGCGGCTTTTCCTCTCTCATTTTGTGGTGGATAAACCACGAGGACGTCTGCACCAAAAACGAGATTTTAAGCTACATCACACGCCTTGTCGAAACGCGGATTTAACCGTTTTCAACTTGTTTTTATGCAAAAAAACTCCGCAGCCCCAAAAGGGCTGCGGAGTTTTAAATTGTCGCCAGACTGCTTTAAAGAGCGGACGGCTCCTGCAAAATCAGATTGACTTTTTCGTAAAGCAGCTGCACCTTCTGATTTATATACACCTCTATCGCGTCGTCGAAATATATGTTTTTGTTGAGTATGCTTTCCACCCTCTCCATATCCTTTTCGGCGGCAACAACGTCTATGCGTTTGAGTCCGCAAACGTCCAGCGCCTTGGTAAGCTGACACTTTAAAGCGGTGAGCTTGACAAAACGGTGCCTGTCCTGTTTTTCGGGCGGAAGCGCGTCAAGCTCGGAAATGCTGCGCTCCACGTTTATCAGCATATTTTTTATGTCCTCCAAGCCCCGCTTGTCTCTGTCGTCCTTTTCAACGAATTTGTAGAACATACTCAGATACATATTGTTGAGTATGCCGAAACGCATATTTTCCAGCCCCGCTCTGTCCTTGTAATTGTGCTCGAAATCATACTTTTCGAGGATTTCCATGGCGCTTTCGAGGTAGGAATAGCTGTCTATATTTTTGTAGGTATAGTATGTGGTGCCAAGATGCCTGAGCGCCCTGACCTTTAAAAACAGATAGTCGTAGTACCTTTCCATAGTCATGCCGTCGGGGATTTCTCCCGAGGCGCCTATCCTGTTGTTTATTATGTTAATCGCCGTGCTTATCGCCTCGTGCCCCCTGCGGTTGTCGCCCAACAGAATGTAAGTCCATCCGATGAGGTCGGTGTACGCCTTTATCTGCTGAATTTCGTTGTTGGTATATTTCGCCACGTATCTGCCGAGCCTTATCCTGATGTGGTGCTGTTCCAGCTGCAACAAAACACGGTTGACGGAAAATATCTCTTCGATAATCGCCTGCGCTATCTGATACGCCTTCTCCGCGGGAGCCGACTCCATTGCTTTGAGCGTGGACGCGGAATACGCCTTGACCGCTTCGAGGTCGGCGTAGTTTGCCGATTTCTGCTTGAAATACTCGTTTATCCTGTCGTGAAGTCCGGCAATGTCCTTTGCGAATTTTTCGCTGCGGACAAGCGTTTTCAGGTCGCCGCGGCACTTTCTCAAAAGCTGCTTGTTGTATCTTTCCACTCCCCGCAGACCTTTGAGAAAGGCAAAATGTTTGAGCTGTTTTTCGCTTGCCTGCGCAAGACGCACGATTTTCATCGTATACTTTCTCGTCTTGCTCATAAGTATGGTGCTGCTCATTCCGCGCCGTATTCTCAGGTGCCTCACCAAAACAAGCGTGGTGTAAATTATCAGCGCCGCGAAAAGCAGCCCGAAAATTATCCACTTCGTGACCTTGTTTGTCTTTTCCTCAAGCACGACGACAACGATTGACACCACGATTGAAGCTATCGAAATTATTTCGCTCGTAGACAGCTTTTTCATATTACTCTCCTTTGTTTATAAAACCCCGCGCGAAACCTTGTCAAACAGCTCGGGCAGGTCGGTGTTTCTGTCGCTCCCCGCGACGGCAAAGCCGAAACGCGCAAGCTCGCAAGACGCGTCGGACACGGCGTAAGGCAAGCCGCACACGGCAAGCATGGGCAAATCGTTCATGCTGTCGCCCACCGCCGCAGTCATGCGGAAATGCACGCCGAGTCTCTTTGCGGTAATTTTCAGAGCGCGTCCCTTGTCGGCAAGGGGCGGGACTATTTCGTAGCTGTGCGGAGCCGTGCGCAGGGCTTTAAGCCCTATTGCCGCTGCCGCCCCGTCCACAATCGCCTCTGACTCCGAGTCGCCCTCGTCGACGAAAGCCAAAAGCTTGACCACCCTTTTAAAATCGGTTTCACCCTTTTCGTCCAGATACATTTCGTCGTATCTTAAAAGATTTTCATAATCCTTTTGTCCGAGCGGCGTTTCGACGCGCAGAGCGTCGGGATAATATAAAACGTAGGGCAGTCCCTTTTCACGCAGTATGCGCGCGGCGGGACGCGCCTTTTCGCCCAGCTTCGCCACGATTTCCCGCCCGCCCCTGCCGTCGTACAGCACAGCGCCGTTGAGACAGCAGCAGGGATTTTTGTCGACTCCCAGCTCGCGCGCGGTTTTTTCTATGGATTTGTAAATTTTACCCGTCGAAAGCACTACTCTGTCGGACAGCGCCCAACCGTTGAAAAACCTTTTTTTCTCGTCGGACAAAATTCCGCGCCGAGTCACGGTATTGTCAACGTCGGCGAAGTACAGAAGGTCGCGCGTTTTAAAACGCGCGAAAAACTCCCTGCGCAGCTTTTTGCCCCGTTCACATTCGACGTCGGAAACAGCCCCGTCGCGCCGCATGATTTCCGGCGCGCCGTCAAGTCCCTCATGCGTAACGTGGGCAAGAAAATACTCGTAGACAAGCTCCCCGTCGCCGTCTGTCAAGGGATAATACCGTTTAAATTCCTCCGCGCGTCTCAAAGCGGCGGCTTCGCGGACGCTCAACGCCCGCACCTCTTCTCCGTCATGAGACTGAGTATTTTTTTGTCCGTCTGCGCCATGCCCTCGCTTGCAAGCTCGCCGATGTTTTTTATCGTGTTGTCCACGCCCTTGACGACGATGCCCTCGCCGTCCAAAAACTCCTTGCCGTTGAGGCTCATGGCGTAGCCCAAAAGCCCCGCCTCAACCGCGACGGCTATTTTGGCGGCGCAGGAGGGCTTGGCTCCGTCGCATATCATTCCCGAACAGACGGCGAGCGCGTTTACGACCGTGTGGGCTATTTCGGAATATCCTCCGCCGTTGAGATACGCTATGCCCGCGGCGGCTCCGCAGCCCGCGCTTACCGCCCCGCAGTAAGCGGACAGGCGGCCTATGCCCGTTTTCTGATGTATGGTCGTAAGGTCGGCAACTATCAGCGCGCGCAAAAGCCTTTCTCTGTCGGCGCCTTTCTGCCTTGCGTATTCCACTACGGGCACGCTTGCGGTTATGCCCTGATTGCCGCTGCCCGACACTATGATTACCGGCTTGTCGCAGCCGCCCATGCGCGCGTCGCTGCCCGCCGCGGCGACGGCTTTGAGTCTTGATTCGGGAGAGTCGCCGAAGGTTTTGAGTATGACCTTGCCGACGTTTGCTCCCCAATCGCCTTTTAGCCCCTCCTCGGAAATGGCGGAGTTGAAAGCTATCTGCCTTTCGAGAATTTCTCTGATTTCCGCCAAGTCCGCGACGTCGGCAAACTCCACTATTTTTTCCACGGTCAGCATACTGCGGTCGGCGACGCAGCAAGGATTGCTCTTTGCGCCCGAGCGGAAAAGCTCTATGCCGTCCTTTTCAATCAACACCAAATTGGTATGAAAGCCCTCTATGACGGCTTTCGCACGGGAGCTTCCCGCACCGACCGTCACGCGGATAAAAAAGGTCAAGTCGTTGTCGGCGGGACGCACCGACACTCCGCGTTTTTCAAGAAAGTCGCGGATTTCCTCCTCTCTGCCCGTCGCCGCGCTCAACACGTCCAGCGCAAGCTCGGCTCTGCCCGCAACGACGCCTGCGGCGACTGCGGCTTCTATACCCTTCAATCCCCCCGTATTGGGTACTGCGACGCATCTCGCGTTTTTGATTATGTTGCCGCTAAGCTCCGCCTCGCATACCTCAGGCTCGCAGCCAAGCGCCTTTTTGGCGGCAGCGGCGGCGTAGGCAATGGCGACAGGCTCGGTGCAGCCCGTCGCTGGCACAAGCTCTTCTTTGAGAATTCTGTTAAAAATTTCTTTTTCGCAGGCTGTCAGACTCATAAACAATACCTCTTTCCCAAGCGCAACGGCTTTTCAAAAAAATTATACCACAACCGCGCGGAAATTCAATAATTTAAAAAACAGTTGTAAAAAAATCTCCGTTGAGGTATAATTTAAATCAATAGCGGAGTCCATTCATGAAAAAGATTACAAGAATATTTCTCTGCGTCTGCGTTTTCGCGCTGACGCTTCTCTGCGCGGCGGGCTGCGCGCCCGGCTCCTTCGACATAGAAGGCACCTCGCGCGAGCTTCGTCTCAACGGCTTTGTTTACCGCAGCCTCGAAGGGGCGCAGGCAACGGGGAATTATTACACCGACAGCTTTGCCAACAGCTTCGGTTCGCAGGAGTTTTACAACTATCTCTTCGTCAACAGCCGCAATTACGAGTTTTTCGAGGAGTACAAAGCGCCTTCCGAAGCCGCCTATACTCAGGCAATCAACACAGTTGCAAACGCGGCAGGCGCGTTTTTGGAATTTTGGAACGACAACGGCGGGAAAAAGCAATATATTTTGATGTTCGAGTGCGTCACGGAGGAAACCGCCGAGGAGGTTGCGGAGCTGCTTAAAACGGGCGCGGGCAGAGGCTTTTCCTGGGTGCTTCAAAAAAGCGTAAACATGACGCAAAGGGGCAGCGTGGTTGCGCTTTACACCGCAAACGCCGCAAAATATCTTAAATAAAAGGAGAACCGCAATTATGGAAAAATTTACTTACAGACCGCAAAACGTATGCCCGGTAGCCATTTCCTTCGACCTTGACGGCGACACGGTGCACAACATTTCTTTTTCGGGAGGGTGCAGCGGAAATCTAAAAGCCATTTCCAAGCTGCTTGAAGGCAAAACCGTCGATGAAATAGAAACCGCTTTGAAGGGCAACACCTGCGGAAACAAGCCCACCTCGTGCGCCGACCAGCTTGCAAGAGCGGTAAGAGCCGCTTACGACAAACAATCGGGCAAATAACAAACGGATATCCAACGAAAACAAACGGACGCTTTACTCGCGTCCGTTTTTTACCGCACCGAAAGTCTTTCGTTCCTTGCGGAAAGCGCGGTGACAATTTCGTAGTCGATTGTGCCGCTGTGTTTGGCGCAGTCGGAGGCGGATATTCCTCCGCCGATTATCCACACGTCGTCCCCCGTTTCGGCCTCCGCGCCGGTCAGGTCGACCGTAAGAAAATCCATACATATCCTGCCCACGACAGGACATTTCTGCCCGTTCACCAAAACGCTGCCCTTGTCCGAAAGCCTGCGGGAAATCCCGTGTCCGTAACCCGCTCCCACGATTCCGAGCTTTGCGGGGCGTTCCAATTTTCTCAAACCGTAGCCTATGTATTCGCCCTTGTCGGCGAAGCGTACCTGAAGCAGAGGTGCGCGCATACTCAAAACGGGTTTCAACGCTCTGTCCGCGCCGCCGATGCCGTAAAGCGCGGCGCCCACGCGCACGGCGTCAAGTCGATACTGCGGATATCGAAACAGCGCCCGCGAGTTGCAGCAGTGGGCAACTCCCCTTTCAAAGCCGATTTTATCCAGCCCGTCCAGACAATTGATAAATCTTTCGCCCTGAATGCGGGTGCGCATTTCCGACTGCGCGTCTCTGCCGTCCGCGCTGCCGAAGTGGGTGAACACTCCCGACGTTTCAAAAAATTCCGTCGGACAGGAGGCGGCGATTTGCTCGGGCGCAAACCAGGGAAACCCAAGTCTGTTCATACCCGTGTCGACCTTTACGTGCACTTTGAGCTTTATTCCGTTTAATCTCGCCGCCAACGCAAGCTCCCGCGCGTATTCGGCGCAGAAAACGCTTTGGGACAATTTTAAATAACACAGCTCCTCCGCGCTTTCGGGCGGCGTTGCTCCCAGCACGAGTATTTCTCCCGTTATGCCGCTTTCGCGCAGCCGCTTTCCCTCGTCGAGAGAACCCGCGACAAAACGCTTAACCCCGTTGTCCGACAAAAACCGCGCGAAGCCCGTCGTCCCGTGTCCGTAAGCGTCGGCTTTGACCACCGCATACAAATCAGCGTCCGCAGCCCTTTCTCTGACGAGATTGAGGTTGAAAAGCGCGTTCTCCAAATTTAATATCACTGCCGCATTTTTCATATAACAGAATATGTTTTTTCTCTCCGCGTTATGAAAGGGACGGCGCATTTGGCAAGCAAAAAAGCCCGCCTCAAAGGCGGAGCTTGATGCGTTTTCCCTTGTTTTTGCGCGTTGCGGGCGAGTCGGCGGCAGTGCTCGTCCCCTTAACCCTTTCGTAAGGAGCCGAAAAATTTGCCGCTCTTTCCATATCTTTCAACAGTTCCGCCGTCCTTTGCAACGCAGCCGAAATCTCGCGGACGTCCGCCGCACGGCCGCATTTTGACAGTCCCGCGAACAAAAACGCGTCTGCCGCTTTCTCCGCTTTCGCAACGCTTAAAAGGCCGTCGTCCGTCAATTCGAGATATATCGCGTTTCTTTTTATCGGACTGCGAAAACGGGCGACAAGACCTTTTTCGACAAGGCTTTTGACGCAGGCGTAAAATTTCTTTCGGGGCAATCCGATTTTCTCAATCAGCTCGGCTTCGGTCGCATAGCCGTCGGAACCGAGCGAAAACAGAATTTTCGTCTCACTGTCGTCGCACCCTTCGACGCGCCCCGACGCCGCCATGAAAAGCCGCGAAGAGCCTGTTGTCAACGCTTTCAGCCGGCTGCAAAAACCGTCGCAGTTTTGATTGTTCATACCGAAATTTTTGCATATTTTGTCATATTTTAAACCCTGAACAAGACAAAAGCGGCACAGCCACACTTAAAGACATTTTCGGAAATAGATTGTTAAAATCAAAATGCAAATATAAACCGCGCAATTTCCGAAAAATGCTTGACACTGCCTCCTGTTTTGAGTATAATAAACAACGCATCTCGGGGGTGTAGCTCAACTGGTAGAGCGCTTGAATGGCATTCAAGAGGTAAGGGGTTCGACCCCCCTCATCTCCACCAGTGTCGACAGAGTTTGAACACCACAAAGACGGAATATATTTTCGTCGGCGGTGTTGCGGGCTTTGTGGCATACAAGTAAAGAAAGAGAGCAACGGAAAAACCGTTGCTCTCTTTCTTTATATTACGAGATATAAAGAGTAAATTCTAATTCAAATAATCTAAACTTTAATCCATTCAGAGTTTCCTTTTTATCATCTAAGAAGATTTCTATCATTGCAACAAAGTCATCATTAGCATAAGGAATTATTTCTTTGCTTTGAGTAATTTGATATTCATAAATCTTTCCTATTTTGCCATATCTAACATATTGCATTAATTCCTGCATCTTATCATCGTAGATTAAATAGAAATCATCTTTAATCGATCTATCTTCCTGTATATATTTTAATTCGTAGTACAAGTAAATTTCTGTAAAAATTTTTACTAAAAATCTGCTAACTATATAATTGTTTTCCAATTCTTTAATGTCAATTCCTTTTGAAAAAAACATACGAGGAAAAGACGTGGAAGACAATTTATTTGCTGTTTCGGGATTAATTTCAAGGAAAAAGGAGTTTAGATGTTTATCATATTTTAGTTTGGCTATATCTCCATTAAAAAGGACATCTAGTTGTGGAACTTTGTCCTTACGGCTGGGAATAAGATGATACGATCGCAATAATTTAATACTCTCCAACTCTAAAAAAGGCTTTTCGATATTTAAAGCAAAATAATTGTTGCAAGCGTCACAGATTGTACCTTTTTCAAGTATTAAATCATCATTTCCTAATGATTTTGGGATAATATGTTCTTCACTAGAAGTATTCAATTTTTGGTTAATATTAACGGTATCAATATTTTCAGCAAAAATCAAATCACTACCGCAATAGGGACATTTTTTTAATTTATACTTGTCCATTGACTTTATACCTAAGTTTATCTGTATAAAATATATCACAAATATTCTAAAAAGGCAAGTCGCCGTCGTCTGCAATCTCTATGAGCATAGGCGGCTTTTTTAATTCTCCCGTAAACTTATTGACGGGAATATTTTTGCTTTTGTCAAAATCATATACCGCCGTTATCCGTCGGCAGAACGCCGCCCACGTTTTTGGCTCTGATTGCTGTATATTCGTGTACTGTTCTCTCAATGAGAGATTAGAAACGATATACACGGTATCATAGCAAGCCACGCGGTTATAGTGCCGTCCGCGTATGCGAATCGGCTGCCCGTCCAGATAGTCCAATATTTCCGAGATTTTGAACGAACTGCGGAACTCGTCGAGGAATAAAACTTTTTCGCCGTTGTAGTCGTCTATCCAACCAAATTCATAGTTTGTCGTTCTGTACACGTCGTCATAGCCGTGCTTATTAAAAACGTAACTCGTCTTTCCGCACCCCGCCGAGCCGTATATGTAATAGACTTTCATTTTCCGAAAAGTGCGTTTATATATGTTTTCCAAATGCGATTGCCTGTATTCCTTTGCCCATTTCATAACGCGGATAAAGCGGTTGCCGTGCTTTTTGGAAAGGTCGTAAAAACTCATTCCGTTTTCAATATCGTGCATAATGTCCGTTAAGTCGGTGCGTTCGCCGTCCTCTATAAATTCGCCGTATTCGTAGTATTGCGGGCTTATGCGCGTTTCCTCGTCCATACAATATTCGCGGGCTTGCGTTCGTTTTCCTCGTCGCGCCTCGATATGCGCATCCACGCCTATATTTGTTTTGGAAAGGCATTTTTTAATGGTAGTAAACCATTTCGGTTGCGTAAACTCGAAATATCCCTGATAATGTTCCGTTCCCGTTTCGGGTGCTTTTTCTCTTTGAAACACCACATAACGCAAATCGGGTATAGATTGCAAATAGGACAAAAATTCTTGTTCACTTTGTACGGGGTTATTTATCGTAAAACACCAATCACGCGCTTGCGAATTTCTTTTGCTGTCCGTCGTTTCGGATATATCCATAGCGGATAAATCAATCTTGATTTTATTATCCATATTGCCCCCGCAGATAAAAAAGTGTTACAGTGTTACGGGGTGGACTGGTAATACTAAGTCCACCCGCACACGGGCGGCGTTCGCCGCCCGTGTGTTGCCCGTGCCGTTCATCGGTACAGAAGAGCGGCGGGCAAAACATAAAGGATAGTTTCGCGCTTGCGCCTGTTTCGTTCTTCCGCTTGCCGCCGTTTCTGCTCCCGCCGCAATAAGCGAAAATCTTTCATAAGCTCTTTTGTTACAAACTTTGTATTCTTGTTGAGTATGCCTATTTTCGCCTTATAGTCCAAAATCACGTCGTCTGTTATCTCGCGGAAAAAACGGGGCGGCAGTTGCGTGTCGCTCTCTTTCATTGCGTTTAATATGTCTATGTTCTCGAAGATAAGCGCGAGTTTTTCTTTGTGCAGTTCGGTAAAGTCTAATTTGTCCATAGGTCTGTAACCTCGTTTTCTGTTTTTGTGCTGTCTTTCGAGAATAACGGATAGCGTTCGCACCGCGCGAGCATTGCCGCCTTATTGTTTCCCGTAACCTTTGCGGGCGTTGTATGGTAATTGCCCGTCATACCGTTGTAAAAGTATTCTTTGCCGCTGAAACTGTCAACACAGTTATAAATGTTTCCCTCGTGCGTGTATTCCGTTTTCACGCCTATTTTCGCGTTGCCCGTGTCTTTATAGCGGGCGTATTGCCGCACGCCCGTAAACTCCAAGCAACGCCACACCGTTTTTATGAGCCGTCCGTGTCGGTCGTAATAGTCGCGCTTGTCCTGTACCTCTATGACCTTATCCGCGAGGGAGCGAAAGCGTTTGTCCGCGCTGTCGTCTATCTGCGTATCCGCCCACATCTGAACGCCGACTTTTCTTTGCCGCTCGATATACCGCAGAAAATAGTCCGCAACCCGTTCGGCGGTCATTGATTTTCTACTGTCTAACTTGCTTTGTATTTCGGGCAGAAAGATTTTCGCATACGGCAGTAAATAACTGATTTCGTGAACGCCGTCATATAAGCCTATTTTCTCGAACTGCAATTCCATAGACACGCGCGGCATATAGCCCAAGCCCCGCGCAATGAAAGTATCGTCCACGACATAGACCAAATGCCGAATGTGCGGGGCAAGCGAAAGATTATCCCAACCGCCCGCACGCAGCCGCGCGATTTCCTGTTTGCATTGTAAGAGGTCGCGGGCAGATCGCGGCGGTATCATATATTCGCAAGCAAAATGTGCAAGCAGAGTTGTTTTGCCTACGCCGCGCTCCCCGACGACATAAGTCAAATAATATATTTTTTCCATAATACCCCCGTAAAGAGAGAGGGCGGGCGAAAAACGCCCGCCCCGGTGATTGAATTACTTGTTTTGTCCGCTTTGCCGTTTCCGCGTGCCTTTCGGTTTGCTTTCTGCCTGTTTCGACGGTGCGGCGGGCGGTTTTGCCGTTCCGTCCTTTTTCAGATTGTCGTAGATAAAGAAAGAATTTCGCTTGCCTATATTCCCCATATGCGCGTATGCGCTCCGCTGTCCTTTGCGATAGGACTTGATTTCGCCTGCGGTGAATTGCTTTGCGTATTCCTTTTTCTGTTCGGTCGTGTAAGGAACGTATTTTTTGTTTTCGTCGCTCATAGATTGCTCCTTTTTGGCGGGTTTGCCGTTCGTTATGCTTTCCGTCTTTGAAACCGCAACGAGGACGGGCGAACCGTCCGCGGATTTCATATATGTGCCGTTATAGCCCGTCGGAATTTTGGTATTTGCCATAGGTTACGCCTTTTTCGCTCCGTCGTCCTTTGCCGCCTTTGCGATGAGCAGTTCGACAATGGTATTCGTGGCGCGGGGCAGGAAGTAGAAATATTCGTCGTCGTTGAACATTTTGAGAACGACGGCGATATATTCCGCGCCCGTCTTTTCGCTTGTGCGGCGTTCGAGCGTGAAACTCTTGAACGGTTCAACGCCCAATTCCGTACAGGTTTGGATAAGTTCGACGACCTCTTTATCGCACCACACGTCCGCCGAGCGACCGTTTACAAGTTCCACGCGGACGAAGTGATTTTTGCCGCCGTGTTTAGAGGGTTTCGCCACGATTTTGATTTCTTTGACTACTTTGTTAAGGTTTTCCATTTTCTTTTTTGCTCCTTAAAAGATATTATTTTGATACGCCGCGCCGCACGTTGCGCACCGTTCGGCGCGGGGTTATCCGAAAAAATTTTGTTTACAGCACAATGATTTCCGCGCTCAATGTCGCGCCGTAGTTTTATTGCCGCTTTTCTTTGATTTTCCCGACAATCATTTTGATTAGCCGAAACGGCGCGCATATCAGCCACCACAAACCTTTGCATATCCAAACTATCAGTTTGATAAGAAAGGAAAGTATCGCGGGAAAGAACATAATCAGGAAAAACAGCGCCACGATAACGCCCAGCACGATGAGCAGAATTTGCCACCATTCCAAGCCGTCGGGAATATGTACGGGCGGGGTTATGTCGTTCACTATGTCGATAGGGTCGGACACGGCGGGAATGACCGTATATGCGCCGTCCTTTTGGAAAGACAGTTGTATAATGTCGAAGTCCAAAAACACGCTTTCCCAAGCGCGGTAGGCTTGCCCCGTCGTGTGCTTGTCGCTCCATAGAAAGCCCTTGCCCAGTTCGATTATATCGACCGCCGCGGAATAGTAATCGGAAGTAGCAAAGCGGAACAATACGACGACCTTTTCTTCGTCGGCGGTGGCGGTGTCAACGGTGATTGCCTCGTTGTAATAGTCGCGCAGAGCGGACACGTCGTGCGGGTTGATTAAGAGCCTTTCGGAAACTTCTTCGTTCGTGCCGTCCAAATCGCCCGCTTTCAGCGTATAGACAGGCGCGACCGTTCGGCTTTCCTCCTGCGGGATATTGCCCGTCATTGCGTTCCATAAGCCCCAGTTTATCCAGTTATCCCAAAACGACGGCTTTGTTTCGTTCCAACTCGTCAGCGTTTGCAAGTCTATATCCGCGTCGAAATCGTAATAACAATAACCGTTTTGTATCTTGCCGTATTGCGTATCGGTTTTGCGGTAATCGTCTATATCGTCGGCAAATAAGTCCGCGCTTATCGTGCCGTCCTTGATAGGCAGCGTGCCTTTGTCGAAAGACTTGTCGTAATTTTTTATCCACTCGTAAAGTGCGTTGCTCGTGATGCCGCCGTTTTCCGTAATATCCGCGTAGGGGTCGTATTCGCTGATATTGTCCGTCTTGAACAGATAATAGAGAGCGGGCGCGGGAACGTGCAGATAGCCGCTCCCCAAATTCCAACCCCAAGCCGCCATACTCATACCGCCGCCCGCGTCGCCCGCGTTCTGCCCCAAACTGTAATAGATTTCCTCGTTATACTCCGTCATTCCGAATTTATCGAAGGCACCCGTTTGTTTTCCGAGCCAAGAAAAAGCCTTATCGTAAAAGTCCTGATTGCTCGTTACGACTATATCTTTCGTCTTGTACTCGTACCATTCGGCTTTTATCCGTTGCAGTTTGCCGTAGGTATCGAATAGTCGTTTGGGAACGGCGAAATATACCGTGTCCAACTGGTTCTGATAGCCCGCGCCCTTGCTCGATGTCTTTGTGCGGTAAAAGGTATGCTTTACGTTGAGTTTGACCGTTTCCAAATCTTCCACAGAACAGAGCAGATTGTTTTCGGCGTTTTGGTCTGTTCCGTAGCCCTTTGCATAGCCCGTGAATTTGTATGTACCGCCCACGCCGTAGTCCTGCGCGTTCTGCTTGCCCGTTTCCCATAACTGTACGCCCGCAATGTCGTAACGCCGATAGCCGTTTGTGCTTTCCTGTGTCCGCGCGTTTTTCAATATCCTGCCGTCCTCGTCTGCAATGCGGAATTTATAGAGCAGTTTGGAATATTCGCCCGTGGCAATGCCGCACAGTTTTAGCGGCACGTTCGCATAGTCGCAGGGCTTTCCGTCTCCGTCATAGGCGATTGCCATATTGACGGCGTTCGCGCCCTGCCGCTCCGAGATAGCAAGCCGCGCGGGGTTATAGATATACACATACAGCGCGTAGTTTTCCATATTCAGCGCGCTTGCCGAATAGCAGTATTCCGCGAGCGTTATAAACTGAATACTTCCGTTTTTGTCGTAAACGAATTGCGTTAAATCGTATTCGGACAAATCGTCCGTAACGGCAGTATCGTCGAAATCGTTTGCGGCGTTGCTTTCGGCGGCGAGGGCGGTATTTACGGGCAGAAAGCCCGCAAATACCGTTGCCGTAAACAGTACGAATAAAGTAAGGAACAGGCAAAGCCCGCGTTTGATTTTTTCCATACCGCACCCCTAAAAGATAATTTGCGTTTGGTCTAACGAAATGCCGACGACTTCCGCATTGATATAAAAGTATGTTTCCAGATTGTTTTCGCCCGACGTTACCGCCATACGGAAGATAGGCACGGGCGGGAACTCGTCCGTCTTTACGGTCATACCGTTCTGAATACGGGAAAGCACGTCGTTCAGCCCGTAGTGCGTAACCGTAAAGCCCGTTTCCGTCCGCGCAAAGTCAAAGCCCGCCGTCAGGTTGCGCCCGTCGAAATCGCCCCAACCGTACGGCTCGTCGCCCACGGTCAGAGCAAAGTCGTTTTCCTGCGTGCAGTAGGCGTATATTTGCACGTCGTATTTCTCCGCGCTTTCAACGGTAAATTCCTGCCCGCTGTCCAAAAGCCCGAAAGCGGAATTGTTTTCTATTTTCGCTCCGTTGAGATACAGGGAAAGCCCGTTGCCGCCGATAACGGGCGGGCTGTCGCCGCGCGTAAAACAGAAGTACAAAAACACGCCCGCACCGACAAGCAAAACCAACACCAAAAGCACGGTTATAATGCGTTTGAGTTTTGCCATACGCTACACCTTAAAAGACAATGCCGCCCTGATTGACCGTAATGCTTTCCGTCGCCATATATACGGTGTCCAAGTCAAGCCCCAGTTTGTACCAAGCGTCGCACTCTACATAACCGCTTGAAATTGCGTTTGTCGTTACGAATATGCCGACCTTGAACACATTTTCTTCACCGACTTCGTTTATCGCCGTGCGCATTGCCGCTATCACCTCGTCCGTAAGATACCCGTTCAGCAATGTATAGAACACCGTATTGCCGTAGGCTCCGTCCGTAAATTCCACGTCGCGGGTATGCGCGTATTCGCTTGAAAGGTTTGCTCTGTTCATTCTTCTTGTTATATCTGTGCCTGTACCGTTTGCCGCATTGTACGCCGCGATAAATTCGTCCGTAAAGGCAATGCCCGCACAGATAAATTCGTTATACCCGTCCGCGCCTTCGCCAAGATACGGGATAGTGCCTTCCGAATAAGCGTAATCTATTTCAAATCTGTGTGTTTTTTCTACCTGCGCTTTGAACCCGCAGGAGGTAGCGGAAAGTTCCGAACCGCCGAGCGAAAGGCTGTTTATATTCAATCTTTGACGATAGTCCACCGTGCAAGTGGCGGTCTTGCTTGCATTGCCCGCCGCGCTCACCGTTAGCACGACTTGTTCCGAAAAAGGCTTTACGCAGATAAGCGCAGCCGTGAGCGCGCCCTCTGCCGTAGGCGTTACCGTTACATAGTCCGTTACCGTTTTGCCTGTTGCCCACGCCGAGCTGCCGTTTTTCCAAGCGACAGACCAATTTGCGCGCTGCATTGCGCTTGCGGGCTGTATAGTCGCCGTAATGGTATAGCTGTTTTCCGCCAACGCGCTTATATCGTCCGCACTTGCCGACATTGCTTTGATGGATAGCAAAACGCCGTTCGTTTCTTCGGGCGTTACTGTCATATTGCTTTCCGTCTGTTCCTGTTCGGCGGGCGGCGTGTCCGTCTGTTCGTTCTTGCCTATGCCGATAAAGATTGCCGCGATAACGCCGAAAATTAAAACGGCGATTAGCGTAAACGCAATTATCCACTTGATTGTGTCCGATTTTTCGTGCTTGAATAGTTCGTTATTCATTTATAAATCTCCTTGTTTTTGATTGTCTGCTTGTTTTAAGCCCGCAAAATATTCGCTTAATTGCTTTTCGTACCGCTGTATCATAATTTCGGATATTCGGCGCATTACTTTTTCCTGCGTGTCGGTCATTCCGCTTTTATTCAGTTCGCTGACCTTTACATAGAGCGGCACGTTTAACATTAAAGAGCCGTCCGTGTTCCGCAAACCGATATACGCGACCTTTTGGAAAAATTCCTGCGCCATAGTTACTCCTTATCCGCAAGCGGGTTTTCTTTGCCCATTGCCGACCAATCTATCATTTTCACCGCCACGTCCGCGCCGAAATAGTAGATAAACCGCCGCGCCGTGTCCTCGTTTACTGCCGTTCCGCTTAACAGTTCTTCTACCTCTGCGACCGTTACGCCCATATCCCGCGCCAAAATTGCCGCCGTTATGCCGTACTTGTCTAAAAAGGCTTGCAACAGTTCTTTTTTGATTTTCACTTCTTCCACGCTCCCGTTTTTTAGTAGGCGGTTTTTTTGCCTCTACCTATAAGCACGAAAACGGGGGTGTGGCAACCTTTTTCAGAAAAATTTTTTTAACTTTTTGTAAATCGTCGCAAGTTGCTTTGACAGTGCCTGATGAGTAACATTTGTTTGCCGCGCGATTTCCCGCAAACTCATTTCACCGTAAAATACTTTTTCTATAAGTTGTCTTTGCTTGTCCGAAAGTGTAGACATTGCTTTATGTATTTGCTTTTCGTCCTCGTTTTGTAACAGGACGGAAAGAGGATCGGCGGCAGGGCTTTCAAAATCTATTCCGTTTTCTAAAAGATAGTTCAATGAAACGTGCCGCCGCGTTTCTTTCCAATGGTTGCGCTTTTCCTGTTGCATAAGTTCCGCGTATATGGTGTAAAATTCGTCCGTAACTTCGATTTCGCTTATCGTGCCGTCCGCGAATATGTATTTGATTGTCTGCATTTTCTGCCCGTTCCTCGATTTTCTGTTTTTGGAAAATCGACCGAAACGGGCAAATTTCGCAATATAAAGCGCCCGCCGGTCGAGAACTAAATCTCGATCCGGCGGGCGCAAAAACATATTAAAAAAGCCCGACAAATTTTTGAACTAAACCAAGAAATTTAGTCCTTAAAATTTGTCGGGTTCTTACTCTTTCACAGAGAGTTTCAACACCTTTTACAAATGTCAGCCATAAGCGGGCGTGCGCGTATAGCCCTGTTATTCGTCGTTAGGGTATAGCGCGCACTATGAAGTGTCTATATATGAAAAAAAATTGAGTACAGCATTTTCAGCCCCCCGAAAATAAATTGCTTTACTTTCGTACACTCAATTCTTTATCGTTTTGTTTTCCAAATAACCTTATGCTTTTTCGGTTATTTTCTTTTGAATTATGATTTTACCGTCCTTAATTTCTATCGTCATTTTCGCCCCGCATTTTGGGCAATGTATTTCTATGTTCGAGCCGTCGCCTGCTTTTAATAGTTTATACCCACAATCGGGGCATACTGTGTAATAGTTCATAGGTCTTGTCCGTAGCGACGAATTTCCATAACCTTTTTTGACATTATTTTTCTGCCGAAATTCTCGTATATAAATTTTTTTAATCCACGATAGTCTTGTTTATATTTTGAATAAAATTCGTCAGGGGTATCAAAAATACCTAAATCTTCCACAACAGCTTGCTGCTGTATTGTTGTATCTTCGCCTATCCAATCAATTTGTAAATTGTTAAAATCTTTGACGGCAACGGCATAATCAAAAAATTTCCCTTTATGGTTCGGAAACTTTTTTTTCAAACCTTTTATATAAGTTTTATCGGTTATTACGCCCTCTAAACTTAACCACACACCATTGTAGTAAACTTCCGCCCAAGTATGAACAATTAGTGGTGGTGCAAATTTTGCCATAATTTTTGGCATTAAACCGCGTTGAAAAACTTTTGTAACTTTTGTACCGTGTAATCTGCAAGGAACGCCTACGGCGCGCAGTAATGCCATAATTAAAGTTGCTTTTGTGTTGCATTGACCTATGCCGTCACTTAACACTTGTGTTGCCGTGAGATTGTCGTATTTATTGTAACCGAGCAATATTTTATTTTGAACGTAATTATAGATTGCGCCGATTTTATCAAATTCATCTAAGTCTTTCCATTTTGACGCATTGATTAAATCAATTATTTTTTGCTCTTTATAATTCAGAATAGCCGTATTTTTCAAATAATTTTTCATAAAAAAAGTACCTACCTTTTATAGATACTTTAATTATAGTATTTCTTCTAAATAAAAACTTTCAAAAAGTCGCTATCTTTCATTGACGCGCTAACAGGCGTACCCATCCATTTTTTGACAGTTGCCGCAAAATGTGACGGACTGTCAAACCCTGCAAGCATAGCAGCATCAGTAATATTTGCACCATTCAATAATACTGTAAATGCTTTTTCAAGTTGGTGAAAAATGATATAACTTTTAAGCGGAACACCAATTTGTTCACGAAAAAGGTGTGATAGTCGGCTTGACGACAAACAAACACTTTTTGCAAAACTATCTATCGTATGGTCGTAACAATCGCAATTTTGTAATTTTTCTAAAAGCGTAATTATTCGTTCGTCTAAAATTTTTGAATTTCTTTTAATGCCTAAATAAGTTGCAAAATCCTGTATAAAGTTTTCATATTTCCGTTTATCATTCGTATTAAGAAGAAGTGCAGCCTTTTGTTGTATATGTTCTAATCCGTTATTATAAATCAGATAATCTCCGTCTATCTTTTTTATTAGTTCTTTTGCAAAACTTGAACTCGGCTCAATAAGAATAGATACACGTATTTTATTATCACACGAAAAAATGTGTCGTGTGTTTTTATTTACCATAATACAATTCCCGCTAATTTGTTTACCATTAACTATTAGTTGTAAAGGATTGTCAAGGCTTAGAAATAGTTGTATAACGCAATGCGAATGCTCTGTTGCGTTTACTTGATTGCCGATGAAAGCAATATTGTCCGTGTCCCAAAAGATTTTTAACATATTTATATTATAGCAAAAAAGAACACAAATAGCAAATCAATCGAAATGTCCGTGATTTTCAGCAATGTTAGCGGAATTATAAAAGATTTATCTATTTGTTTGTGCTATAAAAATACAGTAGCATATCATCTAACCGCTGTGTTCGCTTGTGCTTAACCGCCTGCGAGTGGGTATCACCGCCTTGAAAAATGTACAAGGGCGGCTATTTATCTCCCGACAGGCATAAACCGCCGTCGCCTGCGGCGCAAACCCTTGACATTTTCCTACGGCAGTGTTTTTCGGCAATTAAGGCGGTTAAGCACAAAAGCAAAAGCCGAAAATAAATTTAAGGCGCACCCCGCGCCGAAAGGAGCAGACAACAATGGCAAACGCAGTTATATATCCCCGTTACAGTTCGCACGGTCAGAACGATATGACCATAGAAGGGCAAATCCGCATTTGTACGGAGTTCGCCCAAAGCCGCGGCTTGAACGTAATCAAAATTTACCCCGAAAAAGCGAAAAGCGCGTCCAAAGACACGCACAAACGAAAGGCTTTTCAACAAATGTTGCACGACGCGGAAAGCGGCGCGTTTCAGTATATCATCGTTTACAAATTCGACCGTTTCGCCCGAAACCGCTTTGAAAGTATGATGCTGAAACATCAGTTAAAAGAAAAGTGCGGCGTGAAAGTGCTTTCGGCGTTGGAGCCTGTAACTGACGACGAGGGCGGCGAACTGTATGAAATGTTTGTTGAATGGAACGACGAAAAATATAGTCAGCGGCTTTCCGTGCGTATCCGCGACGGCTTGACGACCAGCGTGGAAAACGGCACTTTCACGGGGTCAAAACTCATTTACGGCTATAAACTCATAGACACCGACAGGACGGGCAAAAAAGGCACTATACATAAAGTCGCCATAGACGAGGAACAGGCGGAAACAGTACGCTTTATTTTCACCGAATACGCCAAAGGCACGGAAAAGAAAGACATTGCCTCCGCGCTCAATGCAAATGGCTTGCGCTTTAACGGCAAGCCATTCAGGGGCAGGACTTTCGACAAGTGGCTGACAAATGCGAAATATACGGGCGAATTTATGTTCGGGGACAGGCTTTGCAATACGATTTATCCGCCAATCATAGACAAGTTATTGTTTGCAGAGGTGCAAAAGCGGCTTGCAAAGAATAAGATTTTGGCAGGTGCAAATTCTGCGGTAGAGCCGTATTTGCTCACGGGTAAAGTCTATTGCGGGCATTGCGGCGCGGCTATCGTTGCAGACGGCGGCACAAGTCAAAACGGAACGAAACACTATTATTACGCTTGTAAGCAAAAGAAAAAAGGGTTGTGCCATAAGGCGCGGGAAAAGAAAGACCTGTTGGAAATGCAGGTAACGCAAGCGGTAAAAGACTTTTTGAGCGACAAGAAAAACGCCGACCGCGCCGCTTCAGATACTATCGCGCACTATGAGCAGCGCACGGGCGATAGCGGCTTGCGGAGCATTGACACGCGCATAGCGCAGGCAAAGCAAGAGGTTGAAAACCTTACAAACGCTTTTATCGAGGCGAAAAGCCCGTTGTTGCGCGCGGGTATCGAAAGAAAAATGCAGGACTTTGAAACATTGCTTGCCGACCTGCAAGCGCAGAAATCGCAAATCGAATTAGAGCGCGGGCGGAAAGTTACGAAACAACAAATACTTTCGTTTGTTGCCGAACTTATCAAAGGCGACCCCGCAGACAAAGACTATCAGAAGAAAATCATTGATAATCTTGTTTTGCAAGTCTTTGTATATGACGATGAAACAATCAAAGTAGCCAGTTTCTTGAATTTCGGCGTTGACAAGTCTATCGAAAAAGTACGGCTTGACGAAACAAACGAGGTTATAGAACGCCTGAAATTTGTTCAAACTCAATCACCAGTAGTCCACCACTCGTTCGTAAAGCGAACCCGTCGAAAAGTCTGTTACATTGTAACGGACTTTTCCTTTTTTATCGCCGTAATAAAAGACCTTGTTTACAAAAGTGTCGATGAGCGCCTGTCTGTTTTCGGTTTTGGTATAATCGAGGTGTTTGAACCGTTTGACATAATAGCGCAAATCTTCCAACTTAAAATCAAGGATTTCAGACTTTTCGACTTCAAGTTGCAGTTCGATTTCTTTACGCTCTTGTTCGAGTTGGTCTAATTTTTCAAGAATCGTATTTTTCGCTTTACCGTCCATAAGAAGTTGCAGAAGATTATCCGTTGCTTTTTTATTGGCGGCAAGCAATTTTTCTAATCTCGGTACGTTTCCGTTTTTTAATTCATTCTGTAAAATTTCGTATAGTGCTTGCGAAATCTTATCAATAAGTTTATCGTCAAGCAATTTAAGCGTATCTTGAATAACTGCGTTTTCAATCAAGTCTTTGGAAACTGTTTCTTGCTTGCACCCGTCTTTTTTGCCGAAACAACGATAATAGGCGTATTTCTTGCCAGTATGACTTGTTCCGCTTACGCCCGTCATAGCGCTTTCGCATAGACCGCAATAGAGCTTTGTTGTCAACAAAAACGGCTCTCTCGCTTTCTTGGACGAAGGGGCTTTATTGTTGCGTGCTAAACGACTTTGTACGGCTTCGTATAACTCATCGGATATGATTTGCGGAATACCGCCTTTAATTTCTTTATCGTGGAAAATATAATTACCGAGATAGCGGCGGTTATGCAAAATGCGCTTTACCGTACCGTGTCCGATTGTTTTGCCCTTATTATAGACCTTGTTATCAAGTAGGTACTTTTCAATTTCAATAATAGTTTTTCCGTCGGCGTACATTTCAAATATTTTGCGAACGAATATTGCTTCGTTATCGTTGATTTGATAGTGTTTGTCTTGGTCTATATAATAACCGAGCGGAATAGCACCGCCGAAGAATTGACATTTACTTGCCGATACTTCGATACCGCGTTTTATTTTTTGCGAAAGTTCTACGGAATAATATTCCGCCATACTTTCGAGTACGCCTTCCACAAGAATACCGCTTGCATCTTCCGTGATATTTTCTTTGGCAGATAAAACGCGCACGCCGTTCTTTTTTAATTTTGCTTTATAAGTTGCGCTATCATAACGGTTGCGCGCAAAGCGGTCTAACTGATAAACAAGAACATATTTGAAAGCCTTTTTCTTGCTATCTTCAATCATACGCAAAAATTCGGGACGCTTATCCGTTGTTCCTGTCAATGCTCTGTCTATGTATTCCGCTATTACATTATAGTCGTTACGCTTGGCAAATTCGTAACACTCTTTTAATTGTCCTTCGATTGATTGTTCCGTTTGAGAGTGGGAACTGAACCTTGCATATATTACGACGTTTACCATAAGAATTACTCCTTTCAAAAAGCAAAAAACGGGTATCCTGTTTCTTGCCGAAATCGTGGCGAAAATCACGAAGTGAGTCTCGCTCTTATCCTGTTCAAAAATCCAGGGCTTTTTCGACTTTTTTGAATCAATTATATTTTATCACTTTTACCCAAAAACATCAACAAATACTTGACATTTTTTATAAAAAGTGTTATAATCATTACAAAAGTTAAAAGGAGCAATATATTGATATGACTTTTTCGGAAAAAGTGAAAGCCGTTCGCAATCAATTACAAATAACGCAAGAAGAACTCGCCCACCAATTAGGCGTTAGTTTTGCAACGGTCAACCGCTGGGAAAGCGGCTCGTATAAACCGAGCAAAATGGGACAACGCGTGTTTGAAGAATTTGTAGAAAAGAACAATCTGAATCAGGAGAATGAAGAATGAAAAAGTCAATCGATGTACAAGGTTACCCTATCGGCATAAAGGGCATAGAAAAGGAAAACTATATTTCTTTAACGGATATCGCGCGTTTTAAAAATCCTGAAGCGCCTGCCGACGTAGTTAAGAATTGGATGCGTACCCGTGCAACGATAGACTTTCTCGGTCTATGGGAAGAACTCAATAATCCGAACGTTAACGTGGTCGAAATCGACCAGTTTAAAAATCAAGCGGGTGCCAACGCTTTTACAATGTCGCCAAAAAAATGGATTGAAGCAACTAATGCAATCGGCATCTATTCTTCTTCGGGCAAATACGGTGGCGGAACTTTCGCTCATCAAGATATAGCGTTTGAGTTTGCAAGTTGGGTTTCGGCTGAATTTAAGTTATATTTAATAAAAGAATTCCAACGACTGAAAATCAATGAACAAAAAGAACTTGAATGGAACAGCAAGCGCGAACTTGCAAAAGTGAATTATCATATCCATACCGATGCAATTAAAAGTAATTTAATAGTTCCGACTTTAAGCGATTGGCAAATCAGTTTTATGTACGCGTCGGAAGCGGATATACTTAACGTTGCTCTATTCGGTAAAACGGCAGCAGATTGGAGAAAAGAAAATCCCGATAAAAAGGGAAACATACGCGACTACGCAACAATGGAACAATTACTTGTAATAGCAAATATGGAAAGTTATAACGCTATTTTAATCGCACAGGGATTACCGCAATCCGAACGGTTGAAATTATTAAATGCAATGGCTGACAGCCAAATGCAAGTATTGCTGAATAGTCCTAAAAGATTGAAATAAGTGAACCAGATTACTTAAAAATCCCATTATTTAGGGAACAGTATAAAGGCGAGATTCACTTATTGTAAATCCCACCCAAAATAAACACAAACGGGATACCCGTTTTGAGAGCAAAAGGAAATACTATGATAAATAAAAGTAATTTTAAAGATTTGATTATAAAACTTGGCTTTACGGATAACGGCACATTATTTGTAAAAGAATTCGCCCAATTTTCTTGTTCATTGTCCGTCGATTTTGTAAATGAGAAATTAATCTACCCGACATCTATCGTCGGCAGAGAGCGCAACGATTCTTTTAGCCAAGACGAAAATTTCGTTGTGTTTGAATGTGTTAACCGCCTTTTAGAAAAAGGCTATCGCCCTGAACATATCGAACTCGAAAAAGTTTGGACATTGGGGCACATTCAAAAAAGCGGACGTGCCGATATTTGCGTTTACAATAAAGATAAGTCCGCAATGCTTTTTATAATCGAATGTAAATCCGCAGGCAGAGAGTATAACAAAGCCTTGAAAAATACTTTAAATGACGGGGCGCAGTTATTTTCTTATTGGCAACAGGAACAATCGACTAAATGGCTTTGCCTTTATCAATCCGATTATGCGAATGATGAAGTTAGTTACAAAGCGACTACAATCAATTGCTCTGACGATAAGAATATAGAAGATTTAGCAAAGAAAGATAAAACTATAAAACTTTATTCGTCCGCCTTTACTGCGCCAGAAAAATATTTAGTATGGAAAGAAACTTATAACCTGCAAATTCTTGATAATATCATTTTTGCAGAAGATACGGTTGCATACGAAATCGGAATAAAGCCTTTACGTAAAAAAGATTTAAAAGATTTTTCGCCAGAAGATAAAATCGTTAACCGTTTTGAAGAAATATTACGCCACAATAACGTGAGCGACAAAGAAAATGCGTTTAATAGACTTATCGCTCTTTTTATCTGTAAACTCGTAGATGAAATCGAAAAGTCCGATACGGACGAAGTGGAATTCCAATATAAACTCGGCACAGATACATACGAAAGTTTGCAAGATAGATTGCAAAGACTTCATAAACAAGGCATGGACGAGTTTATGAAAGAGAAGATTTTTTATGTGGAAAACGATTACGCCGAAAAATTGTTTTTGCAATACACCGGTTCAAAAAGAAAACAAGCAATAGAAGATTTAAGCAAAACAATAAGAATCTTAAAATTCTACACAAATAATGACTTTGCGTTTAAAGACGTACATAACGAAGAACTTTTCTTCCAAAACGGCAAAATATTAGTTGAAGTTGTTCAACTTTTTGAAAATTATAGAATTGTCTATCCTGCAAAACATCAATTTTTAGGAGATTTGTTCGAGCAATTATTAAATAAAGGTTTTAAGCAAAACGAAGGACAATTTTTTACCCCTACTCCTATAACCCGTTTTATATGGGATAGTTTGCCTATTGAAAAAATTATTAAAAACAAAGACAAATACAATTTGCCGAGAGTTATCGACTATGCTTGCGGTGCGGGACATTTTTTAACCGAAGGCGTAGAAGCAATCAATAGCTATTTTGAACATATCGGTAATGCGGCATTAGTGCAAAATAATGCGTGGGTTGAAACCAATATTTATGGTATTGAAAAAGATTACCGCTTAGCTCGCGTATCAAAAGTTTCAATGTTTATGAACGGCGCGGGCGGAGCAAATATTGTTTTTGGGGACGGACTTGAAAACTATCCCGAAAAACAAATTGAAGCAAATTCATTTGACATTTTGGTCGCCATTCCGCCGTATTCCGTTGAAGCGTTTAAACCGCATCTAAAATTAAAAAATAATTCTTTTGAATTGTTAAAAATTATATCCAATAACGGATCGGAAATTGAAACGTTATTTGTTGAACGCATAGCTCAACTTGTAAAGCCAAAAGGTATCGCCGCCGTATTGTTACCTTCTTCTATACTTTCCAATGCTTCATCAAGCTATATCGGAGCAAGAGAACAGTTTATAAAACATTTCCTTATTCGCGCAATTGTCAGTTTGGGTTCAAAAACTTTTGGGGCAACCGGTACCAATACAGTAATTATGTTTTTGGAAAAACGTGATGAACCGCCCATACAAGAAAAATTAGTCGAAGATAGCGCTAATGCAATCCTTTCTAATCTTAATTTAACGGATTGGATTGATAGCGAAATCAAATTACAATATCTATCTCAAATTGGCGTTGCTGATGATGAATACGCTGTATTGATTGACGAAAATCAAGATATAAATTTATTGCAAGAATCCGATTATTTTAAAGGATATTTTACCGAATATAACAAAACCAAAAGAAAACAAACGGTAAGAGCGTTTATAAAAGAACGGGAATTTAATAAACTCAAATATTTTGCTTTGGTTTACAAGCAAGAAACTTTAATAATATCTGCTCCTGCAGACAATAAAAAACAAAAAGAATTTTTAGGATATGATTGGAGTAATCGCAAGGGTGCCGAAGGAATCGTTATCAATAAATTCGGCGGAATGATGTTTGATGAACAGAATCGATATGCAGAGAACACATTAGCGTTTCTTATTAAACAATCATTTTTTGACAATAAATTGTCTTTGTCCGATAAAGAACATTACTATGCATATTACGAATTAAAAAATTTAATAGATTTCAGTAGATTGGAATTTGATAAGGCAATTAAAATTGTTGTTGCAAAGCAAATTGAATTTACTAATATATATCCTATGATGCCTTTATATGATATTTTAGAACCTATGGGTGGTCTTTGGACAGGCAAAAAAGAGCCTTTCAAGAAAGTTAAAGTTATACGTAATACCAATTTCACAATGAAAGGTTATTTATCTCTTGATAATGTTGCCGAAATAGACGTCGAAGAAAAAAGTCTTTTATCGAGAACACTTGAAAAGGGTGATATAATAATTGAAAAATCCGGTGGTAGCGAAACCCAAGCAGTTGGCAGAGTTGTTTATTTTGATGTGGACGGAGAGTATTCCTACTCCAATTTTACAGCAAGATTACGAGTTAAAAACGCAAATCTGTTATCGAAATATGTTTTTGTTGTATTAAATAACATCTATCAATCAGGAATAACATTTGAATACCAAAGCGGTATGGGTGGATTGAAAAATCTTGATTTAAATAGATATTTGACTATTAAAATTCCAGTACCACCGCTTGATATTCAAGAAAAGATAATTGCGGAATGTCAAAAAGTTGATGAAGAATATAATTCTACGCGTATGACTATCGAAGAGTATCGTAGAAAGATTGAGAAACTATTTCGCGAACTCGACGTGATTTCTGGGGGGGGGTATGAGTTAAGATTATCTGATAAAGATATTTTTAATTTGTTTATCGGGAAGCGTGTATTAAACAGCGAGCTTGTCAAAACCGGATTACCCGTATATAGCGCTAATACTTTTGAGCCTTTCGGATATATCAACTCGGATATAGTTAAAGACTTCTCTACGCCTTCGGTTATTTGGGGAATTGACGGAGATTGGATGACGAATACTCTACCTTCAAATTATGCGTTTTATCCAACGGACCATTGCGGTGTAATTCATTTGAAAAAAGGCAATGTAATTGAATACAAATATTTGGCTTGGTTGCTTTTGCAAGAAGGTAAAAGGGCGCGGTTTTCAAGGTCGTATCGGGCTTCAATTGATAGGGTTAGTCAAATAAAAATAACCGTTCCGCCGTATGAAATACAAAAAGAAGTTGTTGCTCAAGTTGATGCTTTAGAACAACAAATAGCAGAATTGGAATTCAAACTGATTTCAATTGATAAAGCTAAACAAAACATTATTTCAAAATATTTAAATTGATTGGAGACAATTATGGAACAACCAGAATGGCTGGATGAAGCGTTGGCTTGTTACGAAGAAGAAAAGTCAAAAAATCCCGACTATCTTTCTTTTGATAACACAATGATTAAAGCCTTTGCCCGTCGAATCGTCGGACAAATAAAAAAGCAAATGAAACTCGACAACGAGCAATGCGAATTGCTGTTAAGTGCAATATTTAAAAGGAGATAATGAAAAATGGCAGAAGCCCTTACAGGCGTAAACGGCTCAATTATTAAATGGGCTCGCGAATATTACAATATGTCGCCAATTGATGCGGCTTGCTCTATTGGTATTGATTTAGAACGATATAAAAAATGGGAAGAAGGAACTGAGTTTCCCACATACGCAAAGTTAAAACAAATAAGTGCTGTATTTCATAAGCCTTGCGCCATTTTCTTCTTTCCTACTCCACCAGAATTGCCAAGTATAAAAGGGGATTTGAGAACTCTTTCATCTTCCATTGTGGATACTTTAAGCAAGAATGTAGTTCTTCAATTTGAGAAAGCAAAAGTATATCAACTTAATTTGCAAGAGTTATATGGTAGTCGTGAAAGCATACTTGAAAAGTATCAAAATTTACAATTGGACAGAAATGCGCTATGCAAAACATTAAGACAGCAATTTCAATTTCCAGTTAGCGCACAAAAAGCAAGAAAATCCGATAAAGTAGTTTTTGAAATATTTAGAGAAAAATTTTATAATTTAGGCATTTATGTTTTTAAAGATGCTTTTAAAGATAATAGCATATCCGGACTTTGTGTTAACGATAAAAATTATCCTATAATTATAATAAATAATGCGATGTCATTTGCACGACAAAATTTCACATTGTTCCACGAGTTATATCATCTTATTTCTAATACGAGTGGCGTGGAAATTATTCGCGATGAATACTATAATGAACTTAATGACTCTCAAAAAGCAATAGAGAAAGAATGTGATTGTTTTGCAAATGAATTTTTAGTACCTACAACAGATTTCGAACTTGAATTAAAAAAACAAGAAATTACAGAAAAAAGAATTGCAGAATTAGCAACATTGTATTCTGTTAGTAAAGAAGCAATTATGTATAAACTATATGCGCTCCATATTATTTCAGCAGATGACTATGCCGCTTTGAAAGAATATTTTTACGGAGATGCTATCCGAAGTAAACAAAATAATGGCGACACAAAAAGCAGCGGAAATTACTATTTTACAAAACTTTCATATTTGGGGCATCAATATACTGGCGAAGTATTTAGCCAATATTTTTCAGGCAAAATTGATACTTACCGCGCAAGTGAAATGCTATCAAGTAAAGTAGAACATCTCTCTAAATTGGAAGCGACATTTTTTAGGGGGATTAAATAATGATTTATGTTATTGATACTTGTGTCTTCCGCAAACTTTTAGATCATTTACCGCGCAAAGGTAGTTATTTCGAAAAAGTATGGAATAAATTTGAAAATGGAATCGAAACAAAAATTTATATTTCCGTAGATGAATGCTTTAATGAACTTGATAAGCATTACGATGATAAAAGTTCAAATGCTCTATGGTTAAAAAAATATAAGGATATGTTCCTGTCTCCCACAAACGATGAATCTTTAATTATAAAGGAAATTTTTACATCCGCTAAAATGAGAGAAAGCGTACATACAAAAAATATTCTTGATAATAGACCTTCTACAGATGTGTTTTTAGCCGCAAAGGCAAAAACAACAAATGCCATCGTGGTAACAGTAGAATCATACAAACCCAATTCTGCACAATTACCAAATATATGTGAAAAAATTGGAGTTCAATTTATTAGTTATGACGATTTTATGGAAATTTTAATGCAAGATGAATGATTTATCAATCCACGCGCTTCGTCTGTTTGTGATTAAAGTCAGGTTCGCTTTTGAGAACGGACGTTCCACCACAACAGGGGTATACGCACGCTTTTGACAGGTGTGCGTATTTCTTTTGTTTCGTTCCGCTGCTTCTCGACAAGACGAAAAAGCCCGTTAAGAAATAAATGTGTTTTTTCTCAAACCGTGCGCCGCTTTGCGGATTTTTGTCGCGCGGCGGTTTGCGAACTTTGGGTGAAAAAGCGGAAATTTATCTTTTCGAATGTACCGTTTAATCAAATTCAGCTTTTCCCGCCTTAAATACTACAACATAATTTAATTAAAATTTTTCCGCTTTATTTTATAAATAAGCTAAAATAATTGCAAGATTCGCCGAACAGGAGGAAATCCACCATGACAAATGAAAATCAAAAGAGACAAAAAGAAGAAGAATCGAAGCAGAAGCGCCTTTTGAAGGAATCGAGGCAAAAGGCAAAAGAAGCGGAAAAAGAGAACAAAATCAGACAAAAGGCGAAGGAAAACGCCAAACGTCTCGCGGAGAAAAACTCGACGGATTTGCCGCCCGCAACAGCGTCGGAAAAAGCGCCCGACAATGAAAGAGCAGCCGACGTCAAGCCTGCCGGCGACGAAATCTCAACGCGCGGTCAAGTCGAGTCGGACACTCGGCCCTCCGAAAGCTCGGACGAGGAGCAAAAGAAAAAGCCCGTCCACAAAAACTATCACGTCTCTTTGCGCGACGACGGAAAATGGCAGGTAAAATTCGCAAAGGGCGAAAAAGCATTGAAACTTTTCGACACGCAGGCGGAGGCCATAACATTTGCGAAGGAAAAGGCGAAAAATCAGGACGGAAACATAACCATTCACAAAACGGACGGAAAAATCCGCAAACAAAATTACAGCAAGCGCGACTGACGGCTGCCGTCGTCCGTTAAGCTTTGCTTCAAGAAAAATCACGGTTTTAAAAGCAGCTCGCTTTTGCGGGCTGCTTTAATTTTGTGTTAAAACTTTCTTCCCGCCCCGAAAATTCAGCCTGTCCCCTCGCCGTCGGCGTCCTCTCTCTTCAAAACCAGAGTTTCCCCGAAAATCGCCGAATCGCAAATAAGTCTGTCTCCGTCCACGCGAAAGCTGATGAAATAACTCGTCTGCGCGCCTTGAAAATAGACGTATTCCACTACAAGAAGATTGTCCTTTGCGTAAAAGCCCACAATCAAAAGCTCCGTTTCCGAGTCCCGCGCCTCGTAGGTGAGCACGCCTTTTCCGTCAAACGTAATGTCGAGCACATAAGAAACCTCGACTGTTTCGCCGAAAAAATCCGCCTGCGCGACGCCCTTCCAGACGCCCGCCAGCTCGGCGGGGTCAAACAAAGCGTCGGGTGTTTTTTCGAGTTCGAGCGTTTCGTCGAAAAACGCTTTTTGCGAGCTTAAACCTATGCCGTCCCAAACAAAATCAATACGCCGCGTCTGTTCTCCGTCTTTAAACGACACGATAACTCTGTTTTCTCCGTAAGTGAAAACTTCTGCCTCCCCGTCGGAAAAAGCGCAGTCGTCTCCCGTCACGAAAAAAACCGCACCGCCGTCCCCGTCTATGAGTAGGCAATAACGCACGTCTCCCTTTTCCGTCGCGCTCCGCCCCGTCCACTCTCCGCAAAGTCCCTCGAATGCGTCGGTTGACTCCCACCTCGCGCAGAGAAAAACATTTTCATATATCCCCTTTTCGAAATCGAAAGGAGTTTCGCTGCCCTCCTCATACCAACCGAGCAGAACGTATCCGAAACGATAGCTTTCGGGAAAGACCGCCTTTCCTCCTTTTTCCACAAGCTGACTTTCCGTCTCGGTGCCGCCCGCCGCGTCGAAGCAAACGCGAAAGCTGTTGACGCGCCACTCCGCCTTCAAAGTCATGCTTGACAGGACAGGCTCTTCAAACGAAAATTCCTCTCCGTCCTCCTTCCGCCAGCAGACAAAATCAAAGCCCTCCTTTTTCGGAGCGGACGGAGCTGCAATACACTCGCCCTTTTCGGCAATACGCGCGGGCACCACGCTGCCTCCGTCGCTGTCGAAGTATACCGCGACTCTTATCGTCTCCCATTTTGCAACCAGCGTCAAGGATTCAAAAACGGGCAGTGAAAAATCAAAAGGCTCGTCCTCTCCCTGCCTGTACCAGCCCGCAAACGCTTTGTATCCGTTCTGCGGAGCTTCGGGAAGAGAAGCGCAGCCGCCTTTGTCGAACGTCTGAAAAGGCACGGCAGTACCTCCCGCGCTGTCGAACCTCACGGTCACTCTCGCGTATTGCCAAACGGCGACAAGCGTTACGTCCTCCGTTATCGGCTGCGAAAAATCAAACTCCGCGCCGCTTTCCTTTTCCGTCCAACAGGAAAACTCGTAGCCGTCCTTTTGCGGAGTGTAATCCTGTACGACCGAGCCGCTTTTCACGGAAACCGTTTTGGTCGCGCCGCCTTCGTCGAAGGTTACCGTAACTGTGCGCCCGCAGGCGACGGCGAAAACAAGCAGCGCAATCGCCGCCACAACCGACAGCAAAATTAAAATAAATTTTCTGTTCATAACCTACTGTCCTCTCGTGTGCAAATAATTTACAAGCATTTTACACCGTATTCCGAATTATGTCAATATTGGGCGTTTAAATGTGTATTTTGTTTTAAAAAATAATATTTTGACAAATTATTATTTTTAAAGTCAAAAAAACGCGCCTTAACGGTGTTTTGATGCCTGCGTCGCGTTTTAATGAGAAAAATGTCGATGTTCAATCGTCATTGCGGAGGCGCGGATAAACGAGACTGCCCCTGATTCTGTCTACGCCCGCCTTCAAAACGGCGCTCATATCGAACAGCGCAAACTGCCGCCCGTTCAAGGTATCCAGATAACAGTATACCTTTCTGAGAATTTCCTGCCTGCGTTTAAATCCGACATAAGGATGAAAGGACAAAACGAACACGCTCGCGGAAAAATCCGCGCCGAGCGTTTTGCGCACCAGATAAATTTTTTCCAAATCCTTGCCGCAGACCGACAGGATGTGGCTTACAATTTCGTCGAGAAGCTGTTGAGGAATCCCGTCCTCGCGCGACAAACGGTCGCTGCGGGCAAGCGTCGAAAGCTTCGAATATCGGTCAACGCTTTTCTGCGCCAGCTCCGTCGCCCTTTCCCTGTGCCCGTCAAGACCTTTTTCTTCCCCTTTGAGACAAAAATATCTGCCCAGCACCTGAATGCCCTCCTCTATGAAATTCTGATTTTCCATTGCGGTGTAGACAAGTTCGACGCCTTTTTCGTCGTATCGGCTCAAAAGCATACAGCCTTTTATATAATACCCCATGCAGGAGGCGGGACGGGGCAGCTGCTCGATTACGCGCTCGCACAGCCTTTCCGCGTCGGAGTTTCTGCCCAACCTGCGCAAATCCTGAATCAGGTCGTAATACTCGTGCGCGACAAGGGGACAATTTGCCTTTTCCCACTCCTCCACGCGCAAAGCGGGCTTGAGGAAATTCTTTTCGCGCTCGCTTGCGTAAGCATCTCTTGTGCGGGCATATACGTATTTTTCCATTTCCTCCATGGCGGCAAGGCAATCCTTAGCCAATTCGGGAGACTTTTGCTCGTCGCACAAAACAACGTTTGTCACTCCGAGCGTTTTAAGGCGCATACTCAGCGTCGGGTGCGACGAGGAGCGGGAAAGTATTTCGTCAAGCTCTATTTTGAGCCACTCCTCCCTGCGGATGCCAAGCCTTTCGCGGAACGCCTTAACGTAACGCTTCAAGCAGTCCTCGGGCGCGTTTTCCTCCTGAAATGCAGGCGGCTCGTCGTAGCCGCCCTTTTCCCACTCGTACAGCTCGAAAAAACCCAGCTTGGCAAGACCGGAAGCGCCTTTTTCCGCGTTTCCGTACCGCGCAATCGCGCTGTCGGCTTCGTTTTCTTTCAGAATGGACACCGTATAGGCGTAAAGCTCGTAGTTCAACAAATACAGCGCGTCCAAAAATGCGAACATATAGGGCGTGAGGGCGTAGAGGGCGTTTTCGTTTCTGTCTTCGCAAAGCCAGACGTAAAACCTTCTTTCCGCCGCCGCGGCGTCGGACTCCCCCTTCAAATGCGCGAACTCGTGCAGCAAAACCGCGTAAAGCTCCTCGTCCGAAAGCATGTCCAACAAAATCGCCCCCAAATCGAGAGAAATGACTCCGTCCATATCGGCAACGCCGGCGTTTACGCCAGGATTGAGAAAAATTTTTATTTTCCCGCGACAACCCAAAGCCGCCGCGGCTTTTTTCGCAAGGGCGTAAACCGTCGGATAGTGAAGAAAGGAAATATATTTTTTGCCGAAGTCGCTTAAAAGCGTCTTGATCGAAAAGCGAATGCGGGAAAAGCCGAACGTACAGCAATACGCTGCGTAAACGCCTATCAACACGGCAGCGCCGTTGCCCGCCAGAGCGCCGCCGCAAAATGCCGTGCACGCGCCCGACATACCCAGACAAACCGCGTACCAATCGGAGCGAAAACGGATTCTTCTAAGCTGTTCGAGCAGCTCCTCCGACTTCTGTCGGGCAAATTCTCTGTGGGAATACAGATATTCCTGTCCGTCTTTGAGCTTCATTTTTTTCAGTTTTTCAAAATACTTTTTGCGCAGAATGAGATTTACAGACAAAAAAAGCACGGGAAAGACGAAAGAAACAACAAGCAGCGCCACAAGAAGCTTTTCCGCCCGCCACGCGACGCCGTGCAGCAGGCAGCCTCCCGCAGCTGCGACGCCTGCCGTCGTCAACGCCCCCAAAAAAAGCAGACAGTCCTGAAAACGACGTCCGACACTCTTTACAGGCATATTTGCCCCTCCTTGTCTCAGATGTTTTCTGCATTATAGCACACAGCGCGCAAAAAAGAAAGAATTTTGTCGATTTTTCAAAATTTTCCCAAAGCGCGCTCGAAAAACGGTTTAAGTTTAAATGTTTAAGTCAATACTGTCTTTATGCTTATCAAACTGATGCAATTTGTAGAGGAAAAGGTCGCCGAGGGACTTAGCGTCGCGCAGGCTCTCAGACTTTTTTCGCACGAAAACAAGCTCACCATGCAGAGCGTCAAGCAATGCTTCGACCAGATGCTTTCAAGCCTTTGCAAACACCCGAAGCTCGCCAAGCGTCTCGGAGTCAACCTCGAGGCTCTGACCAATCCCGCCAACAAATACTCCGCCAAAGAGCTTTTAAACTATGTGTGCAACAATCCCTGCGCAACGCCCATGAAATGTATGTACGACCTTGCCTTCGGGGACAGAGAGCTTGCCAAAAAGCTTTTGAGGAGATATCTTACGTTTTTCACTTATACCCGTCCCGTGACGCCCAAACGCGCTTACGCCTCCTCCGCTTTGGAGGTGCAAGCCAAATACTTTATCAACCACCTGAACAAAACCGCAAAATAGACAATAAAAAATACCGACCGAATTAGGTCGGTATTTTGTTTTCGTTTTCCTGTCTGTTTTTTCGTTTGTCTTTGAAATAGTCCGTCAAAAGTCTTGCGCAGCGCTCCTTCAAAAAACCGCCCTCTACAATCGGCCGGTGGTTGAACCGCACGTCACCCGTCAGATTGTAAAGCGAGCCGCAGCAGCCCGCCTTTGGGTCTGACGCGCCGAAGTAAACCGCGTCGATACGCGAATTGATTATCGCGCCGGCGCACATTGGGCAAGGCTCAAGCGTCACGTACAGCTCGCAGCCGACAAGCCTCCAACTTTTTAGCTTTCTGCACGCTTTTTCTATGGCAAGCAACTCCGCGTGCGCCGTGGCGGACTGTTTGTTTTCCCGCCTGTTGTGCGCGCGCGCGATAATTTTCCCCTCGCAGACGACAACGGCGCCGACGGGAACCTCGTGCTCGGCGGGCGCCTTGTCCGCCTCTTTGAGGGCGTCAAGCATGAATTTTTCTTCGTATGCCATAAAAAGCTCCCTTTTTGCGTCAAACAAGACGTCAGCGCTCGCTTTCTCTCCCTTCGCGCACGTCCTCGTCCGGCAAAACTCTTCTTTTTTGTATTCTGTCCTCGCGCGCCACCGTGTTGAGCAGTCTGCGCGGAATATCGTCGTTCTGATAAAGGATTTTTTCAAACTCCGAATAGGGAAACGGATGCGAAAACTTGTCGCTTCCCACCTCTATGGTAAAGCTCGGAATATTGAAATGCTCTATGCACCAATCCTTGTAGCCCCCCGTGCTTGCGCCGTCGTTGCTGACCAGAGCGTATCCCGTCTGCTCGGAAATGGAACGCGCCAGACGATAATGTCTCCAAATGGTGTCCTTGTCCTTCTGAAAAAACCGCCAGTAAATTATCTCGCCCTTGCAGTGATAGCTGATTGTCGCAAGAGGCTTAACCGCTTTGGTAAATCTGATGAGATTTTTCGTCTCCTTTTCGCTGTTTGGCGTTTTGCCTACATAGTTTGCGCCGGCGCGGAAAAACACGTTTCGCTTGCCCTGCCCCCATCTCGCGTCGAAATTGGTGTTCAAATCCACGCCGTTGATGTTGGCTTTCCAAAGCGAAAAATCCGGACCGCCGTTGATTTGGAGCAGATTTTTTTTAAGCTCCTTGTTTCGGATAAAGCCCGCCCCCTCCTGCGCCAGCCTCACGCCGTCGGGATTCGTCATGGGTATGAAATATATACCCCCGTCAAGCAAAAGCTCGGGGTGCTTCAAAAGGTGCTTTGCCTGACACACCACAAGCAGACTTGTTATATGCTCCCGCGCGTGAATGCCCCCCTGAACGATTATGCACCGCCCCTCCTTGTTTCCCACAAAGATATAGGGCGTGGCCTGCCCCAGCGTGCTGTCGCCTATGCTCCCCGTTTCCACGCCGTGCTTTTCAAACAACTCGACTTCTTTAAGCAAATCCTGATAACGGAACATTTTTTCAACCCCCTAGCATACTCATTTTACATTGTATGAATAAGGGTATGCCTACGGTGCTCCGTTTCGGAAATTTTTATCCTGTTTTTATTTGTGGTAAACCGAATTGGCGTTTATCATGAAAGCGCGGTACACCTGCTCCGCAAGCACGACTCTGCAAAGAGTGTGCGGGAGAGTTATTTTCCCGAAGCTCAGCCTGAGCCTTGCCGCATCCTTTACGCTCCGGTGCAGCCCGTGGCTGCCGCCCACCACAAAGGTAAAGACGGAATTGTTCATCTTTTCCCGATGGATAAGAGAAGCGATTTCCGTGCTCGACATCTGCCGTCCGTCTATATCCAGCGCGACGGTATAGCCTTGAAGTCGGGGCAGAATCTGCTCCGCTTCCTTTTTCAGCGCCGCGTTGACAGACGCTTCGCCCGTATCCCTGACGTCTCCCTCGTCCGCCTCGAAAATCTCCACGGCGGCAAATCTGTCAAGCCGCTTGACGTACTCCGCCAACGCTTCGGCGTACCATTTTTCTTTTATTTTGCCGACAGCCAAGATTTTTATTTTCATTTTGCAAACAGCGCGCTAAGCCAAAACAGCACGCACACAAGCAGTGCGGGCAGCAGCAAAAGCAAAGTAAAGTTTTTTTCGCGGGCGTCCTTGTCGCAGCCCTCCGGCACGACGAACCTTCTGCGCTTGTACAGCAGCCAAACAAGGGGCAGTGCGCAAGCCGCGCCCGCAAGTATAAATATATACCAATAATCCATGCTCCAAGCGTCTATTTTTTCGCCCAGCGTAAGAGAAAGCACGACGGTAAGCAGATTGTTGAAAAGGTGCGCCGCAAAGGAGCACCAGAAGCTTCCCGTAACGAGTATATAAAACACAAGCAGAAAGCCCATAACAAACTGATGCAGCGTCTGAGCGGGATTCATATGAAAGAGCGAAAACAGCGCGCCGCCCAGCAAAGACGCACTCCACAAGCCCGTTTCGGCAAGTCCGTTGCCCAACGCGCCTCTGAAAACCAGCTCCTCGCAAAAAGCGGGCATAATGCAAGCCACGACAATCAGCAGGACGACGTTCCCCGCAGTGCCGGTTACCGGTACGGAGACGGAGACTTCAAAGCCCATCCATTCAAACCAATTTACGATAAAGTTTTGTAAGGGCAGCATAAAAGCCAGCGTTCCCGCCCCCGCGCCCATCGTCAAAAACACGTCCGCAACACGCGGCTTGACGTCAAGCGACGCAGCGGAAAAAAAAGAAATATTTTTGCTCTTGCAGTAAAGCGCGACCACTCCCGCAAGCGACGCTTGAAGAATCACGTTGACGCACCAAAAGCCCGCCTCCCCATCGAGAGAGGGGAAAACCGTAAGCAGCATGGAATAGAGCAGGTTGATTATCAGCACGGCAAAAACGGTAAAGGAAAAGATTCTCAGCCCGTCGTTTTTATCGAATTTATCAATCATCCGTATCCAACACCTCGCTTTTCGTATATTGCTTGGCCACGATAATTTTAAGCTCCCTGCCCTCTCTGAAATCGCGCGCCGCAAGCGCCTGCACAGCGCCTGCGAAGGCCAGCTCGGCAGAATTGTTCTCCTCGCTCAGGTGCGCAAGCACCACCGTCTTGACGCTTGTGGGCGCAAGCCTGACAATCAGCTCGCAAGCCTGCGCGTTTGACAGATGCCCGCACTCCGACATGATTCTGCGTTTGAGCGCCGCGGGATACCTGCCCGACCTCAACATCGTTTCGTCGTAATTGCTTTCGAGAACCACAGCCTCGCATCCGCCGACAAAAGCGTCGAAACCGCCGTTTACAAATCCCGTATCCGTGACCGTCGCTATGCTTTTGCCCGTCGCGTTTTCCGTTATCTTAAAGCCGCAGCAAAACGCGCTGTCATGAGAGCAGACGTAAAAATCCACCGAAACCCCCTTGAAAACAAAGGGAGCGCCAAAACCGATTACCCTTTGCATATCGGGCGCAACCCGCACGTCCAAAGCCCGCGCGCCTTTTTCGTGCACGAAAACGACGGCTTTTTTGTTGTGTTCGAGAAACTTGGGCAGACCTGCGACGTGGTCCATGTGCTCGTGCGTGACAAGCACCGCGTCGACGTCGTCTATGTCCACCCCTATGTCGGCGAGAGATTTTTTTGCGGCGCAGTAGGACACGCCGCAGTCGATAAGTATTTTTGTATCCGGCGTAAAGGCAAGAGCCATATTGCCCTTGCTTCCGCTGAACAAAGTAAGGAATTTCATCTTATACCGCGTTTTTCAGAGACTTTTCAAAATCTCCTCCCGTTTGCTTTTGTATTCTTCGCTGTTTTTGTCAAGTTTAAGCGTTTCGGCTATCTCGTTCTGCTTTTCCCTCGTGACCTTGTATCTTAGAGAAATAAAAAATCCGATTGCCATGACAACGATCGGCAGAAAAGCGATGACGATTCTTACCGCAAGCATTGCCGAGTCGCTCTGAGCGACGGGCATGTAAGCCGTGCCGTTGTCGTATGGCTTTACGAAATAGCCGCTCAGGTCTGCGGGCGCCTCGTAGACCGTTTCAAGATAGCCCGCCGCGCCGATAATAATTGGCGGAATCGCAAGCCCCACTGCCTGCGCCGTGGTGTTGAGGAAATTGGAAAGCCCCGAAAAGGCTCCTTCCGTCCTTTCGTTGAAATAAAGCTCGCCGACGTCGCAGACGTCTCCGAATGCCGTGTGGGGCACCAGCACGGGACCGCCTATGCCTATACCGATGACAAACGCCAGCATACAGATAACCCAATCGGGCACCTGCGACACGATTTCAAGCGCGCCCGACGCGTCCAGCGTGTAGCTTTGCGCGGGCAGGAAGAAAAGCGCGAATGCCGTGACCGCCCAGACGATTGCGCCGAGACGATAAGCAAAGGTTTTGCTTTTGCGCTTGATGAGCCAAAAATAGAAGGGCAGCGCGAAAATCTGCGCGACGAACATAATTGCCGCAGCCACCGTCGCTATCGGGAAACGCGGAACGCCAAACTGCAAATTGGCGGCGTAGCTTCCTCTCCTTATCCAAAAATCCATAAGCGTGAAGAAAAAGGAGGACATAATCGCCATGCCCATGCTTGAACACATCTGCATGCCCAGATACTGCCTGTACGATTTGAGCTTGAGAGGTCTGAAAAACTCTTTTATGTTTACTTTTGTTTTTACTGCGGGAGTTACAATCTGCTCTCTTGCAAACAGCGCGGTTATCAACACGGCGATACAGAAAATCCCGCCGAAAATCGCCGCCATGACGATATAGCTCTGCGCGCCCTTTTCCGGAGCGGCAATCATGCCGGGCACGGCGACGCACACTATGCTGGAAAAAATCGAAAAGCCCAGCCTGACCGAGTTCACCTTTGTGCGCTCGATGAAATCTCCGCTCATTTCGCTGCCCAGCGAATAGTAGGGAATGAGTATAAACGACTGCGTCGTGGCGTAAATCAGATACACGAGTATGACCAGCACGATTTTAAGCGGAACGCTTGTCGTGACAAGATTCCAGGGGAAAAACAAAAGAATGGTCGCCACAATGAGTATGGGCGCGCACACGAGCATGAAGAAACGGCGTTTGCCGAATCTGCCCGGCTGTTTTCCGTCGCTGATTTTCCCGATAAACGGGTCGATAATTCCGTCCCACACCTTGCTTATCAGCATGATGACGCTCACCCAATACATGGGTATGCCGACGGTAAGCGTCAAAAAGGGCACGAACAAAAAGTTTATAATGTTGAAGCTGCCCCCTCCGAAGATATCGCCGCTGGCAAACGCAAGTTTGTTTTTCAACCCGACCTTTTGAGCCGTATTTTCCACAGGTAATTTTTCCATTTTTTTCCTCCGTCAAACATTGAAACGGAACAGCACAACGTCGCCGTCCTTTATTTCGTAGTCCTTTCCTTCGCTCCTGACCTTGCCGCGCTCCTTGGCGTTTGTGTAATTGCCGCATTCGAGCAGCGTTTGGTAGGGCACCACCTCGGCGCGTATAAAGCCTCTCTCGAAATCGGAGTGGATTTTGCCCGCGGCCTGCGGAGCCTTGGTTCCCCTTTCCACCGTCCAGGCGCGTGTTTCCTTTTCTCCCGCCGTGAGATAAGAAATAAGCCCCAAAAGCTCGTAGCACTTTTTGACAAGCCGATTAAGTCCGCTTTCCTCTATGCCGTAGCTGTCGAGAAACATTTGCTTTTCCCCGTCGTCAAGAGAGGACAACTCCTCCTCCACCTTGGCGCAGATGACGAGAGTCTGCGCGCCCTCCTCGGCGGCGCGCCGCCTCACGCGCGCAACGGCGGGCAGTCCGTCCTCACTTTTACCCAAATCCGACTCGGAAATGTTGGCGGCGTAAACGACGGGCTTTGCCGTCAAAAGAAACAGCTCGTTTACCTTTGCTTTTTCCTCCACGTCAAGCGCAACGCTGCGGGCGGGTTTCCCCTCGCTCAGCGCCGCGTAAACCTTGTCCAGCGCCCCGACCTCCGAGGCGTAGGACCTGTCCCCCTTGTTGAGCAATGCTTTTGCCTTTTCCAGACGGGACTTTACCGTTTCGAGGTCGGCAAGCACGAGCTCCAAATTGATTGTGTCCATATCCGCCACAGGGTCGATTTTGTCGGATACGTGCGTCACGTCCGCGTCCTCAAAGCATCTGACGACGTGAACTATCGCGTCAACCTCCCGTATGTGGCTTAAAAACTTGTTTCCCAGCCCCTCGCCGCGGCTTGCGCCCTTGACGAGTCCCGCTATATCCACGAATTTGAGATAAGTGGGCGTGATTTTTTTGCTGTCGTACAGCGCAGCAAGCTTGTCAAGCCTCTCGTCGGGCACGGCGACCACACCCACGTTCGGCTCGATTGTGCAAAACGGATAGTTGGCTATTTCGGCTTTTGCCTGCGTTATCGCGTTGAACAGCGTGCTTTTGCCTACATTGGGCAGTCCCACGACACCTAATTTCATAATTTCAGTTCTTTCTCCATATATTAACTAATGGTATGCGCCGGCAAAAGGCGCGAAAGCAGCCTCTCAAAAAGCGCAATACAAAATGATTATACACTAACCGACGCGGATTGTAAACAAGGAGAAAGGGCAAAATGAATGTTTGGCAGAGTATTTTTTTCGGACTTATTCAGGGCTTCACCGAATTTCTGCCCGTTTCGAGCAGCGGACACCTGCTCCTCGTTTCCGCGCTTACGGGAGTGGAATGCCCGCTTTTCATGAGCGTTATGCTGCACGTAGGCACGCTTTTCGCCGTCATAATCGCGTACAGAAAGCCGCTGCTGCAAATTCTTCGCCATCCGATTTCGGACAAACGCCTTTTGTACCTTGTCATAGCCAGCATACCGACGTTTATAATTGCCGCGGCAGTCAAATTCTTTCTGCCCGAAGGCGTCGACAAATACATTCTGCCTGTCGGCTTTGCCTTAACCGCCGCCCTGCTTTTGCTTTCCAGTCTCAACAAAAACAAATTTTCCGTAGGCGAAAAGGGTGTGCTCCCCCTGTTGATAACGGGCGTCGCGCAGGGTATGGCTTGTTTCGCCGGCTTGTCGAGAAGCGGCGCCACCATCTGCACAATGAGCCTGTTCGACATCAAACGCGAGGAAAGCGGCGAATTCAGCTTTCTTTTGTCCATACCCGTGATTTTGGCAGGCGCGGCGGTAGAGCTGATCGAAGCCTTCGCCACTTCCGCAGAGATAAATTGGGGCAGCGTTTCAATCGGCGTCGTCGCGGCGTTTTTTGCCGGACTGCTTGCAATCGGCATAGTCCAAAAAGCGTTGAAAAACGCCGATTTCAAATGGTTTGCGTTCTATATGCCCGTACCCTTTCTTTTGAGCCTTCTTGTGCTTTAAGCAAGGCGGAAACTCCCCTTGTCTTTTTTTGCTTATTCGCTCCCAAGCCGACAACACGCGCTTTTCGGCAGTCAAGCCGCAGTTGACCAGAAAACTCAAAAGCGTTATAATAAAAGCGTAAAGGAGTCGAAATGGAAATAGAACTGCGAGATTTGAGATATTTTCTTGCCGTCGCGCAACAGGAGAGCATAACCAAAGCGGCGGAATATCTTTTTATCGCCCAGCCCAGTCTGTCAAGGCGGATGCAAAAGCTGGAAAGCGAATTGAACCGCCTTTTGTTTGTCAGAGGCAGCAGAAAGGTGACTCTCACGCAGGCGGGCGAGCTGCTCAAAAAACGGGCGGAGGAAATGCTCCAGCTTTACGAAAAAACGCAGGCGGAGCTGCTTGCGGACGGCGAGAGCTTGAGCGGAGACGTCTACATCGGAGGCGGCGAATCGTGCGGCGTGCGCATAGTGGCGCGTGCCGCCAAGCAAATTCAGTCAAAGTATCCGGAGGTCAAATTTCATTTTTTCAGCGGCGACACACACGACGTAAAGGACAAGCTTGACAAAGGGCTTATCGACTTCGGAGTTTTCGTGGAGCCATCCGACTTAACCGAATACGACTATATCCGTCTGCCCGCGGAGGACACGTGGGGCGTACTAATGCCCAAAAGCTCGATTCTTGCCCAAAAGGAAAGCGTCACGGCAAACGATCTGAAAGGACTGCCCCTGATTTGTTCGCGGCACAGCATAGTGCAGAAGGCTCTTGACGAATGGTTTTCCGCGTCGGACTGCAAGCCCGCGGTAAACGTAACCTACAATCTCATCTACAACGCCTCGCTTATGGTCGAGGAGGGTATGGGCTACGCCATAGGACTTGACAGACTGATAAACACGACAGGCAGCGATTTGTGCTTCCGACCCCTGTCGCCCCGCCTGACAGCGCGGTTGGTCGTGGCATGGAAAAAACATCAGGTCATGTCGAAAGCGTCGGGCGCGTTTCTCAACGCCCTGAAAAAAGCGTCCGAGCCGCTCCGCGACACGGAGGACGGGGAAGAAAAACGGGATACCGTTACTTCAAAATAAAAAGCCATTAAATATTAAAAACGGCGGGAGTTTTCCCGCCGTTACTTTTTACGTCGCTTTCCCGCCTTAAAGCGGCGAAAAACGCCAAACAAACTCACTGTTTAATCCGCGCCACAATCACCGTTATGTCGTCCTTGGGCTTTTCGTCATAGTTAATCATTGCTTTGCCGAACAGCTTGTCTGCAATGATTTGAGGGTCGGACGACTCGGTTTCCGCAAGCAGCGCCGCCATATCGTCCTTGTTTTCAAACGCGTCGGAAAAGCCGTCGCTAGCAAGCACAATCACGTCGTTTGCTTTAAGCGCTTTTTTTGTGATTGTCGGCTGCATTTCCTCCAAAACGCCGAGAGGCAGACTGCCTCCCGACACGAACTGCACCTCCCCGCCGCTTTTGATAAGCCCCTGCGGCGCGCCCAGCTTGATGAAATCGGCCGTTCCCTTCATCAAATCCACAACGCATATATCCACCGCCGTAAAGGTTTCGTCGTTTACGGAGGTGAGCAGTCTGTTGACGCTTTTGAGTATAAGCTCGTTGTCAAAGCCCGCCTTGTAAAAATTCTCCACCAACGACACGGCGGACTCCGAAGCTCTTTCCGCCTCTTTGCCGCTGCCCATGCCGTCGCATACCGCAAGCAAAAACTTGTCCTTGTCAAGCCTGACAAAGCTGTGGGTGTCGCCCGAGACCTCGCTGCCCGCTTTCTTGGCGGCGCAGAAACCGAATTCCACGTCGTAAACGGGTTTGGGCTTCAAGTACAGCACCGTCCAGTTTTCGTTGTCGGTGTTCTCCCGCGCGCAAACGCCGAGCTTTGCGTTTACCACCTCGGAAACCACGCTTTCGAGGTTTTCCTTGCGCGCGTCGCGCGAATTTACCACAAGCGTAACGTTAAGCTCCCCTCCCTCGTTGAAAATAACGGCTTCCTTTGTCAGTATGTTGTAAAAGGTAAGCTGCTCCACAAGCTGCTTTTCCCGCTCGGTGTCAAAACGTATGGTGGCTTTGCTTTCCTCGCTCAGCCCCAGCATAATCCGCGACACCCCTCCGAGTTGGTCGCCAATCAGGTTTCTGCTGTTGTCCGAGCTTGCCGCGACGAGATAATACTGCTTGTACGCCGCCACCTGTTGGTTTACGTTGCTCAAAAGCGTGCTTGTCCTGAGACACCTCGACGCAAGCGAGCTGTTGAGGTCAAGCACGGTAGCCTTGCCCCTGTCGAGAGCGTTGCCCACCACGTCGCAAAAAGCCTGTTCGCTGTCCTTTATTTCCCTGCGCCAGCACTTTACGCTTTCGGGACAATCCTTGCAGGTAAGCTCGGCAACCTCGTTGGCAATGCTCACCTGCGCCTTTTCGGGAGGGATTACGTTGTTGTTCAGCGTCTTGAAGGTAAGCTGCATGGCGTAAAAGATTTCCGACAGCTCAAAAAGCTTTCGACTTAGGTTGACGCGCAGACGGTTGACTATGTGGCGCGGGGAGTATTTTTCCTTGGTGTTGCCTGAAACCGCTTTGAGATATTCGAGAGTTTTGCCGGGTATGCAGCAAAAAACCGCGCAGGACGCTACCGCCGCAATCAATCTCAGGCTGTTGAAGCCGTCGTAAATATCGAAAAAATATACAAGCGCCACCTCGCACAGCAAAAGCGCAAGCGCCGAAAGCCACCTTGACAGCGGCATAAACGCCACGGCGCAGACCGACCAGAGTCCGCATACCGCCACCTGCGTGAGACTGCCCGCATTGAGCGCGCAGGCAAAGCCGATTGTCGCGGCAAGCGCGAAGCAGGCGCTTTTTCCGTAAACGAACAGCGTCAAAAGCACGGCGAGAGGCGCAATGAACGCAAGCAAACCGACTCCTCCGACGCGAATAAAGTCCAGCGCCTTGAAAACGCACAGTGCAAAAACCGCCAGACAAATGTTTTCTTCAACGGTAAGACGATATTTCAGTCCCCTGATAAAAAGCGCGCGCAGCACGTAAATACATACGAAGGAAAATACAATTCCCGCGCCTGCGGCAATCAGCTTGTTTACCAGCTCCTGACTCTCGGAGGTTTTGAATAGCACGAAAAAAATCTGAGACGCGGCAAGATAGAGTATCAGCAGCCATTTGTTGATTTTGCGGCGGCATTTGATGTGGACAAAGCTCACACCCAGCATGACGGCGCACTGAACGGCGGAAACCAATACGCAGTCTATCCCCGACGCAAACGACGTCGCCAGAAACAAAACGGACGGCGCCAAAAGCCTGTTGCAGTAAAGCGCTCCGACGAAAAGCCCGAAAGCAAGCTGACCGTAAAGCCCGTCCGCGGTCAGTCTCAAAAGAACGAATCCCGCCGCAAGCGATACGCATTCGAGAAGAGACCTCCACACGCTTGCTCCCTTTGCCTTTGTCGGCGCTATCGATATGCGCGCCGCTCCCGTTTGTCTGTTCATAACCCTTTCGTTTCCTCCCTTGACTGTATAACGTCATTTTAAAATAAGGAAACGTAAAAAATTTCGCTCCATATGTCGCCGCGCGTCGAACTTTATCGAATTATTTCCCGTAAAAGCGCAATAAAAAAACCTTGCCCCATACGGGGAAGGTTTTTTTGCGCGTTCAGGCTTGGTCGAACTCGAAATCCACCGAAACGCTCTTTTCGGTCAGCTCGTGCATGACGGGCTTGACTTCTTTGCAGTGGAACTCGTTTTTCTGATATTCCTCCAAATCCTCTCTGCTTTTCAAAGTCACCGCAAGCGCAAGGTCGTAGGAGCGCGCGCTGCCTGCAAAATCCGCGCCCGCCTCGACGGACAAAACCTGCGGCACGTTAAAACGCATACTCAACAAAGCTGCCGTTGCTCTGTCAAGATTTTCCCTGCTGTTGTCTTTGAATTTGTAGCATACGATATGCTTAACCATCCTTTTCCTCCGTCTGTCCGTTTCGTCCGAAATTTCTTTCCAGGTGCTCTTTCTCCTCGCGCAGTCTTTCCTCCACCGCCTTTATAAGCGGAAGATTTTTTTCCAGATTGGGATTTAGCCCCATATTCGCCCTGCGATAACGCGGATTGCGCTGATTGACCAGCGCCACGCTCCTCTTTGTGTCGCGCTTTCTCGACGACACGTTGAAAACCGTCCCGTCCGTCGTCTTTATTTGCAGCGCCTCGCCTCCGTCGAAGGTGACGCACCGCTCCACGAAGTCGGTTTTTAGAAGCAGCTCCTGCACTTTTCTCAAAAACTCTTTGTTTTCCATTTTCGAGATTTATTTTAAAACAAAAGACGGCTTCTGTCAAGAAACCGCCCTGCCTCTTTTTACTTTTCCGTCCGTCGTGTCCTGATACAACACGTAATATTTTTCGCCGTTTTTAAGCGTGGTCAATTCAAAATCCCCGTCCGCGCTTTTGCCTTCGGGCGCGGGCAACGCGTAGCAGATGAAGCTGGGCGCGCCGTCGTCGGTAAGCAGCCCCAAAGCGAAATGCTTGTTTTTTCTCGATATTTTTATCCAATAAGAATTTTCAAATCTGTCTATAAGCTCGGGCGCGGCGGGAAAATTGTCGAACAGCTTTTGCAGCTGCTCCCTGACGGAAAGATAGTAGCTGCCGCCGTTTTCCTGCTCGTAATATCTCCTGAAAGCCTCGCTGTACTCCTCTATGCTCTTGTTTCGGGCTATTTCGTCCACAACAAAGCTCGTGCCCTCGAAATAATTTCCCGCGCGCTCCACAAAGCTTTCGTAAGGCTCGTCGTCTTTCGTTTCCTCCGCGGCGGGCGGCGTCCTTAAACCGGCGTCGTTTATTTTTTCAAGCTCCTTTTTCAGCATGGCAAAGAGCGCCCCGCTGTCGGACGCGCCGTCGGACGCGTAGGCGAGAGCTTCAAGACGGGCGGACTTGACGGCTATCAGGCACTCCGCGCGGTTGAGCGTAGGACAGTCTAGCTCGAATTCGGCGCTCTTGGCGGTAAGCTCCCTTACGAACAGCCTTTTGTCGAGAAGCAGCGCCGCCCACAAATCGCCCTTGGGCGCCTTCATCGTGTTTGCGGCAAGTTTGACGCGGGTGGTCGCTCCGTTGCAAAGCAGATAAACGAGTCCGAGAGAGCCGAGAGAATTCATACTGTTGATTACCAGATATTTTTTGTAAAACATACCTACTATTATATAGACGAAGCCTCCCGGCAAAATGACATTTTCTGCAAATTTTTACGCTTTTATGTCGCAGACGAAAAAAGGGCGCGTTTTACGCGCCCTTTGAAGCTCAAATTTCACCACTCTATCGGCGTGGTGAAGCCGCTTAAAAATTCGTTGGCTTTTACGAAATGACCGCAGCCGAAAAATCCGTTGTAAGCGGAAAGCGGACTCGGATGCGCCGCTTCCAGCACCAAATGCGAATTATTGGTAAGCAGGCTTTTTTTCCTGCGCGCGTTGCCGCCCCAAAGCATAAATACGACGGGCCTTGCGGCGTTGTCGTTTATCCAGGAAATTACTCTGTCGGTAAAAATCTGCCACCCTATGTTGCTGTGGGAATTGCTCACGCCTCTCACTACCGTGAGGGAGGTGTTGAGCAAAAGCACCCCCTGCTTTGCCCAGACGGTGAGGTCGCCGCCCTTTACCGCGGAGTCCCTGCCCGTCTCTTCCTTGATTTCCCTGAAAATATTGAGCAAGCTCGGCGGAGGCGGCACGGGATAGGGCACACTGAATGCAAGCCCCATCGCCTGTCCCGGATTTATGTAAGGGTCCTGCCCCAAAATAACGACCTTTACGTCTTGCGGCGCGGTAAGGTCAAAAGCGTTGAGTATAAGCTTTTTGGGGGGATAAACCGTCTTTTGCGCATATTCACGTTCAAGAAACGCCTTTATTCCCTTGAAATAGTCCTTGGAAAACTCCTCCGAAAACAACGGCTCCCAGCCGTTGTAGCTCCTTGAAACAGCCGCGTTCATAAAGCAACTCCCGTCGTTTTCAGAGCAAGGTCTTTGCCTTGTCCGCTATATCTCTGTCGGTAAGCCCGTAAAACCGTTTCAGCTCGTTGAGCCTGCCCACCTCGCCGAATCTGTCGTTGACGGCGACGGCGGCGCATCTGACGGGAAATTCCTCGCAGAGAATTTCGCAGACAGCCGAATGCAAGCCTCCGAATACGCTGTGGTTTTCAACCGTCAACGCCCTGCCCGTCTTTTTTACCGATTTCAAAACCGCCTGCCTGTCCACGGGCTTCAAGGTGTGGATATTGATTACCTCCGCGGACACGCCCTCTTCGCGCAGCATATCCGCGGCGCGCAGCGCGTCCGACGTCAAAAGTCCCGTCACGAAAATGCTCACGTCCGTCCCCTCCCTCAACACGTCCGCTTTGAACAGATTGAATTTGTAATCCGGCTCGGTGAACACGTCGGGAGTTTCCTTTCTGAACATCCTTACGTAAACCGGTCCGTCGTATTCGACGATTGCAGGCATTGCTTCCTCCATCTGTCTTGCGTCCACCGGCTCGAAAATCAGCATTCCGGGAATTGCGCGCATTGCCGCCACATCCTCGAAGCTCATGTGGGTGCCGCCGTTAAGCTCGGCGGCAATACCCGGGTCGGAGCCTATGATTTTCACATTGTTGCCGCCGTAGGCAATGCTAACCGCTATTTGGTCGAAAATTCTTCTTGACGCAAAGGGCGCGAACGAGTGGATAAAGGGCACAAATCCGTAAGCCGCGAGTCCCGCCGCCACGCAAGCCATATTTGCCTCCGCTATGCCCACGTCAAAAGCCCTGTCGGGGAAAATTTCACGCAAACCGAAGGTCCCGCCCGCCTTGGCAAGGTCGGCGTCAAGCATAACGATATTTTCATTTTCACGCATCATTTTTTCAAGCGTTGCCGCAAAAACCTTTCTGACTTCCATTTTTCAGTCCTCCAATTCGGCAAGCGCCGTTTCCAACTGCTCGGCGCTCACGTTGCAGCTGTGATTTGCAAAGCCCATATTTTTGAAAATCGAAACGCCCTCTCCCTTGACGGTGTCCATAACTATGCAGGTAGGTCTGCCCTTTACGTTGTCCGCCTCGCACAGCGCGCGGTCGATTTCCTCCTCGTCGTTGCCGTTGACGCGCACGGTGTTGAAGCCGAATGCGTCGAATTTGGAGGCAACGTCCTCTATGCCGCAGACGTTTTCGGTAAGACCGTCTATCTGCATTTTGTTGTTGTCCACCAAAACCACTAAATTATCCAGCTTTTTGTGCGCGGCAAGCATAGCCGCCTCCCAGACCTGTCCCTCTTGACACTCGCCGTCGCCCACGATTACGTAGATTTTTGCGCCGTCGTTTCTGAGCTTGGAGCCGATAGCAAGCCCCACGCCGCAGCTTATGCCCTGTCCGAGGCTGCCCGCCGTCATATCCACGCCGGGCGTCAAAAGCATATTGCAGTGGCTCGGAAGCTTTGTGCCCAATCTGTTGAGGGTTTTAAGCTCCTCCTTGTCGAAAAACCCGAAGCTTGCAAGCGTGGCGTAAAGCGCGGGACCTGCGTGCCCCTTGCTCAGAACAAGTCTGTCGCGCCCCTCCATACCGGGATTTTTCGGGTCGAAGCTCATGTGCTTGGAATAAAGCACCGACAGCGCCTCCGCTATCGAAAGACTGCCGCCCACGTGTCCGACGCCGAGACTCGCAATACAAGTGAGTGTCAGCCGCCTGATTTCTCTCGTTCTCTGTTTGAAATCCATAAAAATGCTCCCCGCAAATCGATTTGTCTCATTTTAGCACATATTCGTACAAATAGCAATACCTGAAAGCGTTTTGCGCCAAAAACGCTTCTCAAAATGAAAATTCTTCATATTTGTTTGATTTTCTGACGGCGGGGTATTATAATAATTCGCATCCGAGTCAACAAAATCAAGCAAAAGGACAGATTCGCCAATGAGAATAACGGAAAGCAAAAAGATTACAGATTTTTTCGGCTGCAACGTCTTTAACGACGGCGTCATGCAGAAATATATGCCCCGCGAAACCTACAACGAGTTGAAGGAGGTCACCGACCTCGGAAAGCCGCTCAACAAGGAGCTTGCCAACAAGGTGGCGAAAGCCATGAAGGAGTGGGCGGGCGACATGGGCGCGACGCACTACACCCATTGGTTTCAGCCGCTGACTGGCACCACGGCGGAAAAGCACGACAGCTTTATTTCCATAGACAAGTCGGGCAACACCGTGTTGGAATTTACCGGCAGCAATCTGCGCAAGGGAGAAGCGGACGCGTCCAGCTTTCCGTCGGGCGGAATCCGCGCGACCTTTGAAGCGCGCGGCTATACCGTGTGGGATTGCAGCAGTCCCGCGTTCATAAAAAAATCGCGCAACGGCGCGGGTATTTTGTGCATTCCCACCGCCTTCTGCTCGTACACGGGCGAGGCCCTCGACAAAAAGACGCCTCTTTTGCGTTCTATGGAGGCAATCAACCGCGAGGGAGTAAGACTGCTGAAAATTCTCGGCGTCGATGCGGAACGCGTAACCGCCAACGTGGGCGGCGAACAGGAATATTTTCTCATCGACAAGCGGGACTACAACCGCCGCGACGACCTCAAATTCACGGGGAGAACGCTGTTCGGAGCCATGCCTCCCAAAGGACAGGAGAAAAACGACCAATATTACGCCACGATAAAGGACAGAGTAAGCGACTTTATGGCGGAACTCAACGAAGAGCTGTGGAAGCTCGGAATCACCGCCAAAACACAGCACAACGAGGTCGCTCCCGCGCAGCACGAGCTGGCTCCCATTTTCTGCACCGCTAACATCGCCACAGACCAGAATCAGCTCATCATGGAAACGCTGAAAAAGGTCGCGGACAATCACGGACTGACCTGCCTGCTGCACGAAAAACCCTTTGCCGGCGTCAACGGCAGCGGCAAACACAACAACTGGTCGCTTTGCACGGACAAAGGACTCAATCTGCTTAAACCCGGAGCCAACCCGTCGCAAAACTACCCTTTTCTGCTGTTTTTCACGGCGGTTCTTGCGGCGCTTGACGAATATTTCGACCTTGTGCGCATGAGCGCCGCAACTCTCGGCAACGAAAGCCGACTCGGAGGCCACGAGGCGCCGCCCACCGTTATCTCGGCTTTCATCGGAGAGGATATGCAGCAGCTTTTCGACGCTCTGCTCTCCCACTCGGCAACGGGCGCCCACGAAAAGCAGCGTTTAAACACGGGACTCAATTTCGTCGCCGACATAGGCAAGGATTTTTCCGACCGCAACCGTACCTCTCCTTTTGCGTTTACCGGCAACAAATTCGAATTTCGCATGGTGGGCAGCTCCGCCACGCTGTCAACCCCCAACGTAGTGCTCAACGCCGCCGTTTCGGAAATGCTTTCGCGAATGTCGGACAGGCTTGAAAAAGCGGACAAAAGCCGTCTGCACGAGGAAGCTCTCGGTCTGGCGTGCGAATTTTACGAAAGGCACAAGCGGATAGTTTTCAACGGCAACGGCTACTCAAAGGAGTGGTTTGAGGAAGCCGAAAAGAGAGGGCTTGTGCATATAGACAACAGCATAACCGCCTACGACGCGCTTTTGGCTCCCAAAAACGTCGCGCTGTTTGAAAAATTCAAAATCATGAACAAAAAGGAGCTGGAAAGCCGACGCGCCATTTATCTCGACAATTACGAAAAGACCGCGCTCATAGAAGCGCGCACCATGCTGATGATGGCAAAGCGGGAAATTTTGCCCGCCTGCATGGAGTGGGAGGACAAGCTGGCGCGGGATATAGAAAAGCTCGACGCGGCGGGCACGAATTTCGGCGGAGTGCAGAAAATACAGCTTGCAAAAACCGACGCGCTTGTGAACGAGCTGTTTTCCGATATAGAAAAGCTGGAAGCGCAGATACAGGAAATGCAGGACTTGGAGTCGTCTTACGACAGGTGCGTGTTTTTCCGCGACAGAATAAAAGACACCATGGACGCCCTGCGCGCGGCGGCGGACAGTCTCGAAACAATCGTTTCGCGCAAGGTATGGCCCATACCCACTTATGCGGACATACTGTTTTACGAATAAACTAAAAAACGGAGCCGTTGAAAGGCTCCGTTTTTTTCAAACTCTGTTCAAATGGTTTTAAGTCTTTTTCTGCTTCTTTCCCAAGCAACGGTATCGTGCGGAATGACCTTTGAAAGTATCGCCGTGAGTTTTTTGGACAGTTCCATCATCTCGTCGAACTCCTCCTCGCTCATCGCCTCCGAGAAACGCCTGCGCACCCCCTCCCGCATCGCCTCGTTGTTTTCCCTGATTGTTTTCATTCCAAGCTCTGACAAGCTGATTGACGACTTTATGCCGTTGCGGCTTGTCACGCTTTTTTTGTCCACATAACCTTTGGCAACCAGCGTGTTTACGTAAGCCGAAAGATTCCTGTATTCTATGCCGCTCAACCCCGCAAGCTCTTTGAGCGTCACCCCCGGGTGTCCGTACAAAGCGTAAAAAATCAGCTTCTCGTTGAATGTGGTATTTTTTATATAATCCAATTCGTCGTTTTCGGGAATGGACGCGAAAGCGTATTTCAACGCAAAAAACAAATCGTCGTATATGCAGCCGTATTCGGCAATTTTTCTTTCGTCAATAAGTTGTGCCATATTTAAAGATTAACTCTACATGTTGGATTTGTCAAACAATTTAAAAGCAATAAAATGTAAATAATTTCAACATTTTTGATAATATTTAAAGATATCATAATTTATGAGCCTTTTTTAATTGACAAGCTGACGCTTATTTGGTATTTTAAGAAAAAAGAAGCCATGTTTGGCAAAAGAAAGGAGAGAAACATATGAAAAAGTTTTCCAAAACTCTGATTCCGATTCTCGCGGCGATTCTGATTCTGTGCTTTTGTCTGGTCGGATGTCGGTCGGGTTTCACCGTAAAATTTCAAACCGACGGAGGCACGCCCGTCGCGTCGCAAAAGGTAGCGAAAGGAGAAAAAGCCGAAAAACCCGCGCAGCCCGAAAAAACTGGATTTGAATTCGGCGGCTGGTTCACAGAGCCTTCTTGCGCGCAAGGCACGGAATACGACTTTTCACTGCCTGTGGAAAGCGACCTCGTCCTTTACGCAAAGTGGACGGATAAATCCGACGTCGACTTTTTTACGATAACGGTGGTAAACGGCACGGGCGGAGGAAGTTACGCTTACGGCTCGTCAGTAACGCTTGCAGCCGCAGCGCCGTCCGGAAAAACCTTTGTCAAATGGACGAAAGACGGCAAGGACTTTTCAACCAATCGTGAAATTACCGTTGAAGTAACCGCAAACGCCGTTTACGAGGCAGTTTTTTCAGACAGGCAGTATACTCTTACATATATGCTGGACGGAACGGTTTTCCAAACGCAAACATACATCTTTAACCAACAGATTGAAGCTCCGCGCCCCGACGACACGGAAGACTACCGCTTTGTCGAGTGGAAAGACCTGCCCGACGTCATGCCCGCGCAAGACATCACGGTTGTCGCCGAAATAGTAAGACTGCGCGCATTCGTGACTGTGTTCGGGGCGGAAGGCACGGGGCGGTACGACGTCGGACAAGAGTTGACACTAACCGCAACGGTACCCACAGGCTTTGAGTTCGGCGGCTGGATTGTGGACGGCGCAATCGTGGAAACGGGCGCTTCATATACGTTTAAGGTACAAGACGACGTGGAAGTTCAAGCAGATATAAAGGACGTAAACTCGACGGATTATTTCATTTACGACGCCGATACGCTGTCCGCAAAGCCCGACGCGGCGTTTCCGCAAAAAATTATACTGCCCTCCTCCTATGACGGGATATACATCACTAAAATCGCGTCGGGAGGTTTCAAAAATCAGACGGAGATTGTGCAGGTCGTTCTGCCCGACACCGTTAAGGAAATAGGCGGCAGCGCGTTTGACGGCTGCAACAAGCTCCAAAACATCAATCTCGAAAACGTCGGGATTTTAGGCGACTTCGCTTTCAACAGGTGCCCCTCGTTACTTGCCGCCGACCTCTCGGCGCTTTTAAGCGCGGGCGCGTCCGCTTTCCTCGGCGCCGATTCGCTTGAAACGGCGATATTGGGCGAAAATCTGCAAAGCATATCTTCTTCGATGTTCGAGGGGTGCTCCTCCCTTAAACAAATCGTGCTGACGGACGGGATTTCAAGCGTAGAACCGTCGGCATTCAAAAACTGCACGGCTCTTGAAGCAATAGAAATAGGCTCAGGCGTCGTCCGCTTCGCGGGTAACGCTCTCAACGGCTGCAAATCCCTGAAAGAAATAAACGTAAACCAAAAAAACAGCGCCTTTTCTTCCTCAAACGGCATACTGTTTGACAAATCGGGCATAAGGCTGGTTCTGTATCCCGCCGGCAAAACGGCGACCTCCGTCAATATCGGCGACGGAATAAAAATTGTTTTTGAGCACGCTTTTGAAAACAACCCCTACATTCAATCGATAACGCTCGGCGCCGACATAGAAGAAATAGGCAATTTTGCCTTTGCAGGTTTGGAAGCTCTTGTTACATTCGACGTCAAAGACGGCTCCGCGCTCGCCTCAATCGGCGAACACGCTTTCGACGGTTGCTCTTCCCTGCTCTCTTTTTCCGCCCCGACGGCAACAGTTTCTATCGGCAAATATGCCTTTGCGGGCTGCGCGAAGCTGGAAACGGCGTCTTTTGACGGACTGGCTTCAATCCCCGACTACGCGTTCAACGGGTGCGCCGCACTGACTCAAATCAACCTCGGTCGCGTCGTTTCTGTGGGCGAGCACGCGTTTAACGATTGCTCGTCGCTGCGCCGGTTCGACTTTACTTACGTTGAAAGTCTGGCAATATATGCTTTCAGCGGCTGTCAAAACCTCGACAACGTAATATTGAACGACAAAATCCCGTCTTTGCCGGATTACGTTTTCAACGGGTGCGTCTCGTTAACGGAAATTTCGCTTCCTCAAACTCTGAGCTCTGTCGGGCAATATGCGCTTGCCGGTACGGGAATTGTCCAAGCAGTCCTGCCGCAAAACGTCGAAACGGTGGGCGACTCGGCTTTTGAAGGCTGCGAAAATCTTATTTCGGCTACGCTCGGACAAAAGGTCAGGGTTCTGGGAGCGTCGGCTTTCCAAAACTGCATTTCTCTTTCCGAAATAACGCTCAACGACGGCATTGAAGAAATCGGAAACCTGGCGTTTGCCAACTGCTCGTCGCTGTTTGTCGTCAAAATTCCGCAAAGCGTCGTGAAAGTAGGCAAATACGCGTTTTTGCAGAACGGTCAAGGACTGAAAATTCTGTGCGTTGCCGAATCCGAACCCGAAGGCTTTGACGAAGAATGGAACTTCGGCGGCTATGAAGTCGTATGGGACTGCGAAAATCAGGTCGAAAACGCCGACTTTGATTTCAACCTGTCGACTGACGAAAAATATTATATACTCAAAGGCTTGGCTTCGGGCAAACAGGCTGCCGAGCTTCAACTCCCCTCCTCTCACAACGGCAAACCCGTCAAAGAAATCGCCGCCCAAGCGTTTGTCATGAACGACTCCGTCGTGTCCGTCTCTATCCCCGCAAGCTATGTCAAAATAGGCGACAGCGCGTTTTACTACTGCACTTCTCTCGCCTCGGTAACGTTTGCGGAAGGTCTTGAAGAAATAGGAAAAGACGCGTTCAGAAGCTGCAATCTCACTTCCGTTTCGCTTCCCGACGGCTTGAAAACGCTGGGTGAAGGCGCGTTCAGAGAAAACGCCGGTCTTGCAGAGGCTTTGATTCCCGACAGCGTACAAACCGTCGGCGAGGGCGCGTTCAGAAAAAACTCGCCTTCTCTCGTAATTACCTGTAAGGCAAGCTCGAAACCCGACGGTTGGAACGAGTATTGGAATTACGACGACGCGCAGGTCGTCTGGGCGCAAGAAAGCGGAAACGAAAACGAAAAGAATTTCGTTTACAAACTGTCGGACGACGGCACGTTTTATCTCGTGGACGGTTTTGCCGACGGAGTAAGCCTTTCCGAAGTCCGCTTTCCGTCGGAATATGACGGCAAGCCCGTCAAAGGAATAAGCAACGGCATGAAATTTTACGGAAACACCGATATAACTTCCGTCGTTTGCCCGTCCTCCTTTGAAATTTTAGGCGACAACGCGTTTTACGGCTGCACAAACCTCGAAAGCGTCACTTTGAACGAGGGGCTCAAAGAAATCGGTCAAAACGCATTCCGCGATTGCGAAAAACTAAAATCCGTTACCGTCCCTTTCAGCGTGGAAATCATAAAAAGCGGCGCTTTCAGGGGCTGCGACGCTCTGACGATTACCTGCGAAAGAACGCAAGAGCAGATACCTGCGACGTGGGACTCAAACTGGAATCAAGACGACTGCCCCGTTATCTGGAAAGACGAGTCGGAAAGCTGACAGTGTTTGTTTAAAGCTCTCCTTAAAAGGGAGAGCTTTTTTCCTGCCGAAGAAAATTTTCGAGCCGACAAGCCTCGTAAAAAATGAAATGTTCACGAAAATTGACTGTCTTTAATCGCGGCGAGCCGTTTTTATGATATAATAAAGTCAACAATAATATCGGGAAAAGGATTTATCATGAGCGACAACATCAACTTATTGGTTACTTACACAATCAAGGGAAACAAAAGACAGGAATTTTTGGCGGCGGTCAATCAGATTGATTTGGTGCGTAAAACGCGCAAGGAAACGGGCAACAAGGAATACAGATATCTGCTGCCCATAGACAATTACGCGCAGATTGTGCTCATAGAAAGCTGGACGGACGAGGAATGCCTCAACAGACACCGCGAGACGGAGCATTTTAAGGAGCTTGTCAAAATAAAAGAAAAATACGTCATCAACACGTCGACGGAAAATTTCAAAATAATTTGAGTATTCCGCCGTTTTTACCCGCAGTCGCAATCAAAACGGCTGTTTTCTTTTGATTCGGCGTTTCGGGCAGGCAAAAAAATCGCTTGCTTAAAAACCGCGCAAATAGTATAATGTGTTTGTATCGCGCTTTGGCGTTTTGGACGCCTTGCGCCTGAAAATATGACAAAAAACAGAAACGGAAAGAAAATCAGGCTGAAAGAAACGCAGCTTCTCATACTCGGCTATCTTTTGGTCATCCTCGTCGGCAGCTTTCTGCTTTGCCTGCCCGCGGCTTCAAGGGACGGAGAATGGACGAATTACGCCGACGCACTGTTCACGGCAACGTCCTCGACCTGCGTCACGGGATTGGTAACGGTTGACACATTTCTCAAATGGACGGGCTTCGGGCAGGTCGTGATTCTCATTCTCATTCAGATAGGCGGGCTTGGTTTCATGACGGTCATCACCACCACCCTGATGGTTCTCGGCAGGAAAATAGGTCTGTACGAGCGCAAAATCCTCATGCAGTCCGCAGGCACCATGAGACTGAGCGGCATAGTCCACCTTGTCCGCCGCATAACAATCGGCACCGCCATTTTTGAAGGCGCGGGCGCTTTGCTGCTGGCGACAAGGCTGTGTCCCAAGCTCGGATTTTGGGAGGGACTGTATTCCTCCGTTTTCCACTCCGTTTCGGCTTTCTGCAACGCGGGCTTCGACCTTATGGGACGCTACGGCGCCTTCGGCTCGCTGGCTGCGTTTTCGGGCGATTGGGTTGTGTGTCTCACGATAATGGGACTTATTTTCATGGGCGGCATCGGCTTCATCGTTTGGAGCGACGTTTTGGATTGCGGATTCAATCCCAAAAAATTCAGTCTGCATACCAAAATCGCCCTGTACGGCACGACGGCGCTCATATTTGCGGGAGCGCTGCTTTTCTGGCTGTTTGAAAAAAACAACCTGCTTGTCGGAAAAAGCGCGGGAGAAAGCTTCCTTATCTCTATGTTTATGTCGGTGACTCCCCGCACGGCAGGCTTTGCGACAATAAATTACGCCGCGGCGACGGACAGCTCTCTGCTTCTCACCATGTTTCTGATGCTCGTCGGCGGCAGCTCGGGCGGCACCGCAGGCGGCATAAAGGTCACCACCTTTGTTGTGATTATACTCGGCGTGGTTTCCTCCGCCCGCAGCGACGGCGACATCGTTATAGGCAAACGCCGTCTGGAAAAAAATCTTGTAAATCAGGCGCTCGGATTGCTTGCGGTTTACCTCGCGGCGATTTTCGCCGCAATCCTGATTATGAGCGCGATAGAGCCGTTTTCTTTGGCGGATATCGGCATAGAGGTTTTTTCGGCAATTAACACCGTCGGGCTGTCCACAGGAATAACTCCCGACCTAACCCTGACTTCGCAAATAATTTTAATGCTGCTCATGCTTATGGGCAGAGTGGGCGCGCTGTCCTTTACGCTTGCGTTTACTCAAAACAAACCGATACTCACCAAGTATCCCGTGGAAAAAATACTCATCGGCTAAACGGAGGAAAAATGAAAAACATTCTGATTATCGGCATAGGCCGTCTCGGTCGCCACCTTGCCGAAAAACTGACCGAGCTTAACAATTCGGTCATGATTGTGGACAAGGACGAAAACATAATAAACGAGCTTGCTCCCCGCTTTACCGGCGCAATGATAGGCGACTGCACCAAGGAAGGCGTTTTGAGAAGTCTCGGCGTCAACAATTTCGATATCTGCTTCGTCACGATAAGCGACAACTTTCAGTCCTCTCTCGAAATCACTTCTCTACTCAAAGAGCTTGGCGCAAAGTACGTCGTAAGCAAAGCCAACCGCGACTTGCAGGCAAAGTTTTTGCTGCGCAACGGCGCCGACGAGGTGGTCTATCCCGAAAGGGACATCGCGGAAAAGCTTGCAATCAGACACAACGCCAAAAATATTTTCGATTTCGTAGAGGTCACCGACGATTTCGCCATTTTTGAAATACCCATACTCAAAAAGTGGGCGGGCAAAAGCATAAGCGAAATAGACGTAAGAAAAACCTATCATATAAACGTGCTTGCGATTAAAAAAGGCGGAAATCTGAAAGTGCTGCCCGAAGCCAATTACGTTTTCGACCAAAGCGACCACATCATAGTCATCGGCAAACCCGCGGACGTTTTCAAGCTGACAAACCGCACCTGAAAACTGCGCCAATCCGCCCAAAAGAAATAACAAGGACGCTGAAAATTCAGCGTCCTTTGATTTTTAATTTGAATTTTTTCCGCTTGCAAACCGAGCGTCTCAACCGAGATACTCTTCGATAAAATGCGAGCAGGTCGCCCCGTCGGCAGCCGCCGTCACAATCTGCCGCAAAGGCTTGGTTCTTACGTCGCCGACGGCAAACACGCCGTCCACAGACGTCTTGGTGGTTTCGTCCGCGAGGATATAGCCGTTTTCGTCAAGAGCGAGCTGCCCCCTGACCAAATCGGTTTCGGGCTGTCTGCCCACCGCCACGAACAAAGCGGCGCAGGGTATTTTTGTCCGCGCGCCCGTTTTTACGTTTTCCGTCATGACGCCGCCAAGCGCTCCGTCGCCTTCAAGCGCGACGACGCGGCTGTCAAACAAAAATTCCACCCCGCAGTTTTTTAACGCGTCGGTGTAGACCTTGGAGGCACGAAGGCGGTCTCTGCGGTGCACGAGATAAACCTTTTCGCATATTTTGGACAGATAGAGCGCGTCCGCCGCGGCGCTGTTTCCGCCGCCCGCAACTACGGCGACTTTGCCTTTGTAGCGCATACCGTCGCACACCGCGCAGTACGCCACGCCTTTGCCCGTAAGCTCTCTTTCTCCTTCGACGCCCAACAGTCTGGGCTTTGCCCCCGTAGCAATCACCACCGCTTTCGCGTTCAGCTCCCCCGCCGTCGTTTCGACTGTTTTGGGAGACGCTTTGAGGTTTAACGACTTTATCTCGGCGTAAACGGTAACCGCGCCGAACCTTTCCGCCCCGCGCTGCATTCTCTCGCCCAATTCGAAGCCGTCTATACCGTCGTCAAAGCCCGGATAGTTTTCTACCGTTTCGGTAGTCGCCATCTGTCCGCCCGCGGACATCTGCTCGACAACGGCGACGGTGTAGCCGCTGCGCGCCGCGTACATTGCCGCGGTGTATCCCGCGGGACCTCCGCCTGCGATAATTACGTCATAAGTTTTGTTGTCCATTTTTCACCGACATTTAAAGCACGCCGTTGGCTTTCAACCAATCCTCGGCTTCCGCCTGAGAAGCAGGGTTGGACGCCTGAGACCTTTCCTCTCCGCCTACAAACAGCACGAGACGCGGAATGGTGTCGACATTGTACCTCTGCGCCACGTCGCCGTGCTCGTCCACATTGATTTTTACGAAATCTATCCTGTCGCCGTACTGCTGCTCCAATCTGTCGAACATGGGAGCCATTCTGCGGCAGTAACCGCACCAGGGCGCCCAAAAATCCGCAACCACGGGCTTGGCAGCGCCCAGCACCTCCCGCTCGAACTGTCCGCTCAAAATTTCCTTAACCATTTTTCTGACCTCCGTTTTGACTTTCGGCATTTCAGCCTCCGTATAGTTTGCCTCTTGCGTCGGCATAAAATACCCTTTTGATATACTTTATCACGGAAGCGAATTCAGTCAAGCGTTTTCAACCTTTTTTCCGTAAAATCTCTGCGTTTGCTCAACAGCCTACATCAGCCAAACGTACGCAGCCGAGCCGACGTCAATTATCCCCTCTTCGCCTCCCGAAATATAATACACCTGCACCAAAGGGTTGCCCGACAACAGCTGACTTTTATAAATTATTTCTTCAAATATTATTATCCCCCAATTTTCTTGTATATAATGAAATTTTCGGAGCCATGTTTCCGATAATTCTTGTCACTCGTCTGGAGTGCTCACTCATTTCGTCACCCTGCTGCCAATCGGAATTTATGGTTATGTCGGGCAAATCATTTCTTCCGTCGAAAGCATTCGGATCGATGGCAGACGGCTCGATAATTCCTACGTTTACGCCATGCCCCTTATACGCAAAGTCATTTTCAGCCACAAATCTGGCATTCATTGAACCTAACGTCTCATCCTCCCAGCTGCCAAAGCTGCTCATAGGCATGATTTCCGACTCTGTACTTAACGATTGTTCAAAAATATGATTTTCGACAGAAACAGCCGAAACTTTGTCATAGCGGATCAATTTATTTATCGTATCGGCTATTTCGCCCTCGTTCATGTCTTCGGTGCGCAGCTTGACGCTGTTTGTCAAGTACAGCTTTTCAAAAAGCATTTCGCTCATGCCTGATTCGTCAATAAAATTTTTTAACTGTGTTTTGTAAAAATTCTCCCTTTGATTCCTCAAATTCAATATGAAAGCGTCCTCCATGCCTTCAGGCACAGAACTCCTCTGTTCCATCAACTCCGCAAACAATTCCGATTCACCGAAGCTTTCTTTAAATTCTAACGATACGGTCGTGCCGGCATTTTCCGCCGCCGCCTTTGATATTTGCTTCAAGGACAGACTTTCTTCGCCGGCAAAGCCGCAGCCCAAAACAATTTTCTCGGAAAAATCGTTTATCCTTACATTAGATAACAGTGGGTAAACCAAAATTGCCAAAACCGATATCAATGCAATCAGACATACAGAAACTTTTTTTGCTTTCATACGTCACCTCGTAAAACATTTTATATATTGTTTATTATTTTGAAATTAATAAAAGTAGACAGGTAAAAGCTTAGTGAACTATATACGCTTGTGATAAGCTTGGACTTTCTTGCCTCCTCTGCTTTGATCATAAAAAGATCCAATAAATCCTCGCCATAAAAATATGTAGGCTCATAAGAAACGGAGTTTTCCAAATACTTCCTGTGATAAAAATACCCATCAAAGCCGAAAAAAGCCTCCAATTCTTTATAAAGCCAATCAGCGTCTTTCCCCTGCTCTTTGTTTTTCTTGCGCAAATAATCTAAAAATTCATTTTCTGCGGGGTCGTCGGATTTTTTGCCTAAAACATCGTCGGCAAAGTCAATACTAGCAGAATGTACAAATTTTTTTAAAGCATCCAACTCCTCGTCAGTAAGATAAGTATTTTCGTCAAAATTCGTATACTGACCGAAAAAAGCCGAAGACACGACAGCGGTCGTTTCGTACATATCGGAAGGCTTGGTAAGCTCGGGAAACAGCTCGGGCTCGAGCTCTTCAAAATCCGTGCGTTTGTATGTCAGGCTTTTTACAAGCGGACTTTTGCTTGCTTCTATTGCCGCAAGATAGTCCTCCGTCGTCATGTATTCGTTAGCGCGTTGGGAGACAATTCTTCCCAAATCTCCCGTCAGGATAAACCTCCCTGTCAGCCCCAGCTTTTTTATACACTCCTGATTGAACACGGCGTTTTTCTCACGCTCCGTCTCTTTTAAAGACATCTTTTCTTTTGTTTGCTCTGCAAACTGCCTTAGCTCGACGTCCTCTATACCGTCCGACGTCAACAGCTCCGTATTCAACAGCATTTCCCCGCTTTCGTAAGGAAACGTCTGCGCCGCCACTTTTTTGAGAACTTTTACCTTTTTGCAGTCGAAAGCGTATTGTTCAAGCGCAAGCCCGTCCGCATTGTCTCCCCAAAAGAAAGTCACTTTGTCGCTGTACGCCCAATTTCCTTCTCTCACCTCATACACCTCGACATATTCCCGCTTTTCGCAGCCGGCAAACACGGCTAACGACGATACGAATAAAATCGCAACCACTGCCCACAGCCACATCTTTTTCATTTTTTATTTTCCTCCTGTTTTTTCAGGGTATTTCGCTTTCATGTGTCACCTCTCAAAATATCGATTGAATTTTTGACTGACAAAATCGTAATTACATTCAAGCATAAAAAAATCGGTGTTAAAAAATATTTTTATTTATATATCTTGACAGTTGAACGCTCGGTTCGATGAAATACCCCCAAATCAAGTCGGAATCCTCGACTTCCTCAGCCTTTTTTAGAGCCAAATCCAACATATCGTAACCGTAAAAATACGTAGTATCGAAGCTGATGAAATGCTCGGAATATGTCCCGAAATGATAAAAATATCCCTCGAAGCCGAAAAATGCCTCCAATTCCTTATAAAGCCAATCAGCTTCCTTGTCGGGTTCATTGTACATTTTTTGCAACTGTCTTAAAAAATCCTGCTCTTCCGGAAGTTCGGGTTTCGTGTAAAACAAAAATTTAAACGAGTTTGCGGTAAAAGACGGTTTGGTGCCTATAACGCATCCTCCGAAATCGGCATAATAGTCCTCATTCGAAATATCGTTTTCGTCAAAATTCATAGTTTGACCGAAAAAAACCGAAGACACGACAGCGGTCGTTTCGTACATATCGGAAGGCTTGGTAAGCTCGGGAAACAGCTCGGGCTCGAGCTCTTCAAAATCCGTGCGTTTGTATGTCAGGCTTTTTACAAGCGGACTTTTGCTTGCTTCTATTGCCGCAAGATAGTCCTCCGTCGTCATGTATTCGTTAGCGCGTTGGGAGACAATTCTTCCCAAATCTCCCGTCAGGATAAACCTCCCTGTCAGCCCCAGCTTTTTTATACACTCCTGATTGAACACGGCGTTTTTCTCACGCTCCGTCTCTTTTAAAGACATCTTTTCTTTTGTTTGCTCTGCAAACTGCCTTAGCTCGACGTCCTCTATACCGTCCGACGTCAACAGCTCCGTATTCAACAGCATTTCCCCGCTTTCGTAAGGAAACGTCTGCGCCGCCACTTTTTTGAGAACTTTTACCTTTTTGCAGTCGAAAGCGTATTGTTCAAGCGCAAGCCCGTCCGCATTGTCTCCCCAAAAGAAAGTCACTTTGTCGCTGTACGCCCAATTTCCTTCTCTCACCTCATACACCTCGACATATTCCCGCTTTTCGCAGCCGGCAAACACGGCTAACGACGATACGAATAAAATCGCAACCACTGCCCACAGCGACATCTTTTTCATTTTTTATTTTCCTCCTGTTTTTTTCAGGGTATGCCCTTTTTTATTTTAACCGATTATATTAACTGTGTCAATAACCATATTATGCTGTTTTGGACGCCGTAAGACGCCGTAATTTTATGATAATTTTTAAGTATTGCAATTGATTTTTACATTTACCGTGATTGAAAAAACCGTCCGAAAGCAATACGCTTTCGGGCAGTAAACATTCAATCAAAAAGCTCCGAAAAATTTTAACAGCAACACTACCCCCGCAATCACCGCCGCGCCAAGCAGCGAAACAACCGACACCTTCAACGGAGAAACCGGAGCGCTCCCAGTAATCTTTCCCGTGCAGCCGTTTACGTATTGATTGTAAAGCTTGTCACGGTATTTCGTTGCGGTTATGTAAACGGGCATGAGCATATATTTGAATGATTTTCCGACATGGTTCATGCTCATGTTGAGATAATCCACTACGTCGGCGTTGTAGGACGCAATAATCTGACGTCTGATTGTTTCGCGCATCCTGTCCTCCGCCGTTTTGAACGCCGTATACGGGTCTACGGTGTAATTGTTTGCAAAAAAACCCGCAAGAAACTCCGAAGAATAAACCACGTATCTGTTCTGCGGAAAAGGCTGCAATTTGGACAGATTTTTGTCCGAAACGAAGGCGCCTCCGTTTACCGTCACGTCGTCGAAATAATTTCGTCTCGTGCCGCTGACGTTGAAATAACGCACTTTGACTTCTGTATGCGTGTTGCCCTTGCTGTCCCGCCGCGTTGTGGTGTAGGTTTTCCCGAGACGCCCCGCATATACCGTATCCGTCGTGCTGTCAAACGTCCACACGGGATAATATACGCCCCTGATTGTGTTGACGTTTATGTTTTTTTTGAATTTTGAAGGCGCGAAAAAACGCTTTTTCAGCCACTTTTTGCACGCTTCGAGTCCTTTTTGCCTGTCAAGCGAAAAGGGAATAAGCGAATCGGGTTTTACGCCGTCAAAGCAATGCTCCTCCAACACGAGCGGGCTGGAACAAAAAGGGCACACGGTGGCAATCTCGTCCCCCTTGACGGTCTCCGTTGCGCCGCAGTTGTCGCAGCGCACCGTTTTAAGCCCCGCCTCCGCCCATCTGTGTTCCTCAAGCTCGGAAAAATCCCTCTCCGTCACGTTTGTGTCGGCGGCTATATCCACTTCGCTCCCGCAATGGTCGCACACAATCTTTTGCGCGGAAGGCTCGTACCGCATATTTGCGCCGCAGCCGGCACACTTGAACGCCTCCGCGTCCCCCTCGGAAATCCTTTCCGCACCGTCAAAGGCAAGCGCCGCGTCCCTCTTTTTCATAGTTCAACCTCCGCGCCGTCCGTCAAGGACGGCGGCTTAGCATTTTTTCAGTTCTCCACCTTGGTTCCGCACTCGGGACAGAACTTTTTGCCCTTGACGTCGGCTCCGCACTTGACGCATACGCTGCCCGACGATTGCTTTGCGCCGCATTCGGGACAGAATTTTGCGCCCACGGACATAGCCGCTCCGCACTCCCCGCAGTATTTCTGCTTGGGCTTTGTCTCCTGCTTGGGCGCCGCGTCCTGCGCGTTGCCCAGATTTGAAAAGGCGTTGTTCATCGCGTTGCCGAAGGCTCCGCCCATGCCCACGCCCATAAACGTGCCCACGGTGCCCGTGTTGCGCGCCGCGTCTCCCAGCGCGTCGGCGGCCTTTTTCTGCGTGTAGGTGCCCATTTTGTCGCCGAGTATGCCGAGGCTCGTCCTCTCGTCCAGCACCTTTTCCACTTCCTGCGGCAGGCTTATGTTTTCGATTGTAAAGGAAGTTATGTCAAGTCCGTATTCGCGGAACTTCTCCGTTATGTTTGTTCTGCACATCGCGGAAAACTCCTGCAAATTCGCCGCCATGTCAAGCATGGGAATCTTGGACTCCGCCACCGTATCCGCCATCTGCGACACAAGAAGACTCTTCAAGTGGTCGTTTATATCCGCGACGGTAAAGGTGCTGTTGGTGCCGAAAAGCTCCTTCAAAAATCTCTCCGCGTCGAACACTCGCATGGAATAAGTGCCGAAAGCCCCCACTCTCACCATACCGAAATCCGCGTCGCGCATGGTAATGGGATTTTTCGTGCCCCATTTGAGATTGGTGAACTGCTTCGTGTTGACAAAGTAAACGTCGGATTTGACCACAACGTCTCTTCCCTGATAGAGCAGCGCTCTCAGCCCCGACAAAACGGGCAGATTGTTGGTGCTCAACGTATATTGCCCCGGCTGAAAAATATCCGCGATTTTTCCCTTGTGGACAAAAACCGCAACCTGCGACTCCCTGACGGTGAGCTTGGAGCCGCTCATGATTTCATATTTGTCGGAAGGCATCTGAAAACGGTACACCATAGTATCGTTGCCGTCGTCCTTCCAATCAATCACCTTCCACATCTGGCTCTTGAACCAACCCATAAAAAAACCTCCTTTGCCGCAAGGCAAAACACTGTACTTTTGTTATTATTTTATCATAAAAGCCCGAAAAATGCAATACTGTGCGAAATTCTATTGTGATATATTTGCGCACAAATCAAAAACAAACCGACGCGAAATATGGATAAATTTGTTAATTTTGTTGCATTTCAAGGAATAATGCGTTAGAATAAAAATACTAATCAGTTGTTTCATAAATAAAAAAGGAGGAAAAAATGAAGAAAAAAATTCTGCCGATGTTCTTTTTGCTGTCTTTGGCAATGGGGCTGTGTATAGCCGTGTCGGGCTGCTCGGCGCTCAAGCTGAAAGCGCCCGCAAACCTGCGGGTGTCGGACGACGGTTTTTTGTCCTGGGACGAAGTGGACGGCGCCGCCGCCTATCGCGTATTTATAAACGACGGCGTTTTCGATACGGACGAAAACCGTCTGGATATATTCTGGCTCACCGACAGCTACGGCGAGTATTTGATTGACGTTGTTGCGCTGGACGCAAAAAACAGGATAAAATCCGAGTCTTCCGAGCTTTTTGAATACGATTTGCAGGACTCGGGAGGCTGGACGCTGCAATACAACGGGGAAAGCTATGACGTCGCGGGCACGGAGGACAGCAAAAACGTCGTGAGCGGAAAAGTCATTTTGCCCTCGGTCTACAACGATTTGCCTGTGACGGGTATTGCCGACGCGGCTTTCATGCTTTGCAAAAACCTGACCTCTGTCATTATTCCCGACAGCATAACGGAAATAGGTCAAGCGGCTTTCAACCGTTGCACCTCTCTTGCGCGGGCGGAGCTACCCCGCCGACTGAAAAGTCTGGAAAGCATAGCTTTCGGCGACTGCAAAACCCTGACCGAGTTGAAAATACCCAAAACCGTGCAATACATAAGCGGCAAAATGATAAACGGCTGCAACGGCATAACGACTCTCGAAATAGAGGAAGGCAACGAAATTTACGAAAGTCAAGGCAACTGCATAGTAAGAAAGGCGGACAGACAGCTCGTATGCGGCACGAAAAACTGCGAAATCCCCGAAAATATCGCGAGCGTCGGGGAAAACGCTTTTTACAAAATGGACATAGAGAAACTGTCCCTTCCCAAAGGAGTGGAAAGCATAGGCACGGCGGCGTTTCAAAATTGCGAAAAGCTTAAAGAGCTTTGTCTGCCCGACGGCTTGAAGACAATAGGCAGCCGCGCTTTCAGCGGCTGCGCATTCGACTACGTGTCTATACCTATGAGCGTGGAAAGCATAGGCGGCGATGCCTTCAACTTTTTTCACGGCTTGTCGGTCACTCTGCCAAAAAGCGTCAAAAAGCTGGGCGCAAATGCTTTCGACAAATACGTAACCATTTACACCGACTTAAAACACGACGAAAACTATCCCGAAGACTGGAAGCTGCCGGAGACACAGATGGATTCTTCATTTATTTATTCCTTTGACAGTTACGCCCCGGCTTTCCCCGTAAAGCGGCGCATAATCACCGACTGCGTATTTGTCTGCGAGGACGGCGTGCCCTACGTCGACTCGTTTAATCCGGAGCACAACTTGGATTCGGACGCGGGAAACTCCGACAATCCATATCAGGTTCCCGGCAGGGCGGGCTATGTGTTCGGCGGCTGGGCAGACGGCAACGGAAACGTAGTCTGGCATACGGAGTTTCATATCTTTCAGAAAGTTTCGGGAAGCGCCCCATCTTCATCGGGAGCCGATTTGAGTTATACGCCTAAAAGCAAATACATCCTGTCTCTGTCCGGTCCTGCCGGAGAAATCCCGTCGGGAAACCTGCTTTACGCCGTCTGGACTCCCGCAAATTGAATCTGAGACAAAACAAAAGTCAAATCAATTTAAACGCGGTCTTTGACAGACCGCGTTTTTCGTCGCTTTGTCCCGACAGATGCTTAAATCTAAACGCAGAGCCGCCGACTTGCCGACAATCAAAAACTTGTCAAGCGGAGATTAAGATGCTATAATTTCAGATATGAAAATAATCCATTGCGCCGACCTTCATCTCGACTCCAAGCTCGCAGGACTTAGCCACAACAAAGCCATTGCCCGCAGGCAGGAGCTGACCGACACATTCAGAAGCCTTGCGGCGCAGGCTGCCGAAAACAAAATAGACGCCGTCGTCATAGCGGGCGATTTGTTTGACGACAGGTTCGCGTCGGCGCGCACCAAAAACGAGGTCGCGGATATACTCGCGGGCTGCGGCTCCGTGCATTTTTATCTGCTTGCGGGCAATCACGACGGAGGCTTTGACGAGGCGTTTGTCAAAAGACTGCCCCCCAACGCGCATATTTTCGCAAAAAACGGCGTGACGCGCTTTGACCTGAACGAGGTGAGCTTTTTCGGCGCGGAGGGCGAAAGCCTGTCCCCCGCTCTATTGGAAAGCATCGAAATGGAGCCGTCCCGCTTCAACGTGCTTGTCACTCACGCAGACCTCGCGGCAAAAAGCAGTTACGGAGGACTCGACCTCAGACTGCTGCGGGACAAGCCCGTAGACTATGTTGCGCTGGGGCACATACACCGCCCCTATCTGACGCGGGCGGGACGCGGGCACGCGGCTTATTCGGGATGTCTGGAATGCAGAGGCTTCGACGAGCCGGGCGAGCACGGATTTTATCTGTTGAAGACGCACCTTGCGGCGGACGACCCAAACCGCATAATTTTCGTGCCCTTTACCCGTCGGGTCTGCTACGAAATCAACCTTGACGTATCGGACGCGGGCAGCCGCACGGAGCTTGTCGAGAAGCTTAAAAGCGCTCTTTCGGGAGTGCGCCCCGACGATATGCTGAGCTTAACCCTCACGGGAGAAGCCGCCGAGGGGCTAGACGCGGAAACGGCGCTCGCGCCGTTTCTTGAAAGCAATTTCTATGCGGTAAGAATCAAAAACAAAACCAAAATAAAAATAGAGCCTGACAAATACGCCGACGACGTGTCCCTCAAAGCGGAGTTCGTGCGCACGGCAATGCAGGCGGGGCTGGACGACGAAACGCTAAGGGACGTCCTTAAATACGGCTTCAACGCGCTGATGAACGAGGAGATCGATTTGCTGTGAAAATCAGGGAAATTTACGTAAAAAGCTTCGGATGTCTTTCCGACTTCAAAAAGGAATTTCACGACGGCTTCAACGCGGTGACCGAGAACAACGGCTTCGGCAAAACGACGCTGGCTACCTTCGTCAAGGCTATGTTCTACTCGCTCGGTTACTCCCGTTCAAGCGCGTTGGAAGAAAACGAGCTAAAACGCTTCCGTCCCTGGAACAGCACGGAAAAATTCGGCGGCAGCGTGACATTCGAGCATGACGGAAAGCTTTATCGGATAGAACGAACCTTCGGCGCCACCCAAAAGGACGAAACCGCTTTTCTCGTGGATTTTGAAAAAAACAAAAAAACCGACGTGAGCAAGTCCGATTTGGGAAAAAGACTTTTCGGCATAGACGCGGCTGCGTTTGAAAGATGTCTGTACCTGCCGCAAAAACAAATAGAAATAAAAAGCAACGACAGCTTTGTGGAAAAGCTGAGCAACCTGCTCGACAACGCGGAGGACAACAACAACTTTTCCGCAGCGACTGCAAGGCTGAGAGAGTTTTCCAAAAAGCTCAGGCTTGAAAGAGGCAGCGGCGGTCTGCTCTTTGAAACGGAGCAAAAAAAGCGACAGCTCGAAGTGCAGCTGCGCCGACAGCAGGAGGCGCAGCGCAAGCTGGACGAAAACCGCAGACAAACTCTCGACGCGCTGCGTGCGGCGGAAAAGGGAAGCGCACGGCTAAAAGCCCTCGACGCGCAGCTCAAATCGCTGGAAAAACAACGGCAGAACGCGCAGGCGGCGGGACTCAAACAAATTGTTCTTCAACGGCAGTCCGAGCTGGAACAGAAGCTAGACGCGCTCGAAGCAAAGCAGTCCGAGCTTAAAGCTCCGCAAAAAAAGCCCTCCAAAAAATTTACTCTTTGCGCCTGTGCGGGAGCGCTGGTTCTCGCCGCGCTGTCCGTGCTGTTCTTTTGTCTCAATCAGGCGGCGGCGGGCGGCATTTTCGCCGCGCTGCTCGCGGCAGGCGCGGCAGCCTGTTTTTTTGTGAGAAAAAAACGACTGAAAACGCTGGAAGAAAATTTCAGAACGCAAAGCCGAGCGCTGGAAGCCGAAAAGCAGACGGTCGTCGGACTGCTTGAAAAAGCACGGCGGGAGCTGACGCAGTGCGCGGCCGCCGACGCCTGCGAGTTTGACGAAAAAATTTACGGACAGACGCTCGCAGAGCGCGAAAAACTTGCGGCGGAGCTTTCCGCACGGCAGGCGCTTCTCGCGCAGCTGAAAACCGAGGCGGAGTTTCTTGCAAGGGACACGGGAGACGTCGCGGACACGGAAAATATGCTGGACAACGCAACGGAAAGACTCGAAGCTCTGCGCAAAAAATACATTACCGCCCAAACGGCGATGAGACTGCTTGCCCAAGCCAAAGAAAAGCTCACCACCGCTTACGCGCCAAAGCTTAGAGAAAACTTTTTGAGTCTCGTTTCTCAAGCCACCGACGGAGCGTTCAGCGACGCAATAGTATCCGCCGATTTCAGAACGGAGCTGACGGCGGACGGAGCTACAAGGGAAATGGGTTATTTTTCCAAAGGCACGCGGGAGCTGTCCGACTTTTGCCTGAGGCTCGCCCTGATAAAAACCATGTACGGAGGCAATCCCCCCATTCTAATCCTCGACGACCCCTTCGTAAACCTCGACGACGGAAATTTCCGCCGCGCGGTAAAGCTGCTCAAAACCGCCGCGCCGAACTGCCAAATCATCTATCTGTCCTGCACGGCGCGCGCAACGGTTCAGACGATATAATCAACGCAAATCGGGTTTTGATTAAAGACAAAAGCCCGATTTTTGTTTGCTTTTGCTATTTTCAGGGCAATTGTGTCATAAGGATTGACAAAAGAAATCAATATTTGTTTTAATATAAAATACGAAGGAGATACTGTCCTGTCGTTATAATTTCGCTATTAAATAACTCTAAATTGTTTTGTCTGTTGAAAAGGAGGTATATATGGACAAATTCAAAAAAACAATGGTAAAGTCATTGGCGGTTATTCTGATTTTGGCGATGTGTCTCGGATTCGCCGCATGCGAGCCTAAGGACGACACCGTATACCAATTTGAAGAAGCGATAGAAAATCTGTACGGCAAGTTTAAAATAAAACTGGAAAAAAACAGGTTGACGGAGATTGACGACGTCGCCAAAGTTTCGGTGCTCATGACCTCCGCCGTGAGATACGATATGACCGTAGGCTCTTTCGCGGAGGAAAACGACAATGAAATTCTTATGTGCAAAGCCATATTCACCGACAACGACGGCACGGTGCACGAGCTGAACGTCGGAACGCAAGGTGCGTCCGACGGACTGCTGGAAATCAAAATCAGACGGGGCGAAAAAATAAGAAAAAACTTTTATCTACCCGCCGCACAGCGCACATTGGGCGGAGAAAAAATCCCTTATCCCGACGGAAGATATGAAATCGTGCTGTATTTGCTTACTCCTATGGGCGAAACGGGTTACTTTCACACAGATTTGTACATATTCGTACAGTTGCCGTAAAAGGTTTGTTTTAAATTCAAGTTCTTCTAATCGCCGTCGGCGGGGAGTTTGCTCCGCCGACGGCGTATTTATCCTGCGCACAACCTGTTGCACAAGCGGATTTCGCCGTATAATCAAAAAAGCCTGCTAAAATTCTCCGAGAGGTTAAATATGAAAAAGGAGAGAAAAAAGAACGCTAAGGAACGCAGCTCCTCGAGCTATATAAAGGAATTTATACCTTATTACAAGCCTTACAAAAAGCTGCTGTTTTTCGATATGCTTTGTTCGGCAATCGCCACCGCCGTCGAGCTTGTTTTTCCTAGCTTTGCCCAACGTATCACAAACGAAGCGATTGACGTGGGTTACGTGGTGCTCAGAACGGTTCTTATTTACGGAGTAATACTTCTCGCTCTGCGCTCCGTCGAAGTGGCTTGCAGGTTTTTCGTAAACAAGTACGGCCACATAATGGGCGTCAAAATCGAATCCGACCTAAGGCGGAACCTTTTCGGCAGGTTTCAGCTGCTGTCGCACGGTTTTTACGACGAAAACAAGGTCGGCTCCCTCATGTCGAGGATTACCACCGATTTGTTCGACATAACGGAGTTTTCCCACCACTGCCCCGAAACGCTGTTTATAAGCGGCTTGAAGCTCATAGGAATCTTTACCATACTAATGATTCAACAGCCGCTTATGACGCTGTGCGTGTTTGCGATTATCCCCGTCATGGCGTGGCTGACGGTGCTGTTCAACGGAAGATGGGACAAGGTTTGGCAGAAAAACCGCCACAACCAATCGGAAATAAACGCCCAGGTCGAGGACACGCTGAGCGGAATCCGCGTCGTGAAATCCTTTGCAAACGAGGATATAGAACAACAAAAGTTTGACAGGGGAAACAAGGAGCTTGTCAAATCCAAATCGGAAGTTTATCACTACATGGGCGTATTTTTCGCGTCGCTCAGAGGTATGGACGCGGTTATGTACGTCTTTATACTTATACTCGGCGGACTGTTCAAGATAGACGCGGGACTGTTCGTCGCGTATCTGCTGTACGCCACGGTGCTTATGTCTACTCTCATATCCTTTGCCGACTACTCCGAACAGTTTGAACGGGGCATAACCGCGTTCAAACGCTATCAGCAGATTATGGATACCCCCGTATCCCCCGCCGACAAGGAGGACGCCGCAGAGTTGAAGGACGTACAAGGCAACGTGCGTTTCGACAACGTCACTTTTTCCTATTCCAAAGACGGCAAAAAGGTGTTGGACAAGCTCAATCTCACAATAAACAAGGGAGAAATCGTCGCGCTTGTCGGGCCGAGCGGCGGCGGAAAGACCACTATCGCAGGTCTTATACCGCGTTTTTACGACGTGACCGAGGGCGCAGTAACCGTAGACGGCATAGACGTCAGGGACGTAACCATGAATTCCCTGCGCAAAAACATCGGAATGGTGCAGCAGGACGTATATCTTTTTTGGGGAACGGTCGCCGAAAACATAGCTTACGGCAAACCCGACGCAACGCGCGAGGAAATCGAGGAAGCCGCCAAAATGGCGGGCGCGGACGAATTTATACGCACGCTGCCCGACGGATACGAAAGCTACGTGGGCGAAAGAGGCGTCAAGCTGAGCGGCGGGCAAAAGCAGCGCATTTCCATAGCGCGGGTATTTCTCAAAAATCCCCCGATAATAATACTCGACGAGGCTACAAGCGCGTTGGATAACGAAAGCGAGGTCAAGGTTCAGCAGTCCCTCGACAAGCTTGCCAAGGGACGCACGTCGCTGATTATCGCGCACAGGCTGTCCACCATACGCAACGCCACAAAAATCATAGTAATAACCGAAAAGGGAATACAGGAGCAGGGCACGCACGACGAGCTGATGGCGCACGACGGTATTTACAAAAAGCTGTACGAATTGAGCCGCCGCACGGAAATTTTACATCAGGAGCTTAGCTGAAAAAGAGACGCAAAAAGGTTTCAAGCCCCTTTTCCAGCACGCTTTCGTCAAAGTCGAAATAAGGAGAGTGCAAGGGCGGAACTTCTCCGACGCCCAAAAACATATACAGCGACGGACACACCTTACCGTAAACGGAAAAATCCTCCGCCTGCAAAAACGGAGCGGGCAGGGAGCCGACGTTTGCCGCCTCCTGCGCGAGAGCAAACAGACGGGCGCAGTTGCAAACCGCGCCGCTGCCCTCCCTTATTTCGCAAAAAACGGCAAATCCTTTGTCGCGGCTGTCACAGACAGCCGCGTTTATTTTTTCCTTTGCCCGACAAAACGCGCGCGGCTCGACCGCCCTGAGCGTGCCTTCGAGCTTGAAGCCTCCGCCTATGACGTTGCGCGCACCGGACGGTCTTTCGTTGCAGGAAGAAACGCCTTTCAAGGCTCTCTCTATACTTCTTATTTCCGCAGCCAGACCTGACGTTCGGCAAATTTCGCAACCTGTCAGCCTGCCGAATTTGAGCAGACAGGGGCTTTTTGCGCTTCCCGTTTCGGAAACCTCCTTTTCGAGAGAAAGCAGCAGGCGCGCCGCCTCCGCCAAACTGTCGGCGCCGTTGTCCGCAGCGTGGGACTGCGGACAGCTTATCGTTATGTCCACCTCGGCGTTTTGAGCCAGACACACGCCCGCCGTCGAATAAACTTTGCCTTTTTTCAGTTTCGGCCAAAGATGCAGCGCAAAAATCCTGTCCGTGCGCGTTTCCGCAAGAATACCGCTGTCAACGACAGCCTGCGCGCCCCCCGCACTCTCCTCTCCCGACTGAAACAGAACAAGCGCGTTTCTTTTCGCCTTGCTCTTTTCTTCCTCCGAAAGCGCGCCCAAAACCCTGCAAAGAGCCGCGCAGACAGCCATATGTCCGTCGTGACCGCAGGCGTGCATAAAGCCTTTTCTGTTTGACTTATACGCCGATTCGTTAAGCTCGTTGACGGGCAGAGCGTCAAGCTCGCATCTGAAAGCGGCGGTATTTTCCTTGCCGAAGTCGAAAAACAACGCCACGCTTCCGCAGCTCAGTTCTCGCTTTTCGCATTCCGCGTCGGAAAAAAGCGACAGCAGATAACGCCGCGTATCGGCCTCCCGAAAGGACTGCTCGGGAATCATGTGCAAGGCGCGCCGCGTGTCGGTCATAAACCGACTCAGGGCGGCGGCGCGCGCAAAAAGACCGTCGCTCACGAAAAAATACCCTCGGCAATCTTAACGGCGTTGGCGGCGGCTCCGCGCAGGAGATTGTCCGCAACGCAGTAGAGCAACAGCTCTCTTTCGTCCGCCGCGCTTTTGCGGACGCGCCCTACCGCAACCCAATCCGTGCCGCACACGTCGCGGCACAGAGGAACCTCTTTTAAAACAATTCCCTCCTGCGCCTTCAACGCGCTTATAACCTCTTCCGTTTTAAAATCCCTGCCCGCGCGCATGACTATGCTGACTCCGTGACCGTTGGGCACGGGTACGCGAACGCAGGTTGCGGAAATTTTCAAATCGGGTCTGTGGAGAATTTTTTTGGTTTCGTTTATCATCTTTACTTCCTCCTCCGTGCTGCCGTCCGACAGAAAAGCGCCTATTTGGGGCAAACAGGTCGAGGAAATATCCGTACCGAAAAAATCGTCCGCCCTGCCCGCCCGCGCGTTTTCCAACGCGTCCAGTCCGCGTTTGCCCGTCCCGCTCACCGCCTGAAAGGTGGTGAATGCCACAGATTGAGGAACCATATCCCTGAGCGCCCAGAGCGGCAGCGCAGCCTGAATGGTGGAGCAATTGGGATTGGCAACGAGCTTTTTTCCCCTCGCGTCGGCAAGATTGATTTCGGGAACGACGAGCGGCACGTCTTTGTCCATACGCCATCGGCTGCTGTTGTCTATGACGACCGCGCCGCTTGAAACGGCAACGGGCGCGTACATTCCGCTTACTTCGCCGCCCGCCGAAAACAGCGCTAAATCCACGCCAGCAAAGCTGTCTTTTCCAAGCGCACTTACCCTGTGCTTTTCGCCGTTGAACTCCAACTCTTGCCCGTCGCTTTTTTCCGAAGCAAAAAGCGACAGCTTTTCGGGCACAAATTCCGCTTTTTCCATACAGCGCAGAAAAGCGCGTCCCACAAGCCCCGTCGCGCCCACCACGGCAACCGAAATTTTTTTCTTTTTCATTTTCATCCCCTGAGACCTTGAACCGTCATGGTTTTTAAGCGCGTTTTAACGTCCGCGCGCTTGACAATCTTTGCGGGACAGCCTGCCGCCACGCAATCGGGCGGCACGTCCGCAGTTACGACGGCTCCCGCGGCAACCACCGCGCCGTCGCCTACCGCAACTCCCTCCAAAAGCACTGCGTTTGCGCCTACGGTAACATTGTTGCCGACGACGACGGGCTTTGCCGAAGGCGGTTCAAGCACGCCCGCTACGACCGCGCCCGCGCCTATGTGGCAATTTTCGCCTATGCGCGCGCGTGCGCCTACCACCGCGTTCATGTCAATCATCGTCCTTTCGCCGATTTCCGCGCCTATGTTGATAACCGCTCCCATCATGACTACGGCGTTTTGTCCTATTTTAACCCCTTCTCTCACAATCGCCGCAGGCTCTATTCTTGCGTTAAAATTTTCCTTGTCGGCAAGCGGAACGCCGCTGTTGCGCGCAAACGCAAAGCAGCGTCGCTTTGCCACCGCCTCCGCGTTTTCTTTAAGAACGCGCTCTATACTATGAAAATCTCCGAACACAACACAGTCGCCCGCACCGAAAACGTCGCAGTCGGGAAAATCCAGCCGCCTGTTCAATTTGAGAAAAAACACCGACGGAGTGCTTTTGGGGGCGGACGAAATATATTCCAGCAATTGCTCCGTGTCCTGCAAGTCAATCATATCTTTCCCCTCCTTTCAATACGTCCGACATGGTGAAAAATCCTTTTTTGTCTCCGTCGCACAGCCACTGCGCCGCAGTAAGCGCGCCCCGTGCAAACACGCTTCTGTCAAGAGCCGTGTGGCAAAGCGTCAGCGTCTCGGCCTCTCCCAGAAACATGACCTCGTGTCTGCCGCAAACGCCGCCGCCGCGCAGCACGCTCACTCCTATCTCGTTTTCCCGTCTCTGTCCGCGTCCTCTCCTGTCGAAAACCGCCTCTTTGCCGCCTCCGCCTACTCCCTTCAAAATCTCCAAGAGCGCGAGCGCGGTGCCGCTCGGCGCGTCCGTCTTGCGTCTGTGGTGCGTTTCGCACAGCTCCGTGTCGAAGTCGTCTCCGAGCAATGCCGCAGCCTGCCCCGCAAGACTCAGCAAGACGTTTAAGCCGTAGGAAAAGTTTGCCGACATGACGACGCCGCAGCTTTCCGCAAGCTTTCTTATCCTTTCTTTTTGCTCCGCGCTGTGCCCAGTGCAGCCTATGACCGCCTTGACGCCACGTTCCGCGCAAAATCCGCAAAGCGCGTCGGTGTTGTCGGGATGGGAAAAATCGATAACAACGTGCGTTTTTTGTCCGAGATTTTCAAGCCTGCCGCCTTCAAGCGGCTCCACCACGCCCGCGACGCCAATCCCCGACTCGGCCGCAACCCGTTCCGTCAGCCGCCCCATGACGCCCGCGCCCAGCACGGCAATATTCATACGGGTTCCCTCCCGTCCAGCAAAGAGAAAAGACGGCTTGCGTTTTCGCTCCGCATGCTTTTGAGCGGCAAGCGACATCCGCCCGCGTCAAGCCCCGCATATTTAAGCGCCGCTTTGATTGGCAGAGGATTGGTGTCGGCAAACAGCGCGTCCGTCAGTTTAAGACGGGAAAGTTGGATTTTGCGCGCGGTAACGCAGTCTCCGTCCCAAAAGGCCTGCGCAAGCCGCGTCACAACGGCAGGTTCAAGATTGCTCCATACGCTCACCGCGCCCGACGCTCCCAATGCCAAGGCGGGCAGAATCATATCGTCGTTGCCGCACAGCACGGTGAAATCGTCGTCGGCAAGCGCGCATACGTGAGACAAAAAGCTTATGCTTCCGCCGGCTTCCTTTATGCCCGCGACGTTTCCGTGCGTTTTCAGCCGTCCGAGCACAGGCAGCGAAATACAGCTTCCCGTGCGGGACGGCACGTTGTAAAGCAGTACGGGCGCCGCAGCCGCGTCTGCAACGGCAGCAAAATGGGAATACATTCCCTCGTCGTCGGGCTTGTTGTAATAGGGCGCGACGGACAACAGAAAATCCGCGCCCATGTCGCCGTATCTTTTGGCGAGCGAAACTGCCTGCCGCGTGTCAAAGGAGCCGCAGCCGGCGATTATCGTCGTCCTGCCCTTGAACTTTTTAACGGCGCGCTCGACTATCATGTCTTTTTCCTCCCGAGAGAGCGTGGGCGCTTCGCCCGTCGTACCGACGAGAACGACGCCCTTGACGCCTTCCTTTATCTGACGTTCGATAAAAAATTCCGTTTTTTCCGCGTCAACCTCGCCGCTGCTTTTAAACGGCGTGACCAAAGCCGTGTAAATTCCCTTTTCCATAAATTCTCCTTTTCAACAAAAATCGTCGGCGCAGAAATTTCCGTCGTAAACGAAACGCGCTTCGCCCGCAATCCAGATGTTTCCGTTTTCCTCGTACACTTCCGTGTCTCCGCCTTCCGCGCTTACCTTGGCGGTTAAGTCCGAAAACCCCAAAACCCGCCTCGAAGCGGCAAAAGCGGCAGCCGCGCCCGTACCGCACGCCGCCGTGCGCCCCACGCCGCGCTCGAATGTCACTATTTTCAAAACGCCGTCCTTGTTTATTTGCACCCAGTCCACGTTGAAGCTGTCCTTGTTGCGCCGCCACATGCTCTCGGCACAGGCAAGCCCGCAGTCGGCGACCACGATATGGGGCGCGCCCGTATTCAGGGCAACCGCGCGACAGCCCTCCCCGCCCGCTCCGTCGGGCAGGTCGGAAAAAATCGGACGGCCGAGGTTGAGCGCGCACACAAAAGGGCTGCGGCAAATCAGCCGAGTTTCAATGCTCCCCGCCGCCGTAACCAAAGCGTCGGGGAATTTTCCCGTCGTCCTCAAAGCGTGCAGGGCGCAGCACCTCAATCCGTTGCCGCACATATCCGCCTCGCTGCCGTCCGCATTGAAAATTCTCACGCTTTTTTTGTCCCGCGCGAAAATCAGCAAACCGTCCGCGCCAGCTCCCTTTTTGCGCTCGCACAAAATACGCGCCAAGCATGAAAATCCCATTTCGCAAGCATCCTCGTCCGCTATTGCAAAGTCGTTTGACAACGCCTGATATTTAAAAAACTTCATGTACGCCCACCCGTTTTTTTCAATATAATATTTTATTCCGCACCTATGAGAAAGAGACCTCTCCGTTTTTAGGCAAAATAAAAAAAACGCGCCCGAAAGGCGCGTTTGGGTTCGGTTCCAAACACTAAACCGCTTTTTTTACAACGTTTTTCTCGAAAAAATCCGTGAGAGCTTCTATACTCCTGCCGCTTAGCGCGCCAACAGCCTTCAACGCTTCGTGGTAGGCGACGTTTCGGGGCAGCTTGCATATCTGCATAAGCGCGTCCCGCAAAACGTAAACCTCGCGCATATATGTGCGCAGACTGTCAACGCCCTTTTTAGTAAGCACGATTTTCTTTTTGCTTTCGCGCGACAGGTATCCGTCCGTTTCCAGTCTGTCCACCGCGCGATAGGCGCTGACCTTTGTCACTCCCGCCTTCAACGCCAGCGCAGTCAGACTGACTCCGTTTTCGCCGTCGCACAGACTGTCTGCCGCAATGAGATATTTCAACATGGATGCGGACATAAATTTACCTCCCGTTACCAATTTGAGTTCGCATTTGCGAACTTGACGTTTGAATCAAGGAGCCGCTTTACGACTCCTGTTGAATGATAGCATATAAAAACGGTTGTGTCAAGCGAAAAAAGCGTTTCAGTCGCACGCAGCGAATTTTTTAATCAATTCAAACATATCGTCCGAAACGACGTGTTCGATTCTGCACGCGTTGGCTTCGGCAAGAGCCGCGTCGGCGCCCATTTTTATCAGCGCGCGCGTAATATAATAGTGCCTTTCAAACACGGAGGAGGCTTTTTCTTCGCCGCTTGCGGTAAGCGTCAAGTCTCCGTTTCTGTCCATGTTTACGTAGCCCTTTTGGATAAGCAGGTTTACCGCGCGGGATACGCTTGACTTGGCGTAACCCAGCTCCTCGACCACGTCCACGGAACGGACATTGCCCTTTTTTTTCTTTAAAAGCAAAATGGTTTCGAGGTACATTTCCTCAGATTCTCTCGTCCTCATAGGTTTTGTTCCTTTTTAATATTATAACGTCAAGAGCCGCAGATGTAAAGTGATTGCGTCCCTTCAAACACAAACCGCCCCTGACGGGGCGGCTCGTGCAAAATTTTTACAAGGAAAAACAAAATCTTTTGTCGTTGATTACTTTGATTTGCGCTTGTCGGGCTTTTTGCCGCACCCCGCGCAGCCGCCGCAGCAATCGGCGCAGTCACAGCCTGTTTTGCCTTTGACTCGGCGGATAATCGCGGAGATTAGCACTCCGAGAACTATAACCGCGCATACTACGATGGCGACGATTTCGATTGGTTCCATTTAAAGCCTCCTTTAAGCTCTTCTTCTTTTAAACCTGCCTTGGTTGAAAAGCGCTATTCCGACAACCGTGACGGCAATTGCGGCGGCGAAGATAAAGGACGTCCACCACCACGAGCCGATGAGGTACACCGCAGCGGAAACTATGTAAGACGTGACCAGCCAGAAAAGCAGCGTATAATTGAAACGCTTTTTGTCGGGCAGCTCCGCCTTGGCGGTAGCGACGGCGGCAAAGCAAGGAATGGTGGTCATGTTGAATGCGATAAAGGACAGCAGCGCCGGCACCGTTATGCCTGTCGCCTGCATCATTACCAGCACCTCCTCGACGCCCTCCTCGGTTCCCTCAAAGCCGGCTACAATGCAGGCGGCGAGCACGCTGAAAGTCGAAATGACGTTTTCCTTGGCAATCAGTCCCGTGATTGCCGCGACAACGAACACCCAGCCCCACGAGCCGAGCTGACTGCCGAAGCCCAGCGGAGTGAACAACGGCTGAACCAGCTGTCCCAATCCCGCAAGTATGCTTTGGTTGATTTGCTCGTCCGGCAGGAACTGCCACGAGAAGCTGAAATGACTGATAAACCAGATGACAATTGTGGAGACGAGTATTATCGTAAACGCCTTTTTGACAAAATGCTTGGTTTTGTCCCACAGGTGCAGCATCAGGTTTTTGAACTGCGGAGCGTGGTAACTCGGCAGCTCCATGATAAAGGGAGGAACCTCCCCTCTCATCGTCGTGTTGCGCATCAAAAGCACGCTGATAATTGCAACGACTACTCCCAGCAGATACATGGAGTAAGTTATCAAATCCGCGTTTCCTATGCCCGCAGAAGCAACTATCGCGCCGGCGACAGCCGTGAGTATGGGCAGCTTGGCGCCGCAGCTGAAAAACGGAATAACTCTTACCGTTGCGGTGCGCTCGTTTTCGTCCGCGAGCGTCCGCGTGTTTATCATGGCGGGTATGGAGCAGCCGAAGCCCATAATCATGGGCATGAACGCCCTGCCCGACAAACCGAATCTGCGGAATATTCTGTCAAGAATGAACGCTACGCGCGCCATATAACCCGAATCCTCGAGAATCGAGAAAAACAGGAAAAGCAGCAGAATCTGCGGCAAAAAAGACAGAATGGAGAACAAGCCGCCGAGAATACCGTCGCATACGAGTCCTGCCACCCAATCGGGAGAGCCGGACAGCCAGCCCTCGGCAAGCGCCGTCAGACTGTCGGTGCCAAGCCCCAGCAGATTGGCTAAAATCACGCCGGGCGAATTTATGCCGCCTTCGCCGAAAACGCCCTCGAAAGCGGTGCCCTCGAGCGATACCCAGCCCTCGGGGAACAGTCCGCCCAGATACAGAAAGTTTTCCGAAAAGGTAAGATGGAAGATTGCGAACAAAATGACAAGGAAAATAGGTATGCCCCATATTTTGTGCGTCAAAACCTTGTCCGCTCTGTCCGACCTGTTGAGTCCGCCCTTCATCGCCTTTTCCCCTTTTCTGAACGCGGAGGAAAAGTGCTTTGTTATGTATTTGTAGCGGCTGTCCGCCACCAACGCCTCGAAATCGTCTCCGAACACGTTGTCCCTGAAAGTATCCTTGAAGGCTCTGACCGTTTTGACAGCGTCGGGGTGCGCCTTTGTTTCCAGCTCGTCCTCCTCCGCCAGCTTGACCGCGTGGAAAAGAGGATTTTCAACCTTCTGTCCTTCCAACGCGATTTTTACGTCGCCGATAAGATGACCTAACGCGCAGTCCTCCAACACGGTCACTCCGCTGCGTTTGCTCTTGCTCGCAGCATAAGTCTTTTCCATAAGGCGGGAAATTCCCTCTCCTCTCAAAGCGGAAATTTCCACCACGGGCAGACCGATTTTCTTTTCGAGTGTAGCTCCGTCCACCGAATCGCCGTTTTTCCTCACGGCGTCCATCATGTTGAGCGCCACCACAATCGGCACGTCTATTTCCATAAGCTGAGTGGTCAGATAAAGGTTTCTTTCCAGATTTGTCGCGTCGACGATGTTTATTATGCAATCGGGCTTTTCGTCCAGAATGAAGTTTCGGGAAATCACCTCCTCCGGCGTGTACGGAGACAAAGAGTATATTCCGGGCAAGTCCACAATCTGCAACGCTTCGGCGCACTTTTTGTAAACGCCCTCCCTCTTGTCCACGGTGACGCCGGGCCAGTTGCCCACGTGCGCCGTAGCTCTGGTGAGAGAGTTGAACAAAGTGGTTTTTCCGCTGTTGGGGTTGCCTGCCAACGCTATTCTTTTCATCGCACTCCCTCCGTGTCAACGCAGCGGGCCTCAGCCCCCCTCAGAGTCAACTCGTAGCCTCTGACAGTCACTTCTATAGGGTCTCCGAGCGGCGCTTTTTTTCTCAGACACACAACCGCTCCGGGAGTTACGCCCATATCGAACAGGCGGCGTCGGATTTTGCCTTCGCCGCCGACGGAGCGGACCACTCCCTTTTCTCCTATGGAAAAATCGCTCAATTTTTTCATAAAAAATCTCCTTTCACCTAACTGACGAAAATTTTCGTTACCAGCCCGCTGTCGAGAGCAAGCCGCCCCTCTTTTACCAGACAAATCACGCTGCCGCCGCTTTTGGACAGCACAGTTATATCCGAGTTGACGGTAAGCCCCAGATTTTCGAGATGCTTTTTGGTCTTTTCATCGGTGAGAATTTTCAAAATCTTCATTTTTTGCCCCGAGGGCGCAATAGCAATAGGCATTTCAAGCCTCCTTGTTCGCACTTGCGAACTTGCTTTCCGAAATAAAGTTCGCAATAGCGAACATACTCGGAAAAATTTCGGGAGCCTTGCTCCCTGTTTCAATATATGCTTGCCCTAAAAAGATATGACACTCTTTTCGAGCATGGCAATCTTATCACCGTTTGAAAAAAAAAGCACGGAGTTAGCATAGGCTAACTCCGTATGTATCCGAAAAAATTTTTATTTTCCGCTTGCCGACCTTTTCAGCATTCCGTCAATGATGTTCTCCACCACCTTCGCCATAAGCATATGTCCCTGTTCGTTGGGGTGTATGCCGTCGGGGCAAAGCAAATCCATATATTTTCTGTCCAGCAAAAGAGGCGTTCTCAGGTCGATGAGACGACAGTTGTTTTCAAGCGCGCATTTGACGATTGCAAGATTGTAGCACTCGTGATAGCGGCTGATGTTCGTAAGGTCTCCGTTCAAAAACTCCATCACCTTGGAGCCGTCGGCGACCGTGCAAATGACGTTTGAAAAATATTTCTGCGGATTGATGGGCGGCGTCGTGCACAACACGGGCATCGCGCCTCTTTTTTTGATTTTTTCTATGGAGTCCACGAGCATTTTCTCAAACGCGTCGAGCGACGTTTTGGGAATATGCTTGACGGACGGCGCGCGCGCCACGGCAGCCCAGTCGAAATCGCAGTCGTTGCCGCCGATTACCAGCACCACGTAGGTCAAGGCGGCGTCCTCGTCGCTCATTTCCTTTAAGTGCTTGTCGATAATCCGCCTGTCGTACAGACGTTTAAGCGTCTGACCGTAAACCGAGATGTTTTTGAATTCTACACGGTAATGGTCGGTAACCTCCTTGACCACGCCGTTGTCGAGCACGGAAAGCTCTCTTCCGTCGTATACGACTCCTTTGGACACAGAGTCGCCGAAAACCATAACCTTGTTGTTGCTGAGTTCTTTCATTTTTCGCTCCATTCGGAAAATTAAGCGGGCATCGCGGTTTCCTTCAAAATGAACGCGCTTCTCAACGCGTTTGCCTTGTCCTTGAAAAACTCCGCCACCTGCTTTGCCGTTTTGCCCGATTTAAGCAAGGCGTTGCAATACTCGGGCTTGTCGATGACCATCGTGTTGGCTTTTTTGTCCCAATAAACGGTGTAAACGGGCAAATCCACGCCCCTGTGCTTGAAATAGGTCTTTGCAAGCAGCACGAAGCCCGCAAAAAACTCCTCAAGCACGGCTTTGTAGCCGTCGGAGGAATTTTCGGGAAAAATCAGGATTCCGCGCCCCTCGTCAAGCAATCTGTGGGTGTAGCGCAGCGTGGAAAGCATACGGTTGTCGGGATAGGTAGCCACCAATTGCAGCCCCTTGTAAAACATACCGGTAAAACACGCCGCCACCGTCGCAGCGATAAAGGCGAAAAAGGCGGGAACCTTTTTTTTCTGCCTCAGATAGACGTGATAAAGATATTTCCATCTGTCGCGGTAGCCTCCGCACATCTCATAGGTGCCCCAGGGGACGAAATATTTGGGAAAAAACATTTCAAGGGTGAAGGGCCCGCTGCTGCCGCTGTGATTGGACAGATATATTGCTCTGTCTTCTATTTTGTCGTTGAGATTTATTATTTTGGGCTTGCGGGTAAATATCCGCAGAAGGCCCTTGAAAAAGGTGAAAAATTTTCCGCGTTTTTTGGGCGTGCCCAATATTCTCTCTTTCTTTTTCTTCATTGTCCGTCCTTTTTTATTTTCACCTTTTCGCGTCAAACCGCAAATATGCGGGAGTCTTGTTTCAGTCCTCCTCCTCTGCCGCGCCGTGCTTGGAGAATTGGCTGTTGTAAAGCTCGCTGTAAAAACCGCCCTGCGCCATAAGCTGTTCGTGATTGCCCTGCTCGATTATATTGCCGTTTTTCATGACGAGAATCAAGTCCGCGTTCTTTATGGTTGAAAGACGGTGCGCGATGACAAAGCTCGTGCGCCCCTTCATCAGGCGGTCCATTGCCTCCTGAATATTCTGCTCCGTGCGTGTGTCGACAGAGCTTGTCGCCTCGTCAAGGATAAGCATGGGAGCGTTGTCCACCATGGCCCGCGCAATGGTAAGCAGCTGACGCTGTCCCTGACTTATGTTTGCCTCCTCGTTGAGCACCATATTGTAGCCGCCGGGCAGGCTCATGATAAAGTGGTGCACGTTTGCCGCCTTGCACGCCTCGATCATTGTCTCCTCGCTCGTGTCCTCGTTGCCGTAGCAGATGTTTTCCCTTATCGTGCCCTCGAACAGCCAGCTGTCCTGAAGCACCATGCCGAACAGTCCGCGCACGTACTCGCGCGTCATGTCTTTGGTAGAAACGCCGTCAATGAGAATTTCGCCGCTGTCCGTTTCGTAAAAACGCATAAGCAGGTTGACAAGCGTGGTCTTGCCCGCGCCCGTAGGTCCGACAATGGCGATTTTCTGTCCCGCTTCGACCTTGCAGTTGAAGTCGAAAATAATCTGTTTTTCGGGAGTGTAGCCGAAATTGACGTGACGGAACTCGACGTTGCCCTTAAATTCGGGTATGCTCTTGTTTCCCGTGTCGGGAGCCTGCTCGGGCTGTTCCAGAAAATCGAAAACTCTTTCGCTCGCCGCCGCAGTCGACTGCAAGGTGTTGGTCACCGTGGCAAGCTGCTCTATGGGCTGATTGAACGACCTTACGTAAGATATGAAAGCCACTATGCTCGTGATAAACAGCACGTCGTTGTTTTTGATTGCCATCATGCCGCCCACAAGACATACGAGAACGTAGCTTATGTTTGCCACCGTGTTCATGACGGGCATCATCATGCCGGACAAAAACTGACCTTTGAGAGCGCTTGACGCCATGACCTTGTTGATTTCCTCGAATTCGCGTTCGGCTTTTTCCTGTCCGTTGAAAACCTTGACCACGTTGTGGGAGGAATAAATTTCCTCTACGATGCCGTTGATGTCACCCAGAGCGTTCTGCTGCCGTCTGAAATGCTTTTGGCTGATTTTGACGATAATCATGACCAGAAGAAAGCTCACGGGAACGCTAACCAGCTCCACGAGAGTGAGCTGCCAGCTGATTGTGAACATCATTATTATTATACCCACAATCAAAGTAAAAGAGCTGACGAGCTGACTCAAACTCTGATTCAACGTCTGACCTATCAGGTCTACGTCGTTGGTAACGCGGCTCAAAATGTCGCCGAAACTCTGTCTGTCAAAGTAAGACAAGGGCAGCTTGTTTATTTTGTCGCTCAGGTCGTTGCGCATACGCCGCGAGATATTGACCGATATGACGGACATGACGATGGACTGTATAAAATTGAACAGCGCGCTTGCGACGTAAAGCACAATCAACCAGACCGCAATGGCGCCCACTCTCGCCATATCTATGGGAACATCGGCTCCGAGCGCCTCTACTATTTCGTTGCCGATAAGCTGCAAAATTTTGGGAGCGAATATGGACAGCACCGTGCCGAGCACTGCGAACACCAAAGCGACAATTATGCCTATCCAGTAAGCCTTTAAATATTTTCCCAGCTTTGCTATGGATTTTTTAAACTCTTTGGGCTTGGAGTCGGACATTGCCGCTCCCGCTCCCGGTCCGCGCATTGGCCCGCGCGCGGGCATTCCTCTGTTTTCAGCCATTTTCAAGCTCCTCCGCCGACAGCTGGCTGAAAGCTATTTCGCGGTAAAGCGGACAGTTTTGCATAAGCTCCCTGTGCGTTCCCTTGCCGGCGATTCTGCCTTCCTCCAACACTATTATTTGGTCGGCGTCCATTATCGTACCTATTCTCTGCGCGACTATTATGCTTGTCGCGTCCTTTGTGTATTCCTTCAACGCGGCGCGCAGCGCGGAGTCCGTCTTGTAGTCCAGAGCGGAAAAGCTGTCGTCGAAAATATAAATTTCCGGATTTTTTGCTATTGCGCGGGCTATGGACAGACGCTGACGCTGACCGCCCGACACGTTTTTGCCGCCCTGCGCTATGTGGTAATCCGTCTTTTCGGGCAGACCGAACACAAAATCCGCCTGCGCCACCTTCAACGCCTCCTCCACCTTTTCGTCGCTGATTTTGCCCTCGCTGCCGTAAACTATGTTGTCCTTGACGGAGCCGAAAAACAGCAGGCTTTTCTGCGGAACATAGCCCAGCTTGTCGTTGAGACTTTTTTCCCTGTATTCCTTTACGTCCACGCCGTCGACAAGCACCTGTCCCTCGCTCGCGTCGTAAAACCTCGGGAGCAGGTTGACTATCGTGCTTTTGCCGCTGCCGGTGGGACCGATAAAAGCCACGGTCTGACCGCGTTCGGCTTTGAAGCTGATGTCGTGGAGCACGTATTCCTCCGCGTCGGGATACCTGAAACTGACGTTTTTAAACTCCACCACGCCCTTTTCGTTCTCCTCGCCCTGCGTGCGCTCGCCCTCGACAATTTTGGACTTGGTGTCGATGACCTCGATGATACGCTTTGCCGATACGTTGGCTCTCGGCATGACCACCAAAAGCATGCACAGCACGAGAAAGCTCATGAGCACCTGCATGGAATACTGCGAAAACACCGCCATTGTCGAATAGTCCAGATTTCCCGCGTTTATCAGAGAAGCGCCCAGCCAATAAATGGTGAGCATAAGTCCGCTCATGACCAAATTCATGCCGGGGAACATTATGCACATCACTTTGTTGACAAACATATTGACGCGCGTAAGTTCTTCGTTTGCGTCGCGGAATTTCTCGGTCTGATAATCCTCGGCGTTGTAGGCGCGCACCACTCTCAAGCCGGTGAGATTTTCACGCGTTACGCCGTTCAAACGGTCGACTTTTTTCTGCATGACGGAAAACTTGGGGCTTGCCACGAGAAAAACAGTCATAATAATCAGCAGCAGCGCCACTACAGCCACGCCGGTAGCCAGCGACAGCTCCAGACTGCTGTTGACGACACGCACGACCGCCGAAATTGCCATGACAGGCGCGATAATGCCGAATTTCAACACCATCATCATTGTCTGCTGTATTTGCATGACGTCGTTTGTGGTACGGGTAATCAAACTCGCGGTGCTGAACTTTTCCATTTCCTCCATGCTGAAAGAATTTACGTTTTTGAAAATTTTCGAGCGGAGGGTGCGAGCAAGCTTGCTGGTGATGTGGCTTGCAATCAGATTGCTGAACAGCTTGCAAACAAAGCCGCCCGCCACAACCAACAGCATAAGTCCGCCCGTACGCAGAATTTCGCGCAGCGGCTCCTCGTAAAGAGCGTTGTACTGAATGAAGCCTACTATGTCGCCCATAAGGTCGGGCAGCATGAGGTCGAGATTGACCTGCAACGCCACAATGACTATCAAAAGCGCCGTAAACAGCCAATCCGACTTTTTGAAATACTTGAATAATTTAAACACTTTTTTCCGTCTCTCTCCTTCCCTCTATATTTTCCTTTGCCAAAAGAATAAATTCCGCAAACTGCTTTTTCTGCGCCTCCGTCATGCCCTCGGTAAGCAGCTTTTCCGCTTCCGTAACCTGTCTAATCGCGTTTTTGTTGAGCGCTTCCGCCTTGGGCGTGAAGCTGATTACGTTGGCGCGGGCGTCTCTTTCCGAGCTGCGGCGCTCTATGTAACCCTTTTCCTCTATGGCGTTGAGTATGCTGCAAACAGACGACCTGTTGACGCAAAGCCTTTCCTCGACGTCCCGTTGCAGAACAAACCCCTTTTCCTCGCGCAGGCGGTTCATCACGCCCATGGCGCGCAGTTGGTGTCCCGTCAGACCGTCAAGGCTCTGCCGCTCCAAAAAACTCAGTATGGCGCGTTGAAGCTGCCGCAATAAATTTATTATCACTCCCTGTCACCCCGAAAAATTTTTTTCTTTTCCGACGCGCGCTTGTTTGGCAAACCCGCACCGAAAATTGTTTGAAACCGAACAAATATCCGTTTGTTTTGCAAAGTATTTTATAAAATATATTGTTAGATGTCAAACATTTTTTCCTGAGAAAAATCCGATTTCACACAAGTTTCAGTCGCATGCGCCAAGCTGTCAAATTGCTTTTCAAAACGTCAAAATCACGCCCGAAAACAACAGATTCACGCCCGAAATACTCACCGAAAACGCCGTCCGCGACAGCGCGGACGGCGTTTTCACCGTTTGAAAAGCACAAAGCCTTTTCTTTTAAAAAATCGGTTTCGACTCAGTAAGCCCTTGCGAAAATTACGAGTTTCTTTGCGGGCGAGCCGTCCGCTATGCACTTGTCGTCAATAGGAGTCTGGTCAAAGGGCATGATTCGGATAGTCGCCTGCATAAGCTCCTTGACTTTAAGCTCGCACTCCTGACTGCCGCACCACATTGCCTTGACGAAATTGCCCTCGTCGAGATATTTTTTCAGCTCGTCGAGAGTGTGCGCCTCCTTGATTCGGCTGTCGCGGAACGCCTCCGCCTTGCGGTACATCGACTCGTGCACGTCGCTCAACAGGCGTTTGATTACGCCCTCAAGCTCCTCGTTTTTCACAACGCTCTTTTCTCCGTTGTCCCGCCGCACGACCGTCACAACGCCGTTTTCAATGTCGCGGGGACCTATTTCCAACCTGAGCGGCACGCCCTTCATTTCCCATTCGTTGAACTTCCAGCCCGGAGTCTGGTCGGAAAAATCCCCCTCGCACCTGACTCCCGCGGCGACAAGTCTGTCAATCACGCTTCGGGCTGCTTCCTCCACGCCCGTCTTGTGAATTGCTATCGGAAGGACAATCGCCTGCACGGGGGCGACCGCGGGAGGTAAAATAAGACCGCGCGCGTCGCCGTGCGCCATGATTAAGGCTCCGATAAGCCTCGTGGACACTCCCCAGCTCGTCTGCCATGCATATTTATGCGTCCCGTCCCTGTCAAGGAACTGTATGTCGTAAGCGCGGGCGAATTTATCGCCGAAGTGGTGGGTTGTGCCTGCCTGCAAGCTCTTGCCGTCCTGCATCATCGCCTCCATGCCGTAGGTTTCCTCCGCGCCGGCAAATTTTTCCTTTTCGGTCTTTTGCCCTATAAGGACGGGCATGGCGAGACAGTCGCGCGCGAAATCGGCGTACAGGTGAAGAATGTCGAGAGTTTCCTTTTCCGCCTCCTCCCGCGTCGCGTGCACGGTGTGCCCCTCCTGCCAGAGAAACTCGGAAGTGCGGAGGAAGGGGCGGGTTGTCTTTTCCCAACGCACGACGTTTGCCCATTGATTTATTTTAAGGGGCAAATCCCTGTAAGACTGAATCCACCTTGAATACATATCGCAAATGATTGTTTCGCTTGTAGGGCGCACGACCAGCGGCTCGGCAAGCTCGTTGGAGCCTGCGCGCGTCACCGTTGCGACCTCGGGCGCAAAGCCCTCCACGTGCTCAGCCTCTTTTTGCAGCAGACTCATAGGTATAAGAAGAGGGAAATAAGCGTTTTTGTGTCCCGTCGCCTTGAAACGGGCGTCCAGCTCGCGCTGAATGTTTTCCCAAATCGCGTAGCCGTAAGGACGTATGACCATGCTGCCCTTGGTGGGACCGTAGTCCGCAAGGCCCGTTTTGATGACCACGTCGGTATACCACTGCGGAAAATCCGCGTTTATATCGGCTATTTCTTTGACGAATTCTTTTTTCATATTATCTCCGTGTCCGTTGAAAACGGAAACGCTGGTTGAAGCCGGCGTTTTACAAGAATTTTTAACTATTCCTCGTCTGCCAGAGCAAGCACGTAGGTTTCTATTTCCTTGTCCTTGGCAGCCTCGCCTATTTCGCTGAAATGCAGATAGACGTCGTCGTCCGTATACATATAAAAGACTTTGCCGTCAAGTATGTCGTAGTTGAGCCAACTCGTAGCGTTTACCTTGTCAGTAAGCTTGTTTGCCAAAAGGGTATCCGCGTCGGTTTCGCCGCTCAGCGGAATGCTCCACAGCGCCGAATCCATTTCAAAATACAGCGTTTCTTCCTCGATAAACTTGAACGTGGGCGACGTTTCGGTGTAATAAAGATTTTTCGCCGCCTGCCCCTCTTTTACAAACTGAATATATTTGCTCGTGCTGTTGTAGTACACGAATCCGTCCTGATAAGCCGAGGCTCCCGAAAGCACGTTTCTGTAAAGCAGCGTCGCGTCGGCAAGCCTTTTGTCCGTCACGCTCTGCGAAATGCGGTACATACCGTCCCTGCCGTGCGCGTCGGAGGATATGTTGAAATATACAAAGCCGTTGGCTGCCGAAGCAATGCTTACGTCGAAGTCGTAGGAAACGTCCTGACCGTCCGCGTGCTGTCCCGTCATGATTTTGGACGGGGCGGTCTGTCCCGCCTTCAAAACGTAAAGCTCGTTGTAGTCGGCGGTTGTTTCGGTACCCTGATTTTCCTTTTCCGTCACCACGTCCTTTGTGTAGACTATGGACGCGTTTTCGACGTCCAGCGCGCTTGACGTAACCTTTTCGTCGGCTTTCGTTTCGACGCCGCTTTCAAGGTTGAGGGAAACAAGATTGGCGTCGCCGTCCACAAACAGCGCGAAAACGCCGCCGTCCGTCTCGAACAAGCCTACCGACAGGGAATTGCTGCCCAAAGTGTAAACTCTTTTGGTGTCCGTGCCGTCAAGTTTGACGCTCATTATGTCCAGCATGGTATTGCGCACGCTGCCGTCGCTCGCCAGCGTGTCGGAAGGCGTCGTGTAGTAAAGACGGTCGTTGAAAATATAAATGCCGTTGAGTCTCGCGTCCGTCGTGTTGGAGGAAAAAACCGCCTTGGGGGCAAGCACCTCCGCTCCCAACGCTTGGACGTATTCGTCCGTGCCGAAGTCGTTTTCCTTGACCGAATCGAGCTTTGACGCGGCGATTCTGCAAACAGAGCCGTACACAACCTCGCCGAAAACGTTTTCCGCTTCATAGGTGGAGGTTGTCCCGTTTATGAAATAAATATATCCCTTGTACGCGACGACGGAGCCGCCGTTGGACACGAGAGGCGAGTTGTCCGCCGCACCCGTGTCGAGCGGTCCCCATTTGTAATCGGGCGAACACGCCGCAAGCGCCATGACAAGCGCGACAAGAAGTACGAAAATCAAAAGTCTTTTTTTGTTCATTACAAGCTCCTTTTAACCGAGCGCCAAGTATTTTGGTACACGCCTTAAAAGTATATACCGAAAAAGCGGATTTGGCAAGTATTTGATATTATTTTCTCCGTCTTAGCCGCCAAATCCCGCAGCAAAACCTTCCATAATTTACCTCGCGCGGGGGAGCTTCAAATATTTGACAATTTTCCCGCATAGGATTAAAATACAAATGCAAGCCGTGTTCACTTATCATTTTGCACGGCGCGCAAAAAAACCGACACACGGGAAACTAATTATGAAAAAGGTATTTTTATTGATATTGCTAACCGCAGTCGCTTTGAGCTGCTGCCTGAGTCTGACTGCCTGCGGTCCCATAGAGCAGCCCGAAATCCCCGACGACGCCGACCTTTCGAGCAAGTCCCTCGCTCCCGACGGGAGAAGCGTCATGCAGTGCACGCCGGAAGAAAACCTCTTTATGGCGACGCACGTCATGGGTTCATTGGGCTTTAAAGCCGTCAACAACGGCACGAGCAAGGCTGTGGGCATAACTCAGAAGGTTTATTCCCAAAGAACCGTTTTGAACGGCGCTGTGTTCTCGCAAACCGCTTCGCTCGGCTTTGTCAAGCTCGGCAAGCAGTTTTACTACGAAAACGGCAGCTACGTGGTCAGAGACGCGTCAAAGGTTAAGGACGTGGACGACGTGGAATGGGAAAGCGGCGCAAAAAGGCTGAGCAAGGCGCGTTTTCAGTCGCTGTACGGACTGCCCTCCGTGTCTCTCACCGCTTTCGTCACCAACGACGACTCGGTAAAGGAAGGCGTCTTTGTCGAGGAAAATGACGGCGTCTACACCTTCCGCTACAAGCTTGACAACGTGGTAAGCGTCTACTATCTGAAATATCAGATGCGCACCTACTCCGGCTCCAAGGGCTTCCCCGTTTTCGACGAAAACGACGGAATAGTCATGACGGTAAAAATGGACGGGGACAGAAAAGTATCATCAATATCCACCGTTTGCAGCTACAAGGTAGATATGCTGGGCGGAGTCAAGTGCGAAGAAAGGCTGGAAGAGGTCTTTTACGACGTGGGAAACGTCCCCTCAATCCCCGAAAGAAGCTTTTTCGAGCCTTACCTCACGGCAAGCATAACCGACACTCCCGACGCGGAAACCGTTTCCGGAGTGCTTATGGACACCTTTATGCCGCTGATTAAGGACAACAGCCTGTGCGCGGACGTGGAAATTTCGGGGGCGCTCAACGTCGACGCAAAGCTCAAAGCAGTCGTCGACACGCAGAATCTGGAAAATCTCACCCTCGACCTGATTGCGCCCGCGCTTGACCTCAGTGTCTCTTACAGAAAGGGCAAGCTTGCGCTGAAAACGGGAGATTTGAACGCCTATCTTAATATAAGCGACCTCACGGGTGGGGAAGAAAGCGCTTCGGACGGACAGGAGGAAAGTCTTTTCGAAAAAGCCTCTCTGATAACAAACGGAAACGACTACACCGTTCTCCTGCCTCTCGGTCCCATTACCGCGGAAATAAACGCGGTCAAAAACAAGGACGGCGGCTTTGACTTTGCCGACGCGGTGCTTGGACCTCTGGTCGTAAAAATCACTCAAACGCAGGATTTCGACGCGCCCTATACGGATGCGGAAAACGGCGTAAATCTTTTGCCGCTTTTAAAACAGTTCGTTTCCGACGACAACACGATAAACATCGACGCGAACATAGCGGGACTTTTTAACGCAAGTCTCGGCATTTCCGTTGACGGCGGCGGTTTAAACGCCATGGTTTGCGCGGGAGAGCAGAACATTTACGCAAAAATCGACGGCAAAAGTCTTGCGCTGCGTTACGGCGAGCTTAAAATGAAATTCGGCTTCAAGGACGCGCTCAACGCGCTGTTCAACCGTTTTTACGAGCTGAACTACGTGAAGGAACTGTTCGGAGCCATAGGCGGGCTGACCGACTCGATACAATTGGGTTGGAACGGCGTTTCAAAGCACGGAAGCCTTTACGTAATTTCCCTTAATGTCGGCGAAGCGACGTGCGACGTTCTGCTTGAAGAAAAGGACGGAGCGGTTTCTCTGCACTCGGCTGAAATTCCCGTCGGAGAAAAGAAGATTGTTTTGAGCCTTGCGGAAAAGCGTGATTTTTCGCCCGTTGCAGACACGGAAGGCTATCCCGACGGAACGGGGCTTTTGGACGTGATTAACGAGCGTCTCGAAATAGACCTCTTTGCAAGCGTCGGCGACTTTGAAGCGCGTCTGCTTTTCGACCTCAAAAGTCTGGAAGCAAAGCTCGCGCTCCGTCCCGTCGGCAACTCCGAACTGAAAATGTCCGTCATGTCCGACGGCGGCGAAAAGGCGCTGTTCGTAGACTGCGGCGATTTCCGCGCCAAATTCGGCGGAAAAGAGCTGCTCGGTCAGGGAACCTTGCTTGTCAGGCTTTTGGAGCGGCACTCCGCACAACTTAAAAACCTGCTGCAAGCCGTTTTCGACGGAACCGATATGACGGTTTCGGCAGACACGGCAAGGAACGAAAACGGCGTTTCGCTCGTGCTGGGTGCGGCGGGGCTGAAAATCGAAATAAACTTCTCGGAAGAAAACGGCAGACTTGTCTTTGAAAGCGCCCGCGCCTGCGGCGGCGGCGCGTCGGCAAGCCTTGCCCCCTTCAAGGGCGACGAGAACGAGTTTTCCTTTATCGAAAACACCGAAAATTTCAAGGACGGCTCGTCGCTGCTTCCGCTTGACGAAGCTTACATTCTCAACGCCGCGGTAAACGCGGGAGGCACCGTCGCGTATGTTTCCGTCAACCTTTGGGACGCGTCGGTAAAAGCCGTTGTGCCCGACCTTTACGAGCACGCGGCTTACGTATCCCTCGACCTCTACTCCTCGGAAATAAAATTCAAGTACGGCGGTCTGCAACTGAAAACGGATGCGGCAGGCATAGGCAAGCTGATTTCCTTTGCGGTTCCGCTCATCGGCGACGAAAACCTCGAAGCCCTGCTCGGCGCGCTCGGCTCAATCGATTTTGACATAAAAGCCGTTTTCGACAGCTTCAAAGCAACAGCCTTTGACGAAAACGGCGCGCGGGGCGTGAATTTCAGCTTGAATTTGGGCGGTATTGCTTTGAACGCACGCGTGTCGGAGACGGAAAACGCCTACGCTACGGAAAGCGCGGCAATAAGACTGAACGGCACGGAAATAAAGCTCGCTCCGTCGAAACAGCCCGACTTTTCCGAATTGGAGCAGGCGAGCGTTTTCCCCGAAGTCACCTCCCTGCTGGATATGTTTGCGGATTACAAGCTGGCTTTTGAAGCGGACATAAACGGCGTAAAAGCCAAAATCGGTCTGGACGTCTTGAACGGCGAGGTGCATGCCCGAGCCGCAGGCTTGTCCGTACTGTACTTTACCGACGTGCGCGAAACTGCGGCGGGTCAGGAAAAATACGGCAAAGCCCTGATAAAATACGGCGCGCTGGAAGCTCAGGCGGACGTTGCAAGGTTGGCGGAGCTTTTGCCGACAATCGTCGAAAGGCTGGGCACGGAGCTGCCCAAGGCGCAAATCGTCTTCAATCCGACAGAACTTGCGGGAGGCTTTTCAACCGCAGAGGACTCCTTAACCTTGGATTTCAATATTTATGCGGACGGCAAGCCAATCAATATAAAGGTTTTGTTCAAAATTACCGAAAAGGGACTGACGCTTGACAACGCTGCCGCACGGTACGAAAACCTGTCGGTAAAGCTTGTCCCCTGCGGCTTCGACGGTTTTTGGGAATTCGACAGAGAAGGCGATTACCTAGACCTCAACGCGCTTGCCGACGATTACGCGGAAATCATCCTCGACCTTGTCACGGCGCGCGGATGGCAAATAGACGCAAGCGGCAGCGTGACGGCGCAAACCGCCTCCGTCGGGCAGGAGCAGACGGAAACAGAGACTGTCTCAACGCAAACGGATTTTGCGCTGACTCTCTGCGTCGGACTCTCCGAAGAAAGCGCGCAAGGCTTGCCCGACATCTTGCTTTCGCTTGTTTTGACGGACGGCGCGACGCAAACGCAAAAGACGGCGCTCACCGTCGTTTACGGCAACGGCAGTATCGGTCAGGCGCCCGCAGGCACTCTGTTTGTGGATTACAACGGACTGAAAGCAAGGGTGGCGACGGATTCGCTCAAAATGCTTTCTCCCCTGCTCGACCGCGCGACCTTGCTTGTCCCGGCGCTCGGAGATATGTTGAAGCAGGCTACGGAAAGTCTGTCGGGCGCAGGCGAAGCGTTTAAAAACATCGACCTGCAAACGCTTCTCGAAAGCATTTGCTACAAAGACGGAGTTTTGTCGTTGGAAGTCGCGGAAAACGCGCTGTTTGACGGCCACAAGAAATTTTCTCTGTCCCTGTCGCAAACCGACGGCTTGCTGTCCCTTGCGGCAAACGGAGTTTCTCTGACTGCAAACGACGGCAAAAACATAACGGCTCGCGCCGACGTTGCCGCCCGAAGCCTGAGTGACGGACTGAGCAACGGACAAATCGAGCAGACCGCGGGCGACGTTAAAGCGTACACATCCTTTGACTCCCTGCCCGACCTGCTGGAAGTCGTTCTGAACACTGCGGAAACGCGTCACATCAAGATGACGGGCGTCGCAAAGGTGCAAATCACCCTGCTGAGCAAGGAGGTTCCCCTGACGATAAGGGCGGATATGCACGAAGACGGCAGAATCACAGCCGTAGTGTCGCTGAGCATTTCGGGCAAAATAATAGGACTGTTCAAAAATGTTTCTTTGCTCGGCGGCTCGCACGAGGCGTATATGTACATAGACAGCGCAAGCGACTGTATTCTCATGAAGCGCATCGACACCTTGAACAAAGCCTTCGGCAAAAAGGAAGTAATCACCTCCTATTGCAAAATCGCGTATACGGAGCTTGGAGAAAAAGGACTTGACATACTTTACTTCATGACGGATTTGTCCGACGCCATTTGCGCAGAAATAAGCAAAGCGGTTGCCGACGCGCCCGACAATCCGTTCAGAATAGAAAACGTCTTTGAAAGCTACGTTTACGAACAAAATACGTTTAAGCTTGAAATGAATCTGAGCGACTACAACCCTACGCTCGGCGAAGTGAGCTTAACCCTCTGCCATGACAAAAATAAGCTGCTCACTAAGTTAAATGCGTCAATGGAGCTCCAACTTACGGAAAATCTTAGCGGAACGGTAGAGCTAATCGACATGACTGTTTCGACGCAGGAAACCGACCTCGGTACCAAGGCGGAGGTCGAAGCGGAGCAGAACGGCGGCAATTACTGACTCTCCCAAACCCCAACAAAAAAACGGGAAGAACTTTCTTCCCGTTTTTTTAATGTCAATTTATTTCGTTCAGTCCAATCAGATTGCTGTTTTTGCTTTCCATCTTTTGCAGTTTTTCAAAGAGTCCGTCGTACCCCATCCACTCAAAATAAGCGTTGCCCCGTTGAGTAATCAAAAATTGACCTTCCAAGCCGAGGAGTTCGAGCGTCATCGAACAAATTGTCCTGTCGTCGGCATCAAGTTCTTTCAGTTCCGATACAAATTGCCGCTCCCGCTCGGTCAACTCCGACGCAGTCGAATCAAAAGCCGTCGGATAAAACTCCCAAACCCAACGAAACGGAAACTCGGCACGATTTTCGGCGTTTTGCAGATATTCTTCGGCGGACACTCCGTCCTTATTTTGCCCCAGCAAAAACCTGAACGCGGTTGCGCCCGCTTTGTATTCCCACAAAACGTATTCATACGCCTTGTCAGTGTCGTCGGTGCGACGCAAAGTTTCGTTATACGTTTTTTCCACGCCCTCTTTCAAATAAGGCTTTTCGGCGTTTTTTGTCTTTTCGTTTTGCACGTCAAACCAATCGAAAACGACGCTTTTTACAAGCGGACTTTCCGAAACTTCCACAAACATATTCCACTCGGAAAAAACAGGCAAATTGTTCAGGAAATGCCACAGATAGTTTTTGTAAGCGCGCAATTTTCTTCGTCGCTCAGCACAAGTCCCGTAAGCCCCAGAAAACGAATTGCCGCGCGGTTGAAGACATCCTTTTTTTCTTCCTGAGGCGCAGCGTCCACCGGCGGCTTTGTTTCTTCGACAAAAGACTGCATTTTTTCGTCCGAAAAAGTTTTGTTCAGAATGTCTGCGTCGAGATTTATCTGAACGCGGTAAATATACTCCGCTTTAAGCAGCTTCTCCTCGTCTACTTTCACCCGACGCGCTTCGTCGCGCAGATAAAGCTCCCAATTCTTCTCTTGCGTGCAGGAACCCATTTTGAAAGTAATCTTTTCCGAATAATTAAAATCGCCCTTTGAAAAAAGGTAAATTTCTTTTTTGTTCGTCTGACAACCGCTAAAACAAAATGTAAGCGAAATCAAAAAAATCAGTGCATAAACAAAGGTTATTTTTTTCTTCATTGTTTTCTCCTCCGTATTAACAGACAAATTGTAACACAATTCTGCATCTTTTGCAACTGATGAAAAAATATCCGAATACATCCTGCAAAAGCAAAAACGCGTTTTTACAGTTTCTCTTGCATCGACATATTCGGAAAAAACTTTTGTCGAAGGAGTCAAACGCCCCTCCTTTAAAAGCCGCAAGGCGGAATGCCCGCGGCAATGCGGAGCGGACGACTATCTTACAAAAAACGCGGCGTCAAGTCCCGCTTCGGCAAGCTCGTTCAAAAAACGCTCCTTGTCAAAGCGCATGGCGTAGGCGGCGTTTGCCGCCGCAAGTCCCGCTCGGCTGCCCACGTCGAAGCGCATCGCCTTGATTTCTCTCGCGCACACCGCGCGGGCGCGACACAGCAATGCTATGGCGTCCGACAGTCTAAGCTCGCGACCGAAACGCTGCGTTTTGTCCAACGCCTCGAAAACGGTCGGATTGAACACGTATCTGCCTGCGGCGATAAGCTGCGACTGAGGATTGTCGCGCGGCTTTTCCACTATTTCCAAAAGTTCTTTTTCTCCGTCGTCGCGCGGCTTTAAACGCAACACCCCGTAGGCGTCAAGCCCCGAATTTCTTTTAATCGCCCCCACCGTGCTCATTCCCGTCACCGCATAGCTTTCGGACAGCTGGGCGCAGGCGGGCAGCTCCCCGCCTAAAAAGAGGTCGTCGCAGTTGAGCAGGAAAAAGGGCTTGTCCCCGACGAAATCGCGCGCGCAAAGCAAAGCTTCTCCGCTACCGCCCGCGTTTTGCTGCACGGCAAACTCGACGTTGAGACGCGCAATCGCGCTTACCGCCGCAAGCTCGTTGAGTCTGTTCTGCACGGCAAGAGTGCGTTCAAGCGCTTCATCCTTGGAAAAATGCTTTTGAACCGCGCCGTCGGGCGAAACCACAAGCAGAATTTCCCTCGCGCCGCTTTGGGCGGCTTCCTCGCACACCCACTGCACGGCGGGCTTGTCCAAAACGGCAAGCATTGCCTTGGGCACCGCCTTGGTTGCGGGAAGCGAGCGCAGCCCCATGCCCGCCGTCAGCACGACGGCTTTTTTAACCACACCGTTCATATCCTCAATGCCTCCTTTTCGTGTAATATTTTAACGATATTTTAACACAATTTTTTGATTTTTGCAATTCAAACGTCCGCAGTTGACGAAACACACTGCGTTTATTTGTCTATTTTCGTTTTCTGCTCTTTGAGCGCGGCGACAAGCCTCGACGCGCGTCCGTGCTTGACCGAGGCGTCGCTTCTGCCTATGACGAAATCGTCGGGCATTGTGTCCTTTGTCACGGTTGTGGAGCAAGCAACGTAAGTGCCGTCCGCAAGCGTCAGGGGCGCAATAAGGTTGCAGTTGCTGCCGATAAACACGTTGTCCCCGACGACGGTTCTGTGCTTGCTCACGCCGTCAAAATTGACGAACACCGCGCCGCAGCCCACATTGCAGTTTTTGCCCACCACCGCGTCGCCTATGTAAGCCAAATGACTTGCCTTGCTTCCGTCGCCGAGCACGCTGTTTTTCAGCTCGACGAAATTCCCCACGCGGCAGCCGTCTCCCACCACGCTGTTTTGTCTAAGATGCGCGTCGGGCCCCACTGTGGTGCGGCAGCCCACCTCGCTGTCGGTCAGACGGCTTGCTCTGATTTCGGAAAAATCCCCCACCGTGCTTGACACCAGATAGCTGAAACTTCCGATTATGCAGTTTTCTCCGATACGGCAATTTTTGCCGACGACGCAGAAAGGCTCGATAATCGTGTTTTTTCCTATGCGGGCTTCGGCGTCTATGACTGTGTTTTTGGGGTCAATCACTGTGTAATCCATTTTTCCGCTCCGATTCAATCTAATATATGAGCCGCGCGGCGGAAAAATACGCACGGTCGAGGCTGATATTCTGTTTGAACCGCTTTGCAGAAAAGAAAAGCAATACGCCGACGGATTGGAGAAAAGGGAGGTAAGCGTCACGGCTCGGGACGGAACGACGCTAAAAGGCGATTTTTATCCCGCACCGAACGCGCGCGCCACCTTGCTCTATTTTCACGGCTACCGCGGCACGTCTGCGGACTTTTGCTTTTGCATAAGATTTTTCCACTCGCGCGGCTTCAACGTCCTGCTGCCCGACCAACGCGCGCACGGCAGAAGCGGCGGGAAATACATTTGCTTTGGCGTCAAGGAGCGTTTCGACTGTCTGGACTGGATAAAATTTGCGGGCGAAACTCTTGCGCAAGGGCTGCCCGTAGTGCTGGACGGCATTTCCATGGGCTGCACGACGGTTTTGCTTGCGACGGAGCTTGACCTGCCCGACCAAGTAAAGGCAGTGGTCGCCGACTGCGGCTTTACCTCCGCGTGGGAGCAAATAAAGCATACAATCAAGTCAAATATGCGGCTGCCCGCTTTCCCCAGCCTTTATCTCGTGAGCCTTTTCGCGCGGATTTTCGCGGGAATAAGGCTGCGCGGCTGCGACACGCGCAAGGCTATGGAAAAAAACACGACGGTACCCGTCTTTTTTGCAACGGGTACGCGCGACCGCGTGGTGCCGCCCGAAATGACCAAGCAAAACTACGAAGCATGCCGCGCGCCCAAAATGCTGCTTTTGACGGAGGCCGCCCACGGTATGAGTTACCTTGCGGCGAAGGCGGAATACGAAAAACAGCTGGAGGATTTTCTCGAAGGCTGCCTAAAACAAATTGATTGAACCCTGTCGATATGAAAAAAATAACGGAAAAACAAAAAGAATTTGTCCAAACGCTCCAAGCTATGGCGCAGGGGGAGCTTTTTGACGCGTACGCCGAGTTTCTCGCGCTGGAAAACGAGAAATACAATCTCACCGCGCTGGACGCTCGACAGACGCGCCTCAAACACTTTGCGGACAGCTTAAGCGCCGCTGCGGCGGGCATACTGCCGCAAAACGCGCGGGTGTGCGACATAGGCAGCGGCGCGGGCTTCCCCGCCGTTCCTCTCAAAATAGTGCGGAACGACCTCGACATGACGCTCTTGGACGCGGCGGAAAAAAAGACGCGGTTTTTGAGCGCGCTTGCGAAAAAGCTCAATATAACCGACGGAATAAAAATAAAACACTGCCGCGCGGAGCAGGAGGCAGGCGCAAACAGAGCCTTTTACGACGCGGTAACCGCGCGCGCCGTCGCGCCGCTAAACACCCTGCTGGAATACGCCCTGCCCCTGCTCAAAGAGGGAGGCGTTTTTGCGGCTTACAAGGGAGCCAACGCGGTCGAGGAGGCGGAGAGGGCGGAAAACGCCGCTTTGCTGACGGGTGCAAGTCTGAAAGAAATAATATTTTACAGCCTCGAAAACCCGCGCGACCGCGCTTTGGTCGTCTACGAAAAGACGGGAGAAACTCCCGCCCGCTTTCCGAGAAAAAACAACAACCCGCGACGCAAGCCGCTTTGAATCAAACGGGAGAGCAAAAGCGCAGCTACGCTTTCCGCAAAACGCCCCGTACTCGACAAGCGCGGCAGGGCAAACGAGCGCAAAATACGCCGACGGCAAAATTTTTGCCGTTCTTTTTAAAAACAATTTTATTCAAAATTTTTCCGTGCAAAACACAACGGCGCGAAATATTCGCGCCGTTGTGTTTTATCGGGTATATATAAAGGAATGTTGTTTTGACGTGTTTTTAAGCGGCATCCTCTACTGGTTCCGAATCGGTGACAATCATCTTGTCGCACGTTTCGCAGATGTACCCGGTATACTTTACGCCGTCCACAATCCATGTGTAGGTTTTTGCGTCTTCGGATTGCTCGTGGTCGGTCATACCGACGACTATATCGAATGTGACCGTATACTCGACTTTTTCGCCGACTTTGTACTCATACGTATAACGTATCAGTCCCTCTTTGTTGCAGGCGGCTTCCACAATCACCTGCTTCTTGTAAGAGTTGTCGGTAAGTATGGGAAGAGTGATTGTAATCTTTTCGGAGCAACCCTCTCTTTCGCAACTGATTACTACTGTTCCCGTCTTTTCGTTTGTGGGAAGCGTTCTGCTGTCTTCGACATAAACGTGTCCTTTGGCGGGAAGTTTCTCCGTATATTGCTTTTCGCAGACGGAGCAGGTATACGTTCTCGTGCCCTCTTGAGTGCAGGGGTCGTCGTTTGTATACGTGTCTGTAAAGGTATCGTAGACGTGCTTTCTGTAAGTCTCTACATACACCAATTCGCCGCATTCCTCGCAGATGTAGTAGCCTTTGCCGGGTGTCGTGCAGGTCGCCTTGTTGTCGGCAAACTCTTTTATGCCTTCCATATCCGCGTCGTAGCGGTGGTCTGCATTCTCCCATTCGGTTGCAAGCTCGCCGTTGAGCGTATGGGCAATCTTGGGAATGGAAACCGCAACGGACACTGTCTTTCCGTCCGTGGTATAGGTGTAAACGATTTCTCCCTCTTCGGAACAGCTCGGCTCTTTGGTCACTTCTTCTTCGACGTCGGTTATATTCGTATCCTGACTGATTTGCGTATTGCATCTGTTGCAGGTGATAGTCAGAGTAAAGCTTGTTCCGTCCTCATTGGCAACAAACTCCCAATTTTCATCATGTCCGAGAGCGGGGATTTCTTCGGTTATTTCCGCGTCGCACACCGTGCAGTGACCTTTTTGTTCGCCTTTCGCCGTGCAGGTGGCCTCTTTCGTCACTTCAAACGTTTCGGGAGCGTATACGTGGCTTCTGTAAGTATTTACAAACACCATTTCGCCGCAATCCTCGCAGATGTAGTAGCCCTTGCCGTAGGTGCCGTCGTTTGCGCAGGACGCTTCCTCGCCCTTGAATTCAATTATACCTTCAACCGTGGCGTCGTAAGCGCCGTTCTTGTCGCTGTTGGCGTAATCGGTTGCGGGCTTGCCGTTGAGCGTATGAGGCTTTTTGGGGATTGTTTCCTTTATGGTCAGCTCGACACCGTCTTTGACGTAGGTGTAAACAATCAGTCCCTCCTGCGTGCAGGTTGCGGGAGTGCTCTCTTCTTTGACGCCTGTCAGACCTTTTTCTGTCGTCACGTGCGAACCGTCTCTCGTACAGGTTCCTATCAAAGTGAAGGTGTTGTCGGACTCCTTCACAAACTTATATGTGTAGCTGTGTCCGAGAGCGGGAACGTCTCTTTCGACCTCCGTCTCGCAAACCGAGCAATAGCCGATTTGTTTGCCGGCATCGTCGCAAGTCGCTTTTTCGCCTTCCTTGTCTGTCCACTGTGCAACCGTGTGCTCTTTGTAAGTATCTACATACACCATTTCGCCGCACTCCTCGCACGTGTAGTAGCCTTTGCCGTGCTTGGTGCAGGTAGCATGGTCGTCGGGGAACTCTTTTATGCCCGTTATGTCAACGCTGTAAGCGTTTTCGCTCTTGTTCAGCCATTCGGTCGCTGTTTTGCCGTTGAGCGTATGCTGTGTGGGTGCAATCGTGACCTCAAACGAGAAGCTCTGTTCGTCAATTTCAAAGGAATAGGTACCTTTGCCTTCGTCCGTGCAGTATTTCTTTTCCTGCGTCACGGTATAGGTGTAAAACGCTTTACCTTCCTCGGAATCGAATGCGGGCAAAGTCTTTGTTTGCTGCTTGCCGCAGTTTTCGCAGCTGCCTTTCAACTCGCCCGCGTTCTTCGCAGTGGGAGTTGTGCTAACCGCCCAATCTTCGCAACGGTGACCGATAGGTTCGGTTACTTTCGACTCTACCAAGTCGCAGCGCGAGCATACTCTGACGTACATACCGCCGTCCTCGCAGATGGTGCGTCCGTCTTCCACAACGTAATATTCTTCGCTCCAATCGTGTCCGAGAGGCTCTTTGACGTCCGTCTTGTCGGCAGCGTGACCGCAAATGGTGCAGGTTTTGCCCGTGTAGCCCTCTTCCTCGCAGGTGGGAGGCACAACCTCTACATCGCCGTAATCATGACGAAACTCATGCAAAACCTCGGAATAACCGCAATCCTCGCATACCAACAGGTATGTGCCTGCAACCTCCTTCGTGTGCTCCTTGAATACGAGGCACTCAACCTTCTCGTGGCTGCATTGCGTTCCGTATGCGGGTATGGCTATCTCCTGCGTGGTGTTGTCCGTATATGTAATGACAAGCTTGGTGCCGTCGGCGCTGAACTCGACCTTGGATATGCCACGTCCGTCTTCGCCTTGTTCGCCCTTGTCGCCCTGAGGTCCCTGTTCGCCCTTGTCGCCCTGAGGTCCCTGTTCGCCTTGTTCGCCCTTGTCGCCTTTTTCACCGACAACAACGCCGAGGTTGTCGCTCGTCCCGTCGGTATAGGTGATGACAAGCTCGCCGTTGTCGTTGACGACTGCGGAAGCAATACCCTTCGTTTCGGAACAAGCCGCAAGTCCGAAGAGCAAAACAATCGCACAGCAAAGCGTCAGCAACAGCAGGAGCAGTTTACCAAACATGGATTTGCTTTTTCGATACATCTTTTTTCTCCTTTTGTCAATAATTTTTTTGTACACAAAGCTATAAAGCGGATTGCTTGGCTCTGCGGAGACGGATTTTTTTAAGACTGCGACGCAAACAGCGTCTCCCGTCACCGCAAAACGGCAGTAATCAGCCTTTGACATGTCTACTTTAACTCATTTGAGTTTAACTGTCAACTATTTTGAGTTAAATTTTATCTTAATTTTATTATAAAATGAGAGAAGGTTGTAAGCACGTATATGGAAGTTTTAGAAAAAATAGAAAAGCTGCGCAAGGAGAGGGGCTGGTCGATCAACAACCTGGCTATGGAGGCTTTGCTGACGCAATCCACCCTGAACAATCTTTACGCGCGGAAAGCGGAGCCTAAACTTTCAACCCTGCGCGCCATTTGCAATGCTTTCGGCATTTCTCTGGCGGAGTTTTTCGCCGACGACGCCGAAGAAAAAAAGGAGGAAACTTTAAGCATCGACGCGGAAATCATCAGGCACGTCGTCGACCTGAACAAGGAGCAGAAAGCGGCGCTTTGGGTTTTGCTCAAATCCATTCGCTGAGCCTTTTTTCCGCGGCAGGAGGAACAGACTGTCCCGTTGCGTTTTTTAACGCAATTGAGTTGATTTTTTCGCAAATGCGTTTTTATGTGTATATTCTTTTGAAACAAAAAACCGCGCCCCGAAAAAGGGGCGCGGACTTTTTTTGTTTTGGAACGTCACAGCTTGGAAAGGGAAAAAGCAAGCCGTCTGAGAGTTTCTTTCTTGCCGAGCAGCTCTGCCAGCTCGGTCGCGCCGCCGGGAGTGCTTTCCCTGCCGCTCAACGCCACGCGCATGGGCCACAGCAGCTGACTGTTTTTGACTCCCGTTTTTTCAGCAAGCAGTTTGAGCGCGGAGTAAAGCTCGGCGTTTTCCCACTTGTCGTCGGGTATGCCCTCCAACAGGGAAACAACGGCAGGCAGATTTTGTTTTGCGATTTCCGCGTCGGACTTCTGCTTGGCGTTGACGTACAGCGAATTGTCAAACTCTCCGAACTCCTCGAGGAAATTTACCTTGTCGGGGATTTCCGTCAGGGCGTCCACCCTGCCCTGAATCAGCGCGCACAGCTTTTTGTAATCGTATTTGCCCGCAACCTTGCTCTCGTCGAGATAGGGCGTCGCCGCCGCGAGAAACTCGTCGGGAGTAAGCTCCTTTATATAAAGACCGTTGAGCCACTTTAACTTCTGCTCGTCGAATATGGCGGGAGACTTGTTTATGCCCTCGATTGAAAAAAGCTCTTTCAGCTCCTCGAAAGACAGCTTTTCGCGGTCGTTTTTGGGAGACCAACCCAAAAGCGCGATATAATTGATGATTGCGGGCTTTAAATAACCTTTTTTGAGCAAATCCTCGTAGCTTGCGCTTCCGTCGCGCTTGCTCAGCTTGTGCCGCGCGTCCCGCATAATGGGCGGCATATGCACGTACAGCGGTCTTTCCCAACCGAAAGCATCGTAAAGCAGATTGTATTTGGGAGTGCTTGACAGATATTCCATACCGCGCATAACGCAGTTTATGTTCATCAGGTGGTCGTCGATTACGTTTGCGAAATTGTAGGTCGGCATTCCGTCGGATTTGATGAGTATGTTGTCCTCAAGCTCCCTGTTCTCGACGGAGATTTCTCCGAAAACGGCGTCCACATAGCTGCTCACGCCCTCGTCGGGCATTTTCTGCCTGATGACGTAAGGCTCCCCCGCCGCGATTTTGGCGGCAACCTCCTCCTTGCTCAGTTTCAGGCAGTGTCTGTCGTAACGGCGCGCGCCGTTCACGTCGGGCAGCGACTCCAACCTCTCCTTGGTGCAAAAACAAAAATATGCGTCCCCCTGCTCCACAAGCTGCAAGGCGTACTTCATGTAATCGTTTTTGCGCTCGCTCTGCACGTAAGGTCCGAACTCCCCGCCGACGTCGGGACCTTCGTCGTAAATCAGCCCCGTCTCCTTCATGGTTTTGAGTATGTTCTCCACGCTGCCCTCGACAAGACGCTCCCTGTCGGTGTCCTCTATCCGCAGAATAAATCTCCCGCCCGTCTTTTTGGCGTAAAGATAAGAGTAAAGCGCGGTGCGCAAACCGCCGATATGCAGATAGCCCGTCGGGCTTGGCGCAAAACGTGTCCTTATCATAAGAAACGACTCCTTTTTTCAACAAAATGTTTTCCGCCGAATATTTTAGCACACTTTAAAACTTTTAACAACGGATTTGAACGCGTTGAATCCGCGTAAAAAAACCTGCTCCTTTTCGGAGCAGGTTTTTCTTCAAAGCTCCTTGCCGTCGGAGCCGTTTTCACCGTTGGGCGCATAAATTCCGTAACCGTTGGCATCGAAACCATATCCGCCTTTGCCGCCATAACCTCCGACGCCGGGTTCACCGCGTTTGCTGTCGCCGCCGTCTCCCCCGTTGCCGCCGTTGCCGCCTATGCCTCCGCGACCGCCTGCACCGGAAACTCCGCTGCTTTGATTTATAGAAGAAATAACCAACGAAAAATTACAGGCATTCCTTCCTTGTCCTGCGGCGCCGCCGACGCCGCCCATGCCGCCGTGACCGCCCATGCCGCCGTTGGAACCGTCTTCTGTATTGATTGCGTGCAACAATTTAGGATTTCCGTCGCCGCCGTCGCCGCCGGCTCCTCCGTTTCCGCCATTGCCTCCGTTTCCTGCATTTCCGCCGTTTCCGCCGCCGATTTGGGTATTTGCGGCTGCTTTAAGATTCGTAGGATATTTCTCGCTATACAAACCGTATCCTCCGTTTCCGCCGCGACCGCCGCTGCCGCCATGACCGCCCGAACCTCCTGCCTTGCCGTCCTGAGGCGCTTTGTTGGCTTGTCTTAAAAGCTCGCTTCCCCCCTTGCCGCCGTTGCCTCCCGCGCCTCCGTCAGCTCCGCTTCCTCCGTCGCCGCCTTGCAGTATAAGCGTTTTGGAACCGCTCATAATTTCAATGTTTCCTGTCATTTTCAAACCGTGACCGCCGTCGCCGCCGTTTCCGCCGTCAACGCCGTTTGCTCCTCCATTGCCGGACGTGGTAACCGTATTATCCTTTTCGCCGTTGTGATTCAAACCGTTTGCTCCCGCCGTTCCGTTTAAGCCGTCGCTGCCGTTGCCTCCTTTGCCGCCGTAGCTGACCACGCCTCCGCCCGACAAAAGATAGAAATTGACTGTTTCTATACCGTGACCGCCGTGACCGCCGTTTTTCCCCTGAGGCATATCGGCTAAACTATTCCACACGTTGCCTCCGTAACATTCCAAAAGAGTAATGCCGACACTGAGAACTTCGCATTTTATTGCCGTTCCGCCCGGATCAAAGTGCATTGCCTGCTCCGAACCTCTGACTGTCATTTTGGTACCGGTTATTGTCAGCTTTTTTACTTCAACGGTATTTATATATCTTACGCCGCTTGAGCTTATTTCAACTTTGCCCTCGGCATTAAGAGTTATCCGTTGTCCTCCTTCGTAATAAACAGCCGAGCTGCTTTTGCAATTGAAACTGAAATCGTTAAGTGAAATTTTAAGCGGAGTTTCTCTATCGTTTTTTATATACAGACAGGTATCGCTGTAATTGACTCCGACAGCTCCAAATATATTCAATACTTCAACTTCGGAGGATATATAAATGAATCTGCCGGAAGGTCCTGCCCCCGTCAAATCCAAAATTACCTTTTTGACGTCTCCCAAAGCCGAAAAGCCAGTCGCTTTGTTGTCGTAGCAATCGAGATAAGTAACAACTTCTCCGATATATCCGTCGTATTTAAACTCCGCCACAATTTTGATTTGGTCAAAATTGTTCAAGCCGACAGTATCGAATTCAGACAATCCGTCGTTATATGTTTCATAAAAAGGTTGACTTTCATACGAATCATTGCGGAAATCGTAAAACCGGAACTTTACGTATTCGCCGCTGCCCATTTCGCTTATTTTCCCGTCCAAAACAGAGTTGATTTCGGGCACAACCAAATACTCGTCCACCACTTTCAATCCGAACTCGTAGGGAGCGCTCAGAACAAACATCAAATCCGTATGCTTTCTGCGATTCTCGTCAAAATTCGTATCGTCGATTCCGTAATAAATGTCAATAATCAATTCCGCTCCCGCAAGATTCTGTTCTCTTGCAAGGGTGAAAACTATTTCTCTGCTGTTGTACTCAAAGGAAACCAAGGACGAATCTGCGGGTTTGCCGTTAAGCGAAATGTCGCACAGGACGGAGTCTTCCGTAATATAATCGTTATCGGAAGCGCTCCTCAGCAAGACGCTGTAAGTTTTGCCGTAGGCAAGAATCCCGTCCGAAATTATTTTATTGCCGTATTTAACCGAAAACTCGCTTCTGTCCATATTGCCCGGCACATAAAATTGAACGTTCAGAGTATCCAGCTTATCGGAATAAAATTTGAAAATGTAGTTTTTGCCCGCTGTCAGAAAAACGGAATATTTTTTCGTCCATATACCTCCGTCCGCGTTGCTTGTAACAATTTCACGAGTATCCGCATCTACAATTTCCAAACCGGCGCTGCTTTCCGCAATCAAAACGTATGTTGCCGTATTTTGACATAAAAATGTATACCGCACCTCCGTATCAAGCGTTCCGCACAGGCGCGAAACGGCGTTATAGGAATCAACCAAAACAGATTGCCCTGCGTCAAAATCGCCGTTACTTATTTTTAAACTTATATTTCTGTCCGAACCGCGGTTTTCAATATAATACTTTCCCTCAGACAAAAAGCAACTCGCCGCGTTTGTCGTTTGAGTCAAAACATTTCCGTTTACGTCGCAAACAACGATGCTGTTTGTGGGATTGTCGGAAATCTCAAAACTATAATTATCTCCCGCTTCCACAGTAAGCTCATAAAAAGCCGCTCTTGCTATGTAATAAAACTGATTGGGTAGTATTACAGACGGCGCAAATCTGATTCCGAAGACAGTTTCGTCGAAATCGCAAACATAGATATAATAAAATTTATCTTTTACAAGACTCACGGATTTTCCCGATATACACAAATTCATGTTTGAATCGTAAATTTTTACCGTGACGTCTCCCCAAATTTCGTGAACGCCTGAAAACGACGCGGTAAACGCAAACATTTCGAATGTATTTTGCGCAGCGTCAAGAGTATAATCCTGATTTGCCGAAATTTCCGTTGATTGTACTCCTACATTCAAAGCAGCAGTTCCGTTGTGCTTAACCGTTATGTAATAATCTTCGTTTTCCAAAAAAACATTGTCGGTTTTTAAATTTCCATCGCTGTCGAAAACCGTAATCGTACCGTTTGACGTCAATTCATATTTGCCTGTTATTTCCGGCGCAAATCTGACAATGTTGCTGCCCTTAACCGTAACAATGTTATTCGTTCCGAATACCAACAATTGAGGAGAAAATTCCACATTCAGGTTGTAATCCGAAGTCCCGTCATAACCGGCGTCCACTTTGATATAAAAAACTTCGTCGCCGGCTGCGGCTATCGGGTATGATATGTTTTCGGACGTCACTTTTGCCAATTGGTTGAAAGACGCGTCAAAGAGCGTCATTTCAGACGTTTTTGCGGATTTTATGTTTATCTTGAAATTTGAATTAAACGTTGTCTGCAAAAGAAAATAACCCACATCCGAGGTGTTGCCGTTGAAATTCAAATTTTCGTCGTACTCAGGCGGCGATACAATCTTAATGGGGATGTCTAGCGTCTGTTCAACATAGTTGACAATACGGATGTGATAAGTTTTGCCGCTTTCGCAAAACATCGGATAACGTGCGTCGGCAAAGGTATGCCATTGCTCTTCGCCTGAAACTTGATATTCTATATCGACGCTTGGCGGTTCTGCAAAATCCAATAGATACAGCTTGGTTTCAACGGCGTCAAATATAAAATATTCTGTATGGAAAGGCAACAACGCGACAGTCTTTTCCTGATTGTATTCTATATTTTCATAAACAATATTCAAGCATACCGGCGTGATTGTGTTTGCGTCGGTACCTGCAACTTCAAAAACATATTCCTTGCCCGCTTGCATACTGTGAGAAATTTTATCTCTGCCGCTGACGACCGCCTCTCCGTTTTCGCCGTACATTACTATATCGCGTTCAGGCGCGCAAAATTCATATTTTGCGCTTTGTTCAGGCGTGAAAGAATATCTTTTCGACCCGTCGCTCAAAATATAACACGTCTTTGTATCGCCGACTTTGATATCCTCGTTTTCGTTTTCTCCCCAAAAATCGATGATGATATCATTGGATTCGATATTTCTTCCGAGATAAGTAATACTTCCCACTGAATTTTCCTGAACATAATTAGCGCAAAATTTAGTCACCATACGCGTTCTTTCATGGTCGGTTGTCGAAATCCTATACATATTTTTAACGTAATGCTCACTGTTATCCGTGTTTATCAGCAAAGGATTTTTATCTGTGGTTTCTATGTATGAAATCGAATTTTTTATTAAACCGTATTCATACTGAGGGTCCCCTTGTGCTTGCGCAAGAAGCTGACTTTGCTTAGTTGTATGGAACAACACAGAATCAAATTCATCCTTAGTTTTAGCTACGCGATAAGCGTTGTCATTAAATTCGTTGTTTAGCACTATACATCCCGCCTCCACAGCATCTACAATACTGTCAATAACCTTTGTTGCTGCCAACCCAAAAGGACCAAATGCCAAACCCAAAGCATAAGCAAACACATTTGCACTGTCGCTGAGTATTTCTTTACTGTTTTTTTTGGATACGCCATTGTAATAATAATGAGTGCTTGTAAAAAATGCTCCGTTATCATCATTAGAAGAATATCCTTCGTCCCCAAAATTCGCGTAACCTATATTTTGCAAGTAGGCAGCCGAAGAAATATCTTTTAGGTGATAACTCAATCCGTTTATGCTCTTACTATACGATTTAGACGGTGAATCATAGTAAATTTTAGGTCGTACAACATCATGAACGGAATCGTATCGATAAACATAATTGAACATAGGAGAGATTTTAAACTCGATTGTGCCGTCCGTAAGAGAATTAACATCTATTTTTACTTCTAAAAAAACTATAAAAATGTTTTCACCGTTATTTACCGCAATAAAGCTATATTCCCTTCCCAAGCAAAATGTACTCCCTTCATTGATAAATACATCTTTAGGTATAAACCCTTCAATCCAATTGTCGGCAGGGTCGTCAGGTATATTTTTATGGATAAACCTTTCTGCAAAATATTCGGGATAATCCAATAAGTTTTTAGTTTTGTCCTCCATGCCTGTTTCGCTGTCAAAATAATATGTACTGTCCGTATAGTTGTTATAATCGCCGCTGAAACTTATTTCCGTATTTACAGGCTCCAATACCGATGCTTCAACATTGATTATCGGAAAAATTGCTATTATACCGCATACAATTGTCAAAATAATCGACAACATCGTCAGTTTAAATTTTTTACTCATTTTACTTCTCTCCTATTATTCGACGTACAAATAAAAATCCATAAGCGCTGATGAATAATTTAAAAATTCATCTTGCCTATTCCATTCAATCTCTACGTAATATTTTCCTTTTTGATTTACAAAGCTTTGATAATTGCCTTCGCTACTCAGAAAATATGAACGTATTATCGGTTGTGCAAATTTTATTGTTTTTCCATTGCTTTCTTTGACAACCTTAATGTCAAAAACATCCCTTATATCGATTTTGCTTCCGGTGTATTCAAGGTGCGCTTCATATCCCCATATTTCTTTTATCTCTTTTCCGTTGACGGGGTCTTTCGCATAAATTCTCACATAAACAACTTTGTCCCTGCAACCTGTAAAGCAAAAGAGCAGACAAAGCGTCAACAAAACCGAAATCAATATTGACAGTGTTTTTTTCTTCATTTTTTACTCCTTGTTGTTTATTTATCTATATAAAGCCGCTTTTGCGGCATTGTTTTCAATCTTATTTTCGTTGCTGTTTTGTATTCTCCGCTGAAAGATATTTTTATGTTTTTATTATCTGCTGTGGCAGCAAACAAATTGCCTGTCGGTATAACAAATCCGATTGCCAGAATAATTATCAGCACAATGGCAATAATTGTAATTTTAGTGCTTTTAGTCATTTTTTTTACCTCTCTTGTTTTATTCTTAGTTTAATTGTTTTTACTCTACAAAAACATCAAAACTTAAGTCATAAAAACCATAATTTGTTAATTCTCTTCGTTTATTCCATTCTACTTGAACGTAGTATTCTCCCTTATCCTTAATGCTCGTTTTTATGGATTCATATCCTATATTTTGAGTAATCGTTATTGTTGGTTTTGCATTCTTGACAACTTTTTCATTTCTGTCCTTACAAACTTTAATATCCAATACTTCGTCTAAGTTTATGTAATCGCCTGTGTAAGACAATGTAACTGAATCGCCATCTCTTATTCGCTTGCCGTCTGCCGGATTGATTATTTTTATATGTACTTTTGTGAAATCATCCCTGCAACCCGTAAAGCAAAAGAGCAGACAAAGCGTCAACAAAACCGAAATCAATATTGACAGTGTTTTTTTCTTCATTTTTTTTACTCCTTGTTTGTTTATTTTATCTATATAAAGCCGCTTTTGCGGCATTGTTTTAATCTTATTTTCGTTGCCTTTTTTGTATTCTCCGCTGAAAGATATTTTTGCCCCCTATTATCTGCCGTGTTATGTTTCTCTATTTGCAATTTCAAGTTATTTTCCGACGGCAAAATCCGACCGCGCCCGAAAAAAGAGTGCGCAAAAGGCGCCGTTTGTATCAGCGGCGGCGGTGTAATATTTTAAACAGCAAAAAACGGATTTGATTTTCAGCTTCCACCTCTGATAAAAACGCTTATTTAAATAATTGGATTTTAAACCGCGCACAACATAGATACATTAAGAATACAAGAAAATTAGCTTAATTAAAAAAACCGTCAAACTCATCAAAAAGACAAATCCGCACCGCTCGTGAATAAATATTCCCGCATAAATGTGGATAACTATGGGGGATTTTTGTGGATAAGTGGATAACTTCTCCGATTTTCGCACATTTTCGGGCTTTTTGCGGGGGGCGGCGCGGCATTTAAGAAAGCATTTTCACATAAGAAGCCGCAGTTATTTCAGACAAAGCAGGCGGCGCGAAACAGGTTGTGGACAAGTCTTGCGGACGGTTATGCACTGTTTGTTTTATTTTTATTCTTCACAAAAAAAACGCGCCCCTTCAAAACGAAAGAGCGCGTCAGCGCCGATACAAAAAAGCCGCTCTGCGGGCTAATTTGCGGACACGAAATCCGAGCCGTCGAAAATGTAAACGGGACTGTCGATTTTTTCCGCGCTCCCTCCCGAAACTCTGCACAGATAAGGAAATTGCCCTCCCCAATCGCAATCCACGGCAAGCGCGGTGTATTTGGCGAGATAGTGGAACGCGCAGCTGTCCGGATTGTTCTCAATGTAATTCATCGTCGAGGGTATGTAAATCTGCCCGTGAAAAGTTTCCAAAAGGTCGGGATTGTCCGACACCTTCTGCAACGTTTCGATAAATCCGTTTACGAAAACCGAGGAAATGTTGAACAGCGGTATGGCGTCTAGCCCCAGCGCGCTGCGCAGCTTGTTGACGGAGCGTTTGCAGCGCGGCTCCTGATTGAGAAACTCGGCAACCGCCGTTTTGTTGGCGTTGAACAGTCTTAAACACATTTCGCGCGAATTGACGCGGAGACTTTCCAGCCCTTCAACCTGCATTGTCATTTCTTCGGCAAGCGTACTGAAAGAGACCTTGCTTTGTCCGCCCGTGTCGTCGGCGGGGCGAGTGTAGATGTAAATCTCCGTTCTGTCCTTGCTTTCTCTGTAAAGCAGCTTCATTTTTGCGATAAACTCCGCAGTGTAAAATCCGCTCGGTACGTTCAGCTCGAACTTTTTTTCGCCATTTCCGCCGTCGGTAAAAAACTCCAGCTTGTTGTCCGTCTCGTTGAAAACGGGCGCCAGATGAAGCTGATTTTCCAGATAAGCTCTGCCCAGAGTTATGTAAGCGTAAAGAAAATCATAAACGCTTGCCCTTCCGAGGTCAAGCTCGCCGTTTACGATGAGATTTTCCTTGAAAGCAAATTTGTCTCTTACTGCCGAGCGCACGGTGTTGACCATGCCCGAAAGCTGCTGCAAGTGCGACGAGGTGGGCTGCGCTTCCGAAAGAAGCGCAGCTACTCTCTGCACGAAATCCTCTTTGAAAGGCACGGCTTGCCCCGTGCCGTAATCGTAATCGGCTCTTAATAATGCAAGAAATTCGTCTAAGTTCATGTTATTCTCCCAAAATCAGATAGTAGCCGTCGGCAAGCTCGGCGGGGGAAAAATTTTCTTCCGACGAAATGCGCTCCGCCCGAAATTTCTCGCCGTCGCGTTGAGCGTCAAGGACGGCAATGTCGTTTTCTTTGAGTTTCGACACATTGAGCAAAGTCAGGGACTGCGTGAAAAAAAGATTGGGGCGGCTCCAAACGAGCGTGCCGTCGAGCATCAAGTGTTCCGCCGACTTTCCACCGAAGCTTATGTTGTACGCTTCTTTTCCGTCAAACAATGCTTTCATTCCTCTCACCTCACAAAAGCGTCGTGTTAAGCGTTATCGACAGCGTCGAAGTCGTATCGTCAAAGGAAAACATCGATTTGAGCAGCGTCGCAATTGTTTCCACCCTGTCGAAATCGGCAACCTTTTTTTCTCCGAGATAGCCGTTTTCCGAAACCAGAGCAAAACCGTTCTGAAAGCCCGTCACGGGATTGCCCAGCGTCATGGACGCCGGCTCGCCTTTGGGCAAACTGAACGTAAATACGGGATTGAGGTCCGTGCCGCTCTTTTGAACGCTTGCGTTCTGATTGAAAGGCACGCTGACTGCCTCGACGGTTATCGAAGGAGTGGCTCCGACGTCGCCGGTGTCGCCCTTGTTGCCCTGAACGCCCTGCAATCCCCTTTCTCCCGTGTCGCCCTTGTCTCCTTTTTCTCCCTTGGGTATGCCTATCGTGACAAGCGGAGCGTCCGTGCTGCCGCTTACCGACACGGTAGGAGATGCGGAGGGAGGCAGGCTTGTCACCGCAAAGCTAAGCTGCGGCGTTGCGCCTGTGTCTCCCTTGTCGCCCTTGACTCCGTCCTCGCCCTTTTCGCCTTTGTCTCCCTTTTCTCCTTTCGCGCCGTCCGCGCCTTTGGCTCCGTCCGCGCCCTTTGCGCCGCGCGGTATTCCGAAAACGACAACGGGGTTTTCCGCCGTTCCGCTCTGGTTTACCGACGCCGTCTGATTTGAATCCAACGTAACCGCCGAGACGGAAAACAACGGCGTGGCTCCCGTGTCGCCCTTGTCCCCCTTATCGCCTTTGTCGCCCTTGTCGCCTTTTACTCCCACAAAGGTGGAAACATACGTCCAGCCGTCCGTCAATTTTGCGAAAATTTTTCCGTTGTCCGCGTCGTCGCTTATTATTCCCGCAATATCGTTGAATTCTATTTCGGGATTGGAGAAATCAGCCTGCATTTCGGCTACGGAATAATACCATTTTTTTACCGCGCCCGGTTCGCCCGTATCTCCCTTGTCTCCTTTTTCTCCCTTTTCCCCCTGCGCTCCGACGTCTCCGCGCTCTCCTTTGTCACCTTTTTCACCCTTGTCGCCCTTGTCTCCCTTTTCGCCCTGCGCTCCCGTTTCGCCCTTTTCGCCCTTGAAAAGTCCGTCGGCTTTGTCCTCCAAAAGCCCTTCCGCAACCTGAGTCGCATACTGCCCCGCCGCGACCGCCGACTGCACGTGCGCGTCAAGAGACTCCGCCGTGCTTTCTAGCTCGCCGAAAGCGTCAAGCAGCTTGCCAAGCATATCCTCCGAGGCATAAGGCTCTCCGTCGGCGTCTATGGACTTGTTGACGAAAAAAGAAGCGTTGGAGCTGCGCGTCGACTTGAAAATTACCTGCTCCTCGCCCTCCTTTCGTGCGCACAGCTGAATATACACCGTACCCGCGTCGGACAGAATACAGCCGTCCAGCACATATTCCAACTGATTTTCCACTACGGTGTCCGTGGCTTCCTCCAACGGTCCGACAATAAACTTCTTGTTTTTGGGGCAGAAAAATTCCAGATAATAATCAAAATCGGCGTATTCCTGCGGAACGTCCACCCTGAGAGCCGTCGCCCGGCTTTCCCCCTGATTCAGCTCGGGGACCTGCGTCAGCCTTAAATTTTTTTCCTTGTCGAGGCTGCCGACAATATAATGTAATGCCAATTTTCCTTCTCCTCCTCGTTGCGGCGCACCGCGCCGCGTCGGTATGACCTTGTTTTGCGACCTTGCACCTTAATTTTAACGCGCCTTTCAAGTCTGTCAACAGCGCAGTCCGAAAGAAAATAAATTTTTTTTCGACTGTCTAATAATAAAAAACTATTGAACAGCGTTTTTGGACGGCGTTAAACAATCGTCGCTTAGATTTTATTTCAGGAGAATTTGCCAGACAAAAAAGACGCCGCGCTTTTCCCTTTGCGGGCAACCGAGCAAAAACAGAGGTTTTCGGCAAACAAAAAAACGAACGGAGCTAAAAGCGTTGCCGTCAAAAATCATTGACTTGACTTAAAAACGCGCCGCGCCGCAAACGGTTGACAGAAAACGCCCGACGCGCTAAAATTTAATAAATAAAAATTCGGAGCATAAGATGAATCTCAACGAAAACATCGAAAGAATACTTGTCTCAAAAGAAGAAATAGCAAAGCGGACGGCAGAGCTCGGCGACAGAATCAGCCGCGACTACAAAGGCAAAAGACCTCTCCTCGTCTGCGTCTTGAAAGGCTCCGTCATGTTTTTTTCCGACTTGGTTCGCCGTATAACCGAGGACGTGGAGTTGGATTTTATGGCAATCAGCAGCTACGGCAGCGGCAGCACGTCAAGCGGAGAGGTGCGCGTGCTCAAAGACCTCGGCGTAAAGGTTGAGGGCAGAGATTTGCTCGTAATCGAAGACATAGTAGACAGCGGTATAACGCTGTCTTACCTTACCAACCTGTTGAAAACGCGCGGCGCGGCAAGCGTGGAAATATGCACGCTGCTTGACAAGCCCGAACGCAGACAACGCGATTTGAAGCCTAAGTACGTGGGTTTTACCATACCAAACGAATTTGTGGTGGGCTACGGTCTCGACTACGACGAGCGTTACCGCAATCTGCCCGACGTTTGCGTGCTCAATCCAAAAGCATACAGTTGAACGCCGATTTTTTAAGAGTTGAAAATTCAACTCTTTTTTAAAGTCGTCATCGATATAAAAGGCTGAAAACACCCCCGCGCTTTATGCGCGGGGGTGTTTTAAAAGGAGAAATGAATAAGAAACCTTCCTTAAAATCAGTTTTCGTCGCCGTCCAGCTCTTCCGCCTCGGGAGGAGTGTTGGCTACGCAGACCACCTTGGAGCTGTCGTCCTTGAATTTCATTATTCTCACGCCCTGCGTGTCGCGTCCGATTTTGGACACGTCGCGGGCGCGCATACGTATGACCACTCCGTTGTCCGCTATGACCATGATGTCGTCGTCGGGCTCCACAAGTTTGAGATTGACCAGCCTGCCCGTTTTAGCGTTGAACGTGCCCGCCTTTATACCCTTGCCGGCACGGCTTTGGAGGCGATAGTCTGTGATGTCGCTTCTCTTTCCGTAGCCGTTTTCGGAAACGGTTATGACCTCGCAGCCGCTTCTTACCACGGTCATGTCCACGACGGCCTCGTCCTTGTCTATTTTCATGCTTCTCACGCCCTGAGCCTCGCGCCCCATAGCGCGCACTTCCTCCTCGGCGAAGCGTATGCACTTGCCCGTGCTGGACGCAATGAGTATCTCGTCATAGCCGCGCGTCAACGCCACACCCACAAGCTCGTCGCCCTCGTTGAGCGATATGGCAATTTTTCCCACCTTGCGTATGGAGTCAAACTCCTGTATATCCGTCTTTTTGACAAGTCCGCGCTTGGTCGCCATAAACAGATATCCGCGGGCGTTTTCCTTGCGGGGAATAACCGTCGTAACCTTTTCGCCGTCGCCCAGTTGAAGCAGGTTGACAATGGCGCGGCCGCGCGCGGTTTTCTGCGCTTCGGGCACCTCATAGCCCTTTATGCTGTAAACCTTGCCGAAATTGGTAAAGAACAGCAAATCGTCGTGCGTGTTGGTTATGAACATATTCTCCACAAAGTCCTCTTCCTTGGGCTTGTGGGCGGTCACTCCCTTGCCGCCTCTTTTCTGCGCGTGATATTCGTTTACCGGCAGTCTCTTGACGTATCCGAAGTGCGTCATGCTCACCACGACGTCCTCTTTTTCTATCAAGTCGCCTATGTTGATGTCCGAATAATCCAAACTTATTTCCGTCCTGCGCGGGTCGGCGTATTTTTCCTTGATTTCGGACATTTCCGTCTTGATTATGTTTGCTACCTTTGCGGGGCTTGCGATAATGGATTTAAGCTCTTCAATCAGCTTTTCCAGCTCGTTCAGCTCGTTGTGCAGACTTGTGACTTCCAGACTTGTAAGACGGGCAAGACGCATATCCAGGATTGCGCCCGCCTGCTTTTCAGTCAGATAAAATTCGTTTATGAGCTTTTCCTGCGCGTCGTAGCGGTCGTCGGACTTTTTGATGATTTCCACCACGCGGTCGATATTGTCCTGCGCTATGACAAGACCTTTGATGATGTGGTGTCTTTCCTCCGCCTTTTCGAGGTCGAACTTGGTGCGGCGGACAATTACCTCCTTCTGATGCGCGATGTAACAGGAAAGTATTTCTTTCAGCCCCATGATTTTGGGCTGTCCGTCGGCAAGCGCCAGCAGAGTTATGCCGTTTGACACCTGCAGCTGCGTGTGCTTGTAAAGCGAATTGAGCACCACCTGCGCGTTTGCCTCTTTTTTTATGTCTATGACTATGCGCATGCCGAAACGGTCGCTTTCCTCGTGAATGTCGCTGATTCCGTCGATTTTTTTGTCCTTGACAAGCGTGGCGATTGTCTTGATGAGCACAGCCTTGTTCACCTGATAAGGCAGCTCCGTCACGACAATGCGCGTGCGCGTGCCGTTTGCATATTCCTCTATTTCGGACTTGGCGCGCAGAACCACGCCGCCGCGCCCCGTCTTGTAGGCTATTTTCAAAGCAGCGCTGCCCATGAGAATGCCGCCGGTAGGATAATCGGGCGCAGGCAGATACCTCATCAGCTCTTCAAGCGAAATGTCGGGATTTTCCAGCTGCGCGAGACAGGCGTCTATAACCTCGCCCAGATTGTGCGGCGGTATGTTGGTCGCCATGCCGACGGCAATACCGTCCGCGCCGTTGACAAGTATGTTGGGATAACGGCTGGGCAGCACGGTAGGCTGCTTCAAGGTGTCGTCGAAGTTGGGACAGAAATCCACCGTTTCCTTTTCTATATCCCGCAAAAGCTCGCCCGCGATTTTTGAAAGACGCGCTTCGGTGTATCTCTGCGCCGCCGCGGGGTCTCCGTCTACCGAACCGAAGTTGCCCTGCCCGTCGACAAGCGGGCATCTGACCGAAAAATCCTGCGCAAGCCTGACAAGCGCGTCGTAAACGGCGCTGTCGCCGTGGGGATGGTACTTGCCCAGCACTTCGCCGACAATACGCGCGCATTTTTTCGTGGGCTTGTCGTAAGTGTTGCCCATGTCGTTCATGGCAAACAAAATGCGCCTGTGCACGGGCTTCAAGCCGTCGCGCACGTCGGGGATTGCTCTCGACACGTTGACCGCCATTGCGTAGGCGATAAAGGACTTTTTCATTTCCTCGTCAACCTTGACCTTGATTGAAGTCGCGTTGTCGAGGGCTTTCATATATTCTATGTTGACTTTTTCTTCTTTCTTCGCCATTTGCGCTCTCCTTAAATATCAAGCTCCTTGACAAGCGTGGCGTTGTCCACGATGAACTGACGGCGCAGCTCGGGCTTTTCTCCCATAAGGACGGTAAAAATTTCGTCCGCCTCGTAAGCGTCGTCCATAGTGACCTGCAACATAATGCGCGACTCGGGATTCATTGTCGTGTGCCACAGTTGGTCGGCGCTCATTTCGCCCAGCCCCTTGTATCTCTGGACCACTCCGCCGCGCCCCACGAGAGCCAGCTTTTCGTTAAGCTCCTTGTCGCTGTAAGCATAGTGGTCCTGCTTGTTTTTGGTGATTTTGTACAGAGGCGGCTGCGCGATGAACACGTGTCCGTTTTCTATCAGAGGGCGCATATAGCGGAAGAAGAAGGTCAAAAGCAAAATTCTGATGTGGCTGCCGTCCACGTCCGCGTCGGTCATACATATTATGCGCTTGTATCTCAATTTGCTTTCGTTGAATTCGTCGCCTATGCCGCAACCGAAAGCCGTAATCATGGATTTTATTTCCTCGTTTTCCAAAACGCGTCCGAGACGCGCCTTTTCCACGTTGAGAATTTTTCCCCTTAGCGGCAGAATCGCCTGAAAACGGCGGTCTCTGCCCATTTTCGCCGTGCCGCCGGCGCTGTCGCCCTCGACGATATAAATTTCGCTGTAAGCGGCGTTTTTCTCGGTGCAGTCGGCAAGCTTGCCGGGCAGGGTTGTCGTTTCAAACACACCCTTGCGCCGCGTAAGCTCCCTTGCGCTGCGCGCCGCCTCCCGCGCCCTCTGCGCCGAAATACACTTGATGATAAGCTCCCTCGCCTCTTTGGGATTTTCTTCAAAATAAGTGCCCAGCTCGTCGTTAACCACGCGCGCCACGGCCGTGCGCATGGACGCGTTGCCCAGCTTGGTTTTGGTCTGCCCCTCGAACTGCGGCTCGGTCAGCTTTACCGAAACGACGGCAGTCAAGCCTTCTCTGACGTCCTCGCCGGCAAGCTTTTCCTCGTCCTTTAAAAGCCCCAGCTTGTGGGCATAATCGTTGACCACCTTGGTCAGCGCGTTTTTAAAGCCGTCGAGGTGCGCGCCGCCCTCCTCGGTACAGATGTTGTTGGCGTAGGAATAAATAATTTCGTTGTAGCCGTCGTTGAATTGAAGCGCGATTTCCACCTCGCCCTCCTTGACGGATTTGTCGATGTAAACCGTTTCGGTAAAAATCTTTTCCTTTGTGCGGTTGAGATTGTCCACAAACTCGGCAACGCCGCCCAAAAAGCAGAAGGTTTCGCTTTTGGCGCGCCCTTCGCGGTTGTCGGCAAGGACTATGGTTATTCCTTTGTTGAGGTAAGCCACCTCCCTCGCGCGCAGTTTAAGCCTGTCGTAATCCCACAAAACGGTGTCGAAAATTTCCTTGTCCGGCATAAAGGTGATTTTCGTGCCCGTGCTTTCCGCCTCGCCCTTGACCGCAAGAGGCGCCTGAGGCACGCCACGCATATATTTCTGATAATGATGCTTTCCGTCCTGGTCAACCTCGACGACGAGCCACTCGCTCAAAGCGTTGACGCAGGACAAGCCCACGCCGTGCAGACCGCCGCTGATTGTGTAGCCGCCGCCGCCGAATTTGCCGCCCGCGTGCAGCTTTGTAAGGCAAACCTCGACGGCAGACACGCCCTCCGTCTTGTGAATGCCGCAGGGTATGCCCCTGCCGTTGTCCTCTATGGTCAGACTGCCGTCGGCGTTGATTGTGATGTAGGCGTGCGTGCAGTAGCCCGCGAGCGCCTCGTCTATGGAGTTGTCGAGGATTTCCACCGCCAAGTGGTGCAGACCCTTTTCGTCGGTGGAGCCGATATACATTCCCGGGCGCTTTCTGACGGGTTCAAGCCCTTCGAGCACCTGAATATTTTCTTCGCCGTAATGGTTTTCTGTCGTGTTTTTTACCATATAACCTCCAAAAGGACAACCGAAAGAGCGTTGCTTTGCTGTTTTTATTATTATACCAAATTCCGCCGCCAAAAGAAAGCGTATTGACGCGGATTTTCAAAAAAGTTTTGTCGAATACGTCGTTTAAGCCCTTTGTATTGCGCAAATTCCGTTGCAAACGGCTTTCCGCATATCTCTATCGATTTTGCAATTCGCGTTTATTTTTGCCTTTAAAGGCGTTTCCCGACAAAAAGGGGAAGAGCGTCGGCTCTTCCCCACTGCGTGTCCGGTTGATTTTCAAACATCTTTTTCAAGCCCGAAAAAACGCGCCGCGTTGTTTTCGGTAATGCGCTCCGCCTCCGAAAAGGCGATTCCTCTAATTGCCGCGATTTTTTCCAAAGTATACCTCACAAACGCGGGACGGTTGACCTTGCCCCTGAACGGTTCGGGCGTAAGATAGGGGCAGTCGGTTTCGCACAGCAGCCTGTTTTCGCCTACCGTGCGAACAAGCTCCGCACCGCCGTAGTTCTTGAAGGTAATCGCGCCGCCGAAAGCAAAATAAGCGTCGTACTTTTCCGACAGGATTTTCATGATTTCCGCACTGCCCGAAAAACAGTGCAGCAGCAGTCCGTGCGGAAAGCTCCCTTCTTCGCGGAGAATATCCAAAGTGTCCTTCCACGCGTCGCGCGTATGCAGAACTACGGGAAGACCGAGCTTTCGCGCCAGACTGAGCTGGCGGGAAAAGACCTCTTTCTGAACGTCTCTTTCGGACAGGTCGTAATGATAGTCAAGACCTATTTCCCCCATCGCCACAGCCTTGGGATTTTTCGCAAGGCGCACGATTTCCCTTTCAAAAGCGTCGTCGTAGCTTTTCGCGTCGTGCGGATGACAGCCCACAGTGAAAAAAACCTTGGAGCAACGCTCGGCAAGCCGCGCTCCCGCGCGCATGGACGTCAAATCGCAGGCCGCGTTTATCACCGCCGTCAGTCCGTCCCTTTCCAGATTGTCAAGAATTTCCTGCCGTTCCGCCTCGCCGTAGCGCGCGTCGTCAAGATGCACATGAGTATCCGTCATAGCCGCTCCATTTCTTTAAGCTCTTTGTTCACGTCTATGCGGTTGAAAAGATTTTCTCCTTTTACAACCTCCGTCCCCTCTTTCAGCACTCCGAAACGCGCGTCGGAAAAGTCCTGCGGAAGCTTCAAAGAAAACTTGGCGAGGATTTTTTCCGCCGTGTTCTTCAAAAAGGGCGTAAGCATAACGGCGCACACTCTTATCGCTTCGGCAAGGTTGTACAAAACCGTCCCCAGCCTGTCCCGTTTGCTTTCGTCCTTTGCCAAAAGCCACGGCGTAGTTTCGTCGATATACTTGTTGGCGCGGTTTATCAGTTTGAAAATTTCCGCAAGGGCGTCGGGCAGATTTAGCGCGTCAACGCACTCGCCCACCCTTTCGCAGAGAGCGTTCGTCATGGCTTTAAGCTCGTCGTCCTGCTCCGCCGAGGGACAGACGGGCGCAGGCATTTTTCCGCCGAAATACTGAGTTATCATGGCGGCGGTGCGGCTCACAAGGTTGCCGAGAGAGTTGCAAAGGTCGGCGTTGGAACGGTTGAGCAGCGCCGCAAGGCTGTAAACGCCGTCGTTGCCGAAGGGCACGTCGCGCAGGAGGTAGTATCTCACCGCATCCAGTCCGTAACGCTCGCACAGCACGTAGGGGTCTACCACGTTTCCCTTGGACTTGCTCATTTTGTCGCCGTCGAAAAGCAGCCAGCCGTGACCGTAGACCTGCTTGGGCAGAGGCAAATCCAGCGCCATCAATATGGCGGGCCAGATAATGCTGTGAAAGCGCACTATTTCCTTTGCCATCATGTGGACGTCGGCGGGCCAGTATTTTTCAAAAAGGCTCTCGTCCCCGCCCGCGTATCCGAGCGCGGTGATGTAATTGCTCAGCGCGTCCACCCAGACGTATATGCTGTGCTTTTCGTCAAAGGGCACGGGCACCCCCCACTTTACCGAGCTGCGCGACACGCACAGGTCGTTTAGTCCCGGTTTGATAAAATTGTTCAGCATTTCGTTGACGCGCGAGTGCGGAAGCAGAAAATCGGGATGACTTTGGTAATACTCCGAAATTCTGTCGGCGTACTTTGACAGGCGGAAGAAATAGCTTTCCTCCTTTGCCCTCGCAACCTCTCTGCCGCAGTCGGGGCACTTGCCGTCAACAAGCTGCGCCTCCGTCCAGAAGGACTCGCAGGGCGAACAGTACCAGCCCTCGTACTCCGCCTTGTAAATGTCGCCCTTTTCATACAGACGCGTGAAAATTTCTTTGACCGCCTGCTCGTGATAATCGTCGGTGGTGCGGATAAACTTGTCGTAGCTTATGTCCATAAGCTCCCACAGCTTTTTTATGTCGGCGTAAAGCGCGTCAACATACTCTTTGGGCTGCATTCCCTTTTCCGCGGCGCGGCGCGCAATGTTCTGTCCGTGCTCGTCGGTGCCGGTAAGGAAAAACACGTCCCTGCCCTCCATGCGCTTGAAACGCGCGACGGAGTCGCATATCACGGTCGTGTAGCAATGCCCCAGATGCAGCTTGCCGGACGAATAATAAAGCGGCGTCGTGATATAAAAAGTTTTTTTCTTTTCCATTTTTGATTCTCCGTAAATAACCGTTTGATTCAGATTAAAAGCTCCTTTTCCTCGATTGCCTCTCCGTTGCGGGTTAAAGAAAAGACGCGGCCGCCCGACGAAAGGGTTTTGACGGGCGCTCCGTCCTCGTACACCAAAGCGGCGTTGTTTTCCAGCGCGACGGCGCTTTCAAAGCCGCCTGCGGCAAACGCGCGCAAAAAATCCTCCCGCCTGTCGTCGTAATGCGGGCATACCGTCCCGCGCAAAATTCCCAGACCGTCAAGCATTTTGTACTCGTTGCTTTGTCCGCGTATGATGTCGAAGTCGGTATACATTTTGTCAAACCAGCAGATTGCCCCCGCCGAAAGCCCCGCTACGGGCACGCCCCTGTCGTAAGCGTCGAGCACAAGCCCGATAAGTCCCGTTTCCTTCCAGCTGTCCAGCATAAACTTTGTGTCCCCGCCGCCTATATACAAAAAATCCGCCTTTAAAAATTTTTCCTCTATGTGCGGCAAATCCATTTCTCCGTATACGGTGAGCGCCACGTCCGCTTTTATGTCAAACACCGAGGTGTAGGTTTTGCGGAAGCTGTTGAAATAAGGCATACTGTCGTGACTCGCCGTCCCCAAAAACAGACCTGCGGGACGCCTGCCGCCCGCGCGTTTGTATGCAAGCGAGGCAACGTACTCGTCGATTTTCAAAGTTGTTTTGCTTTTAATCTCTCCGCCGCCCAACGCGACGATTGTTTTATGCGTTTTTTCCATTTCCTTTCGGGCGTTTTGAGCTTTTTCGGGCAAATCCGCCTTGAAATTTATTTTAACAAAAAGCGACGATGTTGGCAAGATTTTTGGCGGGAAGTTTCAAACGAAAGCAATCAGGCCGCGACGGCATTCGGAATAAAGCGCTCGATTCGTTTGCATTTCGACGAAAAATACTTTATAATTCCTTTTCGGATTAAACAACCGGAGGTTAAAACATGATAAAAAAATTGACGCTGACATTGGTTGCCTTTTTGGCTGTCGTCATCGGCTTTCTGACAATCGCGCCGTCCGAGATGTCCTTCGACGACGCAGGATACAACTCCAAAAACGCACTCGAGCACCTTCAAGTGATTGCGGACAAGCCGCATTCGGTAACCGATTACGAAGCGCACGAGGAGGTGCGGCAGTATATTCTCAACGTCTCGAAAGGCTTTGTCGGAGAAGAAAACGTGCGTGAACGCAACTACTTCACGCCGAGCAACAAAAACCCCACGGACGGCATAGAGTATGTGGGCGCGGATTTGGTCGAGGCAAACGAAATAGACTGCGAATACGACATAAGAAACGTGTTGGCGTGTCTGAACGGAAAATCCGAAACAGGCGTGCTTTTGGTGGCGCATTACGATTCGAGAGGAAACATAAAGCGTTACGGCGAGCTTGCAAAATCCTACGGAGCGGGCGACGACGGTTACGGAGTGGCGACGCTGTTGGAGCTTATGCGCTATTTTTCGGAAAGAAAAGACGCGTTGGAAAATTCCGTCTACTTTCTTTTTACCGACTCGGAGGAGCCGAATATGTACGGCTCTCTTCTCGAATCCAAAAATACGGAGCTTATGAACAAGGTCAATCTCGTCATCAACGTCGAGGCACGCGGCATGAACGGCGCGGTTTATATGTTTGAAACGTCGCTCAAAAACAACAAGGTAATCAAGCTGTTCAGAAAAGCCGAATCTCCCGTAACGTATTCCGTCGCGCCTGCGGTCTATTCGGTCATGACAAACTACACCGATTTCACCAATTTTCTCGCGGCGGGAAAAAACGGACTCAATTTTTCCACCCTTAACGATATAAACGACTATCATGTTCCGAGCGACTGCTACGCCAACGTAAATACCGCAACCGTTCAGCATTACGGAGAACAGCTTTTGCCCATTGTGGAAGAATACGTTTCCGACGCAGTATATTCGGATATGAATTACTTCGACGGCACTCACGACGCAGTGTTTTTCAATTTTCTCCCCGAAGTGTTTGTTTCATACAGCTCGGTGACTGCCGTCGTGCTTGCGGTTTGCGTGCTGCTTGCCTTGACGGCTCTGATTGTCGTCGGCGCGCTGAAAAAACAGTTCGATTTCAAAAGCTGGGGCAAGTATATCGGCTTTGTACTGATCGGGCTTGCGATTGCCGTCGCCGTCGGAATGGTCGTTTCCTTGGTTACCGCACGTCTCAACGGTTACCCGTGGAGTCTCGTAAACGTGAGGAGCGCTTGCAGCGATTGGATATTGGTACTGACCGCGGGCGCGATTTTTGCAGTCTTGCATTTCGCCGCCAAGCACCTGCTGCGTTCAGACGGGTTGAGAATGTTCAATTTCGCCGCCGTGACTGTTCAGGCAATCCTCAACCTGATTGTGGCAATAGCGCTTTCAGGAGCGTCATTTTTGTTCCTTATACCGGCGCTTGCGGGCGTAATTTATCTTGCGGCGGAGCAGTTTGTGAAAAACGTTTGGGGAAAGAGAACGGTCGCTTACCTTTCTCTGTTCTGCATAGTCTGTATCTTCGTACCGCTCATTTTTTCGCTGCAATACGCTTTGACCATCGGCGGTCTTGCGGCGCTTACCGCGTTGGCGTATTTTCCTTTCAGCGTGCTGCTTCCCATGCTTTACGGAGAAATCAGAGAGGGCAAAGCACAGAAAAAGCCCGAAGAAGCGGCAACCGCGTCCGCACAATAACGGAAATTTATCTAAAAAGTTATTTCCTGTCACCTATGACTTAATTGAAAAAAACGGGCGTGACAGCCCGTTTTTTTCAGTCGTTTTCTATGATTTTGTACTTTTTTACAAGACGCAGCGGATAGTATGACATTTTGGATTTTCTCAGCCCCTCTATTCCCATGTCCTCCTCTCTGTTGACGAATTTCACCGCGTCGGTGACGTGCCGCTTCAAAAAAGCGTTGGTCGTCGCCTCGTACACTCCCGAAATATCCCGCAGACATTTTTCCACGTGCACGAAAAGGGTGTCCCCCACAATGTCTCCTACGGTAAAGCCCACCGCTTCGCCGTCGATTTCCATATAGCCTGCGGGGTATTCGCCGTCGCGCCAGTTTTCCACAAGAAGCGCGACCTCGTTTTTGTCGTAAAAATAACTTGCCGTCAGGTCGTTTTTGCTGTATTTTTCAAGAAAAGCCAGAACCTTTTCCCTGTCCGCCTTTTTGAAGTCCTTAAACTCGGCTTGCGGATAGGTTTTGCGGAATTTGTTTATATGATTGCGTTTTGCGTTGTACTTTTTCCCCACAAGCTCGGTCAACGCGCGCGCGTCGTAGAGATAATCCGCCCATTTTTCCAGCTCGACGGGATTTTTCGCGTTGAGCCGTTTGCAAAAGAGTTCCACATATTCCTCGCCTACGCCGAAAAATTGCAGCTTGTCGCCCGTTTCGCGACAATGCTCGCGCAACAGCTCGACTCCGTTTTCGACGTCGCAAATCGGCATAAAAAAGTACTGCGCGCCGCTTTCGTCGCGCATTTTAAGAAAAAGCGTATCCCGGCAAAGCGCGTAGCGGTAGTCGAAGTAATCGCTCCACATGGTAAGCACCAGCGGCGAATAGCCGCACATCTGGTGCGGACAGGCGTAGAGATAGGGCTTGAGTAAGTCGATATTTTCCTGAGTGATTTTTTCAAATTTCATAACATTTTTTTGTCGGAACCGTAAAATCCGCAACAATCGCAAATTTTTTGTCTACCTTTTTTGGCGCAAATAATTTTTGATTGACAAACCGACGGTTGTCGTATAATATATTTAAAAAGTATTCGGTTTGCTTTCCGTTTTTTTGACTGCTACCGTATAATACCACGCCAAACCGAAATTCCGGAGTAAATTATGATAAAATTTTTTGCCGACAGCACAATGGACATCTCGCCCGAGGACGTAAAAAAATACGATATTACGCTCGTACCCATCACCGTTATTCTCGGTGACACGCCTTACAAGGACGGCTATGAGCTCAACCCGGAAAAAATTTACGATTATGTAAAAGAAACGGGCAATCTTCCCAAAACCTCCGCCTGCAACGCCGAAACCTACAAGGAGTATTGGCAGCCCGCCTTGGACAGAGGAGACGAGATTATTCATTTCAGCTTTTCGGGAGACATGTCGACCAGCTGCGCCGCAGCGACGACGGCTGCGGGAGAACTCGACGGAGTTTCCGTGATTGACACCAAAAATCTTTCTACGGGAAGCGGACTGCTGCTGATGTACGCCTGCGACCTCAGAGAGGCGGGAGAAACAAAGGAGGAAATCGTGCGCAAGGTGTCGTCGAGAGTTCCCTCCGTTCAGGCAAGCTTTATTATCGACAAACTCAATTATCTCTATAAGGGAGGCCGCTGCTCGGGAGTCGCGCTCTTTGCCGCAACCGCGCTCAACCTGAAGCCCTGCATAAAAGTCAAGGACGGCAAAATGATTGTCGGCAAAAAATATATGGGCAGACTTGGCGGCGTCTTGGAGAAATACGTAAACGACATTCTCAACGAGTTTGACAATCCCGATTATACGCGCATATTCGTGACGCACACCAAATTCCCTCCCGAGTTGGTGGAGGCGGTGAAAGCCCGTCTCAAACAAACCCCTTTCAAAGAAATCATCGAAACAACCGCAAGCTGCACGATTACCAGCCACTGCGGGCCTAACACGTTGGGTATACTCTACATCAACGACGGCGGCAAGGTAGAATAAACAAGTTTAAATCCCGCTTTAAAGCGGGATTTTTTTACAGATTGAGATTAACGATATTTTCCGTCATCTTTCCTATTTTTCTGTCAATCAGGTCCAATACTCCGCTTCTTCTGAAACTGAAAATACCCTCCTCCGACACAATTACGTGGTCGGAAAGCCCCATGCCCAGCTGTCTGCAAACGGCAAGCAGGTTTGCCGTGAAACGCGCGTCCTCCGAGCTTGGCTGCGCGCTGCCCGACGGGTGGGAATGGCATACCGCAACGGCTGCGGCGTTGAAGCCGAAAGCGCGCTCGACGATTTCCCTGACCGTAGCCGAAACGAAGGTGGGCGAGTTCTGCGAAATTTTGACCGTGCCGAGCAGTCTGCTTTTGACGTCAAGGCAAAGCACGTGCATTTCTTCGGTAACGGAGCCTTTCAGCAACGCCGACGCAATCTGCGGCAGCCTGTCTACCGTGCACAGCTCGTTGCGTCCTATCCTTTTGCTTCGCTCGTAATACCTGAAAAACTCGCGCCACATACTGAGCGTAATGGCGCTGCTTCTGCCCATGCCCTCCACCTTTTCAAGCTCGGTGTAAGGCGCTTCGAGAACTGCGGCAAAGCTGCCGAAACGGTCAATCAGGCGGTGGGCGAGAGCGTTGGTGTCGCTGTACGGGAAGGATTTGTACAGCATAACCTCCAATACCTCGTGCGGCTCGAAGTTTTCCATGCCCTCGTTGACGAATCTGTTTCTCAGTCTCGTTTTGTGTCCGATATTGTCGCTTTGGATTTTCATAATAAACCTCTGACAAAATGATAGCATATCGCCGCCTTTTTGTGTATAATAATCGCGTAAGTTTCTTTTTAATCGGAGGTTTCGATGGACAGAAAACAAATATTGGATTCCTTAAAAGCTGAAATGATAGAAACGCTTCAAAAGGTTCTGCGCTTTGAAACGGTCACCACGGACGCGCTGCCGGGTATGCCCTTCGGCAAAAACAACGCGGACTGCCTTGCATATGTTCTGAAAAAAGGCGAGGAAATGGGATTTAAGTCCTACAACTGCGACAACTACGCGGGACATCTCGATTTTGCCGCCGACGACAAAAACGCGGAGGTGTTCGGCGTTTTGGGACATCTCGACGTCGTGCCCGTAACCGAGGGTTGGATTGCCCCTCCCTTCGGCGGCGAAATCATAGACGGCAAAATTTACGGCAGAGGCACCATGGACGACAAGGGTCCCATGATTGCCTGTCTTTACGCCGCAAAAGCGCTCAAAATGAGCGGATTCCGTCCCCGCCGCACGCTGCGTCTGATTTTCGGCTGCGACGAGGAAAACAATATGGCGTGCATAAAATACTACAAAACCAAGGTAAAAATGCCCGACCTCGCCATATCTCCCGACGGCGATTTTCCCGTCATAAACGTGGAAAAGGGAATTTACGCCATGGAGCTTGACGTAGGCAAGGTGTCCGACGCGGTTTTGGACATTTCGGCGGGGAGCCGCACCAACGTCGTGCCCGACCTGTGCACCGCTCTGGTGGACAAAAGCCTTGACTTAAAGCCGCTTGAAAAGTTCAACGTCGAAGTCAAAGAAGCCGACGGCAGAATACAGCTTTTGACGCGCGGCAAATCCACTCACGGCGCCATGCCGCACACCGGTGTAAACGCTACGTGGGAAATGTTCCGCGCTCTGTCCGCCTGTCTGCCCGACGACAAAACTCTTGCGTTTGTCGCGGAAAAAATGTGCCGCGACGTAAACGGAAAAGCGTGGGGCTTCCCGCTCGAGGACGAGGTGAGCGGCAAAATCACCCACAGCATAGGCGTGGTGAGCCTCAAAAACGGCAATCTCAAAATCAAGCTGGACGTAAGGTATCCCGTCACCTACAAAGACTCTTTTGTCGCGGAAGCAATGAAGAAAAACAGCATAGACAGCTTCAAAATAGAAGAGGGACACATCAAGCAGCCTTTGCACGTAGACGCCGACAGTCCCCTCGTCAAAGGTCTGTTGGAGGTTTACAACAAGGAAATGAGCTGCGACGCCAAGCCCATCGCAATCGGCGGCGGCACCTATTCGAGAATGCTGCCCATGTGCGTTGCTTTCGGTCCGTCTTTCCCCGGCGACACGCAGGTGATTCACGAAATAAACGAATACGTGTCCATAGACAGGCTTATGCAAATGGCTCATATCTATCTCGAAGCCTTCGCAAAAATGTGCGGCTGAAAAATCAAAACAAACAAAGGGAGCGTTTTCCGCTCCCTTTTCTTAATTTTCAACGAAATTTTAAATCTTTACGTGCTTACCCTTTTTTGCAAGCAGCCAATTCATAAGAGTCATGAGCGCCAGCCAGACAACGCCTATTGCCAGCGCAAGCGGCACAGAGGTTCCCGAGCCAAGCACGGCCTCCATTGCAAATCCGAAAGCAAGACTGAGAACGTAAGTCAAAAAACAGCTGCCGCCCCACCAGGTGAACAGAGCGAATTTGCATTTGAAGCCGTCAAGCAGTCCCAGCGCGCCCCAAAGCAAACCGCCTATTCCCGCGCAGAACACGCAATAAACGGGAGTGCAGCCGCGCTTTGACGCGATAAAGCCCAGAAAAGTGATTAAAACTACGGAAACGAGCACGAAGCCCGCCGACAGCAGCCAGAACAAAAGCGTTTGTCCGTCCTCCTTTATGTCGCGGAAAACGCTGCCCAGCAGCAAAATTCCCGCCCAGCCGATGCCGCCGACTATGCCGCCTTCCAAAACCCATTCGCTTATCCCGAAGCCGTTGTGCTGATAGACCACGGTAAGCGCCGCGTAAGCCGCCGCAACTACGGCAAGTCTGCCCCATTTGCCCGTTTTGACAAAGGGAAGCGCCAAAAGTCCCGCAAGTCCTATGTTTTGAAGAGTGTCCCAGGCAAAGCCGTATTTAGACGTTTCGTACAGAATTTGCGTGCCGAAGGCCTGTCCGATTTTCTCGCCCAGCCCGCACAGCGCGAAAAACAGCGCCGCCAAGCCCAAAGCCGCCGCGATATATCTGAACACCGCGCCGCACACCTCGCCGAAACGACGGTTTTTGACAAACTGACTTACAAAAAGAACCAAAAGCGCGGCAATGAGCACAAAGGAAGCCACGCCGAAAAATTTGTCGGCAAACTGCATTTCGTTCCACTTTCCGCCGAACATATCGGGCAGGCAGGACACGCCGTCGACAACCGCGCCGAAGCCCGTCAACGCGGCGAACCGCACTCCGAGCTGAAAGCAGGCGCGCGTTGCGCCGTACATTTGTTCCCTGCGCTTGAAGCTCGAACAGAAGGTAAGACCGATGACGAAAATAAACAACGGCGCGAACACGTCCGCAAACGCTATACCGCTGTAACCGCCGTTGACAAAGTGCGCGTTGCCCGCTACAACCTGCCAGCCGGACGCACCGTGCCCGTACAGTCCCGCGATTGCCTTGAACGTGTCGCCGAACATGGAAAGCAGCACGGAACCCACCATAATGAAAATGCAAATTCCCCTCATTCGGTCGATTGACAAAACGCGGCTGTCCGCGCCTGTCGGAGAATCGGTGTTTTTCTCCGCCGACAAGACGTTTTCGTAAACCTCGCTGTTTTGTATTCCGTCGTTTTTCATATCCTTTAATTTATCTCTCCTTAAAAAAATTTTATACCGACTGCGCCTTTTACGAGCAAAATCAGATTTTGTTTACCCCCGTTTTTTTCGCCGCAAGAGCGACTGCCTCCGCCACTGCGGGAGCCACCCTTTTGTCGAGCGCGTCGGGCAGGATATATTCCTCCGACAAGCCGTCCGCGGCAAGTCCGGCTATGGCGTGCGCCGCAGCCACCTTCATTTCCTCGTTTATTTCGCGCGCCCTGACGGCAAGCGCTCCCTTGAACACGCCGGGAAAAGCCAGCACATTGTTGATTTGATTGGGAAAATCGCTTCTTCCCGTGCCTACGACGCGCGCGCCCGCGGCTTTTGCCGCGTCGGGCATAATTTCGGGCACGGGGTTTGCCATTGCCATAACAATCGCGTCGTCCTTCATTGAGCGGACCATATCCTGCGAAAGAATATTCGGCGCGGAAACCCCGACAAAAATGTCGGCGCCTTTAACCGCGTCGGCAAGCGTTCCTTTGCGGTTTTCTCTGTTTGTAAGACGCGCTATTTCGCCGAAGCGAACGTCCCCGCCGTGCTGCTCCCTGTTGATTATGCCTGCTTTGTCGCACATAATTACGTCGCCCGCGCCCGCCGAAAGCATAAGTTTGGCGATAGCCGTGCCCGCGGCTCCCGCGCCGCACACCGCGATACGGCAATCGGAAAGACTTTTGTCCACGACCTTAAGCGCGTTGAGGCAGGCGGCAAGCACCACTATGGCGGTGCCGTGCTGGTCGTCGTGAAAAACGGGTATATCGAGTTTTTCTTTCAGCTTTTTTTCTATTTCAAAGCAGCGCGGCGCGGAAATATCCTCCAAATTTATTCCGCCGAAGCTGCCCGCAAAAAGCGAAACGGCGGAAACTATCTCGTCGACGTCCTTGCTCGACACGCACAGAGGAATCGCGTCCACTCCTCCGAACTCCTTGAACAGCACGCATTTGCCCTCCATGACGGGCATACCCGCGAGCGCTCCGATATCGCCAAGCCCGAGCACCGCGCTTCCGTCCGTGACCACAGCCACGGTGTTGAAGCGGCGCGTCAAGGCAAAGGACTTTTCGGGCTCGTCCCTGATTTCCAGACACGCCTGCGCCACTCCCGGCGTATAGGCAAGCGACAAATCCGTTCTCGTTGCAAGCGGCACTCTCGAAACCATTTCTATTTTGCCCCGCCACAACTCGTGCATTTTTAGAGACTCTTTCATGTAATCCATTTTTCGTTTTCCTTTTAAGGCTTAAAACGCGGTTCGGACTTGCGCCGCGCTTTTGACGTTTTATATTATACAACCGCTTTAATCCGAGGTCAAGCGCGGAAACGCTTTCTTCGCGCAAGCTAAAACGTGTCAAACCTTGACTTTTGGGCAATCATGTATTATCATAAAGTTTATGGACAATATAAGCGTAGAAAAAAAATGGAACAAAATCTGGCAGGAGTCCGGATTGTACAAATTCGACAAAAACGACACCGCGCGCAAGCATTACGTGCTGGAAATGTTTTCTTATCCGAGCGGCGCAAAGCTCCATGTAGGGCATTGGTACAATTACGCATTGAGCGACAGCTACGCGCGCTTCAAAAAAATGCAGGGCTTCAACGTATTCGAGCCTATGGGCTTCGACAGCTTCGGACTGCCCGCCGAAAACTATGCGATAAAGACGGGTATACACCCTCAGGATTCCACGCTTAAAAATATAGAAATCATGGAAGAACAGCTCAAAAACATGGGCGCAATGTTCGACTGGGACGCGGAAGTCAAGACCTGTATGCCCGACTACTACAAATGGACTCAGTGGATGTTTTTGAAGCTGTACGAAAAGGGGCTTGCTTACAGAAAGGAAGCGCCGGTAAACTGGTGCCCCTCCTGCAATACGGTGCTTGCAAACGAACAGGTTTCAGACGGCGAATGCGAGCGTTGCCACAGCACGGTCGTGAAAAAGAACCTTACTCAGTGGTTTTTCAAAATTACCGACTACGCGCAGGAGCTGCTGGACGGTCTTAACGCACTGGACTGGCCGGAAAAGACCAAGCTGATGCAAAAAAACTGGATAGGCAGGTCGGAGGGCGGCGAAATAGAATTTGTCGTCGACAATGCCGACAGGGACGCTTTCCGCGTGTTCACGACGCGCGCCGACACGCTTTTCGGCGTGACATACGTCGTTCTCGCGCCCGAGCATCCGCTTGTCGACAAGATTACCGCGCCCGACCGCAGGCAAGCCGTCGAGGAATACCGTCTTGAAACATCCAAGGTCAACGAAATAGAGAGACTTTCCACCGCAAAAGAAAAAACGGGCGTTTTCACGGGGGCTTACGCCTTCAACCCGATAAACGGCGACAGAGTGCCGATACTTATCGGCGACTACGTGCTCTACTCCTACGGCACGGGCTGCGTTATGGGAGTGCCCGCCCACGACGAAAGGGATTTCGTGTTCGCCCAAAAGCACGGCTTGCCGATTAAACGCGTCGTTTGCGGCGCGGAGGGAAAGGACGAGCTGCCCTTCACCGAATACGGAGTCATGACAAACAGCGGCGAATTCGACGGAATGACAAGCGAGGAGGGGCGCCGCGCGGTTGTGGAAAAGCTGGCGCGTAAAAACAAGGGCGAACTGAAAGTGAATTACCGTCTGCGCGATTGGCTTGTTTCGCGTCAGAGATATTGGGGCGCGCCCATACCCGTAGTTTACTGCGAAAAATGCGGTACGGTGCCCGTACCGGAAAAGGAGCTGCCCGTGCTGTTGCCCTACGACGTGGATTTTCGTCCCGACGGCGAAAGCCCTCTCAAAAAGCACAAGGGCTTTATGAATACGACCTGCCCCCGCTGCGGCGGCAAAGCCGTGCGCGAAGCGGACACGCTGGACACCTTTGTGTGCAGCAGCTGGTATTTTTTGAGATACGCGGACAGCAAAAACGACAAAGCGCCCTTCGACAAGGAGACGGTAAACAAAATTTTACCCGTAGACAAATATATCGGCGGCGCGGAGCACGCCTGTATGCACCTGTTGTACGCGAGGTTTTTCACCAAAGCGCTAAGGGACATGGGCTACCTCAATTTTGACGAACCGTTTTTGTCTCTCGTGCATCAGGGCACCATACTCGGTCCCGACGGAACCAAAATGAGCAAGTCCAAGGACAACGTAATCAGTCCCGACGATTGGGTAAACCTTTACGGCAGCGACGCGCTGCGCGTTTATCTCGGCTTCGGCTTCAATTACGTCGAGGGCGGTCCCTGGAACGACGACGGCATAAAGGGCATAGTAAAATGGCTTGAAAGGGTGGAGCGCGTCGTACTCAACGCCTGCAAAAACCGCGACGCGGGCGGAAGCGGAAGCGGCAGCGACGACGGCGAGCTTCTCTACGTCCTAAACTCCACAATCAAGGCGGTAACCGACGACTACGACAAATTTTCCTTCAACACGGCTGTAGCAAGGATGATGGAGCTGGTAAACGCCATGAACCGCCTTTCCGACAAGGGCGGCGCGAGCGGCACGGTTATGGCGGACTGCGCCAACGCGCTTGTCAGACTGCTTGCCCCTCTCGCCCCGCACATAGCCGAAGAATTGTGGGAAAACATCGGAGAAAAATTCAGCGTTTTCAACGCGCCCTTCCCCGTGTGCGACCAAAGCAAGCTCCAAAAACAGAGCGTTGAGCTGGCAGTTCAGATAAACAGCAAAATCAGAGGCAAAATAAACGTAAGCGCCGACGCGGACAAAGCGGAAATAGAAGCTGCGGCTTTGAACAATCCCGAAATTGCCGCGCTTCTTGACGGCAAAAGCGTCAAAAAGGCAATAATCGTACCCAACAGGCTTGTCAATCTGATAGTTTAAACGATTTAAACTGCCGCAGGCAGCATAAAATAAAATTAACATACGGAGGTTTCTCAAATGAAAAAAGCATTGCAAAAAATCGCCACCGTAGCATTGGTCATCGTCGGCTTTCTCGTCACGCTTTTCCTGCTGTTGGTGACGCTCGGTGCGTTTGACTTCGCCGCCTACATAGACGGCAACCGCGTAGTGCACAGTTTGGTTATCGTGCTTGCAATCATCTACACCGTGCTCGGCGTTTATCTTGTAATAGAAATTTTTGCGGGCGACTCGGGACTTTCCACAATGGTGCTTTATTCCGACAACATGAACGCCGTTTCCACCACCTCCCGCGTGGTGAGGCGGCTTGTAAGAAAGGCGGCAAAGTCTTTGGACGTGGTAAGAGTCAAAAAGCTGATAATCACTCAGGACGACAAGCCCGGCTTCAAGCTTGGAGTTCAGATAAAAATCAGCGGGCAAGAGGTAAGCTCGACAACGGAAAAGCTGCGTTATCTCATAGCCACCGCCTGCAAGGACGTCTTGGGAGTCACGTTCAACTCCATACACATCAAGGTAATAAAACTCGAAAACTCCTACAAGCCCGACGTAGAGGGCGCGGAGAAATTCGCAAAGGCCGAGGAGCAGAAGGAAATGTGCAAGGAAGCCTGCGAGCTTGTAAGCCCCCCTCCGACGGAGGAAGCCGCAGACTTATTACAGGCGTCCGAAACGCTTGAAAACGCCGCAGTCGCCGCTTTTGAAAACGACGACGCCGAGCAGACGGAAGAAAGGGAGGAATCCCAAGCCGAGTCGGAAACGGAAGAAACGGGCGAATCCGAAACGGAGGAAACGGCAGACTGACTGCCCGACACTAAAAACAGACAAAAATCCGACGCGCGCCGCGTCGGATTTTTTAAAACAAATTTCAGTACAAAACAAAACAGACCTTGCCGCTTGAAAGCAAGGTCTGTTTTGTTCCCCCGAAAAACTTTTCGGGTATAAAAAGGAGTATGTTTATGAAGCTTTTTGAACAGTGTATTCCGCAGGAGTCTCGTCCGTTGCCGCTTTGCTCACAACCGCTTCGTAGCCCTCCGCCACAAAGCTGCCGCCGAGCGCGTCGTCGCCGTCCGCAGGGTTTTGTCCGACAAAGGTTCCGCCAAAGACTTTGAACTCTCCCTTTGCTCCCGTCGTCTGCTGAATGTTGAGCACGAAATATTTGCCTTTATATGCTTTTTCGCTTGCAAACCTGCCGCCGTATATGTATACGACGGAATCCGTGCTGATTGCCACCGTGGAGTTGCCTTCGCCTTGCGGGTCGCCTCCGACGTTGTAATTGCCGCCGTAAATTTCTACCTTGGCTCCGTCCTGAACGCGCAGCGCCTGATTGTTTCCTCCGCTGCCGCCGTAAATGCCGCCCGTCTGTTCCTTTGACGAGTCAATCAGAGTGACTTTCGCATCAGAGCCGCTGACAACAACGGCGTAACCCGTGCCGACGTTTGAAACGGTAAAGCCGTTGAAGTCTACGGTGACCGTGCCGGAAACGACAAGTCCCGTCGCGGCGTTACCCGCCTCGCCTACCTCGACGTCTTTAAGCAGAACAACCGTTTTGCCGTTTGCTTCGGCGTATTTGACGGCGTTTTCAAAGGTATCGAACCATGCGTTTGAAACGCGCGCCTCGTATGCGCCGTAAACGGCAGTTTCGTCCGCCGCCTCGCCGTCAACCGTGACAGACGCGCCTTCCGCCGTTGTGAAAACGAAATAGAATCCATTTTCTTCGGCGTCGGTTGAGGACGGCTTGCCGTTGTAGAACTTGCAGCCCGACACAACAACCGTGCCCGTCGTCTTGTCGGTGTCGCCGTTGCCCGTCACGGCAAAGGCAAAGCCTTCGGTGCAGCTTCCGTTGCCGTTTTTCACTGATAACTGTTCGGCCGTGCCAATCAGCGTGCAGCCCGTGATTGTTGCGTCGGTGTGCTTTACTTCAATCGCGGTCGTGCCTGTCACCGTGCTGTCTGTGATTGTCAGCTTTTGTCTGTTTCCGGTGGCTACCGAATTGGAAACGTATATACCGACGTCCTTAGAGACGATTGTCGAATTGTTGATTGTGATTTCCGCAGGGGAGGTGCTGCCGTTCATGTAAACCGCACTGTAAACGCCCTCGATATGGCATTCGTCAAGGGTAAGGTAAATCTTGCCGCCCGCCGAAACGGCGCTCATGAACAGAGGAGAGTCCTCACTCTTTACGGTTACCTTGCTCATGGCAAGGCTGCCCGTGCCGTGCACTCTTATGCCCCAATAAACCGAGCCGCCCGCTTCGTCGTTCACCATGTTGACCGTTCCGTTTTTGAGGACGAGCTTGCCCGCGCTCACGGAAATCGCTTCTCCGTTCTGCGGATTGCTTCCCGTGCCGCTGCCCGTATACAAAAGCGTTTTTCCGTTGAGGTCAACCGTGACGGTTTTGCTTTCGTCGTCAAGCGTAATGAAATACTCCGCGCCCGAAGCCGACAAATCCTTGGCGACGACGACCGTTTCGTCGTCCTCGGCGGCGTCCACCGCCTGTTGCAGCGTCATGTAGTAACGCGTGCTTTGGTCGTCCTCGATTGTCGCCTCCGCGCTGTCGACAATGATTTCTCCGTCATAAACAGCGCTCTTGCCCAAGGTAATTGAAATCTTTTCAAGCGCCTCTTTGCCGTTGTTTTGCAAATTTGCCTGATAGAAAGCTCTTGCTCCCTGCAACGTGCCGCCGTTGATTTCCACGCTCAAATCAAGCTTGGTTGTGTGCTGCACTGCCGCGACCGCCGCGCCCAGCGTGGTCGCGCCGTTGCCGTTGGGGTCAGACTCGAACGGGTCGCCGTTGCCTATCATTGTGCCGCTGTTGACAACCAGCTTGCCCGCGCGCATTTCGATTGCCGTTGCGCCTTCAATTTCACCGCCGTTGACGGTCATCTCGCCGTACTGCGGATGATATATCGCCGTGAGCTCTCCGCTGATTTTGCCGCCGTTGATTGTTATGGAAGTGCCGTGACTATTTCCGTTGCCCTGTATAGCAGCATAATTGCATTTTGAAGTGATGTCCGCTTTCGTCACAAGAACCGCATTCAAAACGTTGTTGTCCGTTTTGCTTTGAGGTACAAGGAAAACAGGCGCATATGTGTGGGAAATCACCGCAAGCCCGCTTCCGAGTTTAAGCGTCGCGACTTTGTCCTGAGACAAAGGCTCTATTCTAAAAGCGAATCCCTGACTCGTCGCATTGACGTCAATAAGACCGTTTTCCACCGTCAGGCTTCCCTCGTTAAGCCAGAAAACCTTTTGTGCGGAGCTGTAAATGCTATGACCGTTCATGTCAAGCGTCACAACCGCGTCGCGCTCCAAAGTCAGACTCATCTCCGACCTTGCTTCCTCGGTTCCGAAATCGGCGCCGAGTATGATTGTCAGGTTGGTCAGAGCCTCGTTGGCAAACAACGCCTTGAGCTGCTCCGCCTCGGTAACATTTCCGTAAACCCACTCGCCGTTGCCCTCGATGCTTGTTTGCTCGGCAAGCTCGCCGTAAACCTCGACTCTGCCGTTGTTTACGATTTTGCCTTCCACTACCGCGCCTTTTACCACCAAAGTCGCGCCGGCTTCAATCACAAGCGTATTGCCGTCGTTGAGCCAGAACGCTACGTCGCTTTCGACGGTCAGCGTAGCCCCCGCTTTAATCGTAAGCGTGCCTTGGTTTTTGACGTAAAAATCTTGGTCTACAATCGCCGTCAGGTCGCTTTCGACAGAGTAATTCTCGGTCGTGCTGTTTATGTCGTACCATCTTTCGTCCTGCACTGCATAGGTGCCCTCCAACGGCTCGCCGAAGTCCACCGTCAAAGTATCTATGCCGTCTCTGAGGACGAAAGGAGTTTCAAAGCTCTCGTCGATTTCCCAATTAGAAATACTGAACTCGTTGGCTTTGTCTTGGGGGTCGGCTTCCGTTTGCGCGAAATACGTATTGTACAAACTTACCAAAGCCATACCCATGAGATTTCTCTCGGTTATGTTACTGCTTTCGATATAACCTCCGCTGACGGAGATTTTGTTGCCGTACGAGCGGACGACAATACCGCCCTGCCACGCGCCGGTTTTGCCATCCTCGACGGTTGTCAGCATTGTGCAGTCGGAAAAAGTCAATTCCGCTCCGTTGTAATCCTGCTGCACAACGACAATGCCGTATCCCTCGTCGGAAATGGACCTGCCCACAAGCTCGGCGTCCTGCGCGTTCACAACCGCACCCTTGTTGCTCTTGATTCGGTCGACCGTCCAGCCGTTGGCGGTGAACATAATCGCCGCCCAGCCCTGAACCGTGCCGCCGTTGACAGACAGCTCTACGCCGCTTGCGCCGACAGTCACGCCGTAATAACGGGCTACGATTTCACTGCTGTTTATGACAACCGATGCGTTGTCGGCAGCAATCGAAACGCCTCTCTTGACGTTCGATATGCCTGTGTTGTCCAACGTGAGCTTTGCGCCTGTCGCGGCGGAATCAAAGTAAATTCCGTTGTAATCAATTTTGCCTTTAAGAGCAATGTTTTTGAACGAAACCTCTATGTTTGCGCCTTTTATCGTAACAAAATGCGCGTCCGCATTTACCGTGAGGGTTACGTCCGCCGCCGTGCCGACAACGGAAACGGAGCTTGTGATTTCAAAGGGAGCGACTTCAAACGACGCGCCGATTCTCCACTCGTCGCCGTCCTTTTGCTCTGCGACGGCTTGACTGAATTCATCCGCGGTAGCAATCGTCTTTGCCTTTGCAATCTCCGCCATTTTCGCCTGCGCCGCGCTTACCTTGCCCTCGATTTGCGAGACGTCGGTCACGGTTGCAAGCTTGGTTTCAAGCGCGTCCAGAATGTCAAGGATTGCCTGCCAGTTTGCCGCGGAATAATCTTCCTCCGCATAATCCGCAAGACAGTTTTCCACTATGTTGACTACCGCGCTGTCGACAAAATCGAACCAGGCGATTTTGCCGTACTGCGAGTCTATACCGAGTGTGACGCTTTGCGTCGTCGTATTCCAGAGATAAATCGAGAAATACGTTCCGTCCTCGATTGCGCTCACAAACGTGCCGCCCGTCACAACGGCATTGAAGTCGTTGTTGCCGTCGCCCGTAGGTCTGCTTGTCGTATTGTCGTTGACGTACATTTCCACGTTGAACAGCACCACGCTGCCGTCGTATACCGCAACGCCGCCGGGCTTTTTGGTAAGCGCTTTAAACTCTGTCGCAGTGGACTCCAACGTGCCGCCGGAAATTTCGATTTCGCCCATGCGCGCGTCGATTGCCGCAAGTCCCTTGATGTGTCCGCCGGACACGGTCAGGCTGCCCTGACTCGGCATATAAATCGCAACGTCCTCCGTGCTCGTCGCGGAACCGCTCTTGACGGTAATATCTGCCGCGGGAGCAAGGTTGTTGCCCGAAATTGCAAACCAGGTGGCGGTGATTTCGCCGCCGTCCAAGGTAAACGCACTGTTGTAATAAACCACAACACCGTAGGTGTCGGACTTGATTTTGCCTGCGTGTACGGTCGCGGAGCTGCCGTTTCTCAGGTTGATGCCGAACACGGAGTCGTCCTCTGTCACGTACTGACCTTTGGCTATGATTTCGCCGCCCCACATTTCTACTTCCGCATTGTCGGCGTAAACGGCGTAACCCACATTGCTTGCGCCGTTGCTCCAATAAGCGGAGTTGTCAACCTCGATTGTGCCGCCGTTTATTTCTACAACGGCTTTGTCGGCGTCAGAGCCAATGGCTATTATGCCGGCGTAGTCGGACTTGATTTTGCCCGATTTGGCTGCGCTGCCGTCGCAAAGAGTGAAGCTCGCGCCTCCGTTGACCTTGACCGCCGCGTGGGTTCTGTCCGCCAAGGTCAGAGTGTGACCGTTGAGGTCGAGCGTGAGGTCGTAATTTACCTCTATGTATGCGTTGTCAATATCCGCCGCGAGGATTATCTTAATATATTTCGCCTCGACAGCCGCTTTAAGCGAATCGGCGTTTTTGACTTCCGTTGCGTCGGCTTGAACTGCCGCCATGGCGTTGACTGCCGCTTCTTTTGCGCTCGTCACTTGGCTCGGCAACTCGGCTTTGTCAATAGCGGCAACGCCGTCGTTGTAAGCCTTTTCAAGAGCGCTCCAATTTTGCGTATAGTCGGCTTGATTGTACTTGTCAAACGCCGCTTTAAGCTCGGTCTTGGCAAGCTCTTTTGCTTCGGCAAGGATTTGAGCGTTGGTCTTGATTGCCGCCATATTGGCAATAGCCTCGTCTCTAAACTTTTCTACGTCGGATATTCTGCTCGCGTTTGCAATTGCCTTAATTCCGTCTTCTTTGAAGTTTTCAAGAGACTCCCAATTGTCGGCGTTGTAATCCTGCGCTTTGTAACCGTCAAATGCTTCTTGGACTGCCTTTGTCGCGGCGGCTTTTGCTTCGGCAAGCAAGACTGCGTCCGACTTGACAGCCTTCATTCCATAAACAGCCGTTCTAAGCGCGGTTTGCACATCTTCGACTGTCTCTGCGCCCTCGATTGCGCTCATGCCTTGATTATACAGGTTTTGGATATCCTTGTAATTTTGGTTATAATCCGTAACTTTGTAACTTTCGAACTCCCTGTTCAACTCGTCGATTGCTTTTGCTTGCTCTTCTTTAAGCAGCGTCGCGTCGCTTTTGACGGCAGCCATCGCATCCGTCGCCTTTTGCAAAGCGGAGTTCACCGCCTCGATTGCAGCGGCGGCATTGATTTCGGCTTTGCCGTCGTTGTAAGCCTTTTCAAGAACGCTCCAATTGGTTGCGTAGTCGGCCTGAGAATATTCGGCTTTTGCCGCATCCAGCGCTGCCAACGCGGCTGTTTTTGCTTCGGCAAGCAGAGTTGCGTTGTCTTTGACCGCCGCCATAGCGGTTATTGCCGTCTGCTTTGCCGTGTTGACTGCGGAAACGCTTGTTGCAGCCTCAACTTCATTAAGCCCCCTGTTGTAAGCTATTGTCAACTCCGTCCAATTTGCGGAGGCGTAGTCGTCCTCGTCGTAAGCCTCGAAAGCCGTCTCGATTGCAGCTTTTGCTTCCGCTTTTGCCTGCGTCAAAGCCTCGACGTCCTTGGGCACGCATGCAGCCATAGCGTCAAGAGCCGTCTGTTTTGCAGTGTTGACGGCGGAAACATCCGTCGCAGCCTCGATTGCCGCAAGACCGTTGTCGTAAGCCGCTTTGAGCGTTGCCCATGTTTGGGCGTCATAATCGGTCTCCGTGTATCCTTCAAATGCCGTTTTGAGCGCAGCCGTCGCGGCGGCCTTGGCTTCCGCCGTCGCTTCGGCTATTGTCTCCACAGCCGCCATGGCGTCGAGAGCCGCGTTCTTGGCGGACTGAATTGCAGCTTCCGTCAAGGCGGAGTCGATAGCCGCAAGACCGTCGTCCTTTGCCTTGGTCAGCTTTGCCCAATTGTCGGAGGTGTAATCGTCCTGCGAATATGCAGCAAAGCTGTCGTTCAAAGCCTTCTTTGCCGCGGTTTTCAAAGCCGCGTTTACGTTTTCTTCCGCGAGCGTGCCGTTGTTTACAATCTCGTCCGCAACGACGGCGCCGGTAACCGTACCGTTGTTTTCAAGCTTTTCGGCTACGACGTCGCCCGCCTGCGCGGACTCCGCTACGACAACCTGCGCGCCTGCGGCGTCAATCTTTTTGACCGTGCCGTCGGTAACGGTTATTTTGGTTTCCGCCTGAGACTCCAATGCGGTTACGTTCACCTCGGAGTTTTTGGAGGAAATTTCCACTTCGCCGCCCACCGCAACGTCGGAATGGGCTTCGACGCGCATTGCGCCCTGCGAAAGGTTTTCCACCGCCGCGCCGACAGCCTGCTCGGGTACGAGCACGGTTGCCGCCGAGCTTTCCGACAAATTGCTTATTTCAAACCTGCCGCCTTTGAGGGTGAGCATAATGTCCGCTTCGGCGCCGCCGATTTTGAATACGCCCTTGAACACAAAGCTGCTTGCGGAGGTAACTACCGTCATCGCGTCCGCGCTTGCGGCGGCGGATGCGGGCAGCTCGATGTTTGCGTTCCACTCCACGTGGCCTTGGGGCATATTTATATCTATTTTCTGCGCCTTGACCGTTTCGCGGCGGGCAAGAATCAGCGCCGTCGTGCCTACGACAAGCGTGCCGCTGCCGTCGGCGGACAGCGTCCCCTTGACCTCCAGCCCGAAGCCGTTGAGGTCTATTTTGTTGGGCGCGGCAACCTTTAAATCGCCGTTTACAACCACGTCGTCCATAAGGACTATCGTTTTTTCCTGACTTGTACCGGCAGCTTTGAGCAGCTCTTTTTCGCTGCGCACCGTTATAACGTCCTTGCCGCACGCGGTCAGCGAAACGGACAGCACGACGCCTACAACGGCTATGAGCAATGCCAAAACTATACCGATTGTCATCAGCCTTTTGCTTTTCATGTTTCTCGTTCTCCTTTTTTCTTATTTTTGATTCAAGGTTTCGCCCTCAAACAATTTTCTTTGTCTTTCCTCTTTGCGGCGCTGTCTTTCGAGCTTTTGTTCCAACTTGTCTCGACGCGCCTCAAAGCCTTCGTCCTTTTTGTCCGCTATGTTTCGGGAAATGGCAAGCTCGCACAGGCGCACCGCCTCCTGATAATTCTTTTCGCCCGCTTCTATTATTATCAGTCTTTTCAACGCGGGCACCTTGCAGTCCCTGACGTCGATTTTGTCAAAATTCAAAGACACGTCCTTTTTGCAAAGAGCCTTGCACTTGGCGAGATTTTCTTCGTCCGCCTTGCGATAAAAATACAGCACGTTAATCAGCTTGTTGTTCAGCTTTGTTCTCACGCGGTCGTCCCTGACTGTGCTTGCGTATCTGTCGTAAAGCTTTTCAAACGCGTCGGCGCTCAAAAGCTTTTTGTATTTGGCGTAGGAAACAAAAAAGTCTTTGAGAAAATCCTTTTCCTTTTCGTACAGCCCGAGCGGGTATTTCACCTTGGTTTTGAAAGACTCGGAGCCGTTGACTATGTAATACTCGAACGCTCGCGCGTCCTCCTCCGACAGCTCGGCGAGTATTTTTTTCGCAAACTCGGGCAGCAGGGGAACTTCGCGCGTCTCCTCCTCTTTCACCGCCGCAACCGTCGCGGCTACGGCAGCCCTGCTTTCGCAAACGGCGTCGACTTCTTCCGCAACGGCTTCCGCCGACGGGGAAACAGTCTCCTCTTGTCGGGCGGGCTGCTCCGCTTGACTTTCCTCCGTTAAGGCTTGGAACGTCTCTTCTTCCTCCGCGGGCGAAATCTCTTCCACCGCCGCCGCATCGTCCGAAACGCTTTCCCGTCCGTCGCTCACGGCAGGCGCGCCGACGTCTTGAACTTCCCCGTTCTCCGCCGCGTCGCTTTCGCTGCAAACCGTTTCCGCATCCGCCGTGTCGCACAGAGGCTCCTCCCGCGCGGGTTGACTCTCCCCGCCTCCGTCGGAAACGATTTCTTCCTCTTTGACCGTCGGCTCCTCCCGCGTCGGAGTCGCCGCAGCTTCTCTATCTTCCCGATTTTCCTTTTCGGCGTCGGACAAGCGCTTTTCTTCCGCAAGCTCGTCGCGCCTTACTTTTCTCGAAATGAAGAAAAACACAAAAAAAACCGCCAGCGCAACCACAACGGAAACCAGATTTCCTATCCACATCAACTGCGTATAATTCTTGTACTCAACTGTGGGCGCAAGCAGCAAACCGTGTAAAACAGACATTACGCTATTCCTCCTTTTAAAAAAATGCGTAGAATATCAAGTATGCAAGCCATGCCGGGTGTCTGAAAAGGGCGCTATCTCCCTATTTTCAGACAAATTTTAACACAGTTTTAAAAAATTGTAAACTAAATGTTAGGGGGGGGGGTGAACGCTGTGTTAAATTTGCACGAAATTCCCGAATTTTTCATTTTTTTCGGGTTTCGCGCCCTTTTTGACCGTTACGTTTCATATTTTATGTATGTTCCGTCAAAAAAGTGAAAGGAAAAAACAGGACGAAAAAAACAATGAGCCGCGCTGAAATATTTTGAGTTTTTGGGAGCATACTAAAAACGGGAGGTAAGGAAATGAAAACGAAGAAAATGAAAGCTTCGGATTGCTCCAACACCAAGAACTCCAAGACCGCAAGCAAGAAGTCCGGCAGTTCAAAGTGCAGCAGCAACCAGAAAAACATCGACTGAATTTTGGTCGAGAACGGAACTTTTTAGTTACTTTTCCCTTTAAAGCCGCGTAAACAACGCGGCTTTTTACTTAAAAACAAAGGCGACCCGAAACAGGTCGCCGAAATTATTTTAAACGTCTGCGCTTTTTCTCGCTGCGATAGACAAAATTAAGCTTTTTCATGACGCCGCCGTCGTAGGTAGGCTCCTTTTTCTCCTCCTCCGGCTCCGTCCTTGCTGCGGAAGGCTCCGTCTCCTCTGCGTCGTCGAAGCCGTCGCGGCGCGTTCTGTTTTCATTTCTCCTTTTGCGGCCGTCCTTTTTGTCCCCGCCGCGGAAGCTTCTGCGCTCGCCGTCGGGGCGCGGTTTGAGTCCGGCTTTGGGCTTGATGACCACATAGCGGCGCGGCTCGTCGCCCTCGCTCGCGGTATCTACGAAAGGACTGTCCTGCAAGGCGGTATGTATTGTCCTGCGCTCAAACGGGTTCATGTATTCCAGCCTGACGGGTTTGGCGGTGCGTCTTACCTTCTTTTCCAGATTGCGCGCAAGCTTTTCAAGCGTTTCCGCGCGCTTGGCGCGATAATTTTCCGTATCTACGGTTACGCGCTTGAAGTCGTCGTCAAAATTTTTCGTCAGCACGTTCAACATATACTGAAACGCGTCAAGCACGTCGCCGCGCCTGCCTATTATGTCGCCGGCATTGACTCCCGTAAGCTGAATCAGAATTTCACTCTCCGTCTCCGTCGTCTCCACGGCGTAGTCGAAGCCCATAAGCTCCAACATCTTTTCGGCGTAATCGCGCGCCAAATCGGACTGAGAGGGCTTTTTGCCTATGAGAATTTTGCAATGACGCAGAAAACCCGCCTCCTGCAAAATTTCCCACTCCGCCTCCTCCTTCGCCAGACCGAGTTTTTCCAGCCCTTTTTTGACAGCCGCTTCAACGGACTTTGCGCTGACTTCGATTTTTTCGTTGTTCATCGGTTTTATTTTCTCCTGTAATCGGGTTTTTCCACCTTGGACTCTATTTTTGCAATCCGCCTGTCAATTATGGGATTCATCGCCAGCGTAAACAGAATGGACAGCAGGCTCGAGCAAACCATATACAGCGCAAACGTAGCCGTATAAACAAAGCCGAAAACACCCATGATGACGGGCATGACGAACATCATCACCTTGTTGCTGCTCTGAGCCGCCGCCGCGTTGGGGTCGAGCTGCTGTTCCTCCCCGTTTTTCTTTTTGCTCGTTTTGTTTGAAATAAACGTGGAAAGAAAGCTCAGAGCTATGGACAGCACGGGCAGTATCATAAGACCGTTCCAATGCTTGTCGCCCACCTTGTAACCTACGCCCTGTTCGCTTATGCCCTTGTAGATTTCGCCGTAAAGCTCGGAGTCGAATTCGTCCTTGTACTCTCTGTATTTCTTTGTGAGCGTGCCGGTAAACTTTTCCGCCGTTTCCGGAAAGGACTCAACCCAAGTGTCGGGACGGCTTATGTTGGTAATCCACAAAAAGCCCTCCTTTGCTTCGAGATAAAACTCTCCCACAGCCTTGCGCGCCTCCGCCTGTGCCTCCGCCTTGATTTGGGAAATACGGCTTGTCGCCGCGCTTATTTCCGCGTCGAAAGCGCTCTCCTCAACGCCCTGACCGCCCAGCCACGTCTTGTAATCCTCGATTGCCGTCGATTTTCCCGAAAGCAAAATGTCATAACGCCTGCTTTCGTATTCCTCCGTGTGCTTTGACAGCTCGGCAGAAAGCGTATCGGTGTAGTGCACGCTAAGCTCGCTGTAAACTTTGAGGTTGACGTAAGCGGAACACTGATTGAGACCGCCGAACATGACAAAAAAGATTGTCATTGTCACAATCATGGGCAGACAGCCCGATAGCATATTGTAGCCGTGCTTTTTGTAAAGCTTCTGCTTTTCCTGATTGAGCTTGTTTTTGTCGTTGGCGTAAGCCTTGTCAAGCTTTGCCATAATCGGCGCAAGCTCGGACATCATTTTTGCGTTTTTCTTCATGGAAAAACGCTGCCAGAAATCCAGCGGCAAAGTAATGATTTTGAGTATTACGGTAAAAAGCACCACGGCCCAGCCGTAATTCCCCACCGCGTCGAGCAACCCTTTGACCAGCCAGCCGACAAACGTGGGATTTTCGATTTCCGACATGATACTCGCAAATCCTTCGGAAAATCCCCATTGTCCGATGGTTTCGGCAGCGGTTGCCAGGCAGTTCATAAACTCCATTTAATGTCTCCTTTGAGATTGAAGGGCACGGGGTCGAAGCCTCCGCGCGTAAAGCCGCATTTAAACACGCGCTTTGCGGTAAGCCAGCCGCCCTTGAAAAAGCCGTGAGCTTCAAACGCCTCCATGCCGTAAACGCTGCAACTCGGCGTAAATCTGCAAGTTTTCCCCTTGACGCGGGACAAAGTGGCTTTGTACGCTTTGAGAAGCCAAATACAGATATATTTCACGACTCGCATTCCTCCCCGTTCCATACTTTATGTCTTTTGAAAAGCGCCGTCAGGCTTTTTTTTATTTCGGAAAAATCCTCCGCGGGCGCGTGCGGTATGACGACAAAGGCAAATCCCGCCCGTATGCAGGGGGAAAGCAGCCTGCAACACTCCTTTAAACGTCGGCGCAGCCTGTTGCGCGCCACCGCCTTGCCGTATTTTTTGCTTACCGAAAAACCGAAACGCGGTCCGCCTCCGCTTTTGGCGGCAATGACCGTAAAATATTTGTCGCTCGCGCTGACGCCGTTTTTGTAAACGTATTGATATTGATAATTTTTTTTCAGTCGTTCCATTTTCGACGTCCGAGCCGACTGCGGCAAACCTGCTTACGCAAAAACACAGCCGCGCTTGTTTCAGGGCTGTATTTTCACTACTCTATACGTTGATTTTTAAGTCATGCTTCAAGCGGACAGCTTGTGACGACCTTTGTTTCTTCTTCTTGCAAGAACTCTGCGACCGCCGGTGGACTTCATTCTTTTTCTGAATCCGTGCACCTTGCTTCTCTGTCTCTTCTTGGGTTGATAGGTTCTTTTCATCTTAAATAAAACTCCTTTGGCAAATAAACAATCGTATTACCGATTGATTATAGCGTTAAAAACGGCTCTTGTCAACTTTTTGAATAAAAAGCTCCCGACAAAATAGAAATTTCCGCTTAACACAGGAAAAACGCTTTTTTTCGGCAGACGCTTAAAGCGGCACGCCTTCGCGCTTTCTGCGCTTAAATACGGAAAGCTCGGAAAAGCCTATGTCTTTCAAAACCTTCACGGCTTCGTCCCAACCGTCGCACAGCCCTCCGTGGTGCGCGTCGCTCCCAAAGCTGACGTTTCTGCCGCCCAGCTCGAAATATCTTGCGAGAATTTCCGCGTTGGGATTAAGCCCGTGGTTGGTGTTGACCTCCAAAGTCTTGTCGGAGGCTATTATGCGTTTCAAAATCCTGTCTATTTTTTCTCCCGACTCGCTCAGCCTGATTTCCTTGTCGGGATAGGGCGCCTGCCTCGTCACATAGCCCAGATGTCCCACTATGTCGAAGGAAAATTCGGCGAACAGACTTTCGTATACCGTGTCGAGATACAGCTCGTAAGCCTGCTTTTTGGTGCGCCCCTTAAAATATTCGGGAAAATACAAATCAAGCCCTCCCGCAAAATGCACGCTGTTGATGATTACGTCAAAGGGCGTGCTTTCTACCAGCTCTTTTGCGGGGCGCTGCGCCGCAGGATCGGCGTCGAAGCCCATTTCCGCCCCGAAAGCCAGATACAAGCCCTTGTCCGCCGCAGCAGGCTTGAGCCTTTGAACCGTCGCGGCGTAAAGCTCCATGTCGGGCTGTTTCCAATAGGAAGGCGCGCGGTTTTTTTCAAGCAGCGCGTCAAAATCCACGTGGTCGGTGACGGCAAGATAAGACAGCCCTTTTTCAAGGGCTGTTGCCGTCATTTTTTCTATCGACAGCTCGCCGTCGGATGAAAATATACTGTGGGTATGGCAATCCGCTTTCAAATCCGCTCCTCCTTTAAAAATTTTTCCCTGTCTTTGCCTCTTTTAATCCAATGCGCCTATATATGCGAGGAGCAGCTTGATTGTGTTGAAAACTCCGTCAAGATGCGTCCGCTCCATGCCGTGGCTTGCCTGAACTCCCGGACCGATAAGCGCTCCCGCAACGTCGGCTCCCGCCGTCCTCATCGCGCTCACGTCAGATGAATAATGCGGATAAACGTCCACAGCGTAGTCTATGCCGTGTTTTTCGCAAAAACTCACCAATCTTCCCGTCAGCTCGTAATCATAGGGACCGCTCCTGTCCTTGGCGCACACGGAAACCATGCTTTCGGTGCAGGAAAGGTCGTCTCCCACGCACCCCATGTCCACGGCGACAAAGCTTTCCAGCCCCGTCGCGTCAATGGCGCTTGCTCCGTGCCCCACCTCCTCGTAAACGGTGAAAAACATTTTTACCTGCTTTTCGGGAAGGATTTTTTCCTCTTTCAACACGTGCAGGACGGTGAACAGCTCGGCGGCTCCCGCCTTGTCGTCCAGAAAACGGGATTTTACGAACCCGCTGTCGGTAAACTCCGTTTTGGTGTCGACGAAAATATAGTCGCCGTTTCTTATGCCCAGCCGTCTTACGTCGTCGGCGCAACAAACCTTTTCGTCAAGCCTGACGTACATATTTTTCTCGTCCCTTTTCCTTGTCACGCAGTCGTCGAACACGTGTATGGCGGGGCTTCGCGACAAAAACGTGCCTGTAAACGTCTTGCCGTCGCGCGTGCGCACCCTGCAATACTCGCCGTCGAGAGTGGGCAGAATAATGCCTCCGACGGTGGCGAACATGATTTCTCCCGAAGGAGACACGCTTCTTACCATCGCTCCCAGCGTGTCGCAGTGCGCCGACAGTCCCACCGTCTCTTTCCCTTTGCCTTGAATAAAAATCTCGCAGGTTCCTTTGGGCGAAACGGTGCAGCGCGCGTTTTCTTTTTGCGCAAGCTCCGTCAAAAGAGCGTTGACCTCGCGGAAATAACCGCTGGGGCTCGGCGTCGCCATAAGCCTTGTAAGCGTGTCTTTAAAATAATTTATATATTTTTCGGTATAAACGTCCTTTGCCTTCATATTTCCTCCTTTTGTCCAAGCCCCTCATCAACGTCTATCATGCAGGAATTTTTTGTGGATGCGTCAAGCTTTATTTTGTCGGAAATTTCCACTCCGGCGATGAAAAACACCTCCGAGTCCTTTGCTCCGAGTATCAGCCCGTCGCGCTCGGCGCGGGGAATCTTTTTGTCAATCAGGTACTCTTTGAGTTTTTTCGTGCCTCCGCCGAACTTGGTAAACATATCTCCCTCGCGGCGCGTTCTCAAAACCACGCCGTCGGGCAGCTTGTCCGCGTCAAAAAGCAGAGCGTCTCTTTCCACCTGCCCGCCCGACACTGGAATGACGGTGACTGTGCGGTTTCCGAACTCCGTTTCTCCCGTTCTGAACGGAATTTCCAAATCTCTCAAGCTTTCTCCGATTTGCTCGGCGCACTTCCGAGAAATTACCAGCTTGGTATAGGTTTTGACCGCTCTGTAATCGAACGGCAGCGCGATTTCCTTTTCGCCGCAGTTGCTCTTTGCCAGACGCAGCAGCTTTTCCACGTGTTTCTTTTCTATGTCGCGGTATATTCCCAGTCTGTTGAAGCACTTGTAAATTATTCTCGCAGCGACGGGCGTTGCTCCTGCAAGCAGCTCGCACGGGATTTCCGCCCTGCCCTCCGAAAAAACCACGCCGCTTACATCCGCAAGGGCGTTAAGACAGTCGTCGTCCGCTTTGACGCTTTCCGAAAAGGAAATGATTGCCCTCACGCTGTCGGGATTGACCTTGTTTAAAAGCGGCATGATTTCGTGTCTCACGAAATTTCTCGTATATTTTATCTGTCCGTTGGTTTCGTCGTAAACAAACGGAATATCGTTTTCAAAAGCGTACTTGTCTATTTCCTCCCGCGTTTCGTCGAGAAGCGGTCTGAAAAACCTGTTGGACACCGGCTTTATACCTGCGGCGCCCCTAGCTCCGCTACCGCGCAGAATGTGCATGAGCACGGTTTCGGCATTGTCGTTCATGTGGTGGGCAAGACAGACGTAATCGGAATTTTTTGCCGCAGAGTTGAGCACGGCGTAACGCATTTCGCGCGCGGCGGTTTCAAGGCTTAACTTTTTTTTGGCGGCGTATTCAGGCACGTCAACCTCGTACACCTCGCACTTGACGCCCCTTTTTTTGCAGTAATCCGCAACGAATCTGCTGTCCTCGCCGCCGTTCATCCTTATTTTGTGGTTTACGTTGACTACCCTTACGTCGAGGTTAAAGCGCTCCTTCAACCTCAGTATTTTGTCCAGCATAACCATGGAGTCCTTGCCGCCCGACACTGCAAGCGCAAGCCTCATACCCTTTTTCAGATATTTTTCAAGCATACTTTACCCTCCCGGACTCCGCGCCTTTCAGCGTTTCATTATCATATCCTTCAAATCCTTTATCTGACGCGCGATTCTGCCGTCTTCTTTGACCTTTTCGCTGATTTTGTCCCGCGCGTACATAACCGTCGTGTGGTCTCTGTTTCCGAAATGCTCGCCGATTGTGATTAACGGAGTGGTAAGAAACTCCGTCACGAGATAGATTGCGATTTGTCTCGGCTCCACAACGTCCTTTGTCTTTTTCTTCCCCACAAGGTCGGCTTTGGATACGTTGAAATAAGCGCATACCTCGTCCGTTATTCTGTCTATCGTGACGGTTTCGGGCTTGTCGTCGCCGTAGTCCCTCAACGCTCCCGCAACCACCTCGGGGTCGTTTACCGAGCGGTTGGTCAAATGAGCGTAGCTGATTACCTTGGTCAGGAGACCTTCCATTTCCCTTATGTTAGATTTGACCTTGTTGGCAATCAGACTCAATACGTCGTCGTCAACCTGCTGATTCTGACTGAGCGCCTTTGTCTGCAAAATTGCCATCCTCATTTCAAGGTCGGGCGGTTGTATGTCCGCTACGAGTCCTCCCTGAAAACGGGTTCTCAGTCTTTCCTCCAACGGGTTTATTTCCTGCGGAGGTCTGTCCGAGCTGATTATGATTTGTTTGTCTGCAAAATATAAATCATTGAAAACATGGAACAGCTCCTCCTGCGTTGCTACCGTGCGGGAGATGAACTGTATGTCGTCTATCATCAACACGTCTACGCTCCTGTATTTGCGGCGGAACTCCTTCATCTCGTCGGCTTTCTTCGACGCGCGCAACGCTTCAATCAGGTCGTTGGTAAACCTTTCGCTTGACGTATACATGCATTTGAGCGTCGGGTCGCTCTTTTTGAGAAAATTCCCGATTGCGTGCATAAGGTGAGTTTTTCCCAGTCCCACTCCGCCGTACAGAAAAAGCGGATTGTATTTTACTCCGGGATTTTCCGCCACCGCCTTGCTTGCAGCTGCCGCGAATTCGTTGCTTTTTCCCACTATAAAGCTGTCGAAGGTATATTTGGGTACAAAATTGGTGTAATACTCCTCGGCTACTATGCTGTCCTCGTTAAGCTCCTCCAAAGAAATATACCTGCCTCCCTCGTATCTGCTTTTTTCCGCAGGCGAAACAAATTTGATATTTCTTATTTTGGGAGCAACCTTTTTCGTACACTCTCTGAGCAACTCCGTGTATCTCGTTTCCACAACATTGACGGTTACGTCGCTGTCCGCGCTTACCAACAGCTCGTCGTCGGCTATGCACACCGCTTCCGTCTTCGACAGCCAATTGTCGTACGTCATCGCGGAAACCGTCCCCTGAGTTTCCAGCAACACGTTTTCCCATACCTTTTTTAAATCCATTTTTCCCTCGGCTTTTCTTCTGACTAATCCTTGTTATTATATCAGATTGAGCGCGGTTGTCAATTATTTTAGTCCCGACTAAACTCTCCTCAATCCCATTTAAATGATTTGTTGATGCTTTTTAAATCTTTCCACTTTCAATCCACAGACGTATTTTTCCTCAATTTCTTTTCTACTCGCAACATATTGTGCTTGCATTTTTTTACGAAACAATATATAATGTGTTTGTCTGTTTAAGACTAGACTTGTCCACAATTCTACAAGCTCTACTACTACTACTACCAACAGAAAAAAAATAAATCAATCTTTTTTACAGACGGAGAAATTTCCGCAACGGAGGAATATGAAGTTAATCTGCGACGGGCTCGAACTGAGCGATGCAATCGGAAAAGTAAGCAAGGCGTTGCCTCAAAGGGTTGTCAATCCCGTTTTGGAAGGAATAAAAATCACGGCGGAGGGAGAAACCCTCACTCTTTACGCAACGGATTCGGAGTTTTCGGTCGAACGCAAAATAAACGCCGAAATTATCGAAGAGGGAGAAATACTCGTGCCGGGAAGAATTTTTTCCGATTATATCAAAAAGCTTACCGACGAGCAGATAGAGCTTTCGGAAACGGAGAAAAACAGGCTGAGAATCAGATACAACGAAAGCGAAGGTTATCTGCAATGCCTTGACAAGGACGACTACCCCGACAAGGCGGATATAAACAGAGAAAAGGGCTTTCATATCCTTGAAAGCGAGCTGAAAGACGTAATAAACAAGACGCTTTTTTCTGCAAGCACCGACGACAGCAGACAGATACTTAAAGGATGTCTGTTTGAAATAGACGAGTATACTTTGACGGTTGTTGCGCTTGACGGTTACAGGCTTGCGCTTGCAAAAAAGGCGTTGGAGCAAAAAAGCGGAAGGATGAGCGTTGTCATTCCCAGCCGTGCGTTAAACGAGTTGTCCAAGCTTTTAGGCGACGGCGACAAAATCGCGCGACTGTTCGTCGAAGAAAATCTGCTTGTGGTGGAAATGGAAAATACGACGGTAAGCACAAGGCTGCTTGTAGGAGAATACATCAATTATCGGCAGATAATTCCCGAGGAGTTCACCACAAACGTAATAATAAACAAACAGCAGTTTGAAGCCGCGTTGGACAGAGCAAGCCTTTTGAGCCGCGGAGAAAAAAACAATCTCGTCAAATTTGAAATAAAGGAAAATATAGTTTGCATTACCGGCAATTCAGAGCTTGGAAATATCAAGGAAAACGTAAGCATAAGCTTGAAAGGAAAGGATTTGAACATAGCGTTCAACGCCAAATATATTTCGGACTGCCTGCGCGCAATGGACAACGATTTCGTAAAAATGAATTTTACTTCAAGCGTAGCTCCCTGTATAATCACTCCGTGCGAGACGGACGAATATCTATATCTCGTGCTTCCGGTAAGAATGGTTTCTTAAAAATTAAAGACGGCGTTTAGCCGTCTTTTTTATTCTCTTCCCAAAATATAATCTATGGAGCAGTCGAGAGCCTTTGAAATTTTGTAGAGGCTGTCAATACGCGGCATGGATTTTCCGTTTATCCAGTCGTAATAAGGGCTTGTGTTTTTGCAGCCCGCCTGAATGGAAAGTCTGTATAAATTGCTTCCTTTTTCTTTAAGCACCTTTTTGAATTGAACGCCGAAATCGGGCAGTTGTTTTTTTGGGTGGGGAAGCTTGTTTTCGTCGTCAATACCGAGCAAAAACTCAATCGAGCAGTTGAAATAATCCGCCAGCTTGATTATGTTTTTGAGAGAAGGCATAAATCTTGCCGTTCCCGATTTCCAATGATATATGTCGTGGATGTTGTGTTTCAGTTCCGCGCTCATTTTTTTGGGAGAGGTTCCGGCGTAAACAATCAGTTCGTTGAATCTTTCTGAAAATGCTCTAATAAGGTCCATATTTATCTCCAAACGGTACGCAATCCGTATCTGTATCAAACAGGTTACACTTTTCCTCGCAAAAATGGAATAAAATTGTTACCTTTTGTGTGGCATGCTGCAAAATAAGACATATTTAGACAACTTGCGCAGTAAAAAAACAACAAAAAAGGACGGTAAATCCCCGTCCCTCTTTTCTTTGCCGTTTTTAATTACACTTGTCCGTATTATAAAATACTTTCCTATGCGTTATATTAAAAATTTTGCGTTTTTAAGTGAAATTGTATGCTTTAAATTTCGGTTTTCCGTTTAAACGCGACGCGAAACCGAGTCAGCGGCTTTTAAAACTAAATTTTGAAGTTGGTTTTAAGCCAATCCTTGACAAGCTCGCATATTCTGTCCAAATCGTCTTTGGTGTAATAGTCTATGTATATGCGGCCCTTTCTGCCGTTTCCGAGAGCGCCTACCTTTGTTGCGAAGGTTCTTTGCATATTTGCCACAAGCTCTTTGAGCTCGGGACAATCCTCCTGTTGTTTGACGGGAGCGGGCTTGGGATTGAGCAGCTCTCTCACAAGCTTTTCCATTTCTCTGACGGAAAGCTTGCTTTCGGCAGCCTTTGAAGCGAGATTGTACTGCTCGGTTTGGTTGTCTATGACTGCCAGCGCGCGACCATGCCCCGCGGAGAGTCTGCCGTCCTCGATGAGAGAGATTACACGGCTGTCGAGAGTTAAAAGACGCAGAGTGTTTGCTATTGCGGAGCGGCTTTTGCCTATTCTGTCGGCAGCTGTTTCCTGAGTCATGTTGAACTCTTCCATGAGCTGCTTTATTGCGCGGGCTGCTTCTATGGGATTTAAATCCTCTCTTTGGAGGTTTTCAATCAGACTGATTTCCCTTATCTGCTGCGGTGAATAATTTTTTATTATGGCGGGAATGGTGTTGAGTCCTGCCATTTTCGCGGCACGGAATCTTCTTTCGCCCGCGATAATCATAAAGCGCATCCCCATGCGGACAACGACTATGGGTTGAATCACGCCGTGTATTTTTATTGATTCGGCAAGGTCGTTCAAGGCTGCCTCGTCAAAGTGCTTTCTCGGCTGCTCATAGTTGGGGTCTATGTCTTTTATGGAAATCTGTATTGCGATTATACGTGCGGACGGGTCTAATTGAACGTGCTCGGGCGCTGCCAACTTAGAGGCTTTTTCGTCCACGAGATTCATCATTTTTTTGCCCTTGTCCGATATAATCGCCTGTGCGCCTTCGTTTTTTGCCGTTGTCGGCGCGGAAACGCTTTCCTGTTTTATTTCAGTCTGAACGGGCTTTACGTCAAGCTCGTTCATGCCGAGCAGACTTGCAAGTCCTCTGCCCAATCCTTTATTTTGTGCCATTTTGACTCTCCTCTCTCTTCAAAAATTCATCCGCGAGCAGCTTGTATGCAGTTGCGCCGCTGCTTCTCGGCGCGTGAACGGAAACGGGCTTGCCGAAACTCGGCGCTTCGACCAGCTTGACGTTTCTCGGTACGGGAGTGGGATAAACCTTTTCTCCGAAATATTTGGCTATTTCCGCAGTGACCTGACGGCTTATTACGGAACGGTTGTCGTACATTGTAAGCGCAACGCCGTTTATGTAAAGCGAAGGATTAAGACGCGTTTTTACGATTTTTATGGTGTTTATCAGCTGACTTAACCCTTCGAGGGCAAAAAACTCGCTTTGTATGGGTATAAGGATTGCGTCTGCCGCGGTCAGTGCGTTGAGCGTAAGCAAACCGAGCGACGGCGGACAGTCTACGAAAATGTAGTCGTAAATTTCCTTTAACGGAAGAAGACAGTTTTTTAAAGCGAATTCTCTGCGGGGCGCGTCCACAAGCTCTATTTCCGCACCCACCAAATCGGCGTTGCACGGGATTATGTGGATGTTTTCCACTCCCGTAGGCAAAACTACGTCGTCCGCCGTCGCTTCTCCCATAAGATAGTCGTACATTGTGGCTTTGAGCTTGTGCTTTTCCACTCCGAAGCCGCTTGTGGCGTTGCCCTGCGGGTCTATATCCGCAATGAGAACGCTTTTTCCTGCCAGCGCCACGTATGCGGCAAGATTTATTGCCGTCGTAGTTTTTCCTACTCCGCCCTTTTGGTTGGAAAATGCGATGATTTTGCCCATATAAGCTCCTGTGTCGATTGACGAATTTATTTTCGACAAATTGTTTCACGTGAAACTTTTTGTCGACGGCAGAACATATTACCCGAAATTTTGTATTATTATATCACAATAAAAAGTATTTTTCAACCCGATAAGACAATAATTTAATATATTCCGAGAAAAATAAGCCTTTTGGCAGGTATAAGCAAGAATTATGTATACAAATTTGCCGAAATGTGCTATTATATGGTATAATAAACAATATAAAAATGATGAGTGTTCATTTTTAAGGAGTTGAAATGCTGTTATTATTCGACAGGTTTATGAATCCCCTTCTTTTGAGCGGCGTTGCCTTCGGAACTTACGATTGGGTGTTGCTCGGTATAATACTGTTTGCGGCGCTTATAGGCGTGATTCGAGGGTTTACCAAACAGTTATTTGATTTATGCGGCTTTTTGGTTGTGTTGATTGCTTCGATTTTGCTTTGCAAGGTCGTTGCAAAGCTGTTACCGGACAGCAGCGGAGCCATTTTCGATAAAATAAACGGTTTTCTGACAGAAAAAGTCACTCAAAACGGTTTGGAAGAGCTTTGGAGCGCTCCGCAGAACTGGCACAGCAGTCCGGAATTGGTTGAACAGGCGTTAGAGGCCTTCGGATTGTCAAAAATATTCAGCTTTTTGGTGACTCCCCTTACCAAAAACCTTGCAGACGGCGCGATTTTGTCTGAAACCCTGCCGCAGGAGCTGACGGGAAGCGTGAACAACATAATTTGTTTTATCGCGCTGTTTATAATCCTGTATATAATCATTTTCCTTTTGAAAAAGCTTTTAAATAAAGCTATTTCAAAAATCAGTATTCTGAAATTGGCGGATAAGCTGTTGGGAATGGTTCTCGGAGCGGTTTTGGCAATCTTTTGGATTTCGGTAGCCTTTTCCGCTGTGAATCTGTTAAGCGGGTTGGTAAGAATTCCGTTTGTAACAGAGTTTTTTGAGGAAAATCTGTACACAACCAATATAGGAATGTTTATTTTGGAAATATCCGAATGGTTGTTGGGACTTATAGGAATGTAATTTAATCGGAAAATTTTAAGCTGATGTTTCACGTGAAACATTAGCTTTTTATTAAAAAACAATAAAATATTACGGATTTTTACCTCCCTCTAAAACGAGCTGAGACAGAATGAGGATTTTTTTCTTCGGAAAAATTCCAATCCGTTCTGTCTCGCAAACAGTGTTTTTTCTTCTACGAGGCTAAAATATTTTAACATTTGCAAGTGACTAAAAACAAAGCAGCTGTTTTTTTGTTTGTTCAGTCGGGCGGGGCGCTATACATAAAACAAATTAACTCAAAATATGGTTATTAACTCAAATGAGTTAATAAATTACACATCACAAATTTTCGAGTGTTTTGTAAAATATCAGTATTTTCTATTTATTGTATATTATTTTTAATTTGCTTAACTAGGGATGCTATTTGTTATTGTGAGACGGAATGAATTTTTTCTCATTATCTCTCGTGAGTTGACGTATTTTGAAATTTAAGCTTATGCTATCGTTTGACCGATATGGCTTTGACTTTATTTTAAACTTGTTATTAGGCTCTTTTTGAGACAGAATCAATTTAATTTTTGGCTGAGAAAATTTTCGTCATTCTGTCTCAGCTCGTTTTAGAGGGAGGTTGGTTTTGAGTTTTTTGTGCTTTAAAATTAAAGTTAATTATATTGCGGGCTTCTCTTGGTTGTTTTATTTAAATCGAAAGCGCATTTTTTAATTCTTTTTGGAAATTTGGTTTGTTGTTGTTTCACGTGAAACAAATATTTTTATGCGACCAATATGGAGGTCGCTCCGACATTAAAAGCTCGTTAAATCGAATTTAGATGTTTCACGTGAAACAGTATTTAAAAAACAACAGATATTTACAGCATTCGTCAAAAGCAAGAGGAGCTATTCTGTTAAAATAGAACTGTAAAAGGAAACAAGGCTGTATAAAGAGCGATTTTGTGGGTATAATTTGTCAGAAAGGAGTCTTGCAATGGAGAGTACAACTATTTACAGGGAAAATGCGGCGGAACAAATCAGCGAACAATTGAAGCCTTTGCTTTCACGGGATATAGTTTTGCTGTGTATAGGCACGGAAAACGTAACGGGCGACAGTCTCGGCCCCAGAGTAGGAACACTGATTCAAAATAAGATGAAACGTCCGCTGTTGGTATATGGATATGAAGGGTGCAATGTCAATGCGCAGAATTTGGTGCTGGCATACGATATGGTCAGGGTTATGCACCCCGAAAAACAGATTGTGGTAATCGACGCGGCGGTGGGCGACAACGAAGAAGTAGGGTGCGTCCAAATACACAAAGGAGGCATCATGCCCGGCGCGGCAACAAATAAAAACCTGCCGCAGGTGGGCGATGTGAGTATATTGGGCGTGGTCAGCAAGCGCGGATGTCAGGATTTTTACTCGTCGCACTCCGACAGAGTGATGCTTGTTGAAAAAATGGCGGAGACAATTGCGGAAAGTATTATTATGAGCGCTTAGACTTTGAGACGTTTAAAAAGGCGTTTTTTAAGTGGAAACGCCTTTTTAGTTTAAATAAAGTTTAATAAAATAAACAACAGCCGTAAATTTTGCTCCAATTACGTAATCCTTTTTCTCGGTTTGAGAAGGTAAAAAATTTATTTTCCCGTTGAAGTTTGCTTTTTCTCTCGTTTGCGTCTATAATGTTCGTCGGGAAAATGTGTTATGGCTAAATTTAAAAAAACTCTTGCCGCTTTTGCTATGCCTGTTGTCGCGCTGATTGCAGCCGCAGTCACCTGCTTTTTCGTACCCTTTGACAAGCAGTATCTTGATTATTTCGATTTTCGTACCCTTGCGTGTCTGTTCTGCACGCTCGCGGTTGTGTGCGCTTTTAAAAATATAAGATTTTTCAGGTGGCTCGCCGACGTGATTGTGCGCAGATTCAAAACGGTCAGGAGAGCCGTAATCGCGCTTGTGTTCGTAACTTATTTCGGTTCCATGATTATGGCAAACGATATGGCGCTCATCACCTTTTTGCCGTTGGGCTTTCTCGTGCTGGAATCCTGCGCGCAGAGAAAATATCTTGCTTTTGTTTTTGTCATGCAAAACGTCGCCGCAAACCTCGGCGGAATGCTCACTCCCTTCGGCAATCCTCAGAATCTGTACCTGTATTCCTTCTATTCCTATTCGGCGGGAGAGTTTTTCCGCGTTATGGCTGTGCCCTTTGCCGTTGCCTTTATACTCATTTTGGCGTCCTGTCTGTTTGTCAAGCCGTTGAAAATAGAGGCTGTTTCGACGCAGGTGCCGCGTCCGCCGTTGTTCAAGACTGTTGCGTATTCCGTACTGTTTGCAGTGTCGGTGCTCATAGTTTTTCGTGTTTTTCCCTATTGGTGGGGGCTGGCAGCCGTCGTTGCGGCGTTGTTGCTCCTTGACCCGGCAAGTCTGATCAAGGTGGATTACAAGCTTCTTGTCACCTTTGCCGCGTTTTTCGTTTTTGCAGGCAATATGGCGCGCATAGACGCGGTTAAGGAATTTTTAAGCTCTTTGGTGGCGGCTTCTCCTTTGCTTGTGGGAGTCGCGTCCTGTCAGGTGTTGAGCAACGTGCCTGCGTCCATGCTGCTTTCCCGTTTTACCGCCGACAAAAACGCCTTGCTGATTGCCGTAAACATAGGCGGACTCGGCACTCCCGTCGCGTCGCTTGCAAGTCTGATTACGCTTGGAGAATACCGCTCCGCAAACGGCGGCGGCACTCGGCGTTATCTCGGTTTGTTTTCCGCAATCAATTTTTCGTTTCTTGCAATCCTGACGGCGGTTTCGCTGTTGATTTTGCCGCTGCTGTAAACGCTTTTACACCGCCGTGCTGCGTCAAAATCGCAAGAAAAGTGCGATTGTGAGAGCTGTTTCAATATGCGGTCGGAGACAAAAGTAAGCTCCGGTGAAACTATTGTGTATTTATTTACCCGTTTGAAAATAAAATTGACAAGCATTGGAAATTGTGATATAGTTGCCTAAATATACGGAAAAATCCGCATACTAAAAGCATAGAATTTTTCTGTCTCGAAAAAAGGAGCGTAAAATTGAATCAGAACAACAGAAAATCGAGCTGGTGGATGATATTGATAATTGTGCTTGTGCTTGTGCTCGCAGTGGTTTTCATTCTGCAATTCGTGGGCAACAGCAAGCAGTCCACCTACGCGCAGTTCAAGGAGGACCTTGACGCCGGCAATATTCAGGCGGTTTATTTCAACACGGGCTACTCGGTAAACGTGGTAAAAAGAAACACCGAAGCAGCTTCCCGCAACAATGCGGCAAAGTATTACGACTATTTCTTCTATATCGGACCGAATATGCACCCCGTTATTTATGAATTGATAACGGAGAGCAACGACAGTCTGCCTGCGGGCGCGTCGGCGGTTCAAATCGGTTTCAACAATCCCGTGCAGGCGAGTTTTTGGGACTATCTGCCCACGCTGTTCTCCATTATACTGATTGTGGTTATGTTCATATTTATGATAAACATTTTCCGCAGTCAGAACAGTCAGGGCATGAGCTTCGGCAAAAACACGGCGCGTGTGCAGCAGAGCGTAAAAACCCGTTTTTCCGATGTTGCGGGCGCCGAGGAGGAAAAGGAAGAGCTGGTAGAAATCATCGATTTTTTGAAAAACCCGCGCAAATATACCGAGTTGGGGGCGAGGATTCCCGCCGGCGTTCTGCTTGTGGGGCCTCCGGGAACGGGCAAAACCTTGTTTGCCAAAGCGGTTGCGGGAGAAGCGGGTGTGCCGTTTTTCTCCATATCGGGCAGTGATTTTGTGGAAATGTTCGTCGGCGTCGGCGCAAGCAGAGTGCGCTCTTTGTTTGAACAGGCAAAGAAAAATATGCCGTGTATCGTGTTTATAGACGAAATAGACGCGGTCGGCAGACACCGCGGAGCGGGACTCGGCGGCGGAAACGACGAGAGAGAACAGACGCTGAATCAGTTGCTCGTCGAAATGGACGGTTTTGAAACAAACAGCGGTATTATCGTCATGGCGGCGACCAACCGTCCCGACGTGCTGGACCCCGCGCTTATGCGTCCGGGACGTTTTGACAGGCAAATTTTCGTCAATCGCCCCGATGTGAGAGGAAGAGAGGCCATTTTAAAGGTTCACGCGCGCAACAAGCCTATTGACGCGACGGTGGATTTCAAGACCATAGCGAGAATAACCTCCGGCTTTACCGGAGCGGACCTGGAAAACTGTCTCAACGAAGCGGCAATACTCGCGGCGCGCGACAACAGACGCCAAATAACTATGGCGGACGTGAACGAGGGTATTACCAAAATGGAAATGGGACCTGCCAAAAAATCTCGTCTGGTCACGGAGCATGACAAGCGCATCACCGCTTATCACGAAGCGGGGCACGCGATACTTGCTTGCAGCCTGAAAAATTGCGAACCGGTGCACGAGGTCACGATTATTCCGCGCGGAATGGCGGCAGGCTTTACCATGACGCGTCCCGAAAACGACAACGAGCACGTTTCAAAGGCGTATTTATTGGACAACATAACCATGACTCTGGGCGGCAGAATCGCCGAGGAGTTGGTGATAGAGGACTATTGCACGGGCGCGAGCGGAGACATAAAGGCGCTGACGGAGCGCTGCCGCAAAATGGTCACCGAGTGGGGCATGAGCGAAAAGGTCGGCTTGCTCTATTACGGTGGGGACCAAGAGGTTTTCGTCGGCAGAGATTATCACAGCACGCAGGGATATTCCGAGGAAACCGCCGCGCTTATCGACGAGGAGGTAAGGCGCATAGTGGACGAGTGCCACGAGCGCGGTACGGAAATTTTGAAGGGCAAGCTCGACATTTTGCACAACATGGCAAAGGTTTTGATAACCAAGGAAACAATCCACACCGACGAGGTCAATATGCTTATGCAAGGCAAGAGCGCTGCGGAGGTAATCGATTTTATCGACGTGAAATATTCCACGGAGGACAAAAAACCTGCCACAGGTACGGATGACGGCAGATTGCCTCATTGAAATAATTAAAACAAGAGCGGCGAAATCTCGCCGCTTTTTTGTCAAAAAGGCGGGAGTTTTTGCGCTTGACAAGATTGCGCGCAAGGTTTATAATTTTAACAAAATTCCAAAGAGGTAAATGAAATGGCAGAGAAAAAAGGGCTTAAGGCTTTTTCGGGGAATTCAAGCAGTTTATCACGCGCGGCAACGTAATGGATATGGCGGTCGGCGTCATTGTCGGCGGAGCGTTTACGGCAATCATAACCGCGCTCAGCGACCATATACTCAAACCCGTTATAAATTGGCTGCTTGCCCTCATTTTCGGGAAAAATTCGCTTACGGAAATTTATACGTTTTTGAAGCCGGCTTATGTTGACGGACAAATTGACCTTGCAAACTCAATCTATATCGATTGGGGCGCATTTATCAACGCTATTATCAATTTCCTAATCATTGCCTTTGTGCTTTTCTGTATCGTTAAGGGCTTGAACAGTTTGGCAAATGCGCGCGCCAATCTTGTCGGAGGAGTTGCGACGGACGAGAGAAAAGCAGTCGCCGCTTATCGCCGTCAAGGCATGACGAAAGCGCAGGCAAAAGCGAAATATGCCGAGGACGTCGCCAAGGCGGAAGCGGAAAAAGCAGAGCAGGAGCGTCTCGAAAAGGAGGCGGAGGAAGCAAAAGCAACCGCAAATACCCGTTTGCTGGAAGAAATACGCGACACACTCAAAGCGCTGTCGGAAAAAGGCTGAAAATTTTGAGCCGCCTAAAAAAGGCGGCTTTTATTGTGCCCGAAAAACAAAAAGCATTTTTGTTGCGGCAAAGGTCAAGAAAACATTTGACTTTTGTAAGCCGTAGACCTATAATATATAGGCAAAATTTCATATGCGCCTTTAGCTCAATTGGATAGAGCGTTGGTCTACGGAACCAAAGGTTAGGGATTCGAGCTCCTTAAGGCGCGCCAAACGAAAACACGACACCGCTGACGCCTGCTCGTGTTTTCTTATTTTATGCGCCTTTGCGGAGGCGGCTCACTTCTTCGCATTCTTTTTGATTTCGCTGTGGTAAAAGTAGTTGACTATGACGGGCGGCGCGTCAAACGGGCGTTTCGGCGTGTCGTCGTTGGTTAAATATTCCATTCCTTTGCTTTGCGCATAATCGCGCATTTCTTGGTCAAGCCATTCCCAATAATCGCGCCGATTGAAGCTGTAAATATCGCGGTACAGCGGCAAAAGCTTGGGATATTTTTGAGAAATATACTTCATGATTTGCGGCTTGAAGGTGCCGCGCAGGTTGAGGTTTTCCAACCAAATTAAGTTGCAGCAGTCCTTTGCACGTTCGATAATTGCTTTCACGTCGGTGATTTCGGGGAATATGGGCGAGATAAAACAGGTGGTGCGCACTCCTGCGTCATGAAAGGCTTTCAGAGCCGCAAGCCTTTTTTCGACGGGCGCCGCCTTGTCCATATCCGCGCGGAACCGCTCATCCAAAGTGTTGACCGACCACGACACGCGGGCGTCGGGGAACGTCCTTATCAAATCGAGGTCGCGCAACACAAGGTCTGATTTTGTGGCAATGGAAAGCCTTACGCCGCTGCCTTTAAGCTGTTCGAGGACGGCGCGGGTGCGGCCGAATTTTTCTTCGCAGGGCTGATAGGGGTCGGTCACCGAGCCGATAAAGATTTCTTTTCCCGCATATTTTTCGGGGCGGGCAATCGGTTTCCAAAATTTTACGTCGACAAACTCTCCCCATTGCTCTTCGTGCCCCGTAAACCGCTTCATAAAGCAGGCGTAGCAATACTTGCAGGCGTGTTCGCACCCCACATAGGGGTTGAGCGAATAGTCGCATACGGGAAGATTGGATTTTGTTACGACCTCTTTTACGTCGATTTCTCGTATAATCATCGGCGTTACCACTTGTTCCAACGGACTTTATTCTCCACCGTCGTTTTAACCTGCGAGGGGACGAGCGCGTCCTTTGCCGCATAGCCGAGTATGACCATGGCGGGCAGGCAGTAGCCGTCGGGAACATTCAAAAAGCTCTTGATTTGTTCGGGCTCTTTTTTGACGGGGATATGCACGACGGAGCCGAGTCCTTCGGCGGTCGCCGCTAGCAGCATATTTTCAATCAAAGCCCATGTCGCGCCGTAGTCCATCAGCCCGTAGGCGTTTTCAAACCCGTATTTCTGTTTGAAATAAGGCAAGATTACGCACGCGCTTTCTTCAATCATGCTGCGTTGGCGCGGATAGGCGATTTTAAACATTTCCTGCTGCGGCGTTTTAGGCTCGTCGATGCGGCAGTAATAAGGCTTTACGAGCTTCGCCACGTCCGAAATGACGTTTTTGTCCGTAAGCGCAACAAGCTCCCATCTTCTCTGATGATTTGAAGAGGGCGCTTTCAGTCCCGCGTCCAAAATGCGCTCCAAAGCTTCGCGAGGTATGGGCTTGTCCTCGAACTGACGGATACTTCTTCTCCTGTTTACTGTTTCATAAAACTCCATTTTTTTCCTCCGTTATTTTAATTTTTTCTTATCGCTTCCGAAAAACATATCTCCATGTTTTCGGTAAATTCCGTTGCAAGCCTGACAAGCTCGGCGGCGTTTGTCTCTCCCATTTGTTCCATGGCAAGATTTTCGGCGTGTGCGGCGTAGGGGATTATGTCCTGCGCATAGGCTTTTCCCTTGTCGGTGAATATGATTCGCTTGCTGCGCCTGTCCTCCTTGACCTCATGCAGACAAATATATCCTTTTTTAAGAAATCTGCCCGTTATTGCGGCAATGGTCTGCTTGTTGGCGGAAAGCCGCCTGCAAATGTCCGTTTGCGTACAGCCGTCGGGGGAAAACCACAGTATATCGAGCACAAAAAGTTCGTTGACGGTCAGACCGTGATGTGCGGCGCATTTGGCGTAAACTGCGTACTGTCTGTCGCGAAGCACGCAAAAAGCGTTCACAAGGTCGTTTATTCGTTGGTTTTTCATAGAACCAATCTCCAATTAGTATGATATCATACTAATTATAACAGTGAAAAAATTTATTTTCAACTGTTTTTTGGTAAATAACAAAAAAATTCGGACTAAACGAAGCGCGGCGGCGCAGAAAAAAACAAAACCGCACACGGTTCAGCGTGGGTTTTTCGAGGTTCAATATAAAGAAACTTCCGCATTGAAACAAATAATTTATTATAATGCAAAACTGGATTAAAGGTCGTTCAAACAACCGTTTCACGGGGGCGCGTATTATTTTTTGCGACTTTTTACCGCATTGACGACGGATAAAATAATGAGAAAAACCCAAACCGCAAGCGAGCTGAATGCGCACAAAAAAAGCATATCGCCCTCTATGCCTCCGCCAAAGGTCATAACCAAAGCATATTGCAGGGAGAGGACGGACACCAGAGCGTCTACGAGGTTGACGTTGCGCAGCATTTTTACGCTGAGATTTCCGTTCTTTTTGGCCTTTGAAAAATTTATTGCCGACATTATGATTTTGTAAGTGGTATACGCGGCAATGGTTATTGCGTGCACGGAGGAAAAATTAACTTCCTTTTTTTGAAGCGCCATCAGAGTTATCGGAGCAATCAAAGAAATGTCGGTTGCAAAAAGCAAGGCGCTTTGGACGCGGAACAGCCTTTTCCTCGCCTTTTCCTTCTGCGGTTCGTCGTAACCCTTTTTCACGTATTTGATTTCCGCAGACAAAATGAAAAAACGTATGCAGAGCAGCGACAGGTAATACGCCGCGATACCCGTATTCCAGGCGGAAGAGTAAGCCAGTCCGAGGAAAAGGTTGTATGCGGCGTATGCCGCGCCCGTTATTAGAGAAACGGCGGAAAAAAAGAACGTGCGGAAGGCATAATCGTTTTTAAACCGCTCAATGTACTTTTTTTCCGCGTTTTTCTCAGTCATACGATTTTTCCTTTCAGATTAAGTCGGCTTTAAGCAGGTCGTTGCCTTTTTCGAGAATATTGGCAAGCTTTTCTTCGTTGTCGTCGATGATCGGCAGCAGTTCTCCGGTTTTCTTTTCGACCATTTTTTTGTAAATAAAATAATTTACGCAGCACAGCGCAATGCCTGCGATGCCAAGCGCGATTCCGCCGACAAACGCGGCGAAATTGTTTTGATTGAGCATAATCAGGCTCATTCCGCCGCCCAGCAAGAGCGCAGCGATGCAGCCGAAAATGTAAGAGAATACGCTTGCTCCCAAGGTTTTTGCGCGCTGCAAGTTGTTTATCGTGCCGAAAATTTCCTCCGCCTGCCTTTCAAGACGCGAAAGCTCCTGCTTGTGTTTTTGTTTCCTGTCGCGTTTTAAAGAAAGAGTAGTGTTGTCGACGGCTGTATGTGCCGCGGAGGTCACTTCCCAACCGAAGGCCTCGTACATATCCGTCGCCTTTGTCATGTCCTTGCTTTTGACTGTTTTTGTCCTGTATTCGTAGGACACAAAATCTTTTTCCTGCATATTATTCTCCTTTTGCGGTGTCGTCAGACGCGCGTTTCTGTTGACTTTTCCGCAAGACATCTGTATCATATTAGAAAAAAAACCGACAAATCAACCGTTTGCGGGGCGGAAAATACACAATCGGTCAATCTGTCGCCGCAAATGAGACGAAAAAGGAGAATCTGTATCGTGCAATTTGACTCGGAAGCTTATTCTAAGCACTACATCGTGCAGGCGCTGTTTAAACTGATGGGCGCATACGAATACGACAAGATAAGCGTAACGGACATTGCAAACAAGGCGGGAGTGGGGCGCGCAACCTTTTACCGCTATTTCAAACGAAAAGAAGACGTAATCGTATTTTATTTCGAGCACAACACAAGAGAGTTCGTGTTTACTCAGCGGTTTGAGCCAAGATGCAGGGAGGACTATGTTTCAATAGCCAAAAACGTTTTCAAGCTCTTTAAGCAAAGCAAGGAGCCTTTGAAGCTGTTGAAAAAAGCCCGTTTGGAGCATTTGTATCTGGATTATCTCAACAAGGGCTTTGTCGGAATGTTTGACAACGAGCATCCCGAGCTTGATCGTTACACTCCGTATATCTATGCGGGTATGCTGTTCAACGTGTCCATGGCGTGGCTTGAAAACGACTGCGCGGAGGACGCCGACAGCCTTGCCGAAAGCATGGTGGGCGCAATATTCGACTGAAATTTTGCAGAGCATTAGCTCTGCGGTTTTTTTCAACGGCGAAATTTCGACAAATCCTTGGCGGCGTTAGGACGTGTTTCACGGCTGCGGACGGCCGCTTTTTCATTTTTAAAAGTACGGCTTGTCGGTATTGATTATTTTTAAAATAATACTAACGCTTTGATTTTTTAACCGGCGCTTATATCTATAAAACACCAATTAAACATCATATACCCATATTTATAAAAGAAAAAATAGAAAATCCGACATTGTTTTCGCAAGAATAATGATTTTTGTCCAAAATTTCAATCAAAAAGAAAATTACTTTTTTATTTATTTTGCTTGCAAATCCAAAAGCCTTTTGATATATTTAAACACGTTAACCTTTTTTATGTGTTCTAAAAGTGGAATATCGTTGAATCGGATTGACAAAAACAAGGAGAAAAAAGGAGAGAATTATGGCAAAAAATTTCAAGAAAAAACGGCTGTTTACTGTGGCTGCGCTGACTGTTTTGCTTGCGTTGGCAATGCTTGTTTTTGCCGCGTGCGAAACGGGCAAAACGTACACGCTTACGTTTGAAACGGGAAACGGCTCGGCGGTTTCCCCGATAAAGGCAAAAGCGGGAGATAAAATCGATTTGCCCGACGAGCCGACGCTTGACGGGCACAGGTTTGACGGCTGGTATCTGTCGGAGGATTTTTCCGGAGAGAAGGCAGCGCTACCCGAAACCATGCCTGCGGAAAACAGGACCTATTACGCTAAATTTACCGCAATAAAAACGGCGACGCTTACGCTGGACGCGGCGGGAGGCGTTTTGGAAACCTCCGTTTTCGAGTTGGAGCCGGGCGAAAAGGTGTGGCGGATTGTTTCGCAGGCGGTCCCGAGTTTGACCGGCGCGGTATTCGGCGGCTGGTTCAACGGCAATTCGGCGGTGACGGAAAACACTGTCATGCCCGCAAACGGATTGACGCTCACCGCAAGGTACAAGGCGTCTTACGTCGTGGAGGTTTATCTTGAAGATTTAAACGGCGAATACGGCGCGCCCACCGACCAAGTGACGTTTGAAGGGGGAAGCGATTGGCTGGGCAGGGAGGTCAGGCTGGGCGCCTCCGTGCTTAAAGCGCCCGAAGGCTTTTTGCTCGACCAAACAAAAACTCAGCCGATAACGCTTGTTGCGGGCGAAAACGTATACAAGGCGTATTTCTACCGCGCCGACGGTTATGTGTACTACTTCGTCAACACGCCGCAGGGCGCCGAGGCGGAGGGCGAAATGGATTTTGCGACGGTAACCTACGGCGCGCCGCATACCGTGTCGGAAAGCCTGTTTACCGTGCGCGGTTACCGTTTTGCCGGGTGGTCCGACAGTCCCGAGGGCGAAGTTGTTTACGCCGCGGGCGACGAGATAAGTCAAGTCAAGGGCACGATTATGCTTTACGCGCGGTGGAACTACGGCGCGACGGACGCGGGCGGCGGTGCGGACAGGATTTATCTGCTCATGGAGTCCCCCTTAAAGGCGGTGCTCGAACGTCCCGTGCTGGGCGAAAAAACGGGTTCTTACGACCCCGACACCCGCCTGTTCGAGTTTGAAATCGCGGACGGGCGGACGCTCAAAGGCAGAATGCACGCGGACGGCAAAGGCTTCGCGTATTTCGACAGCGATATGACGCTTACCCTCACGCAGGTTGACGGAACGGCCGCGGGAAAAGCGACAATTGCGCTGGACGGGCTTGACGCAGCCCTTTACACGCCCGAAAACGGAGCGGCGACAGAGGGGAGCTATACGAGAGTGTCTCCGTCGGTTTATCAGTTTTCTTCCGAGAGCGTTCGATTCCGCTTCCGCATCGAAAAGTCGGACGGAGAGGACGTGTTTGTGATGAGCGACGGCTATGAGGGCACGTATTATTACTACAACGGCGGCATTTCTTACCCTGTGGTAATCCTCGACGGCTTCGGCGCTGCGGCGTATCTTGCCGACTCGGAGTCCTTCCTGCTCACGGGCGCATACGCGCCGTCGGGTGAGGAAATCGAGGTGACCTATCCCAATGGCGACGGAGAGGTGCGCTTCCTTTGCCGTCTCGGAGAGGAGCAGGGCAGGACGACTTCGGGAGACGTTGTGACGGTAACCGTGTTTTACCTTGCGGACGATACGCGCGGCGAATATGCAATCGAGGATTTGAACGGAGCCGAAACGTATTTTTACTCGGACGGCTTCGGCAAGGCGTATTACGGCGAGGGTACGGAGCGTCGGGAGGTGGATTACGTTTATTATCGCGAGCACGGCTATTACGTCGTGATTGACGGAAAAATAAATTATTTCGGCTTCGTCAGTATGTACCTTGACGGAAAAAATGTTTTCGGCTGTCTCAACATGACGGCAAAAACGGGCGGACTTGCCGAACACAACACTGTCTGGACGGAAGAAAACGCGCGCAGCGGCTTTACCGTAAAGCTGAGAATACTCGACAGTCGGACGGCGGCGATTGAGGTAAGCATGACAAACGGACGTTGGCAGCGGGTTATTACGGGCGAAAACACCTATGACGAGGACGCTAAAATTTATCACTTTGCGGCGGATTGGTTTGCCCCCGACACCGAAAATATCAAATACGAGCAGCTGCTGGCTCCTTTTTACGGCGATTTTTATTACAAATCTCAGGGGACGTCTTCCTTTGTCATTGCCGACGACGCTTTTTCGGAATACACCGTTTACGACGGCAGCGCCGTCTACACTCTCAAATGCGACGGCTTCGGCAAGGGTTCTCTTTTGAAACGCGGCGACGCCAATTCGGTTCCGATTGTTTACGATTATCGGCACGGATACGAGACGGAAAACGCGTCTTACGGTTTTATTTCTTTCACTTTGCAGATGAGTCTGTTTACCGTGAGGGTAAACGAGGACACCAAAGAAGGGCAACTCGTCACGGAGTTCACGGAGCTTGAAAACCGCCTGCCCGAGCAGGGAGAAAAGTTCTGCTTTGCCGCGGTTGACGAGAGCGGCAAGGGAAGCGCGTACATAAGCTTCCCCGACGGCAGCGGTGGCTTTGTCGCGGGAATTGACGGCGCCTACACCGCGGTTGTTTTCGGCAATGCGGACGGAGAAACGGTATACGTCGAATATACCTTTACGGCGGATTTCTTTGCGCAGGGCTTCGAGGCTCTTGCACAGGACGGCTACGCCTCGTTTGTGTTCAGATACTACCCCGCGATGGGCAATTATTTCTTTGTTTTCGACAGCTCGGAGCAGGAAAACTACGTCATAGACGACGGAGAGTCGCGCATAGAGTTTTCCGTCAACGGCGACGGCACCGCATGGCTCAATTCTCTGCTTTGCGCCGTGACGCGCGACGGGGACGAATTTGTGCTGACAACCGCGTCGGGTGCAAGGGGAGTCGTCCGCGTCGTCGGCGACGGAACGGCGCAGCTTGCCTCCTCCGAGCGCGGCACGTATTTTGCCCTTGCGGACGGTACGCCCACGCTTGAAAAAGAAATGCTGTTTCTCGACGGCTTCGGCGGCGCGACTATGCAACGCTATGTCGCCGCTACGGAAACAAGCAAGTCCCGCATAGAGGACGTTGCGAGCGGAACGTACGTCAGGCTGGATTCCGCAAGCGGCTACTACGAGTATGACGTGAGCTTTGCGGACGGAAGCTATGAAAATTTCAGGTTCGCATACGGCACGATAACCGTCGGCAACTCCGCCGTCGCCGTTTACATCCTTTACGACGAGTCTCGGGAGGAAACCTTCGAGACGTCGGACGGCGGGATGCTTCTCATCGACGCGTACGGTCAGGCGACCTTTGAGGACGCGTCGGGGGAAAAACGCGCCGCAATCGCAAGCCGCGCGGCGGACACGTTGATTGAGGGACGGGAGCTTATGCGCGTGAGAGTGCTCGACGCGGACGGAAAAAATTACGGCGCGGAAAAAACCTACGCCGTTTCGGAGGAGAACGGAAAGAAACGTCTGCTTCCCGTTGACGGCGGTCTCGGCGTCTACTTCCTGCTCGAAGGGGACAAAATCCTTTCCGAGTCAAAGCTGGTTCTTGACGGTCTGGGAGGGGGCGTCCTGTATTGCGGCGAAACGCAATCGGAAGTCAAAGGAACGTATACGGCGGCAGAGAGGGAAAACGAGTGGATTTTCCGCCCCGACGACACGGAGACAGAGAGCTTCCGCTTCGCTCTCATGCGCGGCGTCCCGACGACGGAGGGAGAGAGCTTTGACCTTTTTGCCGTTTATGCCGAACAATGGGAGTGCACGCTGCTTTCCGCAGATTGGGAAGTCGCTGCTTTTGGCGGCTACGGCTCCGGCACGTTTATCGACAGATTGGGCAGAGTTTTTTCCGTTTACTGCGAAATCGTAGACGAAAACACCGTTCGCATTTACGGAGCGGCTTTCGGCGAAATGTGGCTGACGGCGGATTTTCTTTCCGACACGTTTGAGCTGTACGACCAAGCCCCCGCAGAATAAATAATTTTCAAGGCAAAAGCCGCCCTAACAAGAGGGCGGCTTTTTGCATTTCAAGACGTTCACTCCCGCCACACAAAATTTTTATTATGGAGCAGGGACGTTCATAAAATTTACTAATGTGTTTTTTTTTTGTATTTTTATTTGACATTCGGTGAAATGGATGATATCATTGACGCGATTACACATGAAATAACGACATTTTTTTGAATTTTTCTACAAAACGATAAAATATGGCAAATTTGCGAAAATTCGCCTTTGTTAGAGGAGTTGTCAAAAAGCATTTTACGGACGCGTACGGGACAGATTGTCCGGCGCGGCTGTGGAAAATTTAAATCGGAGGAACTTTTATGAAAATCAAGAGATGGCTTTATGTCTTGTTGATTGTGCTCGTAGCGGCGCTCACCCTTTCGGTGCTGACAGCCTGCGAACCCAAGCCTGAAAATCAGGATTTGGTTGCGGGGCCCGAAGCGGGAGTTTACTACTACGACGACGAGGGGATCGAGTATCAGATAGCTCTGGCTGCCGGCAATCGCTTTACCTTCTGGGTTATGGGCGAAAACCTTTCGGGCGAATACACCCTGACGGGAACAGAGCTGGTGTTCGATTTCACGGGGGACAAAGCGGACCTGACCGCCACGCTCAGCGACGAAGTGATTACGCTTGAATATTCGGGCGCGCAGCTTCGCTTTTTGAAAAAGCTTGCGTACAGAGTCACTTTCGATTCGGCGGGAGGCAGCGCCGTCGCGCCGATCAACGTGCTCAACGGCAGAACTCTCTCCCGTCCCGCGGAACCCGTCCGCGACGGATATGCCTTTGTCGGCTGGTACAAGGACAGCGCGCACACCGTGCCGTTTTTGTTCGACACGGAGATAATAACCTCCGACACGACGCTCTATGCGTTCTGGGCGGAGAGTGAAGAGGGACAGGCGGAGTTTACGGTGACGTTTGACCTCAACTACGACGGCGCTCCGACAGTCGCCTCCGCAGTGACAATAGGCGGCAGACTGATAAACGTGCAGCAGCCCGTTCGCAGCGGCTACACCTTCGGCGGCTGGTGGATAAGCATGTACGACAGCGCCGAAATGCTCACCGCGCGCTACACGGAGGACACGGTGTTCTCCGAAAACGCCACTTTGTTTGCTCTCTGGACGTCAACTTCCCAAACGGGACTTGCCGCTCCCGAGGTCAGCGTGACCTCCGAAGGGGTTACGCGCAGCGTTGCCGCAGGCGTGACCTACCGCTTGAAGGTGGAGGGCCCCGACGGTTTTACCGCTGTGGACAAGGCCAGCGACACGGCGGTCGAGGCAATCGACTTCGCGTCGGCTCCGGCAGGCGACTACGTGATTACGGTTACCGCAGCCCGTGGGGACGAGAGCGTTTCCGTCACGAGATATTTCAAAAACAAGGCGCTTGACGCGGTTTCCTTTTTTACCGTCGTGGAGCCTTCCGCGTTGATTTTCAAAAAGGTCGAGAACGCGCAATCCTATTACATCACCATAGTGTGCGGAGACGAGGGACACAGACACGAGCGTTTTGCTCTGGGCGACTCCGCGTTTTACAATTTTGTGAACTGCTCGATGACGGAGGAGGGAATCTCCTTTGTCGTAACAGCCGAAGCCGACGGCTACGCGCCCTCGGTTTCCAAGCCTTTCGTCTATCGCCGCGCGCTGGAAAAAATCGAGCAGACGAGTTTCCGGTTGGATGAGGAAACGGAAATTCTGACCTGGCAGGCGGTGGAGAACGCTCAGGGCTACAAGGTTGAAATTTCGTGCGGAAAGGAAAACCACACGCACACGGAGTTCATAGGCAGCGAGACTTCTCTGTGTCTCAAAACCTGCGCGCCCTGTGCGGACGGCGTGCGGGTTAAAATCGTGCCTGTGACAAAAGGCTACGTTTCGCCCGAAGCTGCGGAGTATGTTTACGCAAAAACAAGGCTTGCCACTCCCGACAATATCCGTGTCGAGGACGAGCTGCTTGTCTGGGACTCCGTAGGCGAGGGAGTAAGTTATCAGGTAAGAGTGGGCAACGCTCAGCCCGTTACGGTTGACGCAACCTCTTTCAGCCTTGCGGAAATTGTTGCGACGGCGGCTCCCGGCGCCGACTTTTCGGTGTCTGTGCGCGCCCGTGCCGACGGCGAGGATTCGCTTTGGAGCGACGCGCAGGATATGCGTTACTACGCTATGTACGGCACGCTGGAATATTCGCGCGGGGTGGTTTACTGGCGTCACGTCATAGGGGCGACGGGTTATCAGATACGGTACAACGGCGACGTTAGCACCATGCGCAACGTGCCTGCGGGCGAAAACTCCTTTGAAGTCGCTCTTCCTTTCGCGGGGAGAAACAGCATAGAGGTTCGTTTTGTTGACGGAGAAAACGTCGGCGCGTGGGTTTCGCTGGACGTGGTTGCTTACAGAATAACCTTCGACAGCCGCGGAGGCAGCAGCGTTCAAAGCATAAACAAGGCTTACGGCGACAGAATGCAGGCGTTTGAACAGCCCGAAAGAAGCGGCTACGAGTTTGCGGGCTGGTACAACGCAATAGGCGGCGCGGAGGGCAACGGCGCGGAGTATACCGACGAGTTCTTTGCCGAGACGGGCGACATAGTGCTTTACGCATATTGGAAATCCACGTCCTTTACCGTTACTTACAACTACTACGGCGGCATAGCTCCCGAAGGCTCCGTCGGCAACGCGCGCCTGATTTTCGGAGAGCATTATACGCTGGAAATTCCCGTTCCCTCCGACGCCACGCTGGTTTTCGGCGGGTGGTATCAGGAGCCGGGCGGACAGGGGAACCGCTACACCGACGAGCTGGGCAACAGTCTGGCTGTCTGGAACACGGCAAACGACGACACGACGGTTTACGCCTATTGGATTGAGGCGCTTGCTTTCAGAGAGTCCACCAACGGCGCTTACGCCGTGCTCAAAGGTCCCGATATAAATCAGGTCAAAAATCTTATCATACCCGTGAGCTACAACGGCAGACCCGTTTCGTATATCGACAGCGGAGCGTTTTCCGGCTGTTCGAGTCTGGTTACGGTGGAAATACCCGACACCATAGTTCAGGTAGGCGCAACGGGAGCTACTCCTTTCAACGAGTGCGGCAATCTCGAAGAAATCAACATTTACCACGTCGAAGGCAACAATCTGATTGTTTACAGCTCGGCGGACGGAATTTTGATTTTCGACGACGAGGTTACGGGACAGCGTTACGTTACGTGCGTTCCGTCGGCAAAGAAAGGCGCGGTTCGTATACCCGACGGCGTGACGGAAATCCCGATTCGTGCTTTTGCGGGTTCGGATATTTCTTCGGTTACTATTCCCGCGTCCGTCACCGCCATACGTATGCGCGCGTTTACCGGCTGTCAAAATCTCAGCGAGGTTGTCTTCGAGAGCGGAAGCTTCGAGCTTGTGATTGAGAGCGGCGCGTTTGCAAATTGCAGTTCGCTGACAAGCATAACTTTGCCCGCGCGTATGGGCGAGCTTGAAATAGGCAACGAATCTCTCGGCACGGTTTACGGAGTAGATTTGTTCAACGGCAGCATTTATCTCGAAAACATCTTTGTCGAGGAGGGAAACAAATACTATTCGTCCGTCGATGGCGTGCTGTGCGACGCAACGGGAACGACAATTATTCATTTCCCCAACGGCAGGAGAGGCGAGTATGTCGTGGGCAACAGAATAACCGCGATTGCTTCTTACGCTTTTTCGGGGCACCGTTTGAGCTCGGTTGTATTCCACTCCGGCGTTTCCTCAATCGGTGAAAACGCGTTTTACGGCTGTTACAACCTTGAAAGCATAACCTTCAAGGGCGGATTGCTCCCCGCCGAGCTTACCGTAGGCGAAAACGCTTTTTCCTTCGCATATCAGAACGACGCTCTTACCGAAGTGATTTTCGAGGCGGGCAGCAACGTGGTGGAGATAGGCAAGGGAGCGTTTGCCAACAATGTCGGTCTGACGACAATCGAAATCCCCAACACAGTTAAGAAAATCGGCGAAAGCGCTTTTGCAAACTGCTCGGTGCTCAAAAACGTGACGCTCGTGTCGGGCGGCGCAGGGCTTGTCATCGGCAACTACGCTTTCCAAAACTGTATAGCTCTCGAAGCCTTTACTCTGTCCGACTCAGTCACAGAGCTGAGCATGAACGTGTTTGACGGTTGCAGAAATTTGCAGGGTGTTTATGTGGACGAGGGCAACGAATATTTTGCGGACGACGACGGCGTGCTTTACGACGCGGACAAGACGATAATTCTGTTCTATTCGCTCGGACGCGACGGCAACGTCGTGCTGCCCGAAACCATAGAGACAATCGGCGCGGGCGTGTTTGCCAACAACATGAAAATAACGGAAATCGTCATACCCGCCTCCGTCAAGGAAATTCAGGAGGACGCTTTCAATATGTGTCTGTACCTGACCGACATTGTTTTTGAAACAAGCGAGGACGCTCAGGCAAACCTTTCGATAGGGGACAGAGCCTTTGCTTACTGCGCTGCCGTTTCAGAGCTGAACCTGCCTTCTTACGTTACGGCAATCGGAGACGAGGCGTTCTACAAGGCGGCAATCCTCAACAAAATCAATTTCAGCGAGGGGCTTAAAGAAATAGGCGACAAGGCTTTTTCGGATACCGCTTTGACCGCCGCCGTGCTTCCCGACTCCCTTACGACGCTTGGAGCGTCCGCGTTTGCCGGCTGCGTCTCTTTGAGTACGCTCAAACTTTCCTCCGCGCTCGAAAAAATAGGCGACAAGGCTTTCTTCGACTGCATTTTGCTTAGCCAAGTCACAATCCCTCAGGGAGTGAGAGCCATAGGCGCAAACGCGTTTGAAAACTGTGCGCTCATTTCGGAAATCACGCTTCCCGACACGGTCGAGACTGTCGGGCAGGCTGCTTTCCTCAACTGCACGGGGTTGGAAAAGGTTGTGTTTGCGGGCGGAGGCGAGCAGCCTCTCTCAATCGCGGGCACGAGCAGCTCAAACGGCGCGTTTGTCGGCTGCACGTCGCTTTCGTCGGTAAAGCTGCCGTCAAGACTTACTTCAATCGGCAAATACGTGTTTTACAACTGCTCCGAGCTTGTTTCCGTCACCTTCGAGGAGGACGGCGAGGGCAATCCCGTTAGCAAGCTCGTCACAATCGACAATTACGCTTTTTCCGGCGCGGGGATAACCGAGTTTTACATATCCAACACGGTGGAAACAATAGGCGACTATGCGTTTAGGGACGCAACCGCGCTGGTTTCTCTCGTATTCCAACCCGACGACGAAAACGCCGCCGAAATTCTGAAAATAGGCACAAGCGGAGGCAGCGTATTTGTCAATACGGCGATTACCTCCCTGTCTTTGCCCGCCAGAACGGAATTTGTCGTAGACAGCAAAACGGGAGTGCACAAATCTATGTTCGGAGATACGGCCAACCTTACTTCCATAGAGATACATTCCGACAATCCGAAATATATGTCGCTCGACGGCGCGCTTTACACAAAGGACGGAACAAAGCTGGTTTACTTCCCTGCGGGAAAAACAAGCATAAGCCAAGAGCAGCCTCTGCCCGACACGCTGCAATACATCGGAGAGTACGCTTTTCATTATTCGCGGCTTACTTCAATCGCCGTGCCGGAGGGCGTAAGCAAGATCGGCGACTACGCGTTTTACTATTCGTCGCTGCAAAGCGTGACGCTGCCCGCGTCCCTCGCGACGCTTGGAGCGAGCGCTCTCAGGGAGTGCGCGGAACTTACCGTCGTTGAGTTTGCAGAGAACTGCGTGCTCGGCGCAATAGGAGGCTATACGTTTACGGGTTCTGCCGTCGCTTCCCTTGACCTGTCGAATACGTCCGTTCAGACATTGGGCAACACCTCGTCCACTGCCGACCAAACGGTTTTCGGCGAGGCTTTGACAAGCATAGTTTTGCCTGACACCCTCGACGCAATAGGCAACGCCGCGTTCAAGGGCACGTCGTTGACGTCAATATCCATACCGTCGTCCGTGACGAGAATCGGCAAAAACGCCTTTTATCAGGTGTCCACTCTGACGCAGGTCGTTTTCCTGCCTTACGAGGGAGACGGAATCGCGCCTCAGCTGACGCTGGAGGACAACCGTTCAAGCAACATACCGACTGAAAATCAGGGCGTGTTCGCCGAAACGGGACTTACATCGGTTGAAATTCCCGCCCGTATGGCGTCTGTCGGAGCTTATGCCTTTGCAAAAATCCCTACTCTTGTCTCCGTCACGTTCGAGGATGCGCAAAACGGAAAGCTTACGTCCGTCAAGGCGGGAGCGTTCCGCGGCACGGGAATCACCCAATTTGTCGTTCCCGAATCCGTCGTTGACCTCGGAGAGGAGTATGTCCATTCGAGCAACAAGGCGCATACAACCACCTATGTTCAGACAAGCAGACGTTTAGGCGTGTTCCTTGACTGCACCGAGCTGACAAGCCTGACGCTTTCGTCAAAAATGACCAAGTTCTGGTGGCACAATGTCGTGGGCTGCACCTCCCTGACGGAAATTCTGGTTGCCGACGGCAGCGAAAACTTCTCCTCCAAAGACGGCGTGCTGTTCAACTCCGACGGCACACGTCTGATATGCTATCCTACGGGCAAAACGGGAAACAGCTACGTCGTTCCCGACGGCACACTCAATATAGAAACAAGAGCCTTTGCCGAAGCGGTGCATTTGAGAAGCGTTACCGTAGCAAACACCGTCGCTTATCTCGGTTACGGCGTATTTCAGAAGTCGGCGGTCACGGACGTTGTGTTTGCGGAAGGCGGAACGGAAGACTTAACCTTCGACGCAACCGCGCCGGCAGGCAGCACTTCTTCCAACTACAACGCGACTATGTTCGGGTGGAGCGCGCTTGAAAGCATACGCCTGCCCGCTCGTATGACAACCATGCCCAATTTCTTCTTCGAGGGCTGTTCGGCGCTTACGTCCGTCACGTTTGAAGAAAACAGCAGGCTGACGAAAATGGGCAACGCCGTTTTCAGATATTGCAGCGCGCTTGAAAGCTTTGTTATGCCGGACAGCGTTACCACGCTCGACGGCACGACGGGATTGTTCATCGATTGCACAAAGCTTTCCAAAGTAACCCTGTCGGCAAATCTCCAAAAACTCGGACAAAATATGTTCAAAAACTGCGGCGCGCTGGAAACAGTGGAAATACCCGCAAGCGTCAAGACAATCGAGCAATATGCGTTCCAAAATTCCGGAATCAAGAGCATAGTCATTCCTTCGACGCTTACAAAATTCGGCAATACGGGACTCAACGAGTTTCTCAATTGCACGCGTCTCGAAAGAGTGGAGATTTACGCGCCCATAGGCAACAATCTGACTTATCTCAACACAAGCTATTTCAGCGGCTGCACGTCGCTTAAAGAGGTTGTCCTGCCCGACAGCATTGTGGAATTGGGCAACACCGCGTTCAAGAACTGCGTGAGTCTTGAAAACATCGACCTGTCGGGAATCAGAGAAATAGGCAACAACACCTTTGAAGGCTGCACGAGTCTCGCTTCGGTTGACCTGTCAAGCGTCAACACAATCGGCAACTATGCTTTCAAGGGCTGCACCGCTCTGACCGAGGTTTACATTCCCGATTCGGTTGTAGACATGGGCACAAGCGTGTTCCTTGACTGCGACAATCTGCAATCTTTGACCGTTTCCGACGGCAACTCCGCTTACAGGCTGGGCTCCGCGGGAGAGCTGCTCAATTACGACGGAACGCAAATCCTTTACGTTCCCGCGTCCGCAACGGGCGAGTACGTCATCGAGCAGGGCATGACCGCAGGCGACTATGCCTTTGCGGGCACGGGCGTGACAAAGGTCGTCATACCCAACTCCATGACCGTCATCCCTGTCGGTATGTTTGCAAATTGCGCAAGCCTCACGGAAGTGACGCTGCACGACGGCATAACCGAAATAGGCGCGAGCGCATTCACGGGTTCGGCTGTACAAAGCATTTACATAGGCAGAAACGTGACCGTGATAGGCAACAGCGCCTTCAAGGACTGCGCAAGCCTCACGGAAGTGACTTTCGGCGAAAACGGCAGCAGCACGTTGTCTTTGTCGGCTTCGGCGTTTGAAAACTGCACTTCGCTTGCGAGTCTGGAACTTCCCCGCCGCGTCAGAGCGCCGCAAAAGACCTCGACCGACAGATACGGAAATGTCACGGTGACGACGCTTTCCCCCGCAATCGGAAGCTACGCTTTTGCCGGCTGCACTTCGCTTGGTTCACTTACGTTTGCGGCAAGCGGGGCGGAGTGGATGACCGAGCCGCTGAATGTGGGAGCCTATGCGTTTAACGGCTGCACCTCTTTGAAATCGGTAGTTCTGCCCGATTACAACAGGAGCGGTTCGTCGGCTACTTATTACGCAATCGGAAGCTATGCCTTTGCAAACTGCACTTCGCTTGTCTCCTTTGAAAGAGAGGGCAGAGACCCGACTCAGGGATACCGCGGCGCGTACTACGACGTGGGCGGCTATGCGTTCTTCGGCTGCTCCGCGTTAAAAACCGTCAAGCTGCCTTCCAATTGTTATTTCGACGGCGAGTTTATTTTCGGCGGCACGGGCATTGAAGAAATCACTCTCAGTCTCAAAGGCGCCTACGGTTCTCCTTACTCCATGTTCGAGGGCTGCGCGCAGCTTGAAACGGTCGCGATTGAACACGACGCTTTGATATCCACCGTGCTTTACGACAGAATGTTTGCAAACTGCACCGCGCTTGAAAGCGTCACGGTGACAAACGAAAAGAACGGTGTGTCCACAATCAGAGAAAGCGCGTTTGTCAATTGCGCGTCTCTTGCCCGACTTAACCTTTCGGGCGGACTGAAAACCATTGAGGCAAACGCCTTTGAGGGGTGTACGAGTCTCGATTTCACAATCGGCGCAAGCGTGACGACAATCGGCGCAAACGCATTCAAGGGGTGGACGGACGCACAGACCATTACTTCAATGATTGCCGCCGACAAAATACCTTCCGGCTGGCATTCCGATTGGAACAAGGACTGCAACGCGCTTATTGTGTGGCCTTAAACGATACGAAAGCCGCACGCCTTCGGTGCGGCACGTCTAAATTGCATTACTTAAATAAATCCGGTTTTGCAGTCAAGTCACCAAACCGAAGGGTTCGGTGACTTGACTGCGAAAGGGTTGAGTTTTACGCCGTTAAAACGGCGAAAGGAGAAAATATGGATAACAGGCAACTGTTTGAACGGCACAGAAAACGGCTTGAAAAGGAAGCTTGGCTCAAATCCGTTCTGCTTTCCCTCGTCATAGGCTTTGCCGCCATGCTGGCGACAGCCGTTTTGACCTGGGTGTTTGAAAAAAACGGATTGTGGTTCTCTCTTTCGGCTCTCGTCGTTGTGACGGGAGGACTCACGCCGTTGTTTTATTTCAAACGCTTCCGTCCCGACGACAGGCAAATCGCGCGCCGTATAGACAGGCTGGGGCTTGAAGAACGCGTGATAACCATGACGGAGCTTGCAGACTCGAAGGAGTATATCGCCGTGCGTCAGCGCGCGGACGCGCAGGAAAAAATGAAAGCGTTGGAAATAAAACAAATCAGCCTGCACGTGTCCGCCGCGCTTATTGCGTTGGTGTGCGTTTTCGGAACGCTCGGACTTTCGCTTACCACGGTCAGCACGCTGAGCTATTACGGACTGCTGCCCACAATAGGTCAAATCATAGACACCACCCTGCCTCCCGAGCCTATTGTCGAATTTGAAGTAAACTATTACGTCGAAGACGGACAGGGCGGTATTATCGAGGGAGAAGAGTTCCAAATAGTCGCGCAGGGGGAGACAGGCTCTCTCGTGTACGCGGCAGCCGACGAGGGCTGGGCTTTTGCGGGCTGGTCGGACGGATATGCGGAGCCTTATCGACAGGAAGAGGACGTGCAGGGCAATATGGAAATTTTCGCTTTGTTCGAGCAGATGGGCGGAGCGGGCGACGGCGACGGCGAGCCTACCGACCAACCGCCCGATCAACCGGGCGAGCAGCAGGGCGACAACGGCGACGGCGACGATTCCAATCCCGTCGAGCAGGGCGGCGGCAAATACGAGCCCGCCAATCAGATTATTGACGAAGCGACTTATTATCGCGACGTGTTCGGGCAGTATTACGACCTGATAGTGGAGTATCTGTCCTCGGGCGAAGAGCTGCCCGAAGATTTGCGCATCATTATCGAAGCGTATTTCAACATTCTTAAATAACCCATTCCCCCAAAAAATAAAACTTTAAAAATCAAAAGGACAAAAAAATGGTAACGGAAGCTAACATAGAAAAATTCAGCGTACAGTGCAAAAACATTTTCGAGCAGATAAAAAGAGACGTAATCGGTCAGCAGGACGTGGTCGAGGGCGCGGTCATTGCCATGATAGCGGGCGGAAACGTGCTGCTCGAAGGCGTGCCCGGCGTCGGCAAGACAAGATTGGTGAGAAGTCTCGGCCGCGTTTTCAATCTGCCCTTTTCAAGAATACAGTTTACGCCCGACCTTATGCCTGCGGACGTAACGGGCACCAACATAATAATCAAGGACGAAGCGGGCAATTCGCAGTTCAGCTTTCAGCCCGGTCCGATATTCAGCAACATAATTCTTGCGGACGAAATCAACAGAGCCACTCCCAAAACACAGTCCGCGCTGCTCGAAGCGATGCAGGAGCACACTGTTACCGTTATGGGCGTGTCGAGAAAGCTCAACGAGCCGTTCTTCGTGCTTGCGACGCAAAACCCCATAGAACAAGACGGAACCTATCCTCTGCCCGAAGCGCAGATGGACAGATTTATGTTCAAAATTATTGTCAACAACCCCAATATAGACGAGCTGATGCAGATAGTGGACATGACGCAGAAAACCATGGCGGAAGTGGCTGACGTGGCTTGCAGCGGCGAGGAGCTGTTGGAAATGAGAAAAACGGCAAACGCCATACCCGTGGCTGAGGAGGTCATGAGATACGCCATGGTGCTGGTGTCTGCAACACATCCCGACAGCGACTGTTCGACCGAGGCGGCAAAAAAATATATCAGGCTCGGAGCAAGCCCCCGCGCGGGACAGGCGTTGATTTCCGCCGCAAAGGTCAAGGCATTGATGAAGGGGCGTTTCAACGTGTCCTACGGCGACCTCAACGAGCTTGCCTTTCCCGTGCTGCGTCACAGGATAAAGATGAATTTCGAGGCGGTTGCAGAGCGCGTGAGTCAGGACGACGCCATAAGAATGGTAATTGACGAATTGAATCACCGCAAAACTTTTAAAAGCGAGGCGGCGCAGACGACCTCGACCGATACGGACAAAGCGGTTGAATCCGCCGACGACAAGAGCAGACGCAAAAACGGGAGAAAATAATGAAGAGCGCTTACTTGAACGATGAGTTTTTCAGTCGTTTGGAGACGCTGGCATTGAATCTTCGCGCCGATTTAAACGGTTACTTCGGCGGAAAGCATTTTGTCCGCTCATACGGTCAGACGGTGGAGTTTGCGGATTATCGGGAATATCAGTTGGGCGACGATATACGTCGCATAGACTGGAACCTGTTCAGCAGATTTGAAAAATATTTTATCAGGCTTTTTACCGACGAGAGGCAGATGGACGTTCAGATATTTCTGGACTGCTCCGCGTCCATGGGCAAGGAAAACCGCGCAAAGGCGGAGTACGCCGTCAGCGTGGCTGCCGCGCTGGGCTTTTTGTCCGTTCACAATATGGACAAGGTATCCTTCAAGCTGATAAAGGAAGACGCCGTTGACGACCCTTTCGGCACGATAATAGGAAAAAACTCCTTTTTCAGAGCAATCAGCCTTTTGGAGAATCTGGATTTTTCCGACGACGCGGACATTTCGCAGGCGGTGTCGAGTTGCGCAAACACGGGCTCCAACAACGGATTGTCCGTAATCATTTCCGATTTTCTTACAAGAAAGGACTGGAAAAAAGCCGTTGAATACTTAACTTACAAAAAGCGGCAGGTGCTTGCGATACAGCTGCTTTCTCCCGAAGAGGAGGAGCCTACTTACAGCGGCAGGGTGAGTCTCATCGACGTGGAGTCAGGAGACCTTGCCGACCCGAGAAATATGAAACTGAGAATTACGCGCAGCCTGCAACTCGCTTATCAGGAGGCGTTGAAGGACATGAAGGCGGACATCAAATCTTTCTGTGCGTCGAGGGGAGCGGATTTTATTTCCGTCACCACCGACAAACCCGTTGAAAGAATGCTGTTCGGCGAGCTTTTGAAGGCAGGTATTATGGAATGAGTATTTTGTTACCTTTGGGTTTGTTGGGATTGATTGGAATAGCCGTGCTTATTCTCATTTATATCCTCAAACCGAATTATCAGCAGAAGCTTGTTTCCAGCACGTATATCTGGGAACTGAGCCTTAAATATCGAAAGAAAAAAATTCCCGTCAGCCGCCTGCGCAATCTAATTATACTTATTTGTCAGCTGCTTATTATTGCCGCGTGCGCAATGATTCTGGCGCAGCCGGTAATCCGCGCGGAGGAAATGGAAAGCAACGAAAGGATTGCCGTCATCGACGCTTCGGCGGGTATGCTGGCAAGCGACGGCGCGGCTTTTCGTTTTGTGCGCGCGGTTGAGCAGGTAAAGGAGCTTGCGGAGGAAACCTTTTCGCAGTCGGGCATCATCACGGTTATCCTTGCGGACACGGAGGCGTCGTTTGTCGCGCGCAGAGCGGACGCGACCATGCGCGACGAGGTTTTGGCGCAGCTTGACGAGCTGGCGCGCTGCGAAAACGGCGTGCCCGTGCACTGCTCCTACGGAGTGGCGGATATAGACGCGGGCATGGAGCTTGCCGAACAGGTGCTCGAAGAAAATCCCTCCGCCGCCGTAAGGCTTTATACGGGAAAGGAATATATCGATTCGGGCATAGTGGACGTGATTGACATAGGTTCGGAAAACGAGTGGAACGCCGCGATTGTCAACGCCTCGGCGACGCTGGACGAAAATTTCTACACCTTTTCCGTAGACGTTGCGAGCTACGGAATAGGAGCCAATCTGCGCGTCAACTGCGAGGTTTACGGCGTGAACGGTCAGGATGTTACGGAAATGCTCAGCCTGCCCGCCCGCTGCGACGTAGGAGAAACAGTCACGGTAGAATTCAATTCTGACAGCGTGGACATGATGATTTATATGTTCGACTACGTGCGCGTGTATATAGAAGCGGTGGATACGGCGGGCGCGGTGCTCACCGACTCGTTCGTTTGGGACGACACGTTTTATCTGTACGGCGGCACGCCTCAGAAAATCAACATTCAGTACGCAAGCCCCAAGCCCAATCCCTTTATTAGCGGCATTCTGATAGGTCTGCGCGATTCGTTGTCTTCGCGCTGGGACATAGACCTGACGGAGGTCAGGGGGGAAAACGCCGTTCCGGAAATCGCGGGGTTTGACCTTTACATATTCGAGCATACCATGCCCGAAATTATGCCTACGGACGGAGTCGTGTTTCTGATAAATCCCGACGTATCGCCCGAGGGCGCGGGAATAACGCTTGCCGCCGGCGACGTCACGGGTGATTTTACGCTTTCCGCAGGGGATGCCCATCCCATTACCGAAAGGGTGAACGCCTCGGACATAACCGTCAGCAAATACAAACAGGTTAAAATGGCGGACGGCTTCGAAACATTGCTTTATGTGGAAAACGACCCCGCTTTCATGGTGAAAAACGAGCCGGGAGTGAAAATCGCGCTGATGCCTTTCAGTTTGAACAGCTCCAATTTTTCCGTTCTGATGAGCTTTCCCGCCCTTATGTACAACATGATGAACTACTTTTTTCCGGCGACAATAACCGATTCGCAGGAGACGGGCAGCGCCGCCGAATATATCTTTGAGGTCAACGATACCGTTATTCTCAACGGCAGGGGAGTGCAGCTTACCGTGACGGACTCTGCGGGAGCGGAGACGGAGCTCGACATTTTTCCCGCGGCAATCGAGGCGCTTTGCCCCGGTACTTACACCGTTTCGCAGATTCCGTTGTCGGGTGTGGAGACAATCGAGCGCTTTTACGTAAGGATTGCTCCGTCGGAAAGCGATTTGGGGCTGGTGGTCGACGAGCTTTACAGTCCGTATGCGGAGCTGCCCGAAAGATTCAACGATTTCGACCTTCTGCTTTATTTTGCAATCGCGCTGGTTGCGCTCGAATTTATCGAGTGGATTCTGCAAACGCGCGAGCACTTTTAACGGAGGCAATGCGACATGACGAATTTTCAGATAGAATTTACCCACCCGTGGCTGTTGCTGTTGCTTGTTCCCGCGTTGTTTTTCGCGTTGTTCCCCTATTTTCGGCTTTCCAAAAAGTATCGAAAGACGCGGAACCGCATTACGTCGATAGTTTTGCATATGCTTGTCATGGTTTTGAGCATATCCGTGCTTTCGGGAATAAATTTCAAGTACGAGCTTCCCAATACGCGAAACGAGCTTATTCTGCTTGTGGACGGCTCGTTCAGCGGCAGCGAAACGGAGGAAGCGAAAAACAATTTCGTTCAGGCGGTTCTAAACGAATGCGAGCCGGAAATGCGCGTAGGCATTGTGACCTTCGGGTTTAATCAGGTTTACGCCGCGCCGCTGACGACGGACAAAAGCAGAGCTTACAGACAGTATCTCGAAGCGGAAAAGCCGGACGGCTCGGCTACCGACATAGCGTCGGCGCTGCAATACGCGGGCGGAATTTTTGAAAATCCCCAATCGGGCAAAATTGTCCTTTTGACGGACGGAGACGAAACCGACAGAAGCGCGTCTGCGGTTATACGGACAATAGCGGCTTCGGGAATCACGGTGGACACCGTGCATTTCCCCGCGGAGCGCAACGACAGCGAGGTTTTGATAACGGGCGTGACGCTGCCCGATTACAACGTGGTGGTGGAGGATTCCTTCAAAATAGGGCTTACTTTGCAAAGCTCTTTCGTCGGCGCCGCAAACGTAACCTTGCTTGACAACGGAGAGCCTGTGGGAGAGCCGCATGCAATCGAGCTGGTAAGCGGCACGCAGACGGTTGAGTTCGAGCACGTGTTTCACGAGCAGGGACTGCACGCGCTGAGCTTTGAAATCTCAAACGACAGGGATACCCTTACTCAAAACAATATATTCAACTCCTATATTTATTTGGAGGTTTTCGACGACCTGCTGATTATCGAGCGCAACGCCGACGAGTCCGCCGCCCTTGCGGAAATTCTCGGCGAACAGTTCAACGTCAGCGTGGTCAACGTGTTCAACGAGGAAGAAATGCCGACCGAGCTTGACGAGCTGAGGCAGTACGACGAAATCATACTCATGAACATTGCCAACGCGGATATGCCGGCAGGCTTTGACAGCATTCTGTATTCTTATGTAAACGAAATCGGCGGCGGTTTGTTCACCGTCGGCGGCAACAGGGAGGACGGAGAGGGCGGAACGATTGCAAACACCTACGACAGGCAGGATATGGCGGGCACGCTTTATCAGCAGATGCTGCCCGTGCAGGCGATAGACTATACTCCTCCCGTCGGCGTGGTAATAATCATCGACCGCTCGGGCAGCATGGATATGAGGGTAGAAGGCAGCGGCGGAAAAACCAAGCTAGATTTGGCAAAGGAAGGCGCAATGAGCAGTCTGCTGTCTCTGACCGAAAGAGATTATTGCAGCGTCATGACGCTTGAAGACGACTACAACGAGGATTTGGAGATGACTCCGCTTCCGCAGAGAGCCAAAATAGAAGCCGCGATAGAAAAAATAGAAATCGGCGGCGGCACGATTTTCACGGGAGCATTGGAGCGCGCGGGAGCGGCGCTGAGAGGACTTCGCAGCGTGGAAAGGAGGCACATAATTCTCGTCACGGACGGCGAACCCGGCGACAGCTTCTGGACCGACCCGATAAATCAGGTGGGCGGCTACGGCGGCGCGATAAAAAACAACGCTCTTTCGGGAATCACTCTCTCCATCGTGGCAATCGGCGTCGATTCAAAAGCGGCGCAGACCATGAAGGAGGCGACCGAGCTTGGCGGCGGCGAGTTTTACAACGTCTGGGACGCCACCACTCTTCCCGGCATAATGCGCGAGGATATGGACATTCCGCAGATAATCGCTTACAATCCCGAGCCTTTCACCCCCAAGGTGCGCGACCACAATTCTGTGCTCAACGGCGTGGACGAAAGTCTTTTGCCCGAGCTTGGCGGTTTTTACGGCACAAAAGTTAAAAGCGGCGCAAGCGTGCCTCTTATGGCGGAGTATGTTCCCGTGCTGGCGCAGTGGAAGTTCGGCAACGGAATGGTGGCAAGCTTCATGTGCGACTTGAACGGCACGTGGTCGTCGGAGTTTTTGGAAAGCGAAACGGGGCGCAAAATACTCGACAATCTCGTAAACTGCCTGTTCCCCGTGAAAAATATAAAGCCGGGCGCCATTGACACGCGTATGACGGAGGAAAATTATATTACGTCTTTGAGCGTTTACGCTTCGTTGGAGGAAAGCGAAACTCTTGAAATAACCGTAACCGAGCAGACGGGCACGGCGCAGCCCTCCGTTCGGAAATTTACTCCGACGGTCACCGACGGTTTCGGCAAGGTGGAGTTTGTGATAACCAATCCCGGCGTGCACGAAATCGCCGTGCAAATAAAAAACGCCGACGGCTCGGTTGCGGAAAGCTACACAACCTACAAGAGCTTTTCTTACTCTCAGGAGTACAACGTGTTCACCGACGACGAGGAAAACGCGCGGCTGTTGGAGCTTATTGCGGCGCGCGGCGACGGCGCGGTCGTGTCTTCCGCCCAACCGTGGAAAATTTTTGACGACTTTCAACATACGCTTGAACACGAGTTCGACCCGAGATGGGCGTTCATAATTGCCGCTCTGGCGTTGTTCCTTCTGGATATAGCGGTAAGAAAATTCAAGTTCAAATGGCTGCACGAAATCGTAAGAGACCGAAAGCTCAAAAAGGAGCTGGGTCAAAACAAAAAGTAGGCTCCAAGGAGGAAAAAATTGAGAAAATTCTTTAAACTTACCGTTACATTTACGTTGTTTCTCTTAACTCTTCTTGTTTTGACGGCTTGCGATTTTACGCCGAGACTGATTGCTCCTACGGGGCTTTCGGTAAACGAGAACACTCTTGCGCTCGGCTGGTACAAAATCGGCGGCGCAACGAGGTATACGGTGGAAATAAACGGCGTCGAATATCCCGTCGTCGAAAACTCTTATCCGTTGGCAAATCTCGAAGCGGGCGAGTATCGAATACGCGTCAAAGCAATGGGCGACGAGGAAAATTATCGGGATTCCGATTGGTCGGAGCCGCTTGACTTTGTCAGGGAGCAAGAGTCCGGTTTGACCTACCGACTGATTGACGCAAACACGGCTTACGAGGTCACGGGCATAGGCTCGGCGTCGGGCAATGTGCAAATCGACAGTGTTTTTCGCGGCAAGCCGGTAACAAGCATAGGCGACGGCGCGTTTGCCAACAACAGCCGTCTCACGGGGGTGGTTGTGCCGGAGGGCGTCACGACAATCGGCAGGCGCGCGTTTTACAACTGCGCTTATCTTACGGAAGTGGCGTTGCCTCAAAGCGTAACGGGCATAGGCGAATACGCTTTTCAGAGCTGCCGCCGTCTGGAAAAAATAAATCTTCCGACAGAACTTAAAGAAATCCCCGCTTACGCCTTTTCCTATTGCCGCGCGCTTACGGAAATCAAAATCCCCGACGGAGTAGAGAGCATAGGCGAATATGCGTTTGCCAACTGCGAGGCGTTAATCTCCGTTTCCGTTCCCGACAGCGTAAGGACAATCGGCGCATACGCGTTTACCGTGTGCACGTCGGCAAAGACAATCGAACTGGGCGCGGAGCTTTCCGCAATCGGCGAATATTCCTTTTATCGCTGCTCGTCGGTAAAAAGCGTCGTGTTGGGCGAAAAATTGAAGGACGTGGGAGCGTATGCTTTTTCGGCGTGCTCGTCGCTAGAAGCGATAGAAATTCTCGGAACGGAGGTGTCAATCGGCGAATCGGCTTTTTACAACTGCACGCTTCTTTCGCGGGCGGACATAAAGGGCGATGTGCTTTCCGTCGGCGAGTATGCTTTTGCCGGCACCGCGTTCTGGACGGAGACCGACCCGCTCGTGTATGTTGACAATTGGCTGGTGGGCGTAAACAATATTGAGGTTGAAAGCGTTTCTCTGCGGCAGGATACAATCGGCATAGGCGCGAGAGCGTTTGCGGGCTGCGAGCAGTTGAGAGACATATTGATACCGTCAAGCGTCAAATCCGTAGGCGAGCGCGCTTTTTACAAGTGCACGGGGCTGCGCGCGGTAGTGTTCGGCAACGGCGGGGTGGAAAGCATAGGGGAATATGCCTTTGCGGGCTGCACCGCGCTTCAAAGCTTTCAGCTGGGAGACAGTCTTAAAAATATCGACGGCTATGCGTTTTACGGCTGCACTTCCGTTACCTCAACCACATTTATCGGCGGGCTTCCCGCATCGCTTGAAAGAATCGGCGTCTACGCTTTTTACGGCACGGGCGTGTGGAACAGAACAAGCGGCGTGGTGTATGTGGGCGACTGGGCTGTGGGCGTCAACGGCTCGGAGATGTACGTGACGCTGGACGCAAAGACGCGGGGGATAGCGGACTACGCGTTCTACGGCGCGACAGTGCTCGAAGTCAACATTCCGCAGACTGTGGAAATAATCGGTCGCGCCGCGTTTTACAACTGTATGTTTTTGCTGGAAGCGACCTTGCCTTCCTCAATAGAAAGCATAAACGACTATATGTTTTACGGTTGTATGTTTTTAAGCAGCGTCACCATTCCCGAAGGGATTACGGAAATCGGCCGCTCGGCGTTTTACGGCTGTCCGAGCTTGTCAAGCATAGTTATTCCCGACAGTGTGAGCAAGATATCGGATTTTGCGTTTTACGGCAGCGGTCTGCGTTCCGTCGAAATCGGCGGCGGCGTGAGAGAGCTCGGCGAAAACATTTTCAGCGGCTGCGTCAACCTTCAAACCGTAACAATAAAAGACGGGCTTTTGACTTTGGGGACGCGTATGTTTTATCGCTGCGAGTCCTTGAAAGAGGTGGTTTTCGGCAACAGTCTGACAACTGTCGGCAATTACGCCTTTTACGGCTGCAAATCGCTTGACAACGTCACTCTTCCGTCTTCGGTGGAAAGAATAGGCAATTACGCCTTTTACGGCTGTTCGTCGCTTAAATCGCTCGTCCTCAACGAGGGACTTAAACAGATAGGAACAAGCGCGTTTCTCGACTGCAATTCAATCGAAACTATCGTTTTGCCTTCAACGGTGACGGATATAGGCAATTACGCTTTCAGAGGCTGCTCGTCCCTTTTTGGCATAACGCTGAGTTTAAGCGTAACGACGTTGGGCAACCACGTGTTTTACGGCTGCAACACGCTCACGATTTACTGCGAGAGCAAGGCGGCGGGCGAAAATTGGGGAGCGCGTTGGAATTCGGGCTATCGTCCGGTAGTGTACGGCTGCGTTCTTTCATCAGACAAGTCTTTCGTGCAAGCCGTTGAAAAAAGCGCGGTGGAAAATTATCGGCTTGTTGACGGCGAACCGGTAAACACCGTTACCGCGCCCGTGCGCAGAGGGTATGAGTTTGTCGGTTGGACGACGACTGCGGGAGGAACGACGGCGGAGTACGCGGCGGAAAATTTTTGCGACGCGCCCGACGGCACGACGCTTTACGCCGTTTGGCAGGAAAAGCCCGAGCCTCAACCTCCTCTTGACGAGCAAGAAGAAAACTGATTTTTTCGGCATTGAAAAGCCCCCTTGAAAAGCGAGGGGGCTTTTATGTTATATAAATATTATATAGACTGCTTTTTTCGGCGTGGCTTTGTTGTTTTTTCAAGCCGCCTTTTGCTTCGCGCGTTTGTTTTTTGTTTCAATTATATTTAATTGTTAGATCTCCGAGCGCGGCGATTCTTTCATTTGAAAATTTTGTCCGCGTCGTCGAAAGGATCGTAGTTGTACTTAAAATACTTTCTTTCCGCTCCGAAGTAGCCGACAAAGCTGCCTTTTGCTCCCTCGTCGTCGGAATGCGCGCAGCTCATTTTATACACCGTTACGCCGTTTATTTCAATAGCAGTGCCGTCGATTGTCAACTGCGCTTTTTCTTCGAAAAGCGAGTTGTCTCCGCTTCGGCGTTGGTGGTACAAAGCGTAGTCCGAGTTGATTGTTTCTATGGTTTCGCCAAGACGGAAATGCAGCCAATGTCCCGTTTCCAGCAGTGCGACGAGGTCGGCTTCCGTGGGTTGGGTTTTGAATACCGCCGAGTCGATTATGTCTATATTTGTTTTGCTGCCTGCCTGATACACTCTCGAATACATACGCGTAAAAATAAATTTGCTTTCAGGATCGGTCTCGTCCGTTGTCGGCTGTCTGATGAAAATTTCCGTTTCGGTATCGGTATTGGCTTTGGTGAATTCGACGGAGGTGTCGAGAGCGTATTCGAGTTGGTTGCCCGTTGAGCTGATAAAATGTATGTGGGAACAGGTGTCGGCGGGAAACCATATTTGCGTGGCTTTCGTGCTTATTTTCAGTCCCGAAAAGGTATCGGCTGCGCCCGTGTCCAGCTTGCCGTCCTCCGTCAGCTTGGGAGTGATTGTGAGATTGCTTATATCAATGGATACGCATTCGGGAGCTAGACTGCCCATGCTTCCCCAATTGTAAAAATTGAGGCTGTAATCGTCGAAAATAAGCGTTTTGTCCTCGCCGAGGTTTGGCAGCACTATGCGCAGGGAAATGCCGCCGTCGGTTATGGTTTGTCCGTCAACCGTTATGGTTGTGCCGTCGGTGAAGGTAGCGGCAGTTTCTCTTGATTTCTTACCGGTCGCGGAGTCGTAAACGGGTATATTTTCAACCGTGTAGGATGGAAAATCGTACGCGCCGCCCAAAATGGCGTAATACAAGAAGTCAAATGCCTGCGCCGTAAATTCGGTTATAAAAAAATTTGAAAAATCAAGTATGATTATCAAGCTGTTGAGGTATTCGCACAGTGAGTTTTCGTATTTGGCATAGTGAAGGATGCCGTTTGTTCTCAGATTTTCGTTTATTTTATCGTTTCCGCCGTCGGGAAATGCACCCGAAACGGAAAGTCCGCCGTCGGTGATTTCCACGTCGAAGCCGCAGCCGCGGTCGTTGCTGCTTTCGCCCGCCAAAATTTTGCTTTGTTCTTCAAGAGAGGCTTGGTCGTGGTCGGGGACGGGCGTGACGTCGGGCTCCTCCGCAGAAGCGAAAGAGAGTGCGCCCTCTCCCGAGATACCCGTCGAGGGCGACGCAAGCAGCGCGAGGGGCGCGACGACTGCTGAAAGGAGCAAGGCGGCGAGCAGCAAAGCGCCCGCTATCCTTACCCTGCGGTTAAGCGTCTGTTTTTTCACCTTCGTCCTCCTTTGAATCCAACGGGACGTTTTGCGTTTTTTCCCCGTTCGCCGAGCTGAACGAAAACGCGCCCGTAGCTTTAATCTGTCTGTACACCTTGGCGACGCGCCCGATTTTTCTTCCGTTGTTCAAACTGCGGAGAGCCTTTTCGGACTCCGCCGCCTTTTTCGCGTCGCCTTCCGCCGTGCGGGATTTTTTGTTTGTAGAAAAAGCTTTATTTTCAATGCGCCTAATCAAACCGTCGGCAAGCAGTTGTTCAAAGCTTCTTGACGGGGGCGCAAAGTCCTGCGGGACCTTTTCGATTATTGTCAGGGAATGGGTTTGCGCCAAAAGCTTTATCAGCTCCGACGCGAATTTTACGCCGCGCTCGCTGTTTACGCGAAACAGAGAGGGCACGCCTCGATAAAATTTGCCGCGCTCGGAAACGTCGCAGATAAAATATTTGGCTTCCGTCGTCTGCGGCTCGATTGCAAGGCAGAGCAAAATCTTTCTGCCTCTTACGTTCAGCTTTGCGAGGAGCTTTCTGCCCTTTCTGAACGTTTCGCACCGTTTGCTTATGCGCGCTTTGACTCCCGAAATGGAAAGCAAAGCGTTTTTTATTGCGGAGTAGCGTCTTTTTACGTCGTCGTCCGCCAAAATCAGCCTTGCGCCGAATGTTTTTACAAAATATTCCTGTTTGTCCGTTAAAAAGAACGGAGGCTTCTGCGCGGCGGTTTCCGTTTTTTTATCCGTCGCGTCGTCAAAAGCGATTGCCGCCGAGCTGAGAGCGTCGTCAACCGTCGTCGCCGTCCGTTTGGCAGTATTGCCGCCGCCCTGCGTTTCCGCAGCCGCGTCGCGCGCCGTGAACAGAATGACAAGCTCCCAGACCAGATAAATCGTCATAGCCGCGCACGGGCAGATAATCAGACTGATTATTCCCGCTTTGGAGCCGACAAAGCCCACGGTTTTGTTGAGGAACGCGGGCAGTGGAGTGGCTTTGCCCAGCACAAAATCCTGCGGTACGTAATAACCGTCGTCGAATACGTTGCTCGTGCCCTTTGTCAGATAAGTTCTTCTTCCCTCTGCGTCGGTTGAAACGGCGACGACCTCGTGCACCCAAACGGGGCAGTCCTTTACAAGCTCCGCGGAAAAAGCGTTTTTGTATTGGGCTACCGCGCGATAAAAAACAATCACGTCGCCGACGTCGTATTGGTCTTCCCGATTGACGAAAACGACGTCGCCGACATAAAGTTCGCTTGCTTCCATGCTTTTTGACCTGATTACGCCAAACCTCAGTCCCGCAACGCCGTTTTCGCGCTGCGCGAGGGTGGACACGGTCATAAACAGGGAAAAAAGCAAAACAAGCGCAAACAGGACGTCGAGGACGACGCCGAGAGATTTTTCAATTTTTTCGCTTTTGAAAATACTCATGGTTTGCCTCCCGTTTGCGCTTGCGCTCGGTTAAGTGATTGCGAAATTAAGCTTGCGTCTGCGTCAGATTCAGCGAAAAATTCAGACTGTCGGTAAAGGCTTTTGCGGGAGCGCTGTCTTTGACGGAAACCGTGATTGTGTAAACCACGGGCGTGCCCTGCGTGACGACCTCTGTTGCTTGGGCGGCTTCTTCTCCTACCTTGATTTCGACTTCAAAATTGCTTTCTGCGGACACGGTTGCCGTGAGCTTGGAGTCTATAGTTATATCGGAGCCGGCGGCAAAGGTGTTGGTTACCGTCACGGTGAAAACCCACGTGTCAGTCGTTTTGTTTGCTTCCGCAAACGTGAAGGTCACGCTGTGGCTTTCGGCTGTTGTCGTTTCGTCAAAGCTGTAAGACTCCTGACCGAAGTTCACCTGCTTGGTGCCGCCCGCGTCCGCAAAAGCTACCGTTGCGTTGACGTCGGTCGGGTTGAAGGTTAGCGTGCCCGTCGAGCTTAACGTGACGCTTGACGCCGCCCAGATGCCCACGCACATAACGGCGAGCACAAGCGCAAGCGAAACGATGGTTGAAAAAATCCTTACTTTTCTTCTCATAAAAAGGTCTCCTTTTTGTATTTATATCGCGTCGTCGCATACCCTTTCGGGAAAAGGGTATGCGACGATTTAATATCCGACATTTTGTTTTCCGAACGGGGAAATCTTTCGGCAATACCGTTTGTGTGTAAAATTATAACATAGGTGCCCCCCCCCCGTCAAATGTTTGAATGATAAATTTTTGTACTACAGTTTTGCAATCGATAAATTCAATGTAAGAATATAAAAAAATATTCCTGTTTTTTTGCGAGCTTTTGTCTTAAATCGTTGAATGTTGGAGATTTCTTTTTAAAACAAAAAAAGCCCGTCGAAAACGGGCTTTCATTCATATTCCGACCGCCGCGGGCGCGGCGTAATTCAAAGCGTAAATTATTTGTAAAGAGACGTAGATTTTCTATGCTGAAAACTCGGCAAACTCGGCAGGCAGCGAGTTTACGCTTATCACCTTTCTCAGCGTTTTGGAAACCGCCGTCATATGGCGGTAAAGCTTGTCAAGCTCCGCTTCGTTCAGATGCTCCACAAGCTTGCCTATCAGGATTTGCATGGTCGCGTTGTTTTTGCCGATAAAATTTTTGCCGCTTTCGGTGATTTCCAAAATTACGACTTTTCTGTCAGAGGGCAATTTGGAGCGCAGAACAAGTCCGCCTTTTACCAGCCGTTCGACGATTCTTCCTATCTGATAGGGGGGCGCGTCGATTTTTTCCGCAACGTCCTGCATTTTTATAGGAGAGTTTTCGTCCACAATCGCCAAAACCTCGTTGTCGGCTATGTTCTGTTTTGTTTTGTTGGCGGTTTTTCCCATGAAAACGGGCAGAATCAGGCGGGTGTTGAGCAGTCGGGATTCTGCGTTGATTTGCTCTTTAAGCTGTCTGCACAGAGCGAAAAAATCGTATTCTCCTTTTTTTTCGGCGGGCAGCGGCTTTTTTTCAAACGCCGCAAGTATATAGTCGTAAATATTTGTAAGGTCAAGCAGCTCTTTCTCCGAAAGCGAAGCGCGCAGCAGCTCGTGAAAAGCAACGTCGCCGGAGTTCTTCATTTTGTCCATAAATTCGTTGCCGCTCTCCGACAGCCTGACGAAATTTGTTCGGCGGTTGTTATCCTTCTGATAGCGTTCAACGAGGTTGTTCTGTTCGAGCTGCGAAATAAGCAGGCTAAGATAGGGCAGAGTGAATCCCATGGTCTTGGCAAGCTCGCTTATACAGATATCTCGCGCGTTGTCTATGGTTTGCAGAACGCTGTATTTGAGGTTGTTGAAAACGGAGGACACGTCGAAAAGGGATTTGTCGCCGTTTAGCAGCTTTTTCGTGCGGGCGTGATGAATTTCAGCCAGCTCGTTTATCAGTTCGGTGCGTTCAAGCAGAGTGTACTGCAAATTTTTCAATGTTTCGGAAGAATACATGCCAGGTTGGTTTCCTTTTGTCACTGTTTATCAGTATATATATTTTGAATATATTTGTCAATTATTACTTTAAACAAAAAGTTAAATTTTGATAATATTAAATTGTGTTTGTACATGAATTTTAAGTTCCAACGGAAAAAATCCGATTAAAATGTTTGGCATGCATTTAAAAGCGTTGTGCTCTGTGCGACAAGGATTTTTTAGAAAATGACGCTATTGCATTGACAAAACAGTTAATAAATGCTAATATTAAATCGCGATATCACAAAACGCAAAAATTTTCGACGTTTAAAGAACGAAAAAAGGAGAAAGGAGATGAAAAAGAGAAAGGCATTGTTATGGCTTTTAGCGCTTGCGGCGATTTTAGTCGGAGTATTGGCAGCTTGCGGAAACGGATACAAAGTGACGTTTGCCGCGGGAGAAAACGGTACGCTTGCGGCTGTTTCAAACGGCGAAGCGATAGAAAGCGGAAGCAAAGTGGGAGCAGGCGAAGCAATAGAGTTTGAAGCGACGCCCGCGTCGGGATACGCGGTAGGAGTGTGGACGGTGAACGGAAAGACGCAGACGGAGGGACTCGACGAAACAGGGACAAAGCTCACGCTCAAAGCGGACAAAGAGCTTGAAGTGAGCGTTACGTTCAGACGGGTTTATTCGGTGACGTGGGAGCTTGACGGAGGACGCTGGCCGGAGGGCTTTTCTCCCGTGACTAACATAGCCGACGGCGACAAGCTGTATCCGCCTGCGGTGCAGAACAATCCCGTAAAGGACGGTTATACCTTCCTTGGCTGGTATACTAGTGCGAACGGAAACGAGAAATTCAATTTCACTCCGCCGATGTACGAATCTCAGATTGTTTACGCGAAATGGGAACTTGCCGTAGTCAGGCACGAGGTTGTGTTTACCTGCGGCGACAACGGCAGGATAGAACTCTCGGTAGGTGTCGAGGATTTCATCACCAGCCCTGCTCGTATACCCGAACACAGCGCCGTGGTTGTTCACGTTATTCCCGATTCGGGATATCATGTGAGTAAGCTTACGGTGGACGGCGTCGAAACCGAGCTTTTGGCAGACAATACGTATATAATTGAAAGTCTCGACGCCAAGACGGAGCTTTACGCCGAATTTTACTTTGAATACGATTGGTCTCTTGCGCCCGCAGACGCGGCGAACGTGATACGTGACCTTATGCTGACGGTGGGAGAATACGAAATCGGCGGCAATGCTTTCCATGCCGGCGAAGTTACCGAGGATTCGCTGACGGGCGCCGCAACTTTCACCGCGGGCAGCTTTGCTTTCGGCAATCAGATAGACAAGTACGGAGTGTCGGGCGGATTCAGAGTCACCGTCTATCAGAACGAAACCGACGCTTTGACCGTTTGGGGCAACGACGGTTTGCCGGACGCGGAGCTTTACAGAAATATTATCATACAGGGCACGCCGCATGGAATATGGGTGGTAAAAACCCTGATAAAACTCGGTTCGCCCGCAAGAATGGGGCATTTATCGGGACAGAGCATAGTGATGGACGAACCATACAAGACTCAAAGTCTGGAAATAGAAGCGGAAGTCGCACGGCACGGTTTCAGGACTGCCGTCGGCGGCATTTCGGTCATGCTTTGCAGTATGGACGACACTGTATACGGCGCGCATATCTATATTGAACAGAATCAGGGCAGCGCAGGCATAACCATAGCGAGGTTTTCGGCAAGAGTTTTTGCAGACGAGGCATGGGCGGAAGCGGCGCTTGGCTCCGTTTCTCTCAATGATACGCCCTACTTTGACGCGATAGGAAACGTTATGTTGACGTCAAACTCTCCCGTGCTTAAAGATACAATCGTAGACTTTCTCAACGGCACGCCGAGAGAACCCACTCCCGACCTTGAAGACGAAGACAATTTCATCGACAAGGATTTCCTCGACATGATGGTGGAAAAATACAATTGGGATACCGCGCTCCACGATACTCTGGAAAATATAGCCGTTCACGTATACATAGCGCGCGATTTTTCGGTGTTTGTGGGGCAGCCTACCTCATGGCACGGATTCCCCAACGAGCAGGCGACCGCCGTGCTCTTTTCAACGGAGGAGGGTGCAACGGAGTTTTTTGAATCGGGGCGGCATATAAATTCCGAGATAAGACCGGATGAAGAAATAGAGAACAGGCGCGTGCGCATAGGCAATCTCGTGGTTTACGGCGAAGAAACACCCTTCTATGCGTTGCTCAACATATTGCAGTGGGAGGGATATATCTCGCTTGACGAATATACGGTCGATTATTCCGTTTCCGGACAAAACGGAGAAATGTTTGCCAGCTTTGCCGAAATGGTTTACACCTTCGACAAGCCTATGGCGGACAAGGACGGCAATTTGTTTTTCCCCGACCCTATCGTTTTCAACAGGTTTGAAAGCGGCACAAAAATAGTCGACGGTTCGGTAATAGAGCTTTCCTTCAAGCCTGCCGAAGGCTATTTTGTGGACGAATTGACAATAAACGGTTTAAAGGTTGACGTGGTGGGCAATTCTTACAGATTTGCCGTTACGGAGGATGTTGAAATAAGCGTAAAATTCGGCGCTACGGCAAATTTCGGAGCCGTTGTGAACGACAACCTGACCACGGCGACGGTGGTGGATATGGGCGACGGCTGGGAATACTCCGCCGGCTGGGCGAACAACAACGAATGGCAGACGGAAACCGTTTTTACCGGATTGCTGAAAAGCAACGTATATGTCTTTTATGCCCGCAAGAACGGTGAGGAAACCCGTTCCTTTACCGTCAAAAAAATTGCCGACGAAGAACTGTTCGGTTTTGAAGACTGGTTTGCAAACGGAGTGCTCGGTTTTTCCGAGGCTTATTCCGAAGCGGGTATACAGGTGTTGTATATACCCGACAAAATCGGAGAAACCGACATCACGAGAACAAGCGGTTTTTCGGGCAGTTCGCTGGTCACCATAGTTGTCGCCGACGGTATAATCGAGCTTAATTATTTCGATTATTCCGCCGCTTTGGAAAATATAATTTTCCAAGAAAACAGCAAATGCACGCTCATAGGCGGGTTTAACGGCACTGCGGTCAGAGCAATAAATTTCCCCCGAGCGCTTGTCAGCATTGAAGCCAATGCGTTCAAGGATACGCCGCTCGAAGGCGCGCTTGTTATTCCCGAAGGTGTAACCGCAGTCAAAAGCAGCGCTTTCAAGGGGACTGCAATCACGTCGGTTACGCTTCCCTCAACGCTTTCCGAGCTTGGAGGAAACGTGTTTGAAAACTGCGCTCGGCTTTCAAGCGCAATCTTTGCAAAGGGAAATACGTCGCTTACGACCATTCCCAACAAGCTTTTTGCAGGCACGGCATTGACTTCGATTACTTTGCCCCGCGGCATAAACTTTATCGGTTCAGACAATCCTTTCGGAAGCGTTATGGAAACCTTTGCGGTAGAGGAGGGCGAATCCGAAGCCTTTGTTTCCGTGCGGGAGGGAATCCTGTATTACAAGGAAGCGGGCGGATTGGTAATGGCGGCAATACCCGCAAATTATTCCTTTGAGAACAACAGCTTCACCGTGCCCGACGGCGTGTACAAAATCAGCGGAAATCTGTTCAAAAATTCCGGCATAACGCAGGTGACTTTGTCCGAAGACGTAACAGAACTTATGACAGACGCTTTCAACGGCGTGACCACACTGACGGCGGTATATTTTGCGGAAAACGGAAATCTTACGGTTATCGGCAGCAATGCATTTAAAAATACATCGCTTGAAAGTGCGGAAATTCCCAACACGGTGAAAACATTGGGCTCCAACGCGTTTGACGGGGTGACGACCTTAAAATCTCTGACCTTTGAAGAGGGCGGCGAACAGACTCTCAACGTCAAGGGGCAGGTGATTAAGGGCACGTCGCTGACAAGTCTTGCTTTCCCCGCAAGAAGTCTCACTTTCGACGGAAAAACCTTTGAAAACGTGTCTACGCTTGAAACTGTCACTTTTGCCGACTCGACAAACGAGCTTGTGCTCAACGAATCGGTGTTCAAGGGTACGGCAGTTTCCTCGCTGAATTTCGGCAACCGTCTTATCACCTTCAAAAAAGCCGCGCTTAACAAGCTTGCAACTCTGACGTCCGTTATTTTCGGCGAAAACGCGATAATAAAGCAGGCTGAGGACGAAGCTTTTACCGGCACCTCCCTGACTACTGTACAAATCCCCGCCGTTGAAAACGTATCCAAATTCGGCAACGGCGTATTCGGCGGCATAAGCACGCTTGAAAGCTTTACGCTTGCCGGAAACAATACTGTTCATGAAGTTGTAGACGGAGCGCTCTATCTCAAAGACGGCGAAAATTTAATTCTGATTCAGGTACCCGCAGGAAAATTCGACGCACAGGATACTTTCGTCCTGCCCGACAATGTCGTGACAATCAAGACATACGCTTTCGAGGGGGTGACGGTGGACACGGTTTATACGTCGGCGGACAGTATTCTGGCAACTCTTGAAAAGGATTGCTTCGGTTATTACGTAGCGACGCTGTCCTGCAAAGTCAAAACATTGGTGCTTCCCGCAACTGTTTCAAAGTTTGACGCCAAGGCGGTGGAAAACTGCACGCAGCTTTCCGCAATCAACTACCGCGGCACGGGTATTCAATGGGGAAAGGTGGTTGCAGACAACAATCTTTCTTTGCCCGACAGCATAACGGTTACGCCGAATTTCGTTGATGCCGCCTGAATGTAATTGAAATGTTTTGTTGTATATCTCCGAAAAAACCCGCAGACAAATTGTCTGCGGGTTTTTTCTTTCCCCGACCGCCGCGGGCGATTTTAACTGTATATATATTATAGATAGGGATTTCGGGCGGATATTTTTTTAAGGCTTTGCCCGACGTTGAAAAAGCCTTTCCACGGGTCGGGCGCTTTCAGCCTTTTCAAGGCGTCAAAAACCGTCACTCCCGACGGAAGCACGCTGTCAAGCTCCTTCCATGCAATGGGCATGGATACCCTTGCTCCCGCCCGCGCGCGCAGCGAGTAGGGGGCGACGCCGGTGGAGCCGCGGCCGTTTCTTGCCCAGTCGATAAAAATTTTTCCCTTTCGTTTTTCCTTGCGTATGTTGGAGGTGTATCTGTCGGGCCATTTTTTTTCGGCGGTCTCGGCGACGCGTCTCGCAAACTCGGAGGCGGTTTCCCAGTCCGCTTCGGGGAGCAAGGGCACGACGATGTGATAGCCCTTGCCGCCGCTCACTTTGAGAAAGGATTTTAAGCCGAGCGCGTCAAGCACCTTTTTTACGTCGCGCGCGCCCTGCCTGACCTTTTCCGCGGGAAGTCCCTCGTCGGGGTCCAAATCAAAAACAAGCATATCGGGCTTTTCCAAATCCGAAACCCGACTTCCCCACACGTGAAACTCCACCGTACCAAGCTGCACTTCGGAAATCAAGCCGATTTCGTTTTTCAGATAAAAATATTCCGACGCTTTGCCGTCCGAGCTTTTGATTGTTGCAGTTCCCGTTCCGCGTACGTCGGAGGTCGGGTGTTTTTTGAAAAAGCAGGCGTCGGAAACGCCGCCGTGGCAGCGCACCACGCTGACAATTCGTCCTCCCGCGTATTTCAGCATTCTTTTCGCCGCTGCGGCGTAGTACTCCGCCACCTCTTTTTTTGTCAGAATAGGGGAGGCGAAAACAAGTCTTTGAGGATTGCTGATTTTTACTCCGAGCACCGAGTCCTTGTCCGACTTGGACGTTTTTCTTGCGCCGCCGTCGGTTTGCGCTAAGGTGCGGGCGGTTTCCCGCACGACCGAACGCGCTTCCTTGTCGGCGCGCAGTCCCTTGTAGCTCGCCTGACGCAGTACGTTTTCGTCCGTCCACTCCGCAAACTGAATTTCCGCGACGGCGCGCGGTTTGAGCCAAAAAACGCTTTGCTCTCCTTTTGTGTCGGGCGGCTGCGAAAAGGGGCATTTGTCGGTTTTAAGCGCTCGGAAAATTTCGAGCAGTCTCCGCGCCTCCGCCGCGCCGAAGCCTGTTCCCGCACGTCCCGCATATACAAAGCTGCCGTCCTCGAAGTATCCCAAAAGAAGCGCGCTCACTCCGTCGGACCTTTTTGCGGTGCGAGTGAAGCCGCCTATTACAAATTCCTGTCGGTTGTAGCATTTGATTTTTATCCAGTCGCCGTTGCGGCTGCCCGAATAGGGGGAGTCGGCGCGTTTGCCGACAATTCCCTCCAAGCCAAGCTTTCGGGCTGCGGCAAAGCACTCCTCCCCTCTGCCCTCGACGTGGGCGGAATATTTGATTGCGTCGTTGCCGTCGCCAATCAGCGTTTTCAGCCTTTTTTTTCTTTCTATGAGAGGAAGTACGCGTAGGTCTTTGCCGTCGAGTGACAAAAGGTCAAATACCATGTAAACGGGTTTTCTCCCGTCTTTGAGTCTTAAATGGTTTTGCAGCGCCTGAAAATCGCTTCTGCCCTCGTCGTCGGAGATAATCGCTTCGCCGTCAAGCACGAGCGCGCGCCCGTTTGACAGCCTTCCGATTGCCTGCGCCAATTCGGGCAGCTTGTCCGAAAAGTCTTTTCCGTTGCGCGTCAAAAGCCGTACCCCGTCCTTTTGCGAATACGCCGCGATACGGTAGCCGTCGTATTTTATTTCGTAAACCCAGCCTTTTTCCGACGGCGGCGCGGCAACCTGTCGGCACAGCATGACGGGGGCGCGCTCAAAGGGAATTTCAGCTGCCGCCTCAGCGGCTTTTTCCGCAATTCCTTTGGCAGAAAGTCCGCTTTTGACGCTTCTTTCTCTGCCTGTCAAGCCGCTTGTGTCCTTGGCAAAGGAGTCTTTTTCCTTGAACAGCAGCCAGTTCTCCTTTTCGTCTTCGGCTTTGTCTTTGTCGTTAAGCCGTACAAGCGCCCAGCCTCCCTTTAATCTTTTTCCGTCAAGTCGCAATTTGAGAGAGCCTTTTTCAAGTCCCCGCGCAAAGTCCTCCGTCTCCGTCCAGTATCCTTTGTCCCACAGCAAAACCGTGCCGCCGCCGTATTCGCCTTTGGGGATGACTCCCTCGAAGTCGGCGTAATCCAACGGGTGCTCCTCGACGCGCACGGCAAGACGCTTGTCCTTGGGGTTGAAGGAGGGGCCTTTTGGTACCGCCCAGCTTAGAAGAACCCCGTCCCATTCAAGTCGGAAATCAAAGTGAGTCGTTCTCGCGTAGTGCAGCTGAACGGCAAATATTTTCCGCTTCGTGACGCCGACCGCTTTTTCTTCTTTGCCCGACGGCTCGGAGGTTTTAAGAAAATTTCGTTTTCGGCGATATGCTTCCAGTTTTTGTTCCATCGGGCGAATTATGAACGCTCGGAGCGATAATTATACGTTTAACCGCGGCGAGGGCGTCTTTGCCTCGCCCCTCCGACGTCGTTTTGCGGCGGATGCATTAAAAACGGAAAGGGAGCATGACTGAAAGTTTCACATAAAACCGGGGAAATAGGGTTGACAAAACAGTTAATAAATGCTAATATTAAAAAGCGATATCACAAAACGCAAAAATTTTTGACGTTTAAAGAACGAAAAAAGGAGAAAGGAGATGAAAAAGAGAAAGGCATTGTTATGGCTTTTAGCGCTTGCGGCGATTTTAGTCGGAGTATTGGCAGCTTGCGGAAACGGATACAAAGTGACGTTTGCCGCGGGAGAAAACGGTACGCTTGCGGCTGTTTCAAACGGCGAAGCGATAGAAAGCGGAAGCAAAGTGGGAGCAGGCGAAGCAATAGAGTTTGAAGCGACGCCCGCGTCGGGATACGCGGTAGGAGTGTGGACGGTGAACGGAAAGACGCAGACGGAGGGACTCGACGAAACAGGGACAAAGCTCACGCTCAAAGCGGACAAAGAGCTTGAAGTGAGCGTTACGTTCAGACGGGTTTATTCGGTGACGTGGGAGCTTGACGGAGGACGCTGGCCGGAGGGCTTTTCTCCCGTGACTAACATAGCCGACGGCGACAAGCTGTATCCGCCTGCGGTGCAGAACAATCCCGTAAAGGACGGTTATACCTTCATCGGTTGGTACGCTTCGCCCGACGGCGCAGACGACTATAATTTTTCGGTGCGGGTTAATTCCGACCGTACAATATACGCCCGTTGGGAAACTGCCGTTCCTAATTACAGAGTAACCTTTTCTTACGGCGACAACGGGTATCTCGACGTGCTTGTAGACGGGGAATCGATGATTTTCAGCCCCGCCCGCGCGGAAGAAGGAAGCCGCGTCGTATTTAAAGTTATTCCCGACGAAAATTACGTTGTGGAAAGCTTTTTAGTGGACGGAGCGGAAACGGCTCTTTCCCAAGACAACGAATATATTTTGGAAAGACTGAATCGCAACGTGGACGTGTCTGTGACTTTCAAATGGCATTTCGACGATAACGCGCCTGTGAGCTTACAGGCAGAAAGGCTGCGCCGAATGCTTAAAACGGTAGGCGAAAATTATCCCAGCGGCGAGCCTTTTTACACTTCGGAGGTGACGGTGGACAATATCACCGGCTCTGCAAGCTTTACCGCGCGCGGCAATACCTTCGGAAATATGATTGACGAGTACGGCGTGCCGGGCGGATTCAGAGTAACGGTATATTCGAGCGAGGCTGACGCTGCCTTTGTCTGGGGCGACGGGATAGAAAAGGGCAAAAGACTGGGGCATATCATAGTCGAGGGCAAGCCCCACGGCATTTGGACCGTCGAAACGCTGATAAAGCTGGGACCACCCGCGTCAATCGGAGAAATTGTCGGAAATAAGATAAACGTTGACGACGTTTATGCGAAAATTGCGCTGGGAATACAAAAGGAACTTACCCGACACGGTTTTCAGACGTCGCTGAGCGGGATTCACATCATGATATCCAGCGAAACGCAAGAAGCTTTTTGTGCGCACGTGTACATAGAGCAAAATCAGGGCAGCGCGGGCGTTGTAGGCGCCAGATTTTCTGCAAGGGTATTCGGCGACGAGGCTTGGGCGCAGGCGTCGCTGGGTTCTCCGTTTCTTGCCGACACAAAAGAAAATGCGGTTGTAGGCAAAGTCATGATTACGTCCAACTCTCCCGTTTTGCGAGATACGATTAAGGATTATCTCAACGGCACGCCCAGAGAGCCGACTCCGACTCTTAAAGCAGAGGAAAACTTTCTCGACGAAAATCTGGAAAAGACGTTGGAGGAAAAATACAAATGGGACGATTACCACAAAAATGCTACGGTAAGGTTCGTTGCACGCGATTTTGCCGCGCTTTGGACGGCTCCTACATCAATGTTCGGTTTCCCGATAGAAGGCGTTTGGTCGGTTTTGTTTTCTACCGAGGAGGGTGCGATTGAGTTTTACGAGTCTTACAGGGATTTCGACGCAGAGACCCGTCCCCGTGACGAAGCGCGGGTGCGCATAGGCCGCTTGGTGGTGTTCGGCAAGGAGGTGGCGTTCTGGGGATATCTCAATATTTTGCAAAACGAAGGTTTCATTTCTCTGGAAACCCGAACCGTGGAATATTCGGTTTCGGGCGGCGAAGCCTCAGGTGAAATGTTTGCAAGCTTTGCGGTTTGGGAGTATACTGCCGAGAGCGGCACCGTCATAGACGGAGAGCTTGTTTTTCCCGAGCCTCTGGTAGTAAACAAATTGGAAAACGGCGACACGGTGGTTTTCGGTTCCGTCATTGAGCTGACGTTTTTGCCTGCCGAAGGCTATCGCGTGAAGGAAGTCAAGATAAACGGAGTTTCTGTCGAGATTGCGGGCGACTCCTATCGCTTTGCGGTAGAGGAGGACGTCTCGGTGGAGGTCGTTTTCGAGGAGACGACCGCCGCCTGACAAAACGGAAAAAACAAACACAAGCGGCAGCGCCTTGGGGCGCTGCCGCTTGTGTTTGTTAAGGACACGTTTTGGTTTAACGTCAGTCAAAACGCGTAAGTATGTCGTAAATATATTCGTAACACTCCGTCAGTTTTATTCTTTCCTCTTCGGTTGTGTGCTTGTCAAGCTGCTCTTCAAGGTTGCCGTGCAGCATCTCGAAGGTGTTTTCCACAAGCTCCTTTCCGAGCGGAGTAAGCCCTATGTAAATGTTTCTGCGGTCCTTTTCCTTCTGAAATCTGTAAACAAACCCCTTGGAAATCATTTTGTCTATGTATTTTGTGGCGTTGGCTTTTTGCAGCGCCGTCTGCTGCGCCACCTCGGTCATATTCATGGGGGATTTGTTGAGCGAAACAAGCAGGTTGTTTGCTCTTATGGACAGGTGCGCTTTGACAATCGGCAGCTTTTCCGTCAGGTGTCTCGGACGGATGATTTTGCGGTTTTCAAGCTCCGCGACCTCGTTTTTGATGTTGTAAAACGCGTCCATGTCGAACTTTTTTGCTTTTTTTTCTTCGAGTGTTTCCATATCGGGTATATTTTACGCCGAAGCCTGTCGTTTGTCAAGCAATTGTAGTTATATTTTAACTGTTTCCAAAATCGCAAAAATTTTCCTGCAAAACACGCGTTCTGCACAATAATTCAATGCGAATGCAAAAATTTTAAGAAATGTTCAAAAAAGCGTTGACAAAGGCTGTGAAATATCATATAGTATCAATAACAGTTGTAGAACTACTACAATAGTAAAAATTTAAAAAAGGAGAAACGAACCATGAAAAAGATTGTTTTGACAGTTCTGGTCGCAGCGCTGCTGCTTTTGACGTTTGTCGGCTGCGCACCCAAAACTTTCACGGTGACCTTTGACACGGACGGCGGCTCGACCGTTGCCGCGCAGACCGTCAAAGAGGGCGAAAAGGCGACAAGACCTGCCAACCCGACCAAAACCGACTTCGAGTTTGACAACTGGTACACGGCAAAGACGGGCGGCGAGGTTTTTGACTTTGACAAAGAAGTGACGGGCGACGTTACCGTTTACGCGCGTTGGACGGCGGTTTCTGCCAAAACCGTTACTTTCAAGGTAAACTACGTTGCGGCGGACGGTCTGGACGACTCTCACGACAAGAGCGAGACTGTTACTTTGCAGGTTGGCGCGGCTCTGCCTTCCGTCAGCTACGATTACATCGAATCGCGCGGTTACTTTACCGACCAAGCCATGACGACGGCTTTTTCCGGCGACAAAGTCACGGAGGATATGCCCGAGCTGTGGATTAAGCTGGACAGAAAGCTTACGATAACCGAAGGTCAATACGTCTTTACGCTGCGCGAGGACAACACTACTTACGCAATTGCGGAAAACGCCGCAAACAAGCCGAGCGCCGCCGAGGTTACTCTTCCCTTAAAGGTAGGTCCTTACGACGTGACGGCTGTGGCAAGACGCGGCTTTACCTCCTCGTCATTCACCAAGCTTACCATACCCGAGGGTTACACCGATATAGTCGAAAACGCCTTTTACGGCAACACTTCTTTGGTGGTGGTCAATTTCCCCTCGACGCTCAAAGCAATTGACGCCAATGCGTTTCTCGACGCAAGCTCTCTCACCGTCGTATGGTTTTCCGAGGGACTCGAAACGATAGGAATAAACGCTTTTTCAGGCGCCAATCTTCCTTTCGTCATTCTCCCCGCTTCGCTTAAACTTATAGAAAGCGGCGCGTTTGACGTCCGTCAACCCGCCGAGGACACCACTGTGCTCGAAGAGGTGCTGTTTATGGGAAGCGTCGCCCCTAATATAGAAAAAGGCGCTTTCGGCGACGAAAGAAGAGACTATCTGTGCGCAGGAGACGCGTTGGACGCTTACAAAACGGCTTTGACCGCCTCCGAAACCGGCGGCAGCCTGTATGAGTTCGACGACACGAGATTGGATTTTCAGGGACGTTACACTGCGGCGGAAGGCGAGCGGTTCGGAATAGAATTCTGGATGAGCGGCAGCTGGAAGGGCGTTGTGAAAACAGTCGATTCCTTTGAAATAGTCGAGCTGAGCAGTTACGATTTGTTCTACTATATAGGCGGCGCGGTAGAAGACAGAAGAGCGGCTCTTATAGAAAACGACACCTTCACGTTCAAAATGTACGGCGCGGACACGGACGGGTTTATCATCGTTGACGACGTGCTTTACGACTACATCGGCAGCGAAGAAGTGCTTTACATACCCGAAAACATAACCGAGGTTGCGCCTGACGCCGTTCAGGGACTTGCGACGCTCAAAATGGTCATTTTCGGCGACAAGGTGACGACGGTGGGCGACAGAGCGTTTGTCGGAAACCCTTATCTCGTATCGGTGATTTTCGGCACGGGCATAGACTACATAGGCGACGACGCGTTCAGTCTGGCAACTTATCTAATAGACATACATTTCCCCAATGCGGAGAAAACGCCTTCCTATATCGGAAAGAATGCGTTTTACAGATTGGACGGCATAGCCCTTGTTCCTTCCACAACCGAGTGGGGCGGGCTTATGACGGTTTACGTAGGCGGCGGTTTCTTTAGCGACGCAAGTCCCTCCGATTATGTGACGCTGTTCAACGTCAACAACAAGGCGGAGCAGGACGGCGAGGAAGTCGGCGCATACAGCAACGATTACAGTGATTTTGCAACCATTGCCTCCGAAGCGGGTACTGACAAAAAGGGCAAGACCTACAATCTTGCCGACGGAAACAAATTGTTCCTGTCGGGCGGCGACTCTGCAATCCTGTTTGTCGAGAAGGACGGCGTTACAAGAAGAATCTGGGGCGCTTACCGTTATGACGACTATGAAAAAATCACTTTCAGAGCGGGCTTTACCGTGGACGGAGAAGAGGTTCTCTATTTCGGCAAGCCTTCGGGCGACGATTTTGTGCTCCGCGACAAGGTGTTCGGAGCCTACGACGACGGCTATATTACCGTTGTGTTTGACGGGTACGGCGCGGCGAGCGTGGTTATAAACGCCGAGCTTTCCGACGGAACCTATACTCTGAACGGCAACGAGATTACTTTTGCGGGAATCGACGGACTTGCCTCCGCTTCCTTTATCCCTTCGGAGACGCAGGAAAATTCGTCAAAGCTGACGCTGACCTACGGAGGCTCCTCCCACACCCTGACCTATACGGGCAAGGAAAAGGGAAGCTACTATGATTTGAAGCTGGGCGCAAAGATTGAGCTTGACGGCAAGAATATCGACAATGAAGGCGGCACTGCCAAGATTTACTTCAAGCATCAGGAGTATGAAAGAAAATATAAGCTCGAGGGTACCAAGCTCTATATAATTTGGATAGAAGGCACGGACGGCAGCGAAGACGTCTTGTGGAACTGGAGCTTTAACAGCAGCACGCGGAAAATCACGGGCTATTGGAATTATCATTTGGACGAGTATGAATATTACTTTGAGTTCGGGCTTCTCGCCGAGGGCGAAGAAAAGGGCGCCTACACCTCCGCCGCGGGCGACAAACTGACTCTTGACGGTTTCTTCGTTGCGGAATACACCCCCGCAAGCGGACAGGCGGCAAAGTGGAATTACTTCATGATGAGCGACGTCTCCGTTTTGCTTACGTCGGGCGAGTCATATAAACTCCTCGTGCTTGACGACGCGTCGTTTACCGAAACGGAGGTTACCGAAACGTCGGTTGCGGGACAGTATTACGTCGCGGAAAGAAGCTACAAGGTGTGGCTTGACGGCAACGGCAACATGCTCTACGACAGCAATATGAGCGTGTACACCTACGTCGTCGAGGGCAATGTGTTCAAGCTTACGTCTTATGACGACAGCGGAACGCCGCATGTCCACGAAGGCAAGTTTGCTCTCGCAACAGACGGCTACATTGAAACGGCGTTCTATTCTTACGGTTACAGTTATCTGAGACTGTTCAAAGAAAAGCTTGAATACACCACCGTTTCGTTTGAATTGGACGACAAGTCCTACACGCTTGCGATTTTTGAAAACGAGTTTGTTTACGCCTATCAATACGGTCAGGCAATAGCTTATACCGGCAGCGTTGCGGATTACGCCGCCGCGAAAGCCGCGATTGCCGCAAAAGAGGACTTTGAAGTCACTCTTGACGGCACGGTTTACACGGCTTCTTACGACTCCGACAGTTGGGCTTGGACATTTACCCCCAAAAGCTGAAAACAGTTTTTTCACACGTTTATCCCCCGAACAGAATTGTTCGGGGGATTTGTTTAACTTAAAATTTCCAATATTTGTCTAAATGCGAAAAATATCGAAAAAACGCTTGCCATTGTCAAGTTGCCGTGTTAAAATCATAATGTAATAAAATCATGATGAAATAATTTCTCATACTATATGTGGATAGACGCGGCTGTTAAATGCCCCATTTAAGCCGTTCTAAATATTTTTTATCGGGAGGATAAAAATGAAAAAGACAAAGTTAACTCTATTGCTCTTGGTCGTTGCGATGCTTGTGCTCACACTGTGCGCTTGCCAACAGACCTATGACGTTACTTTCGAATTGGGTTACGACAACAAGACGGAAGTAAAAACCTATGATAAGGGCGCAAAGGTGGATTTTTCGCCTACCCGCACCGATTACGACTTCGGCGGCTGGTTCAAAGACGAGGCTTTGACTCAACCGTGGGGCGACTCGGTCGTTGAGGCGGACGTTACGCTTTACGCCAAATGGACTCCCAAAGTTACTACTCAGGTCACGGTGACGCTGGACTACAATTATCACGGAGCGCCCTCCCCCAAGCAGGAAACAATAACTGCGGGGACGGCTTACACTCCCGAAGTTCCTCAGCGCACCAACTATGACTTTTTGGGCTGGTTTACCGACTCCTCCTTCTCGCCTCCTCCGTTTTCCAACGGAACGGTTGTCAATGAGGACATAACTCTGTACGCGAAATGGCAGGTCAAGCCCGAAGTGCAGGTTGACGTGACTCTCAACCTCAACTACGACGGCGCACCCGCGCCTACGGTTGTCAGCATAGCCAAGGGCGAAACGCTGTACGCGGAAAATCCTACGAGAGACGAATATGAATTCAAGGGCTGGTACCTCGAAGCAACCTTGGAAACGCCTTTCGACGTCACCACGCAAATAAACGAGGACATCACCCTTTACGCTAAATGGGAGGTTCTGCCCGAGCTGCGCTTCGAGCTTTCCGCAGACGGCAATTCTTACTCCGTTTCCGCAGGCACGTTTAAGGGCGGCGAGCTGGTTATACCCGCAGCTTACGAAGGCAAGCCCGTGACGGAGGTCAAGGCGGAGGGCTTCAAAAATGTCGGCGCGACCAAGGTTTATGTTCCCGACAGCGTGACGAAAATCGGCAAAGGGGCATTTGCCGAAAACAATATAACCGAGCTTACCGTTCCCGTTTTGGGCGACGGACAGGGCAACGCTTTCCTCGCCTACATATTCGGCGCGGACAGTGCGGACAACGCTTCGGCAGTTCCCGAAACTTTGAGAAAGCTGGTTGTAGGCGGCAATGCCGCTCCCGCGGCGAATGCCTTGAAGGGCATTGACTGGCTCAACGACCTGACCCTGCCCGCTCTCGGCGATCTTTCCGTAGCGAATCTTTTCGGCGGCGGAGATTATATCACCGGCATTGAAATATTTGCGGTTCTCGGCGGCGACTCCATAGAGAAAGGCGCGCTTGCGGGTATGTCCGCTCTCAAAGAGCTGACGGTGCCCTTTGTGGGCGCAACCAAAAACGATACGGGCGAGGAAGGTCTCTTCGGATATATTTTCGGCAGCGACTCTTACTCCGGCTCGTTTGAAATCAAGTCGGGTCTCTCCGCGGAGGATTATATATCCCCCGAATTGTGCTTTACCTTCTACGTTCCTCAGGGACTCAAAAAGGTTACCGTTCTTGACGGCGACGTGTTCGACGGCGCGTTCATGAACATGAGGACGTTGACCGAGGTTGTTTTCGCAGACGACGCGGACACGACCTACATCGGCGAAGCCGCCTTTATGGGCGCGACCGCGCTTGAAGGCTTTACCGTGCCGGCAGGCGTAAGCATCGTCGGCGACTACGCTTTCTGTTTCTCGGGAGTAAGGACGGTGGATATGTCCGAGGCGGACGAAATCACCGTGCTGCCCGAATATATCTTCGGCGAAAATACGAGACTCGCTACAATTTCTCTGCCCGAAAATCTCGTTACGATAGAGGGATACGCGTTTTATATGGCGAGCGCGCTTAAAAACATCGTTATTCCCGACTCTGTGACGACAATCGGCGAATATGCGTTTTATGCCTGCACCTCGCTTGAAAGCGTGAGCCTGCCCGCCAATCTCAAAACGCTGGGCGCAAGCGCGTTTTCACGCTGCCTGTCGCTTGAAGGCATGGAAATCGACCAATCAAACAAGGATTTCGTCACCTATGACGGAATTTTGTACAGCAGCGACTATGAGCTGGCTTACGTAGTGCCCGCAGGTATTGTCGGTCCCGTGAGAATGCCCGAAGCCGTCACCATCATTCCCGGCGGTTTCTTCAGCGAGTGCAAAAACCTCAAAGGAGTCATTTTCCACGACAAAATCACTGCAATCGGCGACAGCGCGTTTGCTTACTGCACCGGTCTCGAAACTTTGACTATCGGCAAAAACGTGACGAACATCATGGAAAACGCGTTTATTTACGCAGGCAATAAAGACACCGTCATCAATTTTGAGACGGGCTCCAAGTACGCCTATGTAAAAAAGGATGCTTTTTACAGACTTACCGCCAAGGAAATCAACCTGCCCGCAAGCGCGGTGACCTTTGACGGCGAAGCGTTCAGAATGTGCGAGGCGGAAGTCAAGTTCCACGAGAACTCCACCCTCACAACTGTTGTGGCGGATATGTTCAAGGACTATCTCGGAACGTCCATCGAGCTGCCCGCGAGCGTGACTACCATAGGCGCGAGAGCCTTTATGGATGCTCTCAACCTCGAAACAATCGAGTTTGACGCGACGAAAATAACTTCGGTCGGCTTCGACGCCTTCCGCAACACCAAGTGGTATAACTCTCAGCCCGACGGCATAGTTGTTCTCAGCGGACTTGCGTATGAAATCAAGGGCGCGAGAAACACTCTCACTTCCGTGACTTTGCCCGACGACACCCGTGTTCTTGCAGGCTCGCTTTTCAACGGCTGCTCCAACCTGACGACGCTTGTCCTCAACGAGGGGCTTTTGGCAATCAGCGGCTCGGCTTTCGCAAACTGCGTCAATCTGACCGAGCTTGTCATACCCAAGACGGTCACAAGCATCGGAGCGCAGGCGTTCAACAATATGAGCGCGACAATCGTGTTTGCGACGGACGGTAGCCTGACTCATCTGGGCGACCAGGCGTTTTACGGCTACAAGGGCAAGACGCTCAACATCCCCGCTTATGTAGAAACTCTCGGCGCAAGCGTGTTCTATCAGTTCGAGGGCGAAATAATCTTTGACGACGACTCCGCCATCACGGAAATCGGCGCAAGCGCGTTTGCGACGTATTACGGCAGAGAGCTCACACTCCCCGCGGGCGTCACCACAATCAAGAGCAGCGCCTTCTCGGGAGCCATTTATGTGACGGAGCTGACCTTGCCGGACGGTCTCAAAACCATTGAAGCAAACGCTTTCACGGGCATGAACTCCATCAAAACTCTCACTATTCCCGCGTCGGTGGAAACTTTGAGAGAAAAAGCTTTTACCGGCTTCAACGGCAGCTATATTACCTTTGAGGGCACGACTCCTCCTCAGGTGCTGAATGCAAGCGGCGAAACCTCCACCAATATAGGCATAAGAGGCGGAACGAGCACAAACGGTCATGTGATTGTTCTTGTTCCAAGCAGCGCTTTGGAGGCTTACAGAGCGGCATTCAACGACAAAACCGAGCCGGGCGAGGGCGTTAAGCCGGCGCTTACCGACGAGCTTGTTTACTCCACAATAGACGAGTCGGACAACGACTTTGTGATAATCGACACCGAAAACAACGGCAAGAAACTCATCGCCTATGCGGGTGACGCGGTCGACAAGATAGAAATCCCCAACGGCGTCACGGAAATCGGTCCCGCGGCTCTGAGTCAGGGCAACGGCACCAAGTTCAAGGCGGACGGTCTCAATTGGGTAGTTGTCCCCGCGACGGTTCAAACGATACACGGCAACGGACTCAGCGGCGTGCGCGTGGTCGAGTTCCTCGGCGACAAAATGCCCACAAAGGGCAACGAAGGCATAGGCAACTGGTCTTCCACGAACAAGGTTTCCGTTGTTATCGTTCCCGACGGAGCTTACGATACTTTTGTAAACGACAAGACCAATTTCGGCACGATTAAGAGAAACGTTTTTGAAAAGAGCCAAATCAATTCTGACGGCTTTGCAATCTCCAACGGAGAGCTAAAAGCGGTGCTCAACTCCTCCGCCGATATAACCGTCCCCGCAAGCGTGACCAAGATAGCCGACAAGGCGTTTTACGGTCTGTCTTCCATGGAGACGGTAACCTTCCTCGGCAATGTGACAAGCATAGGCGTCGACGCCTTCCGCGAATGCGTCAATCTCAAAAGCATCACGCTGCCTGCTTCCGTCACCGAAATAGGCACTTACGCTTTCGGCAATTGCAGGTCGCTTGAACAAATCGTTCTTCCCGAAAATCTTGTGACGCTGGGAAATAATGCTTTCAACGAGTGCGTTTCGCTGACCAAGGTTACTTTCAACAGCAAGCTTGAAAGCATAGGTACAAACGCGTTTGCAAAATCCGCTCTTTCGGGAGCTTTGGTGCTGCCTTCTAGCCTCACCTCGCTGGGCGACGGCGCGTTCAACTCGACTCTTATCGAGTCTGTGACGCTGCCCGACTCTCTTGTGACAATGACTTACAATTATGCAAACGGCGCTTTCGGCATGTGCTATCGTCTCAAAACGGTGTCGCTGGGCGGACTGACAAGCATACCTCAGTATATGTTCCAATATTGCACGTCGCTTGAATCCATCGACTTAACCAATATCACCGACATCGGTCCCGACGCGTTCAACAACTGCGTGTCGTTGAGCGAGCTGGTTCTGCCCGAGGGGCTAAAAACCATAGGCGACAGAGCCTTCATTCAGTGCCACAGCCTTGTGTCCGTCACAACGCCCGAGTCGCTTGTGTCAATCGGGGTATCCGCTTTCGGAGCGCAGGGAAGCTCGGGCAACTATCCTACGAGCTACACTCAGTGCAGAAACCTTAAATCCGTCCACATCAAGGGCGCGCCGACAATAGGGGATATGGCTTTCTTCTACTGCCCTATCGAGACGCTTGTCATTGACGGTTGGAAAAAAGGTACGACATCTACCTCCAACGGCACAAACGCGTTTGCCGCGGCGGCAATCACCTCCGTCACGCTCGGAGAGGGCGTGGAGTATATAGGCATGGCGGCGTTTGAGAGAAGCCCCGTCGAGTCCATAGTTCTGCCTTCCTCTTTGGTGGAAATTGCAAGCTATGCTTTCAGGCGCACAACCGCTCTCGAATCTCTCACCTTTGCCGATCCCGCGACGAGCAAGCTCACGACAATCGGCGCATACGCTTTTGACAGCAGCGCTTTGAAGTCGTTCGCAATGCCCGACAACTACAAAAAAGTCAACGCGCAGATTTTCTACTACTCCAACATAGAGGAAATCACGCTGGGAGCGAATACGACTCAGATTGAAAACAACGCTTTTATCGGCAGCAAAATCAAGAGCATATTCCTGCCCAAAACTCTGACACACGTAGGCAGCGGTATTTTAGGAAGCTGCGAAAACCTGGAAAAGATTTACGTTGGGGCGACCGAAGAAGAAGTCAACAATATGATAGTTACAAGCAATGTTGATTTCAATTCCGAAACTCCTCAATGGCATCAGAACTGGGCAAACGGCATACCCGACGGCGCGGAAATCGTTTACGGCTACGCGCCCGAGCAGGATGAGACCGAAAATGCTTAACTGAAAATATGTAACGAAACAAAAAAAGCGGACCGAATAGGTCCGCTTTTTTGTTAGCCGATTTATTTGCCGAGGCAAAACCTGCTGAAAATTCTGTCGATAATTTCCTCGTCCGCTGTATCGCCCGTAATTTCGCCCAGAGCCGTTCTTGCCGCTCTCACGTCCTGAGCGACGCAGTCGAGCGTAATTCCCGAGGAAAGCGCGTCCAGGGCGTTTGCAAGCGCTTCCGACGCGCGCCTTAAACAGTCGGCGTGGCGAAGATTGGTTATTATCAGTCCGTTGTCCGCGTCCTTGATTAGCAGCGAGTAAATTTTTTCCTTCAAACGCTCTATGTTTTCGCCCGTAAAAGAGCTGACTGCGACGTCGTCGTTTCCGAGCGACGCTCGGTCGTAACGGTAAATATCGTTTTTTGAATATACGTTCAGCACGGGGCAGTCCGTTCCGAGCATTTGGTTTTCCCGCGCGGACAGCTCCTTGTCCGCCGCGCCTTCTCTGATGTACAGGACGACGGAGGCGCGTTTTGCGGCGCGTTTCGAGCGTTCTATGCCCTGCGACTCGGTAGCGTCGGAGGTTTGTCTGAAACCCGCCGTGTCGGCGAAGGTTATTTTCAAGTCCTTGTAAACAAGGGAAATTTCCACCGTATCGCGCGTAGTACCGTGAGTGTCGGATACGATGGCGCGTTCCTCGCCCGCGAGGGCGTTCAAAAGACTGCTTTTCCCGACGTTGGTCGCGCCCACGATTGCGACGTAAGCGCCGTTTTTGACAAGTCCGCCCAGCCTTACCGTTTTGACAAGCGCGTCGATTTTTCGTTTTGCGCGGGAAATTTCTATTGTCTGTTCCGCGACGGTGGCTCCTTCAAGCTCCTCTTCGGGGTAGTCGAGAGCGGCTTCTATGGACGCTTCCGTGTCGCAGAGCGTGTCGAGGAGCTCTTCAATCTTTTTGCCCAGCTCGTTCTGCGCGAGCATGGCGGCTGCGCGAGCCGCTCCTTTCGATTCGGCGTCAATCAGGTCGATTACGCCCTCCGCGTTGGAAAGATTCTGCTTGCCGTTGATAAACGCGCGCTTTGAAAACTCGCCGTTGAGTGCGGGACGCGCGCCCAATTCAAAGCAGCGTTCGAGCACGGCGGAGGCAGTCGTTTCTCCGCCGTGACAGTGAAATTCCACCGACTCCTCGCCGGTAAACGAGCGCGGCGCGTCGAAAAACACGCACATGGCTTTGTCGTCGAAATATTTCGTGCTGACCGTGCCCGCTTTGAGATAGTTGGCTTTGTCGGGAAAGGGTGAAAACATTTTTGCCGCAAGCTTTTTGCAGCCCTCGCCCGAAAGCCTGATTACGTTTATCGCGCCTCTGCCGTGAGGCGTTGACAATGCGGCTATAATCATATCTAACTGTCGTCGTTTTCTTTTTTGATTTTGTCCTTGCGCAGCTTGGCGCGGCGTTTTAGGTGCATCGTTACGAGCACCGCCGTCATTATTACGGCTACAAACAGCACCGCCGCCCCCGCGCCGAAAATAACGTATGTTTCGGGTTCCAGTCCCGTTGCGAAAAACACTTCGTCACGGGTGAGCTTCATGCCCGGTTGAAATCCCGCAAAGGACATATCTCCGCGCGGCGCGTAAATAGTGGAGCCGTAAACCGCCGTTTCTTTTTTGAGGATTTTTTTTCCGTCCTTGCTCAAAAAGGTGTAAGTGTAGGTGCGCGGCGTTACCTGATAAACCGCCTTGAATTCTACGTTTCCCGTCAGCGTCATGCCCTCGGCGTAGCCCTCAAAGCCCAAAAAGGTGAAAATGTTGCCGGGGTCGGCTTTGTCTCCTACCTCGGGCGGTTCAAAAGAGTCTCCGTATATGCCTTCGCCCGTTTTAAGCACCGTGCGTCCGTCGTTGTCGAAAAAGGTATATCTGAAAATCCTGTCGCGCTTTTCGTATTGCGCCACAAAGGTCATTTCCGTTTCCGACGCAATCATTCCGTCCTCGTAGCCCGTCCAGCCGATAAATTCGTATTCGTATCTGTCGTCGGTTTTGTCGGGGGCGTCCGGCAGAACGAACGGACGGTTTTTGTAGCAAAATCCGTTGTAGATGAGAGTAACTCCGTCGCTGTCGAGACAGCGGTAGTAAACGTCCTCGAGCCTCTGCGCGGTCAACTCTGCGGCGCGTCCCGCGCGACCGAACACGATTTCGAGACTGGGGTCCTCCAACGCGGCTCCGCTGCCCGTATAAAAACCGAAATTTTCCGCGCCGTAGGACAGAACGTCGCCCGCGCCGAAAAATCCCTGTCCGTCGCCGACGAGTTTAAGTATTCTTATTCCGTCGTCGCCGTTGTAGCCCGAGCCGTTGTCGGCGTAAACAAATTGTCCGCCGTCCGCGCCCGCCTCGGTTGCCGCCTGCACGTGCATGACTCTTATTCCGCCGTTTTCAAAGGCGTCCATGTTGTTTCTCGTCGGTGTGATGTATTCGCAAATAAGATATTCGGACAGATAGCTGTTTTGGAGCGCATTGTTGTAGATGACAAGGCAGCTTCCGCCCGGCTCGTTCATGGGAGACAGAGAAAAATTCTGCGCTTCGGTGGAAGAGCCTTCGAATATGCGCACCTGCGAGTCGGGGAGCCAGCCGAGAATCAGCTTGGAAAAAGCGGACAGGTCGCCTGTCATGTCGTCCATAAGCTCGTGTCCCGCGTCGCCTTTGAGCCCTCCGCTGTCGTCCGCGCCGCTTGCGTTGCAGTAGTCGGGCAGTCCCAAAGAGTGTCCCAAGAGGTGGCAAATCGATTGATTGAGACTGCGGCGACCTTCGTCCGTATTCGAGGGCTGCGCAAAATTGATTAAGTAGGTTTGCGGACGCACGCCGTCCCACGACGGCAAGTTGCCGCCGGGCGGCAAAATATATGACGTCGTGTATGTCGCGGGCGGGATGCAAACGCCGTTTTGAGTTGCAATGTCGTCGAAAGCGGGCAGACTCAGCACAAGCCCGTCGATAAATCCGTCGCCGTCGCTGTCGTAGCCGGAAAAGTCTACGGTGTCGTCGAGAGCGGCGAATGCCTCTTCTATGAGCTTGTTGTATGCCAAGCCGTTGTTTTCGCGGTAAGAGGAAGCGCCGCTTTTTGCGACAAAATGAAACACGTCGCCGTCAAGACCCAGCGCGCCGAAGCTTGCGCGGCGGTAATAAGCCGCCGTGCTTTCAAAGGGATAAGCGGCGTTTGTGCTGTCTTCTCCGCCGAACACGGCTTGCTTTGTCTGCTGCACCGACATCGCGTCCTCGTCGAAGCCCTTGTCGGCAAAGCTGATTAAAAGAAAAATAATTTTCACGTCGCCCGTAGACGGGGTTGTGTGTGCAAGCTGATTTACGGCGGCGTCGGACAGACCGTTGTAACCCGACCGACTGTCGTCCGTATTCGACTTGACTCCGTCTGCTGCTCTGCTTGCGGGCGCGAAAAGAGCGCACAGCGAAAAAACGACAAGAATCGCCGCCGACAGAATAAACAGTTCGGTTTTGTTCATCTTTTTCCGCATATACGGATTTTAGCACAAAAACCCATACGTGTAATCCAAATAAGGGTGAATTTTGCGTGAATACGTCCGTTTTTGCCCCGAAAAAGCCCTTTTGGAATAAATTGGCAGCAAAAACCGCGCTCTGTCACCGCCCCTTTCAACGGTTGACAAAAGAAAGTCGCGGGCGTATACTGTCTGTATATCTGTTACGGAGGAAATTATGGCTAAAAAATCCAAATCCAAAAAATCTACGATGATTTATCTTGCTGCGATTCTGTTTTCCGCGCTAGTTATCGGTATGGCGTTTCTGCCCGTGTTCACCTACAAGACGGCAGTCGGTCCGACGCATATAAACGGCTTTCAGATGATGCAGGGCGCGTTTTCCGAAAAAATCGAGGGCAGCATAGCCAGCCTGGTGAGAACTCTGATAAGCAACGCCGAAAACGTAAAAACCGCCGCTATATTCATTCTCGTCGCGATCATCTTTGCGGGGCTTTCCGCGCTGTCGGCTCTTGCGGGGCTGTTTGCGGGAAAAAGCTGGCGTATGGTGCAATTTCTGCTTATGGCGGTTTGCTTTGTAGCCTGCCTTGTGGCAATCATTTTGCTTTTTGTCGCGGGGGGAGACCTCAGCAGCGAATTTTTTAATACCAGTGCGACGGTAAATGCGGGAGCTTATCTTATGGTGCTGTTTTCCCTGCTCGGCGCCGGCAGCTGCATCGCGCTTAAAAAATAAAAATTTCCGAGCCGTCCCGAGCGGAGGACGGTTGCGTTTTTTCGCGCGTTGAGGCGCGTTTAATCAAGGAGTTTAAAAATTTATGACTGACATCACGCCTGTCGCCTTGTGGAAGGGGTTCGACCCCGACGCGGAGGAGCTTAATCCCCGACGCGTCAGAAGCTTTACGCGGGACGGAGTGGTTTTTGAGTACGCGTATTTTACAGGCAGAACAAAGGACAATCTTACTACGCGCGTGGCTTGTCTGTCGGCAAGACCTGACAACATCGGCAAAAAAAAGCTGCCGGTTGTCATTGTGTGCGACATCGCGCGCAACATAGACGAGGATACTTTAAGCTATTGGGCGAAGAAAGGCTTTGCCGCTTTCGCCGTGGACTACAAGGGCGCGGATTTCGGCAAAGAGGGACAAAAATGCGGGACGGAGGTTTTCGGCAGAATCGACAGCTATGAAGAGGACGGAGGCTCTTTGAGCGCGGGACTGTCCACCATTTATCCTGTGGGTATGGAGTACTGCAATCTGTCCGTTGCCGAAAAAGACCTCAAAAGCGTGGAGTACGGGGCGGACAACACCTGCTGGTACGAGTGGACGCTCAACACGCGCCGCGCCGTTTCCTACGCTCTTTCCTTCGACTTTGCCGACGGCAAACGCATAGGTATTTACGGAAGCCACCTCGGCAATATTATAGCCATGCAGACGCTTGCCATGGACGGGAGGATTGCCGCGGGCGCGGAGCTTTACGGAACGCTTAAAGAGGAGCACGTTTCGAGACTTGAAGGCGAGGAGGCTCTGGAAAGGGAGTCCGGCAATCTTGTGGACTTTCTGGAAAAGAGCGACAACGAGGACGTGTGGTATGCGGCGGTGTCGCCGCAGAGCTACCTTAACTACGTAACCAAGCCCTTTTACACCTGTATAGGCACAAATTCGTCAAGCTCGGCTCCCGACGCAACAATGGAAATGCTTTTTCGCATGAACAACGACAACGAGGGTATAGCCGTTTTCGCGCCGAGACTCATGGACGGCGCGCCGTCTTTCTACCGCGACAATCTCGCGCGCTGGTTCAAAAACATTTTTGAGGGCAAGACGGTGAAAAACGACGCCGTCACCCTCAGCGCCGTTTGCGAAAAAGGAAAAATTTATGTCGAAGCCGCGCGTTACAGAAATCAGGGGGGAGGCGTGGCAAACGCCGAGGTTTATTACTCGCGCTCGCGGCGCAGCGTAAACAGCGCGAGAAACTGGGTGCTGGCAAAAAAGGTCGAGGGCGAAGCGCTGCGTTTCAATCTGGAAATTTTCGACGCCGACACGCCTGTGAGGGCGTTTCTCAACGTCACCTACAAAAACGGGATAAGCATGTCCTTCAATATGCCCGAATTTGTTCCGTCCGCGCTCGGGAAGGTTTCTCTCAGTCCCAAAACCAAAATCATTCTGCGCGGCGCGGAGGAAAACGAATTTGTGCCCATGAACCACACGGGGCGTCAGACAGCCGTCTTTGTGGACGCGCACCCCGTGAAAACCGCAGAGGGAGCATTCGGAATAAAGGGCGTTTGCGGCTCCTGTATGGGGACGTTTGCCATTTCGGACGACAGAATTCTGCGGGACGAGCAAAGCCTGCTGTCCATGGATATTTACAGCGAAACTCCTCAGCACTTGAATATATTTTTGCTTTACGATTGGGGGGAGGAGAATCAGGCGGTATACGTGAGGGAGGCGGAGCTTGTCGGCGGCGAGCTGTGGCAGAAAATTTTGGTGAGCGACGCCGATTTCAAATTGCTGGAAACAGGCAGACCGTTAAGGAACGGGGGCAGACTCTGCGGAATATGCTTCGAGGCGGAAAAGGAGTTTGTTCTGACAAACCTCCTGTTTACATAAAAAATGAATAAAACACTCAAAACAATCATCTATATAGCCGCGGTTATAATCATAGTTGCCGTCACAATGTCTCTTAAAGCCTTTGTTTTCGGCAATTATACCGTCAAAGGCGACAGCATGAACGACACTCTTTCGGACGGGGACGTTGTGTGGGCGGCAAAGCTTGCCTCGCCCGACTACGGCGACATTATACTCGTCATGGACGACGACACCAATCTTGTAAAGAGAGCCGTCGGCTTTGCGGGCGACAGGCTTTGGATGGAGCGCGACGATTCGGAGACGGGCAGCAAATGGTATCTTTGCCGCAAAAAGAGCAACTCCGACGAAATCGAGCGCCTTGCAGAGGAAAGGTACGGCGACTCGGTTATGCCGCGTTTCGATTTGGAAATAGAAACCTGTCATTTGATAACAAACAACGTCGGCGAAGGTGCGTTTGACGAGCAAACTGCCTTTGTCGTGCCCGAAAACTGCGTTTTCGCCTTGGGCGACAACCGCAACATCAGCAGCGACAGCCGTTCGAGGGGCGCGTTTCCTATGGAGGACGTGATTGGCGTGGTCAAGGCAAAGGGGATGGGTTTGGTATACGCGGTTATTGCCGTGCTGGCAGTCCTGCTTGCCGTTTTTCTCGTTGCCGACGCCGTAAAAACCAAAAGAGCGGAGGCTGTCCGAGTCGGACGCGGGGAAAAGAGCAACGAAAGCGCGGACGAAAGCGGCGCGTCTGAAAAAGAGGAAACGTCCGACGCCGAAAAGGGCGGCGCACGGGACGAAACGGGGAACGAACAACAGACTTAAAGAGAGGAGCAATGCGGGTAAAAAGCATATCCGTAAACAATTTCAGAAACCTTTCTCCCGCGAAGATTACACCTGACGGCGGGTTGAATCTGATTTTGGGCGACAACGCGCAGGGCAAAACCAACCTGCTCGAAAGCGTCTGTCTTTGCTGTCTCGGAAAAAGTCCGCGCACCGACAAGGAGCGCGAAATGATAAATTACGACGCGGACTTTGCGCGCGTCAACATAGAATTTACGTCGCGCTACGGAAGCGCGGACATTGCCGTCGTGCTTTCAAAAAAGCGCAAAAAAGCCGTTGCCGTCAACAGCGTCCCTATATTGAAGATAGGGGAGCTTTTGGGGTATCTCAACGCCGTTTATTTTTCGCCCGACGAAATCAGGGTTATCAGAATGTCCCCTGCGGACAGACGGAGATTTCTTGACGTGGATTTGTGTCAGGCGGACAGAAATTATTATTATTCCTTGGTAAAGTACAACAAAATTTTGAATCAACGCAACAATCTGATAAAAAAAAGCAGAGATATCGAAACGCTCAAAGAAATGCTTTTCGTTTGGGACGCGCAGCTTGCCCGCGAGTGCGCGCGCATCGTCGCCAAGCGGGCGCGCTTTTGCGACAGGCTCAAAGCGCTTGCGGCGGACGCGCACAAAAGGCTGACCGACGGAAAGGAAAGTCTGGAAATATCTTACGTCACGCAGATTGAGGGAGAAAACGTCGAGGAGAGGGAAAAAAGCGCGGCGCTTCTTTTGAGCGGCAGCGTCGAAAAGGATTTTGATTTGGGGTACACTACGTCGGGCTGTCAGCGCGACGACCTCAAATTCTGCGTCAACGGCGCGGATATACGCAGCTTCGGCTCTCAGGGACAGCAGCGCACGGCTGCGCTTTCTCTCAAGCTTGCCGAGCTGGAAATTTTCAAGGAGCTTACCGGAGACTATCCCGTGCTGCTGCTCGACGACGTGTTGAGCGAGCTGGATTTGTCAAGACAAAAGCGGCTGCTGGACTTTTGCGACAAGGTTCAGATTATTCTCACCGCGACGCATATAGACGAGGAGCTGATTCGCGGGAGGGAATATGCGGAGTTCCGCTTAAAAAACGGCGTGGTCGCGCGCATAAAATAGTTTAAAAATCAAACAGGGCGCCAAGAAAGCTTTTAAGCAAAACTTCAATGCGGCAGGCTGTGCGCGAAAAGGCAGCCTGTGTTAAAATTAAAACGGCAGACCGTTAAGGTCTGCCGTTGTTTTGTTTAATCAGGTTTCGTTGCGCATTGCCTTTTGTTTTAAGGCGTTTTTCAGCTTTTCCGCAAGCCCCTTGCGCTTTTCGTCCTTTTCTATTGCGGCAAGCAGCTCCTTTTTTGTTTTTTCCTCAAGCAGTTCGGGCTTGTTGAAAAAGAACCAATTAAGCGCGTCGATAATGGACTCGTCGGCGCTGCGCGCGTTGAAGCCCAAATCAATCACGGCTTTTTGATTGCTGAAACTGTGGTTGCTGGTAATGGTATACAGGGAATATTTGGTAAACAACGGTTTTAAACCCCGCACTCTGTAATACGCTTCCGCAATCGAGGAGAAAATTTTTACAAATCCCGTCGCAAGCATGGGCACGAAGCCCGTGCGTTTTAAGTATCCGTTTACGATTTTGAAAATTCCGTCTATTGTCACCTCGCTGCCGCTTAAAATATAGCCTTCGCCCGACCTGCCCTTTTCCGCCGCCGCGGCGACTCCGCAGGCTACGTCTCTCACGTCGACGAAATTGTATCCGCCCGTGACGCGCGTCCTTATTTTACGGTTGGCAATGTCAAGTACAAGCTGTCCGAGACTTGAAACCTTGTCGTCCAGAGGACCGATTATGCCCGAAGGATAGAGCACCACGGCGTCCAAACCCTCCCTGCACTTTTCAAAAACGTATTTCGTTGCGATTGTCTTGCTTTTGGCGTAGTCGCCCACGACCTTGTCGGGAGAAAAAGAAACGGGCTCGCACATGACCTTTCCCTTTTTGGCGGGCGGAATGACGTGCACGGAGCTTGTGTAAACCAATCTCGCGCCTTTTGCCAGACAGGCGTCGGCTACGTTTTCCGTTCCCTTGACGTTTACCAGATAAACCTTGTCCTTGTTGCCGGAAGTTATGTCTATGACGCCCGCGAGGTGAAAGAATACGCAGCCCTGCTCCACCTGGGAAAAGACGAAATCCCTGTCGGTCACGTCGCCGTAAACGACTTCGGCTCCGTGTTCGGAAAGCTTTTCCGTATTTTCTCCGGGCAGGGCAATGGCCTTGACCGTTTTTCCCGCGGAAAGAAGATATTTGACAAGATTGAGACCGAGATGTCCCGTGCAGCCGCTTACTATATATTTCATCCTTTTCACCTCCGTATATTTATTCCGTATTTTTCTCAAAATGCGCATTCCGCTGCAAAAAACAAATGCGAACTCTGAATTTTATTAAATGTACCTGTATATTATTTATACTCATTTAAATCACTTTTTTCCAACGATGTCAAGCGGTTTCACCGAAATTTTCTTTTTGAACGAAGTTTTTTTTTGCCCGGAATATTATTGTCGGGTTATCGGAGCTTTAAACGCCGAAAGAGTTGACAAAGAGCTGTTTTGCGGGTAAATTTTAAGCGTATGAAAAAACAGCTCGGACAAAACTTTATTTTCGACACCAACCTCCTTGCCGCAATCGCGTCCGACGCGCAAATAGACGGCAAAAGCGTTGTGGAAATAGGCATGGGAGCGGGGACTCTCACCGAACAGCTTGCAATGCGCGCGGCAAAGGTGGTTGGGTTTGAAATAGACTTGGATTTGAAGCCCGTTCTCGAACAAAGGCTCGCGCGTTTTCCCAATGTTTCGGCGCGTTTCTGCGATTTTATGAAATGCGACATGAAAGAGCTTGAGGAGGAGCTTGGCGGCGGCTACAAGGTAGTCGCCAATCTTCCTTATTATATAACCACACCCATTGTCTGTCGGTTTCTGGACGAGGCAAAAAAGGTCGGAGCCATGCTTGTTATGGTGCAGGAGGAGGTTGCGGAGCGCTTCTGCGCGCAGCCCGACACCAAGGAGTACGGCGCAATAACCGTTGCCCTCAAAACCGCCGCGGAGGTAAAAATCGTGCGTCGCGTGGGAAGAAAAATGTTTGTGCCCGCGCCGAATGTGGACAGCGCGGTGGTAAGCATTGTTTTCGACGACGAAAAAAGAGGCGGAGTCGGGCGCGAAGCGTTGAGGAGCGTTGTAAGAGCGGCATTTTCCATGCGCCGCAAAACGCTGCTCAACAACCTGAGCGCTTTTTTCAAGGCGGACAAGGCGGTTTTGAAAGATATGCTTGAAAAACTCGGATTTTCTCCCGACGTCAGGGGGGAAAGCCTGTCTCCAGAAGATTTTTTGCGGCTTGCGTCTGAGCTTGAAGGCTTGAAGGCGGTTTAGAAAGCAACTTTTTCATTGTTATATCTCCGAAAACAAAGTTTTATCAAACAAAAGGTTTAAATTAAAGCCATGAATAATGAAACCGACAAAATTTCCGAAGAACGCATAGCCGTGCGTATCGACAGAAGGTCCGACCTTTATTGCGGGATTGTGCTGGTTGTCGTAGGTCTCGTTGCGGCGGTGTTTACGGCAATCAGAAAAAATAATTGGCTCGCGTTTGCGGCGGACGTCGTGATTGTCGCGTTGGGAGTTTTTCAGGCGGTACGTTGGTTTGTCGGCAGAAAACGCCCCGCGACGCTTATTTCCGTCAGAGGCTGCGACTTGGTTTATTTCGACGAAAAGACGCGCGGCATGAATACAATACCTTTGACGGACGTCAGGGCGGCGGACGTTTCGTCCGCAGACCGCGGCGGCAGAACCGTTTTGCTTTATTTTGCGGACGGAAAAACGGAGGTGCGCGACGTGAGGAACGCGCGGCAGGCGGTTTCAAGACTGAGGGAGCTTTTGCTTTCGGCGGGCGGCGAAAAGAAAGGAGAGGAAAATGAACGAAAAAATTTTTGAAAGAAAGGACGTTTACGTTTATTTTGTCGACGGCAAGCCTTACATCAATCTGAGCAACCGTTGCACCAACAACTGCGTTTTTTGCATAAGACACAACCGCGAGGGAATGGAGGGCGCCACTCTGTGGCTCAACCGCGAGCCTACCGCGCAGGAGGTTATCGCACAGCTGCCGCAGGACATAGAAAAATATCCCGAAACGACGGTATGCGGCTTCGGCGAGCCTACGTTCAATCTTGACGCGCTTTTGGGCGCGGGAAGGTTTCTTAGGGAGAGAGGAGTGCGCGTGCGTCTCAACACCAACGGACACGGGAATGCCATAAACGGCAGAGACATCACCGCGGAGCTTAAAGAAGCGGCGGATATAGTCAGCGTAAGCCTAAACGAAAGCAATTCCCGCGATTATCAGCGTATTTGTCAGTGCGACCTCGGAGAAAAGGGCTTTGACGAAATGCTGGATTTTGCGGCAAAATGCAAGGCGCAGAATATAGAAGTTGTGTTCAGCGTTGTGGACACGATAGGCGCCGCTTCGGTCGAGAAATGCCGCCGCATAGCGGAAAGTCTGCGCATACCTCTGCGCGTGCGCAAATATATACCGGAGCCTTAAAAATTTTTTCGGCAACATAATCTGACAACAAAAGAGAGGTTTAAATATGGATTGGCAAAAGCTTTGGAACGATATAACGACTTTTTTTTCGAACAATTGGCTTAACATGATTTGGTTCGTGCTGGCGCTTGTGCTCGGCATAATTCTGATTAAGATTATATGCGGCTTGCTTTCAAAGGGACTTGCAAAAAAAATGGACCGCATTGTGAGCAATTTTATCGTGGTAATCGTCAAGTTTTGTCTGTGTATGGTGCTTGTTTTCGTGCTTGCGGGCATCATGAACATCAACACGACGGGACTTGTCGCGGTCATCAGCGCCGCGGGACTCACGCTGTCGCTGTCGTTGCAGGACAGTCTCAGCAACGTGGCGAGCGGTATGCTGATTGTGTCGCAAAAGCCTTTTAAGGAAAAGGATTACGTCGAAATAGACGGGGTGGGCGGTCAGATAACGCGCATAGGCGTGTTTACCACGGAGCTGGTCACGTTCGACAACCGCAAAATTACCCTGCCCAACCGCTCCGTAACCGCAAGCCCGATAGTCAATTACGACGCTATGCCCACGCGCCGCGTTGACATAAAGTTCAAGGCTTCGCTTTCTTGCGAGATTGACAAAATCAAAGCCGAGTCGGAAAAGATTATTTACGAGGACCCGAGAACCCAAAAGGGCAGCTTCACCATTGTGGTGGACAATCTCGACGGCGGCGTCGCCTTTGTCATCAAGTATTGGGTAGATACGGCGGATTATTGGGACAGCCTTTTTCTCAACAACGAAAAAATATTCAAGATGCTTCAAAAGCTGGACGTCGCGCTAAACGTGTCGGCGGTGCGTCTTTTGGAGGACAGGCTTTCCGAAAAGAAAGGCGAGGACAAGACGGCGTTCTGAATACGAACAGTCAAAAAAATCCGGAGTTGACAATGAAAATCAGATTCAAAAAAAATTCCATGACCTGGGTGCATCTGGGCGTGGGAATCGCGCTGCTTGCTTTGATTGTGCCCCTTGCAATCATATATCTGCCGTCGCCGCAGAATTACGTGGTCTGCGCTTTCGCTTTCGTCGCGCTTGTGGCGGAGGAAATTTACCGCTACGTCAAAACGGGCATATACAAGGATGTGGTGGTGACTGAAAGCTACGTGGAGGAGCGCGGACTATTCAAAAGCAGACGCATAGATTTCAGGGATGTGGGAACAATAGGCGAAATCAGTTCGGTATACACCAATTCCTCCCGCGCGCAGTATTTTGTGACCACCGACGTGTACAAGAAAAAAATAGAGAGCGCGGCAGAGCTTGACAAGACGACAAGCATAGTTTTCGACGCGTCGGCAAAGAGCGTCAGAGCCTTCGAGGAGCTTATACGCTGCGGCGTGAAAAAAGAACCGGAGCTTACCGATTGAGCGAAAAACCTTATTTAACCTACAATGCAACAAGGACGCTTTGGCGGCGTCCTTTTTTTTACAATTTTTGCGATTTGTTTGCATCGACCATTTTTTTGAAATAAATAACCAACCTGTCATAAATATCGCTCAAATCCTGTTGTTCGGCGTCAGTAAGCGCAACGTTGAGAGTGTCGGCAAGATGTGAACACACTTTTTTGCGGTGAATACCGATTTTCCGCTTTCCTTCTTCCGACATTCTTACATAAACGAATCTTTTGTCGTCCTTTTTTCTGAATCTTTCAATCCAACCTCTGTCTTCCAGATTTTTTATAATCGGAGACAGATTAGTCGGCAAAATAGGAATCGTTTTGACAAGCTCGTTCATGGACATTTCGCCTTTGTTGTTGACGTAACCAACGATATTCCCTTGCAGAATATTGAAATTTTCTTCGTCTAAAGGGGTACCGAGTTTAAAATCCACGTACTCGTTATACAACATATCGTGAAAGGTCATTTTATTTTTCAATTCTTCATAAAAATTTGCGTTATGCATAGTCAAGCTCCGTTTATTAGTAAAAAATCTTATAGTTATTATAATTCAAAAATATTTTAATTTTGTGTTGACAAAACAAAAATGATGATATATAATATAATTATATTCAATATAATTATATATTGAATAAATAATTTATCGGAGGCTTATTATGAAAAGCAAAAGAAGACTGATGGTTTTGGCATTGTCGGTTTTAATATGTCTTGTTGTTGCAATGACTTTAACCGCCTGTCAACAATTCTGTACCGTTACGTTCAAGGAAGAGGGTATTTCTTCTCAAACGGTGTTTAAGGGAGGCAAGGCCACCGAGCCTTTGACGGTTCGACAAGGTATGCGCGTCGTGTGGTATACGGATGAGGCGTTGACGTGTGTCTTTGATTTCGACGACGTTATTGAAAAAGACGTCACTCTTTATCCGAAGTGGATTTCGACCGCGCCCGAAACGATAAAAGTTACATTTAAAAACAACGGAAACGTGATAGGGACTTTGTCTGTCGTCAAAGGAGAAAAATTCAATCCCGTGTTTCTTTCGGCAAACAACAAAACGCTTGAAGGCTGGCAAATAGAAGGGGAGTCGGAATTGTTCGACTTTGAAACGGGCGCATGGCAGGATGTTACTTTGGTAGCTGTGTGGAGTGATACGCGAGAGTTGGTAAGCGTTACTTTTAAATGTGACGACGACGAAATGAACTTAGAAGTCGGCTCGGGCGGCAAAGTGGTTGCTCCTTGGGTTGCAGAGAAGGAGGGGTATGAGTTCAAAGGTTGGTATGCTTCCGATTCCGAGCAGCCGTTTGATTTTGAAAACTCTATCGTAGAAACCGATTTGGTGCTCAACGCGCGCTTTGAAGAAAAAAGCTATACCGTTACTTTTCTTGACCGGGACGGCGATGAATTGCAAAAAGTCACTGTCAAACACGGAGGGAATGCGCTTGTGCTTGCAGATGTGCCCGACCATGACGAGCCTTATTTTTATAGTTTCGACGGCTGGGAGTGCGAATCGGATTTGACAGAAGTGGTCGGCGACGCCGTAGCCACGGCGAGTTACGACGCGAATTATTTACCCGAAGAGATGCTTGCTTTTGATTTAAGGCACGACGGGACTTACGCCGTGCGCTTGAAGGATAAAACCGAGCGGGACTATTCGCATTACAAAATTGCGGAATATTGCGTGCTTCCCGAGACGTACAACGGCAAACCTGTCACTATGGTACAAAACAGGGGGTTTATGCCCGAATATGCGTATGTATTCGACGGCGAAATTCATCTGCTTGTTCCGCATACGTATAAAATTGTTGGCGGACAGGCTTTTGAACATTTTAACGGAGTGGAAATCGTTCTTGCGGAAGGAGTAAGAGAAATCTGGAACAGAGCATTCGGTGATCAGACGTACAAAAATGTAAAGCTGGTGCTGCCTTCGTCGTTGACATTGATTGAGTATTGGTCGATTACTTTCGGTCATTTTCAAATCGAGCTTGCAGACGGAGCAAAGTATATCAGCGACGAAAAGGGGATTTGGACGGCAGACCGTAAAGAGCTGTGTTACATACATAATCGAGACTTGATAAGCGATTTTACCGTCCCCGAAGGTACTGACTATATCGCGCTGGCAGTATTTGCATATACCGGTTTGGAAAACGTGACTGTTGAAGGCGCTTTGACCGGTATAGGAGGCGACAATTTTTTAGACAGCAGTCTGCAAAGCATTGTATTCATGGATACGGTGGAAAGAGTTGAAAGCGGAGAGGACACTGATTACAATCTCAATTATTGGATTGAAGATGATATTGAAAGACATTTGTTGGGACAAGCGTTTTGGTATTCCGCAAGTTTTCAACAACTTTCGATTGAAAATTTCGTTTTGCCTAACGGTTTAAAGCATATCGGGCAGGGCTGTTTCTCCAATGCCAATGTTGTTGAAATCAATCTTGACGGTATTGAACATATAGGCAGGGGAGCGTTTGCTTATGTAATGGAAGGCGTGCCTGTCCTTAAAAGCGTGTCGGTAACAAACAGCGACGAATATTATTCTCACGAAGGCGTTTCTCTCGTGGCTCGCGGTGCCGGCGCCCAAGGCGGAGATATGCTAATGATGTATGCCACTGCCAATCAGACCGTGACGGAATACGCGATTCCTTCATCTGTTACTACGATAGACAGCTTCTCCATGACAGTAAAATATCTGACAAAACTTACAGTAAACGAAGGGTGTTTGGAAATATTGGGAAGAGCGATAGATTTTGTCCCGCAGGTTCCCGGTCAGCCCGGACCTGCCGCTACTGTAGAGCTGCCGTCTTCACTGAAAAAGATTACTGATGTTCTTCCAATGGATTATTGGGGATACAACGATGTTTCAAGCACTACGGAACCGGCTATCGCATTGTGGCACGGAAGACTTGTTTTCGCAAAAGATTTCAAAGTCGAAGAGATAAACCCCAGAGCGATATCCGTTCTTAAACAGTATTCGGAAGAAAGCTTTGTGATACCCGCCTCCGTGACGAAGTTCGGCGACGGTTTCGGAGCAAACAATTATTTGGTGAAAAATTTTGAAGTGGAGCAGGGTAACGAATCTTTTGTAGCTTTCGGAGGGTGGCTTTATAAAAAGCTTTCTCCGACTAAACTGCGCCTGGTCGCAGTGCCTTGCCTGACGGAGCAAATCGTTGACGGCAAGCTGGTTTTTCCCGAAACCGACGGATATACTCTCACCGAAATAGGAGATTATGTTTTTAGTAGTTTTACAACAAATGAGTTTAGGGGAGTGTCCGGTATAAAAGATGTAGAAATCCCTCAAGGCGTAGAAAGCGTGGGAATTATGGCTTTTTCCAACTGTAATGAACTTAGGTGCGTAGAATTGCCCGAATCGTTGCGTGAACTCAAAACGGGTGCCTTTCAATATTGCAGAGCTTTGGAAAAAGTCGTATTCAAAAATGACTTGACTCCCATCCTCGGCAGAGTATTTAAAACGGAAAAAGGATATTTGACAAAAAGTGTTTTTTATGATTATTACGGCTATTACGACGAGGAACTTGACAGTTTTATCGAAATTGAAGGATTGCCTGAAAATTGCAAAATTTACGTGCCGGACCAATCCTTTGGGGCTTACAGAACTTCTTTTGGAAAACACGCCATGCAGGAAGACGGAGTCGATACTTATTCCGATAAAATTTTCAGACTCAGTGAAATGTCCGCTGCCTGACACAGGTGCGGCGGCGCTTGATATGATTAAAGGCTGTCTGTTTACGACAGCCTTTTTCTATGAAAGGGAACATAAAAAAAGGGCGCGCCCCTATATTCGCACCCGATTTTTTGATTTCTTTCCGCTTCCGTCGGATAAAATAATTTCTCCGAAATTGTGTAGTTTTTTTGGAAGGTGCGAAATAAAATCATTCCCCGCATAGACCTTTGTAAAGGTTTTTACATTAATAAAATGCTCCGAAAGGTCTGTTTGTTTCGCTTTTTCTCAATATTTCACAAATTTTTTTGCATTGCTTCAAAAAAGCGGTCAATCCCGCCCGAAAACGGGGGGCATTTTGCGCTTGTGCTCGTTTTTTCTGAAAATATCGTCGATTTTTTTCTTTGTTTCGGGAGAGGCTTTGCCGAACAGGATATAATCGTCGATTTCGGCATAGCTCATACCCAGCTCCTGCTCGTCGGTCTGTCCTTCCCAAAGTCCCGCGGAGGGTTTTTTGTCTATGACGGACTGCGGCGCGTCAAGATACCGCAGAAAGTCATACACTTCCCGCACGGTCAGGTCTCCTATCGGATTGAAATCGTAGCCGCCGTCCCCCCATTTGGTAAAATATCCCATGGTGTTTTCGCTTTTGTTGCCCGTTCCTGCGACAAGGCAGCCTTCCGTCTGGGCGACAAGATATAACGTCGTCATTCTCAGGCGGGGATTTACGTTTGCCGAAGATTTTTTTACCGTTTCCGCGTCGGAATCGTTTATTGCGTTTCGGGCGGCGAGAGTCAAGGCAAGCTTTGCCTGCGTTATGTCTACAATTCGGGTTTCGATTCCGAATTTTTCCGCCAGCCTTTTGGCGTCCTCCGAGTCTGTGGTGTAGTTCTGTCTGCTTTCGCAGGGCATGATTACGCCGATTGTCTTTTCGGGACAGGCGGCTTTGCACAGTATCCCCGTCAGCGCGCAGTCTTTTCCGCCGCTGTTGCCGAACACAACGCCTTTTGCGCCGCAGGATGCGACAATATTTTTAATCCAACTTACTCTTGCTTCCTTTTCCTTTGCCCAGTCTCTCATGTCAGTCTCCTTTCTTTTCGTTTCTTGATTTTATTGCCAGCCACACCGACAAAACCTGAATATCCGCGGGGCTGACTCCGCTTATTTCGCTTGCGCGCAGCAGATTTTCCGGCATAATTTTGTTGAGCTTTATCGCTGCTTCCGTTTTAAGGCCTTTGATTTGCGTAAAGTCCGTCCCGCGCGGCAGCTTTTTTGCTTCCAGCGCCGCTTGGGATTTCATCTGCGCTTCCGCTTTGGCGATGTACCCCGCGTACTTTATTTCCGTTTCAAAGCTTTCCAACTCGTTTTTTGGTATGTCGGAAAAAAGTCCCGCGTTTACAAGCATTTCCGCGCGCACGGCGGGGCGTTTCAAAAGCGCCGAAACCGTCGCGCCCGTTTCCGTCGGATTTTCTTTCGCCTCGAAAAGTATGCGGTTTGCGGTTTTTGCGTCCAGCATTTTTTCCGCAGTCTTTTTCATGCCCTCCAATCTTTTTAAGCGACCGATAAATTTCTCGTATCTTTCGTCGTCCACAAGCCCGATTTCGCGCCCTGTCGGCGTGAGCCTGAGGTCGGCGTTATCCTGACGCAGCAAAAGACGGTGCTCCGCGCGCCCCGTCATCATCCTGTAAGGCTCGTCCACTCCCTTTGCGGTTATATCGTCAATCAGCACGCCGATATATGAGCTGTTGCGGCTTAAAACAAAGGGGGGCTTGCCCCGAACAAGCCGCGCGGCGTTTATGCCCGCGACAAGTCCCTGACCTGCGGCCTCCTCGTAGCCGCTTGTGCCGCAGATTTGCCCTGCGAAAAACAGACCTGTGTGCCGCTTTGACATCAGAGAGGCATTCAGTTCGGTAGGGTCTATGCAGTCGTATTCTATGGCGTAAGCGTCGCGCATGATTTCCGCGTTTTCAAGCCCCTTTACCGTGCGCACGATTTCTCTCTGAACGTTTACGGGCATGGAGCTTGACAGCCCCGCCAGATAAATTTCCTCCGTGTCCTCGCCCTCCGGCTCCAAAAAAATCTGATGACGTTCCTTGTCCGCAAACCTGATAACCTTGTCCTCTATGGACGGACAGTATCTCGGACCTACGCCGTTTATCGAGCCGTTGTAGACGGGGGCTTTGTCCTTGTGCCGCAAAATCAGTTCTTTGGTCTGCGGCGTGGTGTATGTCAGATGGCAGACGCGGCTGTTGTTGGCTTTTTCGTTGAGAAAGGACAGGGGCAGCGCTTCGTCGCCCTCCTGCCTTTCGGTCTTGGAAAAATCGATGCTGCGACGGTGGATTCGGGCGGGGGTGCCCGTTTTGAAGCGTCTCAAATCGAAACCCAGCTTTTTCAGCTCGGCGGAAAGCCGATAGCAGCCCGCAAATCCGTTGGGACCTTGTTTTTTTGTGTACTTGCCCACGATGATTCTGCTTGACAAATAGACGCCCGTGGCAACGATGAGGGAAACGCAGCGGAATTTTTCTCCCGCCGCGGTGCTAACCTCCCACAGCGTTTGGGATTTTTTTGTTATTTTTTTTATTCCTACCGCTTCTCCCTGCCTAAGCCTCAGACCTTCGGTGCTTTCGAGAAGTTTCTTGAACTCTGTGTGGTATGCGTTTTTGTCCACCTGCGCGCGCGGGCTGTAAACGGCGGCGCCCTTGCTTTTGTTGAGCATACGCATTTGCAGCGTGCATTTGTCGGCAATCAGCGCCATTTGTCCGCCCAACGCGTCGATTTCCTTGACTATCTGTCCTTTGGCGGTGCCGCCTATGCTGGGATTGCACGCCAAAAAAGCCACCGCGTCGAGATTTGCGGCAAGCACGAGCGTTTTGCATTTGAGTTTTGCGGCGGCGACTGCCGCTTCGCAGCCTGCGTGTCCCGCGCCTATTACTATTACGTCGAAAAAATCCATGCGTCTGTTGCTTCCGAATATATATTATATCATGTTTTTACAGCCTTTTAAAAGTTTTTTGGTGCGTCGTACAGGGTATATTTGAAAATATTTTAAAATATTATTAAAAGACAAGCCCGCGCCTGTTACACTTTGCGCGGCGCGAGGGGGAATACCGCTTATGGGAATAATCTGGATTCTGCTCATGGTGATAAGCATAGGCATGATGATGTTTGCCGACCCCGCAGGGATTTTGAGCGCCATGACGGCTTCGGTAAACGAATCTCTTTTGCTGTGCGTCAAGATGTGCGGCGTCTATTGCGTGTGGTTGGGCTTCATAAAAATTATGGAGGAAATAAACGCTTTGAAGGCTGTGGGCAATTTGCTCCGTCCGCTTATCGAAAAGCTGTTCGGCAGCGTGAGTCCCAAAGCAAAGGATTATCTTGTCGTAAACATAAGCGCCAATCTCATAGGAGTGGCAAACGCCGCCACGCCCACCGCAATCAAGGCGATAGACGAGATGGACAAAGGCGACGTCAAAATGACAAGGGGTATGGCAATGCTGTTTGTAATAAACTCCACGGGCATAGAGCTTTTGCCGTCGACGGTTATGAGCATGCGGGCGGCGGCGGGCAGCGTCAGTCCCGCCGATATACTTCTGCCGTCCTTTATTGTAAACGTCGTCACCACCGCGTTGGGAATCCTGCTCGTGTGCCTGTTGTACAAGAAGGATGCAGACAAACGCGCCTCGAAGTCGGGCGAACTGAACGTGTCAACTCCGCTTAAAGGCAGGCGCGCCTGAACGTAAAGGAGCCGCAGGGGAAAGCTGTTGTAACGTGTGTTTCATACGCGCGCGGGGGCGCCAAAGGGGACGTGAAAATGGGTGATTATATAGTTCCGATATTGTTCGTCGCGCTTATTCTGATTGCGGCGATAAAAAAGAAAAACCCCTATCAGTGCATGATAGAGGGAGCGAAAGAGGGATTTTCCGCCTCCTTCGGTCTTTTTCCCAACATAATGGCGATTTTTCTTGCCCTTTCGCTGATGCAGGCTAGCGGTCTCAACGATCTTTTAAGCCGTATTCTGTCCGTTCCCATGCAATGGCTTGGCATACCCAAGGAGCTTGCGGGGCTTGTGGTGCTGCGTCCCGTCAGCGGAAGCGGCAGTCTGGCAATGCTCAACGACGTGCTTGCCAAGTACGGCCCCGACAGCTATATAGGGCGCTGCGCAACCATGATAGTGGACGGCTGCGACACGGTGTTTTATATCGCGACCATTTATTTCGCCCGTACAAAAGTCAAAAATACGGGGAAGGCCATTGCCATAGCGTTGGCAGTGTCTTTTTTGAGCTGTCTTCTCGGCTGTTGGCTGTGCAGAATTATGTAAAGTTTAAGTTGACAAAAAGCCGCAATACAAGTGCAAAAAGCAAAAGAGCGCCCGAAGGCGCTCCCTACTCGACAGCTCAGTAGCTGCCGTTGTAATTGTTTATTCTTCTTGCGTAGCTGCCGTCGTGTCTTTCTCTGAGGGAAAGTCCCGCGAGTATGGCGGACGCGAGATAAGCAAGCATGACCACTATTGAAGACACAGCCATTGCCGCGCCGCCGAAGAAGTTCATTATCGAACCGAGAAAAGCGATGATGTTTATTACGAGAAAGAAAATAACAATACCTTTTCTGTCTGCGATGACGCCGTTGTCCGATACCGACGGAGTTCTGATAAGTCTTGACGCAAGCACTATCATGATTATGCCTAAAATCATCATGAGCACTCCTGCCACGATGACAACCGCCGTCATGACGTTGCCCGCCGTCGCCGCGCCCGTGCCGGCATTTCCGAACGTTCCGTTGAACATTTCCGCTATGGTTCCGCTCAAAACAAGAAACAAAAATCCGCCGATTGTTTCAAAAATTCCCAAAATGAGATTGATTATTCCGACCGACTTTTCCAATCTGACCTTTTTTTCGTTCATAACAAAAGCTCCTTAATTTTTTTGTCAAACACGATGCGTCGGATGACGCGTCCGCGCTTGCCGTTTGTTTTCAGTATGCGCAGAAAGAAAATAATTATTCCTTTACAAAATGCGCGAAAAGGGATGAAGCGCCGTAGCCCGTTGTCGCAGGTCAAGGGCTTCTTTGTTTAAAGCAAAAAAACGCGGCGGTATTCCCGCCGCGACGTGTCGCGCTTTGTTTATTCCGTCGCAAAATTCAAATGAAATTCAAACGTCAGCTGCGCAGGCTTTGAGCGAAGCTTTTTTTATTGCCAACGCGCAGACTGCAACGGATGCTGCGTTTGCCAGCGTGATGAATAAAGGGTAGATGTAGAAATACCTGTCAGTGCACAAATTCAATATACCTGCGACAACAGTCAGCGAGTTGAGGACGATAAAAATTATTGACGCGGCGGTTTTGAATTTTTCAACCCTTTGCCCCGTTTTGTATACGGAAACAGTCATGCCGATTGCAAAAAACAGCTGCACAAAACCTGCTGCGGCGGTGGAAAGTCCGTAAATTGTCAAAATGTTTTTAAAACCTTCGTAAGAAACTTCGGCGGGTATTAGCTGTTCAAAAAGAAAAAAGAAGATTTTGTTTGCGGCGGCGTACTGCCAAGAGGAAAAGCAGATGTTCAATCCCGTTGCCGCAAGCGCGAGTCCCATGACAAGATTGATTGTCCCCGACGCTATTTGCAGCGAATTTTTGTTCAAAATCATTATTCCGCCCCCGTATTGCAATAATTTTATTTAATTTAACCACAGAAACGATATTTTTGTCAAGCAGCTCAAGGGGCGCCGACGAAATTTTTGTTCCAATCGCAGAAAATCGCTTGACAATCAAATCACAAGGTGCTAACATAGACAAGCATCGTGTTTATGCGATGCGTTTTTGTCGCGGGGTAGAGCAGCCTGGTAGCTCGTCGGGCTCATAACCCGGAGGTCGAGTGGTTCAAATCCCTCCCCCGCAACCAAAAAATGGCGGCGTAGCTTAGTTGGTTATAGCGGCCGGTTCATACCCGGCAGGTCGTTGGTTCGAGTCCGACCGCCGCTACCACAACCGTTTTGAGTACGGTCGTTTTTTTACGTGGCTCCTTGGTCTAGCGGTCTAGGACATCGCCCTTTCACGGCGGCAACACGGGTTCGAGTCCCGTAGGAGTCACCATCCCCCTCGGGAGCATAGCTCAGTTGGGAGAGCACCTGCCTTACAAGCAGGGGGTCACAAGTTCGAGCCTTGTTGTTCCCACCATAAAAAACTGCGCCGAAAGTCGCAAAAACAGTGCGGATATTGTCCGCACTTTATTTTTGCTCCTTAAAGCTTGTTTTTTTATTTGTGTGCGCAACGAGGTCGGGCGAATTACGTGACGCTGCGGCATAGCCTTGCTATTCCGTCGCAATGCTCCTTGCGAGCCTTGTTGTTCCCATCATAAAAAGACCGTAAAAGCGTCCTTTTAATCGAAAAGGATGCTTTTTCTTTCGGTTTTTTAATGCTTTTCAAAAGTGTTTGCACTGTCGTTACTTTTTTATTTATATTTTGGTTTCAATCTATGCGAGCTTTGCTTGTTGCGAACGCAAAGACTTTTAAGGGATTTTTGCCGAAAAGGGCTTTTTTTCCTTGCAATTAAACGCTTGACAAACTTAGACGCCGCGAGTAATATTAAGTCGCTGCGGCAAGCATATTGCCTGAAAGTATAAAAGCATAGCGTTCCGTCAAAGATTCATTGTACGGAAAAAGGAGAAAATTATGATAAACAAAGATATGACGATTATGGAAGCGCTCGAACAAAACAGAGCTTCCGCCACTGTTTTTGCGGGATACGGCATGGGGTGCATAGGCTGTCTTGCCGCGAGCGGCGAAACAATCGCCGAAGCCGCCGCCCACCATGGCATAGACGTGGACGAGTTGGTGAACAAGCTCAACGAAACCTGCAAATAAGGCCGGTTTAGTTTTTTAACGCGGAAAAAGGGCGAAGCTTCCGCTTCGCCCTTTTGTTAAATTGGTTTTCAATACGATTCGTTTTTTGATTCAGGCGCACTTTTTTTCCAAGCCGGCAACAAATTTTTCCAGTCTGTCCAAGGCCTTGACTATGGTATCCATGCTTACGCAGTAGCCGATACGCATATATCCTTCCGCGGAGAAGCACACGCCGGGTATGACCGCAACCTTGCATTCCTTGACAAGGCGCGTGCAAAATTCCATGCTGCTCATACCGAATTTGCTTATATTGGGCATGATGTAAAAGGCGCCTTCGGGCTTAACCACGTCAAGTCCAATTGCCACGAGTCTGTCGTAGCAGTAGTCGCGTCTTTTTCTGTATTCCTCGACAAAGGGTGCGGGGTCGAATCTGAGCGCTTCGATTGCCGCATACTGTATAAAGGTGTTTGCGCACACTGTCGTATACTGATGCACCTTGAACGCCTGCTCGATGAATTCCTTGCTTGCCATCATGTAGCCCAGTCTCCACCCCGTCATTGCGTAAGGCTTGGAAAAGCTTTGGCAATACACGATTTTTTCTCTCAAATCCTGAAACCTGACAAAGCCCGGTCTGCGCTCGTTGTAAACCAGCTGGTTGTAGCATTCGTCGCAGATGACGAACATATCGCGTTTTTTGACCTGTTCGTAAACATTGAGGAGGGACTTTTCGTCAAGTATTGTGCCTGTGGGGTTGTTGGGGCTTGTGAGAATGATTGCTTTGGTTTTGTCGGAAACGACGGAGGCAAGAGCCTTTTCCGTTATCTGAAAGTTGTCGGGAGCGGTGTTCAACTCGACGTACCTGCCCTTGCACAGCTCGATGACGGGCTTGTACATGGAAAAGGCGGGCACGGGAACTATGACCTCGTCGCCCTCGTTGACAACGGCAAAGAGCGCGCTCATTATGGCTTCCGTGCTGCCCGTAGTTATCATAATTTCGTTTTCGTCGTAATCCACTCCGTTGAGTTTTTTCTCGAAAGCGGAAATTTCCCTGCGAAGCTCCGCCACGCCCATAGTGGGCGCGTAAAAGGTTTTGTTGTTTTCCAACGCGACTCCGCAGGCGTCCTTAACCTGTTGAGGGGTGTGGAAATCCGGCTCGCCGAGAGTGAGAAACAGCTCGGCGCCCTCTTTGTGCGCCATATCGTTGAAGGCGCGCAGCGGGCTGGGTTCGATACGTGTAACCTGTTCGTTGAATTTCATAGATTGTTATCTCCCTTTCTTTGAATTATATCATATACGCCCGAAAGCGCAGGTGTAATTTGTTTGAAAAAACCTTTTCCTTTTTTGCGGTTTAGCGGGGCGTTGTCCTTTTCGTTCTGTGAGGGAAGGGCATTTTGCGGACAACTCTTCTTTTTTTGTTTTTCTCGGTTGCCAACGCGCCTTTGCGGTGCTATAATTGCTGTCGGAGAAAATTTACATGATTTACAATATGCTCGGAAAAACCAATCTTGTCATATCCGCGGTGGGCTTGGGCGGAATCCCCTTGCAGCGCTTAGACCGGGAAAAAGCGGTGGAAACGGTGCGTTACGCCTTGGAGCGCGGAGTCAATTTTATCGACACGGCGCGCGGATATACGGTAAGCGAAAGCTACATAGGCGCAGCTCTTGCGGGCGGACTGCGCGGGGACGTGGTGCTTGCCACGAAAGCGCCGCCGACGGACCGCGGGGGTATGCTCAAAGAAATGGAGGGAAGCTTGAAAGACCTCGGCACGGATTACATTGATTTGTATCAGGTGCACAACGTGAAGGATTGCGCGTCGATTGACCGCGTGTTCGGCGACGACGGCGCATATAAAGCTTTTTTGGAAATGAAAGCCGCGGGCAAAATAGGTCACTTTGGCGTGACAAGCCACAAGCGCGAGGTGCTGACTTATCTGCTGGAAAACTACGCCGACAAAACCGAAACAATAATGTTTCCCTACAATATCGTGGAAACGCAGGGAGAGGAGCTGTTTGCGCTGGCAAGCAGTCTCAATGTGGCTGTCATAGTGATGAAGCCGCTTGCCGGCGGAGCAATCGGGGACGCCGCGCTTGCAATGCGTTTCGCGTTGTCCAATCCGCACGTGTCGGTAGTCATACCCGGCATGGCAAATCAAAAAGAGGTGGACGAAAACACGTCGCAGCCCGCCGAGCTTTCCGACGCGGACAGAGAGAAATGCGCGTCGCTTGCGGACGAGCTGGGCTCCGAGTTCTGTAGGAGATGCAGCTATTGCGCGCCCTGCCCCGCAGGGCTTGACATACCCACCATTCTTACTTTCGAGGGGTATCTCAAACGCTACAACCTTGCCGAATGGGCAAAGGACAGATACATGAATCTGAAAAAACGCGCCAAAGACTGTCTTGAATGCGGCGAGTGCGAAAAGAGATGTCCTTACGAGCTGAAAATAAGGGAGAGACTTAAAACCGTCGCACGTGAGTTCGAGGACGCCGAAAAGGCGTTTTCCGACTCCGAAAGGAGCTGAAAATATGGCGTTGTTCGAGTGCAAGCTTTATTCCCATGTACTGCACGAGCCGTCGCAGGTAGCCGTTTACGCGCCGGACCGAAAAAACGCGGGGATGTCCGACTTTAACGTCGTGCTTTTGCTGCACGGGATGTGCTGCGACGGAAAGGATTTTTTCATTCGCACGGGCATGGCCGATTATGCAGACGCTGCGGACGCCGTGCTTATTGCTCCCTCCTGCGGCAACAACTATTTCGCCGACGGGCAGAACGGACTTAAATACGAAACGTATCTGTTCCGCGAGCTGATTCCTTTTTTGCAAAAAACCTTTTCTTTAAACACCTCCCGTGAAAAAAATTTCATTCTCGGCACGTCTATGGGCGCCTTCGCAGCGGTGCGGCTGGGGCTGACTTATCCCGACAGGTTTAAAGCCGTTTGTTCTTTGTCCGCGCCGTTGGACCTGAAAACCGCGGTGGAAACGCTGCGCGACAATATCAGGGACTGCCGCCGTCGCGCTTTTTGCTCGGTCTACGGCTCCTGCGAGCAGTTCGGCGGCTCGTCGGCGGACATACTGCATCTGATTGAGAGGACTCCTCCCGCAACGGCTCCGTTTCTTTGGCTGTATGTGGGGAGAAACGACCCGCTTTTGCAAATCAATAAACAAACTGCGGAAAAAATGAGAGAAAAAGGCTTTGCCCTTTCGCTTGAAACGGACGACGGCGCCCACGACTGGGCAAGCTGGGACAGGCAGGCGAAAAGATTTTTCGACTTGTACGTTGGAAAATAATATTCCTTAATATAACGAGACTTAAAAGGACGCGGAAGCGTCCTTTTTTGCCGTATGCGTTTGATGTCGAATTTGGGCGAAAACGCGCCAAATCGCTTGACAAACCGCCCCGAAACTCTCATAATAATTGTATAAACAAAGTTTTGCCGCCGCACAACAGGGGAAACAAAGGAGGAGACAATTGAAGGAGAATTTATTTGAAGCGGCGCGTTCCGACGAGAAGCTCAGGAGCGCTGCGTTTGATACAAGCTGCGCAATGGATGAAATTTTGTGGAGGCTCAAGGATTTGAGTTTGATTCACAACGACATTTCCGAGCTGATAAGCGTGGGCTGCGGCTTCGGCGACGTTGCGGGCGACCTTAAAAACGTCTCCGACAAGACGCGCGACAGAATACGCGAGGCTTTCAGATACAGAGAGATGAACGACGCTTTGAACCGCGTTTTGGGATACGAGCTTGAGAGGGTGTGCGAAAGCATAGAAAATCTGATTTATCCCGCGCCCGACGCGCCTGAGGAATAATATTGCGTCCCGCTTTGACAAAGCGGGATATTTTTTTGTCGGCACGTCTAAAACGATTGACAAACCCGATTGAGGCTGATAAGATAACACGCGAAGAAACCTATCGAGAGTGTCGGAGGGACGGACCCGTCGATGACACAGCAACCGGACGAAATGTCGTCACAGGTGCTAAATTCCGCAGGGCGAGGCTCTGGAAGATAGGACGGCGTCAAAAGCTGTTTCGTCAACCCCGCGCTGTCCGCGGGGTTGTTTTGATTTAGAGGTTTTAACAATCGCAGACGAAGGAGAAAATTAAGGGAATGACAGGAAAGAGATTTTTTACAAGCGAGAGCGTGACGGAGGGGCACCCCGACAAAATGTGCGACCAGATTTCCGACGCGATTTTGGACGCGATACTCAAAGAGGACAAAAACGCGCGCGTAGCTTGCGAAACGCTTGCTTACACGGGGGGCGTTGTGGTTGCGGGAGAAATCAGCACCCGCTGCTATGTGGACATAAAGAGCATTGTCCGCAATACCGTCAGGGAAATCGGCTACACGCGCGCCAAATACGGATTTGACGGCAACACTTGCAGCGTTTTGACGTCTATTGACGAGCAGTCTCCCGACATCGCGCTCGGAGTGGACAAAAGTCTCGAAAGCAAGGAAGGCTTCGGCGGCGAGGCGGAGCTTGGCGCGGGAGACCAGGGCATGATGTTCGGCTATGCCTGCGACGAAACACCCGAGCTTATGCCTGCGGCGCATGTTTACGCCAATATGCTTACAAAGCGCCTTGCCGAGGCTCGCAAAAGCGGGGAAATAGAGTTGTTGCGGCCTGACGGAAAAGCGCAGGTGACTGTCGAATACGACGGCGACAAGGTCAAACGTATAGATACCGTCGTGGTTTCCTCCCAGCACGCGGCGGAAGCGGATATGGAAACGCTGCGGGAGGAAATTCTCAAAAAGGTTATTCTCGCCACGCTGCCGGCGGAGCTGGTTGACCGAAGGACGAGGTATCTGATAAACCCTACGGGTAAATTCGTCATAGGCGGACCTATGGGGGACTCGGGACTGACGGGCAGGAAAATAATAGTCGACACCTACGGCGGCTATTGCCCGCACGGCGGCGGCGCGTTTTCGGGAAAGGACCCGACAAAGGTTGACAGAAGCGCGGCTTACATGGCGCGTTATATATGCAAAAACATCGTGGCTGCGGGCGCGGCGCGCAGAGTTCAGCTTCAACTGTCTTACGCCATAGGGGTGGCGAGACCCGTTTCGGTTTGCGTGGACACCTTCGGCACGGGAGCCGTTCCGGACGAAAGCATGACGGAGCTGGTAAAGCGCTTGTTCGACCTTCGTCCGCAGGCAATAATAGAAAAGCTGGATTTGCAAAAACCCGTGTACAGGCAGATTGCGAGCTACGGGCATTTCGGCAGGGACGGCATGACGTGGGAAAATACGGATTCGGCGCAAATGATTGCCGCCGCCGTCGAGGAATATAAATCGGGCAGATGACGTTAAAGGGAGCAATAGGCAACATAGTTTTTTTCAACGCGGAAAACGGCTACACCGTTTTTCAGTTGATTTCCGACAGCGACGGCGGGGAAACGACCTGCGTGGGGTATCTTCCGCAGCTCAACGTCGGACAGCAAATCGAGGTTTCGGGCAAAATAGTTACTCATCAGAAGTTCGGCGAGCAGTTTTCCGTCGAAAAATTTTCCCTTGCCGCGCCGACAGGCTCGGAGGGGCTTGTCAGATATCTTGCAAGCGGACTGATAAAGGGTGTGGGAGAGGCTACGGCGCGTCTTATAGTAAATTCATTCGGCGACGACACTCTTTCCGTGCTGGAAAATTCTCCCGAAAGGCTTGCCGAGCTGCGCGGAATCAGTCTGAAAAAAGCGCGCGCCATAGGAGAGGAGTTCAACGGGCACAGAGCCATGCAGGAGCAGATTATGTTTCTGCAAAGCTACGATATAACCCTCAACACGGCAATAAAGATATATCGCGTTTACAAGGACAAGACGGAAAGCGTATTGAAAAGCAATCCTTACAGGCTTATAGACGACGTGGACGGAATCGGCTTTTTGTCGGCGGACAGAATCGCAGGCAGCATGGGCATAGGCAAGGACAGCGAGTTCCGTCTGCGCGCGGGCATAGTTTATTGTCTCAAAGACGGGGCGGAAAAGTCGGGCAATACCGTTATTGAGGAGCAGACTCTCAAAAAATCGGTGGGCGAGCTTTTGGGGTACGACATATCCGAAAGGGCGGAGCTTTACGAGGAAACGGTAGACAACCTGATATTCGACCTTATGGCGCGCCGTTTCGAGGACGGAGAGAAAGCGGGACTGGCTCTTACGAGATATTACAATATAGAAAAAAACATTGCGGGCGCGCTGGTCAGGCTGGACGAGGAGGCGCCCGCCATTTCCGCGTCGTTTAAGACGCTCATAGAGGATTTTCAGTCGGCGAACGGAGTCAAGCTGCACTCCAATCAGCGGCGGGCGGTGGAGGCGGCGTTTGAAAACGGAGTTACGGTGATAACGGGCGGACCGGGCACGGGCAAAACCACAATCGTCAGGTGCGTTTCGTATATTTGCGACGCTCTTGACATAAAGGCGGAGTATTGCTGCCCTACGGGACGCGCAGCAAAGAGGCTGGGAGCCTCGACGGGCAAAAACGCAAAGACCATACATCGTCTGCTCGGCATGGAGGCGAGGGAGGACAGGCTGGTTTTCGCTTACGACGCCTCCAACCCTCTCGAAGCCGACCTCGTTGTGGTGGACGAAGCGTCCATGGCGGACGCCGTCATTTTCAACAGTCTTTTGAAGGCTTTGCGGCGCGGCTGCCGTCTGGTTCTTGTGGGCGACAAGGACCAGCTTCCCTCCGTAGGCGCGGGAAACGTGCTTGCCGACGTAATCAAGAGCCGCCTGTTTTCCGTAAACGAGCTTACCCACATTTACAGGCAGTCGGAGGACAGCTATATAGTTACCAACGCGCACCTGATAAACAGCGGAAAAATGCCCGTCATAGAAAAGGACAGCAAGGATTTTTTCTTTATCGCGAGGGACAATCAGGAGGATATCCTAAACGAGGTTACGGGACTTGTGACGACGCGTCTGCCGAAGTTTACTTCCCTTTCTCCCGCGGAGATTCAGGTGCTTGCGCCAATGAAGAGCGGGCTTGCGGGCGTCGCCAACTTAAACCGCACGCTGCAAGCCAAAATAAATCCCTTTGAGCGTTCAAAAAGCGAAATCAACGTCGGAGGCGTGGTTTTCCGCACGGGAGACAAGGTAATGCAGACGGTCAACGACTACAATATGGAGTGGGAAATCAACGACTCGGAGGGCGTGAGGTCGGGCAAGGGCGTTTTCAACGGCGACATAGGTTATATTACGCGAATAGACCGCACGGAAAATCTGGCGGAAATCCTGTTCGACGACGGCAGGCGGGCGGTTTACACCTCGGCGGATATGCCCGACCTGACTCTCGCCTACGCGGTTACCGTGCACAAAAGTCAGGGGAGCGAGTTCGACGCGCTGGTCGTGGCGGTGACAAACGGACCGCCCACGATTTTAAACCGCAATCTGCTTTATACGGCGGTCACGCGCGCAAAAAAAACCGTGGTTTTGGTATGCAGCAAAAGGATGCTGGGAATGATGGTCAAAAACAATTATATCGAGGAGCGCGCCACCATGCTCAAAGCGTTTTTGAAGGAAGAAAAACAGAAGCGCTCGGCGCTTTACCTGTGAAAAGCGCAAAAAAGTCGGAAGCGGCTGCCGCAAAGGGATTGTCGCGCTTTTTCGGCGCGCACGGATATACCTGCGTATGCTGCGGCGCGGACGTTTTCGACGAGACGGGCGTTTGCGGATTCTGCCTGCCCAAGCTTAAATTCAACAACGGCAACGTCTGCCGACGCTGCGGGGCTGCTCTCGGCGACGTGGACAACCGTTTCTGCGCCGCCTGCGAAAGGTTCGACGGCGTGTTTTTCGACGGCGCGGCTTCGGCTTTTGTGTATACGGGGGAAGTAAGCCGCCTGCTGCTCAAAATGAAATACGGCGGAGCCAAATATCTATCCGAGTTTTTCGCAAGGCAGATGGCAAACAAATTTCTGACGCTGTCCGTCGGGTTCGACGTTGCGGTTCCCGTTCCCATGACAAAATCCGCCAAGAAAAAACGCGGATACAATCAAGCGGAGTTGCTAACCGCGGATTTTTGTGATATAATAGGCGCGGATTTTCGTTTTGATTTGATTGAAAAGGCGCGCGAGACTCCGCAGCAGGAAACGCTCGGCTTCAAGGCGCGGAGGGAAAATCTCCAAGGCGCCTTCAAGGCAAAACGGGACGACGCCGTTTGCGGCAAACGGATTTTGCTCATAGACGACGTAAAAACCACCGGCGCGACAATCAATATGTGCGCAAAAGCTCTTAAAAAAGCGGGCGCCGCGTATGTTTTCGGACTTACCGCGGCAAGCTCCCGCGACATTTCTGCTACTGAAAGGGATTGAAGATGAACAACAAAAAACAATTGAAATTATTGGAAAAGATTGCGGTTAAGGTAGAGGCTCTTGCCGACACGTATGCAGCAATGACGGACGCGCGGCTCAAAGAGTGCACGTCTTTGTTCAAAGCCCGTCTGGAAAGCGGGGAAAGCCTCGATTCCGTTCTGCCCGAGGCCTTCGCCGTCGTGAGAGAGGCGGCAAAGCGCGTGCTCAATATGTATCACTTCCACGTGCAGGTTTTGGGCGGCATAGCGCTGCATCAGGGGCGTATATGTCAGATGAGCACGGGCGAAGGCAAAACGCTTGTGTCAACCATGCCCGCTTATCTAAACGCGCTTACGGGACGCGGCGTTCACATAGTGACGGTAAACGAATACCTTGCCCGACGCGATTCCGAGTGGATGGGAAAAATATTTAAATTTCTCGGGCTTTCGGTAGGCGTGATTTACAACGATATGCCTTTGAAGGAAAAACAGAGGGCTTACGCCTGCGACATAACCTACGGCACCAACAACGAATTCGGCTTCGACTATTTGAGAGACAACATGGCGGTTTCCAAGTCGCAGCTTGTGCAGCGCGGACTCAATTTCGCCATTGTCGACGAGGTTGACAGCATACTTATCGACGAAGCGCGCACGCCTTTGATTATCAGCGGCAGGAGCGGAAAGTCCAACGAGATGTATATAACCGCCAACCGTTTTGTCAAGACGCTTACCTGCGGGATAGAAAAGTCGGACGAGGGCAAGGGAAAGCTTGCCTCCATTATGGGCGAGGGCTACTCCGAGGAGGACGAGGAGAAGTATGACGCCATGAAAAACGAAAAGGACAAGGCTGTGCGTCTCACCGCGCGCGGCGTTGCCAAGGCGGAAAGGTTTTTCAAGGTGGACAATCTCGGCGACGTGGAAAGCACAGAGCTTAACCACTATATAAATCAGGCGCTCAAAGCAGTTTTCGTCATGAAGCGCGACGACGACTATATCGTGGACAAGGGCGAGGTCAAGATAGTGGACGAGTTCACGGGGCGCATCATGGAGGGCAGGCGTTATAATCAGGGGCTGCACCAGGCAATCGAGGCAAAGGAAAACGTCCGCATACAGGAGGAAAACAAAACTCTTGCCACAATCACCTTCCAAAATCTGTTCCGTATGTACAAAAAACTGAGCGGCATGACGGGTACGGCAAAGACGGAGGAGGCGGAGTTCAACGATATTTACAATCTCGACGTAGTGGAAATTCCCACCAACAAGCCGATGATAAGAAAGGATTACGACGACGTGCTTTATTCCACGCGCGAAGCAAAGCTGAGAAATCTCGTCGCGGATATAGTTGAACGCCACAAGAGCGGACAGCCCATGCTTATCGGCACCGTTTCGGTGGAAAAAAGCGAGGAGCTTTCCGCAATGCTGAAAAAGAAGGGCGTTGCCCACAACGTGCTCAACGCCAAAAACAACGCGCGCGAAGCTGAAATCGTCGCGCAGGCGGGCAGGCTCAACGCAGTCACCATCGCCACCAACATGGCGGGGCGCGGCACGGATATTCTGCTCGGAGGAAATCCGGAGTACCTTGCAAAGCAGGAAATGGAGCGCAACAATTATACCCACGAGCAAATAGAGACTGCGACCTCTTACGCGGACGGCGACGGGGAAACGGAAAGGCTCAAAGCGGTTTACCGCGCCCTTTTCGACAAGTACAAGGCCGTCTGCGACGCCGAAAAGGAAAAGGTGCTGGAAACGGGCGGTCTGCATATCATAGGCACCGAGCGTCACGAGAGCCGCCGCATAGACAATCAGCTGCGGGGCAGAAGCGGACGACAGGGAGACCCCGGCAGCAGCGTTTTCTTTCTTTCCACCGAGGACGACCTTGCGAGAGTGTTCGGTGGCGAAAGAATGCAGGCGGTCATGCAGTTTTTCAAGCTGGAAGAGGACGTGCCCATAGAAGCAAAGATAATAACAAGACAAATCGAGCGGGCGCAGAAAAGCATAGAGGGCATACATTACTCGCAGCGCAAGCACGTGCTGCAATACGACGAGGTCAACAACAAGCAGCGTCAGGTCATATACGGCGACCGCAACAAGGTGCTTAACGGCGAGGACGTGCACGGAATGATTCTCGATATGGCGGCGGGTTTTGCGAGAAAAGCGCTGGAAGACGCCTGCGACGGAACGGAAAACTCCCGCCTGTGGAATCTTGACGCCGTAAACGGAATACTCAAAAACAAATATCTGCCTCAGTTGGAGGACTTCGTGACGCGGGATATGGCGATTCGCGGCGCGAAGCACGTGCTTGACGAGCTTTCCAAAGAGGTCAGAAGTCTGATAGAGGAGCGCGCGGCGGAGGAGGACGAAAACGAGTTCAAACAGATAGAGCGTTATGTACTTCTCAAAATCATAGACGAAAAGTGGATGGAGCACATCGACGACCTCGAAGAGCTGCGCAAGGGAATCGGCCTCATGGCTTACGGGCAGCAGGACCCCGTTATGGTGTACAGAAAGCGCGCCACGGAGATGTTCGAGCAGATGGAGGAGGACATAGAGTTCACCACTATTCGCTGTCTGTTATTCGCAAAATTCAGGCGCGTCGAAGCGGAAGAGGTGCAGAACGCCGAAGAGCTTAATCCCAATCTCGTGCTCAACAAGCCCTGCCCTTGCGGCAGCGGACTTAAATACAAAAACTGCTGCGGCAAGGAAAAGGCGGAGGAGCTGAAAAGGCAATACCGCGAAAACAAGAAAAACAAGCAAAAACAGTAAAAGTCGAAAAATCATAAAATTTTAACCAAAAGGGGTGATTTCAGTTGATTCAGGTAGAGGATTTGAAACAGACTTTGCGTGAAATATCGACAAAATTGAAAGGGGTAGGTGAGTCCCTTTGACTTGCCCAAGCAAAGGGCGGAGTTAGAGGAGCTTAAACAGCTTCAACAAAGAGAAGATTTCTGGAACGACGTTGCCACGGCTCAAAAGGTCAGCCGTCAGGCAAAGCACATCGAGGACAGGCTGGATTTTCTTGCGGCTCTTGAAAAAGACGCGGAAAATTTGAGCGAGCTTATTGCTTTGACCGACGACCAAAACGACCTTATGGAAGTGGAGACGGAGTTGAAGGCGCTTGCGGAAAAGGCGGAAACGCTGCATATAGAAACGCTGTTGTCCGGCAAATACGACGGCTACGACGCGATTTTGACGCTGCACGCGGGCGCGGGCGGCACGGAAGCTCAGGACTGGGTGAGTATGCTTTTCAGGATGTACACCCGTTACGCCGAGCGTCGCGGCTACAAAACGGAAGTCACCGACCGGCTGGACGGAGACGAGGCGGGCATAAAAAGCGTTACGTTCAATGTTTTCGGCGACAATGCTTACGGGTATCTCAAAGCCGAAAAGGGGGTGCACCGACTGGTGCGCATTTCGCCCTTTGACGCAAACAAACGCCGACACACAAGCTTTGCCTCCTTGGAGGTTATGCCCGTCATCGACAACGATACCGACATAGTCGTAGAGGACAAGGATTTGAAGGTGGACACCTACCGCAGCAGCGGCGCGGGAGGTCAGCACATCAACAAAACGGAAAGCGCAATCAGAATCACGCACATTCCCACGGGCATCGTGGTTTCCTGTCAGACGCAGCGCAGTCAGATTCAAAACCGCGAGCAGGCGATGCTTATGCTCAAAAGCAAGCTTGCCGAGCTGCGCGAGCGGGAGCAGATGGAGGAGGCTCAGTCGCTCAAGGGGGACGTCAAAAAGATAGAGTGGGGCAGTCAAATCAGGTCCTACGTTTTTTGTCCGTATACTCTCGTCAAGGACCACCGCACAGGTTTTGAAAACTCCAATATAAACGACGTCATGGACGGAAACGTGCAGCCCTTTATCGAGGACTATCTAACCAAGGTGTACTGATATGCCGCAAGGTTTGAAAAAAGGCTTTGTCGTCTTGGGCATAGAGTCGTCCTGCGACGAAACGGCGTGCGCTCTCGTCGAGGACGGGAGAAAAATTTTATCCAACGTCATAGATTCTCAAATCGAGCTGCACAGGCTTTACGGCGGAGTGGTTCCCGAGCTTGCCGGCCGCAACCATGTGGTTGCCATAGACAGAGCGGCGAAACAGGCCGTCAAGGACGCGGGCGCGGATTTTTCGGACGTGGACGCGGTGGCGGTGACCCGAGGCGCGGGGCTTGTCGGCTGCCTGCTTGTGGGCGTGTCCTATGCCAAAGCATTGGCATATTCTCTTGGCGTGCCTCTTGTCGCCGTCAATCATATAGAAGCGCATATGTGCGCCAATTATCTCGATACGGACGCCGAGCCGCCCTACCTCTGCCTGTTGGCGAGCGGAGGGCACACGGCGCTGGTGCACGTTGTGGGCTACAACGATTATCGCGTCGTTTCCTCCACGGTGGACGACGCCGCAGGCGAAGCCTTCGACAAGGTTGCGCGCACCCTCGGATTGCCTTATCCCGGCGGACCGCAGATAGACAGGCTTTCGACGTCGGGCAAGCCGGTGTTCGATTTGCCCTCTCCGTTGCTTAAAAACGGCAACCTCTCTTACAGCGGGCTGAAAACCGCCGTCGTCAATCTTATGCACAACGTCGCGCAGCGCGGCGAAAAGTTGCCTGCGGAGGACGTTTGCGCGTCCTTTTCGCGCGCGGCGCTGGAACCGCTGCTGTCGCTTGCGGAAAAGCATTTGAAAAGGCTGGGGCTCAAAACCCTTGCCCTCGCGGGAGGAGTAGCCGCAAACGGCTATCTGCGCGGCAGAGCGGAGTCGCTCGCCCGAAAAAACGGTTTCAAACTGCTTCTTCCCGAAAAAAAGCTATGTACGGACAACGGAGCAATGGTCGCTTCGCAGGGGTATTTCCTGCTTGCGGAAAAAGGCGTCAACTGCGACCTTACCCTAAACGCCGAACCTACGTTGAGACTCAGAGGGGACAGACCGTCGAGACGCTGAACGAGAAGGCATTAATCGATTTTTTTATGCGCGGACAAACGTCCGCGTTTTTTATCCTGCAAAAAATTTTGACAATTTTGTTTATTCGAGTTAAACTTAAAATTAAAAAAGAGGGAATTTAAAAAATGAAAAAAGCATTATTATCGGTTTTAACTTTTATTCTGATATTTTCAAGCTTGTTTTGTCTTTCAGCATGCGGCGGGAGTAAAAAAGTCGAAGTGTATTTGTTTGACACGGAAGAAAATCGGTCGTGGCAATATTCGGAAAAGGTCACCTTCAATCTTGGAGAAAAGAGCGGAGAGGACAAAAATATTTACGCTTATTTTCTGGAAAATGCGCGCAAGGTTAAAATAAAGGAAGAAAAGCTGCTTCGTGCGGAGTATTTCTTTCGTACGACCGTTTACGTTGATACGGATATTTTGGATAAAACATTTGACGACCAAAGTTTAAACACCTTTGTCGATGAAACAAAGAAGCTTTTGGATGCCGCGCCGCAAAAGGAGAAAGCAGACGTATTCAATCGCGCCGTCATTCGCAGGCTCAATCTTACGGGCAGAATTTTAAGCGACGCTCGGCAAGGCGTTCTGTACAGAAATTATTATTATCTGCCGTTGAAAAACGTAGACGACAAATTTACTTTGATGTCCAAGGTTGACGACGTTCGGGAATATTATCCGGAGCTCTGCGAAATCGAGTATCTTATTTCTTTAAGCGAAAGCCCTGTTGTTAAGAAAATCACCTTTGACTGTTTCGACGAAAAAAAGAGCGAAATAAAGTCACCGCAAAGACCGTATGTTTACAAAACAAACGATAAAAAATTTTATAGGGAAATGAGAAACGCCGAGACAGGCGACGGAGCTTTTTTCAATCCCGCAATTCATTTGAGAGCCTTTCTTTGGAAAACCGCCTTGGGAGATATGGAGCTTGAGTCGCGGTTGGGTTTAAACGAAAAACGGCTTTCTCTCGAGGAATATCTCAATTACGTCGAAACGCATGTCGAATCTTCTTTTAAATGTGTGCTAGTTATAAACTCTTACATGTTTAACGACTCTTTTGACGCAAGCGGCTTGACGCAGGATGAAAAAGCGTTGTTTGAAGAATTGAGAGTTTGTTTCGGGCAAAGCGATTTTCTGGCAATAGGCGCAAAAATACTAAAGTTTTTAGGACTCGAAGGGCAGTTTCTGGTTATGAAAATCCCCGCTCTTAACTCTTATGTATATTCGCTCGATTGTATCTGGCAGGGGCATAGGGGCGTATTCGACAAATTCGAAAGGATAGAAAAATGCGGCGGAACGCAATTGATAAGTAAAATAGTTCTTTCTTGACAAATATAAAAATAAAGGTAAATTGGTAAAATCGATTTATGTTGAAGGGAAAGAGGACTTTAAAGTTGAACCGTATAACGGACTAGTGATTTTTTCGACAGCGGTACTTGCCACGGTTCACATATTCTTGGATATAACAATAAATTGTATGACAAAAAAAGAGTATATTTTAGATAGTTTAATAAATGACGACGAAGCATTTACTCAAATTGTTGAGTATTTTAAATTCGTTAACGTAAGTATTTCATACATGGAATTAGAACAATTATTAAAAGAAATGATAGAAGAAGGATTTATCCGAGTAAATTGCCAATGGAAAAATGAAAAAGACGAATATCCGTATTCGTTAACAAAGAAAGGGATAAAGGTTTGGTTAAATATCAAACAATCTGATAATATTATCGATTAGTATTTCAATTTTGATAGCGGAGAATTTAAATAAAAAAAGCAAATAGAAGCGGTTTTTAACTGCTTCTATTTGCATATTCAATATTTACAAAATAAAATTAATTGCGGGCAAAAGTTGGAAATAATTATTTCGGAGTTATAAATTCTGACGGATTAAAGTCGAATTATCTTATATTGTACGTTCCGATAAATTCGCTTACGCCGGTAAACATGGAGGTTGTCATGACTGATGACGTCATACATAGCGAACAGGTAACCAAGGGCGCGATAGGTTTTTGCTTGCAATGAGGATAGAGACGGATTTAAGCCGTTTCTATTTTAAATTGTGTATGCGTATTCACGAATTTTTGCGAATTTTATACAAAATGCGGGGATTTTATTATTTTCGTCGCATAATTATAAAAACGATTGAATAAGATATGAATAAATTTCATAATTTTTTACATAAAAAACTTTTAAAACTCACTGCTGCGCTTGACAATCCGCTTAAAGTCGAATATGATAATTATCGGTAGAAAAGGAACATATTTTCATTGTTTTCCCGAAATTTGAAATGTGTTCCGGAGGAAGGAAAAGATGAAATTTATCAAGAGAGAAGTTCTCAAACAGAAGCCCGATTTTTCCAATCTCGTATTCGGCAAGAACATTTCGGACTATATGCTCGAATGCGATTATGCGGACGGCAAATGGGGAGAGCCTGTCATCAAGCCGGTGGAAGATTTTGCTTTGAGTCCCGCAACGATGATATTCCATTACGGTCAGGGTATTTTCGAGGGATGCAAGTGCTTCAAAAACGAGAAGGGCGAAATCACGCTTTTCCGTATCCGCGACAACCTCAACCGCATGAACCGCAGCGCCGAGCGCATGAGCATGCCCAAAATCGACGTCGAGGAGATGCTCAAAGGACTCAAAGAGCTGATAAAAATCGAAAAGGATTGGATACCCGACAAGGAAGGTCAGTCTCTTTACATACGTCCCACGATGATAGCCACGGAGTCCAGCATAGGCGTCAAAACGTGCGGAAATTTCAAATTCTACATAATTTTAAGTCCCGCCGCGGCATATCTTACGGGCATCAACAGTCTCGTGAAAATCAAGGTGGAGGACAAATACGTGCGCGCCTGCGTCGGCGGCACGGGCGAAGCCAAGTGCATAGGCAACTATGCGGGCAGCTTTCTTGCCATGAACATAGCCAAATCGGAGGGCTACGCGCAGGTTTTGTGGCTTGACTCCATAGAGCGCAAATATATCGAGGAAGTCGGGACGATGAACGTCATGTTCGTCATAAACGGCGAAGTGCTCACTCCCGCGCTTTCGGGAAGCATTCTTCCCGGCATAACGCGCGACAGCGCAATCAAGCTGCTGCGCGACGAAGGATATACCGTCACCGAAAAGCGCATTACCGTAGACGAGGTGATGAAAGCGGCAAAGGACGGAAGCCTCACGGAAATGTTCGGCGTGGGTACCGCGGCAATCGTATCCCCCGTCGGTACGCTCGGCTACAAGGGCGAGGACGTGGTTATCAACGGCAACAAGGTGGGCGAGGTGTCCAAACTGCTCTACGAGAAGATGATGGGCATACAGCGCGGCCGCATTGCCGACAAGTTCGGTTGGGTGGAAAAGGTCGATTGATTTTTCGCCCGCATTAAATCAGAAAATTTAAACAAGGAGAAACAAAGATGGCAAAGGTTACTGTTGATTTCCAGAACTGCAAAGGCTGCGGGCTGTGCGTCGCCGCTTGCCCCAAAAAAATCCTGCGTCTGGGAAGCGTAAGCAACAACAAGGGTTATTACGTTGTGGAGTGCACCGACCCCGAAGCCTGCGTGGGCTGCGCGGCGTGCGCGCACATGTGTCCCGACAGCATTCTGGAGGTGGAGAGATAATGAGCGAGAAAAAATTGATGAAGGGCAACGAGGCTATTGCCGAAGCCGCAATCAGAGGCGGATGCAGATACTTTTTCGGTTATCCCATCACCCCGCAGAACGAAATTCCCGAATATATGAGCTGGCGAATCCGCGAGGTCGGCGGCGACTTTGTGCAGGCGGAAAGCGAGGTCGCGGCAATAAACATGGTTTACGGCGCGGCGGGAGCCGGCGCGAGAGCCATGACAAGCAGCTCCAGCCCCGGTATCAGCCTTAAACAGGAGGGCATTTCCTACATAGCCTGCGCCGAGCTGCCCTGCGTTATAGTAAACATGGTGCGCAGCGGTCCCGGACTGGGCGGCATACTTGCTTCTCAATGCGACTATTTCCAGACGGTAAAGGGCGGCGGTCACGGCGACTACAAGCTGCTTACCTATGCTCCTTCTACCGTTCAGGAGGCTGTGGATATACTCTATTACGCGTTTGACAAGGCGGACGAATACCGCACTCCCGTCTGTATTTTGGGCGACGGTCTGCTCGGACAGATTATGGAGCCGGTAACCTTCCCCGAAATGAAGGAAATGCCCGACCCCTCCACAAAATCGTGGGCTGTGACGGGCACGCATCACGGCAAGGACAAGACGCTTGCCAGTTCCATTTACATCGACCCCAATCTGGGCGAGGCGCAGAACAACCATTTGGTGGAAAAGTTTGAAAGAATCGCTCAAAAAGAGACGCAGTGCGAGGAGTTCATGTGCGACGACGCCGAAATCATATTGACCGGCTACGGCAGCGTGGGCAGAATTATCAAATCGGCGATTTATATGTTGAGAGAAAAGGGAATCAAGGCGGGACTTGTGAGACCTATCACGCTTATGCCTTTCCCTACAAAGGTATATGAAAAATACGCCGCCAAAGCGTCGGTAAAGCGTTTCCTCACCGTCGAGCTGAGCATGGGACAGTTTGTCGAAGACGTGAAGCTGTCCGTCATGGGCAAAAAACCGGTTGACCTGTTCACGAGATGCGGCGGCAACATCATGACGCCGGAAGACGTTGTCGAAAAGGTTATGGAGGTGAAATAATTATGGCGACGACAGTATACAAAAAGTCTGCGATGCTTACAGACAAACCCATGCACTATTGTCCCGGCTGCGCGCACGGTTTGGTTCACAAGCTGGTTGCCGAAGCCACGGAAGAATTGGGGCTTATGGACAACCTTATAGGCGTTGCCAGCGTGGGCTGTTCCGTATTTTCGTATGACTATTTCAACTGCGACATGGAGCAGGCGGCTCACGGCAGAGCGCCCGCGGTTGCGACGGGCATAAAGAGAGTTCACCCGGACAAGGCGGTTTTCACCTATCAGGGCGACGGCGACCTTGCAAGCATAGGCATGGCGGAAATCGTACACGCGGCGACGCGCGGCGAAAACATTACGGTTATTTTCATCAACAACGCCATTTACGGCATGACGGGCGGTCAGATGGCGCCTACCACCCTTGTGGGGCAAAAGGCGACCACCTGCATTTACGGCAGAGACCCGAAAATCAACGGCAACCCCATCAATGTGTGCGAGCTGCTTTCCTCTCTTACCGGTCCCGCTTATCTTGAAAGAGTTATGGTTACCGACGTCGCCAACGTGATGAAAGCCAAAAAAGCCATCAAAAAGGCGTTTGAATATCAGATGCAGAAAAAGGGCTTTACTCTTATCGAAGTGCTGTGCACCTGCCCGACCAACTGGGGACTCAGCCCCGTGGATGCCATGACTTTCGTCAAGGAAAAGATGCAGGCAAAGTATCCTTTGGGAGTTTATAAAGATATCGAAAAGGAGACTAAGTAATGGAAAATAAAATAATAATGGCCGGTTTCGGAGGACAGGGCGTTCTGAGTATCGGCAAATTTCTTGCTTACGCCGGAATGGAAGAAAATCTCGAAGTCACCTGGATGCCTTCTTACGGTCCCGAAATGCGCGGCGGCACTGCCAATTGCAGCGTGGTCATGAGCGACCGCCCCGTAGGCTCTCCGGTGATTGCTACCGCCGACTGTCTCATCGTCATGAACAAGCCCTCTGTGGCGAAGTTTATCGGCATGGTCAAAAAGGACGGCGTGGTGCTGGTCAACAGCTCTCTTATCGAGGACAAAATCGAGCGCACGGACGTTAAGGTCTATTACATACCCGCAAACGAGCTTGCCCACAAGGCGGGCAGCGACCGCTCCGCAAACGTGACTATGTTCGGAGCTTACGTTGCGGCGACCAAAGCGATTGCCAAGGAGTCGGCGCTTAAAGTCATCAACAAGCAATTCGGCAAAAAGCCCGCCGTGTTGGAATCGGCGCTCAAAGCGTTTGAAGCCGGTTTTGAAGCCGCGTCGAAATGACGGGAAACAAACCTTAATCACAAACAAAAGCGTTCACCCCGAAAATTTTTTCGGGGTGAATTGAAGTGAGGACATATATGGATTACAAAAACAAAATTATTACCGTCGGGCAAGCGCTCGACATGGTAAAGTCAGGTATGAGAATAGCGCTCGGCGACGCGACGGTGGAGCCGCAGGCTTTTTTGGAAAATATTCATACCATAGCGGACAGAGTAAAGGATGTGGAGCTGACAAATTGTCTGGGACTCAGAAGCTATCCTTTTATGGAAAACTCCGCTTACCGCGACAGCTTTATCCTGCGCTCTTTATTTTTTTCCAAGCCCACGCGCGAGGCGGAAAAGTATCTGAGAGTTTCGTATGTGCCCTGCCACCTGCGCCACACGGCGCGCGCCATTCTGGCGCAGGGCAAGCCCGATTTGTTCGTCACCACCTGCACGCCTCCCGACGAGGAGGGCAACATGAGCATAGGTCTTTCCAACATATATTCGTCCGACGTGGTGAAACACGCGAAAAAGGTCATAGTCGAGATTAACGACAAAATGCCCTATACTTACGGCAACAACATAATCAACGTAAAGGATGTGGATTACATAGTGCCCGTGTCCTATCCTCTGCCGCAGGACGTGCCTCCCGCGCCCAACGAAAAGGACCGTATGATTGCGGGACATATCGCGGAGTATCTCAAAGACGGCGACTGCGTGCAGATAGGCATAGGCGGGATTCCCAACTCCGTTACCGAGTTTCTCGCGGAGAAAAAGGATTTGGGCATTCACACCGAGCTGCTCGGAGACGGATTGGCAAAGCTTGCCATGCGCGGAGTTGTCAACGGCAGCAAAAAACAGTTTATGAAGGGCAAAATAGTCACAAGCATCGTTATGGGGACGGACGTGGTTTACGACTTTGTAAACAAAAACCCCGACGTATACGTCATGAGCTGTTCCAAATGCAACGACCCTTACACGGTACGCAAAAACAAAAATCAGGTGTCAATCAATACCACGCTCGAAGTTGACCTGACGGGACAGGCGTGCAGCGAGGCAATAGGTTCAAGACAGTTTTCCGGCACGGGCGGGCAGGCGGACACAACGATAGGCACTCAGATGTCCAAGGGCGGAAGGAGCTTTTTGGCGCTCTATTCCACAGCGAGAGTTCTCAACAAGGAAACGGGCGAAAGAGAGGAAATCAGCAAAATCGTGCCTCAATTGAAGCCGGGCGCGACGGTCTCCCTCCAACGCAACGACGCGATGTACATAGTTACGGAATACGGCGCCGTAAATCTCATGGGACTGTCCGTTTCAGACCGCGCAAAAAAACTGATTTCCATAGCGCACCCCAAATTCCGCGAAAGTCTTACTTTGCAGGCTAAGGCGCTCGGACTGATAAAAGAATAATTTGATTCAAAAAACCCTCCTCAAACGAGAAGGGTTTTTATCTTTTTAAAAGGAAGAACCACACTATGTTGAGTATTTGCAGGGGAATGCCTATTATGAACAGCAGCCATGCGTTGTCGGTAACGAAAATTATGCTGACGAAAAGCGTCAGGCACATTGTCCAAATGAGCAAAGACACCGCGCAGAATACAAACAGCCGCATTTTCCACACTACGCTGAAAACCGTGAGCACTATCATTGTTGCGGGCAGCGCGTAAATAAACGCAAGCCAGGCTTTGTCGGGCGGCTCCGGCAGCAGACGGAGCACCACAAAAACGATTGTGGCAACCACCCAAACAAGCAGCGAAGCCGCGGCAGCGATGAGCGCGCGCTTTTTGTTGGCGGGGGACAAGGGCTTTTTTGTTTTTCCGTCCACAAGCTCGGCAAGCGTAACGTCGAAAATCTCCGCCATTTTGCTAAGCACCAGCACGTCGGGCAGCCCCTCGCCGCGCTCCCATTTACTCACCGCCTTGTCGGAATAATTCAGACGCTCGGCAAGTTCAAGCTGCGTGAGTCCTTTTGACTTGCGCAGCTGCGCTATGTTGTTTGCCACGGTCTGTTTTAATTGCTCCTGTTCTTCCATGCGTTCATTATAGAAAAAAACGGCGGTTTTGTCAAGATTTTAAAGGATTCTACCGTGAGTAGAGAGTCGAAAAACAAACTCTACCGCAAAAAAGGCAACAGTATACCGCATTTTTTGAGCAATAGATGGAAAACCGTTCTTAAAAGTGGTACACTGAACGTAAATTTAAAATAGGAGTTTTTGAGCTATGAGCTATGAAATATTTACCGACAGCACGGCAAACCTTCCGAATCAAATAATAGAGCGTTTTAAGTTAAACGTAATTCCCGTTCCCGTCATTGTCAACGGAGAAATAACTTATTCCTATGAAAAGGACGGCAAGAACGACCTTAAAGTTTTTTACGACAGGCTGCGCAAAAAGGAAAGCATTTCCACCTCCTGCATAAACGAGGAAGCGTTTGCCGAAGCCTTTGAAAAGACGCTTGAAAAAGGCAGCGATATTCTGTACGTGGCTTTCAGCTCCGCGCTTAGCGTCACCTGCGCCAACGGAAAAGCCGTAGCCCAAAGGCTTGCGGAAAAATATCCCGAGCGCAAAATCTTTGTAGTGGACAGTCTCGGCGCGTCTATGGGGGAGGGGCTTATGGTTTATCATGCGTGCACCCTCAAAGAAAACGGACAGTCAATAGAGGAGGTCAGGGACTGGCTTGAAAAAAACAAGCTGCGTCTGGCGCACTGGTTTACCGTTGAGGACCTGTATTGGCTTTTCAAGGGCGGCAGAGTCAAGTCCACAAGCTATTTGCTGGCAAGCATACTCAACATCAAGCCGGTCATGCACTGCGACGACGAGGGGCGTCTGACTGCGACGGGCAAGGTGCTCGGTCGCAAAAAATCCATAGCGGCAATGGTGGACAAAATGGCGGAAACCGTTGAAAATCCCGAAGAACAGGTTGTGTTTATCGGTCACGGCGACTGCATAGAGGATGCGGAGTTTCTTAAAAACAAAATTTCCGAAAAGATGAAGGTAAAGGAGTTTGTGACGCATTACATCGACCCTGTAATAGGGGCGCACAGCGGTCCCGGCACGCTGGCGCTGTTCTTTCTCGGCAAAAACAGATAATCGTTTTATTAAAAACGGGCGAACTTGTATGTTCGCCCGTTTTGTTTTTTCAGCTGTTTTTTGTTTTAACTGTACGGCTTTACGGGTGAAAAACAGTGGGGACACATACCCATACCGTTGACCGCGCACTCCGGACACATATATATGTTGCAGGAATGACACTCCCAAATTTGCGCGCTGGCGATTTCCCTTCCGCAATTGCTGCATTTCATAAGGCTTTTTACCTCCTCGTCATTTTTATTGTGCCCGTTTTTCCGTCTGTTAATCCGCCAAGCGGCTTGCCGCCGCAACATTTTGAAATTTTTTAAATAAAATATATTAAATCGCTTGACAGTTGAGCAAATGTTCAACTATAATATGCTTGACAGTTGAACGCACATTCAACTGAAAGGAGATTGACGTATGTTTGAAAGCTTACCCGTATGCGATTGCAGCGAACTGCACCCTTCGGCTGTGGAGAGGGCGCGCCGCTCTATGCCTGACGCGGAGCTGCTTGACGGGCTTACAAATTTTTTTAAGGTGCTGGGCGACAAAACCCGCACGGGAATAGTGTGCGCTTTGGACGACAACGAGCTGTGCGTCTGCGACCTTGCCGCACTGCTGGGTATGACAAAATCAGCCATATCCCATCAGCTGGCATATCTCAAAAACGCCAAGCTGGTCAAATTCAGGAGAGAAGGCAAAAACGTGTTTTATTCTCTGGACGACGACCACGTGCAGTCCGTTGTGGAAATGGCTGTGGAGCATTTGAATCATAGGTAAAAGGAGCGAAAAAATGGAAAAGTCATTCAGAATAGACGGTATAGACTGCGCCAACTGCGCGGCAAAAATCGAAAGGGCGCTGTCAAAGCTAAGCAATGTGGAAAAGGTCAATATCAATTTTATGACGGGCAAAATGCTGCTTGCGGCGGACGAGCAGGCTTTCGACGAGGTTTATGCAAACGCGGTGAGAACAATAAAGAAATTCGAGCCGTCCGCAACCGTCCGGCGCGTCTGAAAAGGGCTTGATTATGAGAAAAAGACGAATCAAATTCGCAAGAATTTGCGTGTCCGCCGCTTTGTTTGCTTTGGCTATGGTTTTTGAACATGCGTTTAAGGCAAAATGGGCTGAAATTGCGGCTGTTGCGTTGTTTTCGGTTTCCTACCTGATTGTGGGCTACGACATTCTGTGGCGCGCTTTGACCAATATTCTGCACGGACGGGTGTTCGACGAAAATTTTTTGATGACCGTCGCCACGGTAGGTGCGGTGGCTTTGGGCGAGTTGGGCGAAGCCGCGGCGGTTATGCTTTTCTATCAGGTCGGAGAGTTGTTTCAGGAAATCGCCGTCGACAAGAGCAGAAAGTCGATTGCCGAGCTTATGGACATAAGACCGGATTATGCTTACGTATTGAGAGACGGCGAAGCCGTAAAAGTTGCTCCTTACGACGTCGCGGTAGGAGATACGCTCGTCGTCAAGCCAGGAGACAGAGTGCCGCTTGACTGCGTTGTTACGGAGGGAGCTTCGTCGCTGGATACCTCGGCGCTTACCGGCGAATCGCTGCCCCGCGAGGTTGCCTGCGGAAGCGAGGTCATGAGCGGCTGTATCAACATGACGGGCGTTCTTTACGCGCGCGTCGAAAAGCCCTTCGGGGAAAGCACGGCGAGCAGAATTTTGGAGCTTGTGGAAAACGCCTCCGACAAAAAATCTTCAAGTGAAAATTTTATTACCAAATTCGCGCGCGTTTACACGCCTGTCGTGGTGGGCGTCGCACTGCTTCTTGCCGTGCTGCCGCCGTTGATAATTGGCGGCGGCTGGAATGATTGGGTGTACAGAGCGCTGTCCTTTTTGGTGGTGTCCTGTCCCTGCGCCCTTGTCATTTCGGTGCCGCTTAGCTTTTTCGGCGGTATCGGCGGAGCGGGAAAAATGGGTATTCTGGTCAAGGGCGGCAACTATCTCGAAGCTCTCGCAAAGACCGAAACGGTTGTGTTCGACAAAACGGGCACGCTGACGGAAGGGCGGTTCGAGGTGGCGGAGCTTAACGCCGAAAACGGATACGACAAGGAGAGCGTATTGTTTTACGCCGCGTGCGCGGAGAGTCTTTCAACGCACCCGATAGCCCTTTCGATAGTAAACGGGTACGGTCGCGAAACGGACGGACATGCGCAAAACGTCTCGGAAACGGCGGGCAAGGGCGTAAGCGCAACGGTTGACGGGCACGCTGTTCTTGCGGGAAACGCGCTGCTCATGCGTGAGTCATGCATAGAGTTCAAAGAAACGGTAACGTCGGGCACGACGGTGTACGTGGCGGTTGACGGCAAATTTGCGGGCAGCATTGTCATAAAGGACAAAATCAAACGGGACAGCGCGCAGGCAATAGCCCGATTGAAAAACACGGGAGTCAAAAGCACGGTTATGCTTTCGGGGGACAACGAGGCGATTGCGCGCGAGGTTGCGGAAAAAACGGGACTGGACGCGGTTTACGCTCGGCTTTTGCCCGCGGACAAGGTGGAAAGACTCGAAGAACTGTTGAGAAAAAAGACATCGGGCAAAACCCTTGTTTACGTCGGAGACGGCTTGAACGACGCGCCGGTGCTGGCGCGGGCGGACGTGGGCATAGCCATGGGCGGAGTCGGCTCGGACTCGGCAATCGAGGCGGCTGACGTGGTAATTATGACCGACGAACCCATGCGCGTCGCCGACGCCGTTTGGCTTAGCAAAAAAGTGCGGCGCATAGTTTATGAAAACATATGGTTTGCGATAGCGGTAAAGGTTGCCGTTTTGTTGCTGTCCGCGCTGGGCTTGGCAACCATGTGGTGGGCGGTGTTTGCGGACGTAGGAGTGGCGTTCATCGCAATTCTAAACGCGCTGCGCGCGCTTTCAACCGAAAAGCGGGAGAGGAAAAAAGCGTTTAAACGTAAATAAAGGAATCTTTCGCGGAAATGTATTTAAATAATAGCGTCGAACGGAAAAAAGTCTTATAATATAAAAAAAGAAGCATTGCGCGTCGGAGTTATTATGAGCAGAGCAAACGAATTTCTGGATAAATACAACCGCCTTGAAAACCTCACGGAGGAAAAATTCGATTGCGGCAGATACAGCCCTCTGATTTTTCTTGCCAACACGCGGGAGTTCGGAAAATACGCGACGGAACTGAATTATTGCCGCGAGGTGCGCAACGTCATATCGCACAATCCGCGTCTTGACGGCAGTTATATCGTCGAGCCAAGCGCCAAAATGCTTGAATTTCTGGATTTCATGCTCGACGAGCTGGAACATCCCAAGCGTTGTCTGCAAATCGCGGTCAGGATTGAAAGAGTGCTGACCGCTTCTCCCCAAACCCGTGTGTTGCCCGTAATGCGCGAAATGTTTGAAAAAGGTTTTTCCCACGTTCCCGTGCTTTCGGAGGGAAGGGTAGCGGGCGTTTTCAGCGCCAACGCGGTTTTTAAGGCAGTCATGAGGAAAAACAGAATAAAAATAAGCGAGGAAACGGTTTTCGACGATTTGAAGGAACTGATTTCTCTTGACGACGACGTGTTCGGAAGCTACGCCTTCGTGCCTAAAAACGCCAAGCTTTTCGACGTCAGACTTTTGTTCAGACGGCGCGGAGACAATTCCAAGCTGCGCATGATATTTCTGACCGACAACGGCAGGAGGGACGAAAGACTGCTGGCGATACTTACGCCGTGGGATATACTCGGAGACCCCGCCGAATAAAATAAAACAAGCCCCCGCCTGACGGCGGGGGCTTTTGGATTGCTTAAATTTTCAGGAGGCGGTTTCCTCGGCGGCGTTAAGAGTTTCGTCGGTTTCCGACTCGGGCGGAGCCTCCGCAAGGTCGGACATATGCGACGGAGTATCCTCTCCGCGCTTTCTTCTGCGCAGGTGCACGCCCGTGCCCATGACTTCGCTCACCTCTGAAATGGTGACGAATGCCGTGTCGTCCACCTGATTTACAAGTTTTTTCAGTCTGCCGATTTCAAAACGGTTTACGACGCAGTACATCATCGTTCTTGTTTCTTTGGAATAAAAGCCCTTCGAGTCGAGAAGGGTGATGCCTCTGCCCATTTCACGGCATATTACGGAAGCCATTTCGTCGCCTTTTTGCGTTATTATTATGCACGCCTTTCCCTTGTCGAAGCCGTCAACCACAAAGTCCACGGCTTTCAGACCGATTGCGTAGGTAACAATGGAGTACAGTCCGACGCTGAAATTGCCGAGCAAAAAGCACGCCAAGGTGTAGATGACTATGTTGTAAATCATGACGAACTGACCGACGGTCACGCCTATTTTTTTGGCGAACAGCACCGCCATGACCTCGACGCCGTCCATTGCGCCGCCGAAACGGATAGTCAGCCCCGAACCGAGTCCCGATATTATGCCGCCGAATATGGAACAGAGAAAAACGTCCCGACCGACAAGCTCCCACATTTTGGCTGTCAGCCCCAACCCCGTCTGAAACACCCACGTCATGCCCGAATAGGAGAGGATGGCGACCAAAGAACAGGCGGTTATTGCAGGACCCTGTTTGAAAATAGCGAAAAGGAAAAACGGGACGTTCAAAATCACGAGAAACAAGCTTACGTGCAGCGGCGTGATTTTAGACAGCAGAATGGCGGTACCCGACAAGCCCCCGTCCAGCACTCCCGAGGGCAGCAGAAACAGCGCCACTCCCGTCGCGTTGACAATGCCCGCGACAATCAGCATGGGAAACTGCCACCATCTGACCGTATTGAAATCGTTTTTTATTTTAAGCATTGCGCGCTCCCTTCAAAGCTCCGTTATCGGCGTTTCTTCCCTATCAAACGGCGCTCGACGACTTTTAGTTTATTATATTTTAAGAAAATGTATATTGGCGACACGGAAGCGGGATTATTTATGAAAAATCATCGGGACTGCACTCCGCGACAACGAGATAAACGCCTTTTTCGACGATTATTTCCGCCGTCTGCCCGATAAATTCGTTTGAAACTCCTATCGGAAATTCGTTTGTCAGCGTGTATCCGGAAAGAGGATATTTGAGTCCTTTGAGTGTTACTCCTTCGCATTTGGTGTCGAGCGAAAACACCGAAACGTATCCGCTTTTGCGCGCGGCGATTTTCGTCGTTCCGCCGTCGGAAACAAACATGGTGCGTCCGTCGTCCGCGAGAAAGCCCTTGACTCCGCGTTTTGCGAGAGCCGCGAGCAGCTGCACGTTGGCGAAGGTGTGTTCCGTGCGTCCTCCCGTGCCGCCGAATATAATTATGCGCTCAAACCCCTCGTCCGCCGCCGACATGGCGGCGGCATAGGAGTCGGTTACGTCCTTTTCGACGGGCAGACAGAGCAATTTCCCCGTTTCGGGCTTGAATCCCAAAGAATCGAAGTCTCCCGCAATCAGGTCGGGGACTATACCCGCCTGTCTGAGTCTTTTCAAGCCGCCGTCCACCGCAATGATTTTGTCGAAAGGTTTTTTTTCTATGCTTAGAGGCGTTTTCATTTCGCCGGCGCATACGAGGTAACAACATTTAACGCTTTTTTCCATGCTCTTATTTTAAATTATGAGCCGTAGTTTGTAAAGCGTTGCTGCTTATCCGAAAATATAATGCGGCCATTGATTTTTTTTATAAAGCCCGAAAAAACATTGCTTTATTTATAAATTTTTGTTATAATATTCATGCCCGAATTTGAAGGCGTGAGGTTAAGATGAAAATTTCGCAGCTTCGATATTTCATGACGGTGTGCAGGTACAACAATATTACCAAAGCGGCGGAGGAGCTGTATGTTTCGCAGCCTGCGATTTCCTCCTCAATCAAGGATTTGGAAACCGAATTCGGCGTGAAATTGTTTTACCGTCAGAACAACAAGCTGCTTTTAACCGACGAGGGGGAGTATTTTCTCGACAAGGTCACGGATATTCTGGGCGCGGTGGACATTCTTTCCACGCAGATGAAGGACCTCGGAAACAATCTCAACCACATCAAAATAGGCGTTCCGTCCATGGTGGGCACCTTTCTGTTTCCCGCTATGTTCAGCGCTTACAAGGAGAAATATCCCGAAACAGAGGTGGAAATGCAGGAGTCAGGCTCCTTGCAGGTTGCAAAGAGCGTGGAAAACAACACGCTTGACCTGGGGATTGCAATCATTGACGAGATGCCGTCGGAAAAATTCAACACACTGCATATTTGCGACACGCAGCTTTGCTTCTGCGTCGGCGCGGGGCACAGGCTGGCAAAAAGGGACAGCGTTGATTTCGCCGATTTGAAGGACGAAAAAATCATACTTTTCAAGTCGGATTCTTATCAGCATATTTACGTGAAAAAGGCGTTTGCCTGCGCGGGAGTGGAGCCGCAGGTCATGATTTGCTCCAATCAGCTCTACACGATAAAAAAATTTCTGGAATTTAACAACGTGGGCGCGTTTTTGTTCAATCAGGTGGCGGAGAACGACCCCGAAATTATTGCCATACCGCTCAAAAAGCCCATAAATCTGAGCATAGGACTTATCTGGAACAAAAAAGGCAATCTCTACCACGACGCGGAAAATTTTATCCGTTTTACAAAAAATTTTAAACACAGGTTTGACAGGTTATGAAAAGGGAATTTATACCGATGAGCGGTTTGTACGACATGAATATCGGCGCGTTGAGGATGTACTACGCCCAACGCCCGACGCCTAAGCCCGAAAACGAGGTCAAAAACGTCGTTTTCAGGTGCGACGTTGTCAAGGACAAGGATATTTTGGAAGCCTTGAAGGATGTAAAGAACAAGAGCGATTACATAAAGTCGCTTTTGAGGCGCGCTTTGCAGGAGGAAAACGCCGAAAAAGAGCGGACGGAAAAGGAGGAGCTGTCTTGCGCTGCCGAAAGCGCCGCGCAGGAGGCGGCAACGGAGTAATTTTCGGTTGGCCGTTTTTGTATGGAAAAATCAAAGCCGCGTTGGTATTCAACGCGGCTTTTGTTTTCAGGAACGCGCCTGCGAGGAAAAATCCTCTTCGGAAAAATCCGAAAGCTCGTCCAACGTTTCCTTGATTAGCTTTGCTGCGAGAGCCATTTGCTGCTTCGTATGCGTTGCGGTGTAGCTTGTCCTCAGCAGTCCCTCTCCTACGGGAGTGGCGGGACTGACCACGGGATTTACGTACACGCCTTTTTCGAGCAGCAGCTTGCAGGCGTAAAAGGTTTTGGCGTCGCCGTAAGTGTATATGGGTATAATGGGCGTGGAGCTTTCTTTTATTGCGATTCCGTAGCCTTTGAGCAGTCCTCTCATGTAGTCGCTTATTTCCGACAGCATACTTACTCTCTCCGGTTCGCGTTTGAGCACTCCGAGCGCAGCGCGCGCGCATTCTACGTTCGCGGGAGTCATGCTCGCGCTGAAAATGAACGGACGGCTTGCGTGGCGGATATATTCGCAGACGACGGCGTCCGCAGCCATGTAACCTCCCAGACTCGCAAGCGACTTGGAAAAGGTGCCCATGATTATGTCGACCTGCTCCGTCAAGCCGAAGTATTCCGCAGTGCCCTTTCCGTACCGTCCCAGCACTCCCAACCCGTGCGCGTCGTCCACCATGACGCGCGCGCCGTATTTTTTTGCAAGCGCTACGATTTCGGGCAGCTTGCATATGTCGCCGCTCATGCTGAAAACTCCGTCGGTGACTATAAGCTTGCCGTAGGAATCCGCCGCGGCGGACAGCTTTGCTTCAAGGTCCGCCATGTCGCTGTGGGCGTATCTTACAAACTTGGCGTAGCTGAGTCTGCTGCCGTCATAAATGCTGGCATGGTTTTCGCGGTCGCAGAAAATTATGTCGTTGCGTCCCGCTATGCCGGAAATAATGCCGAGATTGCTCTGAAAGCCCGTGCCGAAAGTGACGGAATCCTCCTTGCCCAAAAAGTCGGAAAGCTCGCGTTCGAGCGCAATATGAATATCCATGGTGCCGTTGAGAAAACGGCTGCCGCTGCATCCCGAGCCGTATTTGTCAAGCGCTCTTTTCCCCGCCTCCGTCACCTCGGGGTGGGAGGTCAGCCCGAGATAGTTGTTGGAGCCCAACATTATTACCTGTCTCCCGCTCATCTGAACGGAGGTGTCCTGTCTGCTTGTAAGGCTGTGGAAATAGGGGTATATTCCCGCCGCTTTGGCTTCGTCCGCAATGGGAATGCGCTTGCATTTTTCAAAAATATCCAATTTCTACTCTCCTTAGATTGACCGCAAAGGTAAATGCGGTTTTCTTATTTTAGCACAAAATCAAGATTTTGACAAGCGATTGTTAAAAAAGAACGCTGTTTTTTATAGGCGCGCCGACGAATATAATTCGGGAAAAAACAATACGATAAGCGTCGGGTTCGGGGACTTTTCGCGGCAAGACGCACGCCTTGACCCGCCCGACGCGGGCGGCGTCAAATTTAATGCGCGGCTGCGCGAAAGGTTGCCCGAAAACGATTGATTTTTGAGCCTGCCTTTGATATAATCTATTGCGGAATATTTCTCTGATTTCAGAGTCCAAAGGAGCATATAAATTTATGGCTAAAAGAACACCGTTGTATCAGAATCATTTAAATCACGGCGGCAAGGTTGTGGAGTTCGGCGGCTTTGAGCTGCCCGTGCAGTACGGGGCGGGACTCATTGCAGAGCACAACGCCGTGCGCAACGCGGCAGGCTTGTTCGACGTCAGTCACATGGGCGAGTTTCTGCTTGAAGGAAAAAGCGCTTTCGACACAATTCAGAGGCTTATGTCCAACGACATGACGGGGCTTTGCGACGGACAAATCAGGTACACCATGATGCTCAACGAGAGGGGCGGCGAGGTGGACGACCTGTTGGTTTACAGGCTTTCGGAGGAGAAATACCTGCTGGTAGTCAACGCGGGCAACTGCGACAAGGACGCGGCTTGGGTGTCAAACCGTCTGCTTGACGGCACCCGCTTTGAAAATCTGTCGGAAAAAACCGGTCAGGTGGCGCTGCAAGGACCCAAATCGGAGGAGATTTTGCGCAAAATTTTGCCCGAAAGCGAAATACCCGAAAAATACTATACTTTCAAGGTCAGCGACAGGGTTACCGACGGCAGATGTATTGTTTCCCGCACGGGTTACACGGGCGAGGACGGCTTTGAAATTTACTGCCCCGCGGAAAGGACTCCAGAAATTTTTGAAAAAATACTCGACGCAGGCAAGGAATACGGCATTCTGCCCTGCGGTCTGGGAGCGAGAGACACTCTGAGATTCGAGGCGTGCATGCCTCTATACGGCCACGAGCTGAACGAGGACTATCTCGGCCACGAGGTCGGGCTGGGATTCGCTTTGAAAATGGGCAAGCCGGACTTTATCGGCAAAAGGGCGTTGGAGGAGCGCCCCGCGCAGTTCAAGCGCAAGGGCGTGAAGCTTATCGACAAGGGGATTGCCAGAGAGGGCTGCGAGGTGTTCGCCGCGTCCGACGGCAGAAAAATCGGCGTAGTTACGACGGGCACCTACTCTCCCACGTTTCAGCACGCGCTTGCCATGGTGAGAATCGAAAAAAGCTATGAGGAGCCAGAGGTCGTCATAGACGTGAGAGGCAAAAAACTCAGAGCCGAGGTCGTAAAAATGCCTTTTTATAAAAGAGGTTGAAATAAAAATTTATTCAGGAGACAGATAAATGGAAAAATTGTTCAGCAAATCCCACGAGTGGGTAAAAATCGAAGGCAGCAAGGCGCAGATAGGACTTTCCGACTATGCGCAGCAGGAGCTTGGCGACATAGTTTACGTCAATCTTCCCGAATTGGGCAGCGACGTCGAGTGCGGCAAGGCTTTTACCGACATCGAGTCGGTCAAGGCGGTCAGCGAGGTTTTGAGCCCCGTCTGCGGCAAGGTTGTGGCGGTGAACGAAGAGCTTGCCGACGCGCCCGAAAAAATCAACGAAGCTCCCGACGAAGCATGGATTGTCGAAGTGGAAATGACCGGCAGGGAAGACGGGCTTATGAACGCCGAGCAGTACGCCGAATTTATCAAGACGCTTTAATTTTTATTTGAAAAGACAGATTCCGTCGGGGAAAGGACGGATTCTGTTTTTTAAAGGAGTGAAAAATGAGTAAATATACTCCGCACACCTCGGCGGACGTAAAAGCCATGCTTGACGCAGTGGGCTTGGACAGTCTGGACGCTCTCTACGCCGACGTGCCCGAAAAGCTTATGCTCAAAAAGCTCGGGCTGGGGCAGGGCATGAGTCAGGCGGCTGTCGAGCGCAAATACGAGAAAACGGCGTCCGAAAACAAGGTGTTCGACACCGTTTTGAGAGGCTGCGGCGCTTACGACCATTTTATACCCGCTGCGGTCAGGTCGCTGGCGGCAAGGAGCGAGTTCGTAACCGCATATACGCCATATCAGCCCGAAATAAGTCAGGGTATTCTTCAAACCATATTCGAATATCAGACGCTCATGTGCGAACTTACCGGCATGGATGTTTCCAATGCTTCGGTTTACGACGTGGGCACCGCCGTCGGCGAAGCCATGATTATGGCTTGCGAAAAGAAAAGCAAGGTTTTGGTTCTCGGCGCGGTCAATCCCGAAACCGTTGCCGTGGCAAAAACTTACGCCTACGCTTCGGGCTTCGAATTGGTGGAAATTCCCCACAAAAACGGCCTTGCCGACCTTGACGCGCTGGAAAAAGCCTTGGACGACAACACCGCGTGCGTGGTGGCGCAGTCGCCCAATTTCTTCGGATTGATAGAGGACATGAAGGCGGTGGGAGACAAGGCGCACGAAAAGGGAGCCAAGTTTGTTTACATATTCAATCCCGTTTCCGCAACGGTGCTTGTTACGCCAAAGGAGTGCGGCGCGGATATTGCCGTGGGCGACGGTCAGCCTTTGGGTATGCCGCTTGCCTTCGGAGGTCCTTATCTGGGAATCCTCACCTGCGACTCCAAGATGAGCAGACGAATGCCCGGCAGAGTGGTGGGACAGACCGTCGACAAAAACGGAAAAACCGCTTACGTACTCACGCTTCAAGCGCGGGAGCAGCACATCAGGCGCGAAAAGGCGTTGAGCAGCATTTGCTCCAACCAAGCGCTGTGCGCCCTGACGGCGGTCGTTTACCTTGCCGTTATGGGACGCGAGGGCATGAGACAGGTTGCGGAGCAGTGCGTTTCCAAAGCGCATTATCTTGCAAAACGTCTGACCGAGGTCAAAGGCGTGAAGCTTAAATTCGACGGCGAGTTTTTCCATGAATTTGCCATCGAAACGGACAAATACGACGAAAGGCTGGAAAAGGCGCTTGCCGCAAAGGGCATACTCGGCGGTTTGCGTCTTGACGACGGCACGTCGGTGTGGTGCGCGACGGAAAAAGCGTCCAAGTGCGCACTCGACGCGGTTGCGGACGCTTTCGCGGAGGTGAAATGAAATGTTGATTTTTGAAAAATCCGTAAAGGGCAGGACGGGAGTGCTTTTGGACGAGTGCGACGTGCCCGCGGTCGCTTTAAACGCGCCCCGCCGCGCGCAGGAGGCGAGACTGCCCGAAGTGTCCGAAATAGACGTTATCCGTCACTACACCGCGCTCAGCAAAAAGGCTCACGGCGTGGACGACGGCTTTTATCCGCTCGGCAGCTGCACGATGAAGTACAATCCCCGCGTCAACGACGCCGTGGCGGCATTGTCGGGCTTTACGCGCGTACATCCTTTGCAGGGCTTTGAAAACGCTGAGGGCTGCGTCGAGGTTTTGGACGGGCTTTCCGACAAGCTGTGCGAAATCACGGGTATGGACGCCATTACGCTTCAACCCGCAGCAGGCGCTCACGGCGAATTTACCGGCATGATGCTGGTCAAAAAATATCACGAGCACAGAAACGACCTGAAACGCAAAAAGATTCTGGTGCCCGATTCGGCGCACGGCACAAACCCCGCAAGCGCGCATATGTGCGGTTTTGAAATAGTTTCGGTGCCAAGCAACGCGGAAGGCGGCGTGGATATAGACGCGCTAAAATCCCTTGTGGGAGAGGACACTGCGGGGCTTATGCTGACAAACCCCAACACGCTTGGCTTGTTTGACAAAAACATACTGGAAATAACCGAAATCGTGCACAATGCGGGAGGGCTGTGCTACTACGACGGAGCCAATCTCAACGCCGTTATGGGAGTGGTGCGTCCGGGAGACATGGGGTTTGACGTAATACACCTCAATCTGCACAAAACATTCAGTACGCCCCACGGCGGCGGCGGTCCGGGAAGCGGTCCCGTCGGCTGCAAAAAGATTCTTGCGTCCTTCCTGCCCGCGCCCGTATTCGGGAAAAAGCCCGAGGGCTACGACGAGTCCTTGTCGATAGGCAAGGTAAAGTGCTTTTACGGCAATTTTCTTGTCGCGCTGCGCGCCGCGGTTTATATCGACACGTTGGGCGCGGAGGGCATAAAGGACGCCGCGCAGAAAGCCGTGCTCAACGCAAATTATCTCATGGAGGGACTCAAAGAGTTTTATCCCGTTGCTTACGACAGAGTGTGTATGCACGAATTCGTGCTGACTTTGGAAAATCTCAAACACGAAAAGGGCGTTTCCGCCATGGACGTTGCAAAGGCGATGCTTGACTACGGCATACATCCGCCAACAATGTACTTCCCGCTGATAGTGCACGAGGATTTGATGTTCGAGCCTACCGAAACGGAAACCAAGGAAACTCTCGACGAAGCAATCAGAGTGTTGGGAGAAATCAGGCAAATTGCGGAAAAAGACGCTCAGAGCCTGCACGAAGCTCCCCACAGAACGATTATCGGCAGAGTGGACGAGGTCAGAGCGGCGAGACAGCCTGTTTTGAAATACGCTTTCAACGATTGACGTTGTTTAAGGACGCGGTTACCGCGTCCTTTTTCGTGTCCAAAAAAGCATCTTGACAATGAAAAAGCCGCCCTTGGCGGGCGGCTTGTCGTCGGAAAATTATTTGCAGAGCTCTTTGAGTTCGTCCAAAGTTTCTTTGAAAATTTTGGCTACCGTCTCGAAGGGCGCGGAGGTTTCCAAATCCACACCCGCGATTCTCAACTCGTTCACGGGGTCGAGACTGCAACCGGTGGAGAGAAATTCCTTGTAGCGTTTTACCGCCGGCTCGCCCTCTTTGAGTATTTTGTCGGCTATGCAGATGGCGCTTGTTATGCCGGTGGCGTACTTGTAGACGTAAAAGCCTCTGTAAAAATGGGGGATACGGCACCATTCGTATCTTATCTGTCTGTTGTGCTCCACTGCGGGACCGTAGTATTTTTTGTTGAGCCCGTAGTAAATGTCGGACAGGCTTTCGTAGTTGAACGGTTTGTCCGTTTCAATCAGCTCGTGCGCCTTTGCCTCGAACTCCGCGAACATGGTCTGACGGAACATGGTCGTGCGTATCGTGTCCAGCAGATAACTTAACAGATATTTGCGCATATCCTTGTCCGTTTCCTTTTTGAGCAGGTGGCGGAGCAGCAGTATTTCGTTGCAGGTGCTTGCCACTTCCGCGACGAAAATGGTGTAGTTGTTCTGTTCTCTTCCCTGAGCCTGACAGCTGTAATAGCTGTGCATGGAGTGTCCGAGCTCGTGCGCGATGGTGAAAACGTCGTGCGTCGTCTTTTCGTAGTTGAGCAAAACGTAAGGGTGAACGCCGTACACGCCCATGGAATAAGCGCCGCTGCGCTTTCCGGGCGTTTCGTACACGTCCATCCAACGCTCGTCGTAAGCTCTTTGCAGCAGTCCCTGATATTCCTCGCCCAAAGGCTTCAAGCCTTCCTTTACCAAAGCGAAAGCCTCGTCGAATTCAAGCGCGAGGTTTGCCGCGGGAATCATGGGATAATTCAAGTCGTACATATTGAGAGTTTCAAGCCCCATGACCTTTTTTCTCAAAGCCATGTATTCGTGCAGCATGGGAAGCGTTTTGTTTACGCTGTCGATGAGGTTGTCGTAAACTTTTCTGTCAACCTCCTCGTAGAACAGCGCTTTTTCTATGGCGCTGCCGAATTTGCGCGCCTTTGCAAAGAAGCAGTCCTGTCTCACGCTGCCGCAGTAAAGACCTGCAATGGTGTTTATTTTCCCTTCGTAGGCTTTGTACCAGGCTTCAAACGCCTGTTTTCTGACCTCCTGCGAGGGGTTTTGCATAAGCATACTGTAACTTCCGTGAGAGAGCGCAACAGGCTCGCCGTCCACCTTGACGGTTCCCCAATCCATTTCGCCGTTGTCCAGCCTGCCGAAGGTTTCGCGGAAATATCCCGTCACTTCGCCCGCGTTTGTGAGCAACTCTTCCGCCTCGGCGGAAAGCACGTGCGCTTTTCCCGCTTTGATTCTGCGCAGGGTGTAATTGTGTTTTTTGAACTGCGGCTTTGCCATGATTTCGTCCAGAGTCTTTTCGTCAAGCCTGCTAAGCTCGGGCTGCACGAACGAGGTGGCGACTGAATATTTGTTGTAGATGCTCATAACTTTGTCCCGCATGGCCTGAACATCGGTGTTTTTGCTGTCCTCGTCCATTTTCATGTGGGTGTAGCATATCGCTTTTTCAAAAAGCTCATCGATGTCTCCGGTCAGCTCGAAAAACTCGTAAATGCTTTTTTCGTTGTTCAGCTTTCCCTCGTAATTCTTGATTTTGCCGATAAGCTCGCCCGCCGCCGCGCAGTCCTTTTCGAGCAGCGTCTCGTTTGGATAAATAGCGGACAAATCCCACGTGTATTTAACCGGTATGTCCTGTCTGTTTTCGTAACCCATTGTCTGATTGTCTCCTTGTCTGTCGGTTAGTCCCGAATATTTCCGAGCATTATTTTAACATACCGTCGCGGTTTTTGGTGTGACAAAACAATGAAATAGCTTTTCACCCGACGTCTGACAAAACAATAGCCGAAAAAGGAGAGTATATTCGAGGAGCAAAAATTTGCTTTTGTGAGTAAACGAAAAAAATAAAATGAGATTAATTGTCAAGTCGGGCAAAGGAAAAAACAGGAACCGCCCAAACGCGGTTTTTTTGTTGACCTTAGAGACGATTTCGTTTATAATGGTTGCACCGTAACAGTCGAGAGACTTAAAAGGGAGGAAAATCGATGAAATCAAAGACAAGGCTTTTGTTGGTCGTTTTGCTGCTCGCGCTGACGTTTACGTTTGCTCTTGCGGCGTGCGAAGGCAAGGACGCGACCCCGGTTTCGGTAGAGGTCGTGAAAAATCCGGACAGGTCCGTTTATCTCGTGGACGACTATCTTGATGTTACCGGAGGCATACTCAAGGTTACTTACAGCAACGGCAAAACCAAGGAAGTGTCCATGACTGCGGATATGGTTATGCCCGACAAGCTGACCGTAGGCGAAAAGGTAATCACCGTTACATATACGGAAGGGGAAACCAAGCTGACCACGACTTGGAGCGTAAAGGTTTACACCAAGTTTGTCACGGAGCTTGTTCTCGTGAGCAAACCCGCGAAGCTTTCTTACGTCGAGGGGCAGCGGTTTGAATCCGCCGGCATTTCCGTCAAAGCCGTTTACAGAGACGGTTCGGAGGAGGACGTAACGGCAAACGTGTCGTACAGCAAAACCACTCTGTCCGTTGACGACGAGTTCGTGGTCGTATCCTACGGCGAGAGAGCCGTCAAGGTTGAAGTAACCGTCGTTGCCAAAACTCTTACTTCTTTGACGGTCAAGCAGGCTCCCGAAAAGACGGTTTACGTTGCGGGAGAAAAATTCGACGCGACGGGACTTGTGCTCACTGCCGAGTACAACGACGGCACGAGCTTTGACGCGACGTCGCAGTTTTCTTTTGAAGACAGAGCGCTGACTTTGGAGGATACCTTTGTCGTCGTGACCTACAAGGATTATGCCGACGTAACGGCAAATGTTCCCGTTCAGGTCAACTCGGCTCTTACGATAAACGGACAAATCGACACGCAGGCTGTCGCCGCCGTGGAAAGCGCGAAAGAGATTTACAACAAGTTTACCGGCGGGGACGAAAAAACCTACAAGACCTTCGACCAGGTAAAAGCCGAATACGCGAATTTCGTTTTTTACGTAAAGGTTGCTGATATGGATTTTGCGCCGCAGACCTTTACCGTGGGCGGTACGGAATACGACAATCAGGAGCTTGTGACTTTGTCTGTGGGCAACAACGTTTTCGTGAGAGATTTGGTCTGGTACTGGGACAGCAACGCCAAAGCGCTTTACGCCTCGGCGATTATCGTGCTTTTTGAAGCGGGCGACGGCGCCGTCAAAATCAACGACACCGATTACCAAATCAACGTGAGCGCTTTGAGCGGCAGCCTTACCGTTTCCAATGTTGCCATGAGCGGCGAAAGCACGGTGGCGCAGAACGAAGGCGAGTATGACGTTGTGCTCAAAAACGGCAGCGATATGCTCAAAATCGCCTATGACGGCGCTGCCGCAACGGATTTGATTATTACGAAAAAGGTTATCGTCAAGGGAGACGAAACCTCCGTCACATACGGTCTGACCACGCCCGAAAGCGATTTGGCTCTCGGATATTATCCCAAGTGGGGCGCGACCGCGGAGGACAACGAGAGCGGCGACTACGAGCTTGCTTACAGCGTTTACGTTTTCGGCAAGGGACTTGTCGAGCTTAAATTCAACGTGAATATAGACATAGCGCAAGAAACGGGCGCAGAGCAAGCCTGAAACATTGTCGACTGTCAAACGGACCGGTTTAACCGGTCCGTTGTATTTTCTGCGGCAAAAACAAGCGTCAAAACAACTTTTACCGCCGTCGTTGCTTTACTTTTCGTTGACTTTGAAACGGGGATATGCTACAATAAACAGGTATTTTACGTTGCGTATGACTGACGGAAATTCGGCAGGTTACTGCGGGGGAGTACGCAAACGGTTCAAGCCGTCCGTCTGGGCAATTTCTGCTTGCTTTGTCATGCGAAATTGCCTTTTTTGATTTATTTCAGGAGGTAACAAAGGAATCTATGGCGGTTGTCACTATTGTCATGGGAAGCAAAAGCGATTACGAAACGGTGCTTCCCGCTTATGAAATTTTAAGGAAGCTGGGCGTGGACGCGGAGATGAAGGTCATGAGCGCCCACCGCACTCCCGACGAGGTGGCGGAGTTTGCCAAAAACGCGGCAGAGAGCGGAGTCAAGGTGATTGTCGCTGCCGCGGGAAAGGCGGCTCATCTTGCGGGATTTATTGCCGCGCACACCGTGCTGCCCGTCATCGGTCTGCCTGTCAAAAGCTCCACGTTGGACGGATTGGACAGCCTGCTGTCCGTCGTTCAGATGCCGAACGGCGTGCCCGTGGCAACCGTGGCGATAAACGGCGCGCAGAATGCGGGTATTCTGGCGGCGCAGATGCTTGCGTTGTCCGACGCGGCTCTTGCAAAACGGCTTGTCGCCCACAGGGAAAGAATGCGCTTGGACGTGCTTGAAACGGTTTTGCCGCAGGGCAAGGACTGAAAGAATTATCGACGAACTAAAAGGAGTCTTAAAAATATGGAAAAAAGAGAATTGATGTACGAGGGCAAAGCCAAAAAGGTATTCAAAACGGATGATGCGGACGCGGTTATAGTCAGCTACAAGGACGACGCGACCGCGTTCAACGGGCAGAAAAAGGGGCAAATAGCCGGCAAGGGCACGGTAAACAACAAATGCTCCAATTTCATGTTCGCGCAGCTTGAAAAGCACGGCATCGAAACTCATTTGATTAGGGAACTTTCCGACACGGACGCGCTGGTAAAAAAGGTTGAAATCGTGCCGTTGGAGGTCATAGTGAGAAACATAGCGGCGGGCAGTCTGAGCAAAAGGCTCGGACTGAAGGAGGGCACGCCGTTGAAAAGCGCCGTTTTGGAATTTTGCTACAAGGACGACGCGCTGGGAGACCCTTTGGTAAACGATTATCACATATTCGCGCTGGGGCTTGCCGAAAAACGGGAGCTGGACGAAATCAAGGAAAAAGCCTTTAAAATCAACGATTTTATGCGCGCTTATTTCAAAGACATAAACATCGACCTCGTCGATTTTAAAATCGAATTCGGTCGTTTTCACGGCAAAATTCTGCTTGCCGACGAAATTTCACCCGACACCTGCCGTTTCTGGGACACCGTTACGCACGAAAAGCTTGACAAGGACCGTTTCAGACGCGATTTGGGAAACGTGGAGGAGGCGTACAGAGAGGTGCTCGCAAGGCTTATGGGAGAAAAGGCGTAATGGCGGAAAAAATTCTGCTTGAAAGAAACATAAAGGAAGCTTGCGGCATTTTCGGAATAATCTCCCGCGACAGCTCGGAGCTTGCGCGAAAGGTGTATTTCGGACTTTTCGCGTTGCAGCACAGAGGGCAGGAAAGCGCGGGAATCGCCGTTTCCTACCAAAAAGACAAGGCGGTTTATTACAAAAATATGGGGCTTGTCAACGACGTATTCAAGGAGGCGGAGCTTGAGCTTTTGCCGCCCACTACCGTAGCTGTCGGTCACGTGAGATATTCCACCACAGGCTCGAGCAACGTAGTCAACGCTCAGCCGGTGGTTTTTTACGGAAAAAAGGGCAGAATGGCGGTAGCCCACAACGGAAACGTGGTAAACGCCAATCAAATCAAGGCGCAGATGCTGGACAAGGGGCATATTTTTCAAAGCTCGATAGACAGCGAGGTGATTGCCGCGAGAATAAACTACCACATCAAGGACGACCTTGTGGGCGGAATAGTCGCCGCCTGCGAGGAGTTTCTCGGCGCGTTTTCGCTGCTTGTCATGGCGGAGGGCAAGCTTGTAGCCGTGCGCGACAGGCACGGTCTCAAACCGCTGATTATAGGCAAAACGTCCGAGGGCGAGATTGTGGCGGCGAGCGAGTCCTGCGCTCTGGACGCAATCGGCGCGGAGATTGTGCGGGACGTCAAGCCCGGAGAGGTTTTGGTAATCGACGAAAACCTTGAAATGCAGAGCAGGTTTTTAAAAAACATCGAGCCGAAGTTTTGTATTTTCGAATACGTGTACATCAGCAGGAGCGACTCGGTTTTAAACGGCGTGTCCGTATACGAAGCGCGCTACAAGTGCGGCAGAATGCTTGCGGAGCTTTTCAAAATCGACGCGGACCTTGTGGCGGGAGTGCCGGACAGCGCACTGGTGTGCGCAAAGGGTTATTCGGACGTGAGCGGCATACCCATGGTGGACGCAATAAGCAAAAACCGCTATGTCGGCAGAACCTTTATTCAGCCATCGCAGAGCGTAAGGGAAAACTCCGTCAGCTTGAAGCTCAACGCGTTCCGCAGCAACATAGAGGGCAAAAGAATTATACTCATCGACGACTCGATAGTGCGCGGAACAACAAGCAAAAAAATAATCAGCCTGCTGCGCAAAAACGGCGCAAAGGAAATTCATATGCTTGTCGGTTCTCCCATTGTCGGTCATCCGTGCTATTTCGGAGTGGATATGCAGACAAGAGAGGAGCTTGTAGGCGGCAAAATCACAAAGGACGACATCTGCAAAAAAATCGGCGCGGACAGTCTCAACTATATTCCGCTCGAATGTCTTAAAACAGCCTGCGGAGGCGGCGGTTTCTGCGCGGCGTGCTTCGACGGGAATTATCCCGACAGCGTGACGGACGACGAGACGGGAAAATTTATTTTTGAATAAACGGAAAAAAGACAGGAGTTGATTATGGCGATTGATTACAAAAGCGCGGGCGTAGACGTGGAAAGAGGCTACGAAGCGGTCAGACTCATGAAGAAATACGTCAAGGAAACCTACACCGACGGCGTGCTGGGCGATTTGGGCTCCTTCGGCGGTTTTTACGCTCTTGACGACAAGCCGGACGGAGACGTTCTGGTGGCGGGCACCGACGGCGTGGGAACAAAGCTCAAATACGCCTTTGTGCTGGACAGGCACGATACGGTGGGCATAGACTGCGTTGCCATGTGCGTGAACGACATTGTGTGTCAGGGGGCAAAGCCGCTGATTTTTCTCGACTACATTGCGCTTTCAAGGCTCGTGCCGCAAAAGGTGGCCATGATTGTCAAGGGAGTAAGCGAGGGGTGCAGGCAGGCGGGCTGCGCTCTTATCGGCGGAGAGACAGCCGAAATGCCGGGCTTTTACGCCGACGACGACTACGACATGGCGGGGTTCGCGGTGGGCGTCGCCAAGAAAAACAAAATCATCAACGGCAGCGGAATAAAAGAGGGAGACAGACTTGTGGGTTTGAGGTCCAGCGGAGTGCACAGCAACGGCTATTCTCTTGTGAGAAAGCTTTTCCCTCCCGTAAAAGAGGATTTGGAAGGGTTCGACGCGGAGCTTGGAGAGTCCCCCGCTCAGGCGCTTTTGAGACCTACGAGGATATATGTCAAAACGATACTTTCTCTGATTGAAAAGCATCCGATTAAGGGCATTGCCCATATCACGGGCGGCGGTTTTATCGAAAACATACCGAGAATTTTGCCCGAAGGGCTTGCCGCAAAAATCGACAGGTCGTCTTATGAAATACCCGCGCTGTTTAAGGCGCTTCAAAGACGCTCGGGCATCTCGGACGAAAAAATGTACAACACCTTCAACATGGGTATAGGCATGGTGCTGTGCTTGGACGGGGCGGAGGAGGAAAAGGCGCTTGAAACCTTGCGTTCTCTCAACGAGGAGCCTGTCCGTCTTGGCGAAGTCGTCAGAGGTCGGGGCGTAATTCTATGAAAAACATAGCCGTATTCGCGTCGGGAGGCGGCAGCGATTTTCAAAGCGTCGTGGACGGAGTTGAAAGCGGGCTTATTGACGGCAAAATCGTGCTGCTGGTGGCGTCAAGGGAGGGCATAGGCGCGCTGGAAAGAGCGAAAAAGCACGGGATAGACAGCGCCGTGTTCGACAAAAAGAAATTTGCGTCCGACGAGGAAATGTTTTCCGCAATCGGCGACGAGCTTGTTCGACGCGGAACGGAGCTGATTGTGCTCGCGGGCTATCTTAATATCCTGCCGCCCCGCTTTGTGGAGAGATTCGCAAAAAAAATCATCAACATTCATCCGTCGCTTATTCCCAAATACTGCGGAGACGGATTTTACGGCATGAGAGTGCACCGCGCCGTCGTGGAAAACGGCGAAAAAGAGAGCGGCTGCACCGTGCATTACGTTGACGAGGGCACCGACACGGGAGAAATTATTGCACAGGCGCGCGTAAAGCTGGACGCGGACGACACTGCGGAGAGCGTCGCCGCAAAGGTGCTGGAAAAGGAGCACGAGCTGCTGCCGAGAGTGGTGGCGGCGTTGTGCAAAAACCAATGAAAATACATCGAGAGGAAAAATCATGAAAAAAAGAGCGTTGATAAGCGTAAGCGACAAAAACGGCGTCGTGGACGCGGCGAAAAGGCTCGCCGCAATGGGATATGAGATTATCAGCACGGGAGGCACTCAAAAATGTCTTGAAGACGCCGGCTTGAAAACTCTCAACATAAGCGACGTTACCGGCTTTCCCGAGTGTCTCGACGGCAGGGTAAAGACGCTTCATCCCGCAGTTCACGCGGGGCTGCTTGCAAAAAGAGACAATGCCGAACACATGCGGCGTTTGAAGGAACTTAAAATCCAAACGATAGACGTGGTTATAGTCAACCTTTACCCGTTTAAGCAAACGGTTATGTCGGGCAAGGGCTTCGACGAGGTTGTGGAAAACATAGACATAGGCGGGCCGACGATGCTCAGAAGCGCCGCCAAAAACAGCGGCGACGTGGTCGTGCTGACCGACCCCGCGGATTACGAAAAGGCGCTTTCCGAGCTGGAAGCGGGAGAAGTGAGCCGTGAGACGAGGCTTTACCTCATGTACAAGGTTTACGCGCATACCGCAGCCTACGACAGTATGATTTCCGCTTATCTTGCCAAAAAGCTCGGGATTGATTTCCCCGACAGCTTAACGCTTGCTTTCGAGAAAAAGGAGCAGCTGCGCTACGGAGAAAATCCTTTTCAGCAGGCTGCGCTTTATACGGATATGTTTCCCGTTTCAAATTCCATAGTCAACGCAAGACAGGAAAACGGAAAACAGCTGTCCTACAACAATCTCAACGACTCAAACGGAGCGATAGAGCTTTTGAAGGAGTTTGACGAGCCTACCGTGGTTGCCGTCAAGCACTCCAATCCCTGCGGCGTTGCGAGCGGGGCGACGATTGCGGAAGCGTACAGAAAGGCTTACGCCTGCGACCCCGTGTCTATTTTCGGCGGAATCATCGCCGCCAACCGCGAAATCGATTTGGAAACTGCGGAGGAAATTTCCAAAATCTTCGTCGAAATAGTCATAGCTCCCTCCTTTTCCGAAGCCGCGCTCGAAGCGTTGGAAAAAAAGCATAATCTGCGCGTGCTGGCTCTCCCCGACGTAGCGGTGAAAAACAAGCCGACCGTCGAGTTCAAACGCGTGTACGGCGGACTGTTGGTTCAAAATTCCGACGACAAGGTTTTCGATGACGTGCAGGTCGTCACCAAAAAGCGTCCCACGGCGGAGCAAACGGAAACCATGCGTTTTGCCATGAAGGTTGTCAAGCATTGCAAGTCAAACGCCATTGTGCTTGCAAAGGGCAGTGCGACCATAGGTATAGGCGTGGGGCAGACAAACCGTATCTGGGCTGCGGAGCAGGCAATCGAGCACTCCAATGTTCCGACGGAGGGCGCGGTGCTTGCGTCCGACGCTTTCTTCCCCTTCGACGACTGCGTGACGCGCGCGGCGCAGGCGGGTATTTCCGCCATAGTTCAGCCCGGCGGCAGCATAAGGGACAAGGACAGTATTTTAAAGGCGGACGAGCACGGCATAGCCATGGTGTTCACCGGTTTGAGACATTTCAAGCATTGACGGGTACAAAATGAAAAAAATAAACGTAGCTATTATCGGAGGCGGCGGCAGGGAGCATGCGATTGCGCTTAAACTGAAAGAAAGTCCGCTGCTTGACAAATTGTTCTGCCTGCCGGGAAACGCGGGGATTGCCGAATGCGCGACCTGCGCGCCCGTTTCTCCTATGGATTTTGAGGGAATTTTCGATTTCTGTATCAAAAACGGCGTCGATTTGGTATTTGTCGCGCCTGACGACCCGCTGGCGGGCGGACTTGTGGACTTTCTGACGGAAAGGGGAGTCAAGGCTTTCGGCCCTGTCAAAAAAGCCGCTATGTTGGAGGCAAGCAAGGCTTTCGCCAAAGAGTTTATGGCAAGGCACGGCATACCGACTGCGGCATACAGGGCTTTCGACGACTTTGAAGGCGCGGAGGAATACGCAAAGAACTGCGATTTGCCCGTTGTGGTCAAAGCGGACGGACTTGCGTTGGGCAAGGGAGTTGTCATCTGTCGAACCCGTCAAGAGGTTTTTGACGCTTTGAAAAGCGTTATGGTTGACCTAAAATTCGGCGAAAATGCGGGAAGAAAAGTGGTTATGGAGGAGTTTATGACGGGCAGAGAGGTCACTGTGCTGGCTTTCTGCGACGGAAAAACCCTTCTGCCCATGCCCGCGTCGCAGGATCACAAAAAAGCGTATGACGGGGACAAAGGCGCCAACACGGGAGGTATGGGAGCGTTTGCGCCCACGCCGTATTTCTCGGAGCAGGACAAAAATGAGTTTCTGCAAAATATCGCGCTGCCTACTCTCAAAGGTCTTGAAAAGGAGGGAATCGTTTTCAAGGGCGTGCTTTACTTCGGACTCATGAAAACAAGCGGTGGGCTGAAAGTGGTGGAGTACAACGCGCGTTTCGGCGACCCCGAAACGCAGGTCGTGCTTGCGCTTTTAAAAAGCGATTTGCTTGAAATAGTCAACGCCGTGATTGAGGGCAGGCTGGACTGTACGGAAGTTTTGTGGAGCGACGAAACGGCGCTTACCGTTGTGGTAGCCGACGGTGGTTATCCCGACAACGTGGTCAAGGGCAAGGAAATCCGTATAGGCGACCTTGACGGCGTCAGACTCCTACACGCCGGCACCAAGCTTGACGGCGGGCGGCTGAAAACAAACGGCGGTCGGGTATTTAACGTCGTGGGCGTTGACGAAAGCCTCGACAAGGCTCGGAAAAAGGTTTACGGACAGATTGACAAGGTTGGATTCGAGGGCGCAAGATACCGCGCCGACATAGGATTGGTTTAAGGTTTTTATGATATACAGAGTTTTCGTTGAAAAAAAGGAGCAATTCGACGTGCCCGCGGCAAAAATCCGCTCGTCGATAGAAAGAACGCTGGGTATAAGCCCCTCGGGGGTGCGCAGACTTTTGCGATACGACGTCGAGGGCTTGACGGAACGTCAGATGAGAGACAGCGTAGAGTCGGTTTTTTCCGAGCCTAATACGGACAGGGTGTTTTACGATGTGCGCATAGGGCGGGACGAAAAAATGCTCGTCGTGCAGTTCCTCGACGGGCAGTACGACCAGCGCGCCGATTCGGCAATGCAGTGCGTGCAGTTTTTGACGGGGGGCGTCAGACCTGTCGTGAAATGCGCGGAGGTTTACGTTTTCAAAGGCGTGACGGATGCGCAGTTTGAAAAAATCAAGCGTTTTCTCGTCAATCCGGTGGACAGCCGCGAAGGGACGACGAAGATGCCTCAAACCTTGAAGGAAGCAGCCAAGCCCGTGGGGAAAATGCGGGTGGAGCTTGACGGTTTCAACGAAATGGACGAGGACGGCTTGAAACGCTTCCATGCGGAAACGGGGCTTGCCATGACGGTGGACGATTTGAGGTTTGTCAGGGACTATTTCGTCAAAAAAGGCAGGCAGCCCACTCTGACCGAGCTTAAAGTCGTGGACACCTATTGGAGCGACCATTGCCGTCACACTACCTTTTCCACAAGGCTCGGGGAGGTTAAAATTCTTTCCGACAATCCGGAAATACACAACGCTTGGGAGCAGTACAAAAAGCTGTTTGAAAAGCACAATGTCAACGGGGACAAGGTTCCATGTCTTATGAGCATTGCCACAATCGCAGCAAAGGAGTTGAAGTCGAGAGGCTTGCTTGACAATCTTGACGAGAGCGACGAAATCAACGCGTGTTCGGTTGTTGTGGACGTGGACGTGGACGGCAAGGACGAGCAGTGGCTCATCATGTTCAAAAACGAAACTCACAACCACCCCACCGAAATAGAACCCTTCGGCGGCGCGGCGACCTGTCTCGGCGGCGCTATCAGAGACCCGTTGAGCGGCAGAACATACGTTTATCAGGCTATGCGCGTCAGCGGCTGCGGCACGCCCGACGAGCCTGTGGAAAAAACTTTGCCGGGCAAGCTGCCTCAGCGTGTGCTCACGACGACGGCTCTTGCGGGTTTTTCGGGTTACGGCAATCAGATAGGGCTTGCGACGGGTATAGTCGCCGAGATTTACAACGACAGATACAAAGCCAAGCGTCTCGAAACGGGCTATGTCATAGGCGGCAACAGACGCGAAAACGTCGTCAGGCGCAAGCCGCGCGCGGGCGACGCGGTTATTATGGTGGGCGGCGACACGGGGCGCGACGGCTGCGGCGGAGCTACCGGCAGCAGCAAGTCGCACGACGTAAAAAGCGTCGAAACGTGCGGCGCGGAGGTTCAGAAGGGGAACCCTCCCGAGGAGAGAAAGCTGCAAAGATTGTTCCGCAATCCCCGCGCGTCACGGCTTGTGCTCAAATGCAACGATTTCGGCGCGGGCGGAGTGTGCGTGGCAATAGGCGAGCTTGCCGACGGTCTGCACATTTATCTTGACAGAATAAACAAAAAGTATGAAGGGCTTAGCGCCACGGAGCTTGCCATAAGCGAATCGCAGGAGAGAATGGCTGTGGTGGTAAGCGAAAGCGACGCGGAAGAATTTATGAGACTTGCTTCCGACGAAAACTTGAAGTGCGTCAAGGTTGCGGAAGTTACGGAGGAACCCCGTCTCGTCATGACCTACGGAGAAGAGACGATAACGGACATCGACAGGGCTTTTCTGGATACAAACGGAGTCAGACAAAGCACCGACGCGGAAATTTGCGAAAGCTTGCGCGATTATTTTTCGACGGACGACGAGGTTACGGTAAAATTGCTTGAAAAAAGCGCCGAGTCGGCTCTGAAAGAGAGACTTTCGCGTTTGGACGTTTGTTCGCGCAAGGGTATGGGCGAGGTTTTCGACTCCACCATAGGCGCTGCGAGCGTTCTCATGCCTTTCGGCGGAAAAAATCAGCTCACGCCTGCGGCGGTGATGGCTTCAAAGCCCCCCGTAGGCTCGGGCTACACCTCCACGATAACCTGTTCGTCTTTCGCGCTTTATACGGATTTGATGGAAAAATCTCCCTTTACGGGAGCCGTTTATTCCGTTGTGGGAGCCGTTTCCAAGCTGGTCTCCTGCGGCGTAAATCCCTTGACAATCAGACTTACTCTGCAAGAGTTTTTCAAAAAACCCGGCAATGCGCCCGACCGCTGGGGAGAGCCTTTGTCCGCGCTGCTTGGCGCGCTTGACGCGCAGCTCGGGCTGGAAACTGCGGCAATAGGCGGCAAGGACAGCATGAGCGGAACCTTTGAAAATTTGGACGTGCCCCCCACTCTCATAGCTTTCGGCATGGGTATAGCAAAGGAAAACGCTTTTGTTCACAACGCATTCGAGCGTGCGGGAAAAGTAGTTCGTTTCAGAGTGCCGAAAAACTCTTGGGGACGCCCCGACTATGCCGCGCTGAAAGCAATTTACGGAGAAGTTTACGAGGGAATTCTCAACGGCAAAATTTTGCATACCGCCGTCGTAGAGGAGGGCGGCGCAATCACCGCGCTTGTCAAGTCTCTCTTTGCCAACGATTTGGGGGCTAAGCTCGACCGTCTCGAAGCCGAGCATTTCCGCCCCGCCTACGGCGACATACTTGCGGTGGTTGCGGAGGATTTCGACAGCCGCCGCGCAGAATATTTCGCGGAGCTGGACGAAAGCGGAGTTCTTGTCTGCGGCGGGGAGGAAATTGCTCTCGACGCGCTCAAAACCGCTTTTTGCGGGAGGCTCGAACAGGTGTTTCCGACAACCGCTCCGGCATACGGGCAGGCGGAGGAAGAAAATTTCGTATCCAAAAAAATTTACGTTTCCCGTTTCAAAACCGCAAAACCGCGCGTGTTTATTCCCGTTTTTCCGGGCACCAACTGCGAATACGACATGCAGAAGGCTTTTGAAAACGCAGGCGCGGAGTGCGACGTTTTCGTGGTTAAAAACGTGAGCGCCTCTGACGTCGAGTTTTCGGTTGCGGAAATGGGCAAAAGGCTGTCCGCAGCGCAGATACTTGCTTTTCCCGGCGGCTTTTCGGGCGGCGACGAACCTGACGGCAGCGGCAAATTTATCGTAAATATGTTCCGCAATCCCTCTTTGAGAGACGCTGCGGAGGAACTGCTTGAAAAGCGCGACGGGCTTGCAATCGGTATCTGCAACGGATTTCAGGCGTTGATAAAGCTGGGACTGTTGCCTTTCGGCAAAATAAAAGCGTTGGAGGAAAACGCTCCCACGCTCACTTTCAACAATATCGGTCGGCACGTGTCCGCAATAAGCCGCGTCAGAGTTGCGAGCAACGCCTCGGCATGGCTTAATCGCGTCAAAACGGGCGACGTTTTCAGCGTTCCGGTAAGTCACGGCGAGGGCAGATTCGTGTGCGACTCGGCTACGCTCCAAAGGTTGAGGGAAAACGGGCAGATTTTTACCCAATACGTCGACCTCGACGGCAAGCCAACAATGCAGAGTCCGTTCAATCCCAACGGCAGCGTAAACGCGGTGGAGGGTATTATATCCCCCGACGGCAGGGTGCTTGGAAAAATGGGGCACGCGGAGCGCATAGGCAAGGGGCTGTACAGAAACGTGGCGGGAAATTGGGATATGGGACTTTTCCGCTCCGGAGTGGAATATTTTAAATAGAAAGATACTGGGAGGACTGATTATGTATAAAAGCGACATAGAAATAGCGCAGTCGGTAAAAATGCTGCCCATCGGCGAAATCGCGGAAAAAGCGGGGATTGACGACAGATTTATCGAGCCTTACGGCAGATACAAAGCAAAGGTAGACTACAATTTTCTGAACGAAACAAAGGGAAAGGACGGCAAGCTGATTCTTGTTACCGCAATCAACCCCACTCCCGCGGGAGAGGGCAAGACGACGACGACAATAGGTCTTGCGGACGGGTTGAAGCGGCTTGGCAAAAGCGTGGCGGTCGCGCTGCGCGAGCCGTCGCTGGGGCCCGTATTCGGCGTCAAGGGCGGCGCGGCGGGCGGAGGTTACGCTCAGGTCGTGCCCATGGAGGACATAAATCTGCACTTTACGGGCGACTTCCATGCCATAGGCGCCGCAAACAATCTGCTTGCGGCGATGATTGACAACCATATTTATCAGGGCAATTCGTTAAATATAGACCCCCGTCAGATAACGTGGCGCAGATGCGTGGACATGAACGACAGACAGCTGCGGTTCGTGACCGACGGGCTGGGCGGCAAGGCAAACGGCACGCCGCGCGAGGACGGCTTCGACATCACGGCGGCAAGCGAAATTATGGCGATTCTTTGCCTTGCATACGACATGTCGGATTTGAAGCGGAGACTTGCCGACATAACGGTAGGCTACACCTACGGGGGCGAGCCTGTCAAAGCGGGACAGCTCAACGCGCAGGGAGCTATGGCAGCCCTCTTGAAGGACGCGTTGAAGCCCAATCTCGTGCAGACTTTGGAGCACACTCCCGCCTTTGTGCACGGCGGTCCCTTTGCAAACATCGCTCACGGCTGCAATTCCATTATGGCGACAAGGCTTGCCATGCGGCTTGCCGATTACGCCGTGACGGAGGCGGGCTTCGGCGCCGATTTGGGTGCGGAAAAATTCTTCGACATAAAATGCCGTATGGCGGGGTTAAAGCCCTCCGCGGTAGTGATAGTGGCGACAGTCCGCGCTTTGAAGCATCACGGCGGAGTTGCAAAAGCGGCTCTCGACGAGGAAAATCTTGACGCGCTCCAAAAGGGTTTGCCCAATCTTTTAAGGCATATAGACAACGTGACAAACGTTTTCGGACTGCCCTGCGTGGTGGCGATAAACCGTTTCCCCGCCGACACGGAAAGAGAGCTTGAATTTATCGAAAAACAGTGCCGCGCGCTCAACGTAAACGTGGCTTTGTCCGAGGTGTGGGCAAAGGGCGGCGAGGGCGGCGAGGCTCTTGCGAGAGAGGTTGTGAGTCTGTGCGAAAAGAAAAACGATTTCCGTTTTGCTTACGAAACGGACGATTCCATTGAAACCAAGCTGGAAAAAATCGTAACCAAAGTGTACAGAGGGAGCGGAGCGGTGTTTACGCCTCAGGCGAAAAAACAGATTGCCAATTTGACAAGGCTGGGCTTTGACAAGCTGCCCGTGTGCGTGGCAAAAACCCAGTACAGCTTTTCGGACGAGCAGACGCGACTCGGCGCCCCGGACGGCTTTGCGGTTACCGTGAGAAACGTCAAGGTGTCAAGCGGCGCGGGTTTTCTCGTTGCGCTGACAGGGGACATTATGACTATGCCCGGTCTCGGCAAGGTGCCGAGCGCGGAAAAGATTGACGTGGACGCTTCCGGAAAAATAAGCGGTTTGTTTTAACCAAATTTTGTCCTGCGGGTTGACGGCAATCCGCGGGACAAAAATCACATATTTTTCATGTCAAAACAGTTGACAAAAACGCGCGTTTCTATCAAAATAAGCAACGGCGTAAAAGAGACAAGGAGACGGCTTTTGAACAGATTGTTTAAAAACGCATGGGTTTTTCACGACGGCGGCTTTTCGCGGGAAAATCTCGCGGTGAGCGGCAGCCGCATTGTTTCGTTTGACGGCGGAGACATTTTCGAGGAGTCGGATTTCACCGATTGTATTATCGTTCCCGGTTTTGCTGATGTGCACGTTCATTTCAGAGAGCCGGGATTTTTTTATAAGGAAAGCATTTCAAGCGGTTCGCTGGCTGCGGCAAGGGGAGGCTACACCGCGGTGTGCGCCATGCCCAATCTGCTCCCTCCGCCCGACAGCTTGGAAAATCTGAAACGGGAGCTTGAAATAATAGAACGCGACGCGGTCATAGAGGTTGTGCCTTACGGCTGTATCACAAAAGGAAGGCGGGGCTTGGAGCTTGCCGACCTCAAAGCCATGGCTCCCTTTGTCGCCGCTTTTTCGGACGACGGCAGCGGTGTGGACGACGCGCGGCTTTTGAATGAGGCAATGCTTCAAGCAAAAGCGCTGGGCAAGGTGATCGCGGCGCACTGCGAGGTAAGAGAGCTGGCAGCGGGCGGTTACGTAAACGAATGTGAATTTCAGCGGCTTAACGGACACAAAGGTATAAGCAGCGCAAGCGAATACAAAATGATTGAACGCGACCTCGAGCTTGCCAAGCAAACCGGCGTGAAATACCACGTTTGCCACGTTTCCGCAAAGGAGTCTGTCGCTCTTATCCGACAGGCTAAGGCTGACGGCATAGACGTGACGTGCGAAACGGCTCCGCATTATCTGTGTCTTGACGACGGCTGTCTTAAAGACGACGGCAGATTCAAGATGAATCCTCCTTTGAGGGGGATTAAGGACAGAGAGGCGCTTGTCGAAGGTCTTTTTGACGGAACGGTGGACATGATTGCCACCGACCACGCGCCGCATTCCGCGGAGGAAAAGTCCAAGGGCTTGAAGGACAGCGCTATGGGCGTCGTGGGGCTTGAAACGGCTTTTCCTGTGCTGTACACGGAATTGGTAAAGAAAAAAAATCTTCCTCTCAAAAGGCTGATTGAAGCGATGTGCGTGAGTCCGCGCAGGCGTTTCGGGCTGCAAGGAGGGCTGCTCGCGGCGGGAAGTCCGGCGGATTTGACCGTCATAGACCTCAACGCGTCGTTTGAAATAAATCCCGAAAACTTTTTGTCCAAGGGCAAAAGCACGCCCTTTGCGGGTAAAAAGGTGTTCGGAAAGGTTTTGCTTACGTTAAAGAACGGGAGAACGGTATGGAAAGAAAATACGACAAAAAATTAGTGCTCGGCGACGGCACGGTATTCGAGGGCTATGGCTTCGGCGCGGACAGGGAGGCGGTGTGCGAGCTGGTCTTCAATACCTCTCCCGTCGGCTATCAGGAAATAGTGAGCGACCCGAGCTACACGTTTCAGGCTGTGGTTATGACTTATCCTTTAATCGGCAATTACGGCGTGTGCGACGAGGATTACGAAACCCGCGTGCCCTCAATCGGCGGGCTTGTCGTGCGCGACTACAACGGCAGGCCGAGCAATTTCCGATATACCAAAACTCTGGACGAAATTATGAGCGAGTACGGTATTGTAGGCATTTCCGGCGTGGACACGAGGTGTCTTGCCCGAAAACTGAGAAACGAGGGCAGTCAGAAAGGAATCATAACTTCTTCGGACGTTTCCACGCAGGAGGCGCTTAAACGTCTTGAACGTCCTCTGCCGCGCAACGCAGTCAGCTGTGTGTCCACGCGCAAAAAATGGTTTTCGCGCACGGCGCACGCCAAATTCGACGTTGTCGCAGTGGATTGCGGCATAAAGCTCAATATAGTCAGATGTCTCAACGCGCGCGGCTGCAACGTGACGGTGGTGCCTTTCGACACTGCTGCGGAGGAAATTGCGGCTTTGTCTCCCGACGGCGTGTTTTTCTCCAACGGTCCCGGGGACCCGTCCGACGTGCCCGAAACGGCGGAGCTGCTCAAAAAAATCCGCGGCAGATATCCCGTTTTCGGCATTTGTCTGGGACATCAGCTTGCAGGGCTTGCTTACGGCGCAAAGACCTTCAAGCTCAAATTCGGTCATCGCGGCGGCAACCACCCCGTCAGAAACCTTGAAACGGGCAGGCTGGAAATCACAAGCCAAAACCACAGCTACGCCATAGACAGGGACAGTCTGTCGGGCACGGGACTCAAAGTCACTCACGAAAATTTGCTGGATGGCACGGTCGAGGGCATGGAGTGCGTAAAAGACAGGCTGTTTACGGTGCAGTTTCATCCCGAGAGCGCGCCGGGACCGCAGGACAGCGGATACCTGTTTGACAAATTCGTGCGCCTTATGGCGGCGAACAAAAAGGATTGAGGAGATTGTTATGCCCAAAAGAAAGGATATAAAGAAAATAATGGTTATAGGCAGCGGTCCCATAGTCATAGGACAGGCGGCGGAGTTCGATTACGCGGGCACGCAGGCGTGTCTGGCGCTCAAAGAGGAGGGCTACGAGGTCATACTGGTAAACTCCAACCCCGCGACAATCATGACTGACACAACCGTGGCGGACAAGGTTTACATGGAGCCTCTCACGCTGGAATACGTTGCCAAAATACTTCGTTTCGAGCGTCCCGACGCGCTTATACCGGGGCTTGGCGGGCAGACCGGACTCAATCTTGCCATGCAGCTTGAGAAAAAAGGAGTTTTAAGCGAGTGTCAGGTGGAGCTTTTGGGCACCTCCGCGCAGAGCATAGAGTGCGCCGAGGACAGAGAAAAGTTCAAGGAGCTGTGCGAGAGTCTGGGAGAGCCTGTGCTGCCAAGCATGATTACGCACTCCGCGGAAGAGGCTGTTTCCGCTGCGGAAAAAATAGGGTATCCCGTCGTGCTGCGTCCCGCATTCACACTTGGGGGCACGGGCGGCGGCTTTGCGGACAACGAGGAGCAGCTGAGAGAAATTATGAAAAACGCGCTGCGCCTTTCTCCCGTCAGACAGGTGCTTGTGGAAAAGAGCATAAGAGGCTTCAAGGAAATAGAGTACGAGGTTGTCCGCGACGCGAACGACACGGCGATAGCCGTCTGCAATATGGAAAACCTCGACCCTGTGGGAATACACACGGGCGACAGCATAGTGGTCGCGCCAAGTCAGACGCTTACAAACAAGGAATATCAGCTTTTGAGAGACAGCGCGCTCAAAATCATACGGGCGTTGAAAATAGAGGGCGGCTGCAACGTACAGTTCGCGCTGGACCCGCAGTCCTTCGACTATTTTTTGATAGAGGTAAATCCGAGAGTTTCCCGTTCGTCGGCTTTGGCAAGCAAGGCGAGCGGATACCCCATTGCGCGCGTGTCCGCAAAAATAGCGGTGGGTATGCGTCTCGACGAAATAATGCTTGCAAACACTCCCGCGTGCTTCGAGCCGGCTCTTGACTATGTGGTAACCAAAATAGCGAGATTTCCCTTTGACAAATTCGCCACCGCGCCCAACGTGCTGAGCACGCAGATGAAGGCTACGGGAGAAGTTATGAGTATCGGGCGCACCATGGAGGAAAGCCTCTTGAAAGCCGTGCGTTCTCTGGAAATAGGGGCGAGTCATTTGGAGCTTAAAAAGTTTGACGCCCAAACCGCGGAAGAGCTTGCAGAATACATAAAAACGGGGCGCGACGACAGAATTTTCGCTATGGCGCAGCTTATGCGGCTGGGCTGTCCCTTGAAACGTCTGTATGAGCTTACAAAAATAGATATGTTCTTTTTGGACAAAATCAAAAACATTGTGGACTTTGAGGGCGCAATCAAGAGCGGAAAGCGCGACCTTGCCGTTTTAAGAGAAGCCAAGCGCATGGGTTTCTGCGACGAGTACATTGCCAAATGCTGGGATATGACCTTGAAGGAGGTCTTTGAGCTGCGCAAATCAATCGGGCTGTTTCCCGTTTACAAAATGATAGATACCTGCGCAAGCGAGTTTGAAAGCTATGTGCCTTACTTTTACTCCACATACGAAAGAGAAAACGAGACGCGGGACGACGGCAAAACCAAAATCGTGGTTTTGGGAAGCGGACCTATCAGAATCGGTCAGGGCGTCGAGTTCGATTACAGCACGGTGCACGCAATCAAGACCATACGCGACTTCGGCTATGAAGCGATAATAATCAACAACAACCCCGAAACGGTGTCAACCGACTATACGACGGCGGACAAGCTGTATTTCGAGCCGTTGACGACAGAGGACGTTCTCAATGTTTTGGAGCTTGAAAAGCCGCTGGGGGTTATTGCGTCTTTGGGCGGTCAGACGGCAATCAATCTTGCGGACAAGCTAAAAGAGTTCGACGTCAACATAATCGGCACGGGAGTCGAAGCAATCGAGCGCGCCGAGAACAGGGATTCGTTTGAAAAAATCCTCAAAAAGCTGAATATTCCGCAGCCCGAGGGATATGCCGTTACCAAAATCGAGGACGGCGTGAGAGCCGCAAACGAAATAGGCTATCCCGTGCTTGTCAGACCGAGCTTTGTTTTGGGCGGGCGCGCGATGCAGATTGTGGGCAGCGACGACACGCTCAGGCACTATCTCGAAAACGCCGTCAGAATCGACGAAAAACAGCCCGTGCTTGTAGACAAATACATAGTGGGCAAGGAGTGCGAGGTGGACGCCGTGTGCGACGGAACGGACGTGTTCGTGCCGGGAATCATGGAGTTGATTGAACGCACGGGCATACACTCGGGCGACAGCATAAGCGTTTATCCTTCGTTCAGCCTGAGTCGGAAGGTAAAGGAAACCATTTTGGACTACACCTTGAAGCTGGGAAAGGGTATAGGCATAGTGGGGCTTTACAACATTCAGTTCATTGTGGACAAGGACGACAATGTTTTTGTCATAGAAGTCAATCCGCGCTCGTCGCGGACGGTGCCCTTCCTTTCAAAGGCGACTGGTTTTTCGCTTGCCGACATCGCCACGTTGGTTATGCTGGGCAAAAGCCTGAAAGAACAGGGACTGACGGAGCTGTATCCCGAGGAAAAGAAAAAGTGGTACGTCAAGGTGCCCGTATTCTCGTTCAGCAAAATCCACGGTCTGGACGCATACCTTTCCCCCGAAATGAAGTCCACGGGCGAGGCGATAGGCTACGACGAAAAGTTTACCCGCGCGCTGTACAAGGCGTTGCAGGCTTCGGGCATGAACGTGGTCAATTACGGAACGGTGTTCGTCACCATTGCAGACAAGGACAAGGACGAGGCTTTTCCTCTCATAGAGAGGTTTTACAGGCTCGGCTTCAACATCGAGGCAACGACAGGCACCGCGAAATACCTCAAAAGCAGGGGGATAAAGACGCGCGCAAAAAAGAAAATAAGCGACGGCAGCGAAGAAATACTCGACTCCATACGCAAGGGGTACGTAAATTACGTAATCAACACGCGCGACATAGATTCGGTTGACCAACAAACGGACGGCTTTCAGATAAGACGGTGCGCGGTGGAAAACAACGTAACCATGTTCACCGCTCTCGAAACGGTGCGCGCCCTGCTTGACGTGCTTGAAGAAATCACCATTACCGTCAGTACGATAGATTCTTGAAAAGGCAAATGAAAAAGGAAGTTATTTTTGAAACGGCAAGCAACGAAAAAATTGCCGCCGACGTGTATGATTTGAGACTCAAAGGCGATTGCCGCGCGGACATAAGGGCGGGGCAGTTCGTCGAAGTGGCGCTTGACGGCTTTTTTCTGCGTCGTCCCATATCCGTGTGCGACGTTTACGGCGACGGTATACGCCTTGTCTACAAGGTGACGGGCAAAGGCACGGAATATATGTCCTCGTTGAAAAAGGGGGACAGAGTCAGGGCCTTGACGGGGCTTGGAAACGGTTTCAGTTTGGACAAATGCAAAAAAAACGCGCTGATTTGCGGCGGCGGCGTAGGCGCTCCTCCTCTGTTGCTTTTGGCAAAAAGGCTGATTGAAAGCGGGAAAAATGCCTATGTCGCGCTGGGCTTCAATTCGGCTGCGGACGTCATGCTTGCGGACGAGTTCAAAGCCGTCGGCGCCCAAGTGGAAATTGCGACGATGGACGGCTCCGCAGGCTTAAAGGGAACAGTCGCGGCGGCTCTGCCGCGTCAGACGGACTGCGACTTCTTTTTCGCGTGCGGTCCCAAGGCAATGCTTAAAGCGCTGAGCGCTTCTCTCGAAATCAGGGGAGAGGTAAGTCTCGAAGAGCGCATGGGCTGCGGCTTCGGCGCCTGCATGGGCTGCGCGGTCAACACTACGCAAGGAGTAAGGCGGGTGTGCGCCGACGGTCCCGTGTTCTGCTCGGAGGAGGTAATATGGTAGACACCAAGGTCAGTTTGAGCGGTCTTGTTCTGGACAATCCCGTTATTCCCGCAAGCGGAACCTTCGGTTACGGCAGCGTCTTTTCGGAGTTTTACGACATAAACATACTCGGCTCGTTCAGTTTCAAGGGGACGACCTTAAACCCGCGCGACGGCAACCCTTGTCCGCGCATAGCGGAAACCAAAAGCGGTATGCTCAACTCCGTCGGCTTGCAAAACCCCGGTGCGGAAAAGGTGGCAAAAGAGGAGCTTGGAGAGCTTTCAAAAATATACGGGAAAAAGGTCATTGCCAACGTGGGCGGCTTTTCTGTTGAAGAATACGTGCGCTGCGCCGAAATCTTCGACGGCTGCGAACAGGTGGGGCTGATTGAACTCAACGTAAGCTGCCCCAACGTCCACAACGGCGGTATGTCTTTCGGAACCGACGCGAAAAACGCGGCTCGCGTCACGAGCGCCGTCAAAGCCGCCGTGAAAAAGCCCGTTTACGTCAAACTCAGCCCCAACGTCACCGATATAACGGAAATTGCCAAAGCGTGCGAGGCCGCGGGCGCGGACGGGCTGAGCCTGATTAACACGCTTTTGGGCATGAGGATAGATTTAAAGACCTTTAAACCCGTTCTTGCAAACAAAAGGGGCGGACTGTCGGGGGGCGCGTTGTTTCCCGTTGCCTTGCGCATGGTCTACGACGTGTACGAAGCGGTGAAAATTCCCATTATGGGCATGGGAGGAGTGGAGAGCGCCGAGGACGTTGCGGAAATGATGCTTGCGGGCGCGACTGCCGTGCAGGTGGGCGCGGCAAACCTCGTCAATCCCTTCGCCTGCAAGGAAATAATCGAAGACTTGCCCCGAGTCATGAAAAAATTCGGCATAAAAAAAATAAGCGATATTATCGGAGGAGCGCACAGGTGAACAAAAGAAAGGACGTTATCGTTGCTTGCGATTTCCCGTCGGAGGCGGAGCTTGACAATTTTGTAGGGCTGTTTAAGCGTTACGAAAAAAAGCCTTTTTTGAAAGTGGGAATGGAGCTGTTTTACTCTGCGGGACCGGACGTGGTCAGGCGTTTGAAGGGCGAGGGCTTCGACGTGTTTCTCGACCTAAAACTGCACGACATACCCAACACCGTGGGACGCGCCATGAGCGTGCTTGCAAATCTCGGAGCGGATATGGTAAACCTGCACGCCGCAGGCGGCTCCGAAATGATGAAACGCGCGGCGGAGGGGCTTGTGCGGCATGACGGCGCGCGTCCGCTGCTGATTGCGGTAACCCAACTCACGTCTACAAGCGAAAATATGTTGAAAAACGAGCTGCTGATAAATTGCGATATGGAGACGACCGTTGCCTCCTATGCGCAGAATGCGGCAAGGTGCGGACTGGACGGCGTTGTGTGCAGTCCGCTCGAAGCGCGTCTTGTAAAGGAAGCGTGCGGAAAGGATTTTCTTACCGTCACGCCCGGCATAAGATTTGCCGACGGCGAAAAGGGCGACCAAGTGCGCGTAACCACACCGCAAAGGGCGAAAGAAATCGGAAGCGACTTCATAGTGGTGGGCAGACCGATTACCGCCGCCGAGAATCCTGCGGAGGCTTATTTCCGCTGCGTAAAGGAATTTTTGGAATAGGAGGCAGATATGAAAGAAATAGCGGGTTATCTTTTGAAAATAGGCGCGGTTTTTCTGCGCCCGGAGCAGCCGTTTACTTGGGCAAGCGGCATAAAAAGCCCCATTTATTGCGACAACAGGTTGGTTTTGACCGACGTGGAGGCGCGCGACGCGGTTGAAAACGCCATTGCGGAAACGGTAAGGCGGCGTTATCCTCAAGCTCAGGCTCTGTTCGGTACAAGCACGGCGGGCATAGCGCACTGCGCAATCGCGGCGCATATCCTGCGCCTGCCTGCGGGTTACGTCAGGAGCGGCGCAAAGGAGCACGGCAGAACCAACCGCATAGAGGGCAAACTCGAAAAGGGCGAAAAGGTTGTGGTCATAGAGGACCTTATCAGCACGGGCGGAAGCGTAATAGAAGTGGTGGAGGCTTTGCGCGAGGCGGGTGCGGAGGTGCTTGGCATTGTCAGCATCTTTTCCTACAACATGAGTAAGAGCGCGGAAAAGCTTTCCGGAGCAAACGTGGAAAACGTGAGTCTTTCCAATCTTGACGAGCTGTGCGAGGTGGCTCAGGAGAAAAAAATAATCGGTCCGGAGGAAGTCCGACGTGTGCTTGCGTTCCGCGACAATCCGTCCGACGAGAGCTGGATAAAAAACTGACGGAGAAAAAATGAAACATTTGCTGGATATAACCGATATGAGCGTTTCGGAAATCGACGCGCTTGTAAATCAGGCTGAAAACATTATGAAAAACAGAGAGGCTTACGCCCATGCTCTTGACGGCAAAACGCTTGCCACGCTGTTTTTTGAACCGAGCACGCGCACGAGACTTAGCTTTGAGGCGGCTATGCTTGAATTGGGAGGCAGAGTTCTGGGATTTTCTTCCGCAGACAGTTCGAGCACCGCAAAGGGCGAAACGGTCGGCGACACGGCGCGCGTCGTGAGCTGCTTTTCCGACGTGATTGCCATGCGTCATCCCAAAGACGGCGCGGCGAGGGCGGCTGCCGCTTGGGCGCGGGTGCCCTTAATCAACGCGGGAGACGGCGGTCACTGCCATCCCACGCAGACGCTTACCGACCTTGTCACCGTTCACGCGGAGAAAGGGCGGCTTTTCGGCTTGAAGGTGGGAGTCGTAGGCGACCTGAAATACGGCCGCACGGTGCATTCTCTTTTAAACGCGCTTTTGAGATACGAGGGAAACAGCTTTGTGCTGATTTCTCCGCGCGAGCTAAGACTGCCCGAATATATGCTCCAAGCAATCAAGCAAAAGGGCGGCAAGGCGGTTGAAACCGCCGATTTGCAGGAATATATGTCGGAGCTTGACGTGCTTTACATGACGCGTATTCAGCGGGAAAGATTTTCCGACGCAGACGAATACGAGCGTCTCAAAGACAGCTACGTTCTCACAAGGGACAAACTTGGCTCTGCAAAGGAGGATATGATAGTCATGCACCCGCTGCCGAGGGTAAACGAGATTGCCGCAGACGTTGACAAAGACAGCCGCGCCAAATATTTCGAGCAGGTCAATTACGGCAAATTCGCGCGTATGTCGCTGCTGCTTACGCTTTTGAAGGACGGCGGCGCTTCGGGCGAAACAAAACTCGGCGGCACGCTTACGCAAAAGAGCTGCCCCAATCCAAGATGCATAACCAACGCCGAGCCGTCGCTCGAAAAGCTGTCAATCTTTGACGGCGGCACGGAAAGGTGCGCCTATTGCGAAACCTCTCTTGACTGAAAAAGCTCCTTTGACAGGAGTATTTCATGGAAAAGAGCGCAAGCGTACAAATGTTACATCTGCGCGGAGCAGTCGGAAAAAATTTAAAGCGTAACCGAATGGTTACGCTTTTTTAAAATCTTTATCTACACCCGTCAAGGCGTTTTTTTGTTTTTGCGGTGGGCAAACGGCGAAGTTTTGCTTGACAGGACGTGCTGCGTCAGGTCATAGGAAAAATGCACGTGCGCAGGCTGAACGGGTTTGTTGTCCGTGTCGGCAAAAGCGCAACATTTTTCAAAAATATTCAGCAGCGTTTCCGTCGCCGTGAGCATCTGCATTCTCTCGTTTTCGCTTAACGCGCCGTTGAAAATGCTTTGCATAATTTCCTGCGAATTTTCGCTGTGCGTTTTCATATCTTTTTTGGCAGATTCCGTCAGCGAAATATATTGCGTTTTTTTGTTGCCCTCCTGTTTGGAGCGCTCTATAAGACCTTTTTCTTCGAGTTTTTTCAAGGTTCGATGAATACATTTGGGTGAAATGTGCGCTTTCTCCGCAAGAACATGCGTGGGGAGGGGGCTTTGCCGGTCGAGTATTGCGGAGACCTTTCTCATGTAAATATCGTCCAAAAAACCCGAATAAGCTCCGCGCCGAAACAGCTCCCACTCCATGGTAGCGACCAGATTGGTGTATGCCACCTGCATTTTATCCATCAGTTTTCCGTATTCTTTTACGCCGTTTATATCCATTCTTGTTCTTCCATTTTGTATTTTAAAATTTAATTGTTTGTTTGTCAAATAGAGATGCAAAATTTTTTGGCAAAATTGTGTTAAATCATTTGACAATTGCCGCACTATGCGGTTATAATTACCGCAGAGTGCGGCAATTTTAAGTTGTTGTGCCGCACGGAAAATTTTTGCGGAGGTAAATTATGAAACGATTGAGACGATTATTGCTGCTTTTTGCGGCGGTTGCCGCTTGCCTGCTTGTATTGTGCGCCTGCGCGCCTTTAAAAGCGTCGGTGACGTTTAAACTGGACGAAACCGAAAGCATTGTCGTAACGGTAAACGACGACAAAAAAGCATTTCCGCCATACGTCGAAAGCGCGGAGGGCGTTTATGTCGAGGGGTGGTACGTTGACAGCGGTTTGACGATTAAATTTGATTTTTCGCAGACAGTGGAAGACGACATTACGCTTTATCCCAAGTATATGAACGCCGAGTACACGGCGCGGTTCGACCTGAATTATCCCGACTGTAAAAATCCTCCGCAGGCGACGTTCACGCGGCAAGGAAACCTCGTGCTGCCTGCCGAGCCTGTGAGAGTGGGGTACGAGTTTTTGGGCTGGAGCGACGGCGGCGCGCTTTACAGGGCGGGTGCGGAGTATGACACGCAGAACGCGCTTTGCAACCTCGTTTTTTCGGCAAGCTGGCGCTACAAGGTGCTCACCGTCACTTTGCTCAACGGTGAAGGCGAACTGATAGAGAAGGTGGAAGTGCCTTACAACGGCTCGGTGGCGCCAAACGACGTGCTCGTACAGGAGTCCAATGAAAACAGCTGGTGCTTTGACGTAATCGGTTGGGACAAATCCATAACCAACGTAAAAGAGGATATGACTGCGAGCGCGATTTACAAATATGTGCCGACGGACGATTTTTATTTCAAATTTTCCCTCAACGAGGATAAGGTTTCATACTCCCTTGCGGGCTTAACAACGGGTTCTGTTCCCGCAAAGACGGCTTTACCCGACACGTATCGCGGACTTCCCGTCACGAGGTTGAAGAAAAACGCTTTTTCTTCAAATATGACGCTGACGGATTTGTATATACCGTCAAGCTACGAAACGATAGAGTCGGGAGCCTGCCGAAATTGTTATATGCTCAAAAACGTTACGCTGGAAAACGGAGTAAAAAAACTTGGACTTGCGAGTTTTTCCGGTTACAATCTGAGCAAAGTGACTCTGCCCGACACGCTGCTCGATTGGGGAATCATGCCTTTCGGAACTTCGACGGCGATTGAGTACGTTTTGAAGGGCGACAACGTCAATTACGTGCAGGAGGACGGAATAATTTATGACGTCGACAAGACCGCGGTTTACGTCGGCAGTTCGACCGCGTCCGGCGACATTGTTTTCCCTGAAACCGTCACGCGGGTCAAGGCATACGCTTTTGTCAGAAACGAGTCGATCACGGGGCTAACCTTCAAGGGGCATATAGACGCGATAGAGTGGGGCGCTTTTTTTCAATGTCCTTACATAACCGATTTGGTTTTTGAAAAGGGCGTAAAAGAAATTTCAGGCGTCGATTCAGAGCAGGGAAAAATATTTGCGGAAAAATACGACTACGAGGACGGAGGCGATTTCAACCTTAACGGAGCGTTTTTCCGCTCGTGCTGCGGCTCTTTGTGGGACGAAGAAACATTCGAGTCCTTGGGCTTTGCGACTTTGGAAAATCTTGTGCTGAAAGGAATCGAAAAAATAGGCGACTGCGCGTTTCAGGACTGCAACATACGCAATTTGAAAATCGACAAGACAGTGCGTTACATAGGGGAAGCGGCTTTTACCAATTCGGGAAATGATTATATTTTTACTTCGGTGTCCATGCTCGGCGCGGATGAAAACGATTTTTACGCAATCAAGGACGACTGCATTGTCGAAAAGGGGAGCGGGCCGCAATATCTCGGCAAAAACGGCGACAGACTGCTTGTTTACGCTCAAAACTCATCCGCAGTTCAATTCGACGTGCCCGAGGGCGTGACGTATATTTCGCCCTTTGCCTTTGCAGAACTGAAAAATCTGGAAACCGTAACCCTGCCCGAGGGAATCACCGAGCTTTACGGCGGAACGTTCAGCGCCTTTCTCGGCAGTTCATTAAAATACGTACTTTTGCCCTCGACTCTTGTATCCTTGCGCAGCGATACCTCCGTTTTCGGAGAAGTGCAGCTTATGGGTACCGCAAAGGGGGTGTTTAACGGCTGCGAAAATCTGAGCGAAGTTGAGTTCAGGGGGACGCCCTCGCTCGAATACATAGGCGCAAACACTTTTTACGTTACCGCGCTTTCTGAGTTTGAAATTCCCGCTTCGGTTACGTACATAGGTTTTTCTGCGTTCCTTAACGAATATTTGGTTTCTCTGTCGGTCGAAGACGGAAACGAGGTCTATGTTGCGGATGAGGGAGTGCTCTACACAAAGGATATGACCACGCTTGTGTGCTATCCGTCGCGGAAAGCGGCAACTTCCTATACCGTGCCGGAGGGAGTTGCGGCAATAGAGGGTTACTCCTGCGAAGTAACCGCGTTTCTTGAAACGCTTGTAATAGGCAGCAATGTAAAAAAGGTGGGACAGTCGGCGTTTTACAACGCGCACGCGTTGAAGGAAATTACATTTAAGGGCAACGTCGAAATGCTTGGTCAGTCCGCTTTTTTCGGCGCGCCCAATCTCAATAAGGTTATTTTCGAGGGGGAAATAGCTCCGTTTCTTGGCGGCAGCCACAACGGTACATACAGCGTTTTTGCTTCGAGCTACGACAGTATGACGTGGGAGGCTATTCTTCTGTGCGAATTCGTCGTGCCGCAAAATGCAATCGCCTCGTATTACTCCGAATTTTATCTTTACGCTCCCGCGTATGCGGAGGCAATTGACTTATCGGAGATTTCCGACACTGCCTATACCCTTAAAAAAGACGGCGAAACCGTTGCCGTATTTACCGACTCATTGGTTAAAACCGAGCCGACGTGCGAGGGTTCGGGATATTTTCAGGGCTGGTATCTCAGCGACGGAAGCGCGGACGGCGACTGGGGCGAAAGAGTGGAGTTCCCCGCTTATTTCGAGCAAGATACAATAATCCTCTACGCGCGCTTCGGCGAGCAAAGGGTGCAGGACGGCAAGGCATGGGGCAGAGACTTCGAGCTTGACGCAAACGGCGAAGCTCTCGACGTGACGTTTAAAAACGGCAGGGCGGTCTATTTCCGCTTTACCGCGCCGCGAAGCGGCAGTCTCAATCTGTTGTACGACGGTTTGACAAGCGACGAATTTTATTTGCAGACAGACGACGTGTCGGGCGTGGAGTACGTTGTACTCTCCGATTACGACAATCCGCAAAGCTGGTGCTATGAGACAGAGGAGGGCAAGACCTATTTCGTGAGCATAAAAATTTATCTTTTCGACGGCATAAATATAGACTGCGCCGTATCTTTTGAAATAGTCTGAGCAAATTTAAAGCCTCCTCCCGACGGGAGGAGGCTTTTTCTTTCAAAGATTTCAGGAAATCACGCGGGCGAGCAGCACGCCCATGACGGACGCCATCATCAGTCCGCGCGTCCAACCCGAGCTGTCTCCAAGGCAGTGCAGGTTTTTAACCGACGTTTCCAACCTTTCGTTCATATCGATTTTGTTTGAATAAAATTTCAATTCGGGAGAATACAGCAGCGTTTCGTTGCTGGCAAAGCCGGGCACTACGATATCCGCGTCTTTGATAAAATTCAATATCGAAATCATTGCTCGATAGGGCATGGCTGCCGTTATGTCGCCCGCCACCGCGTCCGCGAGGGTGGGGCGCACGTTGCTGCGTTCAAGCTCCTTTTGCCATGTGCGCTTTCCGTCCATTATGTCGCCGTACCGCTGAACCAAAATTTTGCCGCTGCCGAGCATATTGGTCAGCTCTCCTATTTTTTTCGCGTATTCTATGGGCTGGTTGAATGGCTCGGAAAAATTGTGGGAGCAAAGGATTGCAAGATTGGTGTTGCCGCTCTTTTTTTCCTTGAAGGAGTGTCCGTTGACCACCGCGAGGTTGTCGTCGTAGTTTTCCTGCGCGACAAAGCCGCCCGGGTTCTGGCAGAAGGTGCGCACCTTGTTTTTGAACGGCTTGGGATAACCTATGAGCTTGGATTCGTAGAGAATGTTGTTTACCTCCTCCATAATCTCGTTTCTCACCTCTACCCGCACGCCTATATCCACCGTGCCCGGTCTGTGGGGGATTCCGTGTTTTTCGCACGTCTTTGACAGCCAGTCCGCGCCGCGCCTGCCCGTTGCGACGACGGTTGTCCCCGCTTGGATAAGAAACCGCTCTCCGTTTTGACGGACATACGCTCCTTTGCACACGCCGTCGTCGATAAAAAGGTCGTCGCAGTCTGTGCCGAAAAACAGCTCCACGCCGTTTTTTAACAGATGCTTTTCGATTGCAAGATAAATCTCCTGCGCCTTTTCCGTGCCGAGATGGCGTATCGGGCAGTCCACCAGCTTTAAATTCGCCTGAATGGCTTTTTTCCTGATTTCCTTTATTTTGTCGTTGTCGCCCACTCCCTCTACCTTGCAGTCCGCGCCGAAGTCGAGGTAAATCTTGTCCACGTATCGGATTGCCTCTTTTACCGCGTCGTGTCCGACAAGCTCGGGCAGGTCTCCGCCCACGTCTTCGGACAAAGAGAGTTTTCCGTCCGAAAAGGCGCCCGCGCCCGAAAAGCCCGTCGTTATGCTGCAATTTTTGCAGCCCGCGCACAAGCCCGTTTTGTTTTTGGGGCAGATGCGGTTTTCTATGGCTGCGCCCTTTTCGACGACGGTGATTTTTCTTTTGTCTCCTCGTTTAAGCAGCTCTATGGCGGTGAAAATCCCCGCGGGACCTGCTCCCACAATCAAAATATCCGTTTTCATAATGCAATTCCTTTAAAGTTATTTTCGTCCTTTTTGCCCGCTTTCAATCGGGACGCAAAAAATGCCCGCTCCGACTGTATGCGGAAATACCGCATATAGTCGACGGGCAGGCTCGTCGGTAGAAACTCTCCGCCCTTTGCGCGGAGACTATATATGCTCTGCTTTTTTGCGGCGTCGCCGCACGCTGAACAGTTTAGCACGGCGCCTGTCCTTTGTCAAGAAAATTTTGAAAAACGCTTGACACAAGCGAAGCGTTTGAGTATGATTAGCAAAGTAAATTCCGACGGCAAATAGGAAATTTACCGACGGAAAAATCGTTCGGAGGTATGTTGTGACCGCTAAAAAAATGCTGCACGGCAGGGAGTTCAAAATCAGCTGCGGCAGGTTTGACAGGAAAATAAGCGTGGAGGTTGACGGAAAGCCCGCCGAAAAAGTCGACGGCGCGCTTTTCAGGGTTGCTCTCGCCGACGGAAAATATCTGCAATTCAGAGTGGAAGGCAGCTACATGACGGGGATGAACCTGATTGAGGGAAATGTCACCTTGGAGGTTTTCAGGCATATAAGCTGGTACGAATATCTGTTCATCTTCGGACCGCTGCTGTTTTTGGGCTTCGGCGCGGCTTTCGGGCTTGACGCGGCGGAAATAAGCAACGCTGCGGCGGTTGTCGGCGGCGTGGCGGGGCTGGTTTTCGCTTTGGCGGGCTTTTTTGCCTGCAACGCCGTTGTGCACAGCGGCAGACTGAAAAAATGGCTCAAAATACTTTTGAACCTTTTGGTACTTGCCGCGCTTGCGGGACTGTTCGTCTGGTTTTTTCTCAGCATTGCGGTGGTTCTTGCTCTTATCGGTCTTGGGGAAGCTCTTGTAAATGCCGCGTTTTTGCCTTGAACGCGTCTTAAATCGAATAAAAAACGGCGGCATTTTGCCGCCGTTTATTTTTTCTCAAATTCAGAAAGACGCTTTGTCAGATGTCGAGAGAGTTTCTGCCTTCCTCGTTGAGGTCGAAAACAAGATAACCCTGCTGCGCGCGCAGCATTCTCTGTTTGCGGCCTATGCTCAGGCTTTCCTGATTGTCGAAAACAGTCATTATGTTGAGACCGGATACGGGTGCAATGTACAGCATATATACCTCGCGGCTCAGTACGTTTATCGGATTGCCGTCAAGGTCGACGAAATTTTCCCCGTCGTTGAGGTAACGGCAGATTTCGTTTTTGTCGTTGAATTTGTCTTTGGCGTCGGCGGCGTCCTTTGAGGAGTCGTAGTCGCCCGCCCAAACGGCTCCCACCTTGAAGTCGTCGAGCGAAGAAATATTCTGCGTTGTGTAAACGGTAACCGTTGTAGGCTCTTTTGAAAAGCTTCCCTCCACGAGGTTTACGTAGGTGGTGGAGTTGGAAACAAGCGCGTCCTTGTCAAAGCATCTCAAAAGAAGAAAGAGCATTTCGTTGTCGTATGTTTTGACTTTGTCAGTTCTTTTCAGCTTGAAGGAGAGCGCGTCCTCGCTTAGAGAGCTTTCGATTGTCACGACGGGTCTTTTTGCGGAGTAGTCGTAAGAAACGGACGTTTCAAAGTCGTTGAGCTCGCAGCCCGCTTTGCCCACGTAAACGCTTTTTACGCTGCGGCTGCTTGCGTCCGGCAATAGATTTGTGCCGTTGAAGGTCGCGCGGGCGGTTACCCTGACGCTTACCTTAAACGAGCCGTTTTCCGTTTTTTCTATTATGGGTTGTCTTGACCCGTCCGCCGCCGCTTTTTCGGTCTCTTCTTCCGCTATTGCGGACAGCCTGCTCTTGACGTCCGAAAGGTCGGATATACCCGCCTTGACAAACGCCGCGTCGTCGTAAATTTCGGTAAAAGTCAGTTCTGTTTCAAGCGAGTACCGATTGTCGGCAAGGGGTTGTACGGTTGACGTATATACGCCGTTTTCCACCTTTGACGGCGCGACCTGGTCGAGATTTGACGTGTAGACGTACTCTCCGTCGCTGTTTTTTGCGCGGCTGTAATAGTTAGAGTAGGTCAGCTCGTAGTCGCTGGCAAGACGCACGTCGTAAACGAGAGTTTCGGAAGAAGAGCCTGACCAACGCACCTTGACTTCGGGGACAACCGCGCTTGAACCGCAGCCCGTCAAAGCAAAGCACGCCATGATGAACAAAATTGTAAGCGAAAGTAATTTTTTCATTTTTTCTCCGATTGGCGCTGTGGGCGCATTTAACAAATAATATCATCAAACAAAAAAAAAGTCAATTGACATCGGGCAAATTGAGTCTTATAATTATTTCATGAATTTCGTTGTTTATAAGACGAACACCTTAAAAGCCGCGAAAAACCGCATAGAGGAGCTGCTCAAAGCGGTCAGTCGCAGCGACATTGACAGTCCGCACATAGTTATTGTGCCGGACAGAGCTTCCCTTGCCGCCGAGAGAAGTATGCTTGCCGCAGTGGGAGGAAGCTTCAATATACAGGTTTTTACCTTCAACAGATACGCGGGGCTTATCGCGCCCGAGACCTTGAAGCCTTTGAGCGGTCAGATGGCGGTGCTTGAAATGATGAAGGTAATCGAGCAGAACGCCGACAGACTGGTCTGTTTTTCCGGAGCGGGAAACACGGAAGGCTTTGCGCGGAAAATTTACGACGTAATCAGCCTGTTGAAGTACAACAGAATAAGTCCCGAAAAGCTGCTTTGCGCCTGCGACGACAAGGCGCTTTCTTTGAAATTGAAGGATATAGCGCTCGTTTACTCCGCGTTTCAGGCGTCGGTGGAAAACAGGTATCTTGACTCCGCCGACAAGCTGGAAACGCTTTTGAACGCCGTCGGCAGTTCGGAACAAGTGAAAAAGAGCGTTTATTACATCTATGATTTTGACGGATTGAGCGTACAGGAGGAGGCAATAGTCGAAAGCCTTGTGCGTTATTCGCGCGGGGTGTACGCCGCCTGCGCGGCGGGCGCGGGGTATATGTATTCCAACGGGTTTTACGCATCGCTCAACCGCATTGCCGCCAAAACGGGCGGGTGCAGGGAAATAAACGTCAGGGAGGACGGCTCCGAAGTCTTGTCGGCGCGCGAAAAGGCTTTGCTTTTCGGCACGGTGGACAAGCCCGCGCCCTTGCCGCGCGAAAAGTTTACGATTGTCAGCGCGGCGGACGCCGAGGAGGAGGTTTTTTTTCTTGCGTCCTACATAGACGGTTACGTGAGAAAGGGCGGCAGATACCGCGACGTAAAGGTTGTGGTAAGCGACGTGGACGAGTACCGCAACGCGATAAGACGGTATTTTTCCCTTTTCGACATTCCGTTTTATCTCGACGAGAAATACAGTCTCGACAGTCACGCGTTGTGTCGTTTCATTTCGGACTTTTTCAGAATGAAGCGCGCCGATATGAGGCTGGATTACGTTTTGCCCGTCGTCAAAAACTATTTTTTCGGCGCGGAGGAAAAGGACGTTTTTCTTTTCGAGAATTTTTGTCTCAAATACAATTTCGGTTACGATTTTTCCCGCTTCGATTTGGGCGGGGACGAGCCTGAGGAGACGCGGGAGGCAGCCGAGCGCGTAAGGGAAAGACTGTGCCGTCTGTCGCAGACCGAGGTGCCCGCCAAAGCGACGGTGGCGCAGTACGTAAACGTCGTGCGCGAGCTTGTGCGCCGCAACGACCTTTACGGCAGGCTGGAAGAGTTGGCTAGCCGTCTGGAAAAGAATGCGCCCGATTATTACGCGAAATTTTCGGTTCAGGTTGACGAAAAGCTGGATTCCGTGCTCGAAGAGCTGGTTCAGACGGCGGGCGGACTCTTTGCGGACGTCGAAAAATTTCTCGGCTTTTTCTCGGCGGCGGCAAGCGACGTGAGCGTGAGTATACTGCCTCTTTACGCGGATTGCGTAGAGCTTTCAAATTTGGACAAGTCGTTAAGACACGACATAAAAGCGCTTGCGGTGTTGGGAGCCAACGAGGGCAAGCTGCCCGCAAAAAGGAGCGACACCGCGCTTTTGAACGACGCCAATTTAGCCGCGCTTATGAAAAACGGCATGCGCGTCGCTCCCGACGCCGCGACGCTGGGCAAAAACGACAGACAGTCCGTCGCAATGCTGCTGTTGGAGCCCGAGGACAGGCTTTACGTATCTTATCGTAACACGGATTCGGACGGCGGAGGACTGAAACCGTCGTCCTTTGTCAGGACGCTGCAAAAAGTCCACACGAGGCCTGACGGCAGCGTGGCGGAAGCGGAGCGTCGGCCTGATTTCGGAGTCCATTCGAGGCGTTGCGCGGTTTACGGCGCGCTGGAGCGGGGCGCGTGCGGTTTGCCGACGGCGGACGAAATCGCGGCGGCGGGGCTTGCCGACGAGCTGAAAAAATTTCTGTGCGCGTATACTCCCGACATAACGCTTGACAACGGCAGACGGTTGTTTTTCAGGTCGGGCGCGGCGAGCGTCACGCGTATAGAGGAGTTTTACAAATGTCCGTTCAGACATTTTCTTTCAAAGGGCGGACTTATGCTGAGAGAGCGCGAGGAAGCCCGCCTCAAACCGACCGACCTCGGCAGCATAATTCACGACTGTCTGGAAAAATTCGTCCGTTATATCATGGCTCACGGCGCGGAAAGCGCGGACGAAAGCGTTATGCGCCGCATATTCGACGGCGTTACGGACGGCGACAGGTACAAAGCCGTGCAAAGAGACAGGCTGTCGAGGCACAATCTGAGCCGCCTAAGGGAGGAATCGGTAAAGACGGGCATGGAAATAAAGGCGCAGCTGCTTGACAGCGAATTTTTCCCCGTCGAGTGCGAGGCGGAGTTCGGTCCCCACGCCGCCTTTCCCGCGCCGTCGTTCAACGTCGGAGAGGGCGCGGAAATACGTTTCAGGGGCAAAATAGACCGCATAGACAGATGCCGCAACAAATTTATAATAATCGACTACAAGCGCGGTCAGTCGGTGTTTAAAGAAAAGGAGCTTTACGCGGGAGTCAAGCTGCAACTGCCCGTATATCTAAAGGTGGTGCGCGACGCGCTGGGGCTTGAACCTGCGGGTTTCTTTTATAAAAAACTGAGCAACGATTTTGTAAAAAGCGATTTCAAAGAGTTCGGAGGACGCGTCGTGGACGACACGGAAACACTGTGCGAGCTTGACGCCGCGTTCAGACGTGGCGGGGCGAGCAGTCGGCTCAACGTGCGGCTCAACAAAAACGGAACAGTGAGCAGACAGAGCAAAACCGCGCTGACAAGGGCGCAGCTTGACGCTTATGTAAATTACGCATGGCGCATGATAGAGCAGGCGGGCAGAGAAATGGCAGACGGCAACGCCTGTCAGTCGCCTTACGAGGACGCCTGCGAGTACTGCGAATTTTCGGCCGTTTGCGACTTCGGAGATTTGTCGGGCAGGCAAGTCAGATGCGTGAACGGCGCGGTAACTGCGGAAACTCTCGAAAACGAGGGGGTAAACGGGCAATGAACAGAAACTTTACGCGCAATCAGCTGCTTGCGCTGGATATTTCCCAAGAAAAAAACGTCGCCGTATCCGCTTCCGCGGGCACGGGCAAGACCACCGTTCTCGTGGAGAGAATTTTCAGACTGCTGGAAGCAAAGCGGACGAGCGTGGACAGACTGCTTGTCGTGACCTTCACAAAGCTTGCGGCGGCGGAGATGAAGGAACGCTTGAAGGAAAGCTTGTCCGAGCGCCTTTCCGAGCCGTTTTTTGCCGAACAGGCGCAAAAGCTGGAAATGGCGGACATTTCTACGCTGCACGCCTTTTGCGCGGACGCGTTGAGAAGCTATTTTTACGTTCTCGGCTTGGAGCCGAACTTTTCCGTTGCGGAGGACAGCGTCGCGCAGGAGCTGAAAAACGACGCCTTCGACAGAGTAGCCGAAAGCGAACTGAACGCAGAGGACGAGGTTTATCTTCGGCTTGTGGAGATGCTGGGCAAAAAGAGCGAACAGACGTCGTTCAAGCAGACCGTTTTCCGTCTGTACGACTTTTTTGTGTGCAGACCTGATTTCGACGGATGGTTTGAAGAAAAAAGGAAATATTATTTTGCGGAGGGCGAGGGCAATCCTTTTCTGTCCGCGCTTGACGACGAGCTGAAAAAAGGGGCGTTTGCCTTTGAGAGCGCGGCGGAAACGCTTGCGCGCGAGGCGTTTGAATGCAATGCGGCGGCAGCCGCTCAATATGCGCAGACGCTTGCCTCCTGTGCCCGTCTGCCGGATGGAGAGGGTTTTTTCTCTCATCTCAAAAGACTGTCGGAGGCGGAGTTTCCCGTCTTTTCAAAAAAGGTAAAGGCGGAGCTTGAAGCGTTTCCCGATTTGCTTTTCAGGCTTGACAAGCTTACGAACAGACTTAAACGGTTTGTTTGGACGCAGACGGAGAAATTCGGCGGCGAAAGCGCGGAAGCGCTGCTTGCGCGCTGTCGGAAAAACGTCGTCTACATCGATAAGCTGTCGGAACTTCTGAAAAAGCTGGACAGGGAGTTTTTCAGACTCAAACGCGAAAAAAATCTGTTGGACTACAACGATTTGGAGCACCTTACTTTGACCTTGCTTGACGACGAACAGGCGCGTCGGGAGCTTTGCGGCAGATACGATATGATTTTCGTGGACGAGTTTCAGGACGTAAACAGAGTGCAAAACGCAATCGTGGAAAAGCTGCGCCGCGAAAACAATCTGTTTTTGGTGGGGGATATAAAACAAAGCATTTACGGGTTCAGGCAGTGCGAGCCGCGTATTTTTGCGGAAAAGACGGAGAGGTTCAAGGCGACGGGCGAGGGAAACGTAGTGTATATGAACGACAATTTCCGTTCACATGCGGCTATACTCGACTTTGTCAACACGGTTTTTTCGGGAGTAATGACGTATGAATTCGGAACTGCCGATTACGCCGCCGACGGTATGTTCTGCGGAGAGGGCGACGAAAGCATCGACGGCGTTTGCCCCGTAATTTTAAATTGCGTTACCGAGGAAAAAGCCGCTCCTAAAAAGGCGGAGGGACTGTTCAACGTACGCCGAGCCGAGATTCGAGACGACGTTTGCCGCGCGCAGGCGCGTCTGGTTGCCGCGCATATAAAAGAAATCGCGGGAAAGCTCACTTCGAGCGGCAGGCGGATTGGTTACGGCGACATAGTGGTTTTGATGAGAAGTCTGACGAATAGGGCGCGGGTTTTCTGCGACGTGCTTTCGGGCTGCGGCATACCCGTCGCGGCTTCGCTCAAAAACGACGTTCTCGGCAAGGAAATAAAGGATTTGCTCAATTTTTTGCGCGTGCTGGACAACCCGCTGAACGATATTCCCTTTGCGGGAGCGCTTTTGGGTTGGTTCGGAGGGCTTGACGCGCGGGAGCTTGCCGTCGTTGCGGAAAAAACAAATCCCGATTATCTTGTCAAACGCACGGAGGAATACTGCGCGAAATTCAAGGACGGTTTGTCGGACAAGTTGGCGCGCTTCAACGAGCTGCGGGTGAAATACGGCTTTCTTGCCAAATGCGTCAAGGCGGACAGACTTGTGGCGCAGTTGGCTTATTCCACAGGCTACGATATGTTTGTTTCGGGACTTCCCAACGGAAGGGTGAGACGAACCGTGCTCAACCGCTTTGTCAGACGCGCGGAGAACTCGGACGGAATGCTTTGCGATTTTCTTTCGTATTTCGACAAGAGCGGAGCCGTCGGGGAAAGCGGGGCGGCGGAGGGCGGAAACGCGGTAAGAATCATGAGTATGCACGCCGCCAAAGGGCTGGAATTCCCCGTTGTCGTTCTGCCCTGCCTCGAAGCCGATTTCGTCGTCGAAAATCCCGCGGTTTCTGCGGGAGGGGAGCTTGGCATTACGCTGGATTATTATGATTTTGACAAAAAGGAAATTTTCCCCGACGTTGCGCATGCGGCGAATTGCCTTGTCAACCGCCGAAAACAGACGGAGGAAGAGCTGCGCCTGCTTTACGTGGCTTTGACGCGGGCTAAAAATCATCTTTTCGTCGTCGGCGCGGGCAAGGAGTATCTTTTCCGCAACGATGCGTTCAGACCGACTGCCGCGACAAATTCCTTTTCCTGGATTATGGACGCGGTTACGAGAAAATTCGGTTCGCAGGATTTTCACGGCACGCGCAGGCTGGGGGGTATTGAGCTAAACGCAGTTGCAAAGGAAGCCGTACCTTCCGTTTCCGAAAATATTGCGGAGGAATTGGACGGAAAAAAAGACATAGCGTGGGAGGACTTCGTTTATCCCTATGCCAAAGCTACGACGCTTGGTACAAAGGTGGCGGCGAGCGGGCTTGACAAAATGAATTCGCCCGTGTTTTCAAACGATTTTTCTTCCGATTTGTTTTCGCCCGTTTTGGAGTACGCGGGCGGAGCAACCCGCACGGAGCTGGGCACCGCTTATCACAGACTGCTTGAAAAATCGGATTTTGCGCACAGCGACGCCGAAAGCGTGCGGCATACTCTCGAAAGCTGCGTGACCGACGGGCTTATCGAGGAAAGAGTTGCAAGAGAGCTTGATTTGAAAAAAATAACGGCGTGTTTAAACAATCCGGAGCTTAAAGCGCTGACGGCGGACGGAAAAATCTATCACGAGCTGCCCTTCCTTGCAACGGCGAGCTTTAAGGAATTGGGACTCAACGCTTCGACGGAGCAGACAATATTGCAGGGCGTCGCGGATATGTTGATTTTAAAAGAAAACGGGGCTGTGGTGGTGGACTTCAAGTTTACCAAAAGACCGGATATGCTCGAAAAGAACTATGCTTTGCAGCTTAAAGCCTACGGGCTTGCGGTGAACAAAATTCTCGGTCTTTCCGTCGAAACCTACGTGCTTTCAATCGACGACAACAAATTGATAAAAATTGTATAAAACCTTTCGGGTTGGAAAAACTCCTTGTAGAAAAATCAAGGAGTTTTGTTTATGAAATTTATTTTGGACAATTTCGAGCTGCTCGTCAGGTACGCGCCCGTTGCGTTGGGCGTAAGTCTTTTTCTTATCGTATTGTTTTTCGCCGTCAACTCCCGCAGCGTGTACGCTTCCCTGAACAAGCGCACCGCGAGATGCGCGCGCAGACTCAAAAAACCCGCAAAAAAAAGAGACGTCTATCAAGAAGCGTCTCCCGTGCCACGCGAATACTACTCGCAATTTGAGTGCTACAAAAAAAGCGTGGACAGCTATCCTTCGGAATTTTTGAAATTTTCGGTAAAAAAACAGCGTTTGCCGCTGTTCGTTCTCAATATAATCGTGCTTGCGCTGCTGCTTGCTTTCGCAGGGCTCAATGTTTTTTACGGCGGAAATCTGTTGATTATCCTTGCGCCCGTCGGGCTTGCGGTGCTTTTCGTTTTGCTGTCGGTGGGGGTGCGTTTTATACGCAAGGGAAACAGGGCGAAAGCTCAGAAGGTGTTTTTCAATTTCTGCAAGCTTCTGGATTTTTACTACGGCAAGGATTTTTTTCTGGACGCCGCGCTTCCCGATGAAGTGCGCAACGACAAGGTAGACAGGGCGGTGTCCAAAATCGACTTTTTGACGCGAAACGGGCTGGACAAGGACATGGCAAGGAAGCTCGCGCGTCTGCTCGACGACGAGGAACTCAAACATCCGCGCACCGTAGAACAGCAAAAAAAGCTGAACGCGGCGCTAAACAGATTGGTGCAGAACCTTTCGTCAAAAAACGAAAAGCTTGCGGCGCAATCCTGAAATCATTTTAAAGCTCCGACAGACGGACGCGGCTCGGCGTTTGCAGTCGGAGTTTTTTTCAGATTGCCGCAAGTCCAAGCAGAAAATCCGACGTCACCTCGAAAAATTTCGCCAGATTGTAAATATTCGTGGCGGTAGGCTCGCTCTGATTGTTCAGCCATTTGGAGATAGCGCGTTGGGATACTCCGATTTTCTGCGCTACATAGGTTTGATTGTAGCCGTACTGCGTCATAAGACTGCGCAGCGATTCGCTGAATTTCGTTTTCATTCCGTTGCTTCTCATATCGAGAATTATTTTAGAATAAAAGCGAGCCTTATTTTTATTTAAGAACTTTTGTTTTCGATATTTTTTAAATGCGTTTGATTTTCGATAAATTTTTTAAAAAAACATATAACGCGACAATAAAAAGGCTTCCCGACTTAAAATCGGTTTACTTGCGGGCGAGTTTGTATTAAAATTAAAATATTCGAAGGAGAAAAAGCAATGAAGCTTGGCGTTGCGCTTGCCGGCGGAGCATTCAAAGGCATTTGTCACCTCGGCGCGCTTGAAGTGCTTGAAAAAAACGGAATAAAAATAGATATGGTCAGCGGCTGCTCTATGGGGGCGGTGGTAGGCGGGCTGTACGCCGCGGGCGTACCCGTCGAAAAGCTAAAAGAGGAGCTTAAAGACCTCAAAAGAGGCAGGCTCATGGATTTTTATCCCAAGGCGCTGCGCAATATGGGACTTATGAGCGGGGACAAAATCGTGCGTTATCTCAAAGGACTTTGCGGAGACGTTTTGATTGAGGATTTGAAAACGCCGTTTGTCGCCACCGCGGTGGATATCGTCACGGGAAAAACCGTTTACATCGACAAAGGTCCGCTTCTTGACGCAATCAGGGCAAGCATATCAATACCCGGACTGTTCGCGGCGGTAAAAAAGGACAATATGCTGCTTGTGGACGGAGGCGTAAAGGAGCGCATACCCGTAAGTATCCTAAAAGAAAAGGGTATGGACAAGACGCTTGCAATCAACACGAGCACCGACCCGGGCGTCATGCGCCCTAAAAATATGGTGATGATGCTTTCCCGCGCGTTTGACCTCATGGATTGGGAAAGCTGCCGCCGCGGCTGTTTCTGCGAGGCGGACTACACGGTTCCTATGGAAAGGGGCTGCGAAATAGTCTATTACAAGCCGAGCGAAGCGGTAAAGGCATATGAAATGGGGGTTGAGGCGATGACCGCGCACCTGGAACGCGCAAAAGCCGCGTTAGGGCTTTGAGGTTGAAAAACAAGGGACTGCAAATGCAGTCCCCTTGCTTTTAAATATTTGAAACGCTTTTTGCGTGTCTTTCCGTTATTCTTTCAAGTATGCTTTCCGTCCTTATTTTGAGCAGAATCATTTTGGCTATTTCCTCCAACTCGCTGCCCTCGGAGTAATCCGCCTTGACGTAAAAATTTACCCTGTCGTCGGTCATGAGATAGCTGTTGCCTATACGGTTTCCCTCTTTGGTCGGGTCGTAAACGCCTATCGAATAGCCTCCGTTCTGCCGCGTCAGCTTCATGCACGGAACGTCCGTCAGTCCGTCTCCGACGTAAATCATATTGGAAAAGGGCACCGGTCTGTCTTCTTCGTCCATGTGGGCGTTGAGCCTTTTGTTGTCCCATATATCCCAAATACCTTTGTTTATGCGATAAAGAAACTGCAATTTGCTTGTATAGTTGACGGCGATTGCGGGCCACTCGGGTTTTCCCGATTCGTCGTAAACGAAATCGCAGGCGAAAATCTGCTTGAAGTGTCTCGCTATGCTCGTGCCTTCTATTATCGGCTTTATGCCGCTGCTGATTATGTAATGCTCGACCTCCACGCCGTTTGCGCGCCCGAATTCGTTTATCCTGTCAAACCAACTGTCCACCCCCTTGTGAAACTCCACGGTCTTTCCCTGTTCTATGAGGTTGGAGCGCGAGGCGTTTGCCGTTCCGCGCGATTTGACGGTCATGAGATACATTGCGGCGAGAATGGAATCCATGTTATATTTTTTCGCGTACATATTGGACTCCGCCCAAAAATCCTTTGCGTCCATGTTTATGCTTGGAATAAAGGCGTACTCCTGCATGTCCTTTGTGGACAGAGTATTGTCGAAGTCGTACATAAAAGCCGCCACCGTCTTTTTTTCTCTCATCTTTTTGCTCCTTGCCTCCTATTTTAGCATATTTTACCCGTTTGTGTCTATATGATTTCCTTTAACCTTTCGGGAACAAAGCCTTAAAGGCTCTAACGGCGCGTCGGTCGTCCGACGAGGAGGAAATCACTCTGAAATCTTCCTTTTTTATTTCCGCAAGAACGGCTATATCTTTGCCGTTTACGGGATTGAAAAAATCTGCAAGTATGATGTTGTGAGTTTTAATGAGATTGTCTACAACCACGCCTATAAATCCCTTTTTAAGTCCCGCATTTGCATAGTTGTCGTTGAGCAGTATAACCGCATCCATAGGCTCGACAAGACTGTTGTCCGTATATTTGTCCATTTAATCCTCCTTTGCCGCAAATCCGGAAAACGGCGTAGACAAAATGATTTTTCCGTAAGGATATAATTTCCACCCGCTTTTAATTGAACGAATGCTTCCGTTTTTGACAGGCAAATCAATTATTATTTCTATTTTTGCGCAAAAATCGTTTGTGCCTTTCAATTGATAATCGCCCGCGCAATATTTCTGCAAAGCCTGACTGACAAAAAGCTGCCTTAAAAGTTCGCTGTCTTTTTTTGCGTAACCCCAATTTTCAAACAATGACTTTTTTCCGTTGTTGTGCATGTCGGCAAAAATATATTCGGAAAATTTTCTGATGTCGCAATCTGCGTTTGCAGTCACATAGGGGACAGGCTGATTTATTTTTTTAAGCGTGCATCTGCAATTTGCGTGTTGCGGGTAGCGGGGCATATTTTTGACGACAAAGAAACATCCGTTGAATTTGTCGCAATCGTCGTTCCAATCGTTGGGCTGAGCCGTCCATAATACCCAATCATTCTCGTTCAGACTCAATAAATCACAGAGCAGTTTTTCAAGGCTTTCGGTTAATACGCTCATATCATACCACACTCCTCCCGAAAAATAAAACAAATAACGTATACGGACGAATCGGGGAGCCGATTCGTCCGTAGTTCGATTTTATATCGGTATTGAGTCCTGTCAAGAGCGCAGTCCGAATATTTTTATAATTATGCCTTGTCAATCAAGCGCATTATCAGTTCCGTGCAGTTGTGCAAATCCTCGACGTAAATCCATTCCTTGGTGGTGTGAATGTTCTGCATACCGCAGCTCAACACAAGCGTAGGCACGCCCTCTTTGACGTAAACGCTTGCGTCGTGTCCGCCGAGTCCCGTTCTTCCGCGCTTAAATTCGATTCCCATTTCCTCGAAAATCTTTTGCGCGTTGCCCAACATAAGATTGCCTATTTCCGTCTTGGAGTGGTCGTAGCCCATTGTTTTGAGAGAACCGAGCTTGTAGGTGACGGTGAGGTTTTCTCTTTTGAAGCGCTTGATAATCGCCTCGTACTGTTTTCTCAACGTCAGCGCCTCTTCGGGAATAAAGCTTCTTATCGTGCCCTTTATTTCCGCCTTGTCGGGCACCATATATCCCGGCTCGTTTGTGGTTTTGAGGGAGGTTATTTGGCTGAAAGTGTAGTCCTCCTCGTTTATCACGCCTTTGGGCAATTCGTTGATTAGTTCGCAGGCGTATGTCAGAGCGTTGGGCTTGAGCGCGCCGTTTGCATGATTGGCGATGTCGGCAACCTGCATATTGATTGTTACTCCGTAGGAGTGCTGTACGCGCTCCACAGCCAGACCGACGCTGCCGACCGTGTCGAAAACAAAGCCGTATTTTACTCCCAAATCCTTTATGGGTACAAAGCGCGCGCCGAGCAGTCCCTTTTCTTCCAACGCGGTAAAAACCAACACGATTTTTCCGTGAGGCTTGCCGGATTTAAGCGTTTCGTCAACGGCAGCCATTATGGCGGCAACTCCCGATTTGTCGTCGCTTCCGAGCACGGTAGTGCCGTCGGAGGTGATTTTGCCGTCGTCGGTAAAGACGGGCTTGATGCCTTTGCCGGGTTCCACCGTGTCGATGTGCGCGGCAAAGAAAACGGGAGCCTTGTCTTTGCCCGCTTCGTCGGCTTCTATGACAATCTGTATTTGCTCCGTTTCCTTTTCAAGCTCGTCGGCGGGCAGACGTTCCTTCACGTCATCTTCTAGGTCGCGCATATTTATGCGTTGGCGCAAAATCTTGCAGTCCCAACCCAATGTTTTGACCTCGTTTTCGATAAAATCGACCATTGCCGATTCCGAAAAAGACGGACTGTCTACCTGAACCATTCTGACAAACAAGTCAACCGCGTTCTGATGTGAATATTTAGTCATTGCAGAAATTCTCCTTGCTTCAATTTTAGCACAGTGCAAAAAGTTTTACAACTTTATTGACGTGCAAAAGGGCAGAACGATTGACAAACGAAGAGTTTTGTGAAAAGATATTAGAGCTTGAAAAGAAGCAGGAGATTTATGGCAAAAAGAATCGAGTTTTTTGTCGGCGACAGTCTCGACGTATACGAAAACATAGCCTTCGAGTACGGGTTGCTCAAATCGTGTCCCGACGACGCTTTGAGGATTTTTCTTTGGAGCAACGACAGGACGGTGGTTATAGGCAAAAATCAAAACGCTTTTTCAGAGGTCAACCTCGACGCGCTCAAAAGCATAGACGGTCGTCTCGCGCGCAGACTTACCGGGGGCGGCGCGGTTTATCACGACAGGAACAATCTCAATTTTACTTTTGTGGCAAAAGAGGGCGTTTACGACGTAAAAAAACAGTTGTCCGTTATTGTCCGCTCTCTCGAAAAATGGGGTATACGCGCCGTGGTGAGCGGCAGAAACGATATTCTCGCGGAGGGCAGAAAATTTTCAGGCAACGCGTTTTTGCGGGAAAACGGCTTCGGACTCCATCACGGCACCGTGCTGATAAACACGGATATCGAAGTCATGACGCGTGTTCTCAACGTGGACAAGGTCAAGCTCGACTCCAAGGGGGTAAAATCCGTTTCGGCGCGGGTGCTCAACCTTTCCGAGTTGAACGGAAATATCGAAAAACGCGCGCTTATAGAGGAAATCAGGAGCGCGGCGGAGGAAATTTACGGCATGCCCGCGCAGGAGATTAAGGCGGCGTTCAACGCGGAAAATGCGCGCATGAAAGCCATGCTTTCGTCAAAGGAGTGGCTGCTCAACAGGGTGCGCGACCGAAGCGACGGATATATCGTCAGGAGGGCGCGTTTCGACTGGGGCGGAGTGGAGCTGATTTACAAACAGGAGGCAGGCAGAGTAAAGGAGCTGTTTATTTTCAGCGACGCTATGGACGCGGAGGAAATAGTCAGGATAAACAAACGGCTTGAAGGCGCGTTTATTGCGGATTTCAAGCCGGACGGCGCGATGTCGCGTGACATAATAAGATTATTCGAGGAGACGGAAAAATGAGTAAGCATTTTCGGGTTATGATTCTCGGCGGAGGTCCCGCCGGATACACCGCAGCAATCAGGTGCGCGCAAAACGGTCTGGAAACTGTTTTGTTTGAAAGCCGACAGGTGGGCGGCACCTGTCTCAACAGAGGCTGTATTCCCACCAAGTCGCTTCTTCACGGCGCGGAGACGCTGTATACGGTGCGCGAAGCCGCGTCTGTCGGCGTAAACGCCGAGTTTTGCGGCTACGACCTTGACAAAATGTACGCGCGTCGCGACGAGGTGGTTGCCAAGCTCAGGGGAGGAGTGGAAAAGCTGCTTAAAGCGCGCAAGGTCACCGTCGTCAACGCTTTCGCGAGCTTCAAGGACGCAAAAACCGTCGTCGCCGACGGCGAAGAATATACTGCCGACGACATAATCATCGCGGCAGGCAGCGTGCCCACCGCGCTTAAAGCGGAGGGAAGCGAGCTGTGCGTAAACAGCGATTATCTTCTTGAAGGCGTCAACGAAATCCCCGAGTCCGTGGCGATAGTGGGCGGCGGAGTAATCGGAGTTGAATTTGCCGAGTTTCTTTCGTCGCTTGGCAAAAAGGTTTTCGTCATAGAGTATTTTGACAGACTTTTGCTCAATATGGACAAGGACGTGAGTCAGTATCTCGCGCTTGCGCTCAAAAAAAAGGGCGTGTCCGTCAACTGCGGCGCGGCTGTGACAAAGGTTGAAAAAACATCCGACGGTTTCAGAGTGATTTTCAACACCGCAAAGGGGGAAAACGCCGTCGAGGCGGGACTTGTCGTGGTATGCACGGGCAGACGCGCCTTTACCGAATTTCTCGCGCTTGACAAGGCAGGCGTAAACACCGAGCGCGGAGTTGTCTTGACCGACGGAAATTTCAGAACAAACGTCGAAAATATTTGGGCAATCGGCGATTGCGTCGGCGGCATGATGCTTGCGCACAACGCGGCGGCGCAGGGCGAGTACGTCGCCGATTTGATTGCGGGGCGGCGCAACGGCGTCAATTTAAAGGTCGTGCCCTCCTGCATTTATACCGTGCCCGAAATCGCCGCGGTAGGGCTGACGGAGCAGAAGGCGACGGAGGCGGGCTATGAGGTGAGCGTAGGCAAATTTCCTTTGGGCGCAAACGGCAAAAGCCTGATTGCCGGCAGGGAAAGGGGCTTTGTCAAGCTAGTGTTCGACAAAAAAACTCAAAAGCTGCTGGGGGCGACACTTTACTGTGACAGAGCGACTGACATGATAGGCGAGCTTGCTCTGGCGCTTGCAAACGGAATGGGCAAGGAGGAGCTTGAAAGAGTTATCCGCCCGCACCCGACCGTTGAAGAAAGCATAGGCGAAGCCGTGCTTGCAAGCGAGGGCAGGGCGATTCATTCGCTTTGACGGTTTAAAACAAAAAGGAGCTTAAAAAGCTCCTTTTTGTTTTAAAGAAATTTTTAACGGGCGTTTTAACGGAAAAATTCAGCTTTTGAAACTTCTCCTCCGTTAAAAAGATTTTCGTTTTGACAAGAGGGCAACGACGCTAAAAAGGTTTTCGCTTTTTTGAGGAGCGGAGGATTCCTTTGAAAAATGCACCGTTACGTTTGAAAGCTCCTCGCCGCAGTTTGCGGCTATCTCGCTCCATCTTTCCTCGCTGCCGTTATAATAAATGTCGCTCAATGCAGTGCAGCCCTCAAACGCGCCGTCGTACAAATATACGTTCTCCGGCAAGGTTACCGATTTGAGATTTTTACAGTATGCAAAAGCATTTTGATATATTGTCACAGTTTGCCGGGCGTCCTCAATTACCACGCTTTCAAGACTTTCGCAAAATCGAAAAGAGTCGCAGTGCAACAGCGTTACGCTTGACGGGATTGTTACGCTTTTGAGAGAAATACAGTTGGAGAACGCCCGCACGTCAATGAAAATCAGTCCCTCGGGCAAATGCAGGCTCTCCAACTGTCGGGAGTTTTCAAACCCCGAAAAAGCAATGGAAACAACCGGCTTTTCGTTGAAAACCGCGGGAATATAAATTTCCGAAGCGAGCGCGCTCCCTTTCGATACGGCATAACCCGTTACAGGCTTATTTGCCGAGATATAAGTCGACGTTTCGGAGAAATGCAGTCCTTCCGAACCCGACGGAAAAATCTTTCTCCGTTCAATGTGGTCGGAACAGTTTTTGCAGATTCTTGTTTCCTCTCCGTATTCGTCCGCCTTTGCGGGTACGCTCACAGCCCAGTCCGCCCAGTCGTGCGCGTCATTGACGGCAATAGAGCGTTTCTCAAAATGCGACGGCTCTTTTTTGCAGAACCTGACCTCTTGACCTGCCGAAACGCAAGTTGCGGGTTGAGTCACAATCCAGTCGCCCCAGTCGTGGCGGCAACCGGAGTAAAACGCGGCAAATACGTTTAGGGACAGCGAAACCAAAGCAGTCGTCAAAAGCCATACAATCTGCGAAACGGGAATAATGATTTTGACGCGCTTGGGATTTGAGGCTTCAAGCTGTTTTTCCGTATCGCTGCGCTGCATTTCTGCAAGCGTCGTTTGCTCGTCGGCAAGCTCGAGCATTGTGACAACTCGCTCCTGCAAGCCCGATCTGTCCAACCTGTTCGCCATTTGCATTGTTTTCGGGCGAAATTTTGCGTAGTAAAACAAGGGGATTCCTACTGCATCGGCGGCTAAAAACAAGAGCGCCGACAGCCAAATCAGTTTTGTTCCCGTCGACAGGGAAACTATTGCCGAAATCAGACTGAGTGCAAAGCCGAGCGTAGAAGCGCACAGCGCGGATTTTATCAATCCCTCCGCCACAAATCGGGAACAGTATTTGTCCGACAGTTCTTTGTTTTTCATTTTTCCCTCCCTAGTTTAAATTTAAAATTATTTCAATATCAATCTGAATAATTATAATGGGGCAGTATATTGTATTTTGTCGTTCAAAATTTTGCTCCCCAAATTACAGTATGATAAGAATAAATGACGTCGGGAGGGTCAAACGAATAAGTGACTTTGGAAACATTCCATGTTTCGTCCCAACCTGTTGCGGGAGCGCTTGATAGCTCCACATATATTGTCAGCTTTGAACAAAATATAAATGGTGCCCAACTGATATTCGTGACACTGGAAGGTATATTGATTTTTGTTAAATTGGTACATTGCTGAAAAGCATAAGCTTCAATGCTTGACAAGTGGCTCGGCAATTCGACAACTGTCAATCCCGTGCAATTAAAAAACGCTGAGTTGCCTATGCTTGTCAAAAGTTTGGGTAAAGTAATATTTTTCAATTCGGTATTGCCTGCAAATGCGGAATCTTCGATACGAACCACTGCCTGCGCGTCTATTACGTCGGGGATGATTAAATTGCTTTTGTTTTCGTCAATTAACCCGCTTACTGATAGGCTAGAAAAAATATATACGGGAGAACTTGGATGCGTTTCTAAACTATCATAATACAAATCGCCTTTTGCCAATCTTACTTTATAGCAATCGGTGCATCTGTCCCATTGCTTGTCTGTGACGGAAACCATTGACTGATAGGAGTGCGACGAGCATATGTAAGGGCTTTGTACCAACAGTTCGGCGCCTGACGCTATACTGCTTTTGTCTTCATATCCGTCGCAATAAAAGCAAATATGTCTGTATCGTTTTTCTATGCCTTCGCCCAAGTCTATGTATCTGTAAAAAGTATGCGAAGTGTGCCTCAAATTGAAAAGCGCCGCCCCTTGAATGTCCTGATATTGCATGCCGTAGCTTTTGTATCCCATGAGGACATTGTGTGTTGGCAAATCCGACAGTCCCAACAGATGACCTAACTCGTGCGCTATTATATTTACGTCTTTACCTGTGTCAAAAATCAAAATCCGGAAATTTCCGGCGGAATTCGGTAAAAAATGTCCTTCATTCGCTCTGTAACCGTATTGGAACACTGCGTTAGTATCAGAGCTTATACCGGCAGGTCTTTCTGACATATACATCAAGTTGCAGACAGGGCGTTCTCCCGTAGATGTACCGTTTCTCTGCAAATTGACAATAGGAGTTGCCGTATCATATATTGTTGCGCTGTTCCATAAATTGACGGCTTCCATAATCATTTCTTCCAACCCCTCGTTTATAGCGGATTGGTCGATGGTGAAAGGAATTGTATTTGCTCCGTAATGAGCCCCGCTGTACTTATAGCCGTTGCAGGTATCCTCTGTACACCCCGAAATACAACTGCTGATAACGGCGGGAATTGAAATGTGGGGCGAATTGCAGTCTATCAATTCATTTGATTCTTCTTGTTCTGTTTTTGCCGAATTTTTACAGTCATGAGAAAAAGGTTGTTCGTAGGCTTTGATTATATTTTTCGGGCTTGTATCGATAATTGGCGATAAGGTTGAAAAAACTGATAACAACAAAATTGTTACAATGCACACAACATTTAAAATTTTAAATGCTTTTTTCATAAATTTCTCTCCTTTGCTTTTTTTTTGATAAATTAAATAAAGAAAATGTTGATTAAAAATTTCGATAATTGAAAATTAAATCATAATTAAAACCCTCCTTTTTTAATTATTAAAATCATATGTGAAATAGCGTTTGAAGAAAAAATTTCATTGGGTTACCGATAAAAAAATTATACTTTACGGAAAATATATTTGTCAATAGCAGGCGATTATTAAATTGTGAAATATTTTGCCGTAATTCGATTGTAAATTCACATTTTCGATAAATTTTTTTTATAAATGTCAATATCAGCCATATATTGCGTCGCAAAAAATCAGGGGATGTTAAAAAGATAGTTAAATCTCCATTCGGTAAATAAAAAAACAGGGAGCTTTTTGGCTCCCTGTGATTAGTCGATTTTGCCTGCCGGAAGTCTTTTTGTCATTTCCAACAGACGTGATATGGTGTCAAGCATTTCTTCGCCCTCCTCTAAGGAAAAAGCGGCGTCAAAAAGTTTCTTTATATTCTGAACCGAAAACTCCCAATGCTCCTCTTTGAGTCTGATACCCTTTTCCGTAGCTCTGACGTAGACTGTTTTGCGGTTGTTGTTGAGATAATATCTTTCCGCAAGCCCGTTTTGGACAAGCTTTTCCACACTGCGGCAGGTGGTTGCCATGGAAACGCGCGGAGGTATGTACTGATTGAGTATGTTCATGTCTATATCCTTGAAATCGTGTTGCGGTTTGACCTTTTTGTCCACGCATGAGTTGAGGAAAAACAGCATATCGACCTCGTTGCGGGTAAATTTATACTTGTCCATAGGTCCTACCACCTCGCCGACGGGATAAAAACGGCGGTTGCTTTCGTAAGCGAGCATGGTAAAGGTCAAATAAAACTTTTCGATAAATTCTCCGTCAAATTGATAAGACATTTTTAATCTCCGTTCTACTCGGAAAATATAACAAAAATAACCGAAATTGTCAAGCGGAGAAAAGATTTTGCCGCATAATGTTATTTTTTGCGCAAGAAAAAAGAGCGAATTTTCGTCCGCTCTTTATTTAAGCTTTTTGTCTGTTTTCAGTCGTCGTCGGGATTCATAAGCTCCCACGCGATTTCAAACAGGTCTTCGATTCTGTCTTTCAAATCGTCCTCATGCCCCTCGTCGATTTCTTCCAGGGCGTCGGCTAAGTCTTCCTTTACGTCGTCGATTTCTTCCATCAACTCTTCAAGGTCTTCAAATTTTGCCTTTTCCGAAAGCAGGCTGATTTCGCTCGGGAACTCGAAAAGAAAGTCTTTGAGCGCGCCGTTTATATCCGCAATCACAGTTTCGGGGATTCTTTCTTTTCTGTCCGTAACGCCGCAGGCGGAAATTTGTTCGGTTACAAGGTCTTTTAGCTCGTCAAGCCCGTTCATTTTCGTCCGTATGACCTGCGCGAGCTTTTCGCGGAACTCCGCAAGCTGCCGCTCTTGAAAACCGTTAAGCGCCTTTTCGTCGTAGCTGTCTATTATGTCCTCCAATTCGTCCTCGGTAAGAAGGGCGAGAGAAGCTCCTCTGAGATTTGCTGAAAGGAAATCCGTGATGAGCGCGGACAACTCCCGATACTCCTTTTCCGCTCTTTTGCCGTTGCTGTAATTTACCGCAAGCTTGACCGTGCGGTTGTCCTTTAAAAAGCCAAGAGATTTGGCGCGTCCCAAAAGCTTATCCACAGCCTGATTTATGTTCATGCCCACGTAATTGTCGTTGAGAAGCAAGGTGACGCCGTCCTCGTTCAGTCCCTTTTGAGAAACTATCGTATCGTCGTCAAGCACAAATTCCACACGCGGGTTTATGCTCACGACTACGGTTGTGCCTCCCGGAGGAGGAGTGAGCAGAGCGGCGGTTATTATTATCGCCGCGAGGGCTACCACTATACAGACGGAGTAAATTGCGCGTCTCAAAGCAAACGGCGCGCTTTTTCCGCGAGGCTGCCGCACGGCGGATTCGGGGAACGCTTCCGCCATGATTTTTTCCTTTAAGTCGGGCACTTTGGCGTCCATTTCGCGTTTTAATTTTTTTTCAATCTCGGACATCGTACACCTCCTTAAAAGATTTGCCAAGTTTTTTCAGTATGTTGTTATACTGCCAATTCACTGTGGAAACGGGCGCGCCGAGCAATTTTGCGGCTTCCACTCTTTTATACCCGAAAACCACGCATAATTCCAACAGCTCCCATTCTTTTTCGGAAAGAATTTTTTTCGCGTGTTTGAGCAAGGGCATATCGTCGGGGATTTCTTGCTTTAAATCGGCGAAATCGCGCGTTTCGTCAAGCGCAAGCAGGCGCTTCTTTTGCCTGAGCGCGTTAAGCGCCTTGTTTTTTGCCGAGGCGACGAGATACGCATACGCGTTGCCGTTTTCGTCTATATCGTCAAGACGGTTAAGAAAGGACACGTATACGTCCTGCATAACGTCGTTGCTTTCGGCGGCTGTGCCGAGAATTTTGAAAACGGTGAAATACACCGCTTTTTTTGTAAGGTCGTAAAATTCGTCGAAATATCGGGTTTTACCCTTTTTCAGCCGTTTTACGAGCGCGTTTATTTTTTCGTTCATTTATTTCGTTCCGTAATCAATTATATATGAAAAGCAAGTTTTTAGCAAATAAAGACGCTGCTTTTCTTTTGAGTTGACAACCCGCTTCGAGAAAGGGTAAAATATCGATATCGGAGTTTTTTATGAATCTTTTTCGAGAGGCAGAGGGCTTTAAAAGCGTCTGCATTGCCGGCATGAGCAAAAACGCGGGAAAAACAACCGTTCTCAATGCGTTTCTCGACGCTTTTCACGCGCACGGCGTCGGCGTCGCCGTAACCAGCATAGGCAGAGACGGCGAAAGCAACGACGTGGTGTTCGATGTGGCAAAGCCCGAGGTTTTTCTTAAAAAAGGGGATATTGCGGCTACTGCCAAGGGGCTTTTGCCGCTTTGTACCGTCACGAGGGAAATACTGTGCGCGACGGGCTTTCCCACGCCTCTCGGCGAGGTTGTCGTGTTCCGCGCTCTTTCGGACGGCTTTGTGCAGATAGCGGGACCGTCCATTGTGGCGCAGCTTGCGGAGCTTAAAAAAATTTTTTTCGGACTTGGCGCGCGCATTGTGTTTTTCGACGGCGCGTTGGGGCGCAAGTCTCTCTGTTCGCCCGAGGTGGCGGACGCCGCGGTGCTTGCTTCGGGCGCAAGTCTGTCTGCGGACATGGATTTTACCGTCGCCGAAACCGCGTTTGCCGTACGTTTGCTGCAATCGGACGCTTTAAACCCCGACACGGCGGCGCGGCTTGAAAAAGCGGAGGCGGCGTGCGCTTTGACGGAAAACGGGATTGTGCCGCTTGACAAGTCGGTTAAGCCCGCCGAAAACACACGGTTGATTTTCGTGCCCGGCGCTCTTACAAACGAGCGCAAATGGGCGATGGATACGGCGGCGGAGCTGTCCGTGCCCCTTGTCGTGGAAAACGGCGCAAACGTGCTTGCGGACAGGAGCGCGGCGGAAAAATTCTTTGCCGACGGCGGAAAGCTGCTGCAACTGAAAAAGGTCGCATTGCTTGCCGTCGCGGTAAATCCCTTTTCCGCTTTCGGCTACGAATACGACGCCGCGACTTTTGAAAAAAAGATGAGAGACGCCGTGAACGTACCTGTTCTAAACGTAAAAAACATTAAGGTGACAAAATGATTAAGCTGAGTTTTTCCCAAAAGAGCGCTTGCGGATTCAAATATATTCTGGACAAAGCGGAGCCTTACTCGGCGCCGGGCAAAAACGCACTCAAAAAAGCGGAGTTTTTTGCGCCGGACAAAAAAGCGGAGCTGTTGACCGAGCTGGAAAACGTGGAAAGACTGAAAAAAGCGGTCGCCTGCCGCTCAAAGGAGGTTTCACGTCTGGAAAGCGTGTTTTTTCATCTTAAGGATTTGCACAATACGTTTGCGAGACTGTCCCATACGACGCTTGACGAGGTGGAGCTTTTCGAGCTCAAAGCCTTTTTGCGGCTTGTCAGACAGGCGGCGGAAATTGCCGCAAATCTGTCGGCGGAATACGGGCTTGAAGATTTTGTTTTCAGAAATACCGACGAGGCGTTCGATTTGCTCAAAGCGGACAAGGGCGAGGGATTTTTTGTGGAGGACGGGCTTTCGGACAAGCTGTTTGCCGCGCGCAGGGACAAGGAGGCGGCAAACGCCGCGCTTGCGCGCGCGGAAAACGAAGAGCGACTCGCAGCCGCAAAGCAAGCTCATCTCGAAGCGGCGGCGCGGGAGGAAGCCGCGCTTGAAGAGGCGCGCGCAAAGCTGTGTTCTTTGCTCAGACCTTTTGCGGAGGATTTTTCCTACAACAGCTCTCTTGCGGGCAGATTGGATTTGACGCTTGCCAAAGCGAGGCTTGCTTACGCCACAAACGCCGTCAAACCGTCCGTTTCGGGAGACAAACTGCGTTTGAAGGAGCTGACAAATCCCGAGACGGCGGAAAAGCTCGGCTTGAGAGGAGCGGCGTTCACGCCTGTGTCCATAGAAGCGGATAGGGGAGTTACGCTGATAACCGGCGCCAACATGGGCGGCAAAAGCGTGGCGTTGAAGACCGTCGCGCTCAACGTGCTTCTTGCGCTTGCGGGCTTTTTCGTCTACGCGTCGGAGGCGACAGTGCCGCTTTTCGGGTTTGTGGAAATTTTGAATGAAAATATGCAGTCGGTGGACAGAGGACTGTCAACCTTCGGCGGTGAAATCGTCAGGCTCAATTCGGTTATGCAAAAGCTGAAAAGCGGAGAGTACGGTCTCTGCCTTATGGACGAATTTGCGGGCGGCACCAATTTCGAGGAGGGAAGCCGTATTTTCCGCGCGGCGGAGCGTGCGCTAAACGAAATGAACGGTATTTTTATATTGACAACCCATTTTGACGGCGTGTCGGCGGACGCCAACGCGCTTTATCAGGTCAAAGGACTGTCGGGAGCGGATTTGGCAAGTCTTGACAGAGAAATCGAATGCGGCGCGGACGGGGCGGAGCTTGTGGCGCGGTATATGGATTACGGCTTGGTAAAAGTGGAGGACAAAACCAAAGGCGTGCCTAAGGACGCAGTCGCAGTTTGCAAATTGCTGCGTTTGGACTCCGACGTGCTCAAATATATTTGAAGAGAAGTTTTTTCCGGAGGGCGAAGCGCTCTCCGAATTTTTTTTAATTTTTCCGCATTTAAGTAGTAATAATTTTTAAAAGGGAAAAAATTATTAAAAAGTTCCTTTAAAACGCTTGACATCGATTTTTAAAGGATTATAATAAAGTTAGCAATCAAGCATAGAGAGTGCTAACAAGTTCCATACTAGATTGCCAAAATAAAAATCAAAAAGGAGATTGAAGTATGAAGTATTATTTGAATAACAGAGACAACAGAGCAAATTTGGCGGCAAATGATTTTGACGAGTTTTTCCGTCCGTTTTGGAGTATGGGAGAGTTTTCGCCCAAGACGGATATACGCGAAAAGGACGGCAGCGTAATCATCGAGACGGATATGCCGGGCTTTGACAAAAACGATATTTCCGTGGAGTTGAGCGAAGGATACCTTACGGTGAGCGCGAAACGCGACGAAAGCAAGGAAAGCGAAGAAAAGGGACGCTTTATACGCAGAGAGAGGAGAAGCGGCAGCTTTTCGAGGAGCTTTTACGTAGGCAGCGGCGTTGAAGAGACGGATATTTCCGCGTCGTATGAAAACGGAACTCTCAAGGTGACTTTTCCGACCGAAGCGCAGGCGCGCAAAAACTCCGCAAGAAGCATCGAAATAAAGTAAGAAGCTTGAAAAAATTTCCGAAAGAGACTTAAAGTCCCTTTCGGATTTTTTATTTCAAAAAATTTTGAGCTTTGTTGGAATTTTTACCGCGCAGCGTTGTAAGATAAGTGTTCGAACAAAACAAAATTTTTTTAGGAGACATATATGAAGAAATTTATGCTTGTTCTTACCGTCGCAGCCGTGCTTTTCGGCGCTTTCGCCTTGACAGGCTGCAACGGTAAGAATGCTACGGAAAGTTACAGAAACGTATATCTTGTTTCGGCAATTGCGGGAGCCAACTATCTACAACAAAGCGCGGACGCGTCCGACATTTATGCAGGCGTGTCGGCAGACGGCAGTTATTTCGCTTCGGCACGCGTGGGCGCGTCGGGACTGTACGTTGCGGAGACGGAAAACGATTCCGGCGAAACGGCGGGCAGACCTGAGGAAATCGCGCGGGACATGGATTCTTTCAATCGTTACGTCAATATGTTCGACGGGCTGATTTCCGGAAATGCTCTTAACGCCGAGCTTGAAAAGCCCGACGAATCGAAGGACGGCGAATTTGCGGTTTATCAGAAAAAGCTGATTGCTTACGTCGCGGGCGAGCAGTACGTAATGTATTTTGACGAAACGGATACAAAAACGGAAACGGAAATAGACGACGGCGTGGAGGAAGTGGAAATCAGTTCCAAAGTGACGGGCGTGCTTGTAAAGGGCGAATATGTTTTTGAGGTCAGCGGAAAGTACGAAACCGAGAGAGAAGGGACGGAAATCGAGACGGAAATGGAATTTGTTACGCGTTCTTTTGACACACCCGACAATTACGTAAAGGTAGAGCAAGCCGTCGAAAGCGATGAAATAGAGTACGAATATTCCATTTACGAAAACGGACGCCTGGTGTCAAAAACAAAGGTAGAGTGGGAAGACCCCGAGTTTGAGGATGACGACGACGACAAAGGACTGACAATGCAATTTAAGTCCGACAGCGGAGACGGATATTCAAAAACCAAATATCATGTAATAAAGGACAAAAACAATCGGCTCAGAGTGACTTACAAAACCGACAGTGAAAGAGGGAGCTTTTTCATTCAACAGACGGAAACCGAAAATATATATACCTACGAAAACGGCTACGAGGAAACCTTGTCCCGTTGAATCAACGCACACACGCGCGCCCGAATTGTTTTCCCCGAATTTGCTTTGAAGGCGCGGAAGCCCCCTTTGCAGGGGGCTTTTTTTCGGGCCGATTTCGCTTCTCAAACGATTTTGTCGCCGCCGCGAAAGTCGGAGCGGTAGAAATTTTTTGCGGACAGGGATTTTAGGCCGGTTAGACGCAGCTTGCTGTGCAGACAATATTCCGAATGCGGCAGACGGGACGCAGCTTAAACAATTTTCAAATATATCAATAAATAACTTGACATTTTTTATTGATTTGGCTATAATTCAATAGCTTTAAATTTGTTTGCTTATCTTTGCGGCATAGTCAGACTTTTTCAGCTCTGTGCGGGCAAAATCACGGCAGTAAAACGGGGCAGTCGAAACCCCTTAAAAATCGGCGCAAAATTCAATATGCTGTTATGGCTCAGTAGGTAGAGCACGTCCTTGGTAAGGACGAGGTCGCGGGTTCAAATCCCGCTAACAGCTCCAAAGAAAACCACAAGATATTGTGGTTTTTTCTTTATTTTAGGCACTGTTTTACACAATCAAGGAAAAATACAAAATCAATAGCAAACACGGTAGCAAACACTTTTTGCAATTTTTATCAGTTCATTATTCTCCTTTCCGCAAAATTTGAAAAGCTGTTTTTCAGACGGTCAAAATCGCTCTGAAACCGCCTTTTTCGGGTTCGGTAGCAAACAATAGCAAACAACTTTCTTGAATGTCAGTCGAAAAAATGAAATCGATTTAAAATAGTTTTAAAATCTTATGAATTATACTTGCAATTATTATAATTTTTAGTATAATATTAGACAAGAACCTTTCGGAGGTACGAAATGCAAAAATTCGTCAACCGTGCAAAAGAGTTAGATGCGTTGGAAAAACAATATCATTCAAACGAATCCTCCCTCGTCATTGTCTATGGAAGGCGGCGCGTCGGAAAAACGGCACTTATCGCGGAGTTTTTGAAAGGACATTCGGATTCCCTGTATTTTCTTGCGACCGAAGAATCCGAAATGCAGAATTTAAATTACTTCAAAACGCAGGTTGCGGAGTTTACGGGCAACGAACTTTTGAAGTCCGCCGCCGTTGACTGGTTTACCGTAATTAAAACGCTGGTTGAATATAAGACGGAAACGAAAAAAATAATCGTGTTCGACGAGTTCCAATATATCGGACAGTCCAATTCGGCATTTCCGTCCGTTATGCAAAAGGTATGGGATACGCTGCTTAAAGACGCGAATGTTATGCTGATTTTGTGCGGCTCTCTTGTATCGCTCATGAAGTCGCAGACGCTTGATTACAGTTCTCCTCTCTATGGCAGACGCACGGCGCAAATCAAACTCAAACAAATACCGTTCAGCCATTATCATGAATTTTTTGAAGGAAGGGAAAATAACGAACTGCTCCCGTTCTATGCGGTGACGGGCGGCGTTCCGAAGTATATCGAAACTTTCTGTAATTATACTGACATTTTTGAGGCAATCGAAGAAAACGTACTAAATTCGCAGAGCTTTCTATATGAAGAACCGTACTTCCTCTTGCAAAAAGAGGTAAGCGAAATCGGCAGCTATTTTTCACTCATTAAGGCGATTGCCATGGGTAACCGCAAACTTTCCGATATAGCAACAAATCTTGGTTTGAAACAGACGGGACTTACAAAGTATCTGAAAGTTTTGATGGACTTGGATCTTGTTGAACGCGAAGTTCCCGTAACGGAGACGGCACCCGAAAAGAGCAAAAGCGGACTTTACCGCATAGCCGATAACTTTATTGCTTTCTGGTTTAAGTTTGTCTATCCCTATCGTGCCTATCTTGAAAAGGGTGAAACCGCGTTCGTTCTGTCGCAGATCAAAAAAGGCTTTGCGCAGAACTATGCGTCTTTTGTCTATGAGGACGTCTGCCGTGAAAAAATGTGGGAGTTTTCCGCCGCGAATACATGGAACTTCCACTTTGATAAAGTCGGCAGGTATTGGGGAGCGAAAGCGGGTGAAATCGACATCGTCGGCATTGATACCGCGAACGGCAACCTTGTGCTTGGTGAATGTAAATACACCACCTCGCCCAAAGGGTTATCTGTTTTGCATACTTTGCAAGAAAAGTCCGAAGCCATGCTCAAACTCACGCAGACGAAAAACGTACAGTATATACTTTTCAGTACGGCTGGCTTTACCCAGGGGCTAATTGACGAGGCGGGAAAGAATAGCAACATAATACTTATAAAGAAACTCTAAATAGCTTAAAGGAACTCATATGAACACAATAATAAAATCACCATTAAATTATACAGGCAACAAATATCAATTGTTTTCTCAAATTTCGCCATATTTTCCTGATGATATTGATACTATGGTGGATTTATTTTGTGGTGGTGCCACAGTGGGATTAAATGCCAAATGTAGAAAAATTATTTTTATTGATAATGATCCTTATGTTATTGGGCTCTTAAAATTTCTTTCACAATGTGAGTTGGATAAATTATTAAATGAACTGTATATTTTAATAGAAAAATTTAATTTGTCTTGTTCTTTTCTACAAGGATATCAATTCTATAAAGAGCAAATTATAAATGATAATCCAAATAATGGACTTAAGCAATACAACAGTAATGGTTTCTATAATTTACGTGAAGAGTATAATTTATTAAACGATAAAAAAACAAAGTATGCCTATAAATTATTATATCTATTAATCGTTTATGGTTTTAATAATGATTTAAGATTTTCAAAAGATGGCAAATTTAATTTACCTGTTGGAAAAACAGATTTAAATAAAAGTAATGTAAAAAAACTAAAAGAATACATTGAAAGAGTTAAAAATTTAAATTGCGAATTTATTTGTGGTGATTTCAAAACAAATAAAATACAGACAATTGTTAAAGCCGCCGATTTCGTTTATATGGATCCCCCGTATTTAATTACTGATGCTGTTTATAATGAAGCGGGTAAATGGTGTGAACAGAATGAATATGAACTTATTCGTTTAATGAACTTTTTTATAGAAAACAATAAGCCTTTTGTGCTTTCAAATGTATTGGAAAAACAAGGACGTAGAAATGAACCACTCTTTTATTGGACAACAACTGTAAAAGATAAAATAAGAATTGTAGATATGGATCATCATTATCGGAGCGCGAGTTATAATAAGAAAAATAGAAGTGCTAATGAGCGCGAAGTTATTATTACATTAGGAGATAATCTTCATGTTAAAAATAAATAATAGAAGATATATAGGTAATAAAACCAAACTTATTGACAGAATTGAACAAGCTATTGACTCCAATATTAATTTGAAGAATTATAGTATTGCAGATCTTTTTGCTGGTACTGGAATTGTAGCATACACATATGCTAAAAAAGGGCATCCCGTTATAATTAATGATACTTTATATTCAAATACGGTTATCTATCGAGCATTATTAAGCAACGATTATTATGATGAACAAAAATTAGCACAGCTAATTGAACAAATGAATCATATATCCTATACAGATATTGAAGAAAACTATTTCTCTCGAATTTATGGAAATAAGTATTATTCTATCAATGATGCAAAAAAGATAGGCTATATTAGAGATTATATTGAAGCCCAAAAAGTCAATTTAACGAATAGAGAATACTTCATCCTAATAGCGTCATTATTGTATGCAGCAGATAAAATTGCCAATACAGTAGGACATTTTGAGTACTTTTTAAAGAAAGAACCAAGAGATACAAATTTTCAACTTGAATTATTTGAGTTGCAAAATTTAAATGATGTATTAATATTCAATGAAGACGCTAATGAATTAGCTCGAAAAATTAAAGCTGATGTTATATATATTGATCCCCCGTATAACGCACGTCAATATATAAATTTTTATCATGTATTGGAAAATCTCGCAAGATGGAATAAACCGGAAATATTTGAAGGGAAATCGATGAAGTTTTTGCGCAATGAATTAAAAAGTGGTTATTCGACGGCATCTGCGCCCAAACTATTTAATGATTTAGTTCAACATTTAAACTGTAAATTAATAGTTGTATCTTATAATAATACTTATAGTGCATCAAGTTCAGCCTCAAATAATCGTATTAAAGAGCAAGAAATATTCTCAATTTTGTCCAAGCGTGGAAAAGTTAGGAAAACTGAGATTGATTATAAAAGTTTTAACGCAGGAAAGACTGATTTAAAAAATCATCAAGAATATTTATTTGTTTGTAATGTAGGAGATTAATTATGACCTTAAAAGACTTTTACATTCAATTAAGCAATACCCCTGAAGTATTTGAAAAGTATTATTCTACAAGCGATAAAAATCTTGGTAAGATATTTAGTTTCTTTAATACTAATTATAGAGGTTTATTATCGCCAAAAAATAATAAGTTGAATGGATTTGCTCACGGCTTTTATGTATTCCAGGAAGTTGAGGGAAAAGATAGAGCTACGTGGGCAAAGACCTCAGGTGCCCAACAAGAAAAAGTAAAACAACATGTTGTGCCAATGAGAAAATCTGAGCTTTTTATGGTAATAGATAATAAATATAGAAAAACAAGTCGTGGAATAGTGTTTGAAAAAATGCTATGCTCTAAAACTCTATCTACTTTTGAGAAACTATTTTTATGTTATCTTACTATTCTGCCAGGTTATTTTAGCGATACCCCAAATTATATTTTTGAGCGTACTCAAGAAGTCTTTAAAAATTTTGAAGAGTCTGGTTATTCAAATGAAGAAATAAAGACTATGCAAAAGCAATTTTTAGCAAAACATGCCAATAGTACAAGTAAAGTTTATGATTTATTATCTGAAGATTATTTATATTTGGATAGTTTTTGCTTTCCCTACGTTGATATTAATTTTGTAAGAGTATTTAAAAATTCTTCAACTACTGAAAAAGAAGAACTTAAAAATTTTGTAAGTCAAAATTATAAACAGGCACACTACCAAAACAAATCAAATTGTATTGTGAGTTATAAATATAAGCCTGGCGGAAATTACGTTAAAAACACTATCATTGATACTACTTGGATTTTATATCTTTCTCACACACTGATGACTGCAGAAATCCATAATTTTGATGACTTTATTAATTATGCTATCAATACATACAATGAAATCTTCCCCATCAACAAAAGTAATCTTAAAGCATTCATTTATGATACCAATAAAAATAGAAGTGTGTTTGAAATTATCTATTGTAAGTTATTTGATGTATCTATTCCCGTAATTGATGTTGCAAAAGATTTAACACAAGAAGAAATATTTGCGATAGGACCAGTCGATGCCACTGATGAAAACGGACTTAAAACTTTAAATATAATAACACAATCACTAAAAAAATTGGCGAAAATACAATCAAACTATAAATGTTGTTTTGATACCTGTGAAGTATGTAAATATTTTACTTCAAAAGAAACACATAAACCTTATTTGGAAATACATCATTTTATTCCACGTGAGTTTGCAAATGATTTTGATAATTCAATAGAAATTGTCGAAAACTATGCTGCTCTTTGCCCAAATTGTCATAAGAAAATACATTTAGCCGAAGATACAGAAAGAAAACATCTCATAAATATACTATATTCAGAACGTAAAAATGTTTTATCTGAGCACGGATTAAATGTAACCTTGGATCAACTTTACGCCTATTATAAAATCGATAAATAAATATTATGGCTATTATAACTTATAAATTTGCCGACGGGCATACGGAAGAAATTGAAGTGACGGATGAAGTTGCGGCAGCATTTGAACAGTTGGAAAAGTACGAAAAGAAAGTTGAACGCAAAGAAACCCGTCGGCATATTTCCTATGACAAACTTTTGGATAGCGGATTTGAATTTCCTGACGAGAGCGAAGACATTTTAGATATCCTCGATAAGGAAGAACAAGAAAAATCCGAATGGAAAGAGGAAAAGTTCCGCAGACATAATATTGACGGAAAGAAACAGGAAATCTTTTCCTTGCTTACCTATCGGCAAGCCGACGCATTTTTTCGGCATAAATACCTGCATATAAAGAAAACCGAGATCGCAAAAAGTATGAACGTAACCGAAGGCGCGGTCAGGAAACTTATTAAAAAAGCCGAAGCCAACTTGCAAGAGTATAAATTGGCGCACGATAAAGAGGTCAAGCTGTTGGAAGCGATTTTCGGCTCTGTTTTATAGGGGTACGATTTTTTCGCCCCTTATGGCTATATTATGAGGGGACTTTTCTCAAAACTGAATAAAGATTGGAAAGTCAGTCCGTTATCGGGCTGATTTTTCGTTTGTGAAAGTTTTGTAAAACTTTTGCCAGAACACCCAAAACAGGTTAACTTTTTACCCCCTCTTATTCCCTTATAAGTGAGGGGGTTTTTACATGGAGGTGATTTATGAGTAAACGAGACGAAAGACAAGAACGGCTTTTGCGATTCATCCGCAGGCGGAGCGGGCGGCGGTTTACCGTGGCGGTCATGGCAAAAGAGTTCGGCGTAAGCGAACGGACGATACAGGACGACCTTTCTTTGTTGGAAGCGTTCGGGCAAATCAGGCGCACGCCAAGCTATAACTCTCTGCACCGGCAAAACGGAAACATAATCGTCTATACGGGCAGCCGCAAGCGGCAATCTCAAAAAACGGACGAAGGATAAAATCAACACGTTGAGGGGTGAAGTCGGTTCAAACAAAAATGGAGCAAAAAGACCTATTTTTTGGAACAGGATAAGAAGTGAGACGCAGTTTGCGCCACACTTACATTCTCACGGCAAGGCGGGATACCCGCTTCCGTCCTTTGAAGGGTGAAATTTATAGCTTGCAAAAATGCCGTTGTAAGCCTTATATTGCGCGCATCGGTCAGGAAATCAAAGTAGTATTTCCCGTCGTTTACAAGCGAATTCATGCGCAGATACAGACTTATTGCGGCGTTGTTGCAACAAATAAATATGATATGGAGGTAATGTGTATATTTACAGCAACAATTCGGCAGTCAACATTGAACATCTCATTGCAGACGAGGTAAAACGGCTTTCAGCTCAGTTCGGAAAGAGTTTTCTCGATTGCGATGACATCATCAAACTTACGGGTTTAGGCAGGGACAATGTACGGGCACTTATGCGCAGCCGGCGTTTTCCTGTTACCAAAGTTGGAAAAAGACAGGTCGTGAGCATACTCAATTTTGTCGCATGGCAGATGAGCGAAAACGCAGGAGGCAACAATTATGCCGCGTAAAAAAGCCACATCAAAACGTGCAAACAACGAAGGCAGCGTCTATAAAAACAAGCGAGGACTTTGGGTGGCGCAGGCGACAATCGGCTATGATGAAAACGGCAAACAGATACGCAAAGCCGTTTCAGGCAAAACGCGTGCGGAAGCCATTGCCAACCTTGCCCCTTATCTTCCCAAAAACGGCGCCCGCAAACAGTTGATACAACAGAATATGTCTCTCCAAAATCATATGCAATTTTGGTTGATGAAGTACAAAAGGCGAACAATCGCGCCGCGCACATTTGAGCGGTACATAGTGAATGCGAAACGATATATTTACCCGTATATGGGGAATTACTTGCCGCAGAATATCTCCCCCAATCTGTTGCAGGATTTTCTCGGCGGTATGCTCGATAACGGCTATGCGCTCGATACAGTCAAGCATATCAAGTACCAGCTCGGACAATATTTTGAATACTGTATTGATGAGGAAATCATAGACAAGAACCCCGTCAACAAAGTACGCCTGCAATCACGGGAACGAAAGACAAAAGACGCCGCTGAAGAACAGGAATACAAAGCAATTCCCGAAGAACTGCGCGACCGCTTTTTACAGGCAATCGGTACAAGCGTACTGTTCAAACCGCTTTGCCTGACTTCTATGTTTGCAGGCTTGCGCATCGGCGAAGTGCTTGCTCTCAAATGGAAAGACTTCGATGAAAAGAACAAGACGCTTTCCGTCGTCCGCACACAGACGGTAGAGCCGACCTTTGACGAAAACGGAAACATTACCAAGCGGGAATACGTCGTCGGTAAGACAAAGACGGCAGGCAGCGTGCGCGTTCTGCCTATTCCGGATTTACTTGTCGAAGCATTGAAAGAATGGAAAAAACTGCGCGTAATGCAGGAGCTGATGACCAAAGCTCCCGTGAGCAAGGCTGACGATTTTATCTTTGCCAACAACAACGGAGAAATGCGTTCCTACCACGGCACACGGACAATGTTTATGCGGCTTTTGAAAAAGCACGGATTAGAAGATGCGGGCATTCATTTTTATAAGTTGCGACATACCTTTTCCAATACGCTTTTTGAAGCGCAGGAAAATCCGAAAGTTATCCAAACGCTCATGGGGCATAAAAAGGTAGAAACGACGATGATCTACAACACCGCTACGACAAATAAATATTTGCAGAAAGCGGTCGATGTGTTTGACGAGCGGTATGCTCCGAGCGAGCAACAAGTTACGGCGGCACAACCGTCTGAAAAATCGTTTGCTGCGATTTCAGACGAAAACGAAGAAAGCCACGGCGACCAATTCCTGCAAAATGTAGCGCGGCTTATGGACGATTACGGCGTATCCTCTTTGGACGAACTTATGGAAGCCATGGACGACGACCATCCGAAACCGCGACGAACAAAAGATTTTGAAATGTAGCAAATAAGTAAAAGCCATCGCCCGTTAAGGCGGTGGCTTTCATCATATTCAAAAGGAATAAAAAGCTGTTTGCTATTGTTTCAAAACAAGCCAAAAAACGGGGCAAAATTGCCTCGTTTTTACCTATAAAAAGCCTGTTTTTGACTGCCTAAAACACTCTAAAACGGAAAAATAGCAAACGGTAGCAAACAAATCGTCGTTTTAGGGGTGTTTGCTATTGCTCCGCGTTTTTCCCTGAATAGAGGATTGCATACCATATCTTGTGTTTTATAGCAAACACTTTTTCTGTATGTTGCGGTCTGTTTTTCCTTTGCCGTGTTTCAACTCCGCTCCTTGGTAAGGACGAGGTCGCGGGTTCAAATCCCGCTAACAGCTCCATTTGCGGAACGCCAAAAGTATTTGGCGTTCCTATTTTATCGTGTTAGCGGGATTGTCGAAATGACGTGACGCGATCGGCGCTTTCTGCGCAGCAATCGCTATTCCGTCGCTTCGCTCCTTACAAATCCCGCTAACAGCTCCACATAAAAATGCACAAATCACCGAGATTTGTGCATTTTTTCTATAATTTTATGTATTTTTAAGAATATTTATGCAAATACCAAAAAGACCGAAAATCAAAAGGTAGTAAAGATTTGCAAAATACTTCGCTGCGCTCCGTGGCGTTCGGGCTACGCCCTCGGCTTGTGTGGTAAATTTGCAAACGAAATTTTCGCCTCTTTCGGCAATAATTTTTCTTTCCGAAAAAACTGTCCGAACAACCCGAAAACTGCCCGTTTCTGCCCCAATGGTAGTAAAATGGTAGTAAATGGTGGTATGAAAATTAGGACGCAGATTCAAGTTTGAAATCTATTTTTATCTGCTCTTTTTTCAGCATTCGCAAGTAAAGTATCATCGTCGGAATAAAATCAAGTGCCATGCCGATACCGAACATCAGACAAATTCCGAATAGCGTCGGGACAAATACGCCGGTAAGATACAAAACAAACAAGACGCCGTAATACAGTCCGTCGATACAAAACGATTGAAACAGCATATAGTTTGTTTTTCCTACGCCGTAAAACGTGCTGTCGAATATACAGCTGTTAAACAGAAATGTGAGATAAAATCCTGTTTCAATCAGAGTGATTTTGAACACGGTTTCGTATTCGGCAACATTCATAACATATTTGAGGAACGGTTTCCACAAGGGGATGCTTACAAGCCATACAATCGCAAATATTGAAACAAGAACAAGATAGCCGAACGTCTTGGCTCTGATATTGTCTTTGCTTTCGCCGATTTCCTTTTTTACCAAGTCCGCAAGGGCAAGACCGGGAAGTAACAGCCATTGCCAGATAAAGTTGTTTGCAAGCCAATAATTGCCCTGCTCCGCCACGATATTTACCATTCTGACAACCATAAACAGAAAGGCAAGATTGCGAAGAAGAGATTCAAGTCCTGAAAATTTACCGACTTTGAACCATTCTTTCAGCCACGCAAAATTCCATTTTTCTTTTGAAAACAAACGGATATTTTCTCTTTGCAAAAGAAAAACCGCACAGATAAGAATTAAGGCGTTTACGGTAATGTTTGTAATAGCGATTCCGTTAACGCCGAGTTTTGCCGACACCGACAAATTGCTGACGAGAAAGGTATCGAGCAGAACGGATAGTCCCATTTGAACGCCGAGAACGATATACAGATATTTGTCCTTTTTCAGCGTTACAAGCACGGTCATCATAAACCGCCAAAGAGTGGAGAAAAGCGCGGCAATCGTTTCCAATCGAATATATGTAACGGTAGCATCAATTAGCGAATCGTCTTGCGCCATAAAAAGTACCAGCGGTCGGGCGCAGGATATGATAATAACCGAAACGACCGCATAGACGAACGCCGTAGCCGTTAGCCCTGTTCTCACTTTATTGGCAAATTCTTTTCTGTCGCCGAGAGATTTACCAAGCAGAAAGAACAACGGAAGAATAAGTGCTTCCTGTACCACTTCATAAAATAGATTTACCCATTGCAATTGACTTGCGATATTGATTCCGCTGTCTGACGGCATGTCTCCGAGAAAAAAGATTCTAACAGTCTGATAAACGGTCGGCAACAGCATCGTTGCGAGAATCGCAAACCACAAGCGATAATTGACCGTTTTCAATGCTTTGACGACGCACCTCATCCGATTTTCTCCGTAATATTTCTGCGGTTTTGCTCAACCCAAATTTTTGAAAATTCCACCCAATCTTTTGTACGTTCGTATTGATAGTTATCGGGCGACATATCCGCAATGACTTTGTTCATTCTCCAAATCAGTTTATCCGCGAATCCGCATAATGTTTGTTCGTCCGCACGATAGGAGGTCAAGGCGACTTTCATCTGTCCCATAATATCAATTTTATTTCTTTGATGACTGCCGATATTGATCCATAGCCAAAGAATATATGTCAGATCTTCCCAACGTTCGCCGAATGCCGCGCTGTCCCAGTCGATGATAGCTACGGGGATATCGTTTCGAAAAACCGTGTTGCAGGGTGACAGGTCATTGTGGCAGATTACTTTGCCTTCCGGCGCAAAACCCGAAGAAACGTCGTGCAGATTTTTTACGATTTCCATAAACGCACACAGTTGTGAGAGTGTTGTGTTTCCGATTTCACCCGGAACGTATCCTTCAATAAATGCAAAAGTATCCCGACTGCATTCGTCAAGGCCGAGGTATTTTTGCGAATACGGATATCCTTGTTCTTCAAGGTATTTAAGCACAGAGTTGGCAAACTCGCTTTCTTGTTTGTGCGGTCTGCGCAAGGTGTTTCCGACACGGACGACGCCGTCCGTCGAACGCCCGCCTTTAAGTGGTATTTCTTTCATATCATTTTCCTTTGTTTCATCTTCTCGGACAATTCAATTATAACATAACTGCTATCGCATTGCAATTTTCCGTGACGGCAATAAAAGAAACAATAGAAATGTTGCTGTAACTTTGGTGATTTCGCAAATCGAGATTGTGTACGAAGTTATTCAGTTTCGACAAAATTTTGAAAAGCGTGATTTTATGTGTGTAATTTTATTTGAAAAGTGTAGATTTAGACACGTATAAATACTTGAAAAGTGTTAAAAAGTGTGTTATAATTTTATCGTAACAAATTGAACGGAGGTAACGGTATGCTTTTTCGCAAAATTCAATCGGTCATAGAAGAACATTTACAATCCGATTCCAAAAAAATTTTGCTGGTTGACGGGGCGCGTCAGGTCGGCAAAACGTATATTATTCGCCATGTAGGGAAAAAACTTTTCTCCAATTTTATAGAAATCAACATGATTGAAGATTTTAAGGGAGACAAGCTCTTTTCTTCCGTCAATACGGTCGAAGATTTTTATTTGCAGGTCAGCATGATTGCCGGGAATAAAATGGGCAGCAAAAGCGACACCCTGATTTTTCTCGACGAAATTCAACAGTATCCGGAACTGCTTACCCTTTTGAAATTTTTGCAGCAAGACGGAAAATTTACCTATATCGCAAGCGGTTCTTTGCTTGGCGTTACATTGGCAAAAACGACGTCTATCCCCATGGGCAGCATTCGCAAAATACGAATGTTTCCTCTTGATTTCGAAGAATTTGCACTTGCAAACGGCGTAAACGGATACGCCGTAAACGTAATGCGCGCCAAGTTTGAACGTCTTGAATCGCTCGATGAAAGCACTCACGGCAAAATGTTGGATTTATTCCGCAAATATTTGCTTGTAGGCGGGCTTCCCGATGCCGTCAATACCTATCTTGAAACGCATAATATTCAGCGCATCCGCGAACTTCAATCGGAAACGCACGAATACTACGTTGCGGACGCTTCCAAATACGATGCGGAACATAAATTGAAAATCGCCCGCATTTACGATTTGATTCCGTCCAATCTCGCAAACAAGAAAAAACGCGTCGTCGTGCAAGATATCGAGGAGAAAAAAGGTTCAAGATTTTCCGATTATGCGGATGAATTCGATTATCTCATCAATGCCGGTATCGCTTTGGAAGTAAAAGCCATTTCCAATCCCGTTTACCCGCTCAAAGAGTCGGAATCCAAGAATCTTTTGAAATTATATTTGAGCGACGTAGGTTTGTTGACAAACATTTTATACGGCGCCAATATCCGTGCAATTTTGGACGACGATAAAAGCGTCAATTTGGGTTCTGTGTATGAAAGCGTCGTTGCAAGCGAATTGATTGCTCACGGTTTTGAACTTTACTACTACGATAATCGAAACAAAGGCGAAGTCGATTATCTCATTGACGATTACGAAAATCTTTGTGCTTTCCCGATTGAAGTAAAATCGGGCAAAGATTATACCGTTCATAGCGCGTTGAATCATTTCGTTTCCAATGAAGATTACCGCATCCAACGCGGATATGTTTTATCGAACGAACGCATCGTTTCTCAAAAGGATAATATAATTTATCTGCCGATCTATTATATAATGTTCATTCAAAACGTTCCCCAAAAAGATAATTTGATTTTTTAAGTGATAAAAAGTAAATATCACCCACTTTAGTGGGGGATATTTACTCGTCTGCGCTCCAAGATATTTAACGTCTGCCTGCGCGTTGGGTTCGTACAATCCATGCGTGATTCGCGTCATCTGATTTGATTGTGCTTCACAGCTCTTTCCTTTTACAACGGTGTAGTCTTTTAATTGTGATAATAAGTTGATACGTCAAAATCATTTTTTCTCCTGTTGGTTTTATTGTATCAAACTTTATGGAGAAAATAGATGTTTTTGGTAAGTTTTATTATTTTTTTATATTCGACATAAGTGTAATGTGGATATTGCCACCTTTATATTCGGTAAATTTAGGGAAAAAGACAAGTTCTTTTAATAACAATGAATAAACTCTACCCAACGGTCTAAATCGCTATAAAACGCCCAAAAACGCAAACGAACATTTGCAAAAAAATATAGACACGTTTCGTCGCTGCAAATGCGATAACCTTTTTTCTCGGTAAGGACGAGATTGCGGGTGTTTAAATCCCGCTGACAGCTCCACATAAAAATGCACAAATCGCAGTGATTTGTGCATTTTTTATATTGCTATATGTGTTTTTAAGAATATTTATGCAAACACCAAAAAGTTCGAAAATCAAATGGTAGTAAAAATTTGCAAAAAGGCAGTAAATTTGCAAACGAAATTTTCGTCTCTTTCGGCAATAATTTGTCTTTCCGAAAAAACTGTCCGAACCGTCCGAAAACTGCCCGTTTCTGCCCCAATGGTAGTTAAATGGTAGTGAATGTTTCTCTTTCAGATACCTTATATACACTACTAACATATTCTATGGAACAAGAATTAAATCTTCTTCTGAAACCATAATGTCGGCAACGTCCTTGCCCGTGCCTTCTTCCGAAAATATGATTTGCCATTGACCTTTTATCGCATATTCACTCATAACGCACCCGCGCATTCCTTTTACTACGCCTTCTTTTTTATATTTAGGTTTATCAACAGTCAATTCTACCATATCGTACTCTTTAAAACGTATAGGCAAAAAAGATGTGTGCTCAAAGAAATTCGGACGATTCACGATCTCTTTTATTTCAGCTATAGTAGCCGCAGGCAGAGAGCCGAGCCGGATCAAATCACTTTCACTTACGGTTGCGACGGCGTAATCTCCTTCGTTTTTCGGATTCAGAAACATGACAATCCATTGCTTTGACGAAGCGATTTGGAGAATCAGCACGCCGAGCGTATTGACATCGATGCCTTTTTCCCGTAAAGCGTTCACTTCATTTTTTAGTTTTACCGATTCATATTGTCTCATATTAACCTCCAAGGGGTGTATTGCAGGTAATTTGTCCGTTCGGACGTATCATCCAGCCGCTGACAAACGAAATCAAGTCTCTATCGGGATGAGCAAAATTTATTTCAATATTCATTCTTGGTCCGTTACTGTCTATTTTTCCCAACCAGTAATTACCTGATATATACTTTTCCCGAGCCTGTCGTTCGTATTCTGATTTCAGGAACTCCGAATCTTGATCGGTAAACCCCAATTGTTTAAACAGATCCCTTTTCCCGTTTGAAGCATATTTATCGGAAAAAATATATCCTGTAAATTTATTGATATCACAATAAGCAACAGCTCTAGGTGCTCCCGTATTTATTTTTTCACAATCGCAATTAGTATGCCGAGGGCGTTCCGGGCATCGTGAAATATCATCCTTAAAATAACAACCGCTTAGAGCGGTGCATTCCATACAATGACCAAATAGCGCTGCGATCGCTCTTACGATTTTCCGTTGCCATTCTGGCTCGTCGGGAATGCCTGAGTGGAACCACTTATCCAACCGTCCGGGTTGCTTGATTCGAACATTAATTTCGCTTTTGTACCTGCATCAGCAATACTTTTCATTATTTCCCTCCATATTATATAATTCTTAACGCTGAAAGCCAAAAGAATTTCTTACGAAAAAATCCTTTTGGCTTTATAATTCTATTATATCATACTTGTCAAGTATTGTTGCTGAATGACTTTCGGGTTTTCTCCGCTTTCGAACAGCATACTCGAATAGGTATGCCTGAGCGTGTGAAAATGAAAACCGTATTCGGCAATCCCGTCTTGCGCATCAACTTATCGAACATCGCGCGCGTTCCGTAGTAAGTGCGCAATTCGCCTTCTTCGGTGCTGAATACGAAATCGTCGTCGTCCGTAAAGGAGATGCCCGTTTCGGATTCCATTTTTTGCCGTCGATTGCGGTGTTCTTTCAGACAGTCAATCAGAATTTGAGGCATAGGCACGCTGCGTACGCTTGCCGCCGTTTTGGTGTCCGAAATCACCGTTTCGTAGTCGGAAACGCGCCACGCATCGTCGTAGTGCGGAATGACGGTTACGGCGTTGTCGACCCAAATCGTTTTGTCGGTAAAATCCACGTCGCGCCAGCGGAGCGCAAGCACTTCGCCGATGCGCAACCCCGCAAAGAGCGACGTATAACATTTCGGTTTCAGAATCGGACTTGCGTCCAAAGCCTTTACAAAGTCTTTGCGCAGTTCAGGCGGAATCGCCTTGTATTCTTCCGTAGTCTGTACCTTTCGTTCGCGCGACGCCAGTCTGGTTTTTGCCACGGGATTGGTTTTTAGAAAGTCGTTGTCCACGCAATATTCAAAAAACTGACCGAGCAAAAACTTCGATTTCTTGATGGTCGCCAATGCGTACCCGTCCGAAATCATCTTGTTGAACAGACGTTGCAGCATAGGAGCGGTGATCTCGTCGATTTTCATGTCGCCGAATACGGGGTATAACGTATTTCTCGCGTTGCTCAAACACCGCTCGAACGTGCGGGGCGAAACGGAGGGGCGCTTGAACGTCATCAGCCATTCCTGCATCAACGTCCGAAAGGTTTCGTTTTTGATTGCGCTGCAACCGATGGTGGGATTGTCCGCTTTGACGGCAAGCATTTTCATTGTCACTTCCGATTTTGTTTTTCCGTAAACGCTCTTGCGGATACGCTTGCCGTTTTCGTCGGTGCCGAGCGTGACCAAGCCAACCCAATTGCCGTCTTTGCGCTGACTGATACAGCCCTCGTTGTTGCCTCTGCGCGTGGATTTCTTCGCCATCAGACCGCCTCCGGCAGACTGTTTACCTGCCACGCCACTAACGCCAAAATACTTACCACCTGACGGTTGCCGACTTTGGTCACGGGGAACGCCTTGCTGTGCATGAGCGCGCGCACATTGTCCCGTCCCAAGCCCGTAAGTTCGATGAGATTTTCGCAGTCGAGAAAACTCTTGCCGTATTTTCGGGTGAGGCGCGAGACCTCGTCGGCGATCAGCCGTTCGCGGTTCAAAGTTGTTTCGGTTTCCTTATTGTAATTTTTATAAAACATTTTACTCCTTATGCAAGCTCGTACGGCTCGCGAATTTTTTATGAATATTCAGTTGTCAATGTTCAAAATAAGCGGCAACAGCCGCCGTTTAATCGTCTGCGTTATCGCTTTTGCACGATTGACCAAACTTTTTCAATCCCTCGGCAAAGGCGGTTTTACTGCGACGATATTTGCCTCGTTTCTCATCCCATACAAGGTCGTATAGCCAAGCATCGCCTTCTAAGTTTTCTCCGCCCATCATATTTGCCTCTCTTAAGTTAAAGCGATCCATCGCGCGCATTTCACGCCTTTCTCTTTGGACCGCAAGCCAATTTTTGAATTTCCCCATTCATTTTACCTCCTTGAATTCTGTTGCTCGAACGGGGTGTCCCCGTTGCGAAATACAGAAAGAAACTGAAAGGGTCTCGCGGCAATGGCGCATATTTTCGCTTTCATAGCCGATTTTGCCTTCGTAGGGGATTTTCCCGTAAACTGATTTTACAAGCCGTTTGAGCGTAAAAGAATACGCCGTGTAGGGTTGTGAAACGACGGCTTGCGTCCTGTCCGTCAACAACTTGCGTACGCGCCTGACGCCCTCGGCAGGTTGCATAAAATGCTTGATAATTTCGGCTTTGAACGTATCCAGCGCGTCTTGGCGTATCTTGCCGTGCCGATAGCGGATCGTTCCCGTTTTGTGATGAAAACGCTGCGGCTCGTTCTCGAAAAAACAGACGTGAATGTGGCGGTTATCATTGCGGTTTGTGCATTTTTTCTATGATTTTATGTATTTTTTAGAATATTTGATTTGCCATTGACCTTTTAGCGCATATTTGCTCATAAAGCATCCGCGCATTCCTTTTTTTACGCATTCTTTTTTATATTTAGGTTTAACGACAGTCAATTCTACCATATCGTACTCTTTAAAGCGTATAGGCAAAAAAGATGTGTGCTCAAAGAAATTCGGACGGTTCACGACCTCTTTGAAATAGACTTTCAACTTGAACCCAAAAGAAATGAGATTTAATTCGACAAAATGCCCGAAAATCTTTCGGCAGATTTTTAATTACGGATTAAATACGTTTAGTCTGAGATGATTTTTACTACCGATTTAGGCGTATGAAATATTTTATATCGGTGATAAATATACCTTAATATGTTGTATGGAAATGATTAAGGATATTTATCTATGGATAAGAAAAAGGTTATCGCCAGAATTGAGCAATTAAGAATAGAAAAAGGTATTTCCGTATATCAATTAAAAGAGAATGCGGATATATCTTCGACTATATATCAATGGAAGAAAAACGCGACGAGAGACAGAAACAGAACTCCGTCATTGAGGTCAATCGAAAAAATCTGCGATTATTTGGGGGTATCGCTTTCTTATTTCTTTGCGTTTGACGAAGATACTCAAATCGACGTAAAAAACAAGGAGCTTACAGAGGCTATTAAAAAATTAAATAAAGATCAAATACATGTTTTAGAATTGTTGATTAAAGAGTTTAATAAAAATTAACGGTGGAGTAATATGCGCATGAGCGAAAAATCCACAATTTTGAAATGAGAAAGGAAAAATTTTAAGAAAAATCGGGCGAATTGTCGAAAGTATCGCGCCAAACCGTTTTCCGACAAAAATCGTTTGTAAAATCCGTAAAAAAATTTATAATATAAATTATTCGATAAGTTTATTTACTTCATTGTCTTTCCTTACGGAGTAGCGGCAAGGTATGGACAATTTCGTAAAAAACGGTTATTATCCAATTATTTTCACAAACAATCAGTTTAGCAAATTACAGGAGCAGGTAACTGCTCCTGTAAAAACAAGGAAGTAAAGATGTTAGAGCTAAAAGCACTCACAAAAGAATACAGGTCAAAATCCGGAAACAGCATAGCGGCATTGAAAAATGTTACTTTAGAGCTGCCGGAGAAAGGGCTTATCTTTATCGTGGGGAAAAGCGGATGCGGCAAAACTACGCTTCTGAACATGATAGGAGCAATAGATACTCCGACGTCCGGAACGCTGTCCATCTACGGACGGGAAACAAACCTTAACAATCCCGCCCTTGCAGACGCATATCGTTCAAAGTATATCGGATTCGTTTTTCAGGAGTATAATCTTCTGGAAAACGATACGGTAACGGAGAATATACGTCTTGCCGGGGTGCTTTCGCATGAAACCTTAGATGTTTCAAGCGCGCTGGAGGACGTTGGATTGGCGGAATATGCAGACCGCTACGCAAACGAATTGTCCGGAGGGCAGAAACAGCGGGTAGCGGTAGCGCGTGCATTGGCAAAAAATTCGGCAGTCATATTGGCGGATGAACCGACGGGCAATTTAGACAGCGCGACCGGAAAAGAAATTTTTGAGTTGCTGAAAAAGGTATCCGAAAAGCGTCTGGTCGTTGTGGTTACGCACGACAGGGAAGCAGCGAATAAATACGGCGAGCGCGTAATCGAACTCTCAGACGGAGAAATCGTGTCTGACAGCGCTCCGTATGCCGGGCAGGCATTGGCGGAAGCCAAAGAAGAAAAAGCTGTCAAGCGGCTGCCCTCTCGGGAGATAGTAAAGAGAGGCGTAAAAAATCTCGCTTACCAGAAGGGTCGCTCCATTGCCGCTTTAATTCTGCTGTTTTTATCCATGACCGTCCTGTTATGGAGCCAGTTGTTTGCGCGTTTTGATTCCTCTTACGTTTTGGCAGATACGTATCAAAAAAGCGGCGCAGAACACATTATATTAATTCAAACCAGAAAAGGAATTCTGCCGCCAATAGGTAACAGTCGATGTCTAAGGCTTGCCGAAAAAACGGTGGAAAAGATAGGCGCACGCAAGATTTTTGGCTCAAACCTGGGAGCTGTAGTTTTTGTCGGGCAAAAATCCGAAGTAACGGATATGGGTTATGAATTTTATGACGGAGCGGTAGAGCTCCTTGAGGACGACGATTTTTATGTGACAGATTTGAAATTACACTATTTATTAGAATTGGAAGAAATTATCGAAAATTACAGTCAATATGTCGGAATGCAGATACCCAGCGGATATTATGCTGGTATGAGAATAGCCGGTGTAGTAAAAACAGATTTCCTCAATTATTATGAATATGTTTACGTACAATTGCCGAATCCGCATATTGAACCATATTATTATCTGGCTTTAAAGGAAGATTTGACGGAACTTGAAAAAGAAAAAGCCGAGGCATGCGCGTATGCCACTATGTTTATTTCAAAAAAAGGCGCGGTAAAGTACGAAAATCGTTTTTTGGTAAACGAGTATCAAGATGCAACGCATGAGGAGGAAGATTTACAGGTCAACCACCCGTTGGAGTTTGAGATTACGCATAATAGCTCTGTAAAAGACCTGCAATATTTCTTTATTTATGATGAAGCAGTTGAAAATTGCGTAACGGCAAACGGAACGGGAACGTATCAGCCGAAGGGGCGCGAAGTGGTCTTTTCAGCCGATTTGTATCGGAAATATTTTGAACCGGATTACGTCACCAATACACGCCCTGAGTATATAGGCAAAACATTTACCATGAGCCTCAGGGAGCAAGGCGAATCGGAAACGCTGGTAGTATTAGACGATATGATTCTGGCAGGAGTGTATTATGAGCCGATTTTTTATGACGCAGAGGGAAATAATGAGCGTCCTGGTATATATATGTCCAAAGACGAAACAACGGATTTTTATGCTTATGGGCTGGGCATGGGGGAAATAGGCGCAATATTTAATGCGGCTCCGTCTGAAAATTACGGAAAACTGTTTAAAGCATTGAGAAAAGACGGTATATTGGTATTTTCGCCATATTCGGTCAAGATATATGAACAGGAATCTGTTTTTGTGCAATTTTCGATTATATTTGCTTTGATTGCCGCAGTGCTTTTGGTCATAACCATCCTGATGATTATAAACGTGATTTCATATTCGATACTAAATCAGAAGCGGGAAATAGGAATCTTGCGGGCTATGGGAATACAGGCGGGCGACGTAGTAAAGATTTATCTGATTAAAATATTGATTTTGGCATTGATTACCTTAGTGTTAGCCACCGCGCTTATATTCGGGGCGGTTGCGGTAACGAATCAGCTTATGTGCGACATAACGCTGGAAGGTATCCTGTGGTTAAGATACGACGTCTGGACATTTCTGTTCTCCTTAATCGCATGTATAGGAATTCCTGTTTTGGCGGCGTTGATTCCGCTCAGAAAAATCATCAAGATGAAGCCTGTCGATGCTATCAAAGGCTGACAATAAATAATTACAGGCGCGGAAATATATTATTTTCCCGCGCCTTTTTCCGATATTTAACGAAAAATATCCTTGCCCATTGCTGTTTTTTGTTCTCCATTTTTTTTAAGGAAAACGGCTTTTAGCGTACTTTTAATTTTTTTTCGTGTTCACGAGCGCTGCGACTGACCAATTGACAAATCACAAGAGGAAATTTTAAAATGTTGACAAAGCGACATACGTATGATAAGATTACTACAAAGACGGTATAAAGTTCCGCACAAAATGACGTCCGCCTGAAAAAGAACCCGATTTTTACGTCTGTTTACCGCAGCCGACCGTTTTGGTTTGTGTTGCGGTTTTTATTTGATTTAAAAAACCGTGTCGAGAGGGATGAAAAGGCTTGGTTTAACTGTATTTAGTTTTATTTATTGAAAAATTTAAGGAGGAAACAGAATGTACAAAAAGAAAATTAAAGTAAAGTCAATTGTTGCGGTAGCTCTTTTATTGTTGCTGTGTATGTGTTTTCTGTGCGCGTGTATACATACGCCGCCTGACGAAACAGAGAATTTGGAATACAATATACGGTTAAGCGGTTTTTATGAATTGGAGAATTATTCTGATTGTTATACAAAAGAAGAATATATAATGTCTTTTTCGCAACTAAAGTGGTATTGCAGCAAGGTAAACAGTTCGGCATTTGACGAGACTGATGAAGAAAATTACAACAGCGAATTTAATCAGGTGTTGCGCACTTATGACGACGAATATTTTGAAGAGAAGGCATTAATCATAGCGATACATACGGGCAATCTGGAATTTTTGGGTGCGGAGATAACCGCCGTAAAGAAAGAAAAAGAATACTTTTTGGCAATCGAAATGACCGTAACTTATTGGGGCGGAGGAACAATTGCAATTGCCGTTCCCGATAAGCATTGGGTATTTTTGATTGAAATAGACAAAGTAGGCATAGTTTTTGACGAATATACAAGGTATGAGTATATTGTCGAATACGAGGATGACCAGAAATTTTTAAGCTGAAAATCAAATTTCCATATTTATTCGACTGAACGAAAAAGAAAGAGCGGCAAACGGATTTTTGCCGCTCGGTTTTTAATGCTTGAATATAAAATCAAAGCTTTTTCCAACCTGCATACAGTCTCAGCTCCTCGCCGTCGGGAATCTCCGTCTTTGTATCGAAGTCCCACAGATTTATTGCTTCCGCTTCGGTATACCAGCCCGTAAAAACATATCCTTCGCGCTCGGGCGCGGGCGGCTCGGGAATCTTTTCGCCGCTTTCAACGTCCTCAGCCCTGAAATATCCTCTGTTGACTGCCGCGGAGTAGTTGTTCATAAACGCTACGTTGGCAGGTACGAATGTTTCCAAAATCCATGGACATGACGGGCAATCGGTAGAGCCTTCTTCGTCTAAACAGTCGGCGTGTTTGCTTTTGATTTTTTCGTAAAGCTCCCTGTAAACGTAAATTTCGGGGGAGCTGCTGAAATGAACGCTCGGTTCCGCCGCTCCGTTGTAAATAGTCTTGGCGTCGGGAGCGGAAAGAGACTCAAAAACATACGGCTTAATCGATAAGATATTCTCGGGTATATACAGTCGCAGCAGATTGCGGCTGGTTAAAGTGTAATAATTGATAGCGATATCGTATTTTTCAAAGCCTAAATATGCCACTTCCGTGCCGTTTATGGCGCTCGGCACGTCGAGCGCGAGCTGTTCTGCGCCCGACTCGGTAAGCCCGACGACGGCAATCACGCTGTCGTTTTTGTTTTTCGGTATTCTGGATTCTTTGCCTACGACTATATATTCCCAATAACCGTAACGAAAAATTCTGTTTCTTTCGTTGCACGCCGTCAAGCCTGTTGCCAAAAACAGCAGTAAAATTGTCAAACTGAATAAGGCTGCTTTCTTTTTCATGCTTCCCTCCTTTTTGAACAATAGAGTTTTCTTTAAATACAGTTGAAAAACTGCGGGAACGGGCGTCTTGCGTTTGTCCTTAGTTTGTCGGCGGGGGAGTCGTTCGCGCAGCTCAAAGAAAATTATGATGTTATCTTATCACACGTTCTGCTTATTGTCAACGGCGGTTTTCAGGCGGGATTTTGCTTTGAATATTTCCGTGCGTCAACCGCGTCGATTTAAAAATTTTGCCCGCAAAAAACGCGCGTCGCCGACGTACTTTCAGACAAGGCAGCCGCGTTGCAATTGACAGGCGGCTTTTACGGTGTTAAAATGGGTTCCCCGAATACGCCGCCGCTAAGGGTATTTGCGGAAAATATTTTGCGAGGGAGAAAAAATGTTCTTTAAAATAGCCGCAGGCGTCGTCGCCGCCGTAATCTTGTTTGCCATTGTTTACGTGCTTTACGTCGTACTGCAATATCGCAGGATTGAGGACGAAAAAACGCTGGAAATAAAAAACCCCGAAGCCGAAAAGGTGCGCACGAAAGAAAGCTATGTCGTGGGCACCTACAACATAGGCTTCGGCGCATACGACAAGGATTTTTCCTTTTTCATGAACAAGGGGCGTATGCTTGACGGCGACAGGCTTATACGCGGAAAGTACGGCAAGGCGGCGAGCAGGGAAGCGGTCGTCCGCAACACGGAGGGAGCGTTTTCCGCCGCCCGCGCGTTGAAGCCCGATTTTATGCTGTTTCAGGAGGTGGACGAAAAATCCCACCGGGCGCGCGGGGTAAATCAGCTTGAAGCGGCGAGAGAGGCATTCCGCGACTATTCGTCCGTGTATGCCGAAAATTTCCACACGGCTTATCTTTTGTATCCGTTGAACGACCCGCACGGAAAAACCCGCGCGGGTATAGTCACCCTTTTCTCAAAACAGGCGGAGAAAAGCGTCAGATATTCTTATCCCGTGTCGGGAGGCTTTGCTAAATATTTCGATTTGGACCGCTGTTTTTCCGCGACGTATTTTCCCGTGTCAAACAGCGAAAAGCGGCTTGTGCTTGTCAATCAGCATATGTCTGCTTACGACCGCGGCGGCGTTGTCAGGCGCAGGCAGTGGGAAACTCTTTCGCGGTTTATTTCCTCGGAATACTTGAAAGGCAATTACGTCATAGTAGGCGGAGATTTCAATCACGATATTGCGGGCAGCATAGGATATTTTCCCACACGTCAGCAAAAGCCCGACTGGGTGTATCCGTTGAGGGAGGAAGATTTGCCTGAGCATTTTTCATTCGCCGCGTCGTTGAACGCGCCCACGTGCAGGTGCAGCGAAATGCCTTACACAAAGGGCGTAAATTATACTTTGGTGATAGACGGATTTATCGTGTCGGACAATGTGACGGTCAAAGAGGTGGAGAACATAGACACAGGCTTCGAGTTTACCGACCACAATCCCGTAAAAATGACTTTCGTGCTTGACGAATGAGCTTTGTTTGTTTTTGCGCGCGTCGAAAAAGCCCGCGCCCGACAGATGCGCGGACAAAAAAGCGTCGGCGTTTCAGTAGTCCGAAAGTCCGAGAAGAAAATCCGCGCTTGTTTCAAAATACAAGGCGAGTCTGAACAGAGCTCCCGCCGAAGGCTCGCTTTTTCCGTTGAGCCATTTTGAAACGGCGCGCTGCGAAACGTCGATTTTTGCCGCCAACATGGATTGAGTCATGTTCGTTTCCGTCATGAGAATACCCAATCTTTTTCCGAATTCAGTCGAATCGAAATTTTTCATATCAAATATATAGAACATAAGTCTTTCGGAAAATCATAATAGAATTATTGTTCTTAGATTTTTAATGAAAAATTCGCCGTTAGGGAGGTTTTGACCGAATTTGTTTCGTTTTCGCCAAAAACAGACGAAAAAAGCCTTGTCGCGCGGTAGGACGTGCGGCGCGAAAAAAAGCTGAAATTGAAAATTTGTGCCGCAGCTAAAGCGTTGTATAATAGTTCGGGGCTTTGCCAAAACTTTTTCTATGGATTACGAAAAGGTGTACGTCGCGGTGACTCTTAAAGTGGACAGGGAAGGCAACGTAAGACCGCTTAGCTTCGAGTGGGAGGACGGAAGGGTTTTTGCCGTAGACCGCGTGCTCTCGCAGGGTATGGCGCCTGCGCGGCACGTGGGCGCCATACTTACCAAAAGATTTGACATAAAGGTTTCGGGAGCGGAGCGGGAGCTGTACGTGGAAACGCGCACCAACCGCTGGTTTGTGGAAAAGCCGCTTGTATGACGGGAAAATAAAAGCGTTAAAATTTAAAATGAGAACTATTCTTCACAGCGATTTGAATAATTTTTACGCGTCCGTGGAGTGCCTGCGCAATCCCGAAATCAGGGACAAGCCCGTTGTGGTGGTCGGTTCAAAGGAGGACAGGCACGGAATAGTGCTGGCAAAAAATCTTATTGCCAAACGCGCGGGAGTGGCTACGGGCGACGTATGGTGGGAAGCGCAGCGGAAGTGCGGTCCGGAGCTGGTGGAGGTCAAAGCGGATTTTGCCGCATATTTAGACGTTTCTAGGGCGGTAAGGCGGATTTACGAGGACTATACGGACAAAATAGAAGCGTTCGGCATAGACGAATGCTGGCTTGACGTGACCGAATCGGGAAAGCAGGCGGGCGGCGAGGAAATTGCACACGCAATACGCAGGCGGATAAAGAAGGAGTTGGGGCTTACGGTAAGCATAGGCGTGTCCTGGAACAAGGTGTTTGCAAAGCTTGGAAGCGATATGAACAAGCCCGACGCCGTTACCGTCATTTCTCCCGACAATTTTAGGCAGACGGTGTGGACGCTTCCTGCGGAGGAGCTGCTTTACGTCGGGCGCGCCACAAAGGGCAAGCTCAATAGGATGGGTATTTTTACGATTGGAGAGCTTGCCAACTCGGACAGAGACGCGCTTAAACACAGGCTTGGCAAATGGGGAGAGTGGCTGCACGATTTTGCAAACGGAAAAGACTCCTCCCGCGTGGTCAAGACCAGCGAGGAGCAGAACGTTAAGAGCATAGGCAACTCGCTTACCGTGTGGAGAGACTTGAAAAACCGCGAAGAGGTGAGCATGGTCATATTTATGCTTGCCGATTCCGTAGCGGCGCGTATGCGCGAGTCGGGGCTTTTTCTGGCGCGCACCGCGCACATTTTCGCGCGGGGCAGCGACCTCAATTCCTTTCACAAGCAGGGCAAGCTTCCGCGTCCTACGGGCGCCGCAAACGAAATAGCCCGCGCGGCGCTCAATCTGTTCGACAGGGTTTACGACTGGGAAACGCCTGTGAGAGGATTGGGCGTGTCCGTTTCGGATTTTCATTTCGGAGGCGTGCAGACGGATATGTTTTCCGATTGCGTGAAAGCGGACAGGCAGAAAAGGCTGGACGAGGCTGTGGACAAAATAAGAAAAAAGTACGGCAACAAGATAATTCAGCTTGCCGTTGTGCACAAGGAGCCGAAATTAAAGGAGCTTGACGTAAAGGGAGAGCACGTCATACACCCTTACAGCTTTTTCAGACACGACTGACGGGCGGCTTTGTCATGCGTTAAGGTTATGGACTGCCATTACAAAACGATATTTTACAATTTGGCTTAAACGGCTTATAATCTCAATATAAATTTTTTTTCGGAGTGTTTAATATGAAAAAGGTTACGGCGGGAAAAGACGCTTTGGGAGAATTTGCTCCCCTGTTCGCCCGTTTAAACGACGACGTGCTTTTCGGAGAGGTATGGTCGAGAGAGGAGGCGCTGTCGCCTAAAATTCGCAGTATTTTGACAGTCTCCGCATTGACGGTAGAGGGAGTTTTTGACTCCTCTGTCGAGTTTCATATGCGCAAAGCAAAGGAAAACGGCGTTTCGGGCGCCGAAATAGCCGAAATTCTTACGCATCTGGCCTTTTACGCAGGCTGGCCCAAGGCGTGGGCGGCATTCAGACTGGCGAAAAATATCTGGACGGAAAAGGAGAGCGGCGCAGAGGCGCTTGCGGCAAGGAGTCTTTTTCCGATAGGCAAGCCAAATACGGCGTATGAAAAATATTTTAAGGGGCGCAGTTATACGGAAATCCTTTCGGGCGGCGACCTTCAAGTTGTCAACGTCACCTTCGAGCCGGCATGCCGAAACAATTGGCACATACACAAAGCGGAAAAAGGCGGAGGACAGCTGCTGCTGTGCGTGAGCGGGCGCGGCTGGTACCGCGAGTGGGGCGGGGAGGCGCGGCCCCTGTCGGCGGGAGACACGGTGGAAATAAGCGCGGGCGTCAAGCATTGGCACGGCGCTGCGAAAGACAGCTGGTTTTCGCATATAGCCGTCGAAAAGCCGGGACAGGGCTGCTCCACCGAATGGCTGGAGCCTGTTTCCGACGAGGAATATTTTAAACTCGGTTGACACGCATGACGGCGTTGTTTGTGCTGCGAAAAAATACGGAGTTGACAAACGGTTTTTTTGCGGTTAAAATAATCGAAAAGCCGTTTTTCAACGCGCTCCAAAGGAGGTTATCATGACAAAAAATTTTGACGACGTCAAAAAGCTCGGCTTCGGTCTTATGCGACTGCCGCAAAAAGAGGGCGTCATCGACGTTGAAAGAGTCAAGACTATGGTGGATATGTTTCTCGACGCGGGATTCAATTATTTCGACACCGCCTTCGCTTACGCAGGCAGCGAGGACGCGATAAGGCAGGCTCTGGTCAACCGCTGCCGAGAGAAAAATTTTTTCTTGCCACCAAAAATGCCGCATGGCTCAACTGCAAGACCAAAGACGACGCGGTGGCTCAGTTTGAAACCTCTTTGAGACAGACGGGGGCGGGCTATTTCGATTTTTATCTTTTGCACAATTTGGGAGAGTCGCGCACGCACTTTTTCGACGATTTCGATATGTGGAGCTGGATTCAGGAGAAAAAGCGCGAGGGGCTTGTCAGACACGCCGGCTTTTCCTTCCATTCCACGCCGCAAGAGCTTGAAGAAATCCTAATCGCGCATCCCGAAGCCGAATTCGTGCAGCTGCAAATCAATTACGCCGATTGGGACAATCCCGCAGTGCGGTCGAGAGAGTGCTACGAGGTTGCAAGAAAACACGGGAAGCCCGTTATCGTTATGGAACCGGTAAAGGGCGGAATGCTGGCAAACCCGCCGAAAACCGTGCTCGACGTGCTCAAAGGCGCGGAGCCTGATTCCTCCGCGGCTTCGTGGGCGCTCAGATTCGCCGCGGGACTGGACGGAGTGCTGACGGTGCTTTCGGGCATGAGCAACGAGGAGCAGATGAGGGACAACATATCCTGCATGAAGGGCTTTTCCTCTCTCGACGAAAAAGAACGTCTTGCTTTGAGCCGCGCGCAGGAGGAAATTAAGAGGGTTCCTCTCATTCCGTGCACGACGTGCAATTATTGCGCCAAGGTTTGCCCGCAGAATATCGGCATATCGGGGACGTTTACGGCGGACAATTATTTTACGCTTTACGGAAACAGGGATATGGCGCTCTCGCAGGCGGATTGGCTGGTGGACAGGCACGGCAGACAGCGCGCCGACAAATGCGTCGGCTGCGGAAATTGCGAAAAGGTGTGCCCTCAGCATATAGAAATACGCAAAGAGCTGAAAAAATCGGTGAAGGAGCTTTATTGAAGCGTTTTTGTTTTAAAACGGGACTCGGACAGTCCCGTTTTTTGCCGCGTAGAAATTGCGGCTTTGTGTCCGACAAGCGGCGGGTCGGTTGTTGCGCCCTTTTCGGATTGAAACGACAATTTGACGTTTTTCGCTTGATTTTTGATTCGGGTTGTGTTAAAATATTTTGGCTGCCAAATTGGAGAGATGGTTGAGCGGTTTAAGGCACACGCTTGGAAAGCGTGCGTACGTGAAAGCGTACCGGGGGTTCGAATCCCCCTCTCTCCGCCAAATAACAAAGAAAAGGGCGCAAAGTTGCGCCCTTTTTTCATGTCTCGGAATTCGTCAATTACGTATCCGTAAACTAATTCGTTCTCGCAGGTTAAAGTGCGCAATCTGAGAACCTTGCCTGTTTTGGGAAGTGTTTTATTCGCTAAACAACATTGCACGCGGTGAATTTTTATTTTTTCGTAAATTTTGAAATGCCGATTTATGTTTTTAGATATTATTGGCTTGCAGTTCATTTCGAATTATAGTATCATAAACGATGCTGGTTGTGGAGGATTATCAATGGCAAACATAACCGATTTTCGCAAAGCTCTATATGTAAAGTATTTGGTTTGGAACCGTAAAATATTTTCAAACCCCGTTTTATCTGAAGATAATATTTCATTGCCCTATTATATTTATTTGCCGGACGATTGGGCTGATAGCAAAATGCGTATTCTTATAGTCGGAGAAGAGGGGTACGGGCAAAAAGGCTGTGACAGAGATAAAAGTATTGTTACAGAGAACATAATTGAAACTGTACAGACATTCAACAAGAAATGTATGTTTGAATGGAAAATGAACAATCGACCGTTTTGGAGAAGGTTCAACAAAATACGAGAAAATTTACAAGGTGCTAGTTTTTGCTGGACAGACCTCGACAAAGTTCACCGATTGATTGACCGTTCCCGAAACATAAAAAGCTGTAAACTAACTTCTGTACAACGCAGTGAGTTGCATAAATATCCTATATTGCAAGCTGAAATTAATATTATAAAGCCCACTCATATTATTTTCTTCGGTTGGTACGGAGTTTCTTTGCAACTGGAATTGCCGGAAATATATTTAAAATTATATGAATACGGCGACGAGCAGTGGAAACGGGACGGTTACTGTACAACTCTGACTGACGGCAATGGGATAAAATATCTGTTTACCTATCATCCTAACTGGTGTGTTAGAAACAAACATGAAAATAATGTGCTTAATAAAATATTAGCGGAATTAAATTAAAGTCAGTTCGCCGCAAGCGATAAAACTTTGTTTGTTGCCTGCGAAAAAATTCGGTTTGGCGTCACTTAATTCGTTATTCTTTTATCTCAAAAAAACCGTCCGTTGAAAAGGGCGGTTTTTTATTTGGAGGAAGGGGATACGAGTTTTTCGGTTTTTAAGGTTATGTAACGCGGAAACGCGCCGTCCGTTTTGCTTTCCAAGAGCGAGATTTTGTCCGCCGTGAAGGAAACGGATTGAAAGTCCGTTTGTTTTTTCAACTCGGCAAAGGACGGCTTGAAGCCGGGGCGGCGGATGAGCGTCACGTGCGGAGTAAAGCGCTTTTCGACATTGAAGCCCTTTTGCGCGAGCAGCCGCGTCAAGTCCGAATTGATTTTGAAGAGCGCGTCGTCCGCCTTGATTTTGCTGCAAATCAAGTCCGCGCCGCGCAGCCGTGTGGGCGGGCAGGTCGAAAGCGTCGAAGCCGTGTTGTTTGCCGCGACCTCCCGAAGTATTTGGCTCAAAATATCTGTTTTTATTTCATTCACGTTGCCCACGAAAGCCGCCGTTATGTGCAGATTTTCTTTCGGGGTGACCTTGCCTCCCGCAAGCTTTTCCCGCAGGGCGAGCGAAGTTTTGTAAAGCCAATCCGCAACTTCTTCCGGCAGCGGAAATGCGTAAAAAATCCTCATATTTCAATCTCCGTTTAAATCATTATAGAGCAAAAGTCCCCGTTTGACAATACAAAAATCGTTCATATAAAAATATATCGGGGCATATAGTTAAACAAACGGAGAATCATATTATGCGGAAAAACAAAAAAGCGTTAATTTTCATGGGTTTGATTGTCGCGCTTATGCTATGCGTTTGTCTTGCGGCGTGCGGCGGGGGCGACTACATAGAGAAAAACGCCAAAAAGCTGAGCACCTACACGATAGAGGCGGGTTTTGACGACAGCTCCAAAATTCTGTCGGCGGTCATGGTTTTCGATTTTTACAACACTACGGACAACAGCTTTACCGAGTTGAAGTTTCATTTGTACCCCAACGCATACAGAAAGGACGCGTCTCTGCCAGTAGTGGACGAGCTGACGCGCTCGAAGGCTTATAAAAACGGATTCAGCTACGGCGATATAAAAATCGACAGCGCAAAAAGCGGCGAAAAGGCGGTCGCTTACGTGGTCGAGGGCACAGACTGCGATATTCTCACGGTGCCGCTTGACGCGGAGGTTTTTCCGCAGCAAAACGCAAGGGTTGAAATTGTTTTCGAGGTCAGCCTTGCAAATATCTGGCACAGGCTTGGATACGGCAACAACACGATAAATATCGGCAACTGGTATCCTCAGCTTTGCGTATTCAAAGACGGCGCGTGGCTGACCGACCCTTATTATTCCAACGGCGACCCGTTTGTGAGCGAAATGGCCAATTACAGCGTGGCGCTGACCGCGCACAAGGATTTCATGATTGCGTCGAGCGGCGTTCCGTCCTCGACCGAGAATAAGGAAAACGACAACGTAAGGACTGTTTACACGGCTCAAAGCGTGCGCGACTTTGCCTTTGTCATGTCGCCCAAATTCAAAAAAGCGAGTGCGACGGTCGGTTCGACTACTGTCAATTACTTTTATTTTTCCGATGCGGAGTATGAGCAAAGCGTATCGACTGCCGCCAAGGCTTTGGAGTATTTCAACTCGACCTTCGGGAAATATCCCTATTCCAAGCTGGACGTTGCGGAAACGGATTTCTGCTACGGCGGCATGGAGTACCCTTGTCTTGTCATGATAACGTCGGGTATGGAAAAGCGCTCTTACGAGACGGCGATTATACACGAAATCGCCCATCAGTGGTGGTACGGTCTTGTGGGCAACGACCAAGTGCGGGAGGCGTATCTCGACGAAGGGCTTGCGGAGTATTCGACGCTTATGTTTTACCGCGCGCATCCCGACTATCAGGTGGACGCGGCGCAGATGCTTGCCGATACGACCAAGCAGTTCAATACGTTTATCAAAATCGTCGGCAACTACAACAACGACACGGACACGTCGATGAACCGCGCGCTCAACGAGTTTGAAAGTCAACAGCAGTATACTTACATGACGTACTTGAAAGGCATGATTATGTTCGGGCAGGTGAACGAGGTGATGGGAGACAGAAAGTTCGAGGCGGCGCTCAGAAAATATTTCGATACCTGTAAGCTCAAACTTGCTACAAAAGACGATATGCTTGCCTGCTTTGAAAAAAGCTACGGCGCCAATATTTCCAATCTGTTCAATACCTTTATCAACGGAGAGGATAAAACCATAAAATAAGCTTGACTGCCGCCCGCGTTGAAAAACGCGGGCGTTTTTATGTATTGATTTTTTGCCCGAATATTTAAAAATCTTATTATTTTATGTGAAAATATGCTTGATTATCCTTGCAGAATTGTGAAAAACATGCTATTATACAAATACAAGGTCAAAAGTTCATGTATTTAGTCGAAGTCGTGCCGAATTTTTCGACGGGCGACCCCGTCAAGGCGAAACTAATTGCCGATTGTTTTAGAAACAGAAAAAATGTGGCATTATTAAACTGCACTGCCGACGCCGACCACAACAGATGCGTCGTTACCGCGGCGGGCGCTCCGCAGGAAATACGCTCGGCTTTAATCGACAGCGCGCGGGTGGCGGCGGAGGAGATAGACCTAAACGCGCACAGAGGAGTTCATCCGAGAATAGGCGCGCTGGACGTGTTGCCCGTCGTGCCGCTTGAAGAAACTCCCGAAAGCGTGGCTGACGAGCTGGTTCGGCAAGTGGGGCAAGACCTGTTCGACAAGCTGGGACTGCCCGTATATTTTTACGAAAAAAGCGCTTCCGCACCTTTTCGCCGCAATCTTGCGGACGTGAGGCGGGGCGGCTTCGAGGGGTTGGCAAAAAAAACGTCCGAGCCTCTTTGGCGGTTTGACATAGGAGAAAAGCCTCATCCCACCGCGGGAGCCGTTGCCGTCGGCGTGAGGAAAATTCTCGTGGCTTTCAATATGTTTCTCAAAGAGGGCACGCCCTTGAACGTCGCCGTGAGAGTTGCCGAGAGAGTGCGCTTTTCGGGCGGAGGGCTTAAATGCGTCAAGGCGTTGGGGCTGTTTCTCGAAAGGGAAAACCGCGCTCAGGTATCGATGAATCTTACGGATTTTACCTGTACGCGCGTTCATACGGTCGCAGAGCTTGTGAAGGTCGAGCTTAAACCCTTCGGCGCGGAGGCGGAACGCGGCGAGCTGATCGGGCTTGCGCCTTACGCCGCGATTTACGACGCGGCGGAATATATGCTTATGTGTCAAGGAGCGGGCGCGGAGCAATGCCGCACTCTGAGCGTCGAAGACGTGTTGGATGCTGCGGGCAGAGAGCTTTTTCTTGAACTGGAACGCGGACAAATCCTCGATTTCGCGTTAAGCGACGCCTTCGGTCGGGAAATAAAAATCTGAAATGGACAACGAAAAAAACGAAAAAAAACGGTTTCGCTCGGTTGAGAAGGAAGTCGTAAAAGAGGTTATTCAAAACGACGACGGAACGGAGACTGTTATTTACGGGACGGAAATTGTCGAGGAGGAAGTTCCCGACACCGCCGACCCCGATGCTTTCGGGGCGGACAGAGTGTGGGAGGACGACGGGACGGCTTTTGCCAATATGGATATTACAAGACGCCCCAAGCACCGAAAACGCAGGAATTCCGACGAAATAAAGCTTACAAAAAAGGAAAGGCGCGCGATAATCGGCGCAGCCTATCTCAAATATCTGCCGGCGCTGCTTTTGGTAATCGGCGCTTTCGCACTGGTTTTCTTTCTCGGCTGGCTTTGGCTGACGAGATAAAGAACAGTATTCGGCGCTTTGCTTAAACAAATGGAAGTGGAAAACAAACAAGAAAAGACCGACGAGACGACCGCCGCGTGCGCATCGGCGCCTGCGGCGGCAAAAAAGAAAAAATCCGTCAAGGAGGTTCTGCTGTTTTTTCTGGTCAGCGCGGGTACGGGGCTTATCGGCATCGGGACGTTTACGCTGCTGTCAAAGCTCAACCCCTTCGTGCAGGACGCGGGGATTGCTTTCGACCTCTGGCTGTTTTTTTCCGAGATGCTTTCGGTGGTTTTGACCTGTACTTTCAGTTTTTTGCTCAACAAGCGTTATACTTTCAGTTTCAGGAGCGTCAAGGGAGGGCTGCTGCTTTATCTGCTTTATTACGCAGTCACCACTCCGCTAGGGGGAGTCATGATAGTCGCGCTGATAAAGAGAGGATGGCAGCCGATATTGGCAAAGCTGCTGAAAATGGTAATAAATTTTGTGCTTGACTATCTGTACTGCAAGCTGATTATTTTCAAAGGCAAAAAAATAAAAGAGGGTTAATGCGTCAGATACGCCGCAAGGCGGTTTGAAATATATAAAAGGAATAAAATTTTCAAAGGCAGGTGGCAAATGAAGAGAATTTTAATAGTCGATGACGAACAAAACATCAGAGAGGTTCTCAAAGAGTATCTCGAATTCAACGGTTTTGAAGTTATCACGGCGGACGACGGTTACGAAGCCGTCGATATGTGCAAGCGCGAGGACTACGATTTTATCGTCATGGATATCATGATGCCCAAAATGGACGGTCTTTCCGCAGTCAGGGAAATCCGCAAGACCAAGAATATTCCCGTTATGGTGCTGTCGGCGCGCGGAGAAGAGTACGACAAGCTGTTCGGCTTCGAAGCGGGAATAGACGACTACGTGACCAAGCCCTTCTCGCCCAAAGAGGTGGTCGCAAGAATCAAGGCTATACTCGGGAGGACGGCGCCGGAGCATCCGGTCAACAAACGCAACGTAAAAAAGTTCGGAGGCCTTATCGTTGACTTTGACGGCAGAAACGTCATAGTGGACGGTAAAAAGGCCGACCTTACGCCCAAAGAATACGAAGTGCTGTTCTTCCTCGTCAAAAACGAAGGTCTTGCAATCAGCCGCGAAAAGCTGCTGTCCAATGTCTGGGGCTTTGATTTTTACGGCGACGACCGCACGGTGGACACACATATAAAGATGTTGAGAAGCAATCTCGGACCTTACAGAGACTGCATAGTCACCCTGAGAGGGTTGGGCTACAAGTTCGAGTATGACGAGAACATCGAATACTGAGAAAAGACGTAAAAAATTAGTAGACAGCAACGGTTTAAGGTTCAATATCTGGTTTTACTTCATTTTGTTCTGTGTCTGCATAATCGCAGTCATGTGGTTTTTCGAGTTTATTTTTCTCAAAGGCTATTACGGAACGATGAAGCGCAACGACGTGCGCAAAATCTGCCGCGAAATCGTTGCGGGTTATCAGAGACTCGGTTCGGCTTACGAGACCGACATAGACGAATATGCAAGGCTCAACGGTATGTACGTAAGCCTGTACAACGGAAGCGGTACGTTGCTGTTTACTTATCCCAATTATTCCGGCAGCGGAGTCAAGCAGAATCTGCTTACCGAAAGTCAACGCAAGGAGCTTTTGTCCCGTCTTAAAGGCGACGAGGACAACGAGGTGTGCGAAATCGCCGCGAATGCGGAAAACGAGGAGGACACCTTCGTGACGTACGGCGCGGTTTTCGATTTCGACGGCGCGGAGTATATGCTTTACGCGCAGGCTTCGCTTGGTTCGATAAACGCTACGACGGTCATACTTGCCTCGCAGCTTTTGCTTACCACAATCATCGCGTTGGCGCTGGCGTTTGTGCTGAGCGCGTTTTTGTCGAGGCAGCTCTCAAAGCCGATAGTCCTGATGAGTCAGAGCGCGCAGCATCTCGCCTCCGGCGACTATACCGTGCGTTTCGAGGGAAGCGGATACACAGAGCTTGACGAGCTGAGCGACACGCTCAATTTCGCAACGGAGGAAATGCAGCGCGTGGAAACGCTGCGTCAGGATTTGCTTGCAAACATTTCCCACGACCTGAAAACTCCGCTGACGATAATAAAATCCTATGCCGAGCTGATAAAGGACATAACGGGGGACAACAAAGCCAAACGCGAGGAGCAGCTTGACGTGATTATCGACGAGGCCAAGCGTCTGACCGAGCTGGTGAACGAAATTCTCGTCGTGTCGCAGCAAAACAGCACCTCCAAGCTCAACAAGACGGACTTCGATTTTTCCGAGCTGGTGGAAAGCGTCGTCAAAAAGTTCGACTTTGACAACAGCGGCTACAATTTCCGCCGCGACGTCAAAAAGGGGCTGTGGGTAAACGCCGACAGACACAAAATAGAGCAGGTGCTTTTCAATTTTATCAGCAACGCCGTCAAATATTGCGGCAAGGATAAGGAGATTATCATTGTCGTCAAGGAGGCGGGCGGCAGCGCGCGCTTCGACGTGTTCGACCACGGCAACGGCATAAGCAAGCAGGAGCAAAAATATATCTGGGACAGATTTTCGAGAGCGTCCCAAAAATACAAGCGCGGCGACAGCACGGGACTCGGACTGTCGATAGTGCGGAGCATTCTCAAAAGTCACGACGCGGTGTTCGGCGTGAACAGCGCCGTCGGCAAGGGCAGCGATTTTTACTTTGAACTGCCGCTTGTCGAGCCGCCCCAAAACTGAATTGATTAATGAAAAAACGGGAGCCGTCGGCTCCCGTTTGATTGTTTCAGGCTTTATGCTTTTTCGGCTTTAAGACTGCCTTCCGCAAGGTTTTCTTTAAGACGCTCGGATAAAGTGACTTTGCCGCCGCGCCGTTTCAGGTCTTCCGTAAAAACAGATGTTATCAGCAGGAATATAATATAAATCAGCGGCATGCCGAGATTGGTCTCCAACAACGAATTGACAAGCAATACCGTCAGCTTGTCTGCCGCAGACTCTATTCCCGCGCTGCGTATGCCGCCGATCAGCAGAGAAAGCTCCCAACCGAATTGGACGAAAACTCCAATCAGAAACAGGCGGAGGAGAGGAAAACGTAGGCTTTTGTCTTTTCGGAAAATATTGAACAGGATTAACGCCGCATAGGACAGGAAAAGTATTGTAGCCATCCACCCGTGATATGCGCCCGTAGTTCTCTGAATTTTTATGACGTCTCCGTTTCCCAAGGCGTCTGTCAACAGCGGGCAGACAAACCACCACAGCAAAATGAACAGCGTCCACTCGCGGGCGTTTTCGTCCTTGGAAATCCATGTCCATATAAGCACGAAATTTGTTACTCCGTAGCTTAAAGACATCCACAGCAGCACCCAAAAAAGACTGCCGCCCTCGATTGAACGCGTCCCGAGCCACAGATGAAAAATTCCGTAATCGACGACGAAGTACAAAATACCGCCGAAAAGTCCGAACAGCAGCGTCAGGTATCTGCGTCTGAAAAAGAGCATCGCGCACAGTGCGACTAGAAATACGGAGTCAAGCAATATGTAGATTGGTTGGAACATCCTTTGCGCGACGATTTCCGGCATGAATTTTCTCCTTTGCGAACAGCCCTGAGCTTTCTGAAATTATTTTGAAACAAATGCGGGAAAAAGTCAATGAAAAACGCGGAGAAACCCTTCTCCGCGCCGAACGTTTTTCCTTTCAGTTGTAGCGGTCGTATTTTTTTGCAGCCACCTCTTTGTCCATGATTGTGAGATTCCCGTCGTAATCCGACGTGGCAAGCAAAATGTCCTTGTGGTTTTTGTTGCGCTTTTTCAGTTCTTCGAGCAGCCACTCCCTGCTTTTTCTCACCGATTTGAGATTGTTTGTCATTATCTTCCCGTCGATAATCACGTCGGATTGGGGCAGAGTGGGCTTGGCGTCCGTTATTTTAAGGTCTTCGCAGGTGGCGGGACGCGCGGAGGGACGGGGGATTATGCTGACGCGACCGTCCGTTTCTTCGAGGGCATACTGCACGTCCTCGATGTTGAAATAGCCCGCGTATCGCAGCTCGGTCAAAAGGTCGTTTACGTCAAAGCCCGCTTTGACAAGATTTTTTTCTATGATTTTGCCGTTTTCGACGAGAGGTACGGGAGTGCCGTTGAAAAATCTCCGCATTGCAATGCTTTTGCGCGCTATATAGGTTATCAGCACGGTAATAATCGTGTAAATCACCATTGCAAGCACGAAAAAGTGGTGCGGTCTGTCCGTCGTCGTAGCCATTTCGGCGGCAATGGAGCCGATGGATATTCCTATAATATAATCGAAAAAGTTGAGTTGGCTTATCTGTTTGTTGCCCATGAGCTTGGTCAAGATAAACAGAACGACGATGGACAGAAAGGCGCGGAGGGCTACGTCGCCGAAATCCGTCCAAAACTCTCCCGCACTCAGCCCGTCAAAATAGTCCCACATAAATATTTTCTCCTTTTTTCATGATTGTTGACTTAATATGCGGGTTTAAACTCAAAAAATTCGGAAAACTTGCAGAAAATCGTTTGACACCTTGTTTGACGTGTGCTAATATAGTAAGGCTCGTACTGTGGATAGTAGGGCAAAGTCTCTTGTTGCGCCCAAAAACGCGACACACACGGTAGAGTTGTTAATCTAAAAGGAGAAAAGAGAAACAAATGGCAAGTCAGAAAATCAGAATCAAGTTGAAAGCTTACGACCACAACCTTGTTGATTTAGCTGCCGAAAAAATCGTCGAAACGGCCAAGAAAATGGGCTCCAAAGTGAGCGGTCCCATTCCTCTGCCTACCGAAAAGGAAATCGTCACGGTTTTGCGCGCAACTCACAAATACAAGGACGCGAGAGAGCAGTTTGAGTCAAGAACGCACAAGAGGCTCATAGACATTTACAGCCCCAACGCCAAAACGGTGGACAGTCTTACCAAGTTGGAGCTGCCCGCAGGCATCGACATCAAAATCAAGCTGTAATCGTAAGAAAATTTTACTATCTATATAATAAGGAGTGAACTTTATCAATGAATAAAGCAATCATAGGAAAGAAATTGGGCATGACCCAAGTGTTTTTGAAAGACGGAACAATGGTTCCCGTTACGGTCGTTAAGGCGGGGCCCTGCACGGTGGTGCAGAAAAAAACGGTTGAAAGAGACGGCTACAACAGCGTTCAGCTCGGTTTTGAAGAAGTCGCCGAGAAAAAGCTCAACAAGCCGGAGCTCGGCCACCTCAAAGCGGCGGGCGTTCAACCTCTGAAAATTCTGAAAGAATTCGATTTGTCAAACGCGGACAGTCTGGAAGTGGGACAAGTCATCGGCTGCGACGTGTTTGCGGCGGACGACTTTGTGGACGTTACGGGCACAACCAAGGGCAGAGGCTTTTCCGGCGTCATCAAGCGTTGGAATTTCCGCCGCTTGAAGGAAACGCACGGCGTGGGTCCCGTGCACAGAGAGGTGGGCTCTCTGGGCGCCAACTCCACTCCCAGCAGAGTTTTCCCCGGCAGAAAGCTGCCCGGTCAGTACGGCGTGGAGCAGGTGACTGTCTTAAATCTCAAAGTGGTAAAAGTCGACAAGGAAAAGGGCGTGCTCCTGATTAAGGGCGCGATACCCGGACCTAAGGGCAGCGTCGTATATGTCCGCGACGCCGTCAAAAAGTCTTAAAGGATTGAATAGGAGTAAAACAAATGCAGGTTAAAGTATTCAACACCGAAGCCAAAGAGGTTGGCGAGATAAACTTAAAGGACGAAGTATTTGCTTGTGACTACAACGAGGCTCTTATTCATCAGGTGGTTGTTGCGCAGATGGCAAACGCTCGTCAGGGAACCAAAAGCACTCTGACAAGAAGCGAGGTCAGAGGCGGCGGCATCAAGCCGTGGAGGCAAAAGGGCACGGGGCGCGCCAGACAGGGCAGTATCCGCGCCGTGCAATGGATAAAGGGCGGCGTGGCTTTCGCGCCCAAGCCCAGAGATTTTTCCAAAAAAATCAACAAAAAGATGAAATCCGCCGCGTTCAGGAGCGCAATCAGCTACAAGGTGCGCAACAACGAGCTTTTGGTGCTTGACAAGGTGGCGCTCGAAGCCGCAAAGACCAAGTACGTCGCAAAAATCCTTTCCAATTTCAACTTCGACAGAAAAACTCTGCTTGTCGTGGGAGAAAAGGACGACGCAGTTCTGCTTGCGGGCAGAAACATAGAAAGGCTGACCATAAGCACCGCCGATCTTGTCAACGTATATGAGCTTGTTGCCAATACCAACGTGCTTGCGACCGAGTCGGCTATGAGAAAAATCGAGGAGGCTTACGCGGAATAATGAACGCCTACGACATTATATTGAAGCCCGTCATGAGCGAAAAGGCTTACGACGGAATCCACAAAAAGATTTACACCTTCAAGGTGGCGAGAAACGCCAACAAAATAGAAATCAAGCAGGCGGTCGAGCAGATTTTCGGCGTCAAGGTCGAAAGCGTCAATACCGTCAACGTCAGAGGCAAGCTCAAAAGACAGGGGAGAAGCGAGGGTTACACCTCCAAATCCAAAAAAGCGGTCGTAAAGCTTACCAGCGACAGCAAGGCAATCGAGTTCTTCGAGAGTCTGGCTTAATCGGGAGGAAAAGGAATTATGGCTATCAGAAGATACAAACCCACGAGTCCGGCGCGTCGTTTCATGTCCGTTTCCATGTTCGAGGAAATCACGACGACCAAACCGGAAAAAAGCCTGCTTGCACCCAAGCAGAAAACGGGCGGAAGAAATTTCAGCGGCAGAATCACCGTCAGACATATCGGCGGCGGAAACCGCAACAAATACAGAATTATCGATTTCAAGCGCAACAAGTATGACATACCCGCAAAAGTGGCTTCAATCGAATATGACCCCAACCGCACCTCCAACATCGCGCTTCTGCACTATGCCGACGGCGAAAAGAGATATATTCTGGCTCCCGTCGGTCTCACCGTCGGCGACACCGTCATCAGCTCGGACAAAGCCGACATCAAGACGGGCAACAGTTTGAGTCTCGAAGCAATCCCCGTGGGTACCGTTATTCACAACATAGAGCAGAATCCCGGCAAGGGCGGTCAGATTGCGAGAGCGGCGGGCATATCCGCGCAGCTTATGGCAAAGGAAGGCAAGTACGCCATTATCCGTATGCCGAGCGGCGAAATGAGATATATACTGCTCAAATGCCATGCTACAATCGGACAGGTGGGCAATCTGGACCATGAGATTATCAACATCGGCAAGGCGGGCAAAAAGCGCCACATGGGCATCAAGCCGACAGTGCGCGGCAGCGTCATGAACCCTTGCGACCACCCTCACGGCGGCGGCGAAGGCAAATCGCCTATCGGACGTCCCGGTCCCGTCACTCCTTGGGGCAAGCCCGCTCTGGGTTACAAGACAAGGAAGAAGAAAAACGCGTCGAACAAGCTTATCATCAAGCGCGTGAACTAATCGGAGGATTGAGTTTTAATGAGCAGATCGATTAAAAAGGGGCCTTTCGTAAACGAAAAGCTTTTGAAAAGAATACAGGAAATGAACGACAAGGGCGAAAAGAAAGTTTTGAAAACCTGGTCGAGAGCTTCTACGATATTTCCCGATTTCGTAGGTCACACGATTGCCGTTCATGACGGCAAAAAGCACGTTCCCGTCTATGTGACGGAGGAAATGGTGGGTATGAAGCTGGGCGAATTCGCCCCTACCCGCACGTTCAGAGGGCACGCCGGCGGAAAATCCAGCGGAGCGAAATAGGAGGAAATATGGCAACAAGAAGCAAGGCAAAGGCGGAAAACCGCCGCCAGAACCGCGACGCAAGACCTTTCGCGGTTGCAAAATATATCCGTATCGCCCCCTCCAAGGTTCACGTAGTGCTGGACGTGATTAGAGGCAAAGGTTACAACGAGGCGGTTGCGATACTTATGAACACGCCCAAGGCGGCGAGCGAGCCCGTGCTTAAAGTGCTCAACAGCGCGGCAGCCAACGCCGAGGTCAACAAAGGACTCAACAGAGACAACCTGTTCGTCGCCGAGTGCTACGCCGACCAGGGCCCCACGCTCAAGAGAGTTCAGCCCGTTTCCAAGGGCAGGGCTTACCGCATTTTGAAGCGCACAAGCCACATCACCGTCGTGCTCGACGAGAGAGCTTGAAGGAGGACAGCATGGGTCAGAAAGTTAATCCCAACGGATTGAGAATAGGTATCATCAAAGATTGGAATTCCAAGTGGTACGCCGACAAAAAAGACATCGCCAAATTCATCAAAGAGGACGAGGTCGTCAGGACGTTTATCAAAAAGAAATATTACCAATCCGCCATTTCCTCGATTAAAATCGAGAGAAGCGAAGGCAAAATCGTCATCTTTATATATACCGGTCGTCCCGGCACGCTGATTGGCAAGCAGGGCGCGGGCATAGAGCAGATGAAGGCGGAGGTTCAGAAGCTGGTGGGCGACAAGTTTGTCGTCATCAACATCATGGAAGTGAAAAATCCCGACATGGACGCGCAGCTGGTTGCCGAAAACATAGCCGCTCAGCTGGAAAAGAGAATCGCGTTCAGGAGAGCCATGCGCTCCGCAATGCAGAGAGCGACGAGAGCGGGCGCCAAAGGTATCAAAACCTGCGTTTCCGGTCGTCTCGACGGAGCGGAAATAGCCAGAAACGAGCACTATCACGAGGGCAGTATACCCCTGCACACTTTGAGAGCCGACATCGACTACGGTTTTGCGGAAGCGCGCACGACCTTCGGGATTATAGGCGTCAAGGTGTGGGTTTACAAGGGAGAAATTCTGGGCAAGCCCGCGAGGAAGGAAGGAGGAAACAGAAATGTTAATGCCTAAAAGAGTCAAGAGACGCCGCCAATTCAGAGGAAGAATGAAGGGCGCGGCGCACAAGGGCACCGAGCTTGCTTACGGACAGTACGGTCTCGTGGCGTTGGAGCCTTGTTGGATAAAGAGCAATCAGATAGAAGCCGCCCGTGTCGCCATGACGAGATTTATCAAGCGCGGCGGCAAGGTCTGGACGGACATATTCCCTCACAAGCCGGTTACCAAAAAGCCTGCGGAAACACGCATGGGCTCCGGTAAGGGCTCTCCCGAATATTGGGTGGCGGTGGTAAAGCCCGGCAGAGTCATGTTTGAGATGTCCGGCATATCGGAGGATTTGGCGAGAGAGGCTTTGAGACTTGCGAGTCACAAGCTGCCCGTCAAGTGCAAGATAGTTGTCAAGGCGGAGGAGCAGACTGATGAAAGCAAATAAAGTACACGATATGTCTAACGAAGAGTTGGTGGCAAAGCTGGAAGAACTCAAAAAAGAGCTTTTCAACCTCAGGCTCAATCATGCCACCGGTCAGCTCAACAACCCGCTTGCCTTGTCCGTCTGCAAAAAGGACATCGCGAGAGTTAAGACCGTTCTCAGAGAGAGAGAGCTGTCCAAAAAGGCTTAAAGGGGACGCGACAAATGGAAAGAACAAGCAGAAAAACGAGAATAGGGACGGTTGTTTCTGACAAAATGGACAAAACCATCGTGGTTGCCGTCGTAGAAAAGTTCAAACATCCGTTATATAAGAAAACGGTCAGCAAGACCAAAAAATTCAAGGCTCACGACGAGCAGAACCAATGCGGAATCGGCGACACCGTGCTGATTGCGGAGACGAGAAAGCTGTCCAAGGACAAAAACTGGCGTCTCGTGCAGATCGTCGAGAAGGCAAAATAAGGAGATTGACTCATGATACAACCGTTTACCAGATTAAAAGCTGCCGACAATTCGGGAGCCAAAGAAATTATGTGTATCAAGGTGTTGGGCGGTTCCTTCAGAAAGTTCGGCAACATCGGCGACGTAATCGTTGCCAGCGTCAAGAGCGCCAACCCCGGCGGCGTGGTGAAAAAGGGCGAGGTCGTAAAGGCGGTTATCGTCCGCACATCATCCGGACTCAACAGAAAAGACGGAACGCACATTAGATTCGATGACAACGCCGCAGTGATAATCGACAATCAGAAGCAACCCAGAGGCACTCGTATATTCGGGCCTGTCGCCAGAGAACTCAGAGAAAAGGATTATATGAAAATCGTTTCTTTGGCTCCGGAAGTGCTTTGATGGAGGAAGTTTTATGGCTAGCATGAATATAAGGAAAAACGACACCGTGGAGGTCATCGTCGGTCCTACCGAGGGCGACCGCGCGGTCAAAGGAAAAAGAGGCAAGGTTATACTTGTAGACAGGGAAAACGGCAAGGTGATGGTGCAGGGGCTCAACGTGGTCAAGCGTCATACCCGCCCCCGCAGCGCGCAGGAAAAGGGCGGTATCGTCGAAAAACCCCGCATGATAGACGTGTCTAACGTAATGGTGGTGTGCCCTACATGCAACAAGCCTACGCGCATAGGCAAAAAGGCAGTGGAAAAGGACGGAAAAATCAAGTATGTCCGCTGCTGCAAGAAAGAGGGCTGCGGAGCCGTTATCGAATTTAAGGCTGAAAAGGCGAAGAAAAAGACAACCGCGAGAAGGTCGAGCAAAAAGACTGCCGACAAAGAAGCGGCTGCCGAATAAAGGAGGACAACTATGGCTGAGAAAAAAGCCGCAAAAGCGGCTGAAAACAAAGAGGTTGGCGTGAAAGAAGTCAACAGACTCAAAAAGCGCTATATAGAAGAAGTTGTTCCCGCGCTTAAAAAGCATTTCGATTACAAAAATGTAAATCGCATACCCAAGTTGGAAAAGATTGTCGTCAACGCCGGTATCGGCGACGCGAAGGACAACAGCAAGAGCTTTCAGATTGCAGTGGAAGAGCTTAAAAGCATCACCGGACAAAAGCCGCTTGTGACTCACGCGAAAAAGTCCGTCGCCAACTTCAAGCTCAGAGAAGGACAGCCGGTAGGCGCGAAAGTGACGTTGAGAAACGACAGAATGTACGAGTTTATGGATAAGCTCATTTCCATAGCGCTTCCCCGAGTCAGAGACTTCCGCGGGATTAACGGCAATTCCTTCGACGGAAGAGGCAACTACACGATGGGTGTCAAGGAACAACTCATTTTCCCCGAAATCGTTTACGACCAGGTGGAAAAGACCAGAGGCTTCGACATAACTTTCGTGACGAGCGCGCACACCGACGAAGAAGCCAAAGAGCTGTTGAAGCTCATGGGAATGCCTTTCAAGGCTTGAGCGAGGTAAAAAATGGCAAAAAAATCGATGATAAACAAACAGCAGAAACCGGCTAAATATTCTACCCGTGCCTACACCCGCTGCTCCGTCTGCGGCAGACCGCACTCCGTGTTGCGCAAGTACGGCATTTGCAGAATTTGTTTCAGGGAAAAGGCTTACAAGGGAGAAATTCCCGGAGTAAAGAAGTCGAGCTGGTAAGCATCAGGGAGGTAACAAATGGTAGTAACGGATCCTATCGCCGATATGCTGACAAGAATCAGGAACGCGCTTATCGCCAAGCACGACGAGGTTGATATTCCCGCGTCCAAAACCAAAAAGGCGATTGCCGACATCCTTTTGGAGGAAGGCTACATCGCCGGCGTTGAAAATTCGGACGAAGGCACAATAAAGAGCAAAATAAAAATCACTTTGAAGTACAGCAAGCACGGCAAGGTCATTTCCGGTCTGAGAAGAATATCCAAGCCCGGATTGCGCGTGTATGCCAAGAGCGAGGATATGCCCAAGGTTCTCAACGGGTTGGGCATAGCCATCGTATCCACCTCGAAGGGGATTATGACGGACAAGCAGGCGCGCAGAGAAAATCTCGGCGGCGAAGTGCTGGCTTACGTTTGGTAATGGGAGGTATACGGAATTGTCAAGAATAGGAAGAGCGCCCATAACCATACCGTCGGGCGTGGAAGTCAAAATAGACGGCTCCGTCGTGAGCGTCAAAGGTCCCAAAGGTCAGCTTTCGCAGGATATCGGCAAAAGCATCAAATGCGAAATGAACGACGGCAAACTTGTTTTCACGCGTCCCGACGACATGAAGGAAAACAGAGCCAAGCACGGTCTTTACAGAGCTCTCGTAAACAACATGGTAATCGGCGTTACCGCCGGCTTCAAGAGAGAGCTTGTCATCAACGGCGTCGGTTACAAGGCGGCGGTCAACGGCAACAAGCTTGTGCTTAACATAGGATATTCCCATCCGATAGAAATGGAGGCTCCCAAAGGCATCACCTTCGAGTGCCCCTCCATTACGGAAATAGTAGTAAAGGGAATAGACAAAAATCTCGTCGGTCAGACGGCGGCAAACATCAAAGCAAAACGTGAAGTCGAGCCTTATCACGGTTACGGCGTCAGATACAAGGAAGACGTCGTGATACTCAAGGAAGGCAAGAAGGCGGGTAAATAAGGAGTAAATCATGATTTCTAAGAAAGATAAAAACGCGGACAGAAAAGTCCGTCACGCAAGAGTTAGAAAGAATTTGTCCGGAACCAGCCTGAGACCGAGACTCGACGTGTATCGCAGCACCAAATACATTTACGCTCAGATTATCGACGACGTGGCGGGCAGAACTCTCGTCTCCGCGAGCAGTCTCGCGATGAAAGAAGAGCTTGCCGGCAAAAACAAGTGCGAGGAAGCCAAGGCGGTAGGTCTTGCGGTAGGCAAAAAAGCGCTTGAAGCGGGCATAACGGAGGTTGTGTTCGACCGCGGCGGTTACATCTATACGGGCAGAGTCCAAAAGCTGGCAGAGGGCGCGCGCGAAGCGGGCTTGAAGTTTTAAGAGGAGAGAGAATGATGATGAATGACGAAGTTGTAAAAACTCAGGAAACTGCCGCGACCGAGGTTGTGGCGGAGGTCAATCCCGCTCCCGCAGAGAAAAGAGCCGGCGGATTCAACCGCGAGGGAAGAGAGGGCGGCCGCGACGGTCATGACAGACGTCCCGGCGGCAAAAGACCTTTCAACAAAAACAAGAGACACGACGAGGACGACGGTCTCATCAAAAAGACCGTTTCCATAAACCGCGTCACCAAGGTTGTCAAGGGCGGCAGAACCATGCGTTTCTCCGCGCTGGTGGTTGTCGGCGACGGCAAAGGAAAGGTGGGCGTCGGTATGGGCAAGGCAGGCGAGGTTCCTCAGGCAATCGAAAAGGCGACTCAGCAGGCAAAGAGGAGCATGAGCGAAATTTCTTTGCTCGGTTCCACCATTCCCCACGAGATTATCGGCAAATTCGGCAAAGGTCACGTGCTGCTGCTCCCTGCGGAAGCCGGTACCGGAGTTATTGCGGGCGGTCCCGTGAGAAGCGTGCTCGAAGCCTGCGGAGTCAAGGACATCCGCACAAAGAGCTACGGCAGCAACAACCCCATCAACTGTGTCAAGGCTACCTACGAGGGACTCAAAAGCCTGCGCACCGCTCAGCAGATAGCGGCTCTCCGCGGCAAGGCAGTTGACGAGCTATAAGGAGAAAACCAATGGCAAAAGCTAAAAAAACTCAGAAGGCGGTCGAACCGAGAATTATGAACGGTCACCTTGTGAAGGAAGCCAAAGCTCCTCTTTACAAGGTCAAGCACGCCAAAGGCGACAAGCCTTACCAACTCAGCGACAAAAAAATCAAGGTCACGCTTGTAAAAAGCACTATCGGCTGTTTGAAGGTGCAGCAGAGGACGGTTGAAACGTTGGGACTCAAAAAGATTCGCTCTTTTAAAATTCTCAACGACAACGACGCCGTTCGCGGCATGATTTTCCGCGTGAAGCATCTTGTGACCGTCGAGGAGCTTAAATAGGAGGCAACCGAAATGAGAATTCACACTTTAAGACCCGCCGAAGGCGCGGTCACTCCCGCCAAAAGACTCGGCAGGGGCACCGGCAGCGGACTGGGCAAGACCAGCGGCAAGGGGCACAAGGGACAATGGGCGCGCAGCGGCGGCGGAGTACGTCCCGGTTTCGAGGGCGGCACGATGCCTTTGACAAGACGTCTGCCCAAGCGCGGTTTCTACAACAAATTTCAGAAAACCTACGCGGTGGTCAACCTTTCGGTTTTTGAAAGATTTGAGGACAACGCAGTGGTTACACCCGAGCTTCTGCTGGATATGGGCTTGGTCAACAACAAATCCAACGCCGGACTCAAGGTGTTGGGCGGCGGTCAGTTAAGCAAGCCTTTGACCGTCCATGCGCACAAATTTTCGGTTTCCGCAAAGGAAGCAATCGAAAAAGCGGGCGGTAAAGCAGAGGTAATCGAATAATGATTCAGACTTTAAAGAACGCCTTTAAAATAAAAGAAATCCGCAACAAAATCCTTCTGACGATTTTGCTTGTAATTATTTACAGAATCGGCTGTTATATTCCCGTTCCGGGAATCGAAGCGTCGGTGTTCAGCGACGCAGTCGAAGGCAACAGCTTTATGGGAATAATGAGCGCGATTACCGGCGGCGCTTTAAGTCAGGGTACGTTGTTTGCGATAGGAATATCGCCTTATATCAACGCATCCATCATTATGCAATTGTTGACAGTGGCTATCCCCGCCCTGGAAAGACTTTCCAAAGAGGGAGAAGAAGGAAAACACAAGATTGCGGTGATTACGAGATATGTTACGCTCGGTCTTGCCGTAGTCAACGCGGTAGGTATTCTGCTTGCTTTCAACAACGAAAGTCTGTTCGACAACGCAATGTTCGGAGCGCAGTTCACCGTTCCCACGTGGGTATTGTTCATCATTGTTACGATAATTTTCGTCGCAGGCAGCATGCTTACCATGTGGATAGGCGAGAGAATTACCGAATACGGCGTTTCAAACGGCATATCCATGCTGATTTTTATCGGAATCATAGCATCGGCGGGACAAGCGATTCTCAGAGTGTTCGGCGGCATAGCCGAAACCGGCGATTTTACTGCTTCCGGAGGCTGGGATTTGATAGTCTTTGTCCTGCTTGTCGTGGTTATTTTCGCCTTTATCACGTGGGTTGACGGCGCCGAGAGAAAAATCAAGGTGCAGTACGCCAAGCAAATCAAGGGCAACAAAATGTACGGCGGACAGTCCACCTTTATTCCCATAAAGGTCAACGGAAGCGGCGTTTTGCCTTTGATATTCGCGTTTGCGCTGCTCAGCTTCCCCACCATGATATTCAGCTTTTTCCCCGATTGGTCGTTTACGGCGTGGTGGACGAAGTACATGACGGCGGAAGGCGGACATTGGGTAGGCAACGTGGTTTATCTGTTCTTCCTCACTTTGTTCATTTTCCTGTTCGCGTTCTTCTATTCGCAGATTCAGTTCAATCCTGCGGAGGTGAGCAAAAACATACAGCAGAACGGAGGCTTTGTTCCCGGGATTAGACCGGGTAAGGAAACGGCGGACTTTCTTGCGAGAACAGTCAGAAGAATCACCTTCTGGGGAGCCGTGTTCCTTGCCATTATGGCGCTTTTGCCTTCGACGGTGTTTCAGATTATCAATTCGGGCGCGACAGACCTTTTGAACGCGTTTTCCGCGACGGGAATGCTCATCGTAGTGTCGGTTGCATTGGAGTTTAACAAAGCTCTGGAAAATCAGATTATGATGAGACACTACAAGGGCTTTTTGAAGTAAAGGCAGAGAAATGATTGCTGACGGTTTGAGAATAGTTATGCTGGGTGCGCCGGGAGCGGGAAAAGGCACTCAAGCGCAGCGGATGGTCTCCCATTTCGGTATTCCGCAGATTTCCACGGGCGAAATTTTCCGCGAAAATCTCAAACGGAACACGCCGCTCGGAAGAGAAATAAAAGAATTTATGGAGAAGGGAGAGCTTGTCCCCGACGACATTGTTCTTAAAATCGTCGAGGAGCGCCTCAGTCACGGAGACTGTGCCAAGGGGTTTATTCTGGACGGTTTTCCGAGAACTCTCGGTCAGGCAAAGGCCTTTGACGGGGATGTGGACGTCAGTTGCGTTATAAATCTGTCGGTTGACGACAAGGTTCTGCTTGAAAGGCTGGCAGGCAGACGCACGTGCAGAAACTGCTCCGCCGTGCATCACATAAGCGTTCTCAAAGACCGAAAGGTCTGCCCGCTGTGCGGAGGAGAGCTGTTTACAAGACAGGACGACGCCGAAGCGACCATAACCAACCGAATGAAGGTTTACTACAAAAACACCCATCCGCTAATCGAATATTATCGCAAAAAGGGCAAACTGATTGACGTAAATTCGGCGCAGCCGCCGCAAGCGGTGTTTGAGGAAATAAAGGAACGTATAGCGGAATTATGATAAGCGTAAAGACCAACGAACAGCTTGAACTTATGCGTCGCGCGGGCGCAATCACCCGCGACACGCTCAGGCTGCTCGAAGACAAGGCGCGCGCGGGCGTTTCCACAGCCGAGCTTGACAAGGCTGCGTATGAATTTATTTTGAAATGCGGAGCAAAACCGAGCTTTCTCCGCTATCACGGTTATCCCGCTTCCGTGTGCATTTCCATAGACGAGGAAGTAGTGCACGGCATTCCTTCCAAAAAGCGTTTTCTCGAAGAAGGACAGATTGTTTCCTTTGACGTTGGCGCCTTCAAGGACGGCTATCACGGCGACGCGGCTCGCACCGTTGCAATCGGGAAAATTTCTCCGGAAAAACGGAAGCTTGTCGAGGTGACGGAGCAGTGCTTTTTCGAGGCGCTGAAAGTCATAAAAGACGGCGTGCGCTTAGGCGATGTCGGCTGGGCGATTTGCAGCTATGCAAGAAGCTTCGGCTACGGCGTCGTGGAAGAGCTGGTGGGACACGGGATAGGCCGCGAGATGCACGAGGAGCCAAACGTACCCAACTTCGGCGTAAAGGGCAGGGGCATAAGGCTTGCAGCCAACATGACCATTGCCGTCGAGCCGATGATAAATATGGGAACGGGCGCGGTCGATTTCTGCGAGGACGGCTGGACGGTCAAGACCGGCGACAGACTGCCCTCGGCGCACTATGAAAATACGGTTGCCGTAACCTATGACGGCGCCGAAATTCTGACGATTTAGGAGAGGCAATGGAAAACGTCATCAGAATCGGAAGCGTTGTGTATTCCAAGAGAGGCAGAGACGCCGGCGGATATTTCATGGTGTCGGAAATAAGGGACGCCGATTTCGTTTTTATCGCGGACGGACATACCCACAAGCTTGCCCGTCCCAAAAAGAAAAATATAAAACATCTGAAAAACAGCGGACACGTTTTGGAAGGCATTGCCGAAAAGCTGATTGCCGGAAAAAAAGTGTTCGACAGCGAGGTAAGGAGCGCATTAAGAAGCTTTAATGAGCCGTCCGCCCCACAAAGTCTAAATAATTGAAAGGAGGAAAGTATGTCGAAAGATGACGTCATAGAGGTAGAAGGCAAGGTAATTGAAGTGCTGCCCAACACGAAATTCATCGTCGAGCTGGCAAACAGCCACAAAATCACCGCCCACATATCCGGAAAGCTTAGAATGAACTATATCAGAATCATGAAAGGCGACAACGTGACAGTCGAAATGAGCCCTTACGACCTTACAAAGGGACGCATTATCTGGCGCTCGAAATAACTTGACAATACTCAATCCGTAAAAAAATTTAAGTAATTCAGGAGGACTTTAAAATGAAAGTCAGACCCTCAGTAAAGCCCATGTGCGACAAATGCAAAATCATCAAAAGAAACGGCAGAGTTATGGTGATATGCTCCAAGTATCCCAATCACAAGCAAAGACAGGGTTAGGCAACAATTTCAGTCAGGAAACGCCGCCAACATTCCGATTTTCTGCGGCAGACCTGCCTGTGTAGAGATATAAAAAAATAATATCTTAATAGGAGTAAAAATTTAATGGCACGTATTTCCGGTGTAGATTTACCAAGAGAAAAACGCATCCAAATCGGCTTGACTTATATATACGGCATCGGTCTGCCCACGGCGGACAAAATTCTTGCCGAAACAGGAGTCAATCCCGACACGCGCGTAAAAGACCTGACAGAAGAGGACGTCTCCAAGCTGCGTGATTATATCGAAAAGAATATCCACGTGGAAGGCGATTTGAGAAGAGAAGTCTCCATGAACATAAAGAGACTTATCGAAATCGGCTGCTATCGCGGCGTAAGACACAGAAAGAATCTTCCTGTGCGCGGACAATCGTCCAAGCAGAACGCCCGCACGAGAAAGGGACCCAAACGCACGGTTTCCAGAAGCAAAAAGGCGGCTAAATAAGGAGGCTTGACATGGCAGTTAAAAAAGTAACGAGAAAAAAGAGAGATATACGCAAGGTTGACAAAGGTCAGGCGCATATTCACGCTTCCTTTAACAACACCATAGTCACGATAACCGACACCAACGGCAACGCTTTGGCGGCTTGCAGCTCCGGCGCGTTGGGATTCAAGGGTTCGAGAAAGAGCACTGCCTATGCGGCGCAGCAGGCGAGCGAAGCGGCGGCGCGCGGCGCGAAGGAATACGGACTTCGTTCCGTAGAAGTTTTCGTCAAGGGACCCGGACAAGGCAGAGAAGCGGCAATCAGAGCGCTTCAGGTAGCGGATTTGGAAGTCACGATGATAAAAGACGTGTCTCCCATACCCCACAACGGCTGTCGCCCTCCCAAGCGCAGAAGAATTTGAATTAAAGGAGTTTTAAGAATATGGCAAGATATACAGAGGCGGATTGCCGTCAGTGCAGAAGAGAAAATCAAAAGCTTTTTCTTAAAGGCGACAGATGCTATTCTCAGAAATGCGCTTTGACCCGCAGAGCCAAAATTCCCGGACAGCAGTGGGCGGGCAGGAAAAAGGTGACCGAATACGGCTCGCAGCTGCGCGAGAAACAGAAAACAAAGAGAGCTTACGGATTGCAGGAAAAGCAGTTCCACAAATATTATCTCAAAGCGGACAGCATGAAGGGAATCACAGGTACCAATATGCTGGTCATGCTCGAGGAAAGACTTGACAACGTCGTTTACCGTATGGGCATCGGCGTGTCCCGCAGTCAGAGCAGACAGCTCGTCAATCACGGACACATCACCGTCAACGGCAAAACGCTCAACATTCCTTCCTATCAGGTGAAGGTGGGCGACGTGATAGGAGTTAAGGAGAACAAGCAGGACAACAAATTTTTCTCCGAGTTAAAGCAGATGAAAAAACCGACAAATCTTCCAAAATGGTTAGACTTCGACACTGCAACCCTTTCGGGCAAAATTATTTCTAAACCTCAACGTGAAGATATCGATATGAATATCCAGGAACACATGATTGTCGAGTTGTATTCCAAATAACACGGCTTTTTGAAGTCGTAAACCCGACAAAAAAATTTAAAGGAGATAATCGATATGATGGAAATAGAAAAACCAAGAATGAATGTCGAAGAAAACTCCGACGGCACTTATATAAAAATTGTCGTTGAGCCGTTGGAAAGAGGTTTCGGCATCACGCTTGGAAACGCTTTGAGAAGAGTTTTGCTTTCTGCCCTTCCCGGAGTTGCCGCCGTAGGCGTAAAAATCGACGGCGTACAGCACGAGTTCTCCACAATAAACGGCGTCAAAGAGGACGTTACAGAAATTATTCTCAATCTCAAACAAATAGCGATGAAGTCCGACAATACCGCCCGCGATTTCAGAAAAACCCTGACAATCAGCAAGGTCGGTCCCTGCGAGGTGACGGCGGCGGACATTTCCACCGACGCCGAAGTGGAAATTCTTAACCCCTCGCTCCATATCTGCACGATAGACCAGGGCGGTCAGCTGAACTGCGAAATCACGGTCGGGCGGGGCAGAGGATACGTTTCGGCGGAGAAGAATAAGGAAGTCAACAGAGAGCTAAAACTTGCGTATCCCTTGGGATATATACCAATCGATTCCATTTACGCCCCCGTCGAAAAGGTAAATTACAATGTTGACGCGGCGCGCGTGGGACAGAATATAGGCTTTGACAAGCTTACGCTCGAAGCGGAGACAAACGGCGCTTTTTCGGGGCGCGAAATAGTGGGGCTTGCGGCGAAAATCCTTTGCGAGCATGTTCAGATGTTTGTGGATTTGTCCGAGTCTATGGGCGAATTGGGCATTCTAATCAGCCGCGAGGAAGACAAGCAGCAGAAGATTCTCGACATGAACATAGACGACATGGATTTGTCGGTCAGAAGCTACAACTGCTTGAAGCGCGCCAATATTCAGACGGTAGGCGACCTTACCAGAAAGACGGAAGAGGATATGCTCAAAGTCAGAAATCTTGGCAGGAAATCTCTGGACGAAGTTATTGCACGGCTTGAAAGCTTCGGTCTCGGACTCAAATTGAAAGAAGATTAGGAGGAAAAACCACAAATGCAAAGAAAACTAGGAAAAGCCACGGACCAAAGGCTTGCTTTATTGAAAAATCAGGTTTCCTACCTATTGTGGAACGGCAAAATAGAGACCACTCTGGCAAGAGCCAAAGAGGTGCAGAAGCTGGCTGAGAAAAATCTTACGCTTGCAATAAATACGTATCAGGACGTCGTGAAGGTACAGAAAACCAAAGTAGTCAACGGCAAGGAAACAAAGGTTGACGTCATCAACGACGGTCCCAAAAAGCTTGCGGCAAGAAGAAAGCTCATCTCCAATCTTGTCGACATTCAGGAAACCAAAGGACAAAAGGAGAGCAAGAGCGCTTACAATCTGAGAACAAAGGACATCAAGATGCCTTTGATAGAAAAGATTTTCAACGTTTACGCTCCCAAATTCGCAGAGCGCTCCGAACAAATCGGTCAGAAGGGCGGCTATACCACCATTCACAAGCTGGGTATGCGTCGCGGCGACGCTGCGGAAATGGCAATCATCGAAGTATTGCCCATCTGAATTATTGCATGAAAAAACAGCGCGTTTACCGCGCTGTTTTTATTTTCAGAGAAACGAAGGAAAAATAAGGTCAATCACAAGTCCAAGCGCTGTTGAAAGCAAATAAAGGGAAACGACTATAAGCAAATTTTGTTTAAGGTTTTTGTTTTGCTTGAAAAGTACCGTCAGAGCGATTCCCGCGTTTACCGATAGTCCCGCAAACGCGCTGCCGAAGGTCAGCCCTTCGGTTATGTACAGCTCGGTCAGCACCACACTGCTCGCGCAGTTGGGTATGAGCCCCACAAGCCCGGCAATAAAAGGCTGGAAATATCCCGTGCCCGCAAGCACGTTGTGCAGCCATTGCTCTCCCGTATAGAACAGAAGCAGTCCGAAAAGCACGTTGACAATCAAAATAAAAGCAAATATTTTAAGAGAATGCACCATCGGATGAAAGACGTAATTCTGCCAGAAATTGTGCCGTTTTTCTATGTGATGATGGCAACAGCCTATGTCGTCGCTTTCTTTTTCCGCTTGTTCGTCGTCGATGTCTTTCTTGTCTAAGGACGCATCGGCAATTGTTGCAGTTTCTTCGAGTGTCTTTTTTCCGCCGCAGACGAGGTAGGCGCCGTAACCGACTGCCACCGCGGCTGCGAATTTCGCCAGCAGAAGCGGCCACAGCTTGCTCCATCCTGCGGGATTTGCCAGCAGAATAGGGATTGCCTCGTCGCTCGTGCTGATGTAAACGGCAAGAAGCGTACCCACGGACAAATATCCTTTGGCAAACAGATTGGTCGCCATTACCGAAAAGCCGCATTGCGGCACGAGCCCTATGCCCGCGCCCAACAAAGGAGCGAATCCGCCCCGCAAAGCTCTGCCGGATTTCAGTTTTGCCGAAGTTTTCGTTTCCAGAATTTCGATAAGCACGTATACGAGAAACAAAAAAGGCAGTATTTTCAGACTGTCCAGCAGAGCGTCCAACAATACTTCACCCATGCCGCTATTATACATCAAAATTATTTTTCGGGCAATCGAATAGGCAGGCAAAAGGCGCGAACAGATTGTTGAGATATAAGCGTGTTTGTCGAAAGGCGATTGTGTAAATATTTTTTGTAATTGAATAAATATGCAAATTGTGCATATTGGCGCCGACAAAAGTTTTTATATACAATACACAAAATCGATATGTTTTTCGTGAAATTTCCAACATAAATGTACGTTTATATAGACAAAATTGAAACTTTCATAACTATATCACTCAAAAACCATTGGAGACGAGTAGTATATAAGAAATTAATTAAAGCTATAATTAGTGAAAAAAATTCATAAAAATCAATTGAGGCAGGGCGTCGGGAGACAAAAATATGAATAAATTTCATATTTTTACCCGTTTTACATCAAGGAAGAAAGTATTGGCTTAAAAGCGAAAAGGCGGCGGGGGTTTCCATTATTTGGCAGCTTTATGCGGTCGGCAAGGATTGACTTTTTAAGGGCGGCGGAGATATAATAGGCTCTAAACTTATCCGATTCGTCCTTTGGGTACAGGATAAATTTTTTCAGGAGGTTCCACAATGAGAAACAAAAAAGTGTTGACTTTGTTGTTGGTCATGCTGATGGTGTGCACCACCGCCGTTGCGGCGTACGTGCCCGCTTTCAACGCAGGATACAACGCATCGAAAAACACAGGGACGACGACTGGCGGCTCCGGTCTCAACGACGGCGTCACCGTAACCGACGTTACGGACAAGTACAAAACCGGCTTGGTTGCGGACGCTCTCAACACGGACGCAATGCTCACCGCGTCCGACGTCGCCGAATTGACGGGAGACCAATCGCCCGTATTTTCGTCTGAGGACGAGGTATGGGTTATTGTGCAGCTTTCGGACGATTCGCTCGTTACCAGATACAACAAGGGAGAAAACGAAAAATATTCTTCCATCGACAAATATCTGGAGAGCTCGTCGGCAAAAGGTCTGGCTGCCGTGCTTGAAGCAAAGCAGACTGCTCTTATGGCAAAGCTGTTGAAAGCGGGCATCGCAATTGAGTTCAAATACAATTATACATCGGTCATGAACGCTTTTGCCGCAAACGTCAGATACGGAGATATTGCCAAGATAAAGGCGTATAACGACGTCGAGAACGTCATCGTTTCCGAGCTTTACGCCGAGCCTACGGTAGACGTTACGGAAAACTTTGTCAATGTGTATGAATCTACCGGTATTTTCAACAGCTCCGGCTCCGGCTACGCGGGAGAAGGCATGGTGGTTGCCGTGCTCGACACGGGTATTAACAGAATGCACGAGGCTTTTCAGCATCAGCCCGACCCGGAAACAATGGCAATGAACAGGGAGTACGTCTCCTCTATGCTTGCGTCCGGCAAGCTCAAAGCCAGCTCCATTTACAACGGACTGAGCGTTGACGACGTTTATTACAGCGACAAAATCCCTTATGCTTTCGACTATGCCGACGACGACCCCGACGCTTATCCCGGCAGCAACCCTCACGGCGTTCACGTTTCCGGCGTTATATTGGGAAAATCCGACGTGATTACCGGCGTTGCTCCCGAGGCTCAGCTCGCCACCATGAAGGTTTTCAGCGAGGAGCACTCCGGCGCCTATCAGATGGACATACTTGCCGCTATCGAGGACAGCGTTGCTTTGGGCGTTGACGCAATCAACATGAGCTTGGGTTCGACCTCCGGTTTTGCGTCCGGCGGAGAGTCCGGCATCATCGACGGCGTATTCAATTCCGTCAGAGAAGCGGGTATTACCCTTTGCGTTGCGGCGGGCAACGAATACAACTCCTATATGAACAGCGCCTACGGCAGCTCCGCTTTGACAAGCAACCCCGACACGGGTACAATAGGCAGCCCGGGCAGCTATTATTCCTCTTTCACCGTTGCGTCTATAAGCGGCGTCAAGACTCCTTACATAGTCGCCAACGGCGAAACTGCGGCTTACTTTGACAATGCGGTCAACCCTCAGAGCGTAGAGTACGATTTCTTCGACATGCTCCTCGGCGAACAGCAGAGCAGAGTGTTTGAATATGTGACCGTACCCGGCATAGGCTATCCTTCGGACTATGACGCGTTGAGGAGCAGCGGAATAGACATCAGCGGCAAGATTGCTCTTGTCAAGCGCGGTACTTCCAGCTTTGAAGAAAAGGCGTCGGCGGCATACGCTGCGGGCGCGGCAGGTATAATTATTTACAACAACACGACGGGTATGATAAGGATGTCCATAGGTAAAGACCTCGACATCGCAGCCTGCTCGATAAACAAGGAAGTGGGCGACATTCTTGCAAGTCGCCAGACGGGAACCATGGAGGTCAACAGAGCCAACCTCGCAGGTCCTTTCATGTCCGATTTCAGCTCCTGGGGACCTTTGCCCAGCCTGACGCTCGAACCGGATATCACCGCACACGGCGGCGACATTCTGTCTGCCGTTACGGGTTACGACCAATACGCCATTCAGAGCGGAACCAGTATGGCTACGCCCAACCTCGCAGGCGTCGTTCTGCTTGTGAGACAGTATTTGCAGGAAAAATATCCCGACATCACGGCGTCGCAGCTGTGGTCGATGACTCAGCAGCTCATCATGAGCACGGCTACAATCGCTTACAACGAAGAGGGCAATCCTTATTCGCCCCGCAAGCAGGGCGCGGGACTTGCCAACCTTGACGGCGCGCTCGCGACGCAGGGATACTTGACGGTGGACGGCAGCGATTACGCCAAGCTGTCTCTTTACGACGACCCCGAGCGCACGGGCAAATACGAGCTTGACTTCAACGTGGTAAATATCGGAACCACTACGCTTAACTACACGCTCAACACCAAGGTAATGACCGAGCAGTGCACCTACGTCAGGGACTACAAGGTTTGGACGATTCTTGAAAAGGCGTATATGTTCACCGACAGCAAGATAGAGGTCAGTGTGACAAACGGCACGTACAACGATTCCACCAACACGGTTTCTGTCCCCGCAGGTCAGACCGCAAAGCTCAAGGTGACAATCACTCTTGCCGAAAACGAAATAAAATATCTCGAAGACAATTTTGAAAACGGAATGTATGTGGAAGGCTTCGTGGAACTGCTTGCCGGAGAGGGCGGCGTAGATTTGTCTATACCTTACCTCGCTTTCTACGGAAGCTGGCTTGACCAGAAAATGTTCTGGGAAGACTACTACGAAGTGGAAGAGTCGGCAAACGACGCGTCGGTGCTGGACGAAGACAAAGTGCAGGCTTTGATTTATCCCACCACTCCGCTTGCCGCGCTTGAACCCTTCCTCGACGAAGAAGGCGAGTGGAACGCTTATCTGCTTCCTTTCGGTATGTACCCCTACACGCTGCCCGACGACGAAAAGGCAATCAACCCCGACACCGAAAAAGCGGCTCTCACTTATGACGAGGACGGACTTTTCGCGCTGTATCAGGTTTATATGAACATGGTTCGCGGCGGCAAAAAGGTGGACTTCACCATTACCAACAAGATGACGGGAGAAGTCATCCACGAGGAATCCTTTGAAAACGTGAGAAAGGCGGGGCTCGGAAGTCCCACGTTCCTTTACAACGGAAACAGTCTCGAAGAGGACGTCGATTTCTATGACCAGCTGCTGCTCACGCCCAGCAAACTTTCTCTTGCCAACAACACGCAGTACACGGCTACCATTACGGGATACGTGGACTACAAGGACGGAATAGTGCCCAACAACACCTATTCCTTCGATTTCAGAATAGACAACGAGTGCTCCGTGCTGACGAAAGTCGAGTATCGTACCGAGATTGAAAGAGACGACAAAGAGAATCCCATACATACCTATATGGATATGTACGTCTATGACAATCAGTATGCGGCGGCGGTTCTTCCCTGCTTTATAACCGGAGAAAACGAAAACGCAACTCTTCAGATGCTGACAAGCCACGCTATTCCCGTAAGAGGAGAGAGGAGAAGCGTAACCAAAGTGTCCTGGGATATAACCGAGTACTTGGATTATGCCGACGAGAATTACGACTTCTTCTTCATACAGCTTACCGACTATGCGCTCAACACCAGTATGTTTGCCGTTACGCTGCCCAGAGACGTTACAGACGTTCAGCTGAAAGAAACCGAGCTGACTCTGAGCGTAGGGGAGCTGTACGAGGTAACTCCCATTGTCACTCCCGACGACCAGTGGACGGACGGCTTTGTTTGGAGCAGCAGCAACGAAAATGTCGTCAAGGTGCAGGACGGTGAAATTTACGCCGTCGGAAAGGGTACCGCCACTGTGACGGTCGTGGACAAAGACACGCTCCTGAACGACGAACCCCGCTGGGAGGGCGCTGCCACAATCAGGGTAACCGTGCTCGGCGAAGGCGACGAGGGCTATGTCGCGCAAAAAGCTCCCGCATTGGAGGACATGGAAGCTACTTTCTATGAATATCTCTATGCGCACGACAGAGTGGACGACGACGATTGGAATCCCGATTATCCCCGATTCATAACCGGTACGGTAAAGATTTATCCGGGCGAGAAAATCAAAATAGACTATGTCGTGGAGCCTTGGTACATAGATTTGTCCAACTATGACATAGAATGGAAATCCAGCAACACGCGCTATGTTACTTACAGTCAGGACCAGTACGGAAACGACGAAATAACCGCCGTCAAGGAGGGAAGCGCTACCGTTTCCATAACGCTTCGTCCCAAAGCAGGCTCGGGTATATCCGGCGTGCCGTTCTCCGCATATATAAATATCGAAGTGCTTGACCCGTATATAATATCCAACTATGTTCTGACGCGTTATTACGGCGTGGGCGAGCTTATCGACGGCGTTATGACTGCCGAGCTGCCCGACGACGAAATGTACACGGATATAGGCGACGACGCGTTTGTGGGGAACACTTCAATAGAGAAGGTGATTATTCCTCAAGGCGTGGGCAGCATAGGCAAGCGTGCATTTAAAGATTGCAAAAACCTCAAAGAGGTTGTATTGCCCGAGCACGAGACGGCAGGCAAGACGGAAGCTCTTACCACCATAGGCGAAGAAGCATTCTTGGACTGCAAGCTGCTTGCGAAAATCAATATAGGCTCCGGCGAAGGCTGCGCGCCCGTCAATACGATTTTCAGCAGAGCGTTTATGAACTGCAAACGCCTGACAGATGTCGATTTCAGCTCGATAAGCTGGCTTGGCGACAGCGTGTTCGAGGGCTGTGTGGCAATCAAGACGGTCAATATCCCTTACCTTGCGGCGGTCGGAACCAACGCGTTCGGCGGTTGCAGCTCTCTGACCTCTGTCGAGATGAGCGTCAACACGGCTATGGGAGAGGGAATGTTCAGGAACACTTCGCTTACGCGTGTTACCATTCCTCAGAGCAAGATTCCCGCAATGGCTTTCTACGGCTGTTCGAGACTGTCCGAAGTCAACTTTACCGGCGCGGTTACGGAAATCGGCGACAGCGCGTTCAACGGTTGTTCCAATCTTTCCAAAGTGTCCTTTACTGCGGACGCGACGCTTGAAAAAATCGGCGTGAGCGTGTTTGCGGGAGCAAGCAAGCTCAAATCCTTCAACGTAGCAAGCGGAAACACCAATTTCGTGCTTTCCGAAGACAAGGCGGTTGTTTACAATGCCGACCGGACGGAAATCGTCATGATAGCGCCCGGATATAACTTCAACAACTACACCTTTGCTTCGACGTTAAAATCGCTCGGACGCGGCATTTTCAGCGGCAGAACCGATATAATCGACCTTGATTTGAGCGATACCGACATTGAAGTTATCGGCGACTACGCTTTCTACGGTTGCACCGGCTTGACTGAAATCATTTTCCCCGAAACTCTTAAGAGAATCGGCGAAGGGGCTTTCGGAGTCTGTTACAATCTGTTTGAAATCAACATCCCCGCAGGCGTTGAGGTCGGCGCGCGCGCTTACTACAACTGCGTGCAAAGCAACAGCCAAGGTCAGATTGTGAGCGGTCCCAATAAAATTACGATAGGCGACGGCGCCGTTATCGGACAGGAAGCGTTTGCTGTATGCGAGGGAGTTTTCTCGCTCGAACTCGGCAATGACGTTACGCTCGGAGTAGGCGCTTTCTACCTGTGCAGCAATCTTGGCAGAGGAACGGTTGAGCTAGGCAATCTCACGGAAATCCCCGAAGCCTGCTTCGGAATGAATCTGTCGCTTGAAAATATCGACCTGTCCGGCGTCAAGAAAATAGGCGCAAATGCGTTTTCCACCAACTACAACGGTCAGGTGACCGGCGGCTCCCTGACAGAGATTGACCTCTCTTCCGTTGAAGAACTTGGCGATTACGCTTTCTTCGGACAGACGTCGCTGGAAGACGTGACGTTGGGTTCGGAACTCAAAGAAATCAACAAATACGCTTTTGCTTATTGCGTCACTTTGACCGAGATTAATCTCGATAACGTAGAGATAATCAGAGAAGGCGCGTTCTTCAACAACATAGGTTCGGTCAATCTGACGGACACTTATCCCGGCGCAGGTCTGACGGAGCTTGATATGCCCAACTTGCGTATTGTGGAAGCCGGCGCTTTCGAATATGCGATATGGGTTGAAAAGGTCAATATGCCCAAGGTGGAGGAAGTCGGTGAAATGGCATTCTCCGGATTGCTTGCCACCGCAACCGACAGCAGCGGAAATCAGTGGAACGTAATCCTCAGCTCTTTGAAAGAGGTTACGCTGCCTACGGATTCCGAAATAGACGTTGTTTTGAATAACGGCGCGTTCTATTTGTCGGGCAGCCTTGAAACGATTAACTGCGAGAGAGTTGTTTCCATGGGCGACGCTGTGTTTATGTATTGCATGAGCGTCAAGGAAATCAATGCTCCCGAGTGCACGCAAATCGGCGAAATGTGCTTCTACGAAGCGGAAAGCGCTACGAAAATCCATGTTCCTCTTATTGAAGAAGTGCCTGACGGCGCGTTCTTCGGAACGGAAGCTCTTACCTCAGTCGAATTGCCCGACGTTGTGCGTTTCGGCGACGGTGCGTTCAACGGAACCGGTCTCGAAAGCTTTACTTTCACTCAGAAAGAGATTGAGTCGATAGGCGACGGAGTGTTTGCCTATGCCGAAAACCTGCATGAGTTTACCAGAACCGTCAACGGCAAGACGACCGACAGCTTCAATCTCGGCTCCGGATACTTTGTGGAAGACGGCGTACTTTACGGCACGCTGCCCAACGGAGGATATCAGCTGATTTCCTATCCCGCACAGAAGGAGGACAGAGTTTACACCGTTCTCGACAACACTGTGAGAATAGGCACCGGCGCAGGCGCGGGAAGCGCTTATCTCGAAGTTCTCGTGCTGCCCAGAACACTCAAAACCATAGGCGACTCTGCTTTCTATGATTGCGAAAAGCTCAAGACCATAGAGTTCAGGTCGTATCTCATGCCCGAGCTTGAAGGTATCAAGACCAACGACGCTACAAAGGCGTCAAACAACGTCGGAGATATTTTCCAACCCGGAGAAAACATCGTTTACTACAATATGGCGTATGAAGCCGTCTGGTATCTGTACTACAATCTCGGCGGACAGCTGGGAGTTGCCGAAGATATCGTGGCAATCGTACCCGAAAACGGAGTTGGCTATGATAATTGGTTGACAGATGTGTATTTTGACTATATTATTAAAGGTGCGAATGCAAAAGCCGACGAAACCGTTTTTGCGGAAGAGTTGATAAACGCTCTCCCCGGCGTCAGAAACATGACACTCAAAGACGAGACGGCGGTCGTGGCGGCGAGAGCGGCTTACAACGCGATACCCACCGCAGAGCAGAGGTCGATGATTGCTTCGGCATACAACACTTTGGTTGCCGCCGAAGAGAGGATTAAGGAACTTAAAGCAAGTTCTACGAATCCAGGCGAGCCTACCGACCCCGAGACTCCCGTTGTAGACGAAAAGGACGAGACCATCAAAAAGCTGAAAACCACGGTTATCGTACTTGCAATCGTTGCCGGCGTGATTGCGCTTGGTTTCGTGGCTTACGTCGTGTTCGACATTGTCAGGAAGAACAAAGCCGTTTGCGCAGAGGCAAAAGAAGTTGAGGACAAGAAAGAAGAATAAACTTTCCTGAACTTAAACTGTGCTTTGGAATTTCTCCCCCGCAGGACTCAAAGTCCTGCGGCGGGAAGAGGAGAAATAGATGAAAAGCAAAAAATTTCTAATTGTTATTCTGCTTATAGGCGTTTGCCTGCTGTTTGCGGGTTGCAAGCTTCGCGACCACGTGCAAATGGAGGAAAGTGTTCTCGGCGAAGGGTATGACCGCGTGGTTACTCTTGAATTCAACGGCGGCAGTGTGAATCATTACGAATATGTAAAGTATTACTGCAAGAGCGGTACGAAAATCAATGAGCTTCCCTCCGCGTGGTTTCCCACAAGGGTAGGTTACGAAGTTATCGGCTGGTATATCAAACCCTCGGCAGACAGCGACGTTGCCGACATCGACAGCTGGGAAATATGGGACTTCAACACCGACACGGTGACGGAAGACGTAACGCTCGTTGCAAGATGGAGAATGCTGCGCAGCTTTTCTTTCGGATATTATGATTTCATCGCTCCCGAAGAAGGCGGCGAGGCGGTCAAAACCTGGGTGGAGGTCAAAAGCCTGTACAAAGGAATTGACGGAACGGAGTTTATATGCGGAGAAGTGTCTCAAAGCGATTACACCGGAATGAAAAACAAGTTCACCGGCAAGACGCTGCTCAGCGGCTTCAATTCCGAACAGCCTTTCTATGCCGACGAGGCGTTGACGCAGGAGCTTGACTTGGGTAGCCTTGCTCACCCGGTCACCACCGAATCCGACCTTTCGGAAGATATGAGCAACGTGGTATACAGAATTTACTGCAAATATCTTGAAGGAACCTGGACTATTCTTGATTCCGAATCGAAAGTGTCGCTTGGCAACGGAAACTATTATCTTGTGGACGACGTCACTCTCAAGACGGAGAATTTGTATATCAACAACGATATGGAGCGTGACGATTGCACTGTTTTCAATCCTTCGCTCAGATTTACCGGCACGATAAAGGGCAACGGTCACAAAATTATATTCAAAGAGCCTTTACAGCCCGTTTATCAGCGTCAGAGCACTCTGTTTATAGGATTTTTCGGAGTTCTGGACGGAGCGACGATTGAGGATGTGACTTTTGAGGGCATGAACATGAATATAGCTTTGCCTTCGGGCAGCAATGAGAGCATAAGGTTCGGTTTCCTTGCGGGAAATATAATAAACTCTACGCTCAAAAACGTCACGTTAAGCGGCACGCTCACCATTGAGAACACCGAGGGCAACAACGGTATCAGGGAATTGATAAACAGTGACGTGTGGTTCGGACAGAAAGACGAAGCGACGGTTGTGGAAGGATGCAATTTCGATATAGACGTAACCGACAATCGTCAGAGTAAAACTTAAACTTTAAGCGTTGAGCTTTTAGAATAAATTTCAAAACGGAGGTTTCAAAATGAAAAAACTCAGACTCACAAGACTTTTGGCTGTGATTCTTGCGCTTATCATGGTGCTTCCTCTCTTTGCGGCTTGCAAGAAGAAAACATATGATAATGAAAAAGACCAGCTGGTTGTCGGACTTGAAGAGCCGGACGGCGTTTTCAACAGTTTCTTCGCAACGTCGGGAAACGACACCACGGTTGCCGGTACGGTTGCCGCCAGCATGATAAGCATGGACAAAAACGCTAAAATCGTTTGCGGACCCGAATATCCCAGCGTGGCGTTGGACTTCATGTCGAAAGTTACTTACGACCCCAACAATCCCAATTCGACTACTGTTCAGGACGGCGTAACCTACACGGATTATTATTTCGTGCTTAAAAACAAGGTCAAGTTCAGCGACGGAACGCCTTTGACCATGAAAGACGTTCTGTTCACCTATTACGTTTATCTGGATACTTCTTACATAGGTTCCAGCACGATGTATTCGACTGATATTATCGGTCTCCAAGCATACAGAACCCAGACCGAGGACGAAAATGCTCAGGAAAACCTCGACAATCAGATGATGCAATCTGCCGTTCAAAGACGCAGCGCCCTTGTTGAAGCATACAAAGATATAAAACTGAACGACTATAACGACAACCTTACCGCAGCGGGTCTGAAAGACGAAATGACCGTTACTGTGGACGCGGACGGCGTCAGACATTATAGCCTTAAAAGCACCATGCGTGACAAAATCAGAGAGCAGTATCCTGCTACCGAAGACACCGAGTATGAAAAAGGTCTGGATCTCGCTGCCGACTACGAATATGTCGCTCAGACTTTCTATGAGGAATTGGAGACGGATTACAGCAACAATATGGGCGCCTGGGATACAGACGACCTCCGCGACCTCATACTCAACGACACTCAAATGTTCCTCTATGCGGAAGGATTTATTCAGGACGAACTGAACGATCAGGGGCAGTGGAGACCTTCTAAGGATCACCAGTACAGAGATTGGACCGACGATAGAAAAGACGAAGCCATCCGTATGGTTTTCACAAACAAAATGCCGGTCGAGTTTGAAAGCATAGTCACCGAGTGGGCGACCGCCATGACTGTTTTGGAGCAGTTCAAGGCTGAGGCTTACACGTTCTATCTGGATGCAAACAAAGGCAATGTGCCCAACATCAAAGGCATAACCTGGAACAAGCAGTGGCTTGCCGACGACCCCGCTTCCGTTTATCTCGATACCGATATGCTTCCCGATTCCGAAATACTCAACAAGGAAGCAAAGACGATAACAATCACCAACGACAACGGCGTCACCACCACTTATCCATTGGCTGAGTACGATGCAAACGGAAACGTCGTCAGCGGTTACGAGGTTATAAAAATCCGTATAAACGAGGTTGACCCCAAGGCGGTGTACAACTTCTCCATTTCTCCCATGCCCATGCATATCTATTCGCAGCAGGAGCAAATCAACGAGTGGGACGGACTGACCAATTTCGGCGTCAAAATGGGAGACGTCAACTTTATGGCTGACATGAGAAAAATCACCATACCTGTCGGTGCAGGCGTTTATCAGGCGTCCAATGCCGCGGGTACGGTTACCGGTTCCGCTCTCAAATATGAGGACTTCTACACCGGCTCATCCGTTTACTTTGTAAGAAACGAGTATTTCTATACTCTGTTCAGCGGTTGGGACCCTGCGACTCAGACGGAAATATACAAGAAGAGAGATATGTCCAAGCCCGACGAGTTTGCTTATGTCACTTGTTCCGAAGAGGACGCAAAGTCCAACAACGCGAAAATTAAACGCTATCACTACTATGTAATCAACTCCATGAAAATGTATTCTTCATTGCTGGCGGGCAGTATGCATTATGCCGCTCCTTCCGCAAAACAGGATACGATAAACGACCTTAACACAAACAAAAAGGTCAGAAAAGAATTTGACTATATCACCGTCGACAATCTCGGTTACGGCTACATCGGTATTAACGCCGGACAAAAAGGATTGGAAAACGTCCATGTAAGAAGAGCGATAGCTCATGCGATAGACCTTGACCTGTTCCTCAACTATTATCCCGGCGGACTTGCAAGCATTATTTACCGCGGTATGTCGTCCGTGAGCTGGGCTTATCCAGAGGGATTGACGGAAGCTTATTATCCTTACGATAAGACGGAGACTAAGAGCAAGATAAAGTCTGAACTCGATTTGGCTGTTGCCGACAATTATCTTACGACAGACGGAGACACGTATTACTACGGCGGAAAACCGCTCAAACTGACCTTTACTATATCCGGCGACACTCAGGACCACCCCGCTTATCAGGTGCTTTACAACGCGGCTGAAATACTCAACAACAACTTCGGCACCGATATCACCGTCAAAACGGATATCTCCGCTTTGAGAAAGCTGGCTACGGGCAGTCTGCAAGTGTGGGCGGCGGCGTGGAGCTCCACGGTCGACCCCGATATGTATCAGGTTTGGCACAAGGATTCCAAAGCAACAAGCGTTTGGAACTGGGGGTACAGAGAAATTCTTAACGATTCAAATGCCAATTTGTTCTCGTTTGAAAGAGGAGTTATCGATACGCTTTCGGATTATATAGAAGAAGCTCGTACAATGCTCGAACAGAATGCGAGAGCTGTTATTTACGAGATGGCGCTCGAACAGGTAATGGAGCTTTGCGTTGAAATACCGACATATCAGAGAAAGAATCTGTATGTTTTCAACAAAAATGTTATAGACGCAGACACTTTGCTTACCTCCGAAGACCCTAATTCCGTACAGCAGGTCACTCCTTATCAGGACCCTATGAGCAGAGTCTGGGAAGTAAGTTTTGTAAATCAAGACTGAACGATGCCTGATTTATAAAAATTATGCGGGGGAGGGATACCTGCCCTCCCCCACGTAAAATTAAGGAGCATATATGTTCAAATACATAGTCAAAAGATTGCTGCTTTCAATATTGATTTTGTTGGGTATTTCAATTATACTTTACATTTTAATCAGGCTCATGCCCGACGATTTCGTAAGCAAGCAGATACAGAATATTGTTGCGGGAGGAAGCGAGGTCACTCAGGAAATGATTGACGCCCTTTATGAAGCGTACGGACTGAACGGTACGTGGGCAGAGGGTTACATCAATTGGCTGGGGAACTTTGTGACCGGAAACTGGGGAGATTCCTTTGTTTACGCCCGTCCCGTCGCCGACGTTATCGGTCAGTTTATGTGGATATCCTTCGGCATCTCCGCCGTTTCGTTGGTATTCCAATTTATTATTGCAATTCCTTTGGGAGTGACTGCCGCTACTCACCAGTACGGAGTCGTTGACTATACGGTTACCGTTCTCGTTATCATCGGTATATCGTTGCCCGCGTTCTTTTTCGGCAAATTTTTGCTGACCATTTTCGGCAAGGGCTACGGCGGTCTTGAAATTCTGCCTTCGAGCGGTTTGAAAGATACGACTCAGACTCTTACCGGTTTTGCCAAATTCGTGGATTTGATTTATCACTTGATACTTCCTATGTTTGTTTTGACCATTCTTTCGGTCGGCGGACTTATGAGACATACGAGAACCAATATGCTCGAGGTTTTAAATTCCGACTACATAAGAACTGCGAGAGCCAAAGGTCTGTCCGAAAAGAAGGTCGTCTACAAGCATGCTTTCAGAAATACAATGATTCCGTTGGTCACAATGCTTGCGGGTACTCTTCCCGGATTGTTCGGCGGCGCTATGATTACGGAGCAGGTGTTCAATTTGGACGGTATCGGAAACAAGGCTTACAGAGCTATGATTGACGGCGACATACCGTTTACAATGTCTTACAATATGTTTATTTCCATTATGACCGTTTTGGGCGTGTTGCTTTCCGACTTGGCATACGGTCTGGTTGACCCCCGCGTCAAGATTGGAAAATAGGAGGATTGAAATGGAAGAAAAAGATAAGAATTTAGTTCAGGAAACCTCCGAAAACGCCACATTGAATGAACAGATGGAGGAGGAGAGAGAGTTTCTTTCCGACAAGGCAAAAATCATGTCACCGGGCAGACTTGTGGCAAAAAGATTTTTCCGTTCCAGACTGTCGGTTGTCGGTTTGGTAATACTTATCGCGCTTTACGTATTGAGTTTTGTCGGACCGTGGTTTACGGGTTATCATTACAGCGAAATAGACCAGAATCCCGGAAATATAAAATATTCCTTTAATTATGTTTCCGACGGAGACTACTATCTGATTCTTGAGGACATTCCAACACAGAACATAAACGACCCCCCCAGCTCCAAACATTGGCTGGGCACCGACGGCAAAGGTCGCGACGTGCTGACCAGAACGTTCTGGGGAGGAAGAATATCCATGACGCTGGGCTTTGTCGTTATTTTGTTGGAAGGCATTATCGGAATTGTGCTTGGCGGGATTGCCGGCTATTTCGGGAAATGGGTTGACCAGCTCATCATGCGTATAGTGGATATATTTATGTGCGTCCCCACATTTCCGATTATGCTGATTGCCGGTACCTTGCTCGACGCTTATGAAATAAACGGCATGTCGCGTATTTACTGGCTGATGCTTGTTCTGACGATTTTCGGCTGGTCGGGCATTGCCCGTTTGGTGCGCGGTCAGATACTCATGTTGAGAGAGCAGGAGTACATGATTGCGGCGGAGGCGACGGGGCTGTCCACGTCAAGAAAAATATTCAAGCATCTGATTCCCAACGTCATGCCGCAGCTTATTGTTTCCATGACGATGGGACTGGGCGGAATTATTATTTCGGAAGCCACTCTCAGCTATCTGGGACTCGGCGTTCAGGAGCCTTACGCTTCCTGGGGAACAATGATAAATGCCATCAAGGATATGGAAAGCGAGGTTTATCAGATTGCGTATCAATGGATTCCGCCCGGAATCTGTATCATACTCGCTGTGCTTGGCTTCAACTTTGTAGGCGACGGCTTGCGCGACGCTTTTGACCCGAAAATGAAGAGGTAACGGTTATGGATGAAAAGAAAAATAAAAATAATCTGGAAGTAACTGAGACCGCGGAGGAAAAGGTAGAAAAGGCGGGCGAACAGACTGAGCAGGAAGAAAACTTCTTCAAAAAGACCTGGAACAGGGTGCGTAAGCTGTTCAAAAAGGACGAGGAAGTCAGCAAGCATTACATTTCCGCCAAGGAATCCCGCCGCATATCCAAAGAGAACCTCAAAATTACTTTGGAGTTTGAAAAGAAAAAACGCAGAAAAAACGTGCCCGAGAGCGAGTATCTCACGGAAATGAAAGACCCGCAGAATGTCGTTGAGTTTGACGACCTTCACACCTACTTCTTTACGGACGTGGGTGTGGTCAAGGCGGTTGACGGCGTTTCCTTCAATATACCCAAAGGGAAAATCGTCGGCGTTGTCGGCGAATCGGGCTGCGGCAAGAGCGTGACTTCGCTTTCGCTTATGCAGCTTGTTCAGGCGCCTCAGGGGCAAATTGTTTCCGGCTCCATTCGTTTTGAAGGAACGGATTATTCTTACGACGAAAAACGCAACAAGATTCCCATTTACAAGCTGGATGAAAACGGAAATCAGGTTTTTGACGAAAAGGGAAAGCCCGTGATTGAAACAAACGAGTTCGGCGTTCCTCAGTACAAAACCGAGCGCAAGGTTTTCGACATAGCCAAAATGCCCAAATACGAAATGCACCGTATCAGGGGCAATTTGGTCGCCATGATTTTCCAAGAGCCTATGACAAGCTTAAATCCCGTTTTCACAATCGGAAATCAGCTTGACGAGGTGACTCTGCTGCACGTTGAAGGCGCGACGAAGGAATACGCCAAAAAGCGCAGCATAGAAATGCTTGAGCTTGTCGGCATAGCCATGCCGGAAAACATTTACAAGCGTTATCCGCACGAGCTCAGCGGCGGTATGCGGCAGCGCGTTATGATAGCCATGGCGCTTATCTGCAATCCCGAGCTTATCATCGCGGACGAGCCTACGACGGCTTTGGACGTCACTATTCAGGCTCAGATTCTCGACCTGCTGCGCGAAATCAAGAACAAAATAAACGGCAGCATCATGCTGATAACTCACGACTTGGGCGTTATTGCCGAAATGGCGGATTACGTAGTTGTCATGTATGCCGGCAAGGTGATTGAACGCGGCACCGCTTTGGAAATTTTCCAAAATCCTTTGCATCCTTACACTATGGGACTGCAAAAGAGCAAGCCTGCCGTAAACAAAAAAGTGGAAAGGCTTTACAATATTCCCGGACAGGTGCCTAACCCTGTCAATATGCCGTCCTATTGTTATTTCAAAGACAGGTGCGACAAGTGCATAGGCAAGTGCAACGGCGAATATCCTCCAATGATACAGGTTACGCCTACGCACAGCGTTTCGTGCTATCTCTACAACGAGAACAAAAAGGAGGGTGAGTAAGATTATGGAAGAAAAGAAAAATCAAGCCCTCAACGACGCTGTTGAGAATGAAGAAAATGTTGCGGTCGCCGCCCAAAGCGGCCCTGCCTCCGACGACCTGTGCCTGACAGATGAGGAAAAGGGAAAGCTGCTAGTTGTAAGAAATCTCAAGAAATATTTTCCGCTTAAAACGGACTTTTTCGGCAGACCTCTGTCTTACGTGCGCGCTGTCGACGACGTTTCGTTCACTGTTGAAGCCGGCAAAACGATAGGTATAGTCGGCGAGTCCGGATGCGGCAAGACGACTATGGGGCGCACAATTCTGCGTCTGCACAGCGTCACCGACGGTCAGGTTATTTTTGACGGAAAAGACATAAGCAAGCTAAAACCCAAAGAGCTGCGCGCGTTGCGTCCTCAGATTCAGATGATTTTCCAGGACCCGTATTCCAGTCTTTCGCCCCGTATGCCGGTCGGCGAAATCATAGGAGAAGCGGTCAGAGAGCACAACATTGTGCCAAGAGAGCAGTATAGGCAGCACATTCTCGACACGATGAAGAAGTGCGGTTTGCAGACTCACTACTTTGAAAGATATCCGCACGAGTTCAGCGGCGGTCAGCGCCAGCGTATCTGTATTGCGCGCGCGCTTGCCTTAAAGCCCCGTCTTGTCATCTGCGACGAGCCTGTTTCGGCGCTCGACGTGTCCATTCAGGCGCAGATAATAAATCTGCTGGAAGATTTGCAGCGCGACATGAATCTCACTTATATATTCATTTCGCACGACTTGTCCGTCGTGGAGCATATAAGCGATTATGTCGGCGTCATGTATCTGGGCAGCATGGTGGAGTACGGACCGAAGGAAAAGATTTTTTCAAATCCTATGCATCCTTACACAAAGGCTCTGTTCTCGGCTGTGCCCGTGCCCGACCCGACCGTCAAAATGAACCGTATCATACTCAAAGGCGACATTCCGTCACCCGCGAATCCGCCTTCGGGCTGCAAGTTCCATACCCGTTGTTCGGAATGTATGGATATCTGTTCCAAGGTTGCGCCCAATTACATCGAGTACGAAAACGGTCACAAGGTTGCCTGCCATCTGTATTCACAGAATATCGGCGGCGTTGAGTCGGACCAAACGACCGCTGCCGAAACGAGCGAAAACGCTTAATAAAACTTACTTTAAAGCCCCGTGTTCAGCGGGGTTTTTTATTTCCAGGAATCGTTTTGTAAACAATAAAATCTGTTGATTATTTGAAAATCCTAACGGTTTATTTTCGCGACGTCTGAGACTGAATACGTAGCTGTGGTCGAAATCCGGAAAGTTAGTTGGTTGTTTCGTAAAATAAGTTCGCGTCTTGAAAAATTCGATATTTAAGGGGCGCTCCCGATAGGGGAGCGCCCCTTTCAGCCTGCCCTGAAAAAATTCCGCATGAGAAAAAACAAAATCGGATTAAACCTGAAAAAAATTTTGCTGCAAGGATTGTTTTAGGGAAAAATATGTAACGGTTTGATGTTTAAGCCAATCGAGCAGGCTAATGAAATTATTTTACAATTATTATTGGACAATTGTACAAATACATTTGAGTATGTTTGAAAAAATTTTGGTGTAGAATATGCACGGACTATAACTTGATTTTGATTGATTATAATTGTTTATGCTTCGGAGAGTTTGGGCAGGGCTATGTCGTATCTCTATTGGGCTTTCTGATTCCAAACGCCTGTCTGCTGCTTTAAAGCGCAAACAGGCGTTTGCTTTTTTTGTTTATACTTTTTGACATTGCGAAAATATTTGTTTTTAAATTTTTTTCAAATTTATGAGTGTGTTGAAAAAAGCAAAAACCATGCTGTATGGAATAATAGATTTTCCGCTTTGATTTGAGTGACGGCGTTTTTTCGGCGCACAAGCATTGCAAGCCTTGAAGGCTGCACGGTACGGGAGTGGGCGACAAATATCGCTTAATTGACGGGTGTCAAAGCGTTCAATCGTCTCTGTTTTCAAGTCCAAGCAAATATCCCGCCTTGACGTTGAAGGCGAGCGCAAGGTTTTTGAGATACGTTGCTTTGGGCTCGTTCTGACCTTTTTCCCAAAAATCGATTGCTTTTTGAGTTACGCCTACTCTTTGCGCGAGCGCCTTTTGCGAAAGAAAATTTTCTTCTCTGAGTTCTTTAATCCTGCTGCTTAAAATTTCCATCCCGAATATTTTAGTAGAAACCTACTTGAAAAGTCTTGACAAAGTAGAATTCTATTATTATTATTATAAGTTTATCTTGATTTTTTCATAGACTGAGAATAATCGACAAAATCATGAATAATACCCGAATAAATGATTAAGTCATTTATTGCATATAAGTCATAATATATTAAAACGACATGTTTTTTTATGTTGAAATGTCGCAGTTTGACACCGTGTGAAATTCCGACGAAAGCGGCTCCTATTGATGTAAATCAAACGCGGAAAGCGTTTTAAATATCGAGGAGGTAAATCCTATGGCTAAAAAGAAACGGTTTTTGTTGCTGCTTCTCGTTTGCGTGGCGGCGGCTGTGCTGCTCGCGCTTGGCGGCTGCAAGCCGAAACCTATCGAGGAAGGTCCGGAAACGGGCGTTTACTATTGTGACGCCGACGGAGAGGAGTATCAAATTGTCTTAAACAGCGGCAGCAGATTTTCCTTCGTTGTAAAAGGGGACAACAAGTCGGGAACATATATTCTTGAAAACGGAGTTCTTACCCTGACTTTTCTCAAAGAGGAAGACGGGCAGCTCGCCGCGTCATATTCCGACGGCGGGATTGAGCTGACGTACAAGGGGGAGCGGCTTGTATTTCTGCCCAAAATTACTTATACTGTGACCTTCGACACCGACGGAGGAAGCGCGGTTGAAGCCGTGTCCGTGGTAAACGGAAGGACTGTTGACAGACCTGTCGCGGAGCCGCAAAAGACGGATTGTGTTTTTGTCGGTTGGTATAGCGACAAAAACTTTACCCGACCTTACGATTTCGGTTCCGCAATCGTCTCCGACACAACCGTTTACGCAAGATTTGCCGCGGTAGTTCACGGACAGTCGGAGTACGCCGTGACTTTTGATTTGAATTACGACGGCGGCAAGCCGAGCGAAGCGGAGACTGTCGGCGGCAAGCTGCTTGAAGTTCCGTCGCCCGAGCGCGAGGGATATATATTCAAGGGCTGGTGGATAAGCATGTACGAGGACAGGGACAGACTGTCCTATATGTACGCGGACGGAATGGTTTTTTGCGAGGATACCACGCTTTTCGCCCTCTGGCAGGAAAAGGGAAGCGCGGCTTTGCCTTTGGTTTACGTCAGCGCGGAGGGTGTTTCCTGGGACGGCGTCGGCACGGCGGTCAGGCTTAAAGTTGTCAACCCGTTGGGCGCAGTCATTGTCGACGAAACTATCGGCGCGACGGCGGGCAGCTCCAAAAAGCTGGATTTTGCCAACGGCATTGCAGGCGACTATGAAATCACGCTCACCGCGGGCGACGTCACGGTTTCAAGATACTACAAAAACAAGGCGCTCAACAGAGTGTCCGATTTTTCCGTTGCGGACAACGGATTGCTTGTTTGGCGTCCCGTGCCCAATGCGACGAGATATTTCATCGACGTCGTGTGCGGCGACGAAAATCACGTTCACACTCATTTTGACAACGGCGCTTCGGTGTATTTCGATTTTTCTAATTGCAAAATGCCTCCCGAAGGCATTGTGTTTGTTGTTACCGCTACTGCGGAGGGCTATGCTTCGTCCGTTTCGAGAGCGTTTGTCTATCTGCGCAAGCTGCCCGTCGTAAGCGGTCTGCATCTCGACACGGAGAGCGACCTCTTGGTGTGGGACGCGCTTGACGACGCTTCGGATTATACCGTGTCGGTAAACGGAGGCGCGCCCGAATCCACGGGAGGCAGAAACAGTTTCAGCCTCAAAGAGTATTCCGGCGAAATTTCCGTCGCCGTGCGCGCGTATACGCCGGGTTTCGTTCCTTCGGACGAAGCGACGTTTGCCTTTGAAAAAAATCAGCTTGCCACTCCGTCGGGTATTGTCGTATCCGCCGACAGGATAAGCTGGAACGCCGTTGCCGACGCTACGTCGTACATAGTCAATATTGACGGCAAAAACTTCGAGACTGACGAGAACTATCTGCCGTTTTCGGACACCGACGTTGCATGGTCGAAAGGCGGATATTATTCCCTCAAAATCAAGGCTGCGGGAGAATCCGAATCCAAGTGGAGCGACGAAACGGTTTTCGGCTGGCAGACGCAAGCTACAAACCTGCGCTATTTCAGAAACGTAATTTCCTGGGACTATGTCGCGGGCGTTTCCTCCTATGAAGTGAGGATAAACGGCGGTTCTGCTTTCGGTGTTGCGGGCGGAGTCAACTTCGCCGAGATAAAACTGACCAAAGCGGGCGAAAACCTGATAGAGGTCAGATGCGCGGACGAAAACACCGAGGACGAAAGCGAGCCGGTTTGGACTTCTCTCAAGGTGTGGGCGCATACGTTGAGCTTGAACGCTATGGGAGGCGAAGCGGTCGCCCCGCTTTATCTGGCGGTGGGCGACAAGGTGGAGCTTGCCGAAACAAGCAAAACTGGCTATGACTTCGGCGGCTGGTACAACAAAGAGGGCGGCGCGGCGGCAAACGGCGCGGAGTTTTCCGAAGAATATTTCCCGTTCAACGCCGACGTTGTTCTCTATGCAAACTGGGTTGCCCACGTTTATACGATAACTCTCGACTGCGGCGAGTTCGGCACGGTAGACGGACAGCGCACGCTTACCGCCGAGGTGGCTTACGGCAGCGATTTCGTTCTGCCCGTGCCCGACGTAAATTACGAAATAAAGGTGTTTACGTATTGGTGCGCGAGCGCCGACGGCTACGGCGTCGCTTACACTGACTCCGAAGGCCGCAGCAGGATAAAATGGTCCCACACCTCGGAAGACATCGTTCTTTACGCTTATTACGTCGACGCAATCGATTACGTCAGAGACGGCGACGGTTACGCCGTCAAGGCGGGACCGAGAATCTCGCAGGTTACCCATCTTATTATCCCCGCGACGTACACTCCCGTGCCGACGGACGAAAATCCCAATCCCGAAACGCTAAAAGTGGTTTCTATTCAGGACTATGCGTTTCTCAACTGCACCAAGCTTGTGAGCGTAAGCATTCCCAACACGGTAAGGACAATTTCTTTGACCGCGTTTGACGGATGCAGATATATCGAGCGTTATGAAGTGCGTGAAATCGAGGGGGAAATCGACCCAGTTTACTTCGCGCAGGAGGGCACGCTTCTTTACAGAAACATCGTCATGCAGGGAGAGGTGGAAATAGCTCTCGTGCCCGCGACGTTTACCGGAAGCTACCGCATACCCGACGCGGTGACAAAAATAACGCAGAACGCTTTTGCCAAAACCAAGCTGGAAGAAATCATCGTTCCCGCTTCCGTCAAGACGGTTGCCCGCGCATCGTTTTCAAACAGCACGACGCTTAAATCCATTGTTTTCGAGCAGTCGATAACGGAGGAAATTCCGCTTACCATGAGCGACGGAGCAATCGTTTCCTGCACCGCGCTTGTAAATCTCACGCTGCCCGCAAGACTTAAAAAGTTTGAAAAGGCAGAGCACGAGATTTTTTCGCTGTTCGGAAAACTTGAAAATATAAACATCGTCGGCTCCTTCGACAACGCAGCCTATTCGTCAATCGACGGAGTGCTGTTCAACGCGGCAAAGGACACCCTGCTTTATTATCCCGCCGCGCACAACAAGGACAGCGGCGTTTACACGCTGCCGACGGCGGCGCTCAACATTGCCGAAAGGGCGTTTTATACCAACCCGTCTTCAACCAAAATCAAGAGTACGGTCAAAGAGGTGTATTTACACGCCAACGTCCGCACGATAGGGGCGGAAGCGTTTGCGGAGTGCGACAGTCTGACAAAGGTTGTTTTTGTCGCGAGCGAGCGCCCCGCAGGCACAATGGTTATCGGCAGAAGGGCTTTCGCCGATTGTTCCAAGCTTGCCGAGCTGGTTTTTGAAGAAAGCGGGACAATGACAAGAGTTACGGAAACGACGGAACAAGGAGAAAAGGTCAGCTTTAAATTCGAATATACCAAAAGCTGCGGCGTTGCCCAAATCGGCGAGGAGGCGTTTGAGGGTTGCTCTTTGCAATCTCTGCTGCTGCCGTCCACGCTCACGGCGATAGGCAAAAACGCCTTTGCCGACAACTCGAAACTTAACGACATAGATTTAAGCCACGTGCGTTCAGACCTGCAATTCGGCGAATACGTGTTCAGAAACTGCCGTATGCTGGAAAGCGTGGAAATCCCCGACAATGTGGGGTATATACCCTTCAATTCGGTGTTTTACAACTGCACCAAGCTTAAAAGCTTTGTTGTAAGCCCCGACAATCCAAACTATTACGCGGACGAACAGGGGGTGCTTTACAACGCCGACGTGACCGAAATCGCTTATTATCCCGAAGGACTGACGGGCGACTACGTTATACCTGATACTATCAAGGTTATCGGCGGCGGCGTGTTTATCGGCAAAGCCAATATGGTTAAAATTACCATACCCGCAAGCGTTGTCAACATAGGCAACGGCGCGTTTGAAAGCTGCGTCAATCTTTCGGAGGTGTTGTTCGTTGAGGGAGAGGAGCTTCTCACCATAGGCGACAAGGCGTTTTACCGCTGTACGGCGTTAAAGAGCATCAAATTGCCCGAGCGTACGCTGTCATTGGGCGAAAACTGCTTCGACGGAAGCGGCCTGTCCGATATAGATTTCGGCGGAGTCCGCACAATAGCGGCAAACGCTTTCGGCAACACCAAGAGCTTGTCCGTCCTCACAATACCCGCGTCGGTGACGGAAATAGGCAAATACGCCTTCCGCAGCTCTGCAATTTCCGAAATCAAATTCGCTCCGAGGGCGACGGGGAAGGAAGAAACGCCTTTTGAACCTCTCAAATTGGGCGAAAGCGTATTCACATACTGCGCGTCGCTCAAAAAAGCGACTTTTCCCGACGGACTGACGAGCATACCAGACTCCACGTTCTACAACTGCGCCGCGCTCACTTATGTTTACGTACCCAAAACCGTTGCCAACGGCGACGACGTGGTTGCGGGGGTAAGCGGCTTTGCGCGCGCAATCGGTCCGCGTGCCTTCTATCACTGCGAAAGCCTTGCCGAAATCGAGTTCGGGCTTGGCGGCACGGGCGACCTTTCCTTTGCGGAAAGAGCTTTCTGGGGCTGCACGTCGCTCAAAACTCTCAATCTGCCCAACAGACTGCGCGGAGTGGAAAACGACTACGACGCTTTTCAGTTCGGGCTTAAACTCGCGGGAGGTTTAAGCAATCCCAACGCCGTCATGTGTTTCAGCGAATACGACGGACGCGACTGCGCCGCAGTCGAAAGCATAAACGTGGAGGAGGGAGGTCTTTACTTCTCCTCTTACGACGGAGCGCTGTATACGGCAGGCAGAAAGATGCTTGTGTTCTGCCCGCAGCAAAAGTCCGGCACGATAACAATCGCCAAAGAAGCGGAGACTTTCAGAGTCGGCTGCTTCTGGAACTGTCAGATTCTCTCCGCAATAGAGTTCGAGGAGGGAGGAACGGCGGATTTCGAGTTGCCGTCGGTAAGCGGCAGCTTCACCTATACGACGGACGCGCTGTTCTACAATTGCTACAAGCTGTCCTCCATAGCTTTCCCCGCGCGTCTCGTTAAAATAGGCGACAACGCGCTTTATTGGGGCGAGGCGATTGCGGGACGCTCGAACCACAACATTTCCGTCGTGACGTTTGCACCGGACTGCCGACTGAACGAAATAGGAAAAAGCGCGTTCAAAAACTGCAAAATTACGGAAATAGAGCTGCCCGCAAGCGTTGCGAAATTAGGCTCAAAGCCCTTTGAGGGGTGCAGCATAGCGCGGCTTGTGGTGCCCGACAGCCTTGCGTCGGACGGTTTTACCGACCTTGTGGCGGGCATATCGGGACTCAAAAGCATCGAGTGCCGTTCTACCTGCAAAAATTTCACGACAATTGACGGAGCGCTTTTCTCTAAAGACGGAACGGAGCTGGTTTTCTGCCCCGCCGACAAAGTCGCGGAGGTTTACACCGTGCCTGCCGAGGTGCGGAAGATAGGCGATTACAGTTTCAAGGACAATGTAGGCGTCAAATCCGTCGTGTTTGCCGACGCGGACAAAGATTTGGAAATCGGTCAGTACGCTTTCCAAAATTCGTCAATAGAGTCCGTGACTCTGCCCGACAGACTTGTTTCGATTGCGCTGTACGCGTTTTCGGGCTGCGCGTCTCTCAAAACCGTGACTTTCGGAGACTCGTGCAAATTGTCGACGATAGGAGACAGGGCGTTTGAAAAGTGCGCGTCTCTCACGGAAATATCCATTCCCGACCTGACGACAAGCATAGGCATCTACGCGTTTTCCGAGTGTTCGTTGCTTAAAAACGTCAATTTCAGCGAAAACAGCCAGCTAATCAACATCGGTCAAAATGCGTTCAGAAGCTGTGCGGCTCTTGTCGAATTTACCGCGCCCAAGACGTTGGTAAACCTCGGCAAGCCTTCGACGACGGACACGGTGCTCGTGACCACGTCGTCCTACACGTTCTACAACTGCAAGTCGCTTAAAAAAGCGGATTTGTCCTCCTGCGCTGTTGAAAACATTGCGATGTATACTTTTGAATCGTGTGACGCGCTTGAAACGGTTTTGCTGCCGCAGGGGCTCAAAGGCATAGGACAGTATGCGTTCAGAAATTGCGTCAAACTTAGCGAAATATCGTTGCCCGAAGGGCTTGTTACGTTGAACGCTCAGGCATTTTCGGGGTGCGGTCAGTATTTCGAAAAGACGGGACTCAAAACGGGACTTAAATCGATAACCGTTCCGTCTACGGTGACGACGATAGGAAAATCCGTCTTTGAAAATTGCGCCGCTCTCGAAGAAGCGACGGTAAAGAGCACGAGTGTCGGCGAAAATATGTTTTTAGGGTGCGTCTCCCTCAAAAAAGTAACCATAGGAGCGGAGACGGAAAGCATAAAGGCTCTTGCATTTTCCGGCTGCAAATCTCTTGCCGAGGTCAATATGCAAAGCAATGTGCTTGCCGAGATAGGAAAGGGCGCTTTTCAGAACACGGCGATTACTCAATTTACCGTTCCCGATACGGTAGACACGCTCGGAGCGGGCTCGGCGTCCTCAACGGGCGCAAAGGACGGCATTTTTTACGGATGCAGTCAGCTTGAAACCGTCACAATCGGAATAAACGTCGAGACAATTCCCGACTGTATGTTTGCCGACTGCGAGTCGCTCTCGTCCGTAGTGTTCAAGGAAAACGGCAAGGTTAAAATGATTGGCAGAATGGCGTTTTTCAACTGCCGTTCTCTCAAAGAGATTGTTCTGCCGTCAACGCTCACTCAGCTGGGCTACACGGGCGCGTCTTACACGTCGTCAACTACGTATTGCAGAACCTTCGAGGGCTGCGAGTCGCTGCTGTCAATCAGTCTGCCCGAGGGCGTCACAAAAATAGGACAGGGGCTGTTCAAAAACTGCACGTCGCTGGAAAAGGTGACATTTGCCGCCAATACGCTCGGTTTTATCGCATCCAATGCGTTTTTCGGCTGTTCGTCGCTTGAAGAGTTTGTTTTCCCCGCCAATGTGGAGTCAAATTTCACTTTGGGCGCAAGCGCGTTTTCGGGTTGTTCGTCGCTTGAAAGCATTACCCTGCCCGACAACGTCAAGACAATACCCGACAACGCGTTTCTCGACTGCGTTTCCCTTGAAACGGTGCTTATGCGTTCCGATGCGGCGGGCACGGTGGGAGCAAGCGCGTTTGCAGGCTGCGTCAAACTTAAAAACGTGACGCTTTCCGACGGAATCACCCAAATCAAGCAAAAAGCTTTCCTGAACTGCGCCGCGCTTGAACAAATAACTCTGCCGCAAAGCCTGATTAAGCTTGGCAACGGCTCGACGACAAGCAACGCCGGTTACGGCAACGTATTTGAAAACTGCGTTTCCTTAAAGGAGATAACGCTGCCCGAAGGCGTCAGCATAATAGACGTCGCCACCTTCAAAAACTGCGAGTCGCTTGCAAAAGTGACGGTAAGCGGCGCTCTTACTCTGATAAGGGAGGACGCCTTCGAGGGGTGCGGCAACGTCAAATTTTGTGTCGCGGACGGCAACGTCAAAACCGAGATAGAGGACAACGCCATATATGCCGAATATACCGACTCCTTCTATTTACTGAACGACAAAGGTACAGGCACGACTTCCAAAAAGATTACCGGCACGGCTCTCGTGCATTATTTCGGCAAAGAGACGACGCTGACGGTAAGGGACGGCACGGAAATCGTCGCAAGGGCTGCGTTGAGGAACAATTCCGTTGTTGAGGAAGTGGTTTTGCCCGCGTCGGTGAAGTATATCGACGACTTTGCGTTTGCCGGCTCCGCCGTCGGAAAAATCAATCTCGAAAACGTGGATTATATCGACGGAAACGCTTTTGAGGGGTGCGCGCGGCTGACTACCGTGACGCTCACTGCGGAGGTTGTTTATTCCAAAGCGTTCCTCAATTGCACGGGGCTTGAAGAAATCAAGCTTGACGGCACAAAATTTATCAATATGTATGTATTTCAGGGGTGCACATCCCTTAAACACGTGACCGTGCCTGCAAGCGTAATAGCTTTGAAAAACGAAGCATTCAGGGACTGCACCGCACTTGAAACGGCGGAAGTAAATGTGGGAAATCTAAACGGAACGGTGTCAAGCAGCGGTACGGCGGGGAACGGTTGGTTCAAAGGCTGTACGTCCCTTAAAACGGTGACGTTTGCCGACGGATTGCTGAGACTTGAAAATTATCTGTTCGAGGGCTGCACTTCCTTGACGACAATCAAATTGCCTGCGACGTTGCAGCGTCTTTCGGCGGGCTACGGCGCGTTCAAAAACTGCACCTCTCTTGTAAGTCTAACAATCCCCGCAGGTGTGACGGCAATAGAAAACAACGAATTTGTCGGCTGCGCCTCACTCAAAGAAATCATTTTCGAGGGCAGCGTAACAAAGATTGGAAACGCTTCGTTCGACGGCTGCGCCGCGCTGGACACAATCGACCTGTCGCAGGTGAGCTCCGTCGGCAACAATGCGTTTAGGGGCTGCGCCGCGCTGGAATACGTCAATCTGCCGCAGGCGGCGACGCTCGGCGCAAACAGCTTTGAAAACTGCTCGGCTTTGAAGGAAGCGAGCATTCCCAAAGTGGCGAAAATAAGCGACTATGCGTTTATGAACTGCGTCAACCTCGTCATCGTGTCGGCGGCTGCCGCAACGGAAGCAGGGGACTTTGCCTTCTTTGGCTGCGCTTCGCTCGAAAGCATAAGCCTGCCCGAATTGAAAACTTTGGGCAAAAGCGCGTTTGCGGGCTGCTCGTCCCTCAAAGAATTTGTCGCACCCAACCTGAGCTCAATAGGAGATTACGCTTTTTGCGAGGTTTCAGAGTCGGAGGACGGAACGAGCGTTTACAACGGCTGTCCGTTGACGGGCTTGGATTTGACAAACGTCACGTCCGTCGGAAAATACGCGCTTGCCGGCTTGACTCAAATAAAGGAGCTTGTCATACCGTCGGGCGCAATGAGCGTGGGCGAAGGCGCGTTTGCCGGCTGGACGGAGGAGCAGGTGATTCGCATTGACATGGCGGAGGAGGACTGCGACTGGACGGAGGGCTGGAACAGAGATATGAAAGCAACGATTTACTGGAAATCTGCCGAAACGGAGGCAGAGGCTTAAAGGGGAAAGGCGGGGCGGACTGCTTGCTTGCCCGTTCCGCCTAAGCCGCTTGCTACGGGCGGCTTGACTTGAAATAAAGGAGATAAAAAAATGTCGGTAAAAAATTTATTGTCCGAATATCGCAAAAGATTATCCAAAGAAGCATGGTTGAAATCGATTGTTTGGGGCGCGGTTTTTGCGTTTGGCGCAAACGCCGTCGCCGCGCTTGCGACCTGGTGTCTGGGAGTAAAGAGTTTGAAACTCGTTTTGTGCGTGTCTCTCGGCGTTTTCGTCGCGGTTTGGGCGGCTTCGTCGGCTTTGCTGTATTTTCTTAAATTCCGCCCCACGTTTAAGGACGTCGCGCGGCGCGTAGACGGGCTGGGACTTGAAGAAAGAGTTATCACCATGACGGAATATGAGAAAAAGGAGGACTTTTTCGCCAAAAAGCAAAGACAGGACGCTGCGGCAAAGCTTAAAAGCGTCAAATCTGGAAGCTTAAAAATAGTCGTATCAGCGGCAAGCATAATCGTTGCCTGCGTGATGCTGTTGACTGCCGGTGCCGCGACCACCGCGAGCGCGCTCAGCGCAAAGGGCATTATCAGAGATTTGCCCGGCATAGTGGAGCCTATTTTCAATCCCGAGGTTTTTTATACGATTGTTTACGAAGTCGAGGGAGAGGGGGAAATCGAGGGCAACGCGGATCAGCTTGTGCTAAAAGGCGGAGACGCGGAGCCTGTGCTGGCTGTTGCCGAAGACGGCTGGGCTTTTCTGTGCTGGTCGGACGGCAGCGAGGAGCCTTACAGACATGACAAGGAGGTAATGCCCGACGGAGAGTTTTCCGAGGTGGACGAGGACGGCAACGTAATAATAACCTATTTTGCCGTGTTCACGGAGCTTGAAGAGTCCGAGCAGGACGGCAACGGCGGCGAAGGAGACGAGCAACAGCAGGAGCAGGATCAGGCTCAGGACCAACCCTCCGACGGCGAGGAGCAGGAGCAAGAGCAGCAGCAAACGGACGGCGACGGCGAAAGCAAAGACGGCGACGGCAAGGGCGGAGAGTATCAGGACTCCAACAAGGTCATAGACGGCGACCAGTACTACGGCGACAGATTGGAAGAATATCTGGCGTTGGCAGAGGAAATTCTGGAAAACGACGGCGAAATACCCGACGATTTGAGAGAATTTATCGAGTCGTACTACGGAACAATCGAATAAAAGAGGGCTGCTTCTCATTAAGATTGAAAGATTCTTGCGGCGGGGAGCGCGAAACGCTCCCCGCTTTACGCGGAAAAAAGCTGAGACTTTGAAAATAAAAACGGACAAGGTGAGACATTATGGATTTATTGGTTCCAATAGGCTTGCTGGGCTTAATCGGGCTGTTGATTTTGTTGATTATTTACATATTGAAGCCCAATTATCAGCAGAAATTTGTTTCAAGCACTTATATATGGAAATTAAGCCTTAAATACAGAAAGAAAAAAATCCCGATAAACAAGCTGAGAAATCTGCTTATTCTGCTTTGTCAGGTGCTGATTTGCATAGCCGCCGCTTTGATTTTGTCAAAGCCCGCGGTCGTTGCCGAGACAAGCGTCGGACAGAACGAAAAAATAATAATCGTGGACGCTTCCGCGAGCATGCTCGCTTCCTGCGAGAGCTCCGACGACACGCGCTTTGACAGGGCGTTGAAAAAAACGCGCGAAATCGCGGACGAAACCTTAAAAGACAACGGAACGGTAACCGTTATTCTTGCGGGAGAAAAAGCGTCGTACGTGGTTAGGCGCGCGGGCGCGGGAGAGCTGTCGGAAATAGACGCATACATAAACGGAATGCAGTGTTCTCTGTGCGAGGGAGACGTGGACGGAGCCATGCTTTTGGCGGAGGAAACGCTGCGCTACAACGCCGATTCCGAAATTCTGCTTTTGACGGGCACGACCTACGTCAACGACGCCGAAAACGTGACAATCGTGGACGTTTCCGACCGATACGAGTGGAACGTAGCCGTGCTTAGCGCGTCGGCGAGACTCGAAGACAACTTTTATACCTTTGAAATAGAGGTTGCGTGTTACGGCTTGGACAAGGCTTTCGAGGTGTTCTGCGAGGTGGGCAACGTAAACGGAAAGGGAGAAAAAATAACTCTCCCCGTGCAGACGGTAAACGGACTGGACGGCATTCCGACCAAAATAGTTTACACCTCCGCCGCGCGCAATCTCGGACAGGACGTGATTCCCGTGCTTCTCACCGAAAACGAAAGAATTTACTCTTTCGACGAGGCGTATATACATATTGACGAAGCGGATTCGCTTTTGCTGGACAACGAGTTTTTCATTTACGGCGGATTAAGGCCGACGGTAAAGATTCAGTATTACAGCACGGCGTCAAACGTCTTTTTCGGCGGCGTGTTGAGGACGCTCAAGGAAAAGACTTTCGGCAGCTGGAATATAGAAATAACCGAGGTCAAGGGCAAGGATACGCCTGCAACCGAGGGATTTGATTTTTACATATTCGAGCACACCGTGCCCAAAGTTCTGCCAAAGGACGGAATAATTTTTTTGGTCAATCCCGACAGCTCGGCGGACGCGGGCTTCTCGATTGTGAGAAGAAACGTGCAGGTGACCGATTACGACGGAGACGGCGCGTCTCTTGCTATCGGAGACGGCGAGCATCCTCTGGTGCGCTATATGGACGTCGAGGGAATAAAGGTAACCCAATATTCGCAGGTGGACGAAGCAAGTCTGGAAAGATACGACGTGCTGATGTATTACGAGGGCAATCCCGTGTTCTTTGCAAGAAACGAAGCCGATTCAAAAATCGCCGTGATGACTTTCAGTCTCAATATGTCCACTTTGGCGCTCAGCGTGTATTATCCCATTCTCATTTACAATATGTTCAATTATTACCTGCCGTCTACCTTGACGGAGGATTTGTGCGACGTTTACGACACGATAGAGGTAAACGCGAGGGGCAGAGATTTGATTGTTACCGCCCCTGACGGCACGGAGCTGCTCTTCGGGGAGTTTCCCGCAAAGCTGTACGTAGAAAGCTTCGGAACCTACACCCTGCGTCAACAGCTCATTTCGGGAGAAATCGTGGAAGAAAAATTTTACGCCAAGGTTGCCGCGTCGCAAAGCGACATAACGCGGGAGGACGTTTTGAGCGTTCCCTTTGCCGCAAACGGCGCGCAAAAAATCATAGAGGATTTGCTTGTCTGGTTTGCTGCGGCAATCGTCGCGCTTATGTTTTTGGAGTGGGCGCTGCACTCGATTGAAGGGCTGTGACCGTGGAGGCTGAAAAATGTTGAATTTACAAGTGAATTTTTCCTGCGCATGGCTGCTGTTGCTTATTGTGCCCGCCGTGCTTCTTACGCTTCTGCCTTACTTCAAGCTGTCGAAAAAATTCAGAAAAACAAGAAACAGAATTTCCTCCGTCGTGCTGCACCTGACTGCGCTTGTCCTGTGTATTTTCGTGCTGTCGGGCATGACATTCGATTACGAGGTGCACAACTCGGAAAACGAGCTTGTGCTGGTGGTGGACGCTTCTTACAGCACCGCCGAAGAAAAACAGGCGAAGGACGATTTCGTGCGCAGCGTCATAGAAATGACCAACACCGAAGTTTACAGCCTCGGCATAGTCACCTTCGGCTTGAAGCCCGTGTGCGCGGTGCCTCTCACCGACGACTTGCGCAACGCTTTCAATCTGTATCAAAACTCCTTGCAGCCGGACGTCACTGCGACGGACATTTCGTCGGCGTTGGTTTTTGCAAGGGATATGCTTACCCATCCCGAATCCGCAAAGATAGTGCTTTTGAGCGACGGCGTGGAAACGGACGGAAAAGCCTCCTCCGTTGTCAAATCGATTGTTGCGGAGGGCACGCGCATAGACAGCGTTCTGTGCGGCTCCCTGTCGGGAGAGGACGAGGTTCAGGCGCTCTCGGTGGGGCTGCCGGACAGCAATATTTTGAGAGGCGAGCAGTTTGAAATTACTCTTTCCGTTGCAAGCTCGAGAAAAGGCGAAACGCCCGTCACGGTGACGTTGTTCGACAACGGGGAGGAGTGTCAAAGCGTGTCCGCTTCCGTCAGGGAGGGCGTGCAGGATATCGCAATTCCCCATTCGCTTGAAGAGGAGGGGCTGCACGCGCTGCGGTTCAGGGTAGACGCCGACGCAGATGCCGTTTCGCAAAACAACGAGCTTTATTCCTATATGTATCTAAATCTTTTCGACAAGGTGCTCATTGTGGAGAGCAACGAGGGTATTTCCCAAGAGATTTGCGCGCTGTTGGAGGGCTATGAGGTGACGACGGTTCGTCCCGACGAAAGCAGCTTGCCCAAGACGCTTGACGAGCTTTGCGCCTTTGACGAGGTAATCCTCAACAACATAGCCAACTCCGACCTGCCCGAGGGCTTTGACGAGATACTCAACCGTTACGTTTACGAGGCTGGCGGCGGACTGTTCACCGTGGGCGGAAGCGAGGGCGGCGACTCCGAAAAGGCGCACGCCTACAACAGAGAGGATATGGCGGGCACGCTTTTGCAGCGTATGCTGCCCGTCGAGGCGATAGACTATACGCCGCCTCTCGGCATGATGATAGTCATAGACGTTTCGGGCAGTATGTCTTCGGGTACGGACGTCGGCACGGTTCAGAAAATCGACGCCGCAAAAAACGCGGCGGTCAGCATGGTCAGAGATTACACCTGTCTGAACGAAAGGGATTACTGCGGGGTTATGACTTTGAGCGACGACTATACCGAGGACGCATCGCTTTTGCCCATGACGCGTCAGGACGAAATCATAGAAGCCATTTACGGCGTGGAAAAGGGCGGCGGAACGCTGTTTACGCCGGCGGTCAATCATGCGGGCATGGCTTTAAGAGCCTTGTACACGAGCGGCAGAATCGAAAAAATGCACGTCGTCATGATAACCGACGGAGGGGCGGCGGACTATGAGGACTACGTAAGCAGAGTGGAGCATTTCAACAGTCTTGGAGTTACATATTCCTTTATCGCGATAAAGGCGACAAGCGCGTCTATGGAGCAGCTCAACGAAGCGGCAAAGGTTGGCGGCGGCAAAGCGTACAATGCGGACGCGACGGATTTGACGGGCGTGCTTAAAGACGACATACGCATACCCGAAATAAAAGAGGTGGAATTCAGGGAGTTTGTGCCGAATATAAACCCCGATTCCTATTACGCGACAGTCATATCGCAGGAGGAAATGCCGGCGCTTTACGGCTTTTACGGAACAAAGAAAAAAGACGATGCGGAGCTGGTGCTTTCGGGAGAGTACAACGTGCCCGTTTACGCGCAGTGGAAATACGGCAACGGGACGGTTGGCAGCTTTATGTGCGACCTTGACGGCACTTGGTCGGCGGATTTTCTGAACGCGGAAGGCAAGGGCTCGGAATTTCTGCTGAGCGTAATAAACAAGCTGTTTCCGACTGAGGACATTCGTCCGAAAAATCTCGACGTGTTTTTAAGAGAGGAAAACTATACCACTCAGATAAGCATTTACCCCAAAATCGAGCTTAAAGAGGGGGAAAGCGTGGAGGTGTTGCTGGAAAATCTGACCTCCTCGGGCGCGTCCGCGCAGCTTACCGCGCCTTTGGCGGAGGAAAAATACAGCCGCGCAACTTTGTTTGCCGCGGAGGCGGGCGTGTACAAAATAACGGTGCAGAAAAAAGGCGCCGACAACGCGCCTTCGGGCAATCCGTGCGTGGTCTACAAAACCTTTTCCTATTCGGAGGAGTTTAATTTGCTTGCAAGCGACACGGACGGAGCCGAGGTGATGGAAGCAATCGCCGTATCGGGAAACGGCAAATACGAGCCTTTGTCGGAAAAGGACGCGGTAACGGTCTTTCAGGGGTTTAAGGAAACTCTGGAAAAAAGCTTCGACCCGCGCTTCCTGTTTATAATAACGGCTCTTTGCCTGTTCCTGCTTGACATAGCGGCAAGAAAATTCAAATGGAAATGGCCGCACGAGCTGATAAGAGAGCGCAGAGAAAAACTGCGGGACGCAAACGACTCTTCAAATCGAAACGAAGCGAGGAAAAAATGATGAAAAAACTTAGAGCGCCTTATCTTTTGATTTTGATTTTTTGTATGCTTGCGCTGGCGGGCTGTTCGGGAGGGCTTGGCAGACCGTCGGATTTGAAGGTAAACGAAACCGATTGGGTATTGTCCTGGTCGCCCGTCGAAAACGCAACGGCGTCCACGACCTACATAGTGGAAATAGACGGCAGGGAATACGTAAGCAGCAAAACCTCTTATTCGCTCGAAGGACTCGAAGAGGGCAGCTACAAAATCAGAGTGAAAGCAACCGACGCGTTGGGACAGACGGGAGACTCCAAATGGTCGGACGCCTTTGTGTTTACCAAGCCTTACGAAAACGGGCTTGTCTACACGTTGACAAACGCCAACACCGAATACGAGGTTACCCGTGTGGGAAGCGCGAGAGGAGATATAGAAATAGGCGACGTTTATCGGGGCAAGCCTGTGACGAGCATAGCGGAAAAGGCGTTTTACTCGTCAAGCGGAGTCAAAAGCATAGTCGTCGGCAAAAACGTCAGGGAAATCGGAGACTACGCTTTCACCAACTGCTCCAATCTCCAATCCGTGACGCTGCCCGACGGGTTAAGCGAGCTTGGAGAGCACGCTTTTCAGGGCTGCCGCGCATTGCAGAGCATAAAATTGCCCGACAGTCTCAAAGAAGTGAAAAAGAGTTCTTTTCAGTATTGCAGAAACATGACGTCCGTCGATTTGGGCGGCGGTATCCTTTCTGTGGCGGCGTCTGCGTTTTCCGATTGCGACAAGCTTTCCGAGCTTAAGGTGCCGGACAGCGTGCGCACGCTGGGCGAAAAGTCCTTTTACGGCTGCGATCTGCTTGAAAGCGTGACGCTCGGCGCCGCAGTCGACAGCATAGGAGAGGGAGCGTTTGCCTCCTGCGTGTCTTTAAAAAGCTTTGCCTTAAACCAAAGACTGTCCGCTATCGGAGCAAACGCCTTCAACGGCTGCGTCAAGCTGGCTTGTTTCGAAACGCCCGACAGCGTCGTTTCAATCGGCGAACAGGCGTTTTTCGGGTGTCAGTCCCTGTCGGACGTGGTTATCGGCTCGGGCGTTAAGCAAATAGGGGCGTTGGCTTTCGATTCTACCGCTTTGAGTCAAAGCGCAAGCGGCATAGTTTACGCCGACGGGTGGGCTGTTTCTTGCAGCGCGACGCTTTCGGAGCTTAATCTTTTGGCGGGCACGCGCGGAATCGCCGACATGACATTTGCGGGGCGCGCAATCACGGAAGCCGTGATTCCCGATTCCGTCAGGTTTATCGGAGACTACGCCTTTTACAGATGCACAGAGCTTATGTCCCTTGACGCTGGGAACGGCGTGGAGCGCATAGGCAGATACGCTTTCGACGGCTGCAAGGTGCTGGGCAGGGGCTATTTTTCTCTCGGCAGCAGCCTTAAAAACATAGAAAGCTATGCTTTCGCGCGCTGCACCGATTTGGGCAACAAGGCGTATATGGGCGACGTCAGACTGCCTTCGTCGGTAGAATCCATAGGCACCTACGCCTTTTACAACACTGCGGCGTGGAATGCCGTAGACAGCGGATTGATTTACGTCGGCAACTGGGTAGTGGGCTTTAAGGACGGGCAGGAAAGCGTGAGCATAACCATAGCCGACGGAACGGTCGGTATATCCGATTACGCCTTTTACAAAAAGACGGGTTTAGGCGCGGTGACGGTGCCCGACAGCGTAAAATACATAGGCTACGGCGCGTTTTACGAGTGTTCGTCTCTTTCGAGGGTGTACATGGACGTATTGGCGAGCAATCTCCTTGAAATAAGCGACTACACCTTCTACAAATGTTCGAGCTTGAAGCAGGTAGACATTCCGCTCGAAGTGGAAAAAATCGGACGCTCCGCGTTTTACAAAAGCGGAGTTGTGGTGGCGAAAATTCCCGATTACGTGAAAGAAATCGGAGCGTATGCCTTTTACGGCTGCGGAAACCTCATCGAAGTGAGCTTCGGACAGTCCGCGCGGCTGGAAACCGTGTCGGACTATGCGTTTGCAAACTGTGCGTCGCTCGGTTCGTTTTCCGTCCCGTCTTCCGTTTTCGACATAGGAGAAAAGGCGTTTTCCGGCTGTTCGTCGCTTGTTTCGGTTGCGTTGGGCGCAAATCTGACCCGACTCGGAGAGGGCGCGTTTTACAATTGCGCCGCGCTCGAAAGCATTGTTCTGCCCGACAGTCTCAAAGAAATCGCCGACAAGACCTTTTACAAATGCGCGTCGCTTGCTTCGGTGACAATGGGCGGCAGCGTCGAAAGAATAGGCGAATATGCCTTTTACTCCTGCAATTTGCTTGAAAGCGTTGTTCTGCCCGCGTCGTTGCGCAGCTTGGGCAGCTACGCGTTCAGAAGCTGCGCGTCGCTTAAATCGGTTACACTCAGACAAAGCGTGGAGGAAATAGGCAGCCATGCGTTCAACGGCTGCAAATTTCTCACGCTTTACTGCGAGGGCGAAAATGCGGGAGGAAAGTGGAGCGCCCGCTGGAACTCGGGCTATCGTCCCGTAGTGTGGGGCTGCGATTTGTCCGAAAACGGCGATTACGTGCTGTCGTTTACGGTAGGCGAGTCGTCAATTGAAAACAAAACGGCAAGGAACGGATTTTCCGCACCTTACAGAGAGGGATACCGATTCGACTGCTGGACGGTAAGTACGGCGGAGGGACAAAAAACCTTTGCCGCGTCCCTTACGGCGGATTTGCCGCAGGGCGCGCTTGCGGTCGCGGTGTGGAAAACAGCCGCGACCGATTCGGAAAATAAAACGGATACTGCTGCGGAACAATCCGAAGCATAAAACCATACTATTCACTTTTCAGACGGAGGTAAGAAAAAATGAAAAGAAGGAGCAAATGTACGGCATTTTTGATTGTCGCATTGGCGTTGCTGCTTGCGTGCGCGCTGCTTGCGGGCTGCGAAAGCAAGGTAACGCTCAAATTGGTGACGTATGACGGCAATTTTACGGTGCTGGAAGGCAAAGCGGGAGAAATTGCGGATTTCCCCGCGGTTATGCGCGACGGATACGCGCTCGAAGGCTGGTATGAGGACGAAAACTTTGTCGGTCAGCCCGTCGGTCAGGCGGTGTTTGAAAAGGACAGGACGTATTACGCCAAATGGGTAAAGACGTATGCCGTCACCTTCGAGCTTGACGGCGGCGTTATGGAAACCGCTTCGGTTTTTCTGCCCGAGGGGAAAGAGCTTCTTGCCGCGCTGGACGGACTTGTACCCGTCAAGGGTGAGTACCGCTTCGGCGGCTGGTATATCAACGGCAGAGCGCTTGCGGAGTCGGACAAAATGCCTGCGGCGGACGTTGTGCTGACAGCCAAATACATGGCGGAGTACAAAATAAACGTATATTTGCAGGAGCTTAATCTTGCCGACTATGCTTTCGAGGAGGGCTATTCTTCGGGCTATGCCCTAATCGGAGAGGAGTTTTCTCCCGAGCTTTCGGTAAAAGGCTTTTCTTTGAGCGGCGGAGCGGAGCAGTCCCGCGTAATAGACTCCGATTCCTCCAAAAATGTTTTCGAGCTTAGATTTGACAGAAACAGCTACGGGCTTTGGTTTGTCTCCAATTATCCCGACGGCTCGGGACGGAACGAGGAGGAGCTTGCCTATACATATCTTTACGGGGAGGAAATAGATTTCCCTAAGTCCGTGCCCTTCGAGGCGGACGGTTACAGGTTTTTCGGCTGGGGCGCCTACACGAATTCGGACTTTGACGAGGCGATAGAGGAGGAAAATTTCGAGCTTGCGGAGGACACGGTGCTCTACGCAATCTGGAACAAGGGCTACACCGATATGTTTTCGGGAGAGGACGAAATTTTTCTCATGCGCGACGGCACGGGCAAAGCCGTTTTGTGCCGCGGCGGAGTGGATATTGAAGGCTCTTACAACGAAAAAAAGGATTGGTACCAATTTGAAAGCCCCACGACGGGGTATGTGCTTAACGCGCGGATAAACGACAACGGAACCTTTGTTTTTTACGCCAACAGAAAGGGCGAATACTTTTTGTTCGAGCCGACGGGCATTGACAGAAACGTGACGCTCGCTCTCGACGACATGAACGGCATAGAGCTTTACCGCACGGGAGAGGGCGACAGACAGTATCTCGAAGGGGAGTATTTTATAGACGAAAACGGCTATTATCAAGCTCTCTTTTCCGACGGAACGGGCTTTGTGTTTTTGCTGGGAACGGCGACGGAGCCTGCAAACGGCGCAAAAACAAATGTTTTCAGAATAAGGGGAGAAGAAGCGAATTGGGGCGTGCTGCCTTACAAGGCGGTTTATTATCCCGTCGTCACGCTTGACGGGTTCGGTTATGCCCTTGTTTCGCAGCAGCCCGACAGCACGGCTTACGCCGCTTACGTTATCGACGGCGACGTCTTTACGCTTTACGACACCGCAAGCGGAAGCGTAATTCTCACCGCAAGGGCGGGCAGTTACGGCGGAACTATGGGCTACGAGCCTTATGTCGCCGAGTTTGATACGACTTTTACGCGCGAAGACGGCGCGACGCTTACTACCGACGGCTGTTCAAACGCGGTTTTTGTCAAAAACGGAGATTCCTTTGTCGGCAGCTACGAGATTAAAAGCTCCCTTGTGGGCGGCAGCCTGATAAGGGTGGTTTCGTCGTCGGGAAGCGTAAGGGTGTTCAGAGTTTTTGAAAAGCAGGGCGCGTCGGGAGCCGTTCTCACGTTTGAAGAAAAGCACGCGGATTACGCCGAGTATCTTTACGTAAGCGACGACGGCAGACTGGACGGCGTGCCCTTCCTTGTAGTCAACGGCGACGGAACTGCGGCAATGTACGAGCAGAACGCGCAGGGAAATACGGAAATGACTTCTTCGGGAGTTATACAAAGCAAGGACGGCTTTTATCTTTACACCGTGACGGAGCAGACCGCCGATTGGTCGGTCAACCGTTTTGCCGCACTGCTTGTAAATTTTGACACACATTCCACTTCTTACGACGTGTATTACGTGGTAGGCTCCGACGACGGAGAGGAAACGACGGACTATTCGACGATTTATTTGGACGGAGAGGGCGCCAAGCTGACAATCGTTTCCTGCTTTGCCGTTTTCGAGGACGCGGACGGAAACGTCGTGTCCGGCGTGTTTAGTCAGGGACCGGATTTCATAAAGCTGGGCAACGGCGAAAGTTATATTTATTTCCGTATCGACGAGCAAAACGGCACGTTTGTGCGGCTTGCTTACGAGCCTGCGGTGCTGCTCATGAAGAAAAACGGTTCGACCGTTTCGTCGTCCATGCTTACCGTAAACGGAGTAAAGTACGGCGACGGATACGAAGCGGCGTTTACCGAAAAAATCGACGGCGTTTCGGTAACGGTGTACGGATTCTATACGCTTGAAACGGTGGACACGGCGGGTGCGGTGTTCGGCGTTTACACCTTCCGCTCCGAGGAAAAAACGTTTAAATTTGTCGTCAGCGCGTCGTCTTCCGCAGTTTATTTTCATTATTTCGAGCTTGACGAGGTGATAACGTTCGGCAAATACGACGAGCTGTCCGACGACAGTCAGGCAACCTCCCGTGCGGAATTGCAGCTCACCGACGAAAAGTATGACGACGGAAAAGCGATATTGGTTTACGTCGAGGGTGAAAACAACATAAAGGGCACGTTCGCTTCCCGCGAAACTGTTGCCTTCGACAGGTTTAAGCAGATGGTTTACACCTTTAAGGCAACGGAAGGAGATTTTACCTTCGACTTTACGCTGATTGACTCGTATTTCCGCGTTTGCGCTCCCGATTCGTCGTTTACGGCGGCAGACAGCAGCACGCTGCAGCTTGACGGCGCAACGCACACGGCGAGATATTGGGACACCGAAAACGAGTATTTCGGCTATTACGTCGCGGCGCTCAACGTGCTGGACGAAAACGAAAAAGCCGTCGCCATGTCGATAAACGGAGAGGAGCGCGTTTTTGATTTGAACGGCTCGGACAATTCGTTCAGCATCAGAGGGCTAGAAGAGGGGGCTTACCTCAAAGTGGAAAACAATATCCCCGACGGCGAGGTGATTGTTTTTGACGGACACGGCAACGCAACGCTGAAAAAGTCCGACGACTCGGAAATTCAAGCCGTCTACACGTTTGCAAACGGTTTGTATACGATTGCCTTCGACGGCGGCGAGTACGTGGGCGAAACGGGGTTGTTTGCCGCCGACGGAAACGAGTATTACGCTTTTCTGTTCTATTCGGACAAAATTGCGGGCGCGTATCTCGACTGCGACGACCTTTCGGTTGTCAGACTGGACGAAACGGGCAACGCTTTGCGATACAATTCGGACGGACGCTCCGAAACGGGAAGATACACGGTTTTAAGCGACGGACTTTTCTATTTCGAGTCGGAAACGGGCAGCTCTGCGCTGTACGAAATCTGTGCGGACGGACAGGTGTCAAGGTCGAGCTTTTCCGCGACTTACTACGCAAGCGATTTCGCCTCAATCGTCTTTTATTCAAACGGAGTGGTGCTGTTCAACAACGCTTCCGCAATGTTTTACAGCTATGACGAAAGTTCGCAAAAAATTTACACCTACACGCCGTCGGACTCTTCGGAAGCAAATGCTTACGGCTTTGTAGCGGAGGAGTTCGACGAGGAGGACGGCAGCATAACCTATACCGACCCCGCAGACAACGTCACGAGAACATATATGCGCTTTGACGGCAAGTACACCGTTTTAGAGGACGGCAAGGGCGGCAAACTCGAATTTCAGTCCGTCGGAGGAGCCGAGTTTACCGTAGACGCGGTTTACACCGACTCGACGGGCAAACAGACTCAGTATTATTTTCTGGTTTATTACGGCGATTCCGGCGTCGAGACCATGCTTGCCTGTCTTGCTACGGGAGCGCTGAACGGCAGCGTTTCGGATTATCTGTTCACCGTCAACTATTTCATCGAAGTGAACCTGACCGAAAAAACTTTCGCCTTTGACAGCGAAAAGTATATTTACGGTCTGACGGCTTACGACTACACCTATGTCGAGCTGCTCACGGTTTACGGTTCCGGCCTCGCATTTTTGTTTGAAGGAGCTTACGGATATATCAACGTCGTTGCGGACGTTGCGGACGGCAAAACGGTTTATTCCGTTTCGGGAAGCTTCAATTTTATAAAGGACTCCGACGGCAATCCGCTGAGATTCACCGACGGTACGCTGAGCAAAGCGGGCTTTATAGACGCGCAGGTCGAAGGCTTCGGCAATCTGTTCGCATCAGAGTTTGTTGCGGCGGACGGCAACACTTACCACCTGAATTTTTATCTGGCGTACAACCGAAACGTGCAGCAATTCGTGTATATAATTCATTCCTGCACTTTGGCGGAGGAGATATTCAGGTCGGACGACGGCAGTGCGGTGTACAGGGAAACCTTCCTTTATTCGTCTGCGTTCCGTTTCGTCAAGGGAGAAAACCCGCTCACGGGCGAGGTGGAGTATTACGCCAAAGGCGACGCATTTTATCCTACGCTAAGCTACAGAGGGGAACCCGTCGCGGTTTACAATTTCGAGGAGGAGAGCGAAACTCGGTGGATATTCTATTCGAGAGAGTACGCGGGGAACGCATATTCGGATTTCAGATATTGTTTCGACTTCGTTTCTGACGGAGAGGGCAACGTCGAGTCGGGCGTTCTGGTGCGTTATGCGGAAAGAAACATCGCGTCGGCGCTTGGCGACGCAGCCCGCGTCGTTTGCGACGAGGAAACGGGCGAGGCGCTTGAAATAACGGCTCTGATTGTGGACGACGTTTATTTTGAAGCCCTGTCGTGTGTCGACAACGGAGACGGAACCTTTACCGTCGTCACGTCGGAGGGTACCTATACCGTTACCGTTCACAAAAACGAGGACGGCGAGGTTGAAAGGGTGAGCATAGCCTTAAACAACGACTGAATCAAATCTGCAAAAAAATCAAATAAACACGGAGATAGGACATGGTAACAGAGAAAGAAGTAGTAAAATTCGGGGAGCAGTGTGCGAATATATTTGCGCAGGTATCGAGGGACG